>JAABUX010000137.1_pt1 | contig 126945 bp, 106 predicted proteins | sample 5561851 | NCBI WGS metagenome assembly JAABUX01 (sample SAMN10711883, study PRJNA513361) | rock metagenome | isolation source: Antarctica rocks | place: Antarctica: Victoria Land, Richard Nunatak red sandstone | collected 2016-01-03
CTTTCGCCCGCATCCGCGGCTACTTCTCCACCCTCCGCAAGCAGGGCGCCTCCGTGTACGCCGCCTGCATCTCCCTCTTTCAGGGCCAGCCTCTCCTCCCTGCCCTCGCCTGACCTAAATAGTTACAGTAGGGATTCGTATCCTCACGCGGCGCCAGATAGGACGCGATGGCTCGCCGCGCGTCATCCGTGAAATAGACGGTCCGCCAGCGTCCGCCTTTGCCGACGATGCGCGCTTCATCCTGCCCATGCGCGACCTGCGACCGGCGCAGCGAGAGCGCCTCGGCGATCCGCATCCCGGTGGCATCGAGCGCTTGAATCAGGGCGTTGTCACGCAGAGCGATCAGGTGGCGTTGACGGAGAAGGGCAGTGGCCTGGGCGCTCTCACCACCATGCGGGATAGTTGTCTGGGAGGTGCGTTCGACGGCGCGTGCGACGATCGCCGGAATGGCCGCCGAGGGGTCCACTTCGTCGACGCTCACGCCGACATCGCCGAGGCGTCGTCGTAGCAGGGTGCGCGCGCACGAGGTCGACGTGCGGGATCAGATCGTGGAGGTAGAGATCGGTATAGAGCGCGCTCACTGCGGCTGTGTACGCAGCGAGGGTGCGTGGGAGATACGCGGAGCCGTCGTCCGTTCGTCCACGTCGCGTCAGCCAAAGCAAGAACTCAGCGGGATGCGCGGTCAGGAGATGGTCGACAGGGACGATCGCGACAGCGATCCCTTTATCCCTTACAAGGAAAGAAGAAAACGCGGCGAGGGCCTGCGCGTAGGCGCGCTTGGTTCCGGCCGCGCCGCCAAGCTCCGCGACATAACGCTGGGTGGCGGCAGTGATCGTCAGGGTAGAGCTAGGAATGTCTTTGGAGAGCACGGGACGTGCGGTGCGACGCGAAGAGGAGCGTGAGGCTCCGGCCTCACGCTCCTCTTCGCGCACGTGCTCCTGCATAGGCGTGTGAGCCGTGCGCTCCTGGCCGTCCGTGCGCTCCTCGTTGCCCTCGCTTTCTTTACTTGTCGTGGCCCTCATACGCGCATTTTCCTTCCCTCCCCGTATTCAAGATAATTGCACATTATCATGCATAGGGATGAGAGAGAGGATGAGTCCACTCCACAGAGCGACTTCAAAGGCAGATGCAATTGACAGAGCTAGTGCATCCCTGCAGCTTTCAGTGCGGCCTCAATTGTCCGCAGCGGCAGTACCAGTGATAAGGGCGCATCCCGCAAGGGCTCCGCCCCAAACGTGGCATACCAGTCCGCAACTCGCACATTCTTGGCGTCGATGAGCAGGGCGACACCACCTACTTCTTCCGACACCCGCAGGCAGCGCCGACCGGCCGCGAGCAGCAACTGCCCGCCAAGTCCCTGTCCTTGGACGCTGCGGTCCACAGCGAGCCGCGCTAAACGGAAGACTGGCACGTCGTGGCGTGCCAGCCCGCGTCGGACGATCTCCGGCGTCCGCGCATAGTCGATTGAGGCCGGACTCAGACTGTAGAAGCCGAGGATGGTGTCGGCGTCGGCGTTGTCAATTGCAAGAAATGTCTTCGCTCCACCCTGCTCATGGTTCTTGCGCGCGTAGCGGCGCAGGAAGTCGTTGAGCGCGGCGTCGCCGCAGTCAAACGCGTCCCGCTTGTGGTGCTTGGTGATTGACTCTTCGTGCCAAGCCCAGAGGGTCATCGCTGCTGCGGCAGTGCCCGCGCGGCGGCGAGCAGCTTAGCGTTTGGTGATGGCGGATTCTCAAGCAAGTCCAGAATGCGCGCACTGTCTTGCGCGGACACATGGAGATGCTCGGTCTCCGCAATGACATCCTTAGCGGCGCGCAAGGCATGCTGCAGGACGAAATCGGTCAGGTCGGTCTGCTGCAAGGACACAGCGCGCAGCAGGAGTGCTTTATCCTCGGCCCGAATCCGCAGAGACATTCGGCTATTGTCGTCGATGGCCACGCGAGGCATCACCATACTCCCTTCTCATTGTACATATTCAAATAGTACAGCAAGCCGTGATAGGCGTCCAGTTCGACAGTCAGTGACCTGCAGGAATATCACGGTCCCCCTCTCCTTGACCGTTGAAACTGCACGTTCGCTCGGCGTACAGTGCCCTTCACGCGTCCCGGCAGATGATCGTACCGCCGCCTACACCTATTGCACTCATGCATCATAGCCACTACTACTTATTTATAAAGGAGAGGTAAATAGTCATGTCCAATGATCGTCTTGGCCGCTATACAAAAGCTGCCTTTACTATGCTCTCATCCGTTTCCTATGACCAAGACTCGGATTCAGTACAGCTTTCTTATCGGGATGGAACAACACGGACTATAGCGGCTTCTGACCTGGAAAGACCGGAGGGTCACGGTGACTGGAGCCGCGCCACAGTATCACTCGACTCATTAGACGTCCTGCTCCCCTTCCCCTCGCGTACGTTAACTGAAGAAGGAAAATGGATTCGAATAGCCGGAACTGAGTTGAGATTGGCCGTCGATAAAGATTATGCACTGTACCTTAAGGAGACAATGCCTTCTGACCAGGTAATTCTTGGGCGAGAGTTACGCAAGGCTAGGCTCGCGGCCGGTAAATCGCCTGAAGAGATAGCTATCTGCCTGAATAAAAGTGCAGAGTTTGTCCTTCACGTCGAACAAGGTCTTCCCACTCTGACGGGCGGTGATGTTTGTCGGTATATTGAAGCCGTCGAGGCATAAGTGCTTTCTCGCTTAATGCCTCCCCCGGCTCCCGCTGGGGGAGGCATTAAGAGGCGACGCTCCTAGGGCGTGGGGAACGACGTACACTTCTTCTTATCGTCTAGAAGCGGACACAGCAGCCGCAGGGCCTGCACGGCGGTGACGTGGGCGCCGCGCGCGGTGGGGTGGAAGGCGCCGTCTTTGTTGTAGTGGAGGCTGAGCGACACCGGGACAAACCAGGAGCCTGAGAAGCGACAATAGCCATGCTCGTAGAAAGCAGAGGCGGGCACGGTGATGAGGGTCCAGTGATGCCGCGCGGCAGCCGCCGCCACGGCGGCGTTGAGCTTGTTTCCCTCGCTGGCGAGCCAGGCCCAGGTTTGGGTCGGGAACAGCGAGGACACGCCGCCGCACAGCGTGGTCGCGCTGTCGAACCAGAACTGGGGGTACTGGTTGATGTACACGGCGGACGGCTTGACGAGACCGCTCGCGCTCAGTGCGCGCGCCACCTCGTCATAGCGGTCGGGCAGTTGCGCGATCAAGTGGTCAATCGTCGTGCCCAGGGTTTTGGAGCCGTGGAGATCGACGGTAAACTCTTTAACGCCGCCCGTGCCGTCGCCCGGCGCGTTGACCGGAGAGTCCTCGCAGTAGGAGGGCAGCGCGAAGGGGTGGTGGACCTTCGCTTTGTTGAAGGTCTTCGCGCAATAGAGCAGGATCGGGCCGAAGGCGATGTTGTTCACGCCGATCGACACGAGGAGCGCGTCAGGGGAGCGGGCGGCGTCTCCCCCCGGCGGCGTCAGTTGCTGGGTGAGCCGGCTGATCTGCGGGCGCTGGGGGACGCCGGGCACGATGCCGTCATAGGGCGTATCCACAAGATGCTGCGTGCGCGCCCCCGAGCACGAGGTGGAGACGAACGTGACGGTGGCGTGGTGAGCGGCCTGCTCTTCGAGCAACTGCGCGGCCTGGTACTGGTACGAGGCGACGCCGCGGTGGCACTGGTCGAAGTAGAACGGAGGGTAGCCTTCCCCCGAGCCGTTGGAGTCGCCCATGGCCAGGAGGAGCACGTCGCGGATAGCCACGTCCTCCGTCAGGGTGTGCAGGGGCTTGGTCCCGCCGGCCGCGACCTCACGCGCCTGCACGTGGTAGACGCCGCTCGTGTTGACCAGAATAGTGACGGTGCAGCCGATGAGCGGGTCTGGCAGTTTCCCGACGACCTTGCCGCTACGCACACGCGGCGTGACGGTCCACGTCCAGACGGTCTTGGGCGAGCAGGCGGTGTACTTCTGGCCGAACCGCGTCAAGAACAGGTCGGCGCGCAGCGGGTTGTAGATCGTGCGCGTGGGCAACAGCCCATCGACGGTAGCCCCGGCTTTTGTGGGCACATCGGCCGTCTCTGAGGGCATCGTCCAGTCGATGTGGTCTGGGGGACAGGAACCCGGACCACTGCGCGCGGGCGCGGCAGTCACACCTGCTGTATGCACCGTGCCCACCTGACGACCAGGCGCCTCCTCGGACGCCACGCAGGCGATGAAGTCGAGGTTCGCCACATCTTTGTTCGCAGCGGTGACGTGGATCTGAGGAGGCGTGAAAGCGGAGCCGTCAAGGGTGACGCCGTCGGAGGAGGGGCCAACGGTATAGGAGCCGGCCTTGACGCTCACCGACCAGGCTCCGCTTGTCGCGCTGTCCGTGCTCTTGCTCACCGCCGCCCCCTCGGTGGTCGTGCCGTTGACGACGATGCTCTGGCTGGGCAGGCCGGCGCTCGTACACTGGGTCGGGCTGCACGTCTGACCGCGCACTGTTCCCGAGAGAGTCACGCCCGTCGGTTTCCGTGTCGCGGTGTAGCCGATGGTCGTGCCGTTGGTATCGGTGAACGAGCCCACCAACGTGTCGCCCGTGATGACGCCCGTATTGCGCGAGGAATAGGACGTCCCTTTTTGGGCGACGGTGAATCTATACGCGCTGCCGCTCACGGAGCAGCCGGTCAGCGTGAACTGGGAGAGGGCCGAGTAGCCCGCACAGGCCCCCGAGGGGCTCTGGGACGTGATCGTCCAGCCGACACCTGTGTTCGGCGTCCACGTGCCCACGAAAGAGACGGCGGCGCCCGTGGCTCCTGTTTTCTCTGGCGTCATCCCGCCGACGACGGAGATGAACGCCACGAGGAGGGCGATGCTCAGGCGACCCCGCGGGGCGTACCTTGTGGACCGGTTCAACGTCCTCATTGCTCTTCTCCTCACTCCTGTCCCTCTCGCGTGCGGTCTGTCCGCTGTTTCCGCCGTGCTCACTACCAGTATGGCAGAATGCACAGCCCGACGTGCGGAGAGGCAGCTACCACTCCAGCAATGCGTTCACATCCCTCCCTTGCGATAGGACAAGCAGCGGAACAACTGTATACGTCGGAGCAGATTTTGTGGCACTATTCAGACCTGTACTGGCTGGTTAGCGTATCCGCCTGTCGCTCAGGTGTGGTTGGGCCTGCCTGGTCCGCCGTGTGCGACAGGTGATCGGCAGCGTGGGTCGCCGCAGATTGGAACGTCGCCGCAGATCGTGGCCGCGCGCAACCATTTCCTAAAGGAGGATTGCTTATGTTCGCCCGCCTTGGTCAGCGCCTCGCCGCCGTCGGTCGCGTCGTCGTGCAGCACGTGGGTCGTCGCCTCTCGGCGGCCACCAAACCGAGCGCCGTCCCGCTCGCCGTCGGTACCCTGGCGGACCTCCCCCGCGACAAGCGCGCCCTCATGGCCCAGACCGGCCACAAGAGCCAGCCTCCCGTCCGCCGCTGCATCCGCGGCGGTTCCCTCTTCCGTGAGGACACCGCCGCCGAGGTAGGGTTATAACCGTAAGAGTGAGCTGTGGCCTCCCCACCACGTCTGACGAAAGCCGCGCCGCCCAGTTCACCGCTCTACCGCAGGCTGCGGGCGTCGACGGCGACCGCAGCGCCTGCTATCCCGCCGCCGTCACATCCGTCTGAGGCAGGGACGTGTGACGCAGATCGACCTCACGGCCGCCAGGGAACGAGGCGGCGAGCCGCACCTGTCCCCCGAGCGCCGCGATATAGGCCGCAAGGGTCGAGAGGCGGACATCCGCCTGGTTCTCAATCTGCGAAACCCAGCTCTGCGTGACGCCCAGGCGCTCAGCCAGTTGCTCCTGCGTCAGCCCCGCCTCACACCGCAGCGTGGGCAGCCAAGACCCGGCGTCGATGGCTGCCCTGAACCCTTCCTCCAGGACCGGGACGCCCGGTCGCTTTATCGTATGCCAGGTGTGCCGTCCACTCATATCAACCCCTCCTTCTTCAAGTCCGCCAGATGGGCGTCGTACAGGGCGTCTGCCTGCGGCACATGTATGTCGTACCAGTCTCGCCAACGATCCGTCTTGTCGCCGCCTAGCAAGAGAATGGCCGCGCGACGCGGATCGAACGCGAACAGCACGCGGAGATTCCGGTACGGAACGACCAACTCTCGCATGTGAGGGTGACGCGATTCCGTGATATGGCCGACCAGCGGCCGCCGCAGTCCAGGGCCGACCTGAGCGAGTGTGTCGACGGCCGCATTCACCGCGCTCACTTCTGGCTCAGTGAGACCAGCGTACCAGTCCGCGAATGCGTCCGTGCCTTCGATCTCCCACATGCTCCGCATTATAAGAGATATCTAATATTCCCTCAAGAGGACGAGAGACGGTCGCCCGGGTGGTCGTGGGGCTGCTCCACAGTGCGCGGGCACGAGAGTATCGTGACCACCAAGGTCTACGCCGCCCCGTCCGATGAGTCCCTCGCCACGCAGTTGATGGGCTGGTAGAAGATGTTTATGTGCAGTCGCCGCCGGTGACCTATGTCTGGCCGCTGCCCTCCCCCGCCCTCAGCAAGCCTCAGCCCCAACGGCGTCGCCGCGCGCGCCTTCATGGCCCAGACCGGCCACGCGAGCCTGCCCATGCGCGGGCCCGCCACGGCCAGATGGTCCCCACCATCGCCATGCGCGGCATGAGAAGCGGCAGCCGTATGACGAGGACGCCGTAGCGGCGCTCCTCGCGCACGCGGAGGGACCGGATCTCCGAGAGCGCAAAGAAGTCGGGGAGGTACGGGACGAGGTCGCTGATGCCGGTGCTGTTATCCGTGTGTCGCCGCTACAGACGGTCCGCTCTTCGTGATCGGCTGTCCCCCTTAGACAGGCAAATGCAGGGTCACAACAGTAAGAGAAGGTAGCGCCACCCCCAACTTTTTTGTGCTCTCCTTTTTGAGGGGATATGCACCCCCCTACCTCTCGTTGTACAGGCTGAGCCCCGCCGTGTAGCGCAGGGCTGTCCGCCCCAGTGGATCGCCTTGTGCGTCGCCATGTGGTCGTTCACTGCACGTTCGTTCGCGACGCGGCGACGAGCTCAGCCTGCCCAGGCCGTCTCCTTGACCCACTAACCGCGGCTCCGCGTGGACCAGTGGACCAGTGGACCACGGTGCGGGACGCTGTGGTTCATTCCTGCCAACCGTGCAGCGCCTGTCCTACGTGGTGAGATAGCCGCCGTCGATGGGCAGGGCGACGCCATGGATCATCGCCGCGTGGTCGCTCAGCAGATAGGCCACCGTCTCCGCCACGTCTAGTGGACGTGCGAAGCGTCCCAGGGGTATCCGCGCCAGCATCGGGTCGCGCTTAGCCGGATCACTCCACGCCATCTCGCCCATCGGCGTCAGCGTCACCGTCGGGTTCACCGCATTCACGCGCACGCCGTGCGGTCCCAACTCCTGCGCCATCACCCGTGTCAAGGCGTCGAGCCCGCCCTTAGAGGCGCAGTACGCCGCGTGGTCCACGAGGCCGGCCATCGACGCCTGCGACGAGACGTTCACGATCGCCCCGCCCTGCCCGCGCCGGATCATGCTTGCGGCGATGACCTGCGAGACGAGCAGCACCGCCCGCACGTTGACGGCCATCGTCGCGTCGAAGGCCTCGACCGTCGTGTCCAGGAACGGTTGGGGGATCGAGATGCCCGCATTATTCACCAGCAGGTCGATCTCCCCCGCTGCGGCCGCCGCCCGCCGCGCCTCCGCCACGTCTTCCAGGTCGGCGGCGATAGCCCTGCATCCGATCTCCGCCCGCAGCGTCTCCAGGTCCGCGACCGTGCGGCTCACCACGACGACCTCCGCCCCACACGCCGCCAGTTCCACGGCGATGGCTCGCCCGATCCCCTTGCCCGCGCCGGTGACCAGCGCGCGCCTCCCTCCGAAGTCGATCGTCTTCACACTCACCCCTCCCGTCACTGCGGCAACTCGATCTGGATCTTGACTGACGCGGGCCGCCCCGCGCGCGCATCCTCGAACGCCTCCACGCTCTGGGCGAACGCGTAGCGCCCTGTCACGAGCGGCGTCACGTCGAGCCGCCCGCCGGCCATGAGCGCCAGCGCACGCGGATAGACGTGCGCGTAGCGGAAGACCGTCTCGATGCGCGCCTCCTTCGCCTGCGCCGCCACCACGTCGAACGCGATCGGCGCGCCCGGCATACCCACGTACACCACCGTGCCGCCGGGCCGCAGCGGGTCGAGCGCGCCCTCGGCCGCGCGACCATTGCCGCTGGCCTCGAACACCACGTCCGCGCCCCAGCCGTCGGTCATCGCGCGCACGACCTCGGCGACGCTCTGCTCCCGCACGTTGACCGGGGTGATCGGGCCGAGCGAAGAAGCGAGCGCCAGCTTGGGCTGCGCCACATCGGTGATCACCACGCGGCCGCAGCCGGCGGCGAGAGCGGAGAGCGCGGTGAGCAGGCCGATTGGTCCCGCGCCCAGCACCACGGCCAGATCGCCCGGCGTGATGCGCGCTTTGGTCGCGGCATGCAGGCCCACGGCCAGCGGCTCGACCATGGCCCCTTCGGCGAAGCTGACGGTGTCGGGCAGCTTGTAGGTAAAGGCGGCCGGGTGGACGACGTAGGGCGTGAGGCAGCCGTGCACCGGCGGCGTGGCCCAGAAGCGCACGGCGGGGTCGAGGTTGTAGAGGCCCAGGCGCGTGGCGCGGCTCTCCGGGTCGGGGATGCCGGGTTCCATGCAGACGCGGTCGCCGGGCCTGAGCATTGCGACCTCCGCGCCGACCTCGACGACCGTGCCTGATCCCTCGTGGCCAAGCACCATGGGTGCCTGCACGACGAAGGGGCCGATGCGGCCGTGGGTGTAGTAGTGGACGTCGCTGCCGCAGATACCGACTGTGTGCATCTTGACGCGCACGTCGCGCGGCCCGAGGACGTCGGGCACGGCGATCTCGCGCAACTCCAGTTCGTTCACCTTCTCCAGTACTAGAGAAGCCATTCTTTCGTCTCCTTTCCGTTGGCGCTCCCGTGAATCGGTCAATGCAGGGCCAGGAAGACCGCGGCCGATCGGGGAGGGATCTCCGTTGAACCATCGACCGGCCGCCAGTCGCCGTCCTCGACCAGCCGGTAGTGCGTCAGCGGCGCGCCGTTGTCCAGGGCGACCGTCACGGCGGCCACGCGCGCGGCATCGTCGTTGGCAACGGCCACGCACGACGCCGCGTCGTCGTCGCGCCGGAAAACGGCGTAGGGGTGGTGGGGTGCGCCGTCGCGGGTCACGCACGCGCCGGCCGTCCCCTGGAAGTCGCCGTCCCACAGGTAGGCCCGCAGCTCCGTGCGCAGCGCGTCGATGCGCTTGCCGTAGGCCAGGGTCAGCGGGAAGTCGTCCAGGCGCCCTTTAAAATGATAGGGCTCGTAGCTGATGATGTAGCGGTAGAGCAGGCACTGGTTGAGCATGCTGCGGTCATCGAAGCCGATGATGGCTGTCATCAAGGCTGCACGCGGCTGCTGGTAGCGGGACAGCGGCAGGTGCTGCTCGCCCCAGGAGCGGAAGTAGGATAGGTCGTAGGCCTCCATCTCCCAGTCGTAGCAGGCCTCCCCGGCAAAGAGGAACGTGGCGCCCGCCTCATCTGCCAGGCGGCGCAGGCGCTGGATCAACAGGCGATCGTTGGCGTAGACCGGCGCGCCGACGCGGTGCCCGTGTCCCTCGTCGAAACAGAGTAGGGCGGGGCCGTGGTGCTGGCACTCGTCGTAGAGGATGCCGTCGGGCGCCAGCGCCAGCACCCTCCGGAACTCGTCCTCGCAGACGCGCAGGTACTCCTCGGAGAGGAAGCACATGGGGACAAGGCGCTTGGTATTAATGTCGGTGAGTTGCGCCGGCGTGTTGTATTGGTAGCCGCGGTGCAGGTAGTAGTCCCCGTAGGGATCCTTGACGGCCAGGCGGATGAGATCCTCGCGGAAGCGCTCCGTCGCCCGGTCGGCCCAGGTAAATTTGCTGAACAGGATGACCTTGACGCCCATCGCCCGCACGGCGGCGATGGCGTCGCGCAACTCCTCGGCCGTGCCCAGGCGCGGGTCCGGCTGGTGGCTCGGGTTGTTCTGATCCTGGCCTCCGTCGTTCCACCCGACGAGCTGGAGGGCGCGGACGCCGTGCCGGGCGCACTCCCATCCCACCTCGACCAGATCGGTGAAGCGGAAGCGCAGCTCGTCCTCGGGTGAGTTCATCTGGATCTGCAGCCAGGCGTGCGGCTCCGTCGCCCAGGACGGAGGCGTGGCGGGACGCAGCCAGCTCTGCGTCCAGGACGTGTAGCGATCCACGCCGCTCTGCCAGCCGCCCACGTAGGGTTCGAGGACGATCGGCGTGAGCGTGCGCGTCTCGCCCGGCTGGAGGTAGGGCAGGTGCACCGCCGCGAAGCGCATCGCCACGGTCGTGCCGCCGATCGCCGGACGCGCGGGCACGGTCGACGCCAGCGCGTCGCCGTAGCCGGGCCGCAGTTCGGTATGCCAGACGACGAGTTCGGGGCTAGCCTCATGCACGCCGACGTAGAGCCCCTGGTCCGCCGTACTCAGGAGCACGTACGGGCCCGTCGGCGCTCCGCCCCCCGGCGGCGCGGTGAACTGCGTGGGGTAATCGTCACCGAAGTAGCCGAACTGGTTCTCGAAGGCCGGCGCTAGCGGCTGCACCCGCGCAGTCGCGTAATCGTAGGTGAACGCGGAGAACGGCGCGTCGCCGACGGGAGGTTGGACATCGCCCAGATACGGCGCGTACACCGCCTCCACGGGATAGCGGTCCTGATTGTCGATCGTCGTCGTGAAGACAGCCCCGCGCTCGGTCAGCCGCACCTGCTGCGTCACCGTTATGGCGTGGCGCCCGCCATACTCCGACGTCACATCGCGCCAGACCAGCGTCAATCCCTGGCCGTCCTCGTCCATCGTCGCCAGCGCGACGCGCTGGTGCTCACCATGCACGAGGTTATTGCGCCGCCCCGGCAGCGGAACCATCAGACGGAAGGAGAGGCCAAGGTCGGCGCGGTCGAGGGGGCGCCAGCCCGTCTGGAGGGCGTGGAGCGCGGTGAGGCAGCCGGTGTCTTGCGAGAAATGTAGCCGTAGGGTCGCGTTCTCCAGTATCACGCCGGTCATACTACGTATCCCTTCACTAGGTGGTCGTTGTGCGGTAAGAAAGATAGAGCGTCGTCGTCGCACCGGAGCGCGGCGTCGGGGGCAAGACGCGTGGTCGTGAGGCGGACTGGCGCCGCGTCCCCTCATCTAGGGGTACACGACGCCGGACGTCAGCAGAATGTTTGAGTAGGGCGTAAAATCGCCGGTGCGGATGACCGCCCGCGCCTCACGCGCCATTTGCTTGAACTCCGTATGAGGCACGCTGTCGTGCGGCACTCCGTCCAATAGGTCCAGGATTGCCCGGCAGCGCTCCGGGCTGATCTCCTGGGTTTCCGAGGCGAGGACAAAGTGCTCGACGGCCAGGTCGTCGAGCAGCACGCGCAGCACGTCCAGGAAGGCCGGATCGACCTGGCGGTCACCGCCAGGTCAATCCGGCGCACGTTCGCCGGGATGGGAAACCCGGCATCGCAGACAACCAGCTTGTCGGTGTGCCCCATCGTCGCGATGACCTCGGCCACCGGCGCGCTCAGAAAGCCGTATTTCTTCATGCTCCCCCATCCTCCGTTTCTCCTATTCGCGGCAGCCCTTGCACCACACGAGGGGCACTGGGATACGGTTCGCCTGGCATGTGGGGGTAGTCGGGCCCAAAATGCTTCAGGATCACCATCGGCTCCCAGCAGCTAGCGTTTGTGATGGTCAGCCCCTCGGCAGCCGCACCCGCGCTGACGAAGAACTCGTCCGCGCTCAGCTGGCCGAACCGCAGCGTGACCGCCGCCTCCGCGTCGTGGAGCCCGAACTGGCTGTGCCCCCAAAATGGTTGGCCTGGCGATAGAGATCGGTGCAGGAATAACAGGACACGCCGATGACATCGACACGCTGCAACTTAGCCTCCTGATCGAGGGTCGTCTGACCGTCTTTGTTTTCGCCGAACCACTACTAGATTCCCCGGTCGTATAGGGCGCCACCCCCCGTGCGCCTTGATAGCCCGCCCGTCGGTGTCACGCCAGACGCCCCCCGGTTCAAATATTCTCGTCCTCTCCATAACCTGGTCTCACCGCATAGACAGAGCGCGATCACAGGGTACTAGCCGCCATCTCCACGCGATGCGCTCCCTCCACCAGAAATAGTTCGACGACGGGCACGAGGACATCCGGCCGCCGGGACGGCAAGTCGAGCGTGAGCGTGCCTGCGCCGAGGCCCTGCGGCGTCATGTGGCTTCCGTCTTGCTGCCCCTCCGTGAAGCGAACCTCGGAGCCGTCGTGCAGGAATTGGGCGTAGGACACACGGCCGGCCAATCCATCCAGGAAGACATGGCGAAGCGGCCAGGCGAAAATGTGCAGGTACAGGCGGTCGCCCCGCTGCGTGAAGCGGCAATCGGGGGGCGGCGCGGACGCGCTCTCCGTGGCCCCGTAGATGGCGCGTCCGTGCAGCTGTGTCCAGGCCCCAAGCACCGCGAGCGCGGCCATGGCCCGAGGGTCGAATTCACCGCGCGCCGTCGGGCCGACGTTGAGCAGCAGGTTGCCGCCCTTCGAGACCGTGTCGATCAGCAGGCGCGCCAGGAGATCGGGGCTCTTCCAATCCTCGTTGTCGCGGTCGTAGCCCCAACTCCCGTTGAGCGTCTGGCAGGCCTCCCAGGTGACGCGCCGGCCGTCGACCTCGAACCAGCCGCGTGGTTGGTACTGTTCCGGCGTGTGGAAGTCCGCGCCGACCTCCGCGCGGTTGTTGATCAGGATGCCTGGCTGCAACTCACGCGCCAGCGCCACCAGGCCCGCGGCATCCCAGTCGTCCTTGCCTTTGCCCCGCGCCCAGCCCCAATCCATCTCAGGATACGAGAAGTCGAACCAGAGCAGGTCGATAGGGCCGTAGTCCGTGAGCAGTTCGCGCACTTGTCCGTGCAGGTAGGCGCGGTAGGCCGCCATGTCGCGCCCGCTCTCCTGGGTCCGGAAGGCCAGGTCGTCGCGGCGCGGATGCAGGCCGTCCACGGGGAAGTCCGGGTAATGCCAGTCGATCAGCGAGTGGTAGAAGCCGACCTTGAGGCCGGCCTCCCGGAAGGCCTCGACCCAGGGGCGTACCAGGTCGCGGCCGGCCGGCGTGTGGGGCGCCGTGAAGTCGGTCAAGGCGGAGTCCCACAGGCAGAAGCCGTCGTGGTGCTTGGTGGTGAGCACGGCGTAGCGCATGCCCGCGCGCCGCGCGGCGTCGGCCCAGGCGCGGGGGTCGTAGAGGTCGGGGTCGAAGTGGTCGAAGTAGCGGCGATAGTCGGCGTCGGTCAGGCGCTCGTTGTGCTGCACCCACTCCGCCGTAACCGCGCCGCCGCGCGCAGGCAGGCTATAGAGCCCCCAGTGCATGAACAAGCCGAAGCGATCCTGTACGAACCAGTCGAGGGCTCCATCGTGCTCCATCGTCACACCTTTCTTTGTTGTGATAGTCTCATATCCCTGCGGACGGCGAGGTATACCTCCCTCAATCCGCCAGCCGCGCATCTGCTCGCTTGGTTCCACCTCACGGCGCGGATCATCGTGCGACGCCAACATGCTGATGCGCCGCCGGATTAGCCCGTCGATCACCCGCGCGGCTCGTATCGCTCGATCATCGTCGAGGCACGAGCGATGGCGCGCGCTTGGGCGAGGCTGCCGACAGCGCCGACGCCCATCGCCTGCACCAGCACGTTGCCCATCGCCGTGGCTTCCACCGGTCCGGCCCACACGGGACGCTGACAGGCATCCGCCGTTAACTGGCAGAGCAGCCTGTTTTGCGCGCCTCCTCCTAGCACATGGATCGCCCTCACGCGTGTTCCCGTCAAGCGCTCGGCCATGTCAAGTGCGCGACGGTAGCGCAGGGCCAACCCTTCCACGATCAGGCGCGTCACCTCTGCGGGGTCGGTCACGACACGCTGACCGCCACGCGTCAGGTGATCCCCAATGGCCGCCAGCATATCGTGCGGATGCAAGAAGGCAGGCGCATCCACGTCGATGGCCACGTCCAACGCGGGAAGGAGTGCGGCCGCGGAGACCAAATCCTCATAGCCGTAGGCGAGGCCGCGACGCGCCCAGGTCCTGCGACATTCCTGCAAGAGCCACATGCCCATGATGTTCGTATGGAAGCAGTAGGTCTCGTCGGCACCCCTTTCGTTAGTAAATCCCGCGAGGCGTGCGTGTTCGGTCAGGATAGGCTGGTGTATTTCTATGCCGAACAACGACCAGGTGCCCGAGCTGATATAGGCGCGGCTGAACCCTTCAGGCTCCGGTTCGAAGGGGGCGGCGACAATCGCGCACGCTGTATCGTGTGTGGCGGGCAGGATCACGTCGAGATGCTTCAGGCCGCACTCGTCAAGAACAGCAGGACGTACAGGCCCCAAAATCGTGCCGCTCTTCTCCGGCTTGACCAGCATGCGGGTAGGGATGTCGAGACGATCCAGCACGTCGGTCAACCAAAGACCGTCGACGCCAAGCAAGGCCGAGGTGCTTGCATCGGTTCGCTCGACGGCGATCTGTCCTGACAACCAGTAGTGCAGGAGATCCGGCGTCATCAGCAGCGTCCGCGCCGACTCGAGAAGAGGGTCACGCACTTGCCGCTGGGCGAGCAACTGATAGATGGTATTGATCGAGAGGCAGGCGATGCCCGTGCGGGCATACAAGTCGCGTTGTGGCGCGCGCGACTCGATCGCTTCAGGCAGCCCATCAGTGCGAGAGTCGCGGTAGTGGTATGGGTTTCCGAGCAGACGACCCGCACCGTCGAGAAGCGCGTAATCGACGCCCCAGGCATCGATGCCGATGCCGGCAGGCGCCGTTTCTCCCGCGCGAACCGCACGTTGTATGCCCTCGAGGATGTCTCCGTATAGGCGCAGCATATCCCAATGCTGGCCGTCGGGCGTGCGCGCAGGCACATTAGGGAAGCGATGCACCACGTCGAGGCCGACACGTTCGCCGTCGAAGCGGCCCACCACCACGCGTCCGCTCTCCGCGCCCAAATCTACGGCTACATAGCTAGTCATGGCGTCGCCTCCTTCGTTCAGGATCCGTTGGATTGCGTCAATCCCAGCACGCGCTGGCGATAGTGCTCATCTAACCGTCCAGCGATGCGGCTCGACTCGCTCGCGGGCAGGTACGAAGGGCCGCCCGCTCCGAAGGCGCCGCTCAGCACCAGCGCGGCTTTCACCGCCATATCGGTGATAGCTAGAGCCTCGACCGCCGTGCCACCTACCGCGACAAAGCCATGATTCTGGAGGTAGATGGCCTTGGGCGGCAGGCCGTAGCGGTCGAGGTGTCTATCCATGCCTTCCGCGAGGGCGCGGGCCAGGGGAACGCCGGGATCAACATAGGGCAGGAGCAAGGGATGCTCTCCACACACGACGACCTGATCGGGAAAGAGCGCTCCGGCGACCAGAGCCTCGGCGTTGTGGGAGCATAACACTCCCGTGATCGCCGGGGGATGCGTATGCGCGATCCAGGACTTTCCCGTCTTGGCCAGCAAAATCGCATGCATACCTGTTTCCACGGAGGGACGCAGCGTGGTCTCAGGGGCGACGACCGCCTCCTGGAGCGCCGTGGCCGTCGCGGCATCGTCCCCTTGAAGCGTCGTTACCAAGGCCAGGACCCGCCCAAGGTCGACCTGCACGAGCGATTGAACCGTGGCCGTCGCCATCGAGGCGCCGCTCGCTTTGATGAAGAACGACGCGTCGTCGACGCGGGCCGAGACGTTGCCCTCGCCGAGAATGACGTAGCGGCGCGACTCATCGCCCAGAGCGCGCGCCAGGGAAACCAGGCCGTCCAGAAACGCGAACCTGGCATCGAGGCGATCATCACCTGTCGTTATTGACATACCTGTCCAAATCCTTTTTGTCAGGGGGCTAACACCGCAGGGAGAGGCGTGTGTGGGACAGCGCTACGGGCGATTGTACAGTGGACCGAAGGCGGCGCAGGCGCGGAAATCGCCGCCTTCAGGGTCGGCCGTTCCGAAGGCGTTCCAGGCGCTCGGCCGGAAGATTCTGTCCTCGGTCACATTATGCATGTGTACGGGAATGCGCAGCATCGACGCCAGCGTCAACAGGTCTGCTCCGATGTGGCCGTAGCTAAAGGCGCCATGGTTGGCTCCCCAGGTATTCATGACTGAGTACACGTCGCGGAAGGGACCATGACCGGTCAGGCGCGGCACGAACCACGTGGTCGGCCAGGTTGGATTGGTGCGCTCGTCGATCACCTGCCGCACCTCCAGGGGCAGATCGACCGTCCAGCCCTCGGCGATTTGTAGTGCTGGTCCCAGAGAGTGGATCAGGTTGACGCGCGCCATCGTGATCGGCATCTCCCCCTTGGTCACAAACTTGGAGGAGTACCCACCGCCACGGAAGTATTCGGTCATGCCGGGGTGCCAGGTCGTGGCCCCGAGGCAGGCGTCGGCGTCGGCCTGCGTGAGATCCCAGAAAGGTTTCATGGCCGGTTGACCATCGATCTGCTGCTCGCCGCTGCCGTCGAGCGCCGCTGCGCCGGAGTTGATGAGGTGGATGAAGCCCTCCGCCGCGCGTCCGGTGAGGTCGTGGCCCGTGGCTTTCTTGACCGCCGCGGGACTCCAGTAGGTGCGGACGTCGGCAAAAACCTGAGCCGTCCCTGTCAGCAGGTGGCCAAAGAGCATCGTCACGGCGTTGAGGCTGTCGTTCTCCGTCGCCATGATGTACGGCTGGCGGATGCCGTTCCAGTCGAACGACGAGCAGAGCATGGCCTCCATGAAGTCTCCGTTGGGCAGATGGTCGGTCCATTGACGCTGTCCTTGAAATCCAGCGGCAATGGCGTTATGACCGAGCGCCTCTTCACCGAATCCCAATGCGGCCAGCCGCGGATTGCCGATCATCAGGTCGCGTCCGATCATGGCCATCTTGACCGACCACTCCCAAGCGCGTTGGTTCTCGTCGTCGGACTTCTGATCGGCGGGGGCATTGTAGTCTTTGCCTGGCCGACAATGGTCCTGCACCCAGGCCATAGCCTGGGAGAACTCGCCCTCGTCGTAGATGCCGCGTTCAACGCGGCGGGCCATCTCGACCATATCGACGGTCTCAACGCGCATCCCGAGGTAGTGCTCAAAAAACTCCTGGCTGACGCGGGACCCGGCGATGCCCATAGAGACGTTGCCGATGGAGAGATAGGAATGGCCGCGCAGCGTCGCGACAACTAGGCCTGCGCGCACGAACCCCAGGATCTTCTCGCGTACGTCGGCCGGTATCTCCGCGTCTCCCAGGTTCTGCACGTCGTGACCATAGATGCCGAACGTCGGTAAGCCCTTCTGGGCGTAACCGGCCAGCACCGCGGCGAGGTAGACAGCGCCGGGACGCTCGGCGCCGTTGAAGCCCCAGACGGCCTTGGGCATGAGGGGGTCCATGTCCATCGTCTCTGATCCGTAGCACCAACACGAGGTCACCGTCAGCGAGACGCCGACCCCCGCGCGCGCGAACATCTCCGCGGTCCGCGCCGCCTCGGCCACCCCACCGATGCAGGTCTCGGCGATGACGCACTCGACGGCCTCACCGGAAGCGTGGCGCAGGTTCTCGCTGAGGAGGTGCGCCACGTCCTGCGCCATACGCATGGCCGGTTCTTCCAGCGATTCGCGTACGCCTTGCCGCCGGCCGTCAATAGTGGGGCGAATGCCGACTTTGGGTAGGCCGCCGATCAAACGGTTTCCGGTGGAGGCGCCATGTGACTGGCTCATCAAGGTTCATCCTTCCTGTTTTCTTGTGAGTTCGGACTAGGGCTTCGAAGACCAATGCCAGACCGTTGATCGATGCGACGTCGTCCCCGTCCTGGGAAGGGAAAAAGGGCGACTTGAGCTCGACCAGGCGAAGTCCCGCGCCGCGGGCCACCGCGAAAAACTGAGGGTAATCCATCGTCCCCGCGAGGAAGCGCTTGTGGAACGTCCACGCTGACCCGCCGATCGCCTGCTCTCCTCCACTGGCATCAAGGGTCATAGGGCTGTCCTTTCGCCACCCTAGCGGACTCTATCATTCACGCGGCTGCCGCGTCGTCGCCTGGCGTCGTGTCATCAAATGACCGCAAATACTCCTTCTCCGCGCGCCACATCTCGTCGAAGAGGGCGTCGATCTCGGCCGGCGCGCAGACCGCCGCCGTGAGTGGGTCGAGCTGGAGGGCCTGCCGCGCCGCCTCTCGGTCACACGCGTGCAGCGCCTCGACCATCAGCGCATGCACCGCCATGTGCGCGCGGTTCAGCGCCGCGAGTTGCTCAGGGAGCGCGCCGACGTGGGTCGGCTGCACCCCGTTGCGGTCGACGAGGCAGGCCACCTCGACGCACCCATCGGGCAGGTTGTCGATCAGGCCGCTGTTGCGCACGTTGCCGTAGATCACGCGCGGGCGGTTCAGCGCGATGGCCTCGACGATCTCTGAGCCGTATTCGTGGCTGCGCGCCAGCGGAATCTCGCGCGCGTCGTCCAGCATCTCACGGATGTGGGCGTCGTTCTCCGCGCGCCAGCGCGGCCAGTTGTTGGCGTAGAAGCCGCTCTCTCCCCGGTAGCCGGCGCGGCAATACTGCGCGATCAGGTCGGGGCGCTTGCGGTAGTAGGGCACGTACTCGGAGAAGTGGCCGCTGCTCTCCGTCACGAAGGCTCCGAAATGGGTCAGCATGTCGAAGCGCACCGGGTCGTGCTCGTACACCTCGGGGACGGTAGCGCGTTCGCGCAAACGCGGGTACAGATCCTCCCCGTCGCGGCTCAACGTGGTGAACCACGCGTTGTGGTTGATGCCCGCGCACCTGAATTCCAGCTCGCCGTGGGGGACCTGGAGGTAGCCGGCAAGTTCGCGCGAGGTGTTCTGGACGCTGTGGCATAGCCCCACCGTGCGCATCCCCGTCTGGGTGAGCGCGGCCAGGGTCAGGATCGACATAGGATTGGTGTAGTTGAGCACCCAGGCGTCCGGGCACAGACGTTCGCAGTCGCGCAGGATGTCCAACCACACGGGGCCAGTGCGCAGAGCCTTGAAGATGCCGCCGGGGCCGATCGTGTCGCCGATGCACTGATCGACGCCGAAGCGCAGCGGGATGTCGTAGTCGTGGCGCACGTTGGCGAGGCCGGCGACCTCGACGGTGTTGACGACGAAGTCGCTGCCGGCCAGGAGGTCGCGACGGGCGGTCGAGGCGGTGACACGCCACTCCTTGCGGGTCACATCGACGAGGCGCTCGGCGATCCCTTGCGCCAGGGCGAGGCGGGCGGGGTCGATGTCGACGAGGGCGAACTCGCCCTCGTCGAGCCCGTCGACAGCGAGGATATCAGTGATGAGCTGGCGGGCGAACACGGCGCTGCCCGCTCCAATGATTGTTACTTTCGGCATGAGCGTTTCATTCTCCTATCCCCCTATGTCCCAGGCCCGGCTGGCGCGGCCTGTGGCTGACGCGCTGCCCTCGCTGTCTTGGCGGGGCCAGACATGTCACCCTCACCCTTTGAGCCCACTCGTCACGATGCCCTGCACAAAAAACCGTTGCGCAAAGAAGAAGAGGGCGACGACCGGCAGAATATAGATGACGGTTCCCGCGGAGAGGATCTGCGGCAAGACGTTGCTTTGGGCGTCGACGTACCCCGTCGCCAGGGCGGCGGCCAGCGTGGTGTTGTCCTGCGCCAGGAGGATGAACGGCGTGAAGAAATCGTTCCAGACTGCCTGGAACGAGAGAACCGCCGCGGTAGCCAGCACTGGCTTGGACAGCGGCAGGAAGATCTGCCAGAAGATGCGCACGTACCCGCAGCCGTCGACGATCGCCGCGTCTTCCAGATCGAGCGGGATGGACCCGAAGAACTGCCGGAATAGGAAGCTGAGGAAGGGACTAGCGGCGAGGCCGAACAGCACCCACGGCCAGTAGGTGTTGATCAGCCCCACCTTGGCCAGGATCATATAGAGCGGGATGATGGTGATGAGCTGCGGCAGCATCGTCGTCGCCAGCAGGATGCTGAAGAGCGGCCCTTTGCCCGGGCCCTTGAGCCGGGCAAAGGCGAACCCGGTCATAGCGCTGGTGAGGGTGACGATCACCATATAGACCGACGCGAGCAGGGCCGAATTCTTGGCGAACTTCCCGTAGTCGATGAGCGTCAGCGCGGAGGTGAAGTTGCCCCACTGCGCTATGGTCGGGAGATAGTGCGTGGGGAACGCCCCCAAGTCCCCCCCCGACTTGAGCGCCGTAAGGATGAGCCAGGCAAAAGGAGTCATGAAAATGATGGCGAGGATGACCAGGACGAGCAGCCTGAGCGCCGTCCCCCACCGCGGGCGCGTGCCGCGCCCGCGTGTCGCGCCCGCGCTCCCGGTCGCTCTCATCGCGTGTGCCATGCGTTACCTCCCTTTACCCTACCCGTTTTCGGAGTACACCCAGAGTTTGCTCGAGCGGAAGACGATGAACGTGATGACGAGGATGACGGCAAAGAGCACCCAGAGCAGCGCGGAGCCGTAGCCATAGGTGTCCCCGCCTGTGAAGATTTGTTGGTACACGTAGACCATGTACAGCGTGGTCGTGCTGGGCACCGTCAACCCCCCCCGCGCCCGTACTGCCAGTGAGGCTGCCCGACTGCGACAAGAGCAAGGGTTGGATCAGCGTTTGCAGCGCGTAGATCATGCTGACGATTACCTGGAACAAGAGAACCGGCGTCAAGAGCGGCAAGCGCACGGACCAGAAGGAGCGCCACGCGCCCGCGCCGTCGACCGCCGCCGCCTCGAGCACCTCGGCCGAGATGCCCTGCAGGCCGGCCAGGAAAATGATCATGCCGCTGCCCACGCTCCACAGTACCATGACGATCAGGGCCGTGAAGGCGTAGGGGTCGGCCAGCCACTGCACCGACGGGCCGCCGACCAGGTGGATGAGGCCGTTGAGCAACCCGGTGTCGCGATCGAAGATCAGCTTCCAACTGACAGCCGCGGCCACGATGGGGACGATGGCGGGCAGGTAAAACAGGGCGCGGAACAGTCCGATGCCACGCATGGGCTTGTGCAGCAGCAGGGCCAGGCCCAACCCGCCGACCATGCCGAGCGACACGGTGATGAGGGCGTAGAGGAGGGTCTGTCTGAGACTGGCCCAGACCGCAGGATCGTGGATCAACTGATCGTAGTTGCTCAGCCCGACCCAGTGCCAATGGTAACCGGGGACGAAGTTGGTGAAGCTGACGCCCAGGGCATAGGCCAGGGGGAATACTTGCAGCGCCAGGAGGCCCAACAGCCAGGGGGACAGAAAGAGATAGAAGGTGCGCGCGCTGTAACGCGACCAGCCGCCACGGCGCCGCGTCGCCACGAGTGGAGCGGTCCGCTCGGATATGGTCGTCGAGAGGCGCTCTGCCTGATGAGTCATCGCGTCTTCTTTCATGACTACCACGGGACGTTGTGGCGCGCCGTGCGGCGGCGAAGGGCAGCCCCACCGCCGCTGCACGGCGCCAGAGGGTGGCTACCCGATCAGGGACTTGCCCTTGCGTAACAACCCGTTGGCGATCGTCGTCATCCGGCGGACGCCGTCGTTCAGCGGCATCTGCCCCTGGATCATCGCGGTAACCGGGACCTGGAGCTGGGTCGCCATACCGAACAGGTCGGCATACGGGGTATATTTCAACGATTTGATGTAGGGCAGTTCGCGCTGCACCGTCGCGTAGCTCTGCTGATCGGCGGGCGTGCTATGCGGGACGAGCGGCAGATAGATCTTGTCCGACGGCAGTCCGTTGCCCTGCCGGCTGCGGATCTGAGATGGCACGCCGGCGATGAAAAACTCCATGAAGCGCCAGGCCGCATCCTTTTTCTTCGACTGCGCCGAAATGCCAGCCCCTTGGGCGAAGAACGACTCATCCGTCCTCGTCGGTCCAGACAGCGGCGCGGGCGCATACGCGGAGTGGGCGAGGACCGCAGGCGCGCTGTTGAAGAGCGCGCCGTGGACCCAGTAGCCCGCAAGCACCATAGCCAAGCGATTCGCGGAAAAGAGATCGAGGGGACCCAATGCACTCTGGTCCAACGGCCCTGCCCCGACGCGCGCCTGCCCCCAGTCAACGATCCATTTGACTACCTTCAGCGCCTGCGGCGTCGTGAAGTCGGCCATCGTGCCGTCAGGGCTGAAGAACGAGGCCCCGAGCGTGTTCATCTGATGGATCACGTGCAGGAACCAATGGTCATATGACCAACAGGGGTCGAGCCCATAGACCTGGACGACGCCGTTCTTGCGCACGGTTAACTTCTTGGCGATGGAGAGCAACTCGTCGATTGAGGTGGGCTTAGTCTCGCTCAAGTACTTGACACCCGCCGCGTCAAAGAGTTTTTTGTTGAACCAGACCGTCGCGTCGGGCGACCAGTCCTTGGCCAGTCCATAGTACGGCCCCTTGCCCACGGACTTGCCATCCCAGCGGTACGCGTCGTTGGACGACAGGAGGTCGCCGACCTTGATAGCCTTGCTCTTGGCGAGGTACGAATTAATGTTCGCCAACTGTCCGGATGCAGCCAATTGCGGTGTACCGGAGGCGCCTATTTCGAACACGTCGGGAGGGGAGCCGGCCGCGACCATCGCGTTAAAGCGCGCGTCGTCCTTCAGAAGTTGGCGAATTTTGATGTCCGGATTGAGCTTCTCAAACAGCGCCTTCTGGGCAGGCGGCAAGTTACTCGGATCCGCGTTGTACATGACCACGAGTTCGGTCGAGGCCTGATCCTGCGCCGCATCGGCGTGCGAAATGAGTCCGGGAGCGAGAAGCGGGCCTGCGGCTACAGCGGCCCCTGCGGCGACGGACGCGGCAAGAAAGCGGCGGCGGCTAGGGTTCGTCGTGTCAGCACTCATGATGTAATCTCCTGAATCATGGATGGCGTCACTGCCATCCGTTGGTGCTCAATACGATGGGGTATTGTCCCGTGGTCACGAAACGACTGGATGAAATGAAGTCCGCTCATCGGGATGGACCCCATTGTGCGCTTGGTCCTCCTGTCGCTGCTCCTTTCCGGCCTTGCTGTGCCGCTTTAGCTCTCCTGTGTCGCGAACCACGAGCCCGTGTCGCCGCCCGACGGACCGACAAAAGTCCCCGAGAGGTACGGGAAGGGGGCGCTCCCGCGAAGGCGCCTCAGGGATGGCGTGGCGACGCCGACGAGGTTTCCCTCTTTCGGCAGATGGATCACGATGTGGACGTTCCCCGCTTCCAACCAGCCGTCCGCGGCGACCGTTGTGGAGCCGCCGTTACCGTCGTCCAGGGCGACGGATGCATCGAAGCGGCCCGTCGGTGTGGATGTCGCGGCGATGGTGATGTAGCCGCCTAGGACGCGTCCCCGATGCCGCCCCCGCGCTACCGTCGCACCGAAGGCATAGACGTGGGACACCGGCTCCGGGGTGAGGAGCCAGGAGCCAGGCGACGCGAGGCCGGGTTGCACGATAGTCCCCGCGAACCGCCCGGTCCGCCCGGTACTGGATCCGGTCAGGGTTAGGTTGGCTGCCGCGCCGCCCACGGTGAGCGTGACCGCGTGCGTGGCTATGGAGAGCGTACCGTTGACCGTGGCGGTCGCGCCGCTCGTCGCGGTGAGCGTGGCCGTGAGGACGCCGGAGCTGTCGAAGCTCCCGACAACGGCGGCGTCCAGCACGTTGCCGGCCATAGATCCCGTCGTAAAGAGAGCGGTGAGATGATAGGCGACACTCGCCGGCACAGCGGCAGCGGCCGGGCGAGCCTGCGCGGACACACGGGATAGGGCTGGCAACAGCCCGCTCGCGCAGGCTATCAGCAGAGCGCCGAGGAGCAGATGCGCCGCGCGACGTACGTGGCGAGGAATTGGAGCCATACAGGACCTCCTAAAATCTACGATAAACCCGACGTTGGGTATACCCGACGCGTCGGCGTCTGTTGGAGTCCATCCTTTCCTATAAGAGGAAGAGAGGAGACTGTCTAGGAGACTAACGCCGTGGCGTCGACGCCATGCGTTCTAACGGAGAATCGTGGGACGAGTGCGGGTCGGACCATCGCAGGGTCATCTCCTGCCAGACGACAGGTCATTACCTCCCTTCTGCTATCGCGCGGGCAACGCCGGCACGCGCGGGGCCGGACGAGGCGCGGATCGCCAGCGTCGTCGGCACAACTTGGATAAGCGGCGGCAGGTCGGGACGGGCGAGGCGCTCCATCAGCTTGCGCACCGCCACCGCGCCCAACGTTTCCTTGGGCACATGGACAGTTGTAAGGGGCGGATCGACCTCGCGCGCCAGCGCGATATCGTCGAAGCCCGTGAGCGAGAGGTCGTCCGGGACGTGCAAGCCGCGGTCCTTGGCGGCGCGCAAAGCGTTGATCGCGAGGGCGTCGGACGCGCAGACGAGGGCATCGGGGACCAGAGCGCGATCCAGCAAAACCATGGCGTCGTCGTAGGCCCGCTCCGCCGTCCAGGGCGTTTCACGATAGAGGTCCGGATCCAAGGGGATACTGTGGTGGGCCAGGGTCTGCGCGACGGCCGCGGCGCGCTGCTCACCGGGTCCGCCACCCGCACCCCCTGTGCCGCCTAAGTAGGCGAAGCGCCGATGGCCGAGCCCTATCAGGTGCTCGACGAGGCGGGACATCGCCGTACCCTTCTCGATGGTCACGATATCAGTTTCCAGAGGCGTCGGCTCGAAGACGCGGAGGTCGCCGGGTTCGATCAAGACGACCCGTTCATGGCCAATCGCTGAGGCCGGCGGATAGTACGGCCCGATGATGATGAGGCCATCGACGTAGGAGCGGTTAAGCAGACGACGCTGACGCCCATTCTCCAGATCATCGTTCAATAGGGTGAAGCCCAGATGGTACTCCTGGCGCAGCAACTCCTGATGCACGCCATCGATCACACGCGACCAGAAGGGGTCGGAGAACAACTGGGCCGATTGCTCGTTCAGGATCAGGCCGACGCTGTAGGTGCGGCGCGGTCCATTGGTGACACCGCGCGCGAGGCGCTGGGCCTCTTCATGGGGCGCGTACTTCAGGCGCATAGCAGCCTGCCGCACCTTCTCCTGGGTCGCCGCGGCCACGGGCCGGTCACTGGCGACGCTCAAGGCGCGCGAGGCGGTCGCGATGGACACCCCGGCCAGCTTGGCTACGTCATGCAACGTCGCTTCCATACCAATACCCATCGCTTTTCAATGCAAACGCTTGTCTGTTGAGACCATCATAGACGGTCTCTCCCGGCCTTGTCAAGGGGGAGGATCCAGGGATCCGTGGGGGCCGAGCCATTCTTGCCGGCAGCGGCGTGTCTGTATGGGACTGAGCCTGTTGTCGGGCCGCGCCGCCGTGCGCTGCGTTGTGCCTACGGATGTGTCGCCGTGCGACATGGCTCTGCTGGAGGGTTGGGCCCGTTAACAGCCAACGTCCGTTGAACGATGATCACTCCCACAACAGTACAAGCGCTTACACTCAAAGTACATCAGAAGCACTCGTAAGCGCGCAGAAGTGTGGGAATGCGGCTAGACGGCAGAGAGGCGTAAGGGGCGCTACTCGTGCTCGTGATGCCCTTGTTCGTCTTCGCCCTCCCCTTCAGCATGATGGAACGTGCGCAAGACGGCGTTAGACGCGCCGTTGGTCTGGGCTCCCCGCTGCATCCCCGCGCTTCCGCGCGCTTACCAGTCAGATGAGGTCGATCTCAGCACAACCCAACGACACCACAAGCACCGGATGCCTGGGGCAAAGTGGAAGAGGTATGGGCGCACCGTTAGATGCGACGATGCCTGCGAGGGCATAGCGGTCTATGCGCGGCTAGTGACTTCTACCTTAGGCGCAGAGGTGGAATTACCAGGTCAGCTTGATCGCGCGTTGCTTCGATCAACACAGCATTTTGTGCATCAGGCCCATCCGCCCACGCCTCAGCACTTGCTCGGTCCTTGCCGCCAGCCTCTTGGCGCTCAACTAAGCGGCGGCGCACGTTCGTCGGAGCGTCGAGATACCAGACAGCATCGAGCACGCGCCGCACCCCGACCCAGGGCACAACATTCAGCAGCAGGTAGTTGCCCTCGGTGATAACGATGGCTGCCTCAGGCGCGATCGCGAGCGCTCCGGCGACGCCCTCGTCAAGCAGCCGCATAAAGTCGGGGACATAGACGGTGTGCTCGGGCTGGTCCCGCACACGCTGCAGCAGAGCGAGGTAGCCATGAGCATCGAAGGTTTCCGGCGCACCCTTGCGGGCTCGTAGTCCAAGGCGATCGAGTTGCTGGTTGGCTAGGTGAAATCCATCCATCGGCAGGTAGGCGGCAGGGACGCCCTGGTTGACGAAGGCAGCGACCAGCGACCGGGCCAGCGTCGACTTTCCTGTCGCCGGCGGGCCTGTAATGCCCAACAAGATGCGGCTGCGTCCGTCGCGTAGCGCGTCGATCTGCCTGATTAATCTCTCCACGCTTTCGTCCATTGCTTCAACCCTTACCCAAGCGTTCTCATGATGCAAACGCCGCGGCAATACTGCCTGGTCGCCAACGAGAACCCTCTTGTACGCCATTAAACCCTTTGGCCTGGAAAGAGCGACGCCGAGACCAAGGGCAACGTAACCTTAGAGGAAGACACTCACCCTCGATCTTTTGCGTACAAACCGCGATGCGAGAGTGCTGCCTTGATAACGGGGAGTGACGCTTCACCACCTTTGTGACGTCGATCACGCTGTGTCCAGGCTCGTGGGCTAGGCGGCGACCTCAAAAGGACTGGAGCTGTCCCTTCTCGGCTCTTTTCCCTCAACCTTGAGTCTCCGCTTATCAATCTACTGTGCCCCTCGTGTCAGTGTCGTTCTTTCCACCCCTAACAGAGAGATGTTAGACAGGGCGGCGATCTCCAGCGAGGCGAGGTGGGCCGTCCCCTCGGTTGCATAGACCTCCACGCCCGTCGGCTCGGCATCCGGAAAGACGAGGCTGGTCACAGCCGCTACGCCGTCGTTGGCGAACACCTCCACGGAGCAGCGATCGACCACAATGTGCAGTGCGATACGGCCGTCGGCGGGCGCGAGGTGGCCGCCGGCACGGTCGGGGAAGTCGGGACTGAAGCCGGCCTGACCCGCGCGCGAGCGATCGACGAACAGGGTGGCTGTGGCCACGTCGTAGCCGATGGTGGTGTGCTGCGCCTCGCCAGCCCAGACCCGGACGCCGAACGACGCGGCCGTCGCCGGATCGAACGTGGCCGCGATCTCCAGGGCCGGCCCGGCGACCGGCGCCGTGAGGGGCGCCTCGGACGACACGGCGCGTGCCGCCCATCGCCGGGCCTCGCCGCGCAGGAGCCGCAGTTCCGCCACCGGCTCCTGCGCCAGGCGGATCTCCCCGTCGTCCCGCCGTAGGGTGAGCCGTCGCGGGATCGTCATCGCCCCCTGCCACGGGTGCGTCGGCGTCCTGTCGGCGTAGGCCCAGTTGTTCATCCAGCCGATGCAGAGGCGTCGGCCGTCCCCCGTCGGGACATCGGACCAGCTCGCGACGGCGTAGTGGTCCGGGCCGTAGTCGACCTGGCGCACGGCATCGGGCGGGTCGTCGCTCGCGAAGGTCGTGCCGTCGAAGGAGCCCAGGAAGTACCGCATCAGGGGCAGCCCGCGGGCGGACTCCTCACCGTGGTACAGGCTGACCTGCAGCACCCAGCGCCGCTCGGTCGGGTGACCCTCGACTGGCAGCTCGAACAGGTCGGGGCACTCCCAGGCCCGGGCGGGCGCGACCGCCCCCTGGCCGAACTCGCTCGCGTAGGCCCACGCCTTGAGGTCGGGCGAGGTGTAGAGGCGCAGGCGGTCGTCGTTGTAGGAGGTCACCATCACCCAGCGGCGCGTGGGGGCGTGCCAGAAGACCCTGGGGTCGCGGAAGCCCGCCGTGCCGGGGTTGGGAATGACTGGGTTGCCGGCGTACATGGTCCAGGTGCGCCCGCGGTCGGCGCTGTAGGCCAGGCTCTGCACCTGCGGGCCGTGGGGCGGGGGCAGCGCATTCTGGTGGGTGAAGATGGCCACCAGGCCGGGCCGCCCGCCGAAGAAGCCGCTGGTGTCCTGCCAGTCGACGACCGCGCTGCCCGACCAGATGTCGCCGAGGGCGTCGGGCGCGAGGGCGGGCGGCAGGTGCGCCCAGTGCAACAGGTCCGTGCTCACGGCGTGGCCCCAGTGGCGCGGCCACAGGTGCTGGTAGAACAGGTGGTACTCGCCCTCGATGTACACCAACCCGTTCGGGTCGTTCAGCCAGCCGCTCGGGGCGGTGAAATGGATCTGCGGGCGATAGCGATCGATCATTGGTCTCCTCTCCCAACAACAATGCATGATGAGGACACTCGGGGCGTACCACCAGGTGCTCAGCAGGGCCAGGTATCCGCTCACGGATGGTGACGCTGCTGCGGCTGGGCCGACTGCTGCTCAGGTTAGTGGTGGCCCGGCTGCTGCCGACGGATACCGCGGTAGTGGTGGTGTTGGACGAGACCCTGGAGGGGCGGGGCCGGCGCATCGCGTACACGGGACGCACCAGGCCCTCGTCAGTGTGCAGGTGAACGTCGGGCACGCCCCCGTGGGTGACGCGGCTGGACGAGTCGTCGATCGGCAGCCGCAGCGGCATATACACGATGAAGCTCTCGATCCTGGTGATTCTCACGCGGGAATACTCCCTGCCGCCATCGATGCGTGCCCTCCAGATAGCTATGGGCAATCCGCTGTCATCTGCCGTTTCACTGCTGGTAGGTGACGGCGTCGATGGTCATCCACTGGCCGCTGGCCTTGCACAGCTTGAGCGTGTGCGGGCCACTCGACAGCGTGTCGATATTGTAGGGCGCCTGCTGGGTTGTCCGGCCGCCGCTCGTGTACTCGCTCACGGTGGTCAGCTTGGCGCCCATGTTGTCGAGGTAGACGTCGACGTTGCCCTGGCTCTGGTCGAGCTCGGTGACGAAGGAGACCCCAGTGCCGGTGAAGGCGTAGCTGGCACAGTCGCCGTTGGCCTGCGTGCCATGCACGTCGTCGCCCACGTCGATCGCGCCGAAGCCAGCGCGCGACGTGAAGTGGCCCCATCCTCCGCCGCTGTAGGTGAGCGCCGGGTCGTTCACCGTGTCGTTCGCAGTATGCACGGTGAGCGCATCAATGACCATCCACTGACCACTGGCCTTGCACAGCTTGAGCGTGTGCGGCCCGCTCGACAGGGTGTCGACGTTGTAGGGAACCTGCTGGGTTGTGCGGCCGCCGCTCGTGTACTCGCTCACGGTGGTCAGCTTGGCGCCCATGTTGTCGAGGTAGACGTCGACGTTGCCCTGGCTCTGGTCGAGCTCGGTGACGAAGGAGACCCCAGTGCCGGTGAAGGCGTAGCTGGCACAGTCGCCGTTGGCCTGCGTGCCATGCACGTCGTCGCCCACGTCGATCGCGCCGAAGCCAGCGCGCGACGTGAAGTGGCCCCATCCCCCTCCGGTGTAGGTGAGCGCCGGGTCATTCACCGTTGCACCACCGCTGCCGCTGCTGCCAAACGTGACGTTTGAGACGTACTGGTTCATGGTCAGGTAGGCGCCGGAGTTCGCTGGGGTGAGCAGTGTGCCAGCGATGGTCACGTTGTCGAAGCTCATGTCATGGATGGTTTTGTTGCTGTTGAAGCCGTTGAGGACGCTCGTGTAGTCGGGCGTCTGCTCGGCCGAGATGTTGGCGAAGTGAATGTTGTAGATACTACCGCTGGTCGTACCCGATTGACAGTACCCGTTGTTGTTCGTGACCGTAAAGCCGAAGAGGCGGGTGCTGCTGAGCGGACCCTCCACGCGCACGTTCCGCACCGCGATGTCGTGTGTATCGGAGTTGTTGCACCAGGCCATAGAGCCCATCACGCCCTCCGAGTTGTTGAAGTTGCCGCCGGTGTAGTGGATCACGTCGACTCCGTCCACCGTGTCGTTGCCGCCCGGATAGTTCCAGCCGAATTGGATGGCATCGCCCCCGGTGCTCCACTCGACGATGTTCTGGTAGCTAACGTTCTGAGAGCCTTCGACGCTGATGGTGTCGTCACCCGCCAGGACGAAGCTGTTCTCAACCGTGCCGTTGTTTGCCATATCAAGGCCGTTGTGCTCGAAACCAGCGGTGATGACCTTGACATCGTTCACTAGGTTGCCCTGGCCCGTTGTATAGTCCTGAACCGCGTATCTGGGGGAGGCGACGAAGGTTGGGCCCTGCAACGTGACGGAGGCGTTGCCCCCCAGCCACACGTGCCAGTACTGGGTCGACTGGCCGTCGCCCGAGAAGACGCCAGGACCCTGGATGGAGGCGCCGTTAGGGGCGTTGCAGGGACTGATACCGGTGTTCGAGGCGTTGATGGTGCCGGTGACGTAGGCGCCGCCGGCCAGGTACAACTCGGTGATTCCGTTGGGGAAGCACCAGCTACTGCCTAGGTTATGCACACCTGGGCCTTCGTACAAGATGGTCGCGGTGCTCTGCGTGGGTGGGTTCGACTCCACAGGGTCGGCGAAGACGAGGCAGACCGTGCTGGTACTCCCATTGGGCTCGACCGAGACCTTCTGGCCCGGATTCATGCTGAAGGACACGGTGTTGCCGGTGATCTGGGGCGTGATCCCATAGGACTTGGGCCGGACGACAGCGGAAGAAACGCTCGAGGTGAAGGTCACTTGCACCTGCACGGCGGCGTCGGTCTCGAAGGTGGTGTAGCCCACGATCGTGCTGAAGTTGTTGGCTCCCGTGGGGGCGTATTGGTAGACGCCGGAGGACTGGCCAGCCACCGAGACCGAGCAGACCCCGGAGCCGTTGGCGGCTGAGGGAAGGCCGGATGGCAGGGCGTAGGTGACGACGGTCTGGGCATGGGCGGGGCGGGCAGGGGCCGCCAGGGCGGCGGGGACGACGAGAGCGGCGCAGAACAGGGCCGCGGCGATGCGGCGGCGAGCGGGGCGGGCGATGGAGCGTACGGCGTCGAACACGATTGCTTCTTCCTTTACGAACACGATTGCTTCCTCCTTGAAGACAGGCACAGGTCTCGCTCCCCTCATCGGGGCGATACCCGTTGGTGCAAGTGACGAGCGGAGCCGTGCGCGGGGACCACGGAAGGAACGGTGTGCCAACCGTCCCACACCAAGGCCGCGTTCCCCGAGTTGCGGTCGCCGCAACGGGAATACTGTCCTCCGTGACCTCCCTCCTGCACGTCGCGAGCATCTCCGCAGGTCCGGCGCACCCGCCTTGCCATGCCGCGGTTCCGGGCGCAGCAGTCGATGGCGCTCATACCACCCAATCGTCGGGAGGCGGTCATCTGCGAGGGCATACGTATGCCTTACAACCTGTGCTCTACGGTACGCCTTTCGGTCGTGGTTGTCAACAGCGCGTCCCTGATACCTCAGGACGTCTGCGTGGGTGGGATTCTGACAGCAGTCGAGGGCAGCCGCCACCTCCTCTGTGCCGTTCCGACCCCTGCAGTGGTCGCTCCTGCCCGAGCGCCACCCGGTCGCGTACCAAAAGGCGGCCTCCCGGCGACCACGGGTCCTGCTTTGGGGCTCCGTTCCGCACCTGTGCATACACCCCGCCCGTTACCCTCCTGCGCGCCGTGCTTGCGCTCGATCGTTTTGGGCATAGGGGTTGACAGGTGCGGAGCGAGGATGCTATGCTGCCTCCCATTGAGGGCATACGCTTTCCCTGGCCCGTGGTCGAGCCGGGTGCGAAGACGGGTGCGAAGACGGGTGGCCGCAGGGGAGGGTGCAGTTGGCGACAAGCCACGACGTGGCGCGCCAGGCCGGTGTCTCGCAGGCCACGGTGTCGCGCGCATTCGGCGACTCGCCCAAGGTGAGCGCTGCGACCCGCGCACGCGTGCGCGCCATCGCTCAGACCCTCGGCTACCGGCCGAATGTCGTGGCGCGGAACCTGGTGCGCGGCAGCTCGCGGACCATCGCGCTTGGCAGCCTTGGTGACGGCGGCGCCTTGCCGCTCTCGCGTCTCCGGCTCTCGTCGTTCTACTACTTCCTCGACGTCCTTGCCACCATCGAGCGCGAGATCGTCGCCAGCGGTTACGACATCCTAATGCTCTCGCACCATGCTGTGAGCCCCGACGACTTCGTCCACGAGTTGCGGACGCGCCAGGTGGCCGGCGCGATCGTGATCCCCTTTGAAGGCGCCGCGGATGCGGAGCTGCAGGCCCTAGCAGCCTCGGAAATCCCGGCGGTGCTGATCGACGGGCATGCCGAGGGGCGGCGGATCAGCAGCGTGCTGTTCGACCACGCGCGGGGCATGCGCCAGGCCACCAGCTACCTGCTGCACCTCGGCCACCGGCGGATCGCCTTCTTCGGCGGCCACTCGGGGACGCTCGCCGGCTCCGAGCGGCAGCGCGGCTGGGAAGAGGCCCTGCGGGAGGCGGATGTCTCGGTCGAGCCCGGCTTGATCTGCCGGACGGACTTCAGCATGGACGAGGCGCACCAGGCCGCCCTGGCGCTGCTGGCCGAGCGGCGCGATGTCACCGCCATCGTCGCCTCGAGCGATATGATGGCCATCGGCATCCTGCGCGCCCTGACCGAGTACGGCCTGCGCGCGCCGGACGACATCTCTCTGATCGGCTTCGACGACATCGATCTCTGCCTGTTCACCGATCCGCCGCTGACGACGGTGCGCCAGGACGGGCCGTCGCTGGGCGCGAGCGTGGTGCGCCAGCTACTCGCCCTCATCCGCGAGGAGGGCCTGCCGCTCGCCCCGCTCGTGCTGCCCACGAAGCTGGTGATCCGCAACTCCGCCTGCCCGCCGAGCCGATCCGCGTCGCGCCCGCCCGCCCGATGGCGCGACGCGGCGCCCGCCGTGGTCCCCGCCGCGCGCGTCGCGCCCGCGCTCACAGAGGGGGCTGAGGCCTTATAGCGTTCGCCACCCCACGATCAGGTCTCCCGACCGCGCGGGGCCGTGGCCGATGTGGACCGACCGCAGGCAGCGGGAGGTCCGTCGGCGCCCTCCGAGGCCAGCTCAGATCCGTACAGGATGGTTAATAAAGATGAGGGAGTCCGATAGGTGACCGGGCTACACGTGCAGATCCAAAAATGCCCTGCTGTGCGCGTGGCCACGGACAACAACGGACGTCGCCTACAGCGAGCACAACATCGGCTGCGACCCGGAGGCCGCGCAGGTGGTGCTCGGCTCGGGCACGCGAGCACCCTCCTGCCGCTCGACGTGACCACCCGCGTCCGCATCCAGCGTGGTGACCTGGCACGGATCGCCCGGAGCGACGCGCTCGGTGCGTTGGTGGCGGACCCAGCTGGATCGCTACGTGCGCCTGAGGGGGCGCGAGCGAGGCTGCCCTGAGGTGAGGCGCATCGTCGCGCGAACCGGACGCGGGCACTGCTACACCAAAGTAGGGGGAACACCATGCCCTTGTTTCTACGGCGCCTGGCGGCGTGCTGCCCGTATCACCATGACGTTGTACACAGAATAGGACTAGAGGGTAGGCACATGCGCTTAGGCGGTCCGGTCTTCGACACGTACGAAAATCCAGAGCAGTGGTCGGCGGCGGTACATAGCCTTGGCTACAGGGCGGCGTACTGCCCGGTGGACACGGGCGCCAGTCGCGAGGTGATTCGGGCCTACGAGGCGGCGACGGCCAAGGCCGACATTATCGTCGCCGAGGTCGGGGCGTGGAGCAATCCCCTTAGCTCCGACCCGGAAACCTGCCGGGAAGCTCTGACCCTCTGCCAGGAGAGCCTGGTCCTGGCCGACGCCATTGGGGCACGCTGCTGCGTCAACATCTCCGGCTCGCGCGGGGACCGGTCGGACGGCCCTCATCCCGCCAACCTGATGCCGGAAACCTTCGAGCTGATCGTGGACACGGTGCGCGCGATCATCGACGTCGTCAAGCCGACCCGTACGTTCTATGCCCTGGAGACAATGCTCTAGATGTACCCTGACTCCGCGGACTCATACCTCCGCCTGCTGCGCGCGATCGACCGGTCGCGATTCGCCGTGCATCTGGATGTGGTGAACCTTGTAGCGAGCCCCCGACTGTTCTACGGCAACGCGGCGCTGATCCGCGAGTGCGTAGCCACGCTCGGCCCGTACATTAAATCCTGCCACGTCAAGGACATCGCGATCGCCGAGCGGCTCACGCTCCACCTCGATGAGATCCGTCCGGGCCTGGGGGGGGGCGACCACGCGGCGTACCTGCGGGAGGTGGCCACGCTGCACCCCGACACGCCGTTCATGCTCGAGCACCTGGAGAGCGCCGAGGCCTATGCGCTCGCCGCCGGGCGCCTGCGCGCGGTGGCGCAGCGCGAAGGTGTGCCGCTGCTGTGAGGGGTCTTGTGCGGTCGTATCAACGAAATTCTACAGTTCTAAGGAGGGCAATATGGCAAAACTGCGCGTCGGCTTCATCGGAACGGGCAGGAGGAAGGCGCAGCCGGACATCACGGGCTTTTTCATGGCGTACGCCCATGCGGACGGCTATCGGGCGCTCCCCGATCTATGCGGGCTCGTGGCCTGCGCCGACATCGTGCGCGAGAACGCCGTGGCCTTCGCCGCGGCGAATGACATCCCGGAGGGAGGCATCTATACGGACTATCGGCGCATGCTGGGCGAGGCGCAGCCCGACGTGGTCAGCGTCTGCACCTGGCCGCACCTGCATGGGCAGATGGTACTCGACTGCGCGATGGCCGGGGTGCGCGCGATCCACTGCGAGAAGCCGATGGCCGACTCCTGGGGCGCGTCGCGGTTGATGGCCCAGGAGTGCCAGCGGCGCGGCGTGCAGCTCACGTTCAACCACATGCGCCGCTTCGGCGCCCCGGTCCGCATGGCGCGCGATCTCGTGCGCGACGGCGCCATCGGCGATCTCGTGCGGATCGAGGTAGGCTGCTGGGGCGACATCTCCGACACGGGCTCGCACCTGATCGACATCTGCGGGATGTACGCGGATGAGCAGCCGGCCGAGTGGGTGTCGGCCAGATCGACTACCGCGCCGAGCGGCGCGCCTTTGGCCAGCACTCGGAGGGCCAATCGCTGGCCCAGTGGCGCTATCGCAACGGCATCCACGGCCTGCTAGCCGGCGGCAGCGGCTCTGAGCTGGTCGGCGCCACGTTCCGCCTGGCCGGGACGGCCGGGACGCTCGAGATCGGCGTGTCCGATCCCCACCGCGGCGAGTCCGGCCCGCTGCTGCGGGTGCGCCGCGCCGGCGTGGATTGGGAGAACATCGACACCGGGGGCGAGGACCTGCACGGTCCCGGCTACGTGGAGCGCGCTGTCGCCGACGTGGTGGACGCCCTGCTGACGGGGCGCGAGTCGCAACTGAGCGCGCGACTGGCGCTCAACGCCACCGAAATCATCTTCGCCATCTACGAGAGCAGCCGGCGGCGGGGGCGCGTCGATTTGCCCCTTACTATCCAGGACAACCCGCTGGCATGCATGGTCGAGGAAGGCGACCTGCAGCCCGCTCCCCCCACGCCATGAGAGAGGCATCGTCAAGTGGCCCTCGGCCTGCCGGTGTACGGTCTGCTCGGCGGCGCTGTGTACCTGCCGGTACGTGCGCACCCGATCGCGCACGGCGCCGCCACGGGGTCGCTGGCAGGCTTCAGCGCCGTCAAGACCGGCCACCGACGGACGGATCACGGCGAAATGGCTGTTGCCGGTGGCTCAGGCAGCGGGCGACGTCGGCTCGGCACGCAGCTTCTGCCGTGCGGTCGCCACGGCCAAAGCCGCGTGGCGGCGGCAACGGCGCACCTACCGCTCGTGGGCGCCGGTGCCCAGAGAGCATCTCGTGATCGATTGGGGCACGGAGGGGGGACTGCACCGTCGACGGGCTCGTCCGGCATGATCTTCTCAGCATCGACGAGATGGGCTTCGCTCCGCTCGACCTGGTGGGCACGCAACTGCTCTTCCGCTTGGTCGCCGCCGCCTACGAACGCCGTAGTCTGGCCATCGCCAGTCACTAGCCCTTTGATCAGTGGGGAAACTTTCTTCCTAAGCAGGTAACCGCTGTCGCTTTACTTGACTGCCTCCTGCATCACGCCACCGTTGTGGTGACGGCCGGCGAATCGTACTGGATGCGTGAAGTCCGCACACGCGGGGGAGGAGACGCGATTCCCACGGCCTGATCAACCTCTCAAGGTGGGCGACTTTTGTTGGCCACCACCGGCTTTGCGTCAGCCGTTGACACCATTCTAGTCCAAGGAGCAACACGTTCATGATCATCCACGATAACCAGGTCCTGCAAAGGGACCGCGATGACCAGGCGCGCGTGCAGTTGCACACGGGAGAGGCCATCACGCTGCCGACCGGTGGTCCCTACGAGGTAGGCGGCGCGCGCAACGTCTTGGTCGGAGACCTGTGGGTCCTGGCAGGACAGAGCAACATGGAGGGGGTCGGCGACCTCGTCGACGTCGAGACGCCGTCCCCCTTTGTCCATTCTTATCAGTCGCGGGAGCGCTGGGCCGTCGCCGCAGAGCCCTTGCACTGGCTGGGCGAGTCTCCGCGCCTCGTCCACCACCGACTAGAGGGCCGGGACCGCGTGCCGGATGAACCAGACCCACGCGATCCCGGCCGTAATAAGGGCGCGGGTCTGGGCCTGACCTTTGCCAAGCAGCGCTACGCGCACATGGTGGTCCCAATCGGGCTGATCCCCAGCGCGCACGGCGGGACCTCCATGGCCCAGTGGGACCCGGCCCTGCGCGACCACGGCAGCGCCTCGCTCTATGGCGCAACCATCGCGCGCGTCCGTGCGGTCGGTGGACGGGTGGCAGGCGTCTTGTGGTACCAGGGCGAGGCGGATGCGAATCCGACTGACCTGCCGCTCTACAAGGACCGCCTGACCCAGCTCGTCGACGCCTTCCGCACCGACCTCATGCAGCCCGACCTGCCCTTTTATTACGTGCAACTGGGTCGCTTGGTCGAGGCGTCCGCCTCCATAGATGGGTGGAACGGGATACGGGAGGCGCAGCGGACCTGGGCAGGCACGCGCCTCCACACGGCCATGGTCGCGGCCATCGACCTCGCACTGGACGACCTCGTGCATATCGGGACGGTGGGGCTCAAGCGTCTGGGCGCGCGCCTCGCTGATGCCGTAGACGGCCACGCAGCGCCCTATATCCTAGACGTGCATGTTGAGGGCGAGGGCGCGCGCATACGCGTCAGGTACGGCGGGGTGCGCGGCGGCTTGCGTGCCTCGGGCCGGCCGGCCGGTTTTTCCCTGCGCGACCTCGACGGCCGTGAGGTGTCGTTGATTTACAAAGTGACGCTGGACGGTGACACGGCCGTGCTCCATCTCGTCGCCGGGACGCTGCCACCCGGCCTGAACCTATGGTACGGGTGGGGCTCCGACCCGTACTGCAACGTGACCGACGCCACGGATATGGCCATCCCCGCCGTCGGCCCGCTGCCCGTAGCCCCCTACGGGATAGCGCTGCTGAAGGAGGGCGCATGACCACCCCCGTTATTGCCGCCTATTTCTTTCCCCAAAGACCCCTTCGAGTCTTGTTGGCTACTAGTGGGTCACGCCGCATTCAACTGGACTTGGGCAGCAACCGCAACTGCAGCCGAGCCTCCCAAGCGACGGGTGTGGGCGCGTCGCCGTCGTGCGCGCCGTTTCCCGTCCCATACAAAGGGGGTAGGGTGGGCGTTCCACCCCGCAGCCGTCTCCTCCAACCACATGATGAGATCCTGCGGCGTCGTGGGCTCCTGACCTGCTAGAGCACGGCGCACAATGATGCGCTGCACGGACTCGGCTATGTTGAGCCAGGATCCCGAGAGCGGCGTGTATAAAGGAAGCACGCCGTGTGCGACTAGCCACCGCAGGATGCCGGAGGACAGATGACCGGCGAGATTGTCCCAGACCAGGATCAGCCGCAGCGACGGCGTCTCCCCCGGACGTGCCCAATCCCGTCGCCAGCGTTCCCACGTGTCCCAGAGCGGTCCTGTTCCTAGTGGGGGCGGTGCAGGCAGAGCGCTCAAGATCTGTGTTAACTGCACCTGTAGCCAGGGATGGAGGACGGCGTTCACACTGGAGGTGACCCCGCGTGCCCGCACCGCGCCTGTCGCGGGATGGAACAGCGTGAGCAGTTTGGCCGTGCCGCCGCGGAGGTCTTCGTGGGGCTGGCGGGCCGGACATCCGGCAGGATGCCACTGAGCGCCGGGGTGCGGGATCGCTTGGTACGGTCCTGCCTCGTCCTGACACCAGACTGACACGCCGCTCTCCTCTCCCCGCCGATAGGCCAAGTCAATCAGGCTTTTTTTTCCTCTGTCCGGGGATCAGTCACCCGTACGACGCCCGTTGTGCGCCGACGGACCGCTGTCCCGGTCGGACACCAGGTCCGCGTCCGCTGGTACGAACTACCCGCCTCGTGCAGCACGCGTCGCACGGTACTCGCACCAATAGCAGGCAACCCTTCCCCGCGGAGTCGTCGTTGCAGCGTCAGGAGCGACCACGTCGCCGTCTGATCCTCGCGCCGCCGCGGGTCCTGCTGTGCCACGGCCACGATGTGTGCTCGCGCCTCGGGGCCGTAGGTCGGTCGCCGTCCACGCCCCGCCGCAATCCGCAGGGCGCCCAGCCCCTGTCGGTTGAAGCGCCCCACCAGATTCGCCACCGTCGTCACGCTGCCGAAGCCTGCCTCTCGTGCCGCTTGGACGAAGGAGTGCCCCTGTGCCACCGTCTGGAGCGCCCGCGCCCGGCGCACCGTATCCATCCGCTCACTCTTTGCCTTGCTCATCCGCTGGACCGTCTGAGACTCCACGGGAGTCAGGGGGCGTAGTCGTTCTTTTTGTGGACGTGCCATCGTTGTCTTATCTCTCCCTCCTCCTAGTCTCTCAAATCTCTCCCCTTAATTCCATCTAAATGCAGCGTGACCCACTAGCGTCGTCGTTAGAGCGCGGGAGCGACGGCGCGCGCGACCAACTCCCGTCCGCGCGCCCAACGCTCCAACTCTTCTGGGGGCAAAGGGCGGCTCAGATGATATCCCTGCGCCGTATCGCAACGTAGGGCGACGAGACGCTGCTCCGCCTCCGCTGTCTCCACGCCTTCGGCGACCACACCGAGGCCCAGCGCATGTGCCATGGCGACGATCGATTGTACTAGCGCCGCGTTTTTGAGCGCGCTGAGGTGGTCTCCGGCGCCCATTCCCATCACGAAACCCTTATCGATCTTGACCTCGTCGGCCGGCAGGTCTTTAAGATAACCCAGACTGGAATAGCCGGTTCCGAAATCGTCGATAGACACGCGGACGCCCAAGTCGCGCAGCCGACCGAGCATAGCGCGTGCGCGCTCCGGGTCTAGCATCAAGGCGCTTTCGGTGATCTCCAATGTCAGGCGCGTAGGCGCGAGTCCGTGGCGATGGAGCACCCCGACGACGAGGTCATAGACGCTCGGGTCGTGCAGGGTGTAGGCTGATAGGTTGACCGCGACGTCGACTTTCAGTCCGGTTGCCTCCCATACCGCTGCCTGGGCCAGTGTGTGTTCCAGCGCCCAGGCGGTAACGGCCGTGATCAGGCCGTTGCGTTCAGCCAGCGGGATGAACTCATCGGGGGAAACCATGCCCCTTTGCGGGTGCGGCCAGCGCAATAGCGCCTCGACGCCGACCATCTGTCCGCTCGCCAGAGTGACGAGTGGTTGGTAATGTACGGTGAGTTCATTGGCTGCCAGCGCCTCGCGCAGTTCGCCCATAAGTGCGAGGCGGTGAGGAGTATAGTTGTCCTGCTCCGCGGTGTAGACGGCATAGCCGGTGCGGGTATGCTTGGCGACGTACATGGCCACGTCGGCCTGACGCAGCAGCGTGATCGGATCGGCGCAGTGGTCGGGATAGAGGGCGATGCCTATACTGGCGCCAATATCTACGCGGCGCCCGTCCAGGTCGAACGGCTCGGCAAGCACCGTGAGCAGCATTTTCGCCACGTGTTCCGCTTCCGCTACGTCGGTGCCGGGTAGGAGAATGGCGAACTCGTCGGCCCCTAGTCGCGCCACGGTGTCGACGGCGCCCACGACAGTCCGGATGCGTGGGCCGATCCTCTGGAGCAATAGATCGCCTACTTGATGGCCCAAGGTGTCGTTGACCTCCTTAAAGCGATCGAGGTCCATCAGCAACAAGGCGAGGCGCGGCGCCACGGCGAGGGCTTGTTCGGCGCGTTCGCGCAACAAAGCGCGATTGGTCAGCCCCGTGAGCGGATCCGTCGTAGCCAAGATTTCGAGCTTTGTGTTGACGGAGGCGAGATGGCTATTGGCGTGACTGAGCGCGTCGTTGTTGGCATAGAGGGCTATTATCTCGCGTAGCACCAGGGCTTGACGCAAGAGCACTAGCCCGACGAGCACCGCGCCTCCGAGGTACACTCCCGCCTCCAGACGGAGGTCGCCCTGTTGGCGCGAGGTGTAGACGACCAGGACAAACACGACGGGGACAACAATGTAAGGCAATAGGGCGTGTACAAGGTGTGTCCCACGCGTTGGCGATAGGGGGCTATCGTTTGTCTCCGTCCGCGCCATCGATGATCCTACCGCCATGGCGGCCGCGCCGGCGTAGCGTAAGCTGAGCGCGCCCAGGCCAAGAAAACTATACCCGAGCACCCAGCCGATGTTGAGTAGGGTCCCAGCGGCATAGCCGTTGTGCAGTAGTTGGTAGTTATAAACGCTGTCGGTAACGACGATCGTCGTCAGTGCAAGGGCGAGGAGAGCCAGGGCGCCGCGGCGCTGGTCGTCCCTGGCGCGTGCTATGAGTAAAATCAAACAGACCACGAGCAGCAGGTCGCCGATTGGAAAAGCGACGCCTACGGCGGAGAACGGCGTCTGACCGGCCTGTAAGACGAGCGGCCCAAGAACGAAGAACCAACTGAAGGTGATCAGGGCGACTACAAATAAGAGGCCGTCAAGAGGGACACGCCTGGCGTCTGAGAGAGGACGCCGGAGGACGTGCAGGATGCCGACGAGCGCGCATGGGTAGACACAGAGGAAGAAGACATCAGCCCAGGACGGGAAAAGGGCGCCCTGATGGCGGACATCTTCGAGGTACATGTAGACGACCTGCCCGGTCGTTTGGCACAGGATCGCTAGACCCAGGAAGAGCGGTGCTCCGCTTGGCCAGCCCCACCTTCGGGCGCGCCTTGTCTTCGCGGCGGCGGAGTCGTCATAAACAGACTGCCTAAGGGACCAAGCGCATAGGGTGAGGCCAAGCACCATCCCGAGGAGTTGGGCCAGATTGTCCACAATGACAAAGAGATCGTGCGGTACGGGTTTGAGAAGCAGCCAGGCGACGAATAGGCCGTTGGCGAGCGTGACGAGCGCCGCGCCGGTCTTCATACCGCCCACATTCTGCTCTAGAGACTCGACGTTCACACCACCCTCGTTCTTCACTGCTCTAAACATGGACGCGTATGGCGTCAGTCCGACGAAGCGATACTACTAGACAGTTGTACGGTATACAATGCCCCAAATGGTAGCCGCGGGCAGGACGCCGTCTATCTTTTCGCGTACGAGACACACGCTACTGTCGGACGTGTCGCCTACCCATCGTTTACCCGTGGCCTCTGCCTTCGGGGCCGCGCGCCTTCGATCTTGGTCCCGTGCGGGCGCCGTGGCGAGGATAGAGTTACGGAACTCCATGGTGTCGTTGACCCGGTCCCGTACGAGCGCCGCGGCGAGGGACGACCAAGCAACTCGCCCCGGACGTGATGGCGGTGGTGGGCGTGGTCGACGAAGACCGGACCTCCTATTGCTTGGAGGAGGGACGTTTTCCTCGATTCATATTGGAGGTGGTCTCGCCGACGAGCGTGCGGCGAGACCGCGCGGACAAGGTGCGGGCCGATGATCTGCTGAGCGCGTGGGAGTACGTGACATTCACGCCCTCCACATGCATGGTCGCGTCGTGATAAGCGTCGGGGCGTTATACTTTATAGAGGTCCTATAAAGTTTGACTGTCCTGACCCTGATGCTGGAACGCGGCGCGCCCCGCCTCTCCGCGCTCCGGCCATCGTCGTGGTTTTACCGCCTACCGGCCTTGATGGCCGGACGGAGACGCCAGCGTGCGCGATACATCTTTTACTACCGTTTTTCCTTGCTTCTTAGGGAGCAGCGATGTCCTCCGCTAAGTTCTGCGGCCACTGTGGGTCGCCGGTCCCGTCCCAGGCGCGCTTCTGCACCAACTGCGGCTCCCGCGTGGGCACGGCCATCACGACTCCCGGCATGACCGCCCCGCCAGCGCCGGTTGGCGCACCTACCGCCGCGTCGTCGAACGGGCATAGCGCGGCGGCGCCGACGACGGTCGGCAATGGCCGCTACCGCATCGAGCGCCAGCTCGGACGCGGCGGCATGAGCACGGTGTACCTGGCTTGCGACAACCGGAACGACGGGCGCAAGGTGGCGGTCAAAGAGATGACCGACACCTTCGCTACGCCTCAGGAGCGCGCGGAGGCGGAGCACGACTTCGCCCGCGAGGCCGACCTGCTGGCCGCGCTGCGCCACTCTGCCATCCCGGCCATCATCGACCGCTTCAGCGAGCGCAACAAGCACCTGTTGGTGATGGAGTACATCACCGGCCAATCCCTCGAAACGATGCTGCTCGTCCACGGACCCTACGACGAAGATCAAGTGAGGGCGTGGGCGCTGGCGCTCTGCCCCGTGCTCTCCTATCTCCACGCCCAGGAGCCGCCCGTCGTGTTCCGCGACCTCAAGCCGGCCAACGTCATGATCGAGCCTGACGGACGCGTGCGCCTGATCGACTTCGGCATCGCACGCCTATTCAAGGCGCAGCAGAAGAAAGACACCGTGGCCCTGGGCACCAGCGGCTACGCCTCTCCAGAGCACTACACCGGCCAGACCGACGCGCGCAGCGACATCTATTCGCTCGGCGCGACGCTGCACCACCTGCTCACGGGCCGCGACCCGTCCAAGCATCCTCCCTTCGCCTTCCCCCCCGTGCGCCAACTGGCGCCGGGCATCTCGCCCGAGTTCGCCGCCGTGATCGACCGCGCCGTGCAGGCCGACCCCGACAAGCGCTTCGCCTCCATCGACGAAATGCAAAAGGCGATCGAGGGCAAGCATCGCAAATCCGCCCCCTCCATGCAGGCCCCCGTCTCCACGACGTCCTCCCCACCGCGCGTCATCACGCCGCCGTTCGCGCCCCTGTCCCGTCCCGCTCCGCCGACCCTCGCTCCGGTAAAAGCGACAGGGGCAGCGCCGACTGCCACGCACGGCCAGAGCCAGGTCCTGGTCCTGGACACGGCCAATCCGTCGCGGCGCATCGACGCCTCCGCCGTGGCCAGCCTCGTCTCCGGGCTGACCGGCATCGACGAAGGACCGCTGCGCGCGCGTCTTCAGCGCGGGCTGCCGCTGACGCTGGCCCTGCCGACCCATCCCGCGCGCCCTGCTATAGGCCATCTTACCGGCCATGCGGGGCTGACCAACATGGGCATCGTCGCGCGCGTCGTCACGCCGAGCCTCGTGCCCGTCCTTCTCGATCAGGAGCTGCGCCAGCGTTTGAATACAACGCGCCAAATCACCGTGCGCGACATAACCATCGGCCTGGATAGGACGTGCCGCTGCCGCCGTTGCAACTATGTCTGGAAAACCAACAAGACGACTGGTGAAGCGGCGCCGCGGCGTTGCCCCAACTGTCGCTCGACCGATTGGGGTCGCTGGCGCATCTTTAAGTGCGCCTGGTGCGGGCACGAGTTCGAAACGGCGGACATCACGACACAGGCGGTTGAGTCGCTCTTTCCTACCTGTCCGTGCTGCCGGTTGCCCAACTGGGAGACGGGACGGCCAACCGACCGCGGCGGCTGGATCGATCGCCTGATCTCCGCCATCACCTCCACGCCGTAGCGGCGCCCACCTACGTTGGCCCCTCTTGCATGTGGTGGGCCTGCCTCCGTTCACCCTGGGAGTTGCTTGTTCTCCGCCTACGATCGACGTGGCGAACGGCCTGAATCCTCAGTCGAACGTGACGCGCGCCAGTCACGACCGAAGGAGGCGGTTGTCGACGCGAGAACGCCCTACGTCCCGCCCGACACGGTGTGGAGGCGTGACAGCCAGCCAGAGGCTTCGGAAGGGCGTGATGTCCTTAGCGGCTGATGAGCGCGCCGATGGCCACGCCTGCCACCGCGCCGATGGTGATGACGGCCAGCAGTTCGAGGCTGTTGCGCAGCGGGCCTTTCAGCGTGTAGCGCGCTTTGATCCAGCCGAGCACCATGGCCGTCAGCGCGGTCAGCCCGTAGGCCACGATCTGTGGGGCAGGGACGCCAAGCGCGAAGGGGACGATCGGCACGAAGGCGCCGATCATAAACGACGCGCCGACCATGAGGCCCTGCACCCAGGAGGGACGCTCGGTTGGGCTGTCCACCAGGCCGAGTTCATCCGCCATCATAGAGTGCAGCCAGCGCTCATCCGTGGCCGTGAGGTGCTCGACCACGCGGTCGAGCAGCACGCCGTTGAGCCCCTTGCGTTGGTAGATCGCGCGCAGCTCGGCGCGCTCCTCGTCAGGTTCGCTGCGGATCTCGAGCCTCTCCGTGGCGATGCGTTGCTCCAGCACGTCCACCGTCGTCCGCGCCGAGAGATAACCGCCCAGGCCCATGGAGACGCCGCCGGCGAGCATCTCACCTAGCGCGATGGGTATGAGGTGAGTGGGTGTGACCGTACTCACGGCGACGATGAACACGAGTGTGGTCACCAGACCATCGTTCAAGCCAAAAACGATCTCGCGCAGCCAGTCTCCACCGTGCGGGTGCTGCTCTTCTATCCCATCCATGACGGGGACCGCCGCGGAGTGCTGTTGTATCATTGTTCGCCCCACCTTGTGTACGTTAGCCGGCATCGGCGTACCACCACCGCTACAGGGATGATGGACCGGCTCTCCAGCTCAAATGCTCTCGTGTTTGTGACGCGGAAGGACTTAGCACCAGTAGCCGGTCATCGTCTTAGTGGACCGGTTGGAGGGGCGCAGCGGCGGGACGGTGAGGCCGCGTCGCATCAAATCGTCCCGTGCCGCGTTCACCACGGTGGGTCGCGAGGTCTGCACGGCCAGTCGCTGGAGCAGGTCTTCAGACAGGTCGCTACGCTCGATCAGACGCAGCACCGCCGGGATGCTCGTGGCATAGCGGCTAGCCAGACGGGTCGCCGTGGCGGCGGAGAGCGAGGGGTGCGCCGCTACGGCCATCTCCAGCGGCATCTCCATGCGTATGGGACCGGCCACGAGGGCGTCGAGCACGTCGCTCGTCGTCCGCTTGTTGGAGACGATGGCCATACCGATCACCGGCTCACGGGCCAGCCGGGCGATGTCGAGCAGCATCCCATGGGAGAGGTCGTCGCGCGCGGCGATAGCGGCCTCGACGGTCCAGTGATTCTCCGTCGCCTCGCGCAGCCCTTCCAGCGCACTCGTGGGAAAGTGTCGGTTGCGTCCCAGCACAGCGGCGATCATGGGCCGGCCGCCGTGGCGCTCGAACACGCGAAACAGGGCAGCGCTGTCGCGCATCTGGCCCACGCGCACGGACAACTCGTACTCCGTGACGCCCTTGGCGTTGCGCGCGGTGTCCGCGTCATTCGGCACGCCGGCCGCACGCTCGCGCCAGTTCGGATGCGGGCGCGCGTGGACGTGCGCCTTCGTCTGCGGCTGCGGCGCCTCGTCGACGCGCTCCAACGCCGCTCGATACGCCGCGTGCAGGCGCGTAAAGCGGCGCGCCGCCTGCGGATCCTCGGGGCGGTGGTCGGGGTGCGTCTCACGAGCGCGCTGGCGGAACGCACGGCGCACGTCCTCGCGGCTGGCCGTGACCGGCAGCCCTAGGACGACAAATGGGTTTTCAGAGAAAGGTGTAGAGGCCATAGGCTCGTTTACTCTAGCTGACGCCCACGCCTTGTGGACCGAACGAGGCGCGGGGTAATGGATGAGGACGCATCGACGCGGCGGCGTGGTTCCTCGCCCTAGACGCTTGGGAAAACCTTGCCCGGATTGAGTAGAGACAGAGGATCGAAGACCGCCTTCACCTGCCGCATCATCTCAAGGGCTACTGGATCGAGCGCGTCGGCGAGGTACTCTTTTTTCAGCGATCCAATGCCGTGCTCTCCCGATAGTGTACCACCAAGGGCCAGCGTAGCCGCGAAAATGTCGCGCGCGGCCGCGTTCACGCGCGCGACCTCTTCCTCGTCGTGGCGGTCGAACAAGATGTTGGGATGCAGGTTGCCGTCAGAAATATGGCCGTACAAGGGGATCATCAAATCGTAGCGGCGCGCGATCTCGCCCACCGCGCGCACGGCGGCGGGGATGGCCGAACGCGGGACGGAGATGTCTTCGCCCAGCTTGGTGGGACGCAGGCGCGTGATCGAGGGAGAGACGGCGCGGCGCGCCTCCCACAGCGTGGCGCTCTCCTCCACCGTCGTGGCCACGCGCACCTGTGAGGCGCCGTGTTCTCCGCACAGACGCCCGACCTCTTGCACCGAGGCCGTCACGGACGCCTCGTCGCCATCGACCTCGATGAGGAGCACGGCTTCGGCGTCGAGCGGCAGCCCGAACGACTTGTATTCCTCGACCGCCTTGATCGAGGCCCCGTCCATCAGTTCGATCGTCGCCGGCGTCACCCCGGCCCCCAGGATGACGGTGACGAGACGCGCCGCGTCGTCGAGTTTGGGGAAGGCCGCCAGGGCCGTGCGCGAGGCGCGCGGACGCGCCACGAGGCGCAGCGTGGCCTCGACCACGATGCCGAGCGTGCCCTCCGAGCCGACGAACAACTGCGTGAGGTTGTAGCCCGTCACGTTCTTAATCATCTTGCCGCCCGTACGCATGACGCGCCCGTCGGCCAGCACGACCTCCAGGCCCAGCACGTAGTCCTTGGTCACGCCGTACTTTAAGCCCTTGGGACCGCCCGCGCACATGCCGATGTTGCCGCCGATGGTGCTCTGTTTCATCGAGGCCGGGTCGGGCGGATACATCAGGTTCTCCGTCCCAGCGGCGCTCTGAAGATCGGCCGTAATCACGCCCGGCTGCACGCGCGCGCACATGTTGATCACGTCCATCTCCACGATCTCGTTCATGCGCACCGTGGAGAGCACGATGCCTCCTGCGAGGGGCACCGTGCCCCCGGCGAGGCCGGAGCCCGTCCCGCGCGAGACGATGGGGATGCGGTGCGTCGAGGCGACCTTCATCACCGCCGAGACCTGTGCGGTCGTCTTCGGCAAGACGATGCAGTCGGGCGGCGACTCCAGAAAGGTGCCGTCGTAGGCATACGTCGCCAGGTCTGCTTTGTCGTGCAGCACATGGCCGGCGCCGATGGCGGCGCGCAGGGCGGCCAGCACCTCGGGCGTCACGCGTCCGTAGCCCGCACGGTCCACCCGTTCGCCGTGGACGATGTCCACCACGGGCGCCTGTCCTCCCTGGTCTCTCATCGTCTGTCCTTCTTTCTCGCGTCGCCGTTGCTGTAGGCCTCGTCGAGCAACTCGACTACGTGGCGCACCTGGCCTTTGACGCCGTAGCGACGCATGCCCGCTTCGAGCTGCAACATACAGCCTGGGTTGGCCGAGGCCACGATGTCGGCGCCGGTAGAGCGAATATGCTCGACTTTGTCGCGCAGGATAATCTCGGCCATGGCCGGCTGCGTGATGTTATAGGTGCCCGCCGAGCCGCAGCACCACTGCGCCTCGGGCAGTTCCACGTAGTCGATGTCGGGAATGGCGTTGAGCAGCGCCCGCGGCGCGCGCACCACGCCCTGCGCGTGGCAGAGGTGGCAGGGGTCGTCGTAGGTCACGCGCGGCGACCCGCTAAGCGCACCCAGGGGCGGTGCGACGCCGGCCTCGTCGAGAAACTCGTTGATGTCGCGCACCTTGGCGCTGAAGCGCGCGGCGCGCGCGCGCCAACGCGGGTCGTGTTCGAGCCAGCGCCCGTAGAGCTTGAAGGCCGCGCCGCAGGCGGCGGCGTCGGTCACGACGTAGTCGGCGCCGATCTCCTCGTAGCGCGCGATGTTCTGGCGGGCCAGGGCGCGGCCCACCTCCATCTCGCCCTCGGTCTCGTGCGGCGCCCCGCAGCAGGTGATGTTCTTGGGCGTCGTCACCGTGGCGCCTCCGCGCGCGAGCACGCGCACGGAGGCGGCGCAGGCGTCCGGGAACAAGATGTCGTTCATACAGCAGAGGTGGAAAGCCACGTGCGGCGTCGCGGCGCCCTCGTCGTGCTCGACCGGGACCGCATGCGGCGGTTCGGCCGGTGCGTGACGCGGCGCCAGCGGGACGGACGGCGCCGGTTGAATGGAGGGGCCGCCCTCCCCCGCGTGACGGTGAGCCGGCGTGACGTCCGCTATACGCCCGCGCGCGGGCGCCCCCAAGCGGTCGGGCAGCAACGCCTCCATCAGCCAGAGCGGACCAGGTAGACGTCGGAGCAGCCCGGACGCGCGCACCAACGCGCGCAGTCCAGAGTTCCTATAAAGCCGTAGGGGAACAGAGGCTAGTTCGAGCCGATCATAGAACGGGAACAGGTTCTTGAAGACGACGTAGTAGAGCAGCTTTTGGCGCAGGGTGCGGGGACGCACCGCGTGGGCGTGCGCTTTCTGCCGCGCCACGATCGTGCCTGTGTTGACCCCTGTAGGGCAGACGGTGTAGCAGGCCATACATTGCAGACAGCGGTCCATATGCTCCTGGAAGACGGGCGCGGTAGGGTCAATTATGCCCTCGACCTGCGCCTTGACCAGGGCCACGCGCCCACGCGGCGAGTCTCCTTCCACGCCCGTCGGCCGGTACGTCGGGCAGACCGAGAGGCAGAGGCCGCAGCGGATGCAGTCTTCGAGTTCGGGGACCGTGGGCAGTTCGAGCGCGCTCAGCGAACGCAGCACGCGGCCATCCATGTGGACGCGCGGCCCTGTAGAGTCACGGGGAGCGTGAGGCGACGCCACGTCGTCTATATGTGTCGGCATAATGAGCGTTCTCCGGAGAGCGCAAAAAGACAAATTCCAGCGCGGCGAGGGGGCTGACACGACGACGCACGAACCTCCCGGCCCGAACGCGTACTACGCTAAGCGTACCATCACAGGCCCTTTCCCCCATCCCGTCGCCATCTCCTCCGTCTCGTTCATTGCTTACGTAGGCGGCGCCTGCTCCTCCAGGCGCTCTAACACGCCTAGCAGGGCGCTCCTCGGCATAGGCCGCGCGTTCGCCGCTAGGCGCTCAGGCGTCCTTGCATCTTGTCGAGTAAGGTGTGGTAGCTGGCCTGAAATGGTTGGAGGAGCACGATGTCCAGCCAGCGGTTAAGAAGGGAGAGAGGCCCAGCGAACGCCATGCTCGTCGACGCGCAGAGCTACGAGGCCGTCGGCGGCCAGCTTCTCGACCTGCAACGTGACCAAGGCGGCCTCACCACCATCGGGCGCCGTCTTACCCGAGGATGCATAAAGCGCCGCCGCTGCCGCGACTACGTCGGCGACCAGAGCATCCAGATCTATGTCTTCACCAGGAGGCAGGGCGCGCAACACGTCGACGATGCGGCCTCTGTAGTAGCGCGTCGAGCCGCGCCACGGTCCCTGCGACCGCTTGGGCTTGTACACGGCTGAGCCCTCGCGCGCCACGCGGCCCGCGCCGAACGCGGCGCGGCACTCCGCCACGAGGGGGCAGACGAGACACGCGGGCTTGGAGTCGGTGCAGACGGTCGCGCCGAGGTCCATCAGCGCGCTGTACCACGCCCATGCTCTGCCGGAAGGCAAAACGCGCGCGGCGAGGGACTCCATCTCTTTCTCGCTGAGCGCGGCGACCAGGCCCTCGGGGCCGTGGAAGACACGGCCCAAGACACGGCGGATATTGGTGTCGATGAAGGCGACGTCTTGCTCGTGCGCGAAACAGAGCACCGCCCCCGCCGTGTACGGTCCGATGCCTTTGAGCGCGCGCAGGCCCTCGTAGGTGGACGGCAACACCCCACCGTAGAGAGAGACGGCCCTCCGCGCGATCTCTTGTAGGCGCACCGCCCGGCTGTTGTAGCCCAGGCCGGCCCAGGCACGGATCAGCGCCGCCGTGGGCGCGGCGGCCAGGGCTTCCAAGGTTGGAAACTCGGCCAGCCAGGCCTCATACTTGGGCGTGACGCGCTCTACGCCGGTCTGCTGGAGCATCATCTCGGCGACGAGAATGGCGTAGGGGTCGCGCGTCCGACGCCAGGGCAAGGCCGTGCGACCGTGAACGTCGAACCAGGCCAACAGCCGCCCTTGCACTAAAGTGCTGGCGGGGACGGGCCGTTCTCCTCCCTCGGGATACGTAACGTCCACAGCGTCCGCTCCCGTAGCCACGCCGTCTCTAAACGGCTTAGGTGCTTCTCGTCTTAGCCCCACCGCTCGGCCCCCACTTGCCACGTCAACCCTACCGTGCGACGTCGAGCATAGGCGCAGCCGTCTCTACGGTAACCGGGACCGGCGTCATACCCACCTCTACAAGGGAGGAGACCGGCGTCGCGACCGTTTTGACGCGGTTGATGAAGGCGATGCCGGCCGCCACGGCGACGAGGCCGAGGGCGTCGCGCGGGCCGAACGGTTCATGCAGCAGAAGCGCCGCCAGTCCCAACCCGAAGAGCGGCGTGAGAAAGTAGTAGGCGCTCACGGCGCTGGCCTGCCCCTGGCCGAGCAGCCAGAACCAGAGCAGCGACGCGCCGATGGAGATGACGAACACGAGATAAAGAAACGACCAGACGAGCGGCAGGTCGATATGCGTACGCTCGGGATGCTCGAACAACACGGCGGGGATGGCCAGCGCGAGGCCAGCCGCGCCAAGTTGCACGGTGTTGACGATGAGTGGGTGCTCCCTCGGAGGCCAGCGCTTGTAGAGCACGGTCGCGCCGACGAGACAGACGACGCCCGAGGAGGCCAGGACGACGCCGCCAAGCGTGTCCGCTCCCCCGCGGACGCCGACGCGCTCGGCCATGACGAAGACGACGCCGCCAAAACCGAGCGCCAGCCCGGCCAGCCGCGACAAGGTCAGTCTCTCGCTCAGCAGCCGGGGGGCAACGAGCGTCAGCAGCAGTGGATTCGTCCCCGCGATGATGGCCGCGGCGCCCGCCGAGAGGTGTTGCAGCGCCTCGTAGCTGAAGCCCAGATAAAGGCCAGAGTTCAGGAGACCGAAGAGGATGAGCCGCGCCCAATCGGCGCGGGCGCGCGGCCAGCGCAGCCCCCGCACCCGCGCCAGCGCGGCGAGAATGGCTCCGGCTACGAGAAAGCGCACGGTCAGCAGCGTCAAGGGCGGGCTGTGCGTGACGCCGACTTTCGTGGCGATAAAGGCCGAACTCCACAACAAGATGTAGAAGAGGGCCACGGCCACGACGAGTAAGCGGGGCGAAGGGCGCGACAACATACCTTTATAATCGCAGATCGAGGCGTGCGCTGAGGACGCCCCGCGCTGGATCGGTGGGGGCGCAACGACACGTCTTCTACGATCGCGGACCGTTGCGCGCGATCTGGCATACTGCGGGGAGCGCGGTGAATGGCCGCGTAAACGGAGGAACGATGAGCGTCGATGCGGATATTTTGACCGACGACGAAGCGCTGATCGAGGACCCGATCGCGGACGAGGGCGACGACAGCGGGACGCGCGCCGCCGTGGCTTTACTCATTGCGCTGCTGGCGTTTCTCGGAGCGGTCGCGCTTGTCCTGCTCCGGCATATGCTGTTCCAGGCGTAGCACGTCGGCGACGCGGAACCACTGTTACGATGGAAACGACGATGCCTGACCAACCGAAACCAGCGCGGCCGCTTGTCCACCCCTGGGTGCAAGATCGATTTATCCGCTCCTACGAGGCCATGGCTGCCGAGATCGAAGACATCGTACAGGGATATCCGCCCGAGATGCGCGACGACCTGCGCGATCACGCGCTCGAGGTGATGCGGGTGCGGCTGCAGGAGATGTGGAATGGCTCGACGGTCGTTATTCGCGCCGATCCTGCTGGCAGCGATCGTGGTGGTCGTACTCGTAGCGAGCTATAAGCTCGACGTCCCCATCGCCTTGCAGCACGCGGCGCGCTCCACGCCCAGCCCTACCCCCTCGCCCACGGCGACGATCTCCCCATCGACGAACGTCTGGCCTGGCACGAGCCGCCTCACCGCGACGCTGCTTTCTCTTAGCCAGAATGTGATGTACGTCAAGGCTATGGCCGGGACATATGGAATCGTGCTGGCGCGGTCTACCGTGGTGCTCCCGTCGTGTGGACGATATCCAACCTTCGCGGCTGGAGAGCGCCTTGAAATACGGGCGCCCCTGAGCGGAAACGGCCTGATCCTGGCCACGATGGTTCGTCCGCTGGGCCTCTGTACCCCTCCTCCGTAACGCCCGACTCTCCTCCGTCCAGTCGCGTCCTGACAGCGGCGTAGACGGCCCGCATGGGCAACAGGCGCAGACAGATGTGGCTGGGACACGCGTGCATGCCCTCGCCACACGGCGCACAAGGTAAGACCAACCGCAGGACGGTCGCCCGCGCCGAAGGAGGTGCCCAGACACGGTCGTCGGTCGGCCCGAACAAAGCCACGGAGGGGATGCTGGCCAGAGCGGCGACGTGGGCCACGCCGCAGTCAGCGCTCACGACGACCGCCGCGCGTTGCACCACGGCCACGAGCGCGGCGAGGTCGGGCGGCGTGAGCACCGCCGCGCCTTCACCTGCCGCCTCTAGGGCGCCGGCCAGTGTCTCGTCCGCTGGCCCGAGAGTCCAGCAACAGCATACGCCCGCCCCGCGCAGCGCCCCCGCCAGCGCCAGAAACGAGTCCAGCGGCCAGCGCTTAGCCGGCGACCCCGCGCCGGGGTGCAGAATCACGACCGGACCGCCCGCATCGCCGCGCGCGGTCGTCGCCCTCCGCCAGGCTCCCTCGCTCGCCAGGCGAGCGTACGGAGGCGGCTCCAGACGGTAGGCGACGGGCGTTGAGCCAAACGGAGCGGCTGCCTCCGCGTAGTACGTCGAGACGGCGAGCGGCGACGGCGGCAGGTGCGGCGCGGAGACGACGTGCCTGAGCCCGGCGCGACGCAGTCCCCGTGCAATCGTCTCATGGGCGCGGCTCCACACGACCGCGCCGTCCAATCCGTCGGGCAGCGCCCCTGGCGGGGGCGCGTCGCCGTGCGAGAGCGCCGCCAGACGCGGGGAGGCGGCGTCGATCACGTCGTCGACGAGTCCTTGCCAGAGGGCGGGAGCGCAATAGGCCGGGCGACCAGCCAACACCAGGCGGCGCTCCGGCGCCGCGGCGCGCAGCGCGGCTAAGGTAGGGAGCAAGAGGACGGTGTCGCCGAGGGCGCCCAAGCGCCAGAGCAGCAAAGAAGGGGGCGGCACGGTCACGACCTCATACACGCGCCATGACGCGCCGCGGCGCCGTGGGCGTCAAATAGGGTCATAACGACATACCTTCCCTCCGTTCCAAAGAGCCTTCGGTTTCTATCATAGCGCCTAGGCTCTACCACGTCGGTCTGCTATAGTGGGCTGAGGCAGCATCTGTAAGATTTGCCTGAGCGTTCCCCCTACACGTCACACCAATGAGACCATAGAGGATGAAGAAATGACCCATCCAGTCGTCAAAGGCATGGCCGCCGCCGGGGTAACAAGCGCCCTTCTTTTGTCCGCCGCTGGCGCTCACGCCGCCGCTAAGCCTATCTCACAAGACCCGCGCAAGACGCATCGCGCTGTCGTCTTATTCAATCAGAGCCGCATCATTGCCGACGGTCTGACGGCGCGCGCAGCGATTCAGCGCGCGAGCGGCATCGTCAAGTACAACGTGACGACGGCGCACTACATCCCCAAAGGCTTTCAACTCGTTTCCGTTTATGCCTCGCCCTTGATCCCGAGTACGCAGGAGCCGACGGATACGCAGACGTTCGACGACTTGCGCCCCTCCTCGGCCGGAAAAAAGGTTGGCGGCAAGACCTCGAAAGCCGTTCAACGCCCTTACTTCGAGATCGACCATCAGTTCGGCTCCAGCTACGTCTATGACGGCGCCTACCTCAAGATTACACACGCCAAGCTGAGCGGCCACGCCGCGACGATCGCGGAGCAGAGCTACCACAAAGTCGGAAGCGCCATCGATCTCGTCTACATATACTGGTACGACACGAAGAAGAAGGTCGCCACCGAGGTGACGGCCGACCTTCACTCAAGTAAGATCTCCAAGGGTACGCTGATGAAGATTGCGGCCTCGGTCTCGTAGCTGCCTCTACTATCCAACGATCGACACGACGCCGGAGCGGATCTCGCGCCGGCTCTGTCGTGCGTTCAACTCTTAAGGCGATGCACGGCCCAGGGCATGGTCAGCAGCAGCAGCAACGTCGTCAGCACCAACAGGTTGCGCAGCGCCAGCACGGCGATGATGCCCGGCTCCACGAAACGCACTAGCTCACCGTAGTGCAGCGGGTAGATCCACTGCGTACACATCAGCGCGACGACGACGAAGACGAGCACGACGACCATGCGACGCGTACGGACCGGCAGCAACACGATAGCGGGGATCGACCACAGAAAGTACTGTGGAGAGAGCACCTTGCTCAACGCCGTCGCGGCGACGAGCAACGTTGCGACGACGGCCAGCAGCGCGGCGGCGTCGCCTTCTCTTCGATATCGCACCCATAGCCAGCGAAGATAGACGAACGCGGCGACGCCCACCAGCACGAGCGTGCCTGGCTGCCCTGCGCCGCCGCCCGGACCAAGTACAACCTCGGCCCGTTCGCGTCCGCTAACCTCGAGCGGAAAGCCGGTTAGACGATGCAGCACGAGCGGCATCGTGGCCCAGATCGATTCGACCTGGAGATGCCGATCGAGCTGGAAGCTCAGCAGGCTTTGTATACCCCGGCGCCCCGCCAGCAATAAAGGGCTCAAGCCAGCAACCAAGGCGGCTCCGAAGACCGGGCAGACGTATGCCGCCCGACGCGGCCCTACTGTGATCCAGGCGTCGATCAACAAGGGCGGCAGCAAGATAAGGGGGTACGCCTTGATGGCGACGCCGACCGCGAGCGCTGCCGCGGCCAACAGAAAACGCCCGCGCAGCCAGACCAGCACGGCGAAAGCCGTTACGACGGCCGGGGCGAGGTCGAGACGGTACAACACCAGCGGCCCCAGGGCCGCGATCATCACGCTGTAGAGTCCCAGCGCCGCCAGGGGGCTTGCGCGTACCGTGCGCGCGGTGGCGTAGAGCACCGCCAGCATGACCACGTCGAGCAAAGCGATCTCGACGAAGAACATGACGCGGAAGGACAGAAAACCGACCGCGAAGAGGCGTGGCAAGGCGATGATGGCGAGCGAACCAGGGGGATATTCGAAGAGGAAGTCGCGATACGGGACGGAGCCCGAGAGCAAACGTCCGCTGTCCAGATAAAACAGATGAAGCGATCCACGCAGGATCACGTCTTCCATCAGGGCAGGAAACACAAAGAGGAAAGCGATGAGATGCCCGAGTACGGCGGCGACGAGCAGAACGGGACCCGTCGCTACTCGAGCGAACGCTAAAGTCTGTCGTCGCTCGGACGAGCGACCGTGCGCGGTCGCCCTGGGAGGAAGAGCGTCGTTCACGAGCGCCATCGCTTTAACAGTTCGGGCTGAATGTAGCCACGCCCGCTATCTGCTCGTTCGCGCCGTTCAGTAAGGTCTGACCCTGGCGCATCCATCCACGCGCCGCGGCCGCTATGTCGGCTGAGGCGCGTGGGTCGCCGTTCCGCGCGTCGGTGTACGCCTGAGTGAGCAGGGTGGACATCGTATCGAAACGGGAAAGCGACGCGGCGACATCGTCCCGAAACACACGTCCTTCGGGCGGCTGTGCTCCGTTCACGATCTGCGCGTACTGCGCGCGCATCAAGCTCTGAAATTTAGCTATAGCAAAGACAGTCTGAGTGATGTCTTGTTGCGGTGAAATGGAGCTGTCACGTGAATGTAAAGCGTCGAGAGAGCTCGTCAGCACGCCGACGCCGTCTTGCATCCGCGACAAGATGTTCTCGTTGCGGCCCTGATACTGCAACAAAAGGCAGGCGTCGCCGCCGAGGCTGGAGTTGGCCGCGCTATTGCCGAGAGACGGCGGCGCACAGGCCGTGGGCAGGAGAAGCAGGAGCACGCAGACGAGTGCAGTCGTGACGCGCCTCAGTGGGAAGGCTGATGTGCGGCGGCTCCGAACGCTCTCGTCGTGCTGCCTCGTCACCCTCATAGCGCGCTCACCCGTGTCCTTCACTACTCTCCCTGCTCACCCTGTATGGCATTGGCGCCGCGTCATCATGTATCAGGGTATCATATGCGTCGCGCCACAACCGTGAGGTGATAGCCGGCGCGCGGCGCCGGAAAAGCATCTTCGAGAATGTAGGCCCCGTAGTAGACGTATTGAAGCAGAGCATAGAGCCACGCGGCGCGCAGCACCTTTTTGCAGAGCAGCAGCAGCGGCAGGTGGACGAACTCGGCCAAGCCCAATCCGCTCTCGTAGCTGCTCTCTATGACGAAGCGCGGACCGAGCAGCCCCCGCAAAGCCGCGACGCTGTAGTGGCGATGGAAGCAGGCCCCCGTCGCGCGGACGCCCGGCGGAGCTAATCCATCTTCGCCTGAAAGCCAGGCATACACGTTCAGCGAATCCCACCAACGTAACAGACCCGTGTGGGGCACGCTAAGCACGAGCACTCCGCTGGGCTTCAACACCCGCGCGACCTCCGCTATGACGGCGGACTCGTCGGAGACATGTTCGAGGACGTCGAGCAGGACCACCGCGCCGAAAGAGCCGTCCGTATAGGGCAGACGCTCGGCTTGGCCGACGACGAAGCGCGCGGCCGGAACCGCGCGTCGCGCGCGCGCGACGTAGGCCGCCGACGCATCTAGTCCATCCGTGGAGTAGAGAGAGGCAATTTTAGCCGTCCCATACCCAAACGCGCAGCCAAGATCGAGCACGCGTTCCCCTGGAGGGACGGTGCGTTTTAAGATAGCGAAGGCACGTCCCCAGCGGGCCATGACGGGTTCTCTACAAAATCGGCGCCAGCATCACTACTGATGCCGGCGCCGATGCGAGAGTCATATACGAGAGGACGAGCGGAGCGGTTACCGGCGGCGACGCAGCAGGTAAGCGGAGCGCGCCAACAACGCCAGGGCTAAGGCCAGGGCGCCGCCGAAGACGAGATCGTCCGAACCGGAGGGTCCGCTCTCGTCCGTCACACCAAGCGCGTTCCCGTGCGTCGCGTTCTTGCTTGCCGCGCGTCGGCTTAGAACGAGAGCGTCGTTGCGGCCCGGCGACGAGGCGAATCCACCCGTTACAGGCAGTCGCACGAATGTAGGCACGGCGACGGGCGGCTGCGTCGGATACGGCGTCTGCGTCGGGTACGGCGTCTGCGTCGGGTACGGCGTCGCCTGGATCGCTAGATTAGTCGCCAGCGGCGTCGGCGTCGGCGTGCTGGTGTGGCGACGGCTCGCGCCCAAAATCTGACCGTTGGGGCCATATGCCTTGGTGACCAGGTCGTAAGTGTACTGGCAAGAGTTCGCGAACGGCGTTCCAGTAACCGTCTGTGGCACTCCAGCCACGAGATTTACGCGGACGGTCTCGCTGTAGATGATCTTACCGGTCGTCGTATCGACGAAGTCGAACACGACGTAACCGTTCGTCACATTTGTCGGGCTCGTAATCGTAGCACTCGGAGTCTCTGGATGGGTGCATGTCGTCGTTGTAGCCGTGTTCGTAGGGACCGCTGTCGCCAACGGCGCCTCCGTATTTACCGGGGCCGGCGTCTCCGTATTCGTCGGCCGAGCCGTTGCCAGCGGCACCTCCGTATTCACCGGGGTCGGCGTCTCTGTATCTGTCGGAGTCGGCTTATGCGTTTTCGTCGGCACGGTCGTCGGGAACGGAATCTCCGTGCTGGTCGGCAAGACGATCGTCGTGGACGATGACCTTGGAGTCGGCGAGTTGGGAACAGGCGTCGCCGTCGGCGAGTTAGGGACAGGCGTCGCCGTCGGTGAGTTGGAGACAGGCGTGGTCGGCGTCGCCGTCGGCGAGTTGGGAACAGGCGTCGCCGTCGTGCCGGGAATCGTGGTCGGTGTAACGCTCGGCGTCGTCACCGGTGTTGGCGTCCCTGGAGGAGTCGTCGGAACACAGCCCTCGAATGGCGGCAGAACGAAAGCGGCGAAACCTGGCGGCACGTCGAACTCGCCGTAGTTGATGCCCGAACCTTCGGTGATGTTTAAGGACTTGGCGATGAGCGTACCATAATACACGCCGTAGGTATACGACGTGTCGGCTCGGGGCGCGAGAATGCTGTCCGGGAAGCCGATGTGAAACAGCGTCAGCGACCTGGTCTGATAGTAGTTGTAGAGAATGTGATCGGGCGACGGACCATTGATCAAGAAGGTCGTCGCGTTCAGTGCGTTGACGGATCCATCGATGTTGAGCAACACGGTCGACCCAGAAGGCGCTACGACAGAGACATCGGTAGCGCCGGACAGCAACGCTCCCGGCACAGTGATGATGTTGAGGTTGGGGTCTGTCCCGGTCAAGGTTAAAAGGTAGTCGCCGGGAGTCATCGGAATCGTCGTCGTGAGCGCTGTGCCGTTGGCAGTGTACCCCGCGTATGTCGTCGATAGATTCAGCAACTCGGTCTGCGCGGCGGCGAAGTTGATCGGCCTAACAGCTTGAATGGTTCCACTCGACACGGCGACGTTGGAAATGGTCTGCGTTCCGCCTACCGCGATGCTGCCGTGGTCCACGCCGCCATTAGTGAACTTGAGATTGCCGTCCACGACAAGGGCAAAGCCCTGGCGCGCATCATTAGCCGATGGAGGGGGAAGGTGGTCTCCTACGCCGAAGGACGTCAAGATCGCGTTGCCGCCGATCGCCTCCGCACCCTGTGTATCAGTGCTGTTCTCGATAACATCGCCCAAAACGAACACCTGGTAGGGCGACGCAACGCCAAGAGGCATCGCCTTGCACGTCGAATCGGCGGTGCTGGACCGGGACGGGGCGGCGGCGATCGCACGCGTCGTGGCGGTGCCCACGTTGAACCTGCCTATAGGAACGATAAATGCCAGCACGACGGTGAGCGCGGCGAGCACCATGCGGCTGTCCTTGCGGCCTCCTGTCATAAGTAGTTTCCCTTCATCGTACTATGTTGCTATCGGGGCGCCCGCTGCGCGCGGGCGCCGCACCTGGTTAAGAAGGCTGTATCAAACGATCGTCGCGTTTCGTTACGCCATATGAGTCGAACTAACACCCTCCTACTCGAAGGCGGCGCATGTAAAGGAAATATCGGCGCGAACACTAAAACAGGCAACGAATTGAAACGTACGAAGTCCGGGCTATGACCCAAACAATGGTATCACAATTATCAAGCTGATGGGTGGATTCCGTCATCAAGGCGCCAGGTCAACCCATCCACCTTCCATCTCCGTCTCCATCTCGGTAGAGTTATCTCTGTCTTGGTAGGGGAACGTTCCCTGAGCGACTTAGTCGGTTTAGGAGCCGCTGACTCCGCTGGCGGCTCCCACGAGACAAGCGCCTAGTCGGAGACGGCGAAGATAACAGTGCGGAGGTGATGAGCTAAAATATGGCCCGCATAGGTTGCTTGTCCCTCTCCGAACATCCGTGCAACCCTATGGACGCTGTCCCGAGCGCGAGAAAGGCCTTTCATTGGGTGAGATCGATAAAGACAAGGCGTCGATGGACGTGGCTCGCCTACAGCGCCGCCGTCTACGCCTTGGCGCGTTGCTGTTCCGGTTGCGCTACTACATGCTGGCGCCCGCGGACGTCGCCGCCAACATCTACCGCCGCTCCCCCGACGACTACATACAGGTGGACGGCGCGGCGGCAACCCTTGTCAGCGCGCGAGGATCGACTATCCTCACGATCGACGAGGCCATCGACTGGTGTAAAGAGAAGCTTAAGGATGCTCCGCGATAGGGCGCGGTCTTGGGCGCCTTACGAGACGGATCGGCGTCGTTAAGCCTACTCGTTGCAGGGCTCATAAAGGCAACGTGACTAACGGCCGCGACGTGAATGCCGCCGCGACGCCGCGCATCCCTCCTAACTCGTAGACTGAATGCAACCCCTTACGGTAGAAACGAAGGGTCCAAGGGTCGCGATGGCGCGTGAGGAGGCAGAGCAGACATGAGTGGGTGGGATAGTGGCCGGCTCGAAAAGACGCTCGGCGACATCGTCGGCCCCGGCGGCCTCGTCGCCGATCTGGTGCAACGCCGCACCTACGAGTGCGACGGACTGACCGGGACGCGCGTGACGCCGGGCCTCGTGGTGCTGCCGCGCACCACCGCTCAGGTGCAGGCCGTCGTGCGCGCGTGCTTCGAGGCCGGTGTCCCCTTTGTCGCGCGCGGTTCGGGCACGGGGCTCTCAGGAGGCGCCCTGCCCGTCGCCGACGGCGTGCTGATCGTCTTGTCGCGCCTGTGCCAGATCGTGGAGACGAGTCTGGAGAACGGGCGCGTCGTGGTCGAGCCCGGCGTCATCAACCTCTGGGTGACCGAACACGTCGCGCCCGACGGTTTCTACTACGCCCCCGACCCCTCCAGCGGCCTCGTCTGCTCGATAGGCGGCAACGTGGCCGAGAACTCCGGCGGCGCGCACTGCTTGAAATACGGCTTCACCACCAACCACGTGACGGGGATCGACGCCGTCTTGGCCGATGGGTCTCTGCTGCACGCCGGCGGCATGGCTCCCGACGCGCCGGGCTACGATCTGGTGGGCTTGCTCGTCGGTTCCGAGGGCACGCTCGGCGTGGCCATCGGCGTGACGCTGCGCGTGCTGCCGCGCCCGGAGACGGTCAAGACGCTCCTGGCCGCCTTCGCCGATACAGACGACGCCGGTCGCGCCGTCTCGGCCATCATCGCCGCCGGCGTGCTGCCCGCCGCCGTGGAGATGATGGACCGCCTGGCCATCGAGGCCGCCGAGGAAGCGGTCCATGCCGGCTACCCCACCCAGGCGGGAGCTGCGCTGATCGTGGAACTCGACGGCCCCACTATCGAGGTAGGCGCACAGTTCGACGACGTGGTGCGCTTCTGCCGCGAATCCGGCGCCACCGGCATCCGCATCGCCGCGGACGACGACGAGCGCGTGCTTATCTGGAAGGGCCGCAAAGCCGCCTTCGCCGCCATGGGACGCATCTCGCCCGACTACTACGTGCAGGACGGCGTGATCCCGCGCACCGCCCTGCCGCAAGTACTGCGCCGCATCGCCGACCTCGGGGCCGCGCGCGGCCTGCGCGTGGCCAACGTCTTCCACGCCGGCGACGGCAACCTGCACCCCTTGGTGCTCTACGACAACGAGATCGACGGTGAGGCCGAGCGCGCCGAGGACCTTGCCGGCGAGATCCTGCTGACCTGCCTCGCGCACGGCGGCTCCATCACCGGTGAGCACGGCGTGGGCGCCGATAAGAAGAAGTACATGCCCGCTATGTTTTCCGACGACGATCTGGCCATGATGAACTCCCTGCGCTGTGCTTTCGATCCCACCGGGCTCTGCAATCCCGGCAAAGTGCTGCCCACGCCGCGCCTCTGCGGCGAGGTTCCCGGTCCCTACCGCCAGCATCCCCTCGAGCGCGCCGGCCTGGTCGAGCGGCTGTAGAGATGACGACCCTCTCCGCGCCTGCCCTACTAGACGAATTAGCCGTGCGCGTGGGGGCGGACCACGCGCGCGCGGCGACCGCCGCCGACGCCGTGGACGGCGTGGCCCCGCACGCCGTGGTCGCGCCTGGCTCGATCGATGAGATAGCGGCCGTGCTGCGCCTGGCCCACACCCACGATCTGGCCCTCGCGCCGCGCGGCGGTGGGACCGCCCTCGGCCTGGGCGCCCCGCCTTCACGCCTGGACGTCGTGCTCTCGCTCGCGCGCCTTGACCGCGTACTGGACCATGCCGCGGGCGACCTCGTGGTGCGCGCCGAGGCCGGGGCGCTGCTCTCGCGCGTGAAAGCGGTCGTGGCGGAGGCCGGACAGACGCTGGCGCTCGACCCGCTGGAAGAAGCACGCGGGGCGACGCTCGGCGGCGTGGTCGCCGCAGACCAGACAGGTCCGCGCCGGCTGCGCTACGGGACCGTGCGCGATCTGCTGATCGGCGTCACCGTGGTGCAGGCCGACGGCACGATCGCGAAAGCGGGCGGGCGCGTGGTCAAGAACGTGGCCGGCTACGACCTCTGCAAACTGTTCGCGCGGTCGCTGGGCACGGTCGGAGTAGTCGTGGAGACGATCTTTCGCCTGCATCCGCTTCCCCCGGCGCGCGCGCTCGTCAAAGCGGAGTTCGCGAGTCCCGCCGCGCTGGACGGCGGAACGCAGGCCATCTTGCGCTCCACGCTGACCCCGAGCGCCCTGGAGATGCGCTGGACGGGCGGGCACGGCGACCTCGGCCTGTTGTTCGAGGGGGGAGCCGCCGGCGTGGCCGCGCAGGCCGAACGCGCGGCGGCGCTCTGGGCCACCCTCGACGCGGTGACGGTCCTGCCCGACGCCCACCACGACGACATCTGGGCGGACCTGACGCGGCGTCCCTGGGACAGCGCGACCGACGCGGCGGCGGTGGGACTGAAGATCGCCGTACCTATCGCCCATGTACCGCGCCTGCTCGACGATGCGTTAGAGATGGAGAGACGTCACGGCGCCGCGATCGTGCTGGGCGGCCACGTGGGCTCCGGCGTCGTCTTCGCCGCGCTGCGCGACCTGACCGACTCCGTCGCCGTGGCCGCGATCGCGGAGTGGCGCGCGCGGGTCGTCGCGCGTGGAGGGGGAGGGTCAGTGGTGCTGATGCATGGCTCACCCGACCTCAAGAGGTCCGTCGACGTATGGGGACCGGCGGGAGACGCCTTGCCCGTCATGCGCGCGATCAAGCAACGCTTCGATCCCCAAGGGATCTTGAACCCAGGACGCTACGTGGGAGGACTCTAGGTATGTCAAACGAGAGCGAGGGACGCCCCCTCGTAGAGCCAGCGCAGACCGTGGCCGTCGCCGCGGCGGGTGGAGCCGGCCGCCCGCGCGACCTGGCGCAGGCCGTGGGCGTCGCGGGGCGCCGTTCGTCCGGGGGAGCCCTGGCTACGATGGGCTTCGACGCGCCGCGCACGGGCCAGCGCATCACGCCCGCCTTCGACCTCTTTAACCCACCCGCGCGCGACCTGATCGACGACTGCGTCCACTGCGGCTTCTGCCTGCCGTCGTGCCCCACCTACGTGCTCTTTGGCGAAGAAATGGACTCGCCGCGTGGACGCATCTATTTGATGCGCGCGGCCCTCGACGGCGCCCCGCTCGACGACGCCACGGTGCGCCACTTCGACCTTTGTCTGGGCTGCATGGCCTGCGTCACGGCCTGCCCCTCCGGTGTGCGGTACGACAAGCTGATCGAGGCCACGCGCGGGCAGGTGGCCCGCCGCTATGCGCGGCCCTGGCCGGACGCCTTTTTCCGCCAGATACTGTTCTCCTTGTTTCCCTACCCGGCGCGGCTGCGCCCGCTCGTGGCGCCGCTCAAGCTCTACCAGGTGCTGCGCGTGCGCCGTCTGCTGACGCGCTCTGGGCTGCTGACCCGCTTGCCGGCGCGGCTGCAAGCTCTCGAATCGCTGGCCCCCGACCTGCCGCGCCACGTCGAGACCGTCCCAGCCTGGACGGGCGCCCAGGGCGTGCGGCGCGCGCACGTGGGGCTGCTGCTCGGCTGCGTCGGGCAGGTCTTCTTCCCAGGAGTCAACGCGGCCACGCGACGCGTGCTGGCGGCGGAAGGGTGCGCCGTGGTTGCTCCCCCCGGCCAGGGCTGCTGCGGCGCGCTCTCGCTGCACGCGGGGCGCGAGGAAGAGGCCAAGACCTTCGCGCGGGCCACGATCGATGCGTTCGAGAGGGTCAGCGTGGAGCACGTCGTGACCAACGCGGCCGGCTGCGGCTCCGCGCTCAAAGAGTACGGCCACCTGCTGCGCGACGACGAACGCTACGCCGAGAAAGCACGCCGCTTCTCCGCGCGGGTGCGCGACGTCTCGGAACTGCTCGACGACCTCGGGCCAGTCGCGCCGCGCCATCCCCTGGCCCTGCGCGCGGTCTACCACGATGCCTGTCACCTGGCGCACGCGCAGAACATACGCCGCCAGCCGCGCGCCATGCTGCGCACTATTCCGGGGCTGGAGGTGCGCGAGGTTCCGCGTGAGGGAGGTCTGTGTTGCGGCTCGGCCGGCATCTACAACATGGTCGAGCCGGGTCCAGCCATGGAACTGGGTGAGCGCAAGGCGCGCAACGTGTTGGCTGCCGGCGGCGACATCTTGGTGGCGTCCAACCCCGGCTGCCTGCTCCAGATCAAGGCGAGCCTGGCGCGTCTCGATGCCGACCTGCCCCTAGCCCACCCCATCGAGGTGCTCGACGCTTCCCTACGCGGCCTGTCGCCCTCTTCGCTCATCAAGAGATCGTGACGCCGTACGTCTTTCTATCCCTTACACGATGCCTCTTTCCATAAAGCTAGAGGCCCAACAAAAGCAGCGCGACTCTTTCTCTCACCTCTACCGTTCTTAATCGGCCATACGTCGCTATAATAAGATAAAAGAGAGCAGCCACGACCATGTAGGACGAATATCATGCAGGACGAATCGGATCCGTGGACGCCGCTACGTATATTGGTGGATGTGTATCGCACCGTGCTGGCGCAAGACATCCCGCGAGAGACATTGAGATCTGGAGAGGGGCGCCTCGTCGAGATACAGCACGATGTGCTTGACCTCCATCGGGCATGGGTGCGGCGTGATGGGGTCCTCGACGACCAGCCGTCGCTGGGCGACGGCCCCATGGCCGGGGACTGGCGCCCGCTGGCCGACGCACTGTCCGATCTAGTGTATGGCGTCGACGCGGGGGGCTGCATCGTCTTTGCCAATCGTGCGTGGCACGCGGTTTTAGGGTACGCGGAGGCGGACCTCGCCGGCCTGACGCTGGCCGCCCTCCTCGCCCCGGAGAACCGCACCCGTGGCTTGGCCGTCTTCGCGGCCGCGCGGGAGACGACGACGCCACACGCGATCGAGGGCGCCCTTCTCACCGCGTCCGGAAAGCCGGTCGCGCTGCGCGGCTCCTTTGTGTCGTGGACGCCCCCTGAGGGGCAGCCCGCGGACGCGGTGGTGTGGGGCGTTTTCGCTCCGCCCGCGTCCGGCGACGGTGGTGCGGCCTCGACGTTCCACGATCCATTGACCGGGCTGCCCAATCGCGCCCTTTTTCTCGACCGTCTGGCCCAGACCCTTTCCCGTGAGGCACAGCCAGGCCGACCCACGGCCGTGCTTTTTCTTAACCTGGACCACTTCAAGGTCGTCAACGACAGCCTGGGCCACGAGGCGGGCGACCTGTTTCTCACCACCGTGGCCGACCGTCTTCTCGACGCCTCGCGGCCGATGGACACGGCGGCGCGTCTGGGCGGCGACGAGTTCGCCCTCGCGCTCGAAGGGGTCGACGTGGCGACGGCCGTGGACGTGGCGGAAGGGCTGGCCGCCCGCCTCCGCCTGCCCTTCGCGATCGGACAGCACGCGGTCGCGGCCGCCGCGAGCGTGGGCATCGCGCTGAGCGAGCCTGGCGACCAGCCGGGCGATCTGCTGCGCCGCGCCGACCTCGCCTTGTCCGCCGCCAAGGCGGCGGGCGGCGGGCGCTCCGTCGTCTTCGACATAACGATGGAGGCGCGGATGCAGGTGCGCTTCTCGCTCGAAGCCGACCTGCGCGACGGCCTCGCGCGCGGCGAGTTCGAGGTCTACTACCAACCGATCGTGCATCTGGACACCTCGCGCATCGTGGCCATGGAGGCGTTGGTGCGTTGGAACCATCCGGTGCGCGGCCTGCTCGCGCCCGACCTCTTCATTCCGCTCGCCGAGGAGACCGGGCTGATCGTGCCGCTGGGCGAGTGGGTGCTCGCTCAAGCCTGCCAGCAGGGCCGGCTCTGGGAAGAGGAGCACCCCGACGCGCCGCCGGTCATGGCGGTCAACGTGTCCATGGTCCAGGTCGAGCGGACGGACCTGGCGGCGACCGTGGCGGCGGTGCTGGCGGAGAGCGGACTAGCGCCGCGGCTGCTCGAACTCGAGTTAACCGAGACTGGCTTAATGACAGAGCCCGCGTCGAGCACGGCGCTGGTGCGCTCTTTGCGGGATGCAGGCGTCCACGTGGCCGTCGACGACTTCGGGACGGGCTACTCGTCTTTGAGCATGGTGCGGCGACTGCCCGTGGGCACGCTCAAGATCGACCGTTCCCTGGTGAACAACCTGGACGCGGAAGACGCGGCCATCGTGCGCGCCGTGGCGATGCTGGGCAAGACGCTGGGGCTGCGCGTGACGGCGGAGGGGGTGGAGACGGCGGAGCAGGTGGACATGCTGAAGGCGCTGGGCTGCGATTACGGGCAAGGCTGGTACTTCTGGCGACCGCGGTCCGCGGCGGACGCCGGTCTGCTCTTAACGGACGATCTACGGGCGCTGGCCCGGCAGGACAAAATCATCTCCGACGACGCCGCTCCCGTGTGAGCTTGCCCCTGCGTTGTTCTTCGAGTAGAGGGTGAAGAGCATGACGCGTTCTCTCGGCGCTATCATGGACGCCGCGCTCGCCGCGGCCGACCCCGTCGCCAGCGTAGAAGAGGCGCTGCGCGGACGCGTCACGGTCGAGCATAGCGTGACCACCTTTGCCTTTCCCCTCGCACGAACGATGACGCGCGGGCAAGGTGAGCACCGCTACAGCGGGACGCGCGTCACGGTGCTGGCCGTGGGCAAAGCGGCGAGCGGCATGGCGCGAGCGGCCCTCGCCCTGCTGGGCGACGCCGTCTCGGGCGGCTTGATCGTGACCACGGACGGCGCCGGCGACCCCGTTCCGCCGCTGGAGACCTTGTTCGCCGGCCATCCGCTGCCCGACGCACGCGGCGTCGAGGCCGCGCGCCGCGCTGGCGTCCTTGTCGATAGGTTGGGAGGGGACGACCTGCTGCTCGTGCTCGTCTCTGGAGGCGCCTCGGCGCTGCTGGCCGACCTACCCGACCTGGCGCCGCTGGAGGAGATGGTCGCGCTGAGCGTAGCCCTACAGCGTAGCGGCGCGGACATCACGGAGATCAATACGGTGCGTCGGGCCGTGGCCACGCTCAAGGGAGGAAGGCTAGCCGCTCGCGCCGCGCCCGCGCGCGTGGTGGCGCTGTTGCTCTCCGATGTCGTGGGCGACGACCTCGCGGCGATCGGCAGCGGCCTGACCGTCGCCTCGCCCACGACCGCGACCGATGCGCTAGCCGTCCTGAAGCGCTACCACATCGTCGCGCCGCCTGGCGTCGCGGCTCATCTGCGCGTTACCGCGCCGGCCCCCGGCGTCTCGGCGTATCTGCGTCCGTCTAAAAAGGCGACCGGCGTCTCCTCCGTCGTGCGCTCCTCTAAAAAGAAAGGGCTTGGTCCACCGGACTTCCTCCTTGCCACGGAGACGGTGCGCGGCATGATCCTGGACCCCGCGCGTGTCGTCTCCCTCGTCGTGGGCAGCGGTGCGTTGGCCGTCACCGCGGCAGCGGCCCGCGCGGAAAGCCTGGGCTACAGGGCGATGGTCATCGGACATGACCTCACGGGCGAGGCCGTCGCTATCGCCAAGCGCCACGCCGACGCGCTGCGCGCGGCGCCGCTGGACGGAACGCTGCGCGCCTTCATCTCAGGGGGAGAGGCCACCGTAACGGTGCGCGGCGCCAGACGCGGCGGTCCCAACCAGGAGTGCGCCCTGGCGCTGGCCTTAGCACTGGAGGGCGTGCCCGGTTGGTCCGCCCTCATGATCGATACGGACGGACGGGACGGCCCCACCGACGCGGCGGGCGCGGTCGTCGACGGTGCGACAGCCGGCGCGATCCGCGCGGCGGGCATCGACCCGGCCCACGCTCTCGCCGAGAACGACGCCTACACCGCGCTGGACGCTGCCGACGCCTTGTTGCGCACGGGACCGACAGGGACGAACGTCAACGACCTACGCATCATCTTGGCTGGATCAGCCCGTCATCCATGAGAGACAACTATCATTGAGGCAGTTCCGCCTGCTTAGGAGCCTGACCAATCATGGTTAGGCCGAGCTACAGAGCACAAAGGACGGGCCAACTTGAATAGTCACGTCAGCGTACGTTTGTTGGGTCCGGGCGATGGGGCAATCCTCGAATTTTTGGCGCTCGACGATGCCGCGTTCGACGTAGAGGGGCGCGGCGCTCCACGAGAGGCCCTGGCGCCGGATGCAGTGGACGCCTACCTGTCTGACCCCGCTGTCCTGCACTGGATCGCCGAACAAGATGGGCAGGTGGTCGGCGACCTACTTTGTTACGTACAGCGACAATGGGCGGGAGAGCAGTTCGAGTTGTTGCTGTACGAGATCGGAGTACGTGCCGGCCACAGGCGAGAAGGCATTGGGCGACGCCTCCTGGCCGCCATGGATGCCTGGATGGCTGCTCACCATGTGACGACGGTCTGGGTGTTGGCCGACAACCCTGGCGCGGAAAGCTTTTACAGCGCATGTGGGTTCGACAGAGACGAGCCTCAACCCGTCTCTATGTCGCGTACGATTACTGCTGCTAAAGGCGACTAGGATCGCCTTATGCGTAGGGACCGGAAGACGCGGAACTCGACAAGCTCTTTGCCCGGCGCGGCCTACCCTATCGACGTACTATGATGTTCTCGCCGCGCCTCGCTCGATAGAGCCGGCGCATGGCCCTCTCTACCGCACCCGTCCGTGCGGTGCGGCGGGCAAGCGATGTGGTGCGTTCCCGCCACGAAGGTGGTAGTCTGCAAACAATGACGAACGTGGTACACAACATGGCCGGAGACGAAGCAGGAGACGTCGTGGCTGCTCGCGACAAGACGATGATAGAGCGGGCCTCGGGAGCGCTCTATGGACTGGCCATTGGAGACGCCCTGGGTATGCCTACGCAACTGCTGTCGCGCGCGACCGTGGAGATGCTTTTTCCCGTGCTCGACGGCTTCGCGCCCGGCCCTCCAGAGAACGACGTTAGCCGGGGGCAGCCGGCGGGGCGTGTCACCGACGACACGGAGCAGGCCTTGATCGTCGCCGATCTGCTGCTCGAAGGGGAAGGCCAAGTCGATGGACACGCGCTCATAGCGCGGTTGCGAACCTGGGCGGAGGCGCTGCCAGCGGATGGCGGGGAGCAGCTTGGCCCGTCCACGCGCCGCGCCCTCGGCGCCGCGGCGGCCGGACTCTCACTCGACGAGACCGGGCGGTGGGGCGACACGAACGGCGCGGCCATGCGCATTGCCCCGGTCGGCGTGGCGGTCGCGCCGGAGCCTCTGGAGACGCTGGTCGAGCGCGTCGCCGCCGTGTGCCGTCCGACGCACAACACTGGCGTGGCCATCGCGGGCGCGGCCGCCGTGGCTGCCGCCGTCAGCGTGGGCGTCGCGGGGGGTGCGTTGGACGAGGCCATCGCGGTGGGCGCGGCGGCAGCCCGCCTGGGGAGAACCTTCGGCCATTACGTCGCGGGCGCGGATGTCGCGGAGCGCCTCGTCTGGGCCGTCGATCTGGTGCGCTATCTGGACGACGACGACGCGCTCGACGCCGTGTCGCACCTGATCGGTACGGGCATGGCCACGCAAGAGGCCGTTCCTGCCGCTTTCGCTCTGGCCGCGCGCTGGCCGGGCGACCCATGGCGGGTTTGCCTCACCGCGGCGCGTCTGGGCGGGGACAGCGACACGGTCGGCGCGATGGCGGGCGCGCTCGCCGGCGCCTGCGTCGGGTCTTCCGCGTTTCCGTCGACAGCGCGCGAGACCGTGTCGCGCGTGAACGAGCTGGACCTGGAGAGGCTGGCCGTCCGCCTGACGCGCCTGCGCATTACTGCCGATGGAGGCTGAACAGCAGGCGGCGCCCTCGGCGCGACCGTTAAGCGGACGATAGATGTTTGCGCGCTCCTGGAGCGCTCACAAAACGACGCGGGCGAGGGAGTGAGACGGGGAAGAGATGAAGGGAAATGCATGATGGAGCAGCTAAAGAAGGGACGGAGGGTGGCCGCATGACCGAGCAACCACGCGGCGACCGCGTCGGCGCTATCGAGATGAATGGCATCAATCCAATCCCGGACGCCGAACGGCACGGGTCTCCGTTCGAGTTGTTCTGGGTCTGGTTTGCCGCCAACGTCGCCGTGCTGGGCATCGTCTACGGCGTGATCATCGCCGGGATGGGCCTCAATATATGGCAGAGCGCATTGACGGCGCTGGTGGGCTGCGTCGCGTCCTTCACCCTTGTCGGCGTACTCAGCATCGCCGGTACATGGAGCGGCGCCCCGGCGCTGACGCTCTCGCGCGCCCCCTTCGGGCCACGCGGCAACCTTGGCCCGACGCTGATCAGCTGGATCAGCCTCGTCGGCTGGGAAACGGCGCTTGTAGTGACCGCTACGTACGCGCTCTTAGGGCTGCTAAACCTGGCCGGCATCCCCTCGACCACGCCGTGGACCGTGGCCTGCCTCGTCGTCATCTCGTGCTGCGTCGTGGCGCTCGGACTGCTCGGCCATGCCACGCTGGTCTGGATTCAACGGGCCGCGACCTATGTGTTCGGCGTCATCACCCTCGTCATCGTCGTCTTTCTCGTCGGTAGGACGAACTGGCACACCGTGTTCAGCGCTCCGCCCGGCCCCTGGGACTCTGGGGTGCTGGCCGCGCTGACCATCATCGCCGCGGGAACGGGCATCGGCTGGGTCAACTCGGGGGCGGACTATGCCCGCTACCTGCCGCGCTCCAGTTCGAGCCGCGCCATCGTCGGCTGGACCGTTTTCGGCGCGTCGTTGCCGCTGTTCATCTTGATCATGGTAGGCGTGCTGCTCACCAGCGCCACGACGGGGCTGGGCTCCGCCGCCAATCCCATTAGCGCCATTGGCGCGGTGTTGCCCTCGTGGATGGCCGCGCCCTACCTGCTCACCGCTATCGGCGGCTTGATCGCCGGGGCCGACCTGGACATCTATTCATCCGGGCTCAACCTGTTGGCCCTGGGGCTGCCTGTCCGTCGCTATCAGGCCGTCTTCGTGGACGGCGTGCTTATGATCGCCGGCTCGATCTATATCCTCCTTATCGTCAAAGGTTTTCTCGGACCATTCGAGACTTTCTTAAGCCTTCTGGCTGACGCGCTGACGGCATGGGCCGCCGTGTTCCTCGTCGATATGGTCGTCCGTCGCCGCGCGGGCTACGACCCCGCGAGCCTCGTCAACACGGGTTCCAGCGGTCGCTACTACGGCCGCGGCGGCGTCAACCCCGCCGCCCTCATCGCCTGGCTGGCCGGTCTGGTCGTCGGCCTCTTGTTTACCTCTACTTCAACCTCGCTGTTTCATGGACCGCTAGCCAAAGGCGTCTTCGCCGCGAGCAACATCGGCTACTTCCTCGGCTTTATCGTCTCCGTGGTGCTGTATGCCGCGCTATGGCGCTGGGGCGCCCGTGAGACCGCGGCGCCGGGCGTCGTGCGTGGCGCAAGGCCGTGACCGGCGCGTTCGCGGCGCGGGAACGGCGCCCGCACCGCCTCGTGCTGGTCGGATCGGTGCTCGTCGACATCCTGCTCTATGTCCAGACCTTGCCCGAACGCGGCGGCGACGTCATGGCGCACGAGCGCATCATAACCTCCGGCGGAGGCTTCAACGTACTCGCCGGCGCCGTGCGCCTGGGCCTGCCCGCCGCGTATGGTGGGCGTATCGGCGATGGCCCGATGGGCGCTCAGGTCGCGCGCGACCTGGAGGCCGCCGGCATCCCCACCCTGACGTCTCGGGTCGAGGACGAGGACACCGGCTTCGACGTCGGGATCGTCGAGCACGACGGCGAACGCACCTTCATCACCAGCCCTGGCGTGGAGTCGCGCCTCGCGCGCGCCGACCTGGCCGCGCTGCCTCTGCGACTAGACGATGCACTCTACGTCTCGGGCTACGACCTGACGTACCCCATCTCTGGCCCCGCGCTGGACGACTGGTTGCCCGACCTCGACGACGACCTGTTGCTCGTCGTGGACCCTGGCCCGCTCGTCGCCAGCATCCCCGCAGCGCGCTTGACGCGCGTGCTTGAGCGTACGGACATCTTGAGCCTCAACGCGCGCGAGACGAGGCTGCTCACCGGGCTGGACGACCCTGCCGCGGGCGCTCAGGCGCTCGTCGGACGGCTCCGGCAAGGAGGCCGCGTCGTCACGCGCATCGGCGCGGGCGGATGCTGGATCGTCGCGGCGGCGGAGGCGCCAGTCCATCTTCCCGCGTTCCCAGCGCGCGCCGTCGTCGATACGACAGGGGCGGGCGACGCGCACGTGGCCGCGCTGCTGGCCTCTCTGGCCGCGGGCAAGGACTTTATCGAAGCGGCGTGGGCAGCCAACGTCGCCGCCGCGCTCTCCGTGGAGCGTCGTGGCCCGGCCACGACGCCAACCTACGCCGAGCTAGCGCGGAGGCTCACCACGACGTGACAGAGACAGACACGACGGGCTGAGACGCCCGGAGCAGCGTAGCGTACAGGCGAGAGCGGGAGTCATGAACTCTACGGCGATGGGCGCGAGGAGAAAATCGAAAACGAGGCTTGACAGCGGCGAAAAGCGCGTGGTAAGCTGCGTTTGCTGCACCGGAGACGGGGGCTGTACCAGGGGCGTCTCGCACGACCCCAAGAGCGTGCCGAGATAGCTCAGTTGGTAGAGCACACGACTGAAAATTGTGGTGTCGGCAGTTCGATCCTGCCTCTCGGCACCATGCGGAAGTGGCTCAGTGGTAGAGCATCTCCTTGCCAAGGAGAGGGTCGCCGGTTCGAATCCGGTCTTCCGCTCGACGACGATGGGTGGCTAGATATGGCTGGTGAACGTCTCGTTCATCCACCAGTCTGGCCATTCGTCGTTTTATTTCCTAGATGCGGCCCGTGTCCGTCTTTTAGACGGCGCGGCCGGTCGCATCGATAAGGCGACGTCGCCAAGTGGTAAGGCAGAGGTCTGCAAAACCTCCATCACCGGTTCGAATCCGGTCGTCGCCTCCCTTTCTCCCCGCACCTCATATGTCTCACCTTATCGCCAAACGGTCATGCGCTCCGCGAGGGTGGCCGTGTGCAACTCCAGCTCCGTGCCGTCAGGATCGCGGAAGTTGACGCTCCACCCCGTTCCCCGTGCGACGGGGCCGCGCACGAGTGGAACGTTCGCCTCTTGTAAGACGGCCACGGCATCGTCGAAGTCCTCGGTAGAGATAGAGAAAGCCACGTGGTCGACGCCGCCCTGCTGTGTTTGTGGTGCGCCGAAAGATGTAACATGCCTCTCCTGGAGGCAGATCCAAGCGCTGCCCCACTCCAGGTAGGCATCGTGTTCGCCCTGATGAACGAGTCTCATTCCCAAGACATCGAGGTAGAACCGTAGCGACACCGTAAGGTCGCGCACGTCGATCGTGACGTGGCTAAAGCCGCTGACGCGGATGCTCACCTACAGATCCCCTGTGTACCTCTTGTCACTTTCCTCGCTTTCTAGCCCTTTTCTTTGCTCAATCCGCGGCCCCATGACACCGCCGTTTCTGCCCGCGGGTCATAGTTCAGGCACATTTTAGGGCTTTCCAATAGTACAATGAAAACTCGACACGTATTATAAGATTCCCATTGTACAGCAGTGGGTTGAGCATTATCCCACACTTATGACTACATTCCCCCTTTTGTGTCCTTTTTCGACATATCGGTAGGCCTCGGCGATCTGTTCCAACGGATAGCGCCTATCAATGACCGGTTTTATCTTTCTCGTCTCAATCAACTCTTTAAGAAAATTTAGATCTTCAATACGCGGCCTCGGACTTCCCTGCCCTACAACGGATACGTACGCCCCGTTCGGAGTTAGGGATTTCTTGCAATTTGATTTCGAGTTTTTCCCAACCGCGTCAAAGATGATATCGTAAAGCTCTTCTCCTTTCGTAAAGTCCTCTTTCGTGTAGTCAATGACCTTATCGGCTCCCAGAGATTTCACCATTTCTACATTCGCGGTACTGCATACCCCGGTCACTTCTGCCCCAAAATACTTGGCAAGCTGTATCGCAAAAGTACCATTCGCTCCAGAAGCCCCGTAGATAAGAACTTTTTGTCCGTTCCCAATATGTCCTTTTCTAAGAAAATGCAATGCCAAGCTTCCCCCCACAGGAACTGCGGCTGCTTCCTCATAGGTCACATTGGTCGGTTTCATTGTCAACAATCCGTCTTCAGGTAGACAAGCGTACTCGGCATGAGCACCAAAACGCATAAGGGGATATGCAAAAACTTGATCACCTCTCTTGAATCGCTTAACATCTTTGCCGATTGCTTCAATATCTCCAGATAGTTCCAACCCCAGTATAGGCTTTCTTGGTTTTCTGAGACCTAAGAATATGCGCCCGACGATCCACATGAGGAAAGGCATGTTGGGCTTGCGAGGAGAGATTCCCTTGGGGTTTCTTGTGAAATTTCGAACGAGACAGTCCGATACTGTGACTGTTGTCGCACGTATTCTTATCAGGACTTCATTGCTCTTCGGAGTAGGTTTTTCTACCTCTTTTAGTTCAAGGACATCGGGCGACCCATAATTGCGACAAACAACAGCTCTCATTTGTGTACCCTCCTTACAACAGCACCAGCACTACTGTGATACATTGGTCGTCGTTCTTCCAGGTGACGGCAGAACGGTTGCCGATATGGCCAGGATTGCCTGTCTTGAAGCTAGGAATCCACCCCGACAGCGAACGACGGCGACTCTCACGCACGCGTCGCAGCGTCGTACAGGCAACAGTTCCGCACGCGTCGCGTCCGTTTTCGATCCGTTGAGTGCCACGAGCCGATCAGGTCGGACCACACGTCGGTGTCGATCATAGCGACATAGCGAGGTCGCCTTGGTTGGACATCTGGTCGAAAAAGTGCGTCGCCCGCTTCTTGTTGTCGCTCATCGAGGGATGTCTCCCTCGCCATCATGTAGGGCGATCGGATAGTGTAGGGTAGGCGCCCCACTTATTATACGGGGCTATCGCCCCGTTTGCAAGTGAGAGGGAACTATGCCAGACGATGCAGACGCCGGTGCGCGGACGCGCAAGCCACCGCGCGCCGACGCACGCCGCAATAGGGAGCGCGTCCTCGCCGCCGCACAGGCCGCCTTCGCCATCGAAGGGCTGTCCGTTAGTCTCGACGACATCGCGCGTCGTGCCGGGGTGGGCGCCGGCACTGTGCACCGCCACTTCCCGACCAAGGACGACCTATTCTTGGCCGTCATCGCCGACCGTCTGCACGCGCTCACCCATGCCGCACAATCGCTTGCCGACGCAGCCGATCCCGGCGCGGCCTTCTTCGCGTTCTTCCACCAGCTGGCCGACGATGCCCACCAGAATCTCGCCATTTCCGCCGCACTCACTAACCCGGCCGACACCGGTGAGGCGGTGCGGGACGCTGGCAAGGCGCTGGAGACGGCCCTCGGCGTCCTGGTCGCCCGCGCACAGGACGCGGGCGCCGTCCGGCGTGACGTCGATATCGCCGATCTGCACGCGATTATCGCCGGCGCCCTCCTCATAGAACAACGCTTGCCGCTCGGCTCCCGGGGCCGCGGCTTGACCATTGTCGCCGACGGGCTCCGCTACTGACCCTCCCGGACGCTCCCGGACGACCGGCCCCCGTTGCTCTGGGGAGCTGATTCAGGAGCTAGCCCCAACACCCCAACACCCCTGCTGGGGACGAAGACTACTGCACTTTTTTGAGGGGTTATGCAGCAAACCCCGACACAAGCTAATCCCAGGCCCGTGCCTCTCCTTGCTCTCCCGCCGGCGCTCATGGGAGTGTAGAGAACACACCACAGAAAGGCCCTTCTGGGAAGTGAATGAGAGCCAAGGAGAGCGCTTCCATCTGCTCCAGCCCGTCATCGACGACGGTGTGCCGCTCGTGGAGGTGGCGCGTGCCCACGCCATCCCGTACCACACGGCGAAGCGCTGGCTGCACCAGTATCGTCATGACGGGTTGGCGAGGTTGATGCGACAGGCCGCCGCAATGGGGGACAGCGGCGCTTGCCGCCGACCCTCGTCCAGCTGATCGAAGGGGTAGCCTTGCGGCGCCCGCCGCCCAGTGTGCAGCGCCAGGCAGCGCGTCGCATAGGAGCAGTGCTGGCCGGCGCCCAGTCATGCCCGCGTCCACGATATCGTGCGCCATCTCGACTCCGGCTTGGTCGTGCTGGCCCACGAGGGCGCCAAGGCCTACAAAGACGCCTTCGATCTGCTCTACTGCCATGAAGCTGGCGCGCCCCGCCGGGGACAGCGCGGGTACGCCCTGCACGTCGTCCATCGCGCTCATCACTGAAGATGGTCTATCGTGCGCGATGCTAAGACCAAGGGCAGGTCCAGCGGGACATAGCGCTCGGCCAACGCGTGGGCGGCGCGGTCTCGTTCGCTGGGGGTCCAGGCATCGTCTTGGAGGAGCAGGCCGCGCGCGGCAAAAGCGCTCTCGAGGGCGCCTATAAACGCGGCGATCGTCTTCGTCGAGGCGACGTCTCCACTGACGTCGTTCTCCTCAATAGGGGCGCCAGCGACAGGGCCGCTTATGCCGGCGCCGCGTTCTACCTCCCCAAGGTACTTAGTGCTGCCGTCTTCGTGGGACGCGCTGCCGACGCCGACGAGGTCGTACAACCCTGTCGCACGCGCCTCCAACGCCGTTGCCAGGGCCAGTCGCTCGTCGTCTGGCAGGGCTATGAGCCGCGCCAGGTCCAGGGGTCGCCAGTGCAGCGGGACGGCGCATTGGAACAGCGCGCCGTGCCTCCGGCGCACCTGGGCCAGCCCGACGATCTTGCGCTCTCCCACCGTGACTTCATAGGGCGACAACCCGCCGAAGCAGGTGAGCTTCGCCAGCGCCGCGTCGGCGGCGTCCACGGCGGTCGAGGCGCGCGCCTCCCCGATGGAGACGAGGTGGGCGGGTACGCCCATCGTGGCGAGTGCGTCGCGGAAAGACGCGCCGAGCCAGCGATAGCTCTCCGTCACGTCACCCGACCAGAGAGCGCTGTCCGGCGTCACGACGATGTCCACGCCGAGCATATTCTCGTCGGACAGCACGACATTGCCCCCGGCAGCGCGGCGGTAGACCCCTACACCCGCGCTCCGGCAGGCGGCGCTATCGAGCGTAGAGAGGCGCTGACTGGCGCCGAGCAGCAGCGCCCTGTCCGTGGGCAGATACCAGCGCACGGCGTTGCGTCCGCTCCGCGCGACGCCCTCGAGCAGCGCCTCCGCCGTGGCCAAGATGGCGGCGGAACGGTCGCGCTCGAAGGGCAGGCGCCTGCCGGGAAGAGATGATGGCTCATTGCTCATCAATGAACCGCCCAGGTCGTACAGGTCGTACGTTGGGAGCCAGGGTCATACCAGCCCCGGCAGCGCCAGTTGCACCCCGAACTCGGACGGCGGCGCGGCGCGCAGGCGGGCCAGATGCGACGCCGCGATGGCCGCTCCCTCGGGCGCTCTACCGTCGATCAAGATGAAGGGCAGCGCGCGCCCAACGGCCACACCCGCTTTCTTGAGCTGCTCCACCGTGGTGAAACGGTGCGCCCTACGCAACGAGATGATGCGTCGCGAGGAGACGGGGCCGATGCCGGGCACGCGCAGCAGATCCTCCGGCGAGGCCGTGTTCACGTCGAGCGGGAAGCGCGCCGGCTGCGCCAGCGCTGCCGCGACCTTGGGATCGACGCTCAGCGGCAGATCGCCGCCCCCATTAAAGGCGGCGTCGATATCGGCGTCGGCTAAGCCGTAGATCCTGCTTAGCCACTCTGCTTGGTAGAGCCGCGCCGGACGCGAGGGATGCGTGGCCACGCCTTCTTCCAACGGCGTGCCTGGCGCCGGGTAGAACGTGCCGAAGTAGGCCCGGCGCAGCCCTACTTCGCTCGTCAGCCAGCGCACGCTGTCCACGATCTCGCGGTCGCTCTCGCCGGCCGCACCGACCACGTACTGAGTAGTAATGCCGTTGGGCAGCAGACCTTCTTGCTCCATCTTGTGTAGAAGGCGCATGGGCCGCAAGATGTCGCGCGCCATGTCCTTGCCCGTACCCAGGCGGTTGAGGTATGCCCCCGTCGGGACTTCGACGTTGATGGAGACGCGGCTGGCCAACCGTGCCGCCTCCTCCACAATGGAGTCCGCCGCGCCGGGCAGCAGCTTGAGGTGGACGTAGCCATCGAAGCCGTCGCGCACGCGCAGTCGCTCCACGGCCCCCAGCATCGAGTCCATGGCCGCGTCAGCCGTGCCCTCGACGGCTGACGAGAGGTACAGGCCATCGACGTGCCCGGCGGAGTGCAACTGGGTAAACGTACGGGCTAGTTCGTCCGGCGTAAAGGCCGTGCGTCGGCGCGGCGCGGAGGCGCGCAGGGGGCAGAAGCTGCAATCGTGGACGCAGCGATCGCTCATCAACACGCGCAGCAGCGAACCTCCTGCCCCTGCTCCGGCGGTGTGGCAGATGCCGGGCACGGCGGCCGCGCCCTTGGTTCGTTTCCGCGTAGCCGTCGAGGCCACGTCGTAGCTTGCCGCGTCGCCGAGTTGAGCCAGTTTCGCCTCGGTATCCATAGCCTGAAGTATAGCGCGACCACGACGAACTACACCGGGGGTCGCCTGTCCGCATATACTATACAGACTCACCTCTACGGAAGTAGACACCGTATACCGAATACTATTAGAGGCAAAAGGCGGTGTTTGCCCCCTGGAGGGGCTTACAAGAAGCTAGGACGCGACTATACTGGATTAGGCAACAGGCGGACGCAGTGTAGCGGACGCGATGCTGACGCCCATACCTGCGTGCCTGGCCTCGTGCTAGAGCACGCTTTTTTCGTGTGGTGAGTCGATGGCGCGATGATGCGCCAGGAGCAAGGACAGAACGTACATGGTGACGATGACAGAGACTTTGACGCATCCGGTCAAGCCGAATCCCTTTGCAGTGGCGCAGCAGCAGTTCAATCTGGCGGCGGACTACCTGCACCTCGACGATGGGACGCGCGCCCTGCTCGGAGACTGCGCCCGCGAACTCACGGTGCGCTTCCCCGTGCGCATGGACGACGGCAAAGTACACTCCTTCACCGGCTACCGCGTGCAGCACTCGTTGCTGCGCGGCCCCTCCAAAGGCGGCGTCCGCTTCCACCCCGACGTCACGCTCGACGAGGTCAAGGCGCTGGCCATGTGGATGACCTGGAAGTGCGCCGTGGTCGGCATCCCCTTTGGTGGGGCCAAGGGCGGCGTGATCTGCGACCCGCGTATGATGAGCCTGAACGAGGTCGAGCACATCACGCGGCGCTACACGAGCGAAATATCTATCCTCATTGGCCCGCAGAAGGACATCCCCGCCCCCGACGTCAACACCAACGCGCAGGTGATGGCTTGGATGATGGACACCTACTCCATGCAGGCCGGCTACTCCGTGCCGCCCGTCGTCACCGGCAAGCCTCTCTCTATCGGTGGGTCCGAGGGCCGCACCGAGGCGACGGGACGCGGCGTCATGATCGTGACGATGCAGGCCCTGGCCCACCTCGGCATCGACCCGGTCAAGGCGACCTGCGTGGTCCAGGGCTTCGGCAACGTCGGCTCGAACGCCGCGCGCGCCTTGTTCGAGCAGGGCTGCACCATCGTCGGCGTCAGCGACCAGTACGGCGGCATCTACAACCCCGCCGGCATCGACCTGTCCGCGCTCGACGAGCACATGAAGGATACGCGCTCCGTGGTCGGCTTCACCGGGGCCGAGAGGGTCACCAACGATGAGTTGCTGACGGCGCCCTGTACGGTGCTCGTGCCCGCCGCGCTGGAGAATCAGATCACCGTGGCCAACGCCTCCCACATCCGCGCGCGCCTCGTCGTCGAGGGCGCCAACGGGCCGACCACGCCGGAGGCCGACGCCATCTTGTACGAGCGCGGCATCTTCGTCGTGCCGGACATCCTGGCCAATGCCGGCGGCGTCACGGTCAGCTACTTCGAGTGGGTGCAAGGGCTGCAAAGCTTCTTGTGGCGCGAGTCGGAGGTCAACGACCGCCTGCGCGAGATCATGGTGCGCTCGTTTAAAGAGGTGCTGAACGCATCGACGACGCGCGGCGTCAACATGCGCGTGGCGGCCTACATCCTCGCGGTGGACAAGGTGGTGAGCGCGCTGGAAGTCCGCGGCATCTACCCGTAGCTCGACAACCCTCTAAAGACGTTGGAAAGAGGAGAGACGAGCGTCCAAAAGCCGCCCGTCTCTCCTCTTTCCAACTCTACCCTAGGCCCGCGACGATCGTGGTCGTGGTGCAGGCAACACGGAACGTGGTGGCGCGCGTTAGGGCCCCAGAGCCGTACGACGCGGTGACGTAGACGCGCCCGACAATGGGCGTACACGAGGGCGGCAGCGTGGGCATGCGCAGGCGCACCACGGCCGCGCCACGCCGCGCCGCCTTAAGGTCTACTTCCTGGGACAGTCCGTTGTCGTAGCGCACGACGACGTGGAGGACCGTCCCATCCACGCCGACATGCACCTCCAGCACCGCTATCCTACCGGAGGCGACGCGAGACGACGCCATGGCTAGAGCCATAGCGCGTAACACGGGATGCTGTTGAGCGACGTGCATCCTGAGAGTCCGGCGTCGAACCGTCGTTCTGGCCGCGGAGAAACGATGCGCCGCGCGCGCGTGCGGATGGGGAAGGCGCGTAGCGCGTCGGGTCGCCGTGGGGCGTGGGACTGGACGCGACGCCGGCGTCAGGCGTGTCGTGGATGTCGGGCGCGTTTTTGGGTCGCTGCGCCGCGGCGCACGCGTAGCGGTAGGCGCCTCGGTTGGCCAGGGGACGATGGTGGACGTCGGTGGGCGCGGCGCCGCGCTTGGCGACGGACGCGGGGGCGACGGGCGCACACGCCCCGGCCTTGACGCCTGGCGCGCGGGTGTGGGCGCAACAATTCCGGCGGCTGGGGTCGGCGACGCCGACGCGCGCACGGTCGGCTCGCCGATCACGATGGGCGTCGGGGACACGGCGGCGACAAGGCCGGTAAGCGGGATCGAGGTAGTTGTCGGCGCCTCCGTGGCGGTCATCGGCGCCGTGATTGGCGAGGGTATGCCGGTCCCGGCGGAGATAGGCGCCGTCGGTGATAGAGCAGCTGTCGGGCGCGGCAAGGGCGTCGAAGTCGCCGCCGGCTCCGTGGAGGTCGACGTTGGCTGCGCGGCGGTTGGCGGCGGCGACACGGTATCTCGCGTGGTGCTTGCCGCTGGAGTCGTCCCGGCGGTTGGAGACGCTGTCGCCGAAGGGACCGACGACGGAGCGGGAAAAAACGTCTTCGTCGGCGACGCTGTCGCGGCGGCAGGGATTGGCGTCGAGGTCGAGACGTCCGTGGGCATCGGCGTCGCGACGCCCGCCGTGGGCGACAAACCAGCTGCCAGCGTCGCCGGTGCGCTAAGGAGAAGCGCCCCCGCCGCACGTACGGAGGGAAACGCGGCAGCAACCCCTCTCGTGGAACCAAAGTTGGCGCTGACGAGCGGCAGAAGCACGGTCGCCGCGAGGACGACGCGCGCACCTGCCGCGCCACGACTCCGCCGTGGACTTTCATCCCCTTGCGCCATGCTGACCTTTATCTTCGTTATGTCTAGAGACGTGGCGCGCGGAGCGCCACGATACGACGTCACGATACAAGGTTACGAGGTTGGAGCGCAACAGGTGTGGTTTCGTCAACGTCATCCGTGAGCGACCGCGACGGCTGCCACGCGGGGCGTTAGGATTGACGCCCGACCTCACGAAGTCGGCGCAGGAGCAGTATGTCCAAGTGCGGGTCGCTCTGAGCGAGGCGCACGAGCCAAGCCGTACGCTCCGCCTCCGGCAACGACGCCGCCCGTTGTTCGAGTTTATCGTCTTTTTGCACTAGCGGCGTACTTTCCGCGGCAGCCCGGCGGCTCGACAACGTTTTGACATAAGCCCGATCCACTGGCGTCAACGGTCGATCGATAGCCTGAAACTCGTCGTGTTGGTACTCGCTCACAGCATCCGTCCTTAATCATGCCTCGTCATGTTCGCGGCGATAATGCATCATGCTAACATAGGTCCGCGTCTCCAGCCAGCATCATTATGGACAAGGAGAACACATCCGTGGAAGGGCTAATGGACACGTTTATAGAAGGGCCAGTCTATTCACGCTGTCGCCCTGTCTCGTCCCCGTGCGTCCCGGCCACCACGCCTGCAGAAGCCCGGCTCCGCGTGAGCGCAGCAGGGCCGTGAGCCAGGGAGTACGCGGTCGCAACCTCGCTTGGTCGTCCACTACACTAGGGACAGAGGGCGCTGGCTACGCATCGTAGAACGAAAAGCAGAGGAACAAAGAGGTGCGCATAGCGGGATGATGGATTCAGACGAGCAGGAGACGACAAGCTCATCGCCGCCGATCGTGGGCGCGGGCGCCTCCACCGATCTCGTGGCGATGACGATCGTGGGCGTCGACGTCGGTGGGACCTTCACCGACCTCGTGGCCATCACCGCGCGCGGCGACCGCATCATCTTTAAGGAACCGAGCACGCCGCGCGCGCCGGAAGAAGCGGTGCTGGTTGTCTTGACCAAGCTGCTCGACGCCCTGGGCGCCTCCGGCGATGGGGCCGTGGGACTGCTCTGCCATTCCACTACCGTGGCCACCAACGCCTTGCTGGGCCAACTTCACCTGGCCCTCCCGCGTGTGGGCCTCATCACCACGATGGGCTTTCGCGATGTGCTGGAGATAGGACGCCAGGCCCGCGCCCAGGTCTACGACCTCGGAGTCGTCCGCCCCCGCCCACTGGCCGCGCGCCACGATCGCCACGGCGTGACGGAGCGCGTCGCCGCCGACGGGACCGTGGCGACGCCGCTCGACGAAGCCGAGGCCGTCGCCGTGCTGCGCCGGCTGGAGTCGGAGGGCGTGCGCGACGTCGCCGTGGTCTTTTTGCACAGCTATGCCAACCCCCTACACGAGCGCCGCGTGGCGGAGCTGGCCGCGCAACAGGTGCCTGCCCTCGTGCTCACGCTCTCCAGCGAGGTCGACCCCGCCTACCGCGAGTACGAGCGCACCTCGACCACCGTGACCACCGCCGCGCTGAAACCGATCGTGAGCGGCTACCTAGCCAGGCTGGCCGGAGGCGTCCACGCGCTGGGCGTCGCGCCCTCCGTACAAGTAATGGGCTCGCACGGCGGCCTCATGAGTCTGAAGGGCGCGCAGGCGCGGCCTGCCGCCCTCATCGAGTCCGGGCCCGCCGTGGGTCTGTCCGCCGCCGCGGGCGTGGCCCGGCGCCTCGGCATCGACAAGGCGCTCTCGTTTGACATGGGCGGCACCACAGCCAAGGCCGGCGCGATCCTCGACGGCGCGGCGCAGACGGTCAATGAGTTCGAAGCGGCGGGAGCCACGCACAGCGGACGCCAGATGCGCGGCAGCGGCTATCCCGTGCGTTGGCCCGTGCTCGACCTCGCCGAGGTCTCCGCCGGCGGCGGTACGATCGCGCACCTCGACGCGGGGGGCGCGCTGCGCGTCGGCCCGCTTAGCGCGGGCGCCGATCCTGGACCCGCCTGCTACGGTCGCGGCGGCGGCGCCGTGACCGTCACGGACGCCAATCTGCTGCTGGGCCGCCTCGACGAGGACGGCCTGCTTGGCGGAACCATGACGGTGGACCGCGCGGCGGCGGAGCACACGTTGGCGGAGCTCGCCAGCCCCTTGGGTATGACGCCGCTCGATCTGAGCGCCGGGATCGTGCGCCTCATCGACGCGGCCATGGCGCGGGCGCTGCACATCGTCTCGGTCGAGCGCGGCCATGACCCGCGCCGCTTTACCTTGATCGCTTTCGGAGGCGGCGGTCCGCTGCATGCCTGCGCCGTGGCTGCCGCGCTCGGCGTCGCCCGCATCGTCATCCCCGCCGCGCCCGGCCTGTTCTCCGCCGCTGGCCTGCTGACCACGGGCCTAAAGGTCGTGGCGGCGAGACCCGCGCTGCACGTCCTCACGGAGACGACGCGCGAGGCGATCGCCGCCTCTCTCGAAGGCCAGATCGCGGCGATGGACCACGAGGCACGGGCCGTCCTGGCGGAGCAGGGAGCGACGGACCCGATCGTGACGGCGCCGTCGCTGGATATGCGCTACGCCGGGCAATCGTTCGAGCTGGCCATCCCGGTCGCGCTCGATCGCGGCGACTGGCTCTCCGGCGCCGTCGCGGCGTTCCACGCGCGTCACGAGGAAGTCTACGGCTACGCGTCGCCCCTCCACGCGGTCGAGGTCGTGACCGCGCGCCTGGCCGCGACCGCTCCACCGGCCTCCCTCCCACCACAGAACGAGACCACGCACTCGCCCTTTTCGTCCAACCGGAACACGCGCCCTGTCGCAACAACAGGCCCGCTCCTGGTCCCACGCATACGTCGCTCCGTCTTTTTCGAGCAGACGGGGCTGGTGGAGACGCCCATCTACGACCGCGACGACCTGCCGACCGGGTCGCGCCTGTCCGGCCCGGCCGTCGTCGCGCAGTACGACGCCACGACGCTGTTGCATCCCGGTTGGACGCTGGAGGCCGGCCGCGACGGCGACCTCCTGCTGTCTCGCGAGTCATGACGGCGCTCTATCGCCGTCTCGCCAGCTTAGACGAAAGGGCAGCTTAACCACTATGCCGCCGACAAACCCGCACGAAATGTTCGACGTGTACGACGCGCAGGGCGCCCCCCTGGGCTACGCCAAACCGCGCGGGCAGGTGCATCGCGACGGCGACTGGCACCGCTCCGCGCACGTCTGGGTCTTTACCCCGGACGACAAGATAGTGTTTCAGCGTCGCGCCTCCTCGAAAGATACCTGGCCGGGCCGGCTCGACGCCTCGGTCGGCGGCCACTACGGCGCCGGTGAGTCCGGCGGCCACGCCGTTGTGCGCGAGGTGGCTGAAGAGTTGGGCCTCACCATCGACGCGGCCATGCTGACGCCTATAGGCGTGCGGCGCATCGAGAGCATGGAGGGCGCCGCAATCGACCGCGAATGGCAGGACGTCTACGTCATGGAGTTGGGCCTGCCGCTCGACGCCTACCGTCCCGCCGCCGACGAAGTGGCGGGTCTGGCGCTGCTCGGCGCGCGCGACGCCGTGCGCCTCCACGAAGGCGCGATCGCGCGCGCCCTCGTCGTGGAGACGACAGTCGGCTTTAGTGGGGTGGTCGAGCGCATCATCACGGCGGCGGACCTCATCCCTAACCGTGGGTCGTACCTCGCTGCCGTGGCGCGCGCCATCGCCGCCATCCGCGCCGGCGCCCTACCCATCGTGGACGACATCGTCTAAGGTCGCCTACCCGTTCATTGTGACCGCGCCCGCGGCCGGTATAGCAACGGTCGCCCTTGCCGATGTTGCCGAAACGAGCTTCCCTGTAGAGGAGGGAAAGGGAACATACGGGAAATACGACGGGCCAAGGCGTTATGATGCATCCTGGATGGAGAGGTCGGCTGGCGGTCGCCACGGTAGTCGGAGGCGTCGTCTTCTCGGTTAATGAAGATATGAGGATGCACCTAATGTCAGATGCTGCCCACGCGATGTCGGACGCTGCGCCCACTGTGTCCGACGGCTCCACGCCTACGACGCCGGATTCTACGCCTGTGGCGCCGGACGACGCGCTCACCACGCCGACGCCCGCCGACCTGGGAGCCGACGCCGTCGCGCCGTTCGGTATGATCGACGAGGAGACGGCTGCCGCGCCCGTGGTCGCCGACGCCCCCTCGCGCCAGGACCGGCGCGACGGCCCGCTCTGGTTTAAGAACGCCATCATCTACGAGGTGTTGGTGCGTGCTTTCCAGGATAGCAACGGCGACGGCGTGGGCGACTTTCCCGGCTTGATCTCACGTCTCGACTACCTCCAGTGGCTGGGCGTCGACTGTCTGTGGCTGCTGCCCTTCAACGCCAGCCCGCTGCGCGACGGCGGCTACGACATCGCGGACTACAAGAGCGTGCTGCCGTCGTTCGGCACGGTGGGCGACGTGCGCCGCCTACTCGACGAAGCGCACGCGCGCGGCATCCGCGTCATTATGGACCTCGTGGTCAACCACACCAGCGACCAACACCCCTGGTTCCAAGAGGCGCGGTCGAGTCCGTCCAGCCCGCGCCACGACTGGTACGTCTGGTCCGACGACCCGACGCGCTACGCCGACGCGCGCATCATCTTTACCGACACGGAGACCTCGAACTGGACTTTTGACGATAAAGCCGGGGCGTATTTCTGGCACCGCTTTTTCAGCCATCAGCCCGACCTCAACTACGACAACCCCGCCGTCCACGAGGCCATGCTCGACGTGTTCCGCTTCTGGCTCGACCTCGGCATGGACGGCTTCCGCCTCGACGCCGTGCCCTATCTGTTCGAGCGCGAGGGCACCATTTGCGAGAACCTGCCCGAGACGCACGAGTTCCTGGCCGTGCTGCGCGCCACGATCGACCGCGAGTACCCCAACCGCGTGCTCCTGGCCGAGGCCAACCAGTGGCCGGAGGATGTCGTGCCCTATTTCGGCACGCCGGAGCGCCCGGAGTGCCACATGAACTTCCACTTCCCGCTAATGCCGCGCATGTTTCTCGCCCTGCGCAAGCAAGACAGCCGTCCCATCACGGAGATCCTCGCCCGCACCCCCGCCATTCCCCAGGGCGCGCAGTGGGGCATCTTTCTGCGCAACCACGACGAGTTGACCCTGGAGATGGTGACGACCGACGAGCGCGACTACTTGTGGCGCGAGTATGCACGCGATCCGCGCATGAAGCTCAACCTGGGCATCCGCCGCCGCCTGGCCCCTCTGCTCGACGGCGACCGGCAGTCGGTCGAGCTGTTCTGCGCCCTGCTGTTCTCGTTGCCCGGCACGCCGGTCATGTACTACGGCGACGAGATCGGCATGGGCGACAACATCTACTTGGGCGACCGCGACGGCGTACGCACGCCGATGCAGTGGAACGGCGACCGCAACGGCGGCTTCAGCCGCGCTGACGCCGCCCAACTATACTTACCGGCCTCGCTCGACCCGATCCATGGCTTCGCCGTGGTCAATGTCGAGGCGGCGCAACGCAACGAATCATCATTGCTGCATTGGGTCAAGAACGCCATCGCCGTGAGGCAGAACTGGCCCGTTTTCGGCGAGGGCGTCTTTACGCCGCTCGACGTGGGCGACCGCGCTGTCTTCGCCTACCTACGTACGCTGGACGATGTGGTCGTGCTCTGCCTCAACAACCTCTCGCGCCAGGCGCGGGCCGCCGAGATCGACCTGAGCGACTTCGCCGGTCGCACTCCGGTCGAACTGCGCGGCGGCGTCCGCTTCCCGCGCATCGGGGATGCACGCTACGTCGTGACGTTAGGCCCCCACGAGGCGTTCTGGTTCAGCCTAGAACGCGACGCGGACGCGCCAAACGTCTAACCCTGGGGTGAAGGGGGCTAGGCCGCCCGCTGTAGAGACGCTAGCCGCGCCGCTATCCGGCGGACACCGTCGGTAGGGAGGTGAGGGTCGGCGTCGAGATCACGATGCTCGGTGGAGCGACCGGCGTCGTTCCGGTAAGAAGCGGCGTGGCTGGCGTGGCTGTTACAGTGAGCGATGGCGGCGAAGGAGTCGCGATGACGCTGGTCGGCGTGATCGTCGGCGTCGCGGTGGAGAGTGCCGTCGGCGTCGCGGTCGGGAGGGCCGTCGCCGTGATCGTGGGCGTCACCGTGGGCGACGCCGTGGGCGACGCTGTCGGGGTCGGCGTGGGGCAGTCGATGGGAGCGCAGGCCAGGCTCGCCGTGGTCGGGGTCGGCGTGTTCACGGCGGTCGCCGTCGGCGTAGGGGTGGGAACCTCGACGGTGGCGAGGGCCTCTCCGCCGCCGCCAAGCGACTCTACGACATCGCCGCCCGTCAAACGGTCGTGGCTGACGATCAACACGGCGTCCTTATCGCTGGGATAGCGCGTGCTGGGATACAGTTCGACGGTATAGCGCGCGTCGCGGCCTGTATCGTAGCGCCAGCGCACGCGGTCACGCCGCCCGTCGGTCCACAGGTCGTAGATGTGTCCCGTGGACGTGGGCACGTAGAGAAAGTCGCGCTGGTCGAGCGTGAGGGGGCCGGGTGCGCCGCTCACGCGCGCGTTGAGAAAAAGCGTGGCCTGACGGCGCGGCAGGTCGAGCAGATACACACCGGCATCGCCCGCGACGAAGGCGCGCGCGTCGTCCATGGGGTTGGGATGAAGAGGATGCGCGAGGGCGACGCCAGCAGGCACGTCGTCGTTTGTGCGTATAAGGCAGCATGGCATGATCCAACGCCAAAGCAGACGCCCCGTCGCGTCGACGACGGCGACCCATGAGTCGCTGTTCGCGGCGCCCGCGACCCAGGCCAACCAGTGCATGTCCGCGCCGTCGATCGCGGCATACGAGGGATTGCCCGGCGCGAGCGCGCGCGACCACAGGATGCTGCCGTCGGTTCTCAGGGCGTAGAGGCGGGCTGCCCCTCCGCCGAACGGCGACGAGGCCGTCGTCAGCAGCGTCCCGTCGGGCGCGACCGAGATGGGGCCGAGCCGTCGCGTCGCGATCGGCGTGCGTATCCAGTTGGCGAGTGGGACGCCTTTCTGATCGAACGCGGCGACGGCGAAGCGGCGCGCGCCGAGCGACACAACGCCGTAGAGATCGTACGGCTCGATCCCTTTGACGCTCGTTTGAAGCTGGGTTTTGCTGGCGGCTAGTCCGGCCGACGGCTCCAGGCCGGTCGCGATGACGGGCCGCGCCTGAAGCGTTTCGCCGGAGAGCGGCGATCCAGGGCTCAACACAAAGGGGATGAGGTCGCCCGACGCGCTCACGACGTAGACGGCGCCGTCCGGTCCCGCGAGAGCGTGAGGGTAGCCGCCGAGCGGCGGGGAAGGCGCGACGGAAACCGACCCGGTGCAGCTAGTGTCCGTGATCGGTTGCAAGGCGGCGCAGCCAAGGGTCTTGCCGTCCGCGTTCAAGGTCAACACGGCTCCGTCGCGCTCGGCGATATAGGTGTTTCCCGACCCATCCATCACCGGTTGGCCGGCGACGCCGCCGGGAGGATCGATGGTGATGCGCCAGCGCAAGGTGATGGGAGCGTTAGCGCGGTATCCAAACGAGCGCGAATGTCCCGAGCGGGCGTTATCGTACCCTACGGACGACCACGAGGCTGGGGGGGGTGGGGGCGGAGGTATGATGATGGATTGGCGTGCCAGCGACGCGGCTCCGAGGGTCGCAGCGACGAGCAGCGCCGTCAGGATGAGGCCCGACGGACCGAGGCGCGCGACGACGCCCGCGCCGCGACGTGCTGAAGCCCGGCCGTTCTCCGTCATATCTACAAGCGGACGCTACTTGCGGTATTTTGCCCGGTGATACGAGAAGGTGCGTTCCTGCGTGCGCGTCTCATCTTCCTTCTCCTGAATGGTGGAGTTGGAGTGACAGAAGGGGCATTCGACGCGATAGACACGCCGCCCCATCAACTCCAGGCGGTCGATGATGTGCTCCGGTCTAAGCTGCTCTTGCTTGCAGTGGGGGCAGCGCGTGCCCTCCTGCTCGAAGTAGTCGATATTGATGGTGATGGTCATAACCGCAGTATACCGCGCACGCCTTCTCGCGATCTTCTTAACGCGTGTGCGAGCGCGGAGCGCGATGATTGAAGGCATAGGAGGTTAGACAGCGGCCTCGACCGGCACATCTTCCACTGCCGCCTCCATGCGTTCGCGCTTCCTGACCACGACCTGCACGCCGTAGCGCGGTCGCAGCGTGATGAGCGCCTCGGGCACGATGCGCTGGCCGGTCACGAACTCGAAGGCGACGCGCTGCGCCAGCACGGCGAGCAGAATATGCCCTTCCATCGTGGCAAACTGATTGCCGATGCAGTTGCGCGGCCCGCTTACGAAAGGGATGTACGCGCCCCTGGGCAGTTTGGCCTCCGCGCCGTCGGCGAAGCGCTCGGGGTCGAATCTCTCGGGATCGGGGAACACGTCGGGCCGGCGGTGCAGGCTAAAGGGGTTGACCACGAAGATCGTGGCCGCCGGGAAATCGCGTCCGTCGATCGTGACAGGTTCGCTGGCTTCGCGTCCGACCGTCGGCACGGGTGGGTAGAGACGCATCGACTCCTTGAGCACCTGCAAGGTATACGGAAGGTTCTTAAGGTCGGCGAAGGTGGGTGTGCGTCCTCCTAGCACGGTGTCCACCTCCACGCGCAGCCTGGCGTAGATGGCGGCGTGTTGAGGCTGGGTGAGAAGATACCAGGCCCAGGCCAGCGCGTTGGCCGTCGTCTCGTGCCCGGCCAGGAAGAGCGTCATGGCCTCGTCGCGCACCTGCTGATCGTTCATGAACGAACCGTCGTCGGCGTCCTGGGCGCTCAGCAGCATGGAGAGCAGGTCGCCGCGGTCGCCGGGATCAGCCCGTCGCTCGGCGATCATGCGGTAGACGATCTTGTCGAGGCGCATGATCGCCTCGCGATCGAGCTTGTTCTGCGTCGTCGGCAACCAGAGGGGCAGCGGGAAGAGCGCGTTGGTGCGGCGGATGAGGAAGCGGTTGGCGCGCACCAGCGGCTCGCCCAGATCCGACGCCTCTGAGGACACGTCGGCGTCGAACAGCGTCGTGCCCACGATCCAGAGTGTGAGGCGAGTCATCTCATGCGCCACGTCGAAGGTCTGGCCGTCGGTCCATTCGTCTACGATGCGCTCGGCGGCGTGGGCCATCACGTCGGCGTACGTGGCGACGCGGCGGTGCTGGAAGGCGGGCGCGACGAGTTTGCGCTGCCGTCCATGAAAGGCGTTGAGGCTCGTCACGAGCCCGTTGCCGAATAAAGGCTTGGTGAACGCACGCAAGTTGAACGGCTTCTCGAAGGCGGCGGCCTTAGTCACCAGCACTTCCTGACTGAGTGCGGGCGTGTTGACGAGGACGATCGTGCGCGGGCCGATGTGGAACGCGGCCATGTCGCCGTACTCCCTGCTGACTTTCTCAAAGAGAGCCAGACGGTCGGTACGGAATGCTTTAGCCTGCCCGATAAAACGGGCTCCAGGCATCGTGGGGACAGGGATAGGCGTCCGCTTGCGCCCGTACTGGCGGATTCTCGAGAGGATCATGGTCAGGAGTACTCCTCGAACGCCGCCTGCATTGGCCTCAATGCCTCATGCTCTCCGCGCGTCGCCTGTATTCTACAATACGTGCTTGCCGGACGCCGGATACATCGTCACGTACAAGAGATAGGACGCTTCGCCTGCACCGCGCTCCTCGATATCGCACCTCAACTGCCTGTGCACCATCTCCACCTCCACGTCCTCCTGACTCAGTCTACGCCCCGCTCTCCCTCGACTTCAACCTGGTAAGGCAACTCGTTGTGAGTCAATTCCCAGAGCGCAAGCCGTGCATCTTCGCTCAGCGATCCCTCCCGCATCGCCGCGATCACGCCCGCAACCGCTTGCTGGTAGAGCGCCAGTCACGCCGATTCCTCCTTCGGCGCTTTCATCACCCCACTAAGCACCCGCGCTAACGGCGTCGGGAGCAGGTCATGGCCGTGCGTCAGCAGGAGCAGGACACGTTTCGCATGGCGTTGCCGGTTGAGATAACGGTCGCTGGATCCAATGGTTACACTAGAGGGTCGTCCCATCAGATCTTGCAGAGGGGGAAACCTGCCATGAAGGACACGCAGACGTCAACTAAGAGCACCACCGGCCAGGCGTCCAAGGGATTCACGGACGAGGAACGAGCCGCGATGAGGGAGCATGTCCACGAGCAGAAGGCGGCCACGCGCAAGGCGGACGGGGAAAGCGACGTGCGCGCGAAGATCGCCGCGATGCCGGAACCGGATCGCGTCCTGGCCGACCGGCTCCATGCCCTCATCACAGCCAGCGCGCCCGCCCTCGTGCCGCGAACCTGGTACGGGATGCCCGCGTATGCCAAGGACGACCATGTCGTCTGCTTTTTCCAAAGCGCGCAGAAGTTCAACACGCGGTACGCGACCCTCGGCTTCAGCGACAAGGCAAACCTCGACGACGGCGCCCTGTGGCCGACCGCCTTCGCGCTCAAGGAGTTGACCGCCGACGACGAGGCAAGGATCGGCGCGCTCGTGAAGAAAGCGGTGAGCTGAGGACGGAGCGCTGCGCAGGGCAGGCCAGCCGGTCGTGGCTCCCGTCGCCATCCGGGCTTATGATGGACCCAGGAATCTGGGCAGTGGAAGGAGGAATTTGTAGGTGGTAGACGAGACCATCATGGGACAGCAATAGAGTGCCGCATTCAAGACGCGGGTCGTCCAAGAACTCCTGCGCGAAAAAAAGACGATCACCCAGATCGCGACTGAGACCGGAGTCTATTCCAACCCGTTAAGTAAGTGGAAAGCACTCGCCTTGGCCGGCTTGCTCCGTCTCTTCGTTCGTCGTGATGCAACGGAAGACCTCAAAGGGTTCCGTTGGGTCGTACTGAGTTGACATGAAGACAGATTCCACAGCGTATCCGTTAGATCGAGACAGCGGCGCCGCGCAAACTCCGCCGTGCGATCGAAGAACGGGAACTTTGACGAGACAAGGCACGTAACGCTATACTGCACCACAGATAGTGGTGCAGCAGCAAGAGGGGGGTGAGGTGATGGCGGCAGGGATCACGACCAGCATCAGGATGCCTGAAGAGGTGCGAGACCTCTACGAGACGATCGCGCGGGCGACGGGCCGGGCCAAAAACGATCTTATGGTTGAGGTGCTGCGGCACGAAGGGCAGCGGCAGGTCCGTGAGATCGCGCTGATCCTGGAAGGGCGGGACGACGCGCGCGCAGGCCGCACCTCGCCCATCGCGGATGTGGCAGCGCGGTTTAAGGAACGCGGTCTGCTCGCCGCCGACTTCGACCTTGACGCGTCCGATGATGACGCGGACGCCGACACAGTTGACGCCTAACGTCGCTGGTGGAGGTCGTCATTACCGCATCCGCCGAGGCTGATCTAGCGGACATCTACGTCTATTATGCTTCACGGTCGGGCGCTGCCGCCGACCGTGTCGTCGGCGTCATTCTAAAGGTCGTCAACGGACTGGCCACGTTCCCGTTGATGGGCGCACCGGGCAAGGTTCCGACGACGCGCGAACATCTCACGATGCGTTATCCGTATCGCATCGTTTACCACGTCGACGAGATACGCCCGACGGTCGAGGTGTGGCGGATTGTGCATGTCACGCGCCAGTGGCCTCCAACCGACGAGTGAACGATGCATGCTGTTCTTTGCTTCTCGGCATTGTCAACTCGAGGCTCACGAGGCGGCTGTACTAGCTACTTCGCTCATCCGAGGCGAAAACAACCTTGGATGAGCAAAGTAGCCAGTGCAGCGGTCTAGATGCCTGCAGAGATGAACTCCTTGAGCGACGGGCCGAGGATGACCACGAACACGGCGGGAAAGATGAACAGGATCATCGGAAACAGCATCTTGAGCGGCGCCTGCTGCGCAAGCTGCTCGGCGCGCTGTCTCCTCTTGATGCGCAACTGCTCGCTCTGCAGACGCAACACTTTCGCGATGCTGACGCCCAGTTGGTCGGCCTGGATGATGGCGGAGATAAAGGCGTTGAGGTCTTCCACTCCCGTGCGCGTCTGGATCATGCGCAGCGCTTCACGGCGTCCTTTGCCCAACCTGATCTCGGTCAGGTACTTTTCAAACTCGATGGTAAGCGGCGTATCGGTCTTGGCGACGATGCGGCCTATGGCGGAGTCGAAGGCCAAGCCCGCTTCTACCGAGATAGACAAGACGTCGATCGTGTCGGGCAGTGCTTTAACGATAGCCTTCTGGCGCTTGCGCGACTTGTCGCGCAGCCAGAGGTCGGGGAAGAAGAAGCCGGCGGCGCCGCCGACGATGCTCCAGATCACGGTCGAGACGGGATCGCCGCCGCCGACGTAGCGCAGAGCTTGCAAGACGAAGGCGATGCCGCCGAAGCCAAGCGTCGCGGCGATCTTCAGGCCAACAAACACCTCGACCGTGACGTTGCTTGGATTGCCGGCCATGGCCAGTTTGTTTGAGAGCACGGCGGCATTCAAGCCGGGGGCGAGGCGCTGCCCTATGCGCGCGAGCGCGCCGAGCGTCGGCACGAGCACGCGCTCGGCAAACGGCCTGGATAGTTCGACTTCTTGCAACGACTTCACCGGCGCCTTACGCGCACCCGTACTCAAGACCTCCAGGCGGTCTTGCACGCCGACGACGCGCGGACGCTGAGCGAAGGCGTAGAGCAAGATGAACACGGCCCCCGCGAACAAGACGGCGACCAGCAGTGAGTACAGCAGCGTCATCGACATCGTCTATACCTCGATCGCGACGATTTTACGCATCACGAAATACCCAATAATCATCATGACGATCATGACGCCCGACATAATCCAACCGCACGGGACCCAGGTCCAAAAACGATCCATGTAGTCCGGGGCGATGCCAAGCAAGAAGATGAACAACACGATGGGGAGGGCGGTGATGATGTAGCCCGCCATGGTCTGCTGCGCGGTCAACGTCTTGATCTCGCCCTTGAGTTTCACGCGCTCGCGGATGGTGCCGGCGATGATGTCGAGGATCTCGGAGAGGTTGCCGCCGACTTCGCGTTGGACGTTGATCGCCGTCACCATGAGATCGAGGTCGGCGGATGAAATACGCCGCGTCATGTTGGTGAGAGCCTCCTCGGCAGTGAGGCCGAGTCCAACTTCACGCGTGACGCGCTGGAACTCGACGCTGATCGGCGGCGGCATCTCGCGCCCGACCAGGTCCATCGATTGGAGCATACTGTAGCCGGAACGCAGCGAGTTGGCCAGCATGGCCAGCGTATCGCCAAGCTGGCCGTCGAACTTTTTCACGCGCCCCCGTTGCTGCATCCTGACGTAGAAGTGCGGCAAAAGCGTGCCGAGGGCGAGGCCGATCGCGGTGTGGACAGGCGTACCGAAGACGAGGTACCCCAGGCCGCCGCCGATCACGATCGTCCCGATGTTGGCCAGCAAGAATTCGCCAGACGTGATCTTCAGGTCGGCGCGCGCCAGGCTGCGCTGGATCGTCTCGGCGAAACTCTGGCGTGCGACCGCTCTGTTGACCTGAGCGACGACGAAGCTGCGCATCGCCTGGAGGTCCACGCGCGATCCGCGTTCGCGCTTGACTTTAACGCTCTCCGCCCCGCTCGGTTCCCAGCGATCGAGTCGCGACGTCACGAAGGTGCGGCGCCGGCTGCCAACCGCGAGCACTGTGCCGACGGAGAGCAATCCGACCGCTCCGGCCGCAACGGCCGCCGTCATTACAATAATTAGTTGCGACATTTCTCTCCCTTCCACGCTTACGCGGGGGCTGCTTTCCTAAAGCCCGTGGGGCGACAACCCCTTTGCCCAGCGTCGTCACGTCGTTGGCCCCCTGATGGAGCCAGCGGCGTGACGACGGATGGACGCCTAGAAGAATCGGTCGGCGCCGAACACGGAGGCCGGCAAGAAGATGCCCTGCATCTCGAATTTCTCGATGAACTTCGGACGGATGCCCGTGGGGCGCAGGCGACCGATGATCTTGCCGTTTTCATCGATGCCGGTCTGCTCGTAGACGAAGACATCCTGCATCACGATCACATCGCCTTCCATACCCTGGACCTCGGTGATGTTCGTTACTTTACGTGTGCCGTCCTTCATGCGCGACTGCTGCACGACGAGTTCGACCGCCTTGGAGAGCTGTTCGCGGATGGCGCGCAAGGGCAGATCCATGCCGGCCATGAGACACATCGTCTCGATACGCGAGAGAACGTCGCGCGGGGAGTTGGCGTGCGCCGTCGTCATCGAGCCGTCATGACCGGTGTTCATGGCTTGGAGCATATCGAGCGCCTCGGCGCCGCGGCACTCGCCGACGACGATGCGCTCGGGGCGCATACGCAGCGAGTTCACCACGAGGTCGCGGATGCTGATGCGCCCCTTGCCCTCCACGTTAGCCGGCCGGGTTTCCAGCGTCACCACGTGATCCTGGCGCAACTGCAACTCCGCCGAGTCCTCGATCGTGACGATGCGCTCGTCGTCGGGAATGAAACCGCTCAAGACGTTGAGCAACGTCGTCTTACCGGAGCCGGTGCCGCCCGAGACGATGATGTTGAGGCGCGACTCCACGCACGCCTTGAGGAACGACACCATGTCCGGCGTCAGCGTACCGTAGTTCACCAGATCGTCGGTGGTCAGCGGATTCTTAGAGAACTTACGGATCGTGATGACCGGACCGATTAAGGAGAGCGGCGGGATGATCGCGTTTACGCGCGATCCATCGGGGAGGCGGGCGTCGACCATGGGCGAACTCTCGTCGCAGCGGCGACCGAGCGGCGAGATAATGCGGTCGATGACGCGCATCACGTGCTCGTCATCCCGGAAAGTTACGTCGGTCGGCGTGAGGCGGCCCTTGCGCTCGACGTACACCTGGCGCGGCCCGTTCACCATGACCTCGGACACCGTCTCGTCGTCCAGCAGCGGCTGAATCGGCCCGAAGCCCAGAATGTCGGCGACGATATGCTCGAGCAGGCGGCCGCGATCCGCGCGCGACAACTGCGTCCCTTCCGACTCGATGATCGTGTCGAGCAGGCGCTGAATCTTCTTACGCATTTCGCTCGTCTGCGAGAAATCGACGCTCGGCCCGATCTCGGCGATCAACTTATCTTGAACGCGCGAACGCAGGTCGGTAAACTGATCCACATCATCGCTCGGTTGGCGGCGCAGCGCCGCGATGCCGTCGAGATTGCGCGTGCCGCCCGGTTTCGCGGGCATAGGCAGCGTACTGGTCTGAGACGTCAGGCTGCTCGTAGCCGGGGCGGAAGACGGTATGCGATTGTTGTTGGACGGAGGCGAGGCCGGGGGAGGCGTCGCCGAAGGGGCGGAGACAGGGGCGTCAGGCGGCGTGCGCACCTCGCCGATCGTGCCGGCGTTGACATTTTCAATACGTTTTAAAAGAGACATAACCTATACCTGGCTCCTCGCTGCATGCACATCCGCTGGGAGAGTGCTGTGACTCTATTGATCACAATAGTGGATGGCGTAGAGGGGTTATGACAACCCCCCGAATGGGCTAAAAGATAGGCGATCGGGCTAGGCTGCGCGGTGACGACGGCGTTCTGACGTTCAGCGGCTTGGCGGAGAGACCGTTTGAGGGCCAAAGTGGGGATCGTAGACGCGCTTTTACCTTTGTAGGACATGAGAAAACAGAGCCGTTTAACGTCTTTCCGCACAAGCTGCCAGTATGCATGCCCTCTGTACGTGGATGGCGTCAGGACCGCGTTTGCACGCGTTTGGCCAGTCGCGCCCGTCCATTTATGTGCGGCGTGACCCACGGGCAGTCCATTAGGCGGGTAGTCGTACAACCACGTGGCTTGCCCCAAGCGCGGATGAACGTAGAGAAGCCGATGGGCCGGTCCGTTGGGCGCGTTATCCGCGCGCGAACAGACGAAAGCGCCCTCCACGAACGGGGGCCAGCACCGTGGGCGTCTCCGCGGCCCCGGCCTCGGGGTAGTTCTCGCTCACGATCCGTCGTGCCAGTTCGGCAATCGCCTGCGGCACGAGATGCGCGCGATTCGCCAGCATGATAGGATCGCCTTCGTTGATCGCACGTGTCGTGGCGCGTTCGTCCGAGGGAATGCGCGCGGACACGGCGCGCCCGAGCACGGCTTCCACATCGGCCACGCTGACGCCTCCGGGGACCGTGGAGCGCGAGATCACGGGCAAGATCTTCTCGTGAGGGAATTTCAGCAGATCGGCGACTTCCAAGAAAACTTTGGCGCTCTTAATGGCCGAGAGTTCGAGCGACACGACGAGAATGATTTTGTCGGCCGCTTCGAGCGAGGTCAGGACGCGCTCGTCCAGGGCCGACCACGTATCGACGATGACGTACTCGTTGCGCTCGCGCAGGCGCGTGAGCGCGCGGCGCAGCAGTTCCCCGGTCACCATATCGGACATCTCTGGCCGCTGCGGCGAGAGCAAGACTTTCACGCCGCTGCGCTCGTGCGTCACCAGCGCCTGGTCCACTAGCTCGGCGTCCATCTGCTCGTCCGGCGCCTGAAGATCCATGATCGAGCGCGTCGGCGGCAGATCCATGAACACGCCGATGTCGCCGAACGGGAGCGAACCGTCGACGAGCGCCACGCGCAGACCAGCTTCTTGCCTGATCGCCACGGCGAGGTTCACGGCGATGGTCGTGCAACCGACGCCGCCCTTGGGGCTGAAGACGGCGATCGTCTGACCCTCGCGCGGGCCGGACGGCAGCGTGTCGACCGGCGCGCTGATCGAGCGTCGAGCCGCCGTGGCGTCGTGGACGCGGTAGATCGCGCGCAGCAACTCCTCCGGGTCGGGCGGCAACGGTAGAACATCGCGCACGCCAGCGGACATGGCGCGACGAAAAACGTCGGGGATGATCTCGCGCGAGAGCAGGATCACACCGACGCCGGGCAGCATCGTCGTGATGGTCTCGATCGTCTCGATCGATCCAGCCTTGGGCAAATCGTCGTCGACCAAAAAGATGTCTGGTTGGAGGTTGCGCGCGTAGGAGACGGCGACCTCGCCGTTGCGCGGCGTACCCACAACCTCCATGTCTTCGGCGGCGGCGAGCATGCCTTCGATATCGTCTCGCGCCTCGTCGTCGCCTATCGCGGCAAGGATGGTGATGGCCCGACGTTTACTCACGGTTGCTGCTCCGACCCTATCAAGTGGGCTGTGTGTGTGGCGATCGTTTTAAGAGTGGGCAGGATTGATGCAACGCGCCTAGTTGGAATCCGAGCGTCATAGGTCAGCATATTAGGTCTTCCTCATCCATTCTCGGCGCAATAGCCAAGCTTCAGTAGGGAGTACGCAAACGCCGCGTACTCCCCTGGCGGATCGAGTACGCGGCATTAATCGCTCGATGCGACGAGCCGCGTCTACGGCAGGAGAAGGGTGTTGGAGATGATGGTGCTGTCGGTCAAGGCGTTCGACGAGACCGTCTTGATGTTCTTGACCAGCACCGGCGCGCTGTCGGTCGAGTCCGCGCCCGAGCGCACCGTCAACTCGTAGCTGGGTCCACCACTTCCACCACTGCTCCCGCTCTGCGTCGTGCCCGCGCCGTCGTCCTTCACCCACTTCAAGAACAACGCTTGCTGGTGGGTGAGAGCAAGCGTGTAAACATTTTCACTCGCTGTCGTGGCCGACGCGACGTTGAGCACGCGTAGGTTCTGCAGCGTCAACTGCGTCAGCGTCTCCGATCCTACCGGCGTAGCTCCCGTGGAGTTAGTTGGGCTGATTATTTTGTAGGGCGGCGCCGCCGTGCGGTTAAAGGGGTTGTAGAGCTTGTACGTCGCTGCTTGCGGCACGGTGAGGCCGACGTTGAAGCTGAGCAAGAGGTCGACGTGGTCGCTCGGTTGAACGTTGCCGTTGTCGGCGGCGACCGGCCCCACCTGGATCGACTCAGCGACCTCGCCCGTGCGCAGCAACGGCGCGAAATCGATCGTCCCTGGAACGGTCGCGGTCATGAGTTCGTCCGCCAGCAGCGGCTCGCCCCGCGGGATCTTGATGCGCGTCTCTTGCGTGCCCGAGAGCGCGATGAGCGACGAGAGCGCCGCTCTTCCGCCAATATAACCTACCGGCGGCGCCGGGTTTTTAGGGTTGAGCGGAACCTGCCTAAAATACTTCGAAGCGACCGAGCTGTCGCCGAACTGCGTCATCGGCGCCACGTCGCGTATGGCGATGAGCGCTGGTGCGGGAACGGCCGTCGGCGGGATAACGTTAGAGCTTACGGCGACGACCGTACCGCTGATCGTCACGGTCGTCGGGCCTCTCGGAACAGCGGTCGTCGCCGGGGTCTGGAGGCGCGTGAGGGCGACGAATGCGAGCACAAAGGCGGCGATCGCCAGGACAGCGCCAAGGATCAGGAGATTGCGGCTATTGCGAACCAGGTTGTTGAGCATGTCTGCCTCTCGTTAAAAGGTTCTCAGCAGCGCCAAAACGCTGACGCCGACATGGATCATTCTCGACTGCCCCGCCTTGGTCCGCTCCTAAGATCGCGTACCGAGCGTGAGACGAGGTCCTTCACGATGCGCGCTGGGCGCTAAACCTTGATCCAGCCGTGTCGCAGCGCGTAAACGACCGCCTGCGTGCGATCGTTGACGGCGAGTTTGCGCATGATCGACGTGATGTGGTTCTTCACCGTCTGGTCGCTGATGCCCATGGAACGGGCGATTTCCTTGTTGCTGTTGCCCTTGGCAATGTAGTCCAGCACCTCGACCTCGCGCACGGAGAGCGGGATAAACAACGGTTCCACGTCCTGATCCACCTCGTCGGCAAGATCGCGGAAGCTCTTGAGCACGCGTGAGGCAACCACGGGCTTGGACAGGACGCTGTCGTTGATGAGGTAGGCGCCCTGTGCGACCTGGCGCGCCACGCCGAGCAGGTCCTCCGGGTCGACGTTCTTCAACAGATACGCCGCTGCCCCGTACTTGATGGCGTAGAACAGCTTCTCCTCGTCTTCACGGGCGGTCATGACGATGACGCCGGCGCCCGGAACCTGATGCTTGATCGTGCGTATCACCTCGAGCCCGTTGAGGCCGCCGACCTCGGCGTTCAAAATAATGACGGACGGCTCGCGCACTGCGGCGAGCTGTAATCCTTCCTCGCCGTCCGCGGCCTCACCGACGACCTCGAACTCGCCGTTCGTCTGCTCGGCGGCATGGCGCACTCCCTGTCGAAAAAGCGGTTGATCGTCGATGACCAGAATTGTCGTGCGGTCCATGCAAGTTCTCCTTTTAGTCAGCCTCTATCGGCTACAGATTTCTCTGCCGTAGTGAGAGTATATTCACCCGTATTACGGTCATTCAATAGTACTTCCGGCGCCGTCTCCCTGTTTAAGACGCCGGTAGGCCTATTCATCCCCTTCCGTCCATGCTCCTGGGAACTCCGCACTAGGCCCCCTCCACGCGATAAATACGGACATCTTCGACCGTCGCCGTCCAGTGCAGCCAGGCGACGTGCCGCGCCGCCGTGAAGTTAGGGGCATCCTGAGGGGTGAGCGCCCAATAACGGACGCGATAATGATGCAATACCTGCCGCACGGCAAGCAACCCATCGCTTGGCGCGATCACGTAGGCGCCGTCGTCCACGTAGGCATAGGCCGCCGGATCGTAGACCATCGCCGGAGCGTGACTCGTGTTGTGCAGACGCAGCCAGGCCGCGACCGGCACGGTGTGCGTGTACTCGTCGCCGCCCACGGGAAAGGTGCGCCGGGCGAAATAGATGCTGACCACGGCGGCGATCGTGACGGCCAGCACGCTCATACCCCTCGTCAAACGCCGCGCGCGCGCGGCCCTTTGCTCCGCCATCTCTTTGTAGTGCAACGCCGCGAGACCCCGACCTATCGTCTCCAACCCTGCTGCGACGAGCACGGCGGCGCAAGGCAGGAGGCCGCCGCTGGCGTGCAGCAGCGTCCCGTTCTCAATCGTGGCCGTAAAGACGAGCGGCAAGGCTAGAGCGAGGATGGCCCAGTAGCAGAAAAACGGACGCAAGAGCACGCGACGACGCAGCGTCCACACGCCGGCGAGCAGCGGTGGGACGAGGACTACTAGCCAGAGCGCCGCCCAGATCGACAGCGTGAAGGTCAGCGCGTGCAGTTTTGCCGCTACGATATTGTTCAGGCCCCAGGAAAGATACGTGCCGAAGGTCAAGCTAGCGGTGTGCAGAAAGTAAAACTGGTTGTACGAACGCATCCAGAGCGTGCCTGTTCCGCCCGACGCTCCCGGCGCCCCGAGCACCGCCAGGTTGTGCAGCACCCAGGGCGCTTGCACCACGGCGTAGAGCACGACCGCACCCACGAGGCCCCACGCCAGGCGACGCGACCAGAGAGGCCGCGCCAGCAGCAGCGCGAGCAACGCCGCCGCCGGCAGCAGCACGCCTTCTTGCCGCGTGAGCGCGGCCAGGGCGGCAAAAGCCCCGGCCAGGGCGAACAGAACGGCGCCGTCGCGCGGCCCCCGCTTCTCTAGCGCGGCGCCGCACAGCAGCAGCGTAGCCGTGGTCAGCGCCGCCGCCGGGACGAACGCGTCGGGCGTGGTCCAGTCGTGAAACCAGATGCCGTTGAACGTCACGAGCGCCGCCGCGACCACGGCGTGGCGGTGGGTCGGGAATAGGGTGCGCGCGATCACCGCGGCGAGCAAAGGAGAGCAGGCCGCGCAGGCCGCCGTGATGACCTCTACGCCGGGATAGCCAACTCCCACGAGATAAGCAGGGGCAAGCAAGATGGAGAAGCCAGGCAACCAGTATTCCGAGCTAGGGTGGGGCAGCGTAGGCTCGCCGGACAGATAGTTCCAGGCGAAACCCTCCGTGAACCCGCGCCCCCAGCCAAGTGAGCGGGCGATATCGACGTAGTAAAAGGAATCGATGGAGACAGGGTGCGTGTGCGGCCAAGCCACGACAAGGTACACCGCCAACGCGGCGGCGTAGACGCCAAGGTAGAATCTCCAGCTCATAGGCGCGCGCAGCCGCGTTCGTCGCGCGGCGCGTGGGCTGGGTTCTCGTAGACCGTGTACTCGCCCTGCCGGTAAACGCGCCGCCATGTCGTCTCCGCCTTCTGGACGATCGCGCGTTCTAGGGCCTGTTGCCCGATCCAGGCACGCGTAAAATCGTCGACCACGAGGTAGCGCGCCGCCACGAGGTGGGGATCGTAGACCCAGCGCGAGGGCGACAACCCCGCCGGATAAAACGCGCTGGCCTGACCGGTCACGGCCACGGCTTGCAGCACCTCGGCGGTGCGCGCGTGGAACAGCCAGGAAATCTGCGGCATAGCCAGCACCAGATCGTCGGGCCGCAGGCAGAGGTTCACGCGCGCGGCCATCCGCGTGGCGCCGGCGGTGGAGCGCGGCAGCAATCCGGGGATCGCCGTCGGCAGGGTCGTCAGAGCGTCCGCGCCGTCGGCGACAGCGGCCACGAGCAGGGCGAGGCCGCAGAGGGTCGCGGCTAAGGGGCGTGCGCGCCGGTCGCGCGCCGCCGCCGCCGCCTCCCAGGCCCGCGCCAGCACGGCGCCGAGACCGAGACAGATAAGGGGCAATAGAGGCTCCGCCGCGCGGAAGAGCGGGTTAGGGTCGCGCACCTTCAAGATCACCCCCAGCATGGCCGCTAGCAGAAAGATGACGACGCGCCGCCCTCCGCGTGCCGGCAACAACCACAAACCCACCAGGCCGGGCAAGATCGATGGATCGAACTCCATAAGATGCACCAAGGCGGCGAGCCAGACCGTGATTTGTGCGCTAATGCCTCCCCCCGTGACCCGGCCCGCCGTGTGCGTGATGTCGAACAGCAGTGCTGCGTGGTCGTTCCAGGCCATGACGGCGATATAGAGCGCGGGTCCGCTCAACGCCACGGCCACGGCGCCCACGCGCGTGAGGACGGGGCCACGCAGGAAGAAAAAGAGGACGGGCAGCAGGTACACGCCTTCTTGGTCGGTCGTCAAGGCCGCGGTCGTGGCTAGAGCCGCTCCCAGCAGCGCGACGGGGCCGCCGCCGTTGCGTTGGCGCAACACCGCGTAGAGCGCCAGCATGGTCCAGAAGGCCAGGCCGTTATAGGTGTAGCCAAAACGGTTCTGCACCACGACCACGGGCAGCACGGCGTAAACCAGAGCCGCCAGCGCGCCGGTGCGGCGACCGGCGGCACGGTCGTCTCCAACCAATTGGGCGGCTACGGCGGTGAGCAGCGGAATCGTCCCGAGCGCGAAGATGACCGCGAGCAGGCGCAACGCCGTCATCCCGACGGGTAGGATAGAAAAGAGCGCCGCCGCCAGCAAGAAGAACAGCGGTGGATGCTGCACGAAGGCGTAGTCGAGCGCGAACATCTGATGGCGGCCCGCCGCGAGGTTGGTCGCGATGTTGAGATTGTAGCCTTCGTCGCCGTCCCAACCCGGATTGGTCCCTAGATGGGGCAGACGCAGCAGCGCGGCCAGCACGACAGCCCCACCGACGACGAGTGCATAAGCGCCCCGTCTGGCCGTCGCGCGGCGCGCCATCGCCTCTATGGACGACAAGACGCCCCGTGCGCGACCGGCGGTCGCGCGCGTCGCCGTTCCAGTCATCGCCCCGGTCACCGGCCTATCCTCATCGCGCTGACGACGGCGTAGACGCGCACGGCGCCCTGGATATGCACCAGGCGGAGGCCGTCGCGCGGGGAGACGACAAGGGGATGCGGATCGAGGGCGCTCTCGTAGGGGCCGTAGACGACGAAAGAGACCTGATGCCTTTGCAGAACAGCAACGCGATCGTGCTCTGAGGTCGCGGCGGCGTAGAACCGCGCCACATCTTGCTGCGCCCGTGTCCAGTCAAAGGTCTCGAAGTTCTGGCCGACCACGACGCGCGAGCGCGCGGCCGCGACGATCGATGACCCGCTTCCCGCCGACGACATCACGACGTCGGCCGGCCCTGCATGTAAGGCGATCCAATCAGCCGTGCGCACCTCGTCGGCCGGCACGTCGTAGGCCGCGTTCTTGCCCCCCGACGCGGACGCGGCGTAGAGCAGCGGCAGCGCCAGCGGCGATAGGGCGAGGAGCAGGACGATGCGCCGCGCCCATCGATCGCCCAGCCTCTCTAGCCCGACGATGGTCAGCAGCGCCAGGGGGATGCTCCAGCCACTGAACAGGCGCTCGGTCTGCGGCAGGGGACAAAGCGCCAGGAGCGGCACGGCGACGGCCCAGGCTACGAGTAGAGTCGAGACCGGCGCCCGAACGACCGTGGGAGAACGCCGCTTACTAGAGAGGGCTTTGCCTACTCCCCTTAGCGCCAGGAGCGCCAGCGGGCCGAACGCGGCGACCAGCACGAGGAGGTCCGGCGGCGGCAGGCGCACCATGTTGCTGGCGCCCCAGGGCGGCCCATGGAACAGCGCCGCGTCGTAGAGGGCTAGGCCGAACGCAGGGGCCAGGGCGACGGCGACCCTCAGCCCCTCGATCGACGCCGGGCGCGCCGTCTCCTTGCTACGTAGGCTCACGACGAGACGGACGACAATCGTTGCGCCGATCACGGCGAATAAGACGACGAGGGCGAAAGGATAGCAGAGACCGAGCAGAACGCCGGACGCCGCCAACACGAACGGGGCGCGTCGCCGCACCGCGGGCAAGGCGTCGCTCGACGCCAATGTGAGGTAGGCCGAGAACGCCGTGAGCAGCGCGGCCAGACCGAGCGCGCCGTGCGGCGAGTTCAAGGCCATGGTCAGCGGCGTGAACTCAGGCGCCGTCAACGCCGCCGGCGCGAAGGGCAGGATCACCACGCCCGAGAGCAGCAACACGGGCAGATACAGGCCGCCGGCACAGAGCGCGGCGATAAAGGAGCGACGCGGCCTCCCTGGGACCGTGGCGACGCAGAACGCCCACAGCGCGGCCAGCAGCGCCACGACGCTCACGAGGTGCAGCAGATGGTAGAGCACGATGGCCGGCAGGCGCAGAGGCGAGAAGGCGAGCCCCCACACGGTGTAGAGAGGATAGATCAAGACGGGGGCCACGGTCAGGCTCGTGTACTGGTTGGTGTAAAGCACCTGCCCCTGGCCGCCCTGTCGCAGCGCGGCGAGGTACTGCCCCGTGTCGCCGAGGTTGTTGAAGGCCCCCGCGAACACAAAGCCGGGCGGGATCGTGAGGTAGGCCACGGCGTAGGGCGCGATGCAGAACGCTAGGACGGCGACGGCGAGACCGAACGCCGGCCGCGTCGCCGCGCGGGGTTGGGGCGCTGACGCGACCGGCGCCGTCCTCACGCCGGCCACGCCCTTAACGTCGAGGATCACGTGCATAGACAACCGAGACGCGATCGCGGTAGAGGATGCGCCAGCCTCCGCCGCGCCCGTGGCCGGGTGCGGTAAGCGCGGCGAGGGCCTTGCCGATGCCCGAGGTTGGCTCGACCAGGACGAGGTCGACGCCCTCGTGCCGTAGGGTCTGCTGCCAGCTTCCCTCGGCGCGCCACGTACGTACAAAGCGATCGACGAAGGCGTCGCCGTACATATCGGGCCGGCCGTCGACGTACACGCGCACCGCCGGGTAGAGGCGCCAGATCAGGTAGCCGCCCCAATCGTATGAGTTGAACAGGCGTCCTACGGGATGGTTCTTCTCGATGTAGGCGACGGCGCCGGCGGGGAAACCGTTGGCTTGCTTGCGCAGCGTGTGCGCCAGCGCGGCGTTCGGCGCCGCGGCGACGAGCACGGCCACGGCGATGACGCTGGCCAACCCCGCGTTTAAGATACTTCTGCCCGACGTCTGTCCGATCCGGCTCTTGCCAGGCGAGGTGCGGGGTCGGGGACGGCGCGCGCGCAAACGCTCCCCGGCCGAGGTCAGATACAGCGCGATCAGGGGCGTGACCACGATGCCGAATAAATTGATGTTGCGCACCGAGGACAGGCCGAGGTACGAGAATAAGACGATCAGCCCCGCTTCCCACGCTAACGGTCGCCGCCGCGCTAAGACCAGGCCGAGCACGAGCAACAGCAACAGGGCGCCGAAGTACTGGTACTGCCGCTGCGTGAAATCCGGCTTGACCCACTCAGCCACGTAGCGCGTCGATGCGTTGTTGCCGAGGTACGAGAAAGGATAGAGCAGCCCCTTCAATCCGTTGGGGTTGACCAGGCTCACGGCGACGGCGACGGCGAACGCGGCCCACGGCGTCAAGACGCCTCGCACGTTGGCCGCCCCGCCGCGCAGGGCGGTCCAGATCGCCTCGACGGTCGTCCCCCCGGCGTAGATCAAGATGAGGACCAGTCCAAAGATAAATCCGCCGTGCGTGTTGACCCATGGCTCCATGAGGGCGGGAACGATCCAGACAAGGCGAACGCGCCCGCTCAAACGCGTTCGCACCAGAACCTGCACGGTCACGGCGACGAAGACGAGCGAGATCATCTGGGGACGCGCGCCCCAGGTATGCGTCGAGGCGAGGGCGGCGAGAAAGGTCAGGCCGGCGGCCAGGGGACGTGTCGCGCCGAGCAGACGCGCCGTGCGATACGAGATGGCTAGAGCCAGAACGATGACGCCGGCGAAAAGATAGGAGAGGGCAGGGTAACCGCCGAGCGTGTAGAGGCGGTAGAGCCAGGTCTCGGTCAGCCACTCGTGGGCGATCCAGGGCCGACCGGGCGCGGTCCAGGAAAAAGGGTCGGCATGAGGGATCGATCCGGTCGCGGCGATGAAGCGCCCCGTGGCTAGGTGCCAGAACACATCGTTGTCGAGCACGGGTTGCACGGCGAGGGCGAAGATGGCCAGAAAGACGCCAAGCACGGCTACGTCGCCGATGCGTAAGACGAACCGCCGGTGGAGCGCCGGCGCTGGCGAGGCTACAGCTATGGTCGCGGCCTCGGGAGAAACCGCGACGGTCTCGAGCATCCGTGCAGTCCCTGGACGGAGGATCACGGTCTCTTGCTCTACCGGAGGCGAACTCACGCGCTTTGCTCCTGCCTCTACCCATTAATTAGGTATAGGGTACAGCAGGATGGGGGGAGGCCCAATAGGAAGGCTGGGGGACCGGCGTCGCCCCACAGACGCACGGCTCCCACCGTTTCCTCTTTTCCAGGAGCGGATCCGCTACGCGGCGCCCCTGCCCGCGGGAGTTGAGAGGGCTGACGACGCGCTTGTCGTTCACGCACCCACCCTCGTGAGCGCGACTACGTTGAGCCGCTGCCGATCGCGGTAGGGACGTGGATCGAGCGGTGCGACCGTGAGAAGGCAAGACGCGGAGCCCGTGACCGTTACGCGGACGGATTACGTTCAGCCAGGCGAGCCAAGGCGTCGCGTAGAGTCTCCTCCATAGCCAGACGCGCCTGTTTTTCCTCCGAGAGTTGCTCTTGCATTACAAGACGCCCCCGTTTCTCCAGGCTCAGCTGCTCTTTCGCGTCGGTGAGGCGCCCCTGCACGTCGGTCAGGCGTCCCTCCGTGTCGGTCAGGCGCTCTTGTGTTTCCATTGGCGTCAGAAACGGCAGACCTGTCGTCGGGTCGATCACGCGTAGAAACTCACCGACCTGCCGCAACTCCGCCCCTAGCAACGGGCTGTAGAGCGATCCACCCGCCAACGTCTTTATGGGCTCCAAGCCCGTTCCTTGCAGCGCGAACCCTTGCAGCGGCGGTTCAAGCTCCCCTTGCGGATCATAGATGTAGTATTTATTCTTTGACCCCCAACGTCCCGTAGCACCAGCGCTTGCCTTTGCCCACCTCTTCGCTCACGTCATTGTCCGCCGTGCTGGGCGAGGTGATCTCGAAGACGATCTCAGGAAACTTGCCGTGATCCCACATGCGCCAACTCGGCGGGGGCGGTGGAGGATAATCTAGGATGACGTAGACATCCGGCGAGATGTGGTCGCGGCCGTTTAGCTTGTTGTAGTACATGAGTTGGTTTCCACCCACCGCCGTGTGGTCGCCGCGTCCCTGGTTCTCGACCAAAACGTTCAGAGCGAAGATGAGGTCCACCATCTGCACCATGTTGGCTTGGGTCTCGGCCATCGGCTCTCCATCGCTCTTAGGAAACGTGTCCCAATCGATCTCCTCCATCGTCTCCGTCGCCATGACTGACACCTCCCGTTTGCCCGATCGCCGTGCTCTACGCCCTGACTCTTGCGCTGTTCCGTCTTGCTTCGTACGCCCTCATCTCGACTGGATCCGGTTGGGGTCTCGGCCCCTTATGCCTAACCGACAGGTGGTAGGGGCGCAGCGGCGCCCGTTAGCTCCCGCGAGCCGCCCATGAGGTGCGACGATTCCTCGGCACGGTGGCAGGCCACGAAGTGACCGTCGCCCCTCAGACGGAAGGCCGGATCCTCTTGGGCGCAGCGGTCGATGGCGATGGGGCAGCGCGTGCGAAAGCGACAGCCCGAGGGTGGGTTGATCGGCGAGGGCACGTCGCCTTGCAACACGATGCGCTGCTTACGGATCGTCGGGTCCGGGTTGGGGATCGCCGAGAGCAGCGCCTTTGTGTAGGGGTGCAGGGGGTTGCGGTACAACTCGTCCGACGGCGCCAACTCGACCATCTTGCCCAGGTACATCACGGCCACCCTGTCGGCCAGGTACTCGACCACCGAGAGGTCGTGCGCGATGAACAAATAGGTTAGCCCGAACTCGTGCTGGAGGTCTTGCAGCAGATTGAGCACCTGCGACTGCACCGAGACATCGAGGGCCGAGACCGGCTCGTCGCAGACGATGAACTTGGGGCGCAGGGCCAGGGCGCGCGCCACCCCGATGCGTTGGCGCTGTCCCCCCGAGAACTCGTGGGGGTAGCGCCGCACCCACTCGCGGCGCAGACCGACGACGGAGAGGAAGTACTGCACCGTCTTCTCGCGCTCTTTGCGATCCGTCATGCCGTGGACCCTTAACCCCTCGCCGATGAGATCGCCCACGGGCATACGCGGGTTCAGCGATGAGAAGGGGTCCTGGAAGATGATCTGCATGTCGGCGCGCGTGCGCTTGAGCGCATCGGCGGAGAGCGCGAAGATGTCTTTGCCGTCGAAGATGACCGTGCCCCCGGTCGCTTTGCTTAGCCGCAGGATGGTGCGCCCGGTCGTGGTCTTGCCACACCCCGATTCGCCCACCATCCCAAACGTCTCGCCCTGCTTGATGGAGAAGCTGACGTCGTCGACCGCTTTGACGTAGCCGACCGTGCGCTGCAAGAAGCCGCCGGTAATAGGAAAATAGGTCTTTAGATTCTGGACGTCGAGCAGCGTCTTCTCGCCGCCGCGCGTCCCCTCCACGGGCCTGTCCGTGGCCGGTGCCGTCCCGTCGCTCACTGTCATCAGACGTCCTCCCTACGATGGCGGGCTAAGTGCGCGACCGGGACGTTCTGACACAACTCGAACATCCCGGCGGCGGCGTTGTTAATAGAGCCAGCAGCGCGTCTCGCTGCCGTCGGTCAGTGTTTTCAGCGGAGGGGGCTCGTCCCGGCAGACCGGCATGACGTGGGGGCAGCGCGCGGCGAAAGGGCAGCCGTGGGGCAGGTTCAGCGGCGAAGGCACGGTGCCGGGGATCACGTTGAGCTTGTGCCCCTTCTGCCCGATCGTGGGGATCGAGTTGAGCAGGCCGACGGTGTAGGGGTGCTTGGGCGTCTTGAGCACCTGGTAGGCCGTGCCGTGCTCGACGATCTTGCCCGTATACATGACGACGACCTCGTCGGCCATCTCGGCGACGACGCCGATGTCGTGCGTGATGAGCATGACGGCCGTGTTGTTCTTGGTGCGCAAGTCGCGGATGAGTTCGAGGATCTGGGCCTGAATAGTCACGTCGAGCGCGGTCGTGGGCTCGTCGGCGATGAGGAGGTCCGGTTGCAAGGAGAGGGCCATGGCGATCATGACGCGCTGGCGCATACCGCCCGACATGTTGTGGGGGTAATCCTTGACGCGGCGCTCGGGCGAGGGGATGCCGACGAGGCGGAACATCTCCACCGTCTGGGCGATGGCCTCGCGCTTGCCGACCTTGCGGTGCTCGGTGATGGCTTCCATGACCTGGTTGCCCACTGTGTAGACGGGGTTGAGCGAGGTCATGGGCTCCTGGAAGATCATGGACATCTCGTCGCCGCGGATGGCGCGCATCTCGCTGTCCTTGGCTTTGACCAGATCGCGGCCCTTAAAGAGGATCTCGCCGCCCGCGATGTAGCCGGGGCGGTCGACGAGGCGCATCACCGAGAGCGAGGTCACGCTCTTGCCGCAGCCCGACTCACCCACCACGCCGAGCGTCTGGCCCGGCTTGAGCGAGAAGGTCACGCCGTCGACCGACTTGACGACGCCGTCCATCGTCTTGAAGTACGTCTTAAGATCGACGATGTCGAGCAGCGAACCTGAAGGATTGAGCTTGTAGGCCGGAGTCGCCGCCGGCGCGGTCGTCGTCGTCATCGTCATGTGATCCTTCGTTCCTATCCCTTAGAGCGCACGTCGAGCGCATCGCCCAGACCATCGCCGATGAAGTTGACCGCGAGCACGGTCAGCACGATCGCGGCCCCGGTCAGAGATTCCCACCAGTAGCCGACCGCGGTCGAGGCACGGGCGTCGTTTAAGCTGAGGCCCCAACTAACCTCGGTAATGGGCAGCCCCGCGCCGAGAAAGTCGATGGCGGCCTCGACCACGATGAAGCTAGCGATGTTCAAGGTCGTGGCCACGATGATGGGGCGCAGGGCGTTGGGCAAGATATGCCGGAAGATGATGCGCATGTTGCCCACGCCCACGGCGCGCGCGGCCTCGGTAAACTCCTGTTCGCGCAGCGTCAGATACGACGAGCGCGCTAAGCGCGCGATGCCCGGCCAGGAGAAGAAGACGAAGATGATGATGATTAGAAGGAGGCTGCCCTGTCCGAAGAGGTCGGCCACGAGCAAGAGGATGGGCAGGAAGGGCAGGGTGAGGAACACGTCGGTCACGCGCATCATGACCGTATCCACCCAGCCGCCGAAGTAGCCGGCGATCGCGCCGACCATAACGCCGATCAGCGAGACGCCGAACGCCGAGACGAATCCGACCACGAGTGAGATGCGGGCTCCATAAATAATGGCCACGATCATGGGCCGCCCGGAGTTGTCGAAGCCCAGGGCGTCCCACCAGTGGTCGAGCGAGGGCAGGCCGTCCTGGTTCACCTGCGTGTAGGTCTGGTCGTTATAAGGGTTGACCGGCGTCAGCACCTGCGCGAAGATGGCGGCCAAGACGATCAGCGACAGCAGGACGGCGCCGAAGAGAGCGGGCTTGTGGCGGCGGAATCTGTACCAGATAAGCTGCGTCTGGCTAAGCTGCTTCGTGGCGATGTCCGGTTCTTGCTCCGGTTGAGAACGCAGTACGGCGGGGATCGCCGTGTTTTGCAGGGTGACAGGGTCTTGCATCTTCTTGGACTCTCCTCTCGCGTCCGGACGTGCGCCGCTAGCTATAACGGATGCGTGGGTCGACCACGGCGTAGGCCAGGTCGGTCAAGAGATTGGCGACTAAGGTAAAGAGCGCGGTCAGCAGCAGCAGCGCCTGGAGAGTGACGCCGTCGTGGGCGCCCAAGGCCTTGTTGAAGTACAGACCGAGACCGGGCCAGGCGAAAACCGTCTCCGTGATGATCGCGCCGCTGACGAGCGTGGGGATGAACAAGCCGATATTGGTCACGATCGGCAGAAGGGCGTTGCGCAAGGCATGCTTGAGGATGACTTTGCGCTCCGGCAAGCCCTTGGCGCGCGCGGTACGCACGTAGTCCTGCCCTAGTACGTCGAGCATAGAGGCGCGCATGAAGCGGCTGTCGCCCGCGATGCCGATGATGGCCAGCGTCAGGCCCGGCAAGATCAGATGCGAGACCAGATCGCCGATCATCAAACCAGGGTTGGCCAGGAGATACTGCCAATACTGCGTCGTGCCGAACCCATAACCGTTAGGGATATTGATCTGCGGGGAGAGGATGCCGCCAGGAGGCAAGCCCTGGAAATGTGGGTTGAAGTAGATGCTGGTGAACGGGATGCCGATAACCATATGCGGCAGACCGACGGCGAAGACCAGCACGAGGATGAGCGCCAACCAGAACGAGGGCATGGCCAAACCTATGTAAGAGAAAAGCGTCAGCACCTGGTCGTAGATGCTGTAGCGTTTCAACGCGCCCAGAATGCCCAGCGGCAGGGCGAGCAATTGCTGGAATAAATAAGAGATGCCCACGAGAATTAGCGTGGCGGGAAACGCGGCTTTGATAGCGTCGCCGATCGGGGCGCCGCTCGTCTTATCGTCGCCGAAGTTTCCGTGGACGGCTTGCCCGAGCCAACTAAGGTACTGCACCGGCAGCGGCTTGTCATAGCCGTACGCTTTGATGCAGGCATTGTATTTTTGCTGCTGATTGGGAGACTGTTGCGCCAGGATATTAATGCAGGCGCCGCCGGGCTGAGTATTGAGGAGCACGAAAAATAAGACGGTCAACCCAGCCATGATGAGGATGGCCTGAAACACGCGTCGCGCAATATAAGCCCACATTGTTGTGATCTACACCGTCGCCCTTATCCGTAAAGCCGACATTGCCGGCGTATTGCCCTGATCTTGAATGAAAAAACTTACGATGTGTTGCGCGTCGCGTCCGCGGTCAAAGGTTGGCGTTCGTCGACGCGGTGCCAGAGTCGCTAGAAGGGGAGGGGAGGAAGACGCCGTTGTCTTCCTCCCACACTCCGTGAAGCGAGAACTACCCTAGCTGGCGCGGAACCACTGGTAGGCGTTCCAGCTGTTGCCCGCGTTGGACGGGTTCAAGGAGTAGTTGCCGATCGCGCCGTTGTCCAACGTGATGTTGGAGCGGTTGTACAGCATGATGAAGTAGACGCGCTGGTTAGTCAGTTGCTGCCACTGGTTGAACAGGGCGCGGCGCTGCCCAGCGTCGATCGACGTGCGGGCCTTCTCCAACAAGGCGTACTGGTCCTTGTCCGTGACGCCGGCATAGTTCTGGTCGGCCCCGCCATGCACGGCGGTGGTCGGAACGTAGGCCGGGTTGAAGTTGTCTTCCTGCTGCTGCGGGTCGGCCGACTCCGAGAAGGCGAACAGGGCCACGTCGAAGCGGCGCTGCGTCAACACGCCGTTGAGCGAGTAAGGTGAGAACAGGCCGCCGTTGGCCGCCGGGGAGCCCGAGGGGAAGGTAGCGATGGCGTTGATGCCCACGGCCTCCCACTGGCGCTTGAGGAAGGCGAAGTCGTTCTTGCGTACCTGCGATGGTGTCGTGACGAAGCGGATGGTCAGCGGGTGGCCGGGGCCGTAGCCCGCCGCCGCCAGCAACGCCTTGGCCTTGGCCGGGTTGTACTGGCTGATGCCGACCGACTTGTCGAGGAAGGGTGAGCTGTTCGGCAGAATCGTGCGCAGCACGAAGTCGCTGGGATTGGTGACGGCGGGGAAGAGCGTCTTGTAGAGAGCGACCTTATCGATGGCGAACTGCAACGCTTGGCGCAGGCGCACGTCCTTGAGCACGCCGCCCTGGTTTAGCTCCAGGTGCTCCACGAACAAGGCGGGCTGCAATTTGACCTTAAACGTGGTGGCCTTGTTCAGGCCGGGCAGGTCGCTCGGCTGGAAGTCCTCGGCCTTGTCGACGCCCGAGTTGGGCGACTGCAGGGCCGCGATGAGGCCGGGCGCGTCGCCAGCGATGGAGACGAACTTGATCTGAGCGGGACGCGCGTGGCCGGCGGCGGCGGGAAGCGCCGTGTAGTAGGGGTTCGGCACCATGACCATGCTCTGGCCCGAGGTGTACGACCCGATCTTGTAGGCGCCGGGGAACACGTCGTTGGGCGAGTTGTACTTGTCGGTCGCGTTCGCCGTGGCGATCTTGGCGATGTCGGTCGTGCCGTACTTCGTCTCGAAGTAGTGCTGGGACACGAGCGGCTGCGGGTTGCCGTAGGCCACGTAGGGGCCGTACGTGCCCTTGTAGGTCACGTCGACCTGCTGGGGCGAGACGACTTTCATGTTCGTGATCTGATCGAGACCGAAAGCATTGCCCTCGGCCAGTTCGACCTTGACCGAGAAAACGAAGTCGTTGGCCGTGATAGGCGAACCGTCGGAGAACTTGAGGTTAGGCTTGAACTTGTACGAGACGACCGAATTGCCGCCCACGATCTTGACCTCGCCGTTGGCCGTCGTCGGGATGTTGAGCGCTAGGTCCGGCTGGTAGCCCAGCTTGTTGTCGAGCAGGAACAAGGAGTCCTCGGCCGGCTGGCAGATCTCCTGGTCGGCCACGGAGGCCGTGGCGATCGCGTTGCAGCCGTCGGGGAACTGCCAATCTGTTATCGTGATCGTGCCGCTGGCGCCGGTGGAACGTCCGGGGTGCGCCGCCGAAGCGGCCTGCGCCGCGCCGACGGTCACGCCGGCGAGCAAGGCAGCGGTGGCGATGCGTAGTGCTTTCTTGTTTTTCATGTCGTACTAACCCCTCCAATGAATGAAGATGACGGGTTGCGTGTAAACGGATATGTCCGCGGGGAGCGCGTGAAATAAGACCGGGCGACGACGCCCTGGGGGAACGCGTAAAATGGTTGGACAGCGCGTAGGAGCGCTTTATCTAGTGCATGACGTTCTACCTGGGCGACCTCCTTCAGCAGCATGTGCGACTCTTCCCCGCGTCAGCGCACGATACAAGTTAGGGCTGGAACAGGGTGTAACCTGTTCCCACTTGTATACCACTCGCATTTCGTGACTGTCAAACACGGTCGTTTGATCGCCGTGGTCGATCATATGCGCGTGTGTCGTCAGTATGTCACCGCATCCGTGAATACGGCATGAATGGACTCTTAACGAAACGGTTCGCGGCGGCGCGGGACGACCCTTCAGCCCCGGCTCACTTGCAGTGCGACGAACGCGAGGTAGAGCAGGACGACGACGCTCCCGCCGCGCCGCGTCAGCCCCTCCCGCCGCCCTAGGAGAACGAGGGACAACCCTGTTAGCGCGAGAAGCCAGAGCAGGGTCGTCGTCGTCTCGGCTGTGACGGCGGGGACTCCGAACAGGAGCGCCGGCGCGCCGACCCCTACGAGTAGGTTGATCGTATTGGAATTCATCGTCTCGGAGACGACGGCGACGCCGCGCCCTCCCAGGGCGAGGCGACTCGCGGCGTAGGCGTTGGGCAGGCTGGTCAGGCCGGCCAGGACGACGAGGCCGACGAGACGCGGCGAGACGCCGAGGCCGCTCGCCAACACGAGGGCCGTGTTGACGAGGCCGATGGAGCCGCCGATGATGACGGCGAGCGCCGCGGGCAAGAGCACGACGAGCGCCCACGATCCCTTTGATGTGGAGACGCGCGGGTCTGCTCCGCTCTCGCGGTCGACCTCGCTGACGGCCATGGCCAGCCCCTGAGCGAGGTCATGTGGCAAGGGCAGCCCGGCCAGCACGCGGGGCGAGACGCCGAGCGCGACGACGTAGGCTCCCACGAGCACGACCAACACGACCATCAACGGCGCTACGGGACCACCCAGCAACATGAAGGCCACGAGCACGGCGGCGGCGCCGCCGACGCCGCCGTCGAGCAGCAAACCCTCGCGATGCACGCGCACGTGGCCCGCCAGGAGCGCGGAGACGCCCAGCAGGGCGGCGAGGTTGAAGAGGTTGGAGCCGAGCACGACGCCGAGCCCGACATCCGGCTTGCCGGCGCGAATCGCGGCCACGGCGGAGGAGATTTCGGGTGCATCGGCGCCTAGCGCCGTCAAAAGCCCGAGCAGGCCATCCGAGAGGGTGAGGCGCGTCCCCAGGGAGTCGAGTCCGCGCACCAGTACGTCGCTCGCGCCCAGCGTGAGCGAGAGGCAGAGCACAAACACGCCGATCGTCCCGAGCACATCGTCTCCTTATTGTTAAGCACCGCGACGCGCGTCCACACACGCCCGTAGAAAACGCGGAACTCATAGTCCGACCGGCTACCCTAGAGTATGCGCCCTCGCTCCGGTACGGAGGAGACGAACGTCTACCCACACGGGGACGAGGCGTCGGCGACGTTCAGTCCCCGCCCATCGTATGAAAGTGGAAGAGGTTTAAGATGCATGGACCTGATGTCGAGGCGTTCATCGGCCTCCTCGTCGCCGTGGCCATCGTCGCCACCGCCGTGCGCATCGTACGCCTGCCCTACACCGTGGCCCTGGTGCTCGTCGGACTGGCCTTCGCCCTCGCGCCGGGCGCCCCGCGCCTTCAGTTGACGCCAACCATCATCTTAACCGTGTTCCTGCCCGTCTTGCTCTTTCACGCGGCCTACAACCTCTCGCTCGCCGACGTGCGCGCCAATCTGACCCCGATCGCCTTACTGGCCTTTCCCGGCGTCGCGGCCACGGCGGGCTTGATCGCCGCGGCGCTGCATCTCGTCGCCGGGCTGCCCTGGGAGACCGCCCTGCTCTTCGGCGTCATCGTCGGAGCGACCGATCCCGTGGCCGTCCTCGGCGTCTTTAAAGAGGTCGGCGCCCCGCGCCGCCTGGCCACGATCGTCAACGCCGAGAGCTTGTTCAACGATGGTGTGGCTCTGGCGCTCTTCTCCGTCTTGCTCGATATCTTCGCGCATGGAAACATCGGTGTCGCCGAGACGGCGCAACGCATCGTGGTCACGGTCGCGGGCGCGGGCGCGCTCGGCGCAGCGGTGGGCGTCCTAGGGTCTTTCGTCGTCTCACGCATCGACGACGCGCTGCTGGAAACGACGATCACGCTCATTATGGCCTACGGCGGCTACCTACTAGCTCAGAAGCTAGAGGTGTCCGGCGCGTTGGAGACCGTCGTCGCCGGGCTCGCGCTGGGCGCGTTCGGGCAGCGCGTGATGTCGCCGACGACGCGCCTGGAGGCGGGCGCGACCTGGGAGTTCCTCGACTTTCTGGCCAACTCACTGCTCTTCCTGCTCGTCGGCCTCCAGTTGCGCCCTGTTGGCGTCGCCACGTTGCGGAGCCTGCCCCACGTCGATCTCTGGATTCCCCTTATCGTCTCGCTCGTCGCGGCCAGCACCGCGCGCGGCCTCATCGTGTGGCTCGTCGGTCTGGTGCTGGAGAGTATAGGGCGTCCCCTTCCACGCGGTTGGCGCGCCATCATCACCTGGGCGGGACTGCGCGGCGCCGTCTCCCTCGCCGCCGCCTTGAGCTTGCCGGCATCGACGCCGCAACGCGATCTCCTGCTCGCGCTGACCTTTGGTCTCGTGCTCTTCACGCTGCTGGTGCAAGGCTTGACCATGCAGCCGCTCATGGCGCGCTTGGGCGTCTCGTCGTTGTTGGCGTCGCGCCACGATCTAGAGATCGCGCGCGGGCGCCTGCGCGCCGTCGAGGCCGCGGCGCGCGAGGTGGTCGCGTTGCATCGCGACCACGATGTCGACGACGCCGTGGCCGAAAAGCTGGACAAAGAATATGCCGAGCGTCGCAAGGACCTCCGCCGCGAGATCGCGGCCATGAAGCCCGACTCCGGGGTCGAGGAGAAGCAACAAGACGTCGCGGCGACGCGGCGCTTGCTGCGGGTGCAGCACGATGCCTTGAACGATGCGTTTGCCCGTGGCCAACTCTCGCGCACCTCGCTGCGCGAACTGCTGCGCGAAGTCGACGACGACCTGGCGCGCCTGGAGCCGGAACTGGAAGAGTAGCCTTGGACGAGGGGGCCATGTACGACGTGCTGGCCCCTCTTATAGACGACGGACGGATACGACGCGTCGGCCTGTCCGTAGACGCCGCACGTGTCTACGCGCTATCCACGCCCACGAGCAGGCTCCGGGCGAAGCCGACGAGGATGAGCGACCCCGTGACAACGAGCAACGCGCCCCGCGCGCGCGCCATCGCACGCGCCTGACTTAGGGCCTCCTCCGGGTCGCGGATGTAGACACAATCATCGATGTGCCTACCGACGCGCCGCGCCACGTAGGCGCCCCGCCCGTTGCGCCCCGCCCACGGCGGCTCGGTGACGACTACGGCGCGCGCCAAGGGGGCGAGGGCGTCGACCATGGCGTCGGAATCTTTGTCTTCGAGCACGCCGAGCAACAAGACGAGGGAACGCTCGGGAAACAGGTCGCGCAGAGCCATGGCCAGCGTGCGTGCCGCGTCCGGGTTGTGCGCCCCGTCGAGCCACGTCGGCGGATCGTCGTCCACCTGCTCCAAGCGACCGGCGATGCGCGCGGAGGCCACCCCGTCGCGCACCGCGTCCACGCCGATGTCCACGACTCCAAGCTTTGTGAGGGCGTCGACGGCGGCGACCGCGCAGGCAGCGTTGGCGTGCTGGTGCCGTCCCAGCAGCCCTACCGTGAGGTCGTCGTAGACCTGCCCCGGCGCGGCGACCCGCACGCGGCCGCCGATGCTCTCGAAAGAGACGACGCGGTCGCCGCCCCGAGCGAGGGCGTCCTCGACCGCCGCGGGGGGCGGCACGCCCTCGTTCGGGGCGGCGCTGTGAGACAGGCCCTCGCTGGGAACGACGCGCCAGAGCGCGGCGTCACGCTGGCGGCACTCCTCGATAATGGCGTCCAGAGCTTCGGGCTGGCGCACGGCCGTAACCAGAACGCCGCCGGGCGGCGCGATGGCGCCCTTGTGGTGCGCGATCTCGGCCAGCGACGCGCCCAGAACGCCGCTGTGCTCGAGAGACACGTTCGTGACCACGCCGACGCGAGCCGTATTGACGGCGGTGGGGTCATATTTACCGCCCATGCCGACCTCGACCACGGCGATATCGACCTCTTGCGCGGCGAAATAGAGCGCCGCCAGCGGCCAAAGCACCTGCATACGGGTCGGCCGACCCAGACCTCCGCCTGCTTTCGAGCCGGCGACCAGCGCGTCGATGGTCGGGCGCAGCTTATCGAGCAGCGGCGCCCAGGCGGCGCGAGGAAGCGGTCTCCCGTCGACCACGATGCGTTCGCCGATGTCTTCAAGGTGCGGCGAGGTGAACAGACCGACACGCAGGCCGGCGGCGCGCAAGATCGCCGCGGCCAGCGTGGCCGTGGACCCTTTGCCCGACGAGCCCGTCACATGCAGCGCGGCAAAGCGCTCATGGGGATCGCCCACGCGGTCGAGCAGCAACCGCGTCCTCTCCAGCACGCGCTCGCGGCGGCCCGGTAGGGGCAGCGCGACGAGGCGGTCGAGGTAGGCCAGTGCGTCGTCGAAGCCGTCAGTCATCCTTGCACTATAACCGGCGCCATAGCCTCTTTCCCCAACCAAAGACTGCTCGAACCCCTGATGGCGAACGGGCGTCCTGGACAGGGGCTGCGCGGACCGTGCGCCTCTTAGGCCGCGCTCCCTTTACCCGACAGTTCTCGTTGCGCCTCCTCCTCCAGCGCGCGTATGTCTTCAAACTCGTTCTGCAACTCCGTAAGTTCTTTGTCGCCCATATCTTCGAGGCGCACCAGATTCGTGCGGGCGCCCTCGATGGCGCGGATCAACTCGTCGAGCTTGATCTGGATGGCCTTTGTGTCGCGGTTCTGCGAGTTCTGAATGAGGAAGACGATCAAGAAGGTGATGCTGGACAAGGTGACGGAGAAAAACAGCCACCACTCGTTGGAGAAGCGCTGCAACGCTCCAGCGACTATCCACCCCATTAGGAATAGAAGGGAGATGATAAACGCCCCCGACGATCCGATAAGGCGGACGCCGCGGTTGGCAAGAATACGAACGAGATGGTCGACGCTTCGTTGAAATTCAGACATGGGAGAAGGCAGCCTTTTGTAGGTTGGGTTAGGTGGAAGAAAAAGATCGCGGCGTCGCTGCTCTGAAGGTCACGCGCCGCACCCCATTAGACGGCGCCTGAACGTACGGCCGACCGCGCGGTGTGGACTGACGCAATAGCCGTGCCAGGGCGCGCCCGCGTCCACTCTATAGCAGCGGGCGCGGCGCTCCGGTATGCTGACGACGGAACGCACACGAGAGCAGGGCGACCGTGTGCATATGGAGGGCGGACGCGACGTGCTTTCGTCGCGCGGGACGAGAGCGAGCAGGGAGACGATCGATGATCGGCGCGACCACGCCCTACGAGAAACGCTACGCGACGGTGCATGGAAACGTTACGATGGCGTACGTCGAAGACGGCGATGGCGACCCTATCCTTTTTCTGCATGGCAACCCCACCTCGTCGTATCTATGGCGCAACGTGATGCCGCACCTCGCCGGTCTGGGCCGCCTTATCGCGCCCGACCTGATCGGCATGGGCGACTCCGCCAAGCTGCCCCAGAGCAGCCCCGACTCGTACACCTTCGCGGAGCATCGCACCTACCTCGACGCGCTGCTGGCTCACCTCGGCGTCGAGCGCGACGTCGTGCTCGTGCTCCACGACTGGGGCGGCGGCCTCGGCTTCGACTGGGCCAACCGCCACCGCGACGCCGTCAAGGCGGGCACCGCCGCGGCGTTCGCATCAAAGGCTTAGGAAGAAGGAGCAGGCAATGACGCAAACTACGGCGCCTGAAAAAAGCGATGCTGCGTACCATCGCGACCTAGGCGACAACCTCGTCCTGCGCTGGTCCACCGCGGACGACTTCGATCGCATCGCCGACCTCTACGCGCACGTCTTCCGCGACGGTCTCGACAAGCCGCTCAACGAGGGCTTGCGACGTTGGACGAGCGAGATGATGAGCGGCCGCCACCCTCTTATCGGCCCTGGAGACTTCGCCGTGGTCGAGAACACGGAAACGGGCAAGATCGCGGCCTCGACCTGTCTTATCGCGCAGGAGTGGGAGTACGAGGGCGTGCGTTTCCCGATCGGCCGCCCCGAAGTCGTGGCCTCGGACCCCGCCTACCGGCGGCGCGGTCTCGTGCGCGCGGTGTTTGAGTTGATCCATGCCCGCGCCGCCGCGCGCGGCGCCCTGGTCACGGCCATCACCGGCATCGCCTACTACTACCGCGTGTTCGGCTACGAGTACGCCCTGGAGCTAGAGGGGGGGTGGGCCGTCGCGTTGAGCGCGATCCCCGCGTTGAAAGACGGCGCCGCCGAGCCGTTCACGCTGCGCGAGGCCACGGGCGAGGACATCCCCTTGCTCGCGTCGCTCTACGACCGCCAGCGCGCGCGGGCCGAGGTCTCGACGGTCGTCGACGAATCGTACTGGCGCTGGATGATCGACGGCATCAGGAAAGACGCCAGCGAGTATTGGCGCGTCTGCCTTATCATCGCCATGGAGGATCAAAAGATCGTCGGGTACGTCCGCCTGCCGCGTGACCGCTGGGGCGCCGGCGTCGGCGTCTTCGCGCTCTGGCTCGACGACGGCCTCTCCTACACGTCCGTGCTGCCGTCGCTGCTGCGCGCGGCAAAGAAGATTGGCGAGGAGAATCCGGCACCCCGTACGACGGAGCCCCTAGCCGAGGTCGTGTTCTCGCTCGGCCGGTCGCATCCGGTCTATGAGGCTTTAGGTCCACGCCTAAGAGCTTTCCGCCAGCGCGACTACGCCTGGTACGTGCGCGTCCCCGATCTCGTCGCGTTCATCCAGCGCATCGCGCCCGCGCTGGAGCGGCGTCTGGCTGAGCAGGACTCACCGGTTGCCGCGTACAGCGGCGCCGTCAATCTCGACTTCTACCGCGATGGCCTGCGCCTCGTCTTCGAGAAGGGACGGCTCGTGACCGCCGAGGAGTGGCGTATCCCCGTCTGGGGCAAAGCCGACGCCGGCTTCCCGCCGCTCGTCTTCCTACAACTGCTGTTCGGCTGGCGTTCTCTTGGCGACCTGCGCCATGCCTTCCCGGACGTGTGGACGACCAACGACGAGGTGCATACGTTGTTGGAGACCTTGTTCCCGGCCAAACCATCGTGGGTCGTGCCCTTGGATTGAAGAGGGGAGAGGGCGGCCAGGCGCCGCCCATGGGCAAAGAAAGAGGATAGATGCGAGGATATCGCCGCCGCCCAGCCCAAGAACGATGGCGACATCCCCGCCCCGACGACCGGCGGAAAGAGAGGAAAGCAGCCCAACCTCCTCCCTACTCTCGCCAGACACTACTAAGACGCGCGCGCGCACGCAACATTACACCCCAATTTCCCGAGGTTTACGGGGCACGATACGTTGCGAGAAGATGAACGGAACTCTATTACGAGGAGGAGAAAACGATGATGACCGTCGAAAACAGTGTTGAGTGGCTGACCTCGACCCTGGCTTCCGATGCGACGGGCGGGCGCGGCGTCCTTCCTTCGTGGGTGCGCCCCGTACGCGACGGATTGCGCACCGTGGGTTACGCCTCGACGGCGACAATCGTCGAAGACGACAACCTCGCCGTGCGCCAGGCCCTCACGGCGGGACCGCACGCGGGCGCCGTCCTCGTGATAGGAGGAGGAGACTCCTCGCGCGCTGCCTGCATGGGCGACCTCGTGGCGCGCGCGCTTATGGCCCGTGGCTTCACCACCGTGGTGACCGACGGCCTCGTGCGCGACGTAGCCACGTTGCGCGGCCTCTCCCTCGCCGTCTGGGCGCGCGGCGTCACCCCACGTGCCCCCGGCAAGAACGGCCCCGCCGCGACCGGCGAGAAGACGACGTGCGGGGGCGTCGCCGTGGAGCCGGGAGACCTGGTGATCGCGGACGACGATGGCGTGGTGGTCTGGCCACATGGCGAGATCGAAGCCCTGCTGCAAAAGGCGCGTGCCAAGCTCGACGAGGACGACGCGCGCGCGCATCGCCTCGCCATGGGCGGCTCCCTCGACGATCCCACGGGGGCATAGTCGCACATTTGTTCGTGCTTGGTCGATGCCCTTTGCTGTGCTAGCATCAAAGTAGGTTAACGCCCCTCACTCAAGGATGCACCCGCGATGCCGTTCGGCTTTCTCTTCGACCCACGCTACTTTCTTTTCGCGCTCCCCGCTCTCGCCCTCGTCGTGTTCGCGCAGGCGCGCGTGCGCTCGATCTATGGGCGCTACTCGCGGGCGCGCAACGCGTACGGCCTGACGGGAGGCGACGCGGCGCGGCGCTTACTCGACCGCGCGGGGCTCGGGCACATCCCTATCCAGGTCATCCCCGGCGAGTTGTCCGACAACTACGACCCGCAACACAAGGTGCTCAACCTCTCCCAGGGCGTGGCCAACAATGCCTCTGTTGCCTCGCTCGGCATCGCGGCCCACGAGATAGGCCATGCCCTGCAAGACGCCCAGGCCTACGGGCCCCTGCGCGCTCGCGCGTCGATCATGCCCGTGGCCAACGTCGGGTCGCAGCTCGGCCTCGGCATCTTCTTCGTCGGTCTCTTGCTGCCCGCGCTCCACTTCATGGCCTGGATCGGCGTCCTGCTTTTCTCGGCCGTGGTCGTATTCACCCTGGTCACCTTGCCCGTCGAACTCAACGCCAGTCACCGCGCGCGCCAACTGTTAAGTTCGGCGGGCCTGCTCAACGCGACCGAGATGGAAGGCGTGGGCAAGGTGCTCAACGCCGCCGCCCTCACCTACGTCGCGGCGCTGGCTCAGGCGTTGGCTGGCCACGCTGCTGTATTTTCTCGACGCCCTCGGCGTCTTCTCGACCCACGGGAGGCAGCTGCGGCGACGAGGCGAGGGGAGACGGGCGATAGGTCGCCACGCTCCACCGTCCCGTCGCGACGCGGCCGACACACCATATGACGACGCTGCTGACCGGTATGACCCAGAACGAGATGGTTGCCTGGACCGTCGCGCGCGGACTGCCCGCCCTGCGCGGCAAGCAACTCTACGCCGCCGTCTTTAAGCGGCTGGCCACGGACTTCGACGAGTTGACCGACCTGCCGCGCGACCTGCGCGCCGACCTCGCGCGCGAGGCCACGCTGGCGCCGTTCGCCGTGGAACTGAGCGAGCGACACGCCGCCGCGCAGACGGAGAAGGCATTGTTCCGCATGGCCGATGGCGCCCTTATCGAGAGCGTCTTGATGCACTACCCCAAGACGGCCTACTCCGTCGAGCGCAACACCGTCTGCATCTCTACGCAGGTCGGCTGCGCCCTGGCCTGCCGCTTCTGCGCCACCGGCCTGCAGGGCTGGACGCGCGACCTCACGCCGGGAGAGGTCGTGGGGCAAGTGCTCCACTTCGAGCGCGTCTTGCGCGCGCGCGGCGGGCGCGTCACCAACGTGGTCTACATGGGCATGGGCGAACCTCTTTTACCGTATGACAACACGATCAAGTCGGTGAAGCTCCTGACCGACCCACAGGGCTTTGGCCTGGGCCAACGCCACATCACCATCTCCACCGCCGGGGTGGTCCCTGGCATCTTGAGGCTGGCGCGAGAAGGATTGCAGATCGGCCTCGCCCTCTCCATCCACGCGGCGACGGACGAGGCACGCTCGTCGCTCATGCCGATCAACCGCAAGTATGGCCTGGACGAGGTGCTCGACGCCTGCCGCACCTACGTGGACGAGACGCACCGCCGCGTCACCTTCGAGTACATTATGATGGCTGGAGTCAACGACGGCGAAGGCGACGCGCGGGCTTTGGCCACGCGCTTGCGCGGGATGCTCTGCCACGTCAACATCATTCCCTGGAACCGCGTCGAAGGCATCCCCTTCGAGCCCTCCTCGGCGCGCCGCATCGACGAGTTCCGCATCGCCCTGGCCGCGACCGGCCTACCCGTGACCGTGCGTGCCGACAAGGGCAGCCAGATCCAGGCGGCCTGCGGCCAACTCAAGACGGCCGTCACCCGCGAGCGCGTGGTCAAAGCCGCCGCCCTCCGCCCCCTCCCCGTCGCCACTGCCTAGCATCCACGCCAGGGTCACCTCATCTCATCACGCCGAGGCGCTGGAGTAGTGGCGCGGACCGGTGCGCCAGATCCAGCGCGCTAGGGCTAAGAGCGCGGCGGTCAGCGCGGTCGCGCCCAACAACGTCTGGCCGTCGAGCTGGCCCGTCAGCGCCTCGGCGGGCACGGTCGCGGCGAACGCGGTGGGGACGAGAAAGGTCAGTCCGGTGCGCAACCAACCAGGGTAGATGCCGACGGGGCAGCGCCCCGCCGCGTAGACGCCTTGAAACAGGTTGACGATTTGGCCCAGACGCTGACGCGGAAGTAGAGCCAGGCGACGCGGAGCGTATTCATAGCTCTCCCTTTCTACCGCCGGCGCCCACTCTGCTTAGGGGAGTAGATCAGCCTCGTTCGCTGCCACGACGGCGCGATCGATGAACGCGCTCAGGTCGTCTTCCCGCGTCATCGCCGCCAGCGCGGCCTCTACCTCCGGCGTCACCCGTCCGAAGCGTGTGGTCACCACGCGCCGAGCCGCCGCGCGCAACCCTCCAAGGCTGCCTTCCATGACCCCCTGCCGCTCTATTTGTTCCGCCCAGGTGAGTTCGGTCGCTTCCATCGTCGTATCCCCTTCTCGCCTTAATTGTACGCGCACCGCCTCCCGCTCCTCCATGCTCAGCGGCTAACACACCTTGAGGTCCCTCTTGAGGTCCCTAACGCATACAGGTAGGACAAAGCAAAGGGCGGCGCTAGTGCGCCGCCCCCTATCTTCCTCTCGTCGCGCGTCTGACTGTGGGCCAACGTGGCGCGGGGTCGAGCTACGACGACCGGCCCTTGGCGAGTTCGCGGCGCAGCACCTTGCCGACTGCCGTCTTGGGCAGTTCGGCCAGGAACTCGACCGCCGTCGGCGCTTTGAACACGGCGATGTGTTCGCGTGTGAAGGAGATCAGCTCCTTGTCCGTGACCTGCTGGTCGGACTTGAGCACCACGAACGCCTTGACCGTCTCGCCGCGATAGACGTCCTTGACGCCCACGACGGCCGCTTCGAGCACGGCGGGGTGCGTGAACAGCACTTCTTCAACCTCGCGCGGGTAGATGTTGAAGCCTCCCGCGATGATGATGTCCTTGGAGCGGTCGAGGATGGTGAAGTAGCCTTCTTCGTCCATCGTGCCGATGTCGCCCGTGAGCAGCCAGCCGTCCCTCATCACCTTGGCCGTCTCGTCCGGACGCTGCCAGTAGCCCTGCATGACTTGCGGGCCGTGGATGGCGATCTCGCCGACGCCGCCGGGGCCGAGATGTTCGCCCGTGTTGGCGTCGATGATGGCCGCCTCGGTCGAGGGCAACGGCACGCCGATCGTGCCGGGCTTGTTGCGACCGATGGGGTTGGCGTGCGTCGAGGGCGAGGATTCGGTCAGACCATAGCCCTCCACTACCAGCACGCCCGTTTTCTCCTTGAACGACTCCTGCACCTCGTGTGGCAACGGGGCCGACCCGCTGATGCAGACCTTGAGACTGGCGCAGTCGTCCGGCGTGATGTCGGGCAGGTTGGCCAGCGCCATATACATCGTAGGCACGCCGGGGAAAACCGCCGGGCGATACTGGCGCACCGCGTTGAGCATATCTTGCGCTACGAAACGTGGGATGAGCAGCATGCAGCCGCCCGTAAGGATCGCGGAGTTCATGCAGACGGTCAGGCCGTAGACATGGAAGAGAGGGGCGATGGCCAGCGTGGAGCCGCCTTCCTCGCGCGTGGTCTTCTTGACCTCCTCGCTCGTCCACTCCCAGGTCTGCTTGGCGTTCGAGGCCAGGTTGCGGTGCGAGAGCATGGCGCCCTTGGCCACGCCGGTCGTACCGCCGGTGTACTGGAGCACTGCCAGGTCGTCGGCCACGGAGGGCGTCGGCTCGGTATAGGGCTCGTGCGTGAGCATCTCGCCCATGCGCCTGATCGGCTCACCCGCGAGGTCCGGCAAGGGCGTACCGTCCTTCTCCATCTGCGCCACGTAGAAGGGCACGATGGACTCGTCGATAAACTCGGAGACGCCGGCCACAATGGTGTTCTTGACGGACGATCATACGTCCCTCCGCCCTCCCTGGGATCGTGGTCTCAGTCGCGCCAGATCGCCAGAAATGCTTCCCCACTTGCGGCAACGGTAACATAGGTGAGGGTCTATGTGCAAACTGCTGCCAGTTAGTGAATATGCATTCGACATGAAGGACAGCCCATTAGGCAATGCTGGTGTTGGGACTACTTGCCGTGTGTTGAGCCGCCCCTCCCCGCAACGAGCACCTTTGCTGAAATCGCTCGTGGTGATGATCAATCCGTATCAGGACGAAAAGTCGGGGATCAGGCGGCGGCCGCGAGGAGCGGCGCAGGCGGTCGAGCGGCCTGCTGCAGGATGAGGGTCGCCAGGGACGGCAGACGGGACACGCCCGTAAGGCGATCATAG
>JAABUX010000138.1_pt1 | contig 126615 bp, 114 predicted proteins | sample 5561851 | NCBI WGS metagenome assembly JAABUX01 (sample SAMN10711883, study PRJNA513361) | rock metagenome | isolation source: Antarctica rocks | place: Antarctica: Victoria Land, Richard Nunatak red sandstone | collected 2016-01-03
CATTCCGAACAGAGAAGTTAAGCCCATCTGCGCCGATGGTACTGCGGTAATACGTGGGAGAGTAGGTCGTTGCCGAATTCAATACCCTAAAGCCGTACAGACCCAAAACCTGTACGGCTTTTTGCGTTTATGAGCCTATGCGTTCAATCTCAAGTCAGTTCATTAACGGCGTCCGCCAGCTTGCCGGTAATCAGGTCCAGGTATTCGTGAAGGTGTCTTCGTTTGTATTGCATGATGTAACGTGGATGCGGTAGTGGGAGGATCTTATCAAAAAACTTTTCTTCCTGGTTGAGCTTGCTTAGAAATTTGAAGTTTTTCCCTTCGCCCAGGCAAAATGCGGTTTTACGGGAAAGTCCAAATTCGACTTGAGATCTGATCATCCGCACCAAAAACGGCTTTAAGAAACCACAGAGTAAGTGATCGTTATAGTAATTTAAATTACGGCCGGCCCGGGTAAAACCCAGCGGGCACACCGAATTCATGTAAAAGGCCGAATAAAATTTTTCTAATCCGCCAAAGTGCCTTATCAGTTCGAACACAAATACCGAGGAGAGCTCCTGTTTTAGCGCAAAGGGATGACCAATATTCAAAACCTCATAAAGCCGTATGGGGTCTGTGAACGCAATACCGGTTATTCCCGATCCGAACCGACCCGGGTTAATTCCAAGAATAAAGATGCGACGGCCGTTATCGGAATAATAGCGCCGGTAAAACGTTTCGGCAATAGCCATAACGTCTTGGTTAACATATGGATTTAGGATTGAAATGTCGTTCTGAGGAAGATCAAGGCTCCCAGGAAGTGCCCTGAAGAACGACAGGATAGAGTCTGCGAGGTAGGGCTTCAATGTAACAAAACCATTGATTGTGCGTATACGGAATTCAACATTAGCGAAACATGAGGAGACTTTTCGTTTTTCTTTCGGCTTTATCGATCACATTGAACACACTTGGACAATACAAGGTAAAACTTGAATCGGGATCCAATCCATTTGTAAATCGCCGCCTTGCCATTATTGCCGATGGGGCCGATTCAAAGCAAAATACTTTGCTAATTAACATGTTTCAGCGCTACTGGAAAACCGGACCTTCGGTGATTGTCCAGGACCAAAAGGAATTGGACGAACTGCAAAAGACGAAGGATTATGTCGTTTTACGTCATACGGCACGAATTAGTCAGGACCAAAAAGGCGAGTACCGCAGTGATTTTCTTGACTTTTATACCAACGAATGGCAATCTAACCTGGCTACGTTTTACATAGATGCCGCAGGCATGGCTTCAAACCAACTCTATATTAAGTTTTTTATACGCGCTCTGGAAAATGTCCGGGAAGGGCGCGACTCGATCGACTCACGAAATCTCGAGCGAAACGCTGACGAACTAGCTGTTCTCAGGCACAACACGCTATATATTCCCAGCCGTATGCTTATGGACGGTAATGATGAACTCTTAAAAGGTATTGCTTCCTCAAAAGCCGAGATTAAAAAAGGAAGCCGTCAAAGTATCACCTTTGGAGCGTATACTTTTAGGTACAAAGTAGTTTCGGATGCCGAGCTCAGTGAACTTGCCGACGACGACACCCACACAGTATGCGCAGCCAACCTGGTCACAATGCCCGACCACAGTACTGGATTCTACATCTATGATGTGAACGCCGGTAAGATTTTATACAAGTGCAATCAGGTCGAGCGGCAAATTAACCTGGCCGTTATTAAGGACCTTAACCTGGCAGTGATGAAAACCCACCTGCAGTCAGGACTCTAATCTTTTGACATTTGACGGCTGTTTTCTTGGAGGATCTGTGCCTGTTTCGTCAGATCCTGCTTAACCGCAGAATCAGTCTCACGTGCAGCGATCGTCGTTTTAGCCTGGGCCATTCCAAGAAAAGCCTGTGAAATAGCCTGAGAATAACCAGAATTGTGCAAACCCTCGATCTTGGAACGAATGAGACCCACTCCTTTGGTTACGACAGTGGTATTGCGGGATTCGACGAGAAATTGCAGGTAGCTCCTCAGGACAGAGTTAAACTTCTCAGGGGACTCCGTTAAAGCATGTTCATAAAATCTCGCATGTTCGTCGAGGCCTCCTTTGACGTAGATCGTTCCAACAGCCTCCAATATTTTTGGCGTATCACCGCTAAGTCTTGGCGCCTCAGCCAAGGCGGCATCGGGGTCAACGGTACTCAACGCTTTAAGTGAAGCGCCTTCTACTGCAAGGGACTGTGCTCTTAACCCCTCCTTAAATAAACCTTCATAGGAACGGTCTCCGGTTCGGCCAAGCAGATCAAGCGCCGCCGCCCTCGCAAGGGATGATGAATCGCTGCGGGCGATGGTCTGGACGAACGCCAAAGCCTGGCTTGGCAGAGGCTTTTCGGTCTTTAACTGCTCACAGACAAAGGTTCTCAATTTTGCGTTCTTGTCTTTCAGCCCTTCCATAAGGACCTGAAACGCTACTGCCTGATCCTGCGCTTTAAGACAGGTATCCAGAGCTTGAAAACGGTCAATATAGTTCCTGCCATGCGAATACAGGTAGGCGTACCTGTTCAGCGTTGATCCCTGTGGTACAAATTCACCTACAAGGACATGTTCGGGATCAGGGTTTATGAGTTCGGGAAGTTCCCGGCTGGTGAAAGTGAACGTTTGCTGCCGGCTGCTTATGAGAACACGCTTACGGGTGCGGGTCCCTGCGGCGTATAGGTCAATGTCGAGCGGAAACTGGAACGTCTGGACACTTTTATCTTGAACCTGATTGAACGTAAGAGTTAAGGCATGGCTGTCCGCGCTATATTGCTGGGACCAGGAAACGACCGGGTGACCACCGGCGTAATACCACTGGTTAAAGAACTGGCTAAGATCTCTTCCGCTGGCTTCTTCTAGAGCAAGACGCAACTGCTGTGCCTCTGTTGCCTTTAGGGCATTTCTGGTCAGGTATATATTGAGGCCTCTATAGAAAGCTTCTTTACCCACATAGTTTCTGAGCATATACAGTATCACCGCGCCCTTGTTATAACTCACAAGATCAAAGACATCTTCTCTGCTTTTGTAATGGAAACGCACCAGTTCAGGACTTTTGCCATTGCCAAAACTTTTCAGGTAGTCGCGCAGCTTCTCCATGCGGTCGGCGTCGGCTTTGTCCTTTCCATATTTGTATTCATCCCATAAGATCTCTGAGAAAGCGGCGAAACTCTCATTCACCGTTATATTCGACCAGGATTCACAGGTTACATAATCGCCAAACCATTGGTGGAACAGCTCATGGGAAATATAATCTTCCTGGCTGTCGTCCATCAGCTCCCGGGCCGTTCGTTGAACAGACTCTCCATGCAGGGTCGCCGTTGTATTTTCCATGGCTCCAGACACGTAATCCCTAACCACAATCTGAGCATACTTGTTCCAAGGGTAATCAACACCTAGAGTTTTGCTGTAGAACTCGATCATTTCGGGTGTGTTGCCAAAGATTTGCTTGGCATAGGGAGCGAACTTGGGCTCCAGGTAATAGCTAACCTCCCGGTCACGCCATTTGTCTTTGTAAATTTTGAAATCTCCAACCGCCATCATGAACAAATATGGCGAGTGTGGAAGATCCATTTTCCAGGTGTCGGTACGCGTTCCGTCACTATGTGCTACCTGACTTGTGAGCCTGCCATTCGAGAGCGTAACATATTTGGAAGGTACCGTCATGGCAATCTCCTCAGTCGTCTTTTGATTGGGCTTGTCAATTGTTGGGAACCAGCAGCTTGAAGACTCCGATTCACCCTGTGTCCAAATCTGGATCGGTTTCTCCGGGTCCTTCCCGTCTGAATTGATAAAGTACAAACCCTTGTCAGAACTTATAGCCGCGCTTCCACCAGATTTAAGCTGGTCGGGCTTTGCGGTGTAGGCGATGTAGACTGTATAACTTTCTGTGTTTTTAAAGAGCCGCGGCAAATGGATATTTAGTTGGAGTGAGTCATAGGTATACCGGAGTTTGACTCGCTGGCCGCTTTCTATACTTTCGATTAAAGCGACTTCTTTGATGTCCATGCCTTTCGCATCCAGGCGCAGCGAATCGGTCGGATAAATATGGGGCTTAAGCGACACCCAGGCCTTTCCATACAAATAGTGACGGGCATAGTCAAACCGTACATCGAGCCGGGTATTGACCAGGTCGTTAATTTTAGTGCTAGTAGCTCTATAAATTTTAAGCTGGCTGCTATCGTTCCCGGCAAGAGCGTCTTTGGAGGGGCTCTGTGCACGAAGCGGTTTAGAGAATGTGATAAAACCCGTTGTAAGAACGAGTAAAAAGAGACGCGGGTAGAACATATGGAACAGTAATCGGAGGGATAACCTGGTAGCGGGGAGCGGGATCGAACCGCCGACCTTAGGGTTATGAATCCTACGCTCTAACCATCTGAGCTACCCCGCCAAACTGTACTCTGGGTAAAACCTTTTGAAAAAGGCTTGCGAATATACAGCAATTTAACGATTATGATAAAATGACCGAGAAGAAGAAGTTGCGGCTGGAGTATGAAGTAAAGTCATCTCCTAAAATCCTCTTTGGATTTTTGAGTACACCAAATGGGCTGGCAGACTGGTTTGCAGATAATGTAACAGTAACTGAAGGCATTTACACCTTCGTTTGGGATACGGAGAGGCTTCGGGCGAAACTTGCTGGATTTAAAGAAAATAAGCTTGTAAAGTTTCATTGGATTGATACCGATAACGAATTTTTAGAGTTAGAAATCCTGCTTGATGAGCTTACCGGAGATGTGGCGCTTTCGGTGACAGATTTTGCAGCAGACGAAGAGATCGGTGAAAAAACCCTGATCTGGAACAATCAGATCGAGATGCTGGTCTCCGTTCTAGGCGCCTAACGGGCGGATTTGTATTCCTTACCTTTACAATCTCAAAAATGAAGAAGCTGCACTTATTTCTCATCAGGTCTTTCATTCAGCCTTTTGTATCAACATTTTTCATTGTTTTGTTCATACTGCTTATGCTGTTCTTGTTCAAATACATTGACGACCTAATTGGTAAGAGCTTTCCCTGGTACACGATCCTCCAACTGCTGTTCTATGCCAATTTGACCAATGTCACCCTCGCGCTGCCTCTTGCCATTCTCCTTTCTTCGATCATGACCTTTGGGGACCTGGGAGAGAAGTATGAACTGGTTGCCATCAAGTCCTCAGGAATAAGCCTGCAACGCGCCATGTTTCCGCTGCTCCTGGTCATGTTCTTGCTGACCGGACTGGCTTTTTATTTCTCAAATGTGATAGGACCATTCGCAAACCTTAAAATGGGCTCAATATTGTATGATGTAAGGTCCTTGAAACCTAATTTCCTTATCAAGACGGGCGTATTCAATAATGATCTCGGACCTTTCACAATTCGGGCCGCGGATAAACAGAAAGATATCCTTAAAGACATCATGATCTACGACCAGTCTACAGGGAGCGGCAATACCAACGTTGTGTTAGCTGAAAGCGGCAGAATGAGCAAGTCAGACGATGACAAGTTCTTGCTTTTCAGGCTCAAGAATGGGGTACGGTACTCGGAAGATCCATCGCATAATTTCTATAATCCTAGGCAGCGGTTCACCCGGTTCAAGTTTGGAGAAAGTGAACGGAAGTTCCCCCTTGAAGGGTTCAAATTAAACCGTACCGATGAAAACCTGTTCCGCAATAATTACATTATGATGAACAGCCGGCAGTTGGTTAAAGGTGAAGATTCGATTAACCGGATTATCAACGGCAACCTGAAATTGCTTGGAAACAGTGTAAAGAGTACGTTTACTTTCTACAACCTTGCTCCCAAAATGGATACGATGAGGCGGGCACCTATGCAAGGCCTTAGCTCAAACATTCTTTCGAACGCAAAGACCATGACCGATAAAATTTCTGCTATCAATGCGGCTCTTTCGAGTATGCGAAACATAAGGGCTTATATTCCCGGCAATGTTCAGAACAACAAAACGCAGGAAGATGAGCTGCGGAAGTACCAGGTGGCCTACCAGGATAAATTCAGTATGGCATTTGCCTGCCTGGTCCTTTTTTTTATCGGTGCGCCATTAGGCGCCATTATTCGTAAAGGAGGCCTGGGCATGCCAATGGTCATTTCCATTCTTTTTTTTCTGATCTTTCAGATATTGACCAGTACGGGCGAAAAGTACAGTAAGAATGGAGTTCTAGAGGTGTATCAGGGAGTTTGGCTTGCTACCTTTGTGTTGGTACCTATAGGGCTGTTCCTAACTTACAAGGCGTCTACAGATTCCCAGATCTTTGATATCCAGAATTACCTGGACTGGTTTAAACGACTGCAATTCTGGAAAAAACCCGAAGTAAAACTTTAAAGAATACAGCACGTTATAAATTAACGAATCGATGACCGTGTCTGTATGCTTAATAAAATAGAAGACGCCCTCGGGGACCTTAAGGAAGGTAAGGTGATCATCGTTGTGGATGATGAGGACCGGGAGAATGAAGGAGATTTTGTAACTGCCGCAAAAAATGCGACACCAGAGGTCGTTAACTTCATGGCGCGATATGGACGCGGCTTGATCTGCACTCCGCTTACGGCCGCCCGTTGCCAGGAACTTGATTTGTCCCTCATGGTTAGCCATAATACGGCGGCTCACGAAACCAATTTTACGGTGTCGGTCGATCTCCTTGAGCATGGCTGTACAACCGGTATATCAGCTTCGGACCGTTCAAAGACGATTCTTGCCCTGATCGATCCGCAGACCCGTCCCGAGGATCTGGGCCGCCCCGGTCATATTTTCCCGCTGATGGCAAAAGACGGCGGTGTTTTGAGAAGAAGCGGTCATACCGAGGCCACCGTTGACCTAAGTAGAATGGCTGGTTTTGAGCCTTGCGGTGTTCTTGTCGAGATCATGAATGAAGACGGAAGTATGGCCAGGCTGCCTGATCTGCTTGTGATCGCTGAAAATTTCAATCTGAAGATTATTTCAATAAAGGACCTTATCGAGTACCGGTTAAAGCACGAATCCCTCATTCGCCGCGAAGTAACTGCAAAACTTCCAACCGAGTATGGCTTCTTCGATATTACGGCCTTCACGCAGATCGACACCGGCGAGCAGCATCTGGCTCTTGCCAAGGGTTCATGGGAAGAAAACGAACCTATTCTGGTGCGGGTCCATTCTTCTTGTGTAACAGGTGACATTTTTGGCAGTGCGCGCTGCGACTGCGGCGATCAGCTGCATCAAGCGATGAAACTCATCGAAAAGGAAGGAAAAGGGCTAATAGTTTATATGAATCAGGAAGGACGCGGCATTGGACTGGTGAATAAATTAAAAGCTTACCAGCTTCAGGAACAAGGAATGGATACCGTTGACGCGAACCTGCATTTAGGTTTCAAGACCGATCAGCGGGACTATGGGGTCGGCGCGCAGATCATCAGGGAGATGGGGGTCACTAAGATGAAACTGCTTTCCAACAATCCGCGAAAACGTGCCGGTCTTATAGGCTATGGTCTTGAAGTCGTGCAGAATGTACCTATAGAGATCAAATCGAATCCTTTCAACGCGGCATATTTGAAGACTAAACGCGATAAAATGGGTCACGATCTGGTCCAGCTTTAATTGGCGTGGTTGCTTGCCTGCTTTGCTCCCGAAACGCCTGGCAGAGAAGTAGCTCCTGCAGAACCCGCAGCCCGGGCTTTGATGATCTCCCGCCAATTTGGCGGAATCAACAGAGGTATTTTTCGCTTCTTCCTGAATAAACCCCCAATTGAACTAAAATCTTTTTGATACACCAGCCCTACACCGGGTGAGTATAAAGTAGATGTTGAGGTCACACCTTTCAAGATATCCAGGGGAACAGGTTTATCGAACACACGCGCCGTAAGGTTCCGTTGCCGGTTGAGCAAGTAGTCAAGCTCAATGTTCCCCGTTAAGTTGGTATTGACCAATGCCAGGGGATTGTAACCGATGTTGCTGGACAAATCGGTGGATGCGATATTACCGGTAACCAGCATTCGGTCGCCAAGCATACGGTAATTAAAGCCGACATCAGACAAAGACCTAAAGTTGAGGTCGACATTTGACGAAAAATTCGTGAGCAAATTTGATAATTGGCTGCTGACAAATTGAACACCGGTAGATGTAGCGATAGCCACACCGTTGCTCGGGGTAAGCTTTCCATTGAACTGGTTTGAAACGAGAAAAAGCATCGATTGGTTGGTCACCACTTCATTGGAACTTAAATACGTCTGGAGATCATATTCAATGTTAGGATCGTTGGGAAAAACCAGGTCAAAGTCAAAGCTTGGCCGGTTTAGATCACCTTCGAGATTGATGCGGCAGCCAACGAGAACGCTTTGGTCGAGCGCTGCGGCATTCGTACGCTGCACGTTTGCAGCGTCATACAAGTTTGCAATCGAAGTTCGCGCCTGGTAATTCGCATGCAGGTTAACCTGGGCAGTGGCCGGATCTCCCGTAAACTGGACCGTACCGCCGCGTTCGACCGTAAACAACTTGTTAAGGACGTTTTGTGACGTAAACAAATAATCGCCATGCTCAATCTCAAAAGTACCAAACATCAGGAAATCACCCTGCGGGGTAATTTTTAGGTTCATATCAGAATTGCCAGCGCCGCTGATTACGTCGCCAATGCTTTTATCGAAGATGATCTTCGCGGTAGCATCTGGGGTGATGTTTAGGTCGAAATTTAGGGTAACTCCGGTATGTAGGTTTTTTGTGCGCCGGGCGATATCGACCGAATCCCTATGCGTCACAAACGCGATGTAGTCGTGGCGGCCAGCCGTACTCGGACGGTTCAGAGGAATGTTAAAAGTGGTTCCTTTGTTGGTCGTTGCGGTGATATCAATGTTCATCGTTTCAAGCGGCCCGTCAAAAGAGAAGTCTCCAGTCGCGATCGCCGATCCATAATATTCTTCATTATCCTTTTCGTTCGTATTGAGGCAGGAGAAGTCATTCGCATGAACATCTACATTAAAATATGGGCGTGAAAGGTGACTAAGATCTATCTGACCGGTTAATTGAGCTCTGTGCAGGCTGGGTCTTCTTTCACTGTAGTAGTTGTCAAGCAGGGTGAGATTGCGTATGTTGATAAGACCCTGTTCAAAATCAACCTCATCATTGATGTGATACCGTGTTTTAAGATAATTGACCGTAAACTCAGTGTTGTTGAATTTAATATTCCCGTCTATTACAGGGTCGGTTCGATTTCCGGTTACAGTCAGGTCAGCAGAAAGTCTCCCTTTTAAATTAGAAACCAGATCACCTACCAGAGGCTGCAATATAACAGCTTCGGCATTGTTCATCTTAAGACTCGCATTGATTGAGTTGTTCGATTCCGAAAGCCCTATGTTCCCTTCAAGCTTCACTACATCGATTAATTTTCGGTGGATATCTCCATCAAAAGAGATTGTTTTGTCGGTTCCATCATAATTGCTCGTTAAATCTAACAGCCCAACATAAACCTTGTTGATCGCAAGGCTATCAATGCCAAGGCTCGATTCAAGAGACGGGCTACCAAGCACAGAGGAGAAGGTCGCCTTGCCATTGAGCCGTCCATTCAGCTGCAGATTGTATTCCCTCAGGATCTGGTTAGCCGCGGCAATGTCAAACTTGTGAAAATTCGCGGTGATCGTATCTTCTTCCCGGGAAGAAACCAGGCCACCGATGGTAAGACTTTCACCGTCATGCCGGATAGCAAAACCCTGGACAGCTATGTTGTCTTTTTTGAAGAGCACCCTAAAGTTGTTTTCAATTTCCCAGGGCTTCTTGTCCAATACCAGTTCAGAGGGCAAAAAACTGAGACCGGCTACTTTGTCACCAAAGCCGATCTGACCGTTCAGATCGAGGTGATTGACGGCGTCTACATCAGAGACTTTGACGTTGAAGTTAAGGCTGTCATTTTTGATGCTGTTAGAAATGTTCAGGTTTTGGGCGAGTATCTTACCGTTTAGCCGTATGCTATCGGCAGAGACGCTCAAGTCGATATTCTGGCGTTCTTCGTTTTCGCCTTCAAACGATACGTTATTGAATTCTAAGTTTCCTGCATCAATTTCATGGATCTTTCCAGAGGTCTTGAACACGCCGGTTTTGCCATTGAACCGACCCTGAATAACGGATGGCCCAGGCATTTGATAGCCGGGCAAAAACGCGGTGAGAAGAGGTTCAGCATCGTGAATTTCCATGTGAAAGTCAAAGTTCTGCGCTTTCACGGGCACTATTGTGCCCCAGGGACCTGAAGGGATATAGCGAATTAGAACCCGTTTGATCGCCGAAGGAAAGTTCGCCAGGTTATAATTTCCACTTAGGTTTGCGTCAAGCATGCAGGAACTCAACACCAGACTCCGTTGATCTCCTTTTTTAGTCGCGTACAGACTAAGCGAGTCAACCGTGTGGGCAAAACCGTTTCGCACCACCGTAATGAGGCCGGTTTTAAACTTCCCTTCAATAGTATTGAAACTATTTCCTTTGGCGTCGATGTCAAGTTTCGTTTTCAGGACAAGGCTGTCCTTCAAAAAATGAAGTGCACGCAGATCAGCATATTTGATATCAGCAATGAACTTGTATTCGGGCGTAGCTGTGTTGAGGTTAACATCACCGTCAAAGCCAAGCTTTAAGTTGGGGTCGTTGATGCTAAGGTACCCGCTAAAGAAATTCGCCATCCTGGTGCCTCTGAAGTTGATGTCTGAGTACCGGTAGCCCTGGAAATCGACATAAGCGATGTGTGTATCAAAGGTCATCGTCAACTCCTTCTGTTTAAAACCGCTTCCTTTGACTTCGGCTGAAAACGTAAGGCCGGCCAAATCACGAGTTCCAAGCAGCTTTCCCAAATGGAAGTTCGTCGCGCTTAACATTCCGCTGTAGGAGGGTACCTGGTGCGGCAAAAACTTGACATTAATGTCACTGGCGACATCACCTAGGGAGGTGTTAAGCACCCCATTTGCTACAAAGTCGTTATAAAACCCCTGGAAATGCCCTCTGTACCGCAAGGCACCTGCACGCGTCAACTCAATGGGTAGATCCTCTATGGATTTCGGGTAACCGGCCTCTCGCAACAGCGTCTCGGCATCCCGGCGGCTGGTTTGCAGATCCTTGAAATCAAAATACATGAAAGTTGCAGGGATATCTGGAAGGCCTTTAAATGCGAAATTTCCCTTAATACGCGTGTTTGACGCCGTTTGCAGGTCAAAATCCTTGATCTTTAAATTGTTAAGCTTGCCGCGAGCCAAGCAGGAAATAGTCGCCTTCAAGTTCATTTTCGCAAGGTCAGACGAAAAATAGGCGATATCCCGGCTTGCCAGATGAGTATGCGTTAACCTAACCTTCATGTACACCTCATCTTCAAAGCGGTCGAGATCATCAAATTTTTTGAAATGCATTTCGAAATGATCACCCACGTCACTCTGTGGAGTAATGATTCTGAGTTTGTCGAAGGTCATTTGATGAGGGCCTATGCGCAGGCGGGTGGAAAGATTATTAAGGCGGAAGCCACTTTTTTCGTCAACCGAAAGCTTGGTCACAATTGCCGTCACACTGTCATCTTGCTCGAAGAGGTTATTTGCCTTTAGATTTAGATGGTTGAGGTCCAGATCGTTTATGTTAAAAATGCCTTTTGGCAGCACCTTTTCATTTACTTCATTCTCCAGCTTAAAATGAAAATCATGCACAGCGACATCCCTTATGCGTAAAGTGAACGGCTTTGAGCTGGTAGTTGTGTCTTTACTTCCGCTGAAGAAGTTAATAAAAAAGTCAAAGTTAGACCGGCCGTGCGCATCCTTATGAATGAACATACGTCCTTCATCGAGATTCACATAATCAACTTCAAGGGAATTCTTGTCCAGGTCCAGCTTCTTGTAGCTCAAGAGATCTACCGTTAGCCTTTTCGTGTAGAGAAGCGTGTCTTTCGCCAGATCTTCGACGAATAGATTGTCAATCTCCAGGTAATGAAGATCCCTGATATGGATCTTGTCAAGCGTTATTTTCGTGTGAAGACGGCCGCTTAACCAGGCGGCACCTTTCTTTGCTACAAAAGTTTGAAAACTGCTGCTTGAATACAAAATAAGCCCAGTGACCGCTATAGTCACAAAGACTACGAGTATGAGGATAAGCAGTATTTTAAGGAACTTTTTAATTTTGTTTTGAATATGTCCACTACGCAGCCAAAAGATGCACCAGTTTGCATATTGGCAATAGAATCGTCCTGCGACGATACAGGTGCAGCCGTTTGCCTAAACGGCAAAGTTATAAGCAATATCGTTGCCAATCAAAGTGTTCACGAAATTCACGGCGGCGTAGTACCTGAACTTGCAAGCCGGGCCCATCAAAAGAACATTATCCCCGCGGTCGATCTTGCGCTCACAGAGGGAGGCGTTCGTAAAGAGGATCTTAGTGCAGTAGCCTTCACTCAGGGCCCTGGATTAATGGGTTCACTGCTTGTAGGGACCAGTTTCGCGAAAGCGTTTGCCCTTGGACTCGGCATTCCGCTTGTTGCCGTGAATCATCTGCAGGGCCATGTCCTGGCTCATTTCATCAAAGGCGAGCCGCCAAAGTTCCCCTTTTTATGTCTGCTGGTCTCGGGGGGCCATACTCAAATCCTACAGGTTAATGACCACTTTAATATGCAGGTTATTGGTCAGACTACAGATGATGCCGCCGGGGAGGCCTTTGACAAGACTGCGAAGATGCTTGGCTTACCCTATCCTGGCGGTGTGCTTATTGACCGGTGGGCTAAAAGCGGCAACCCTTTCGCATTTTCCTTCCCTGAACCTCGTATGCCCGGCCTTGACTTTAGTTTTAGTGGACTTAAGACCGCTTTCATGCTTTTTATTCAGAAACAGGTGAAACTGGCTCCGGATTTCATCGAGGCAAACATGGCCGACATGTGTGCTTCGATCCAGGAGCGGTTGGTTTCTATTTTGATATCCAAGCTCAAAATGGCCAGTGAGCAAACAGGCATCAAAGAGGTCGCCCTTGCGGGCGGGGTTTCGGCCAATAGCGGTCTGCGTAAAGCGTTCGCGACTGCCGCCGCTTTACAGGGATGGAACACCTTCGTGCCAGACCTTGAATATTGCACAGACAATGCTGGTATGATCGCTATTGCTGGCCATTACAAGTTTCTCAAGAAAGATTTCTCGGAGCACAATGTGGTTCCTCAAGCAAGATTTGCGATTTGAAAGCGGGCTTTTACTAAATTTATTAGTAAATTTGATTTATGCAGGACCCCGAGGAAAAGTACTTTAAAGGGCGCGGTGCCCAAATAAATTCTCATAACCCGTTCAATAAACACATGGTCGTCAGAGAGCATCTTGAGGGGCTTGACGACGAGCTTCTAACAAATACCGGGACCCGCTTTTACAATGAACACCCAAAGAAGATCATCAACAAGGTAGATAGTCCCGACCTTGGCTTTATGTTCTCAATGAACCCTTATCAGGGCTGTGAGCATGGATGCGTTTACTGCTACGCACGTAACGCGCATCACTACTGGGGGTTTAGTGCCGGTCTGGATTTCGAGCGAAACATAGTTGTCAAGAAAAATGCCGCGTCTTTGCTTGAAAAAGAACTGCTCAACCCTCGTTGGCAGCCTGCACCAATCATGCTCTCAGGCAATACTGACTGTTACCAGCCGGCAGAACGCAAATTTGGGCTCACCCGTGCGTTGCTGGAGGTGTTTCTCAACTTTCGACATCCGGTTAGTATAATAACCAAGAACAACCTTATTCTGAGGGACATTGATCTGCTTTCAGAACTGGCCCGCCACAGGCTTGTTCATGTCGCTGTCTCTATTACTACGCTGGATGAATCTCTCAGGCGAAATTTAGAGCCCCGAACAGTCACTGGCCAGGGCCGCCTCAGGGTTATCAAAAAGCTTACCGAAGCTGGTATACCCTGTATGGTCATGAATGCGCCAATTATTCCGGGCTTAAACAGCGCCGAGATCCCGGTTATCCTCTCTGCGGCAGCTGATCATGGCGCTCTTGCGGCAGGTATGACCATTGTTCGGCTAAACGGAGCGATCGCCGAGCTGTTCACTGACTGGATCTCAAAAAACTACGCGGAGCGGGCCTCAAAGGTTCTTCAGTTGATCGCTTCCTGCCACGGTGGGAAACTTAACGACAGTGAATTTGGCCGTCGTATTCGGGGGGACGGAAACGTAGCCGAAAGCATTACCAGTCTGTTCAGGGTCACCCGTGAGAAGCACTTTTCGGGGAAGGCGATGCCAAATTATGACCTTACTGTTTTTAGACGGGTTAGAAATGGTCAAGCCGTCCTGTTCTAAACTTCCGTTCTAAACTTTTGAAGGCGTTTAGTTGTTCCATTGTTACGCCTTAAGTATGAGTACAACCTCTACATTACCCGAAGAAGAGCTTAAACTGTTAAAAAAGATCAACTTGCATTATGTAAGTGATTCAAAGCCGGGTATTAAGCGGATAAGATTGGCCGACACCTTTACGTATGTTATGCCGAATGGAAGCAAGGTTACTGATCCCGAAAGTCTCAGCCGCATAAAATCCCTGGTGATCCCGCCGGCTTGGGAGAATGTTTGGATATGCAAAGATGCGCACGGTCATTTACAGGCGACCGGCGTCGATCAGAAACAACGAAAACAGTACCGCTATCATTCCGATTGGAATAGTCACCGTAATGAACGGAAGTACAGCAGACTATTGGCCTTTGGCAAAAAATTGCCCCTGATCAGGTCCCGCATTCAGACAGATCTGGAAAAGAAGGGTCTCCCTCGAGAAAAAGTCGTCGCTATCGTGCTTGCCGTCATGCAAAAAACACTGATCAGGGTTGGAAATGCGGTCTATGCCGATCTCTATCAAAGCTATGGGCTTACCACCATGCAAACTCAACATGTGGAGATCCACGGGCAGGATGTCAATTTTCATTTCATTGGCAAAAAAGGCGTCGAACACAACATTTCCCTTCATAATTCGCGCTTGTCCCGACTTTTAAAAAAGGTAAGCGAACTCCCCGGTCAGGAGTTATTTCAATACCAGGATGAACATGGGAATCGCCACCCGATCGATTCGGGGATGGTGAACGAGTACCTTCATGAAGTTTGTGGAGAAGAATTTTCGGCCAAGGATATACGCACCTGGTCAGGCACCGCGTACATGCTGCATTTGCTGGCCGAGGCCGAGCCGTTCGACACTCAGGCGGCCTGCAAACGAAACATTGTCACCTTATTGGACGAGGTAGCCCGGTATCTTGGAAATACGCGAACCGTGTGCAAGAAGTATTATGTACACCCGGCTATTCTAAATGCGTATGAGAAAAAGGAGCTTGATAATTACTTTGCCAAGATCCGAAAAAGTGAAGATGACCCATCGGCCGATATAGGTCTAAGCACGTCCGAGAAAGTACTGATGACTTTTCTAAAAGATTTGGCCGCGACCGAAGGAATCCTTGCTTAAGCCGGGGTGACCTTACTAACGTTTCGGTAAACAAATAACTGGAATATATGCCGCCTGGCGAACCGTCCGGGCGAGTCGGCATTGACTAGCTTAGTATACGTCGCTTTAGGCACATCATAATACTCATACGCGCTTCCATCAGAGAATTCGACCTTCAATGTTTGGCTTTTATAGCTGAAGTCGGCGAGGGTGGCTGTGTTAATGGTCTCCAAATATTGAGGTAACGCGTTGGCGGCGGTCTCCGGGGCGATGCTCACCAAAAAATGATAGGCTTCGATGATGTGTTTGCTTTTCTCCTCGGCCTCTGTCTTTTCGCTGGCGTCACTTTGAAACTTATCGGGATGCCAGTCTTTCATCATATTTCGGTAAACGGTTCTAAGTTGGTTCAAATCCGCATTCTTGTCTACGCCCAGAAGGCTCCGCGCATCAATGATTTTTTTCATTCAGCCGCGAAAATACCGATTAAAGTTCAAGCTTTAGAAACGCCTTTCCAAGGTATGCTGAAAGCATCCCTGCAGACAGCGCTGTTTCTCCATGATCAAGAGCGGCAAGATCACCGGCGAGCCCGTGAAGATGAACCCCTATAAGCGCCGCCTCCGTTGGTGGATAGCCCTGGGCAAGCAGAGCTGTAAGGATTCCCGTGAGCGTGTCTCCACTTCCTCCGGTGGCCATCCCTGGGTTTCCGCTGGTGTTGAACCAGGTTTTACCGTCCGGGAAAGTAATGCTTGTCCTATTTCCTTTCAAGATGATTACTGCACCGCTTTCCCTGCTGAGAATGACTTGTTTGCTTAATCGCTCATGGTCAGAGCCAGACGGCCCGGCTAAACGGTCGAATTCTCCGGGATGCGGCGTTAGTATGGCATTATGGGGGACCTTTTTGGGCCAGTTTCGATTCCCGGCGAGGATATTTAAGGCATCGGCATCAATCACGACTGGCTGGGTGCAGTGTTCGAACACCTGATTTACAGTGTTAACCGTTTCGGGGTTCATGCCCAGGCCGGGACCAATCCCCAGCGCATTGAACTTTCCGCTGGGTATAGGATCGCCTGCAAGGAAGTCTGGGTTTGCTGAGAGAAAGGCCATACATTCCGGAACCTGGGATAGTAAGATCTCCCGGATACTTTCTGGGACACAGACACTCACCAAGCCGCTGCCGCCATGGAGACTTCCCTTAGCGCACAGAACAGCCGCGCCGGCTTTTTGCCGGCTCCCGGCAATAAGAAGCGAGTGCCCAAAAGTTCCTTTGTGCCCAAAAGGTGGCCTGATCCTAAACAAGCTTCGGCACTTGTCCAGGTCAAGCAAGAAATTGGACGCTTTAACGGTTTTTAAGTAGCCTCTGTGAAGCCCAATGTCTTCAATTTCGACAAAGCCGCAAGCCGAGCCGGTGTCGGCGAGCAAAAAGGACGGTTTGAGGCATTGGAAGGTAATCGTAAGATCGGCTTGGATAACTGGCTGCTCAAGGACGGGAGGACCAAAGTCAGGATGGAGCCCGCTCGGTATGTCGACCGCTATTACACGCTCTCGCGGAAAACGCGGCTGGCTTTCCTTCCAGACGTTGATCTCAACGATAAGCTTCGTAAATACTCCAGGGAGCGGAAGCCGTACCGAAGTGCCAAAAAGGGCGTCAACGATCAGAGCATTATCGGAGATAGACCTAAACCACCCGTCTTCGGTTAAATCATCTTGATACGCTGACTTAGATGAAGCCAGCAACTTTGTTCGTTGTAGTTTAAATAAGGGACTTTCCTTTAGTCCTCCTGTGATTGCGATGGCGGTTGCCGTATAAGACCAGGCATTAAGCCACCTTGCGACAACGAGCCCGTCCGCACCATTATTCCCCGGCCCGCAGAAAACCAAGACGGGACGCTTCCGGGAAAGACGCCTTGTTATAACGAGTGCTGCTTTCAATGCCGCCCGCTCCATTAAAGCCTCGCCCGAAACCGGCTCGTGCTTGATGGTGAAGGCATCCCAATCGTGGATCTGAAGGGCCGAAAGAACTTGCAATGAATTAATCGATCATTTCCCTTTCAAGGCAACTGCCGGTTCAGCAGCTACGCCGGCATCAGCTGCACCAGATGAACCAGCAACAAAATCCCGTATCCGCGCTTCGATCTCGTCGGCTAACTCAGGGTTGTCAAGCAAGAGTTGTTTCACCCCATCACGTCCCTGGCCAAGTTTGGTGTCCTTGTAGCTAAACCAAGAACCGGCCTTTTTGATGATGTCATAATCAACACCAAGGTCGATGATTTCGCCAACCTTCGATATGCCTTCACCATACATGATATCGAACTCGGCGACTCTAAAAGGAGGGGCCACCTTGTTTTTTACAATCTTAACCTTAACCCGGTTGCCGGTCACCTCGTCATTATCTTTGATCTGCCCGGTGCGGCGTATGTCAAGCCTTACCGATGCATAGAACTTTAAGGCGTTCCCACCCGTGGTGGTTTCAGGATTGCCGAACATCACGCCGATCTTTTCTCTAAGCTGGTTGATGAATATACAGCAGCAACCGGTCTTACTGATCGTTCCAGTCAGTTTTCGAAGGGCCTGCGACATTAGCCTGGCCTGAAGGCCCATCTTCGAATCACCCATTTCACCCTCAATCTCACTTTTTGGAACAAGAGCAGCAACAGAATCAATGACAATAATGTCAATGGCTCCCGAACGAATAAGATTATCGGCGATTTCAAGCGCCTGTTCACCATTATCGGGTTGAGAGATAAGCAGGTTTTCAATATCAACGCCAAGCTTCGCAGCATAAAAGCGATCCAGGGCGTGCTCGGCATCAATGACAGCCGCGATCCCACCTTTCTTTTGCGCTTCGGCGACAGCATGCAAGGCTAGTGTGGTCTTTCCCGAGCTCTCGGGACCATAGATCTCGATAACCCTTCCTTTAGGCAAGCCGCCAATTCCCAGAGCGATGTCAAGCCCCAGAGAACCGGTCGATATGGCCTCGATCGGTTCAATTTGATTGTCTCCAAGTTTCATGACCGTGCCCTTACCATACGATTTATCCAGTTTATCCAATGTTAGCTGGAGTGCTTTTAATTTTTCCTTTTGCTCAGTCATGTTCTCGGTTTTCAGTGTAGGACGGGGTATTAAAATTACGCAAATTTTCGGGTTCAGAAAGCGAGCCCCGCAACTGCCCTTCCCTCAGCGTTTCCAGCCGTTCGAGTTTGTAGCGGCTTTTAATGAAATAAAAACAAAACCCGGTAAGCGGGCACGCCTCGCATTGGGGTTTGCGCGCTTTGCACACATAGCGTCCGTGAAGGATCAACCAGTGATGCGCTATACCAATTTTGTCTAGGGGTAAATAACGAACCAATTCCTTTTCGGTCTCAAGAGGAGTTTTGCTTTTTGTAAGACCAAGCCTGTTTGCAACTCTGAATACATGGGTGTCCACTGGCATGGCCGGCTGTAAGTAAACTACAGAAGAAATAACGTTTGCCGTTTTACGGCCTACTCCAGGTAACTTCTGAAGATCTTCAAGAGAAGGGGGCACCAACCCCGCAAAATCGCTGATAAGCATCTGAGCCATTCCCCACAAATGTTTGGCTTTATTGTTCGGGTAGCTCACACTTTTGATATACGGCAGGATCTCAGCGGGACTCGCAGCCGCCATAGCGGCCGCAGTGGGGAAGCGGTCGAAAAGTTTGGGGCTTATGGAATTAATGCGTTTATCGGTACACTGCGCCGAAAGAATTACAGCGACAAGCAATTCGAAGGGGTCTCTATACTCTAGTTCTGTTTTTGGATCGGGCGAATGAAGACTAAAGTAGTCTACAAACGCATTATACCTTTTCTGCTTGCGTCTGTTCTTCATAAATACCAATACAAGCTGATGGGTGCGATCACACCTGCTCAACGCCTGCTCGAAAATTACCTGGACACTATTTGGTTATTCTTGAAAACTCCAGAATAAAATTCACAGAGTCTGCTGAGGGGTCAAGGAGCGAGTTATTTAAGGCTTGTTTAATTTCGCAATAATCCTGAAAGTTCTCGGTAAGTTCCTCGTCAATCGCCAGAAGGTTTTCCATCAAACCGGCTTCCAGTGTGCTTTCCTCAGTATACAGATGACGCACCAGATCATTCTGAGTAAATGTTTGGATCATAAGCTAACGTTAAGTTAATCAGGTTGATAAATTAACGGCGAAGCTTTTGAATTATTTCACCCGGTTAGGTGTTTTGGATCCTATATCTTCAATTTTACAAACTACGTTTTTGTTAAATCCCGTTAAATCCCGGCATTGATACGGCTCTCCCTGGTATGCATCATCTTACGAAGATTATTGAGAGCATAACGCATACGTCCAAGAGCAGTGTTAATACTTACTTCGGTGATCTCAGCAATTTCTTTAAAGGATAGATCACCATAATGACGCATGATCAACACTTCTTTTTGCTCCTCGGGAAGCTTCTCGATAAGCTTTCTAATATCGCTCCAGGTCTGTTCACGGATCATTCTGTCTTCAACATTCTCATCCAGAATATGAATGACACTAAAGATATCAAAGCCTTCCTGGGTAGCGACGATAGGAGTTCGCCTTTCTCTCCTGAAATGGTCGATAACAAGGTTATGCGCTATCCTGATCATCCATGGCAGGAATTTCCCTTCCTCATTGTATTTCCCCGCCCGCAGCGTATTAATAACCTTGATGAACGTATCTTGAAAAATGTCCTCAGCAAGAGCCTGGTCTTTTACAAGAAGATATATGGAGGTGTAGACCTTTGATTTGTGCCGTTTAATAAGCTCGGCCAGGGCCGCTTCCCCACCGTTCAAGTATAAGGTGATCAGTTGTTGATCACATAATGTATTTAGAGACATAGTAAATTTCTACGAGTGCTTTGACTTAAAATAAATGTAGAAATTATCCTATAGTGTGGGTGTTGGATTAACTTATAATGATGTAAGATACTATAAAACTAGCTTTTATTTCCAACAGACACAAACAAAAGATTTTTGTAGTCTGTTTGCCGAGAGCATCCCAAGGCCGTTATGTTTGCAAGTGAGGCTTTACAGCTGTAACCCTACCCGAATGATCAATGAAACTGCCACCCTGGATCCAGCACACTATGTGATCATTAGGGGAGCGAGAATGCATAATCTTAAAAATATCGATGTTGATATTCCTAAGAATAAACTGGTTGTGATCACCGGCCTTTCGGGGTCAGGAAAGTCTTCCCTGGCTTTTGATACGCTTTATGCCGAGGGACAGAGAAGGTACGTCGAAAGTCTGTCTTCTTACGCCCGCCAGTTTCTAGGCCGCATGGATAAGCCCGATGTTGACTTTATCAGAGGAATAGCGCCGGCCATTGCCATAGAGCAAAAAGTGATTTCAAGCAACCCCCGCTCCACCGTTGGCACATCCACGGAAATTTACGATTACCTCAAACTTTTGTTTGCGCGGATAGGCAAAACTTTTTCACCTGTTTCTGGCAATGAGGTCAAAAAGAATTCAGTTTCAGATGTCGTGAATTTCATTCTAGCCTTTGAGCCTGGTACCGTCGCCGAAATCCTTTGTCCTCTCCATCCCTCAGGCAACCGTGGGTTTAAGGAAGAACTTTCTGTCCTGGTTCAAAAAGGCTTTAAGCGGGTTGTTTACAAAGGTCTCACTTCAAGGATCGAGGAGCTGCTTAACGACCCGGTGATAGAAAATGCAACCCTCAAAGAAAAAACACTTTTGATTCTGATTGACCGCATCGTCAGGAATGCCACGAATTCTGGCAGTGATCCGGATGACGACATACAGCACCGGCTGGCCGACTCCCTTCAAACCGCCTTTTTTGAAGGGAAAGGGGACGCTGTTGTTCGCAAGGGAGACGAGGCGTATTCGTTTAGTGACCGATTCGAACTGGACGGGATGGTCTTTGAAGAACCAAGCACCAACTTGTTCAGCTTTAATAATCCTTATGGAGCATGCAAACTGTGCGAAGGCTATGGAAAGGTGATCGGGATCGATGAAGACCTTGTCTTTCCAGACAAAAGCAAATCTGTTTTCGATGGTGTTGTCGTTCCATGGAAAGGTGAAAAAATGAAAGAATGGAATGAAAAGCTTATCAGACACGCGGATAAGTTCAATTTTCCTATACACCGTCCATACAGCCAGCTCTCTGAAAAGGAAAAGCAGTTGTTATGGACTGGAAACAAGTATTTTGAAGGACTTACTGAATTTTTCAAACAGCTCGAACAACAAACCTATAAGATACAGTACCGGGTCATGCTTTCCAGGTACCGGGGCAAAACAACCTGTCCTGAGTGTAAAGGGAGCCGTCTGCGAAAAGACGCGGGGTACATCAAAGTTGGTGGAAGGTCCATCGTTGATCTGGTGCTTTTGCCTCTTGAAAAGGCAGCCGGCTTTTTTAATCAGCTCGAGTTAAGTGAGCATGATACCAGCGTCGCCAGCCGCTTACTGGCAGAAGTAAAAAACCGGCTTGGCTTTATGCTCGATGTTGGGCTAGGATACCTTACACTTAACAGGTTGTCGTCTACCTTGTCTGGAGGAGAATCACAGCGCATTAATCTGGCTACATCATTAGGAAGCAGCCTTGTTGGGTCCATTTATGTACTCGACGAACCCAGTATTGGCCTTCACCCCCGCGACACACACCGCCTTATCAAGGTTTTGAAGGGGCTGCGCGACGCGGGAAATACGGTCATCGTCGTCGAACATGAAGAAGAGATCATGCATGAAGCCGATCACCTGATCGACATTGGCCCTATGGCGGGTTCAGAAGGCGGAAGGCTCATTTTCTCCGGTTCGTTCGCAGAGATCCTAACCGATACTGAAAGTCTCACCGGGCGGTATCTGAGTGGTCGTGAGCAAATTTCAACACCAGCCTCACGCCGTAAGTGGAGTGACTTCATCGAGATCAAAGGGGCTCGCGAGAATAACCTACAGAATATTGATGTGAAGTTTCCTTTGTATGTCCTCACCGCGATCACCGGTGTAAGTGGTTCGGGAAAGACCAGTCTGGTTAAGCGCATACTGTATCCTGCTCTTCAAAAACACATCGGCAACTACACGGGTGAGCAAACAGGGATATACAACTCGATCGAGGGAGATCTTGATCAGGTAACACAGGTTGAAATGATCGACCAAAACCCTATTGGGCGTTCATCTAGATCGAACCCCGTCACCTATATCAAGGCTTTTGACGACATTAGAAACCTTTACGCCAGCCAGTCATCGGCCCGCTCGGCCGGCTTGAAAGCCGCTCACTTCTCATTTAACGTCGAAGGCGGCCGGTGTGAAACCTGTCAGGGGGAGGGAGAGGTTAAAATAGCCATGCAATTTATGGCCGACATTTTTCTTACTTGTGAAACCTGCCAGGGCAAACGATTTAAAGAACATGTCCTCGAGGTTGTATATAGGGAGAAGAACATCTCAGAGGTTCTCGATTTGACGGTCGACGAGGCGATCGGTTTTTTCAATGCCGAGCCCAAAATACTTGCCCGCATCATGCCTTTGGCCGAGGTGGGACTTGGCTACGTGAAGCTTGGCCAAAGTTCAAACACCTTATCTGGGGGAGAGGCTCAGCGCATCAAGCTCGCGTATTTTTTGATCAAAGGAAATAACCAGCATCATACCCTGTTCATTTTTGATGAACCAACTACAGGTCTTCATTTCCACGATATTCGAAAGCTGTTACATTCATTTGACGCTTTGGTAAAGCAGGGGAACACCATCATTGTGATCGAGCACAATCTGGATGTGATCAAAGCTGCCGATTGGATCATTGACATTGGACCCGAGGGGGGCGATGCGGGTGGAGGTCTTGTATACGCCGGTACGCCTGAGGGCCTGGCTGAGTATCCTGATTCTTATACTGGGCAATTTCTTAAAAGCAGGATCGGGCGGCATCAACTGCAAAATGCAATCTCTTAGGCCCTTGTCAAGCGGCTGAGCGAACAATGACCCTACCGCGAACTGTCTAAAAGCTCGAGGCAACGCTCTCTATCGAGACCCATTTGGACTTTCATCTCTTCGAGGTTTGTAAAATTACGGTCCCCCCTGATATAGTGTTTAAGCCGTATTTGAATTCGCTGTGAATAAATATTATCATCAAAATCAAAAATATTGACTTCTATAGAGCGGTTCATTCCGTTTACGACAGGCCGGTTACCGATGTACAGCATTCCCCGGTAGCTACCGCTTGCCACTTTAACTTCCACTGCATAGATCCCATCGGCTGGGATAAGTTTGTACGTTTCGGAAATAAGCAAGTTCGCAGTCGGGTAACCCAGCGTTCGGCCAAGCTGGTCACCAAGCATGACCGTTCCTGTCAGAGGATAATGATAACGGAGGTACGCCGAAGCAGTCGCGATATCGCCGGCAAGTAAGGCGTTCCTGATCTTTGTCGAGCTTACTGCAATATCTTCGATGTCCTGCTTGGAGATCTCTTCAACCTCAAAGCCAAACACGGGTGCCAGATCGCGCAAGCTTGCAAGACTTCCTTTTCGGTCTTTGCCAAAGTGATGATCGTAACCAATGACCAGCTTGCGGCAATTGATTCTTTCGACCAAAACCCTGGTGACAAATTCGTCAGACGTCAAATTTGAAAAGTCACGGGTAAAAGGCGTTATGAGCAAGTGATCAATACCCATTCCTTCCAGCAGCTCGATCTTCTCGGGAATAGTGTTCAGCAATTTTAGCCAGGTCTCCTCGGGGTGCAAGATCATACGCGGGTGGGGAAAAAAAGTGATGATCAGCGTTTCACCCCCTATTTCGGCCGCAATCTCTTTCATCCGGTGTATGATCTTTTGGTGACCAAGATGTACCCCGTCAAAGGTCCCCGTTGTCACGACTGGTGACCTAGCCTTAGAGAATTCAGATATTTCGCGGTAGACCTTCATGATGGTTCCCCGGACCCTGCTTTTTCATGAAAACCCTTAAGCGTATGCTCCTTGCGCGAATAAGCGGGCAAGGGTGCTGCAAGGCCTCTCCACTCCCTTATGACGTTGATGAGTGCGTCCATTTCCCAGGCATTCCCGAGTGTAAAGCCCCCTATGGCCGTTCGTGACAACCTGGAAAGGTAGGCGCCAGAACGGAGGTCCAGCCCAATTTGACTCACTAGTGACCGAACGTAAGTTCCTTTACTGCAAACAATTTTGAAATCAATCTCCGGAAAACGCGTTGCGTCCACTTCAAAAGAACGTACCAAAATACGGCGCGCTTTTAAAAGCGGCACTTCGCCCCGGCGTGCGACTTCGTAGGCTCTTTCGCCGTTGATCCTCAAAGCCGAGAATGGCGGGCTAAGCTGTTCGATCTCTCCTGTTAGCTTGTGTGCCGCCGCCTTGATTGCAGAAGCCGTTATATGTCCCGTTTCAAAAACGGCGTTGATCTCGGACTCAAGATCGAATGTAGGCGTGCTGCCGCCAAGAACAAAAGTCCCTTCGTAGGTTTTTTCCTGAGCCTGATAGGAGTCTATCGTTTTAGTGAATTTCCCTGTACAAACAATCAGGAGGCCAGTAGCAAGGGGGTCAAGTGTACCTGCATGGCCAACTTTAAGCTTAGGCAATTTTATGGTTTGCCTTATCTTGCCAACGACATCAAAGGAGGTCCAGCGCAGGGGTTTGTTAATAATAAGCACCTCACCCTCTGCGAAAGAAAAACTATGCATTGCCCAATTCCAACTTACACCAGCTGAAGGTTGCCTGTACGGGTAAGCACCAAAATGATGATGGCAAGGCCAACAATGATGCGGTAAATCCCAAACACCTGAAATCCGTGGCGACTTAGGTAGGTAACAAAACCTCTTATTGCCAGTAAGGCGACAAAAAACGCGATCACATTCCCAATGGCCAGCATGGTCATGTTGTCTTTTGTAAACAGCTCGGGATGAGCCTTATGCGTATCGTACAACTCTTTTGCAGTGGCGGCGAACATCGTAGGTACAGCCAGGAAAAATGTGAACTCGGCGGCTGCCCGGCGGGTAAGCTTTTGACTAAGTCCGCCAATGATCGTTGCCGCCGATCTGGATACACCAGGGATCAGGGCGATAATTTGAAACAATCCTATCTTGAAAGCCTTCGCGAAAGAAACATGGCTTGAATCTGACGCCTCATCATTGCCCTCCTTCGCCGAGTGAGGCAATAGGCGGTCAATGAACAGCAAAACGATTCCACCCACAAATAAAGAGATTCCGACAATGAGAACATTTCCTAGCATCACCTCTATGTACTTTTTCAAAAGCAGACCTGCTATGGCAATGGGAATGAATGCCACGAACAGCCTGAGATAAAAATCAAATGATCTGAAGAATCGTTTGTAATAAAGTACAACAACAGAGACGATAGCACCCAACTGAACGGCAACTGTAAACAATTTCGTAAAATCACTCCCGGCTATCCCCATGAAGGACGACGCGATGATCATGTGACCTGTTGACGAAACCGGTAGGAACTCGGTGATCCCCTCAATGATCGATAAGATGATCGCCTGTAATAAAGTCATTTTTTTCGCTAGGTGGTTTTACGGGGGTTAATAAAAATCGCCACAAACTCGATCGCAAAGCCGAGGAGTACTACGATTGGAGCAAGAACTATTTTGGTAGCAGACATAATATCTGTTGTACCAGACATGAGGTAGAAACCAAGTGCTATGACCAAAATTCCCCCGACCATCACCTGGTAGTTAAGCTTGCCGAAGATAAAGTCGGCAGGTTTCGGTGTCCCAGGTGTGAGCGGTTTGCTGGTGGATTGCGGCCGGGAAGCTGCAAAAGACGTGGAGATTTTTGAGGCCGTGAACGGCGTGATAGTCTCAACAACCTTAGCGCCAGACTGGCCGCCACCGCTACTGGTTCGCTGTGATGCAACTCCATTCTTCTGAGACCGTTGATCCGGTTCGGCAGCAGGAGCAGGGTTCAAAGTACCGTTACGTACACCACTAGCCGAACCGTTTCGGCCTTTATTGGAACTTAATTTCTTAGCCATAGCTCAATGTTTTCAAACTAATTAATAATATAACCGGTCCGCGTTTGTGCGCAAGTACTTGTTCACTGCAAAAAATGTACTTATAAAAGATAGTAAGACACCTAGAACCAGGACGCAGGCAAACACATAGATGAATTGCGACCGGTCCTGGAGCTGAACGATCTCAGGAAATTCTCTTTGGGCGACCCATAAAAGCGCAAGCAGCAACACAGCAGCAACGATACCGGCAAGAAGGCCATTGATGACGCCGATGCCCAGAAACGGCCTGATGATAAAACCACGCGTTGCGCCCACTAACTGCATACTTTTAATAAGAAACCGGCGGGAATAAATGGCCAGGCGTACGGTTACGAAGATGATCAGGATGGCGACAATCAGCAAGATCACCGCGAAAACGGCAAGGATGATAAAGATAGTCCTTATGTTGTGATTGATACTTTCGACCAGAGACTGCTGGTAGTTGATCTCTTTTACGATAGAATTCGTACCCAAATCACTTTTAATCTCTGATATGCTGTCACGTACGGCGTAGCGTGGTTTAAGATAAATATCTATGCTTGCCGTGAGCGGATTATACCCTAAAAAATGAATGAAATCCTCACCAAGGTCTTTGGTAAGCGTTTTAGCAGCGGTTTCTTTGCTTATATAAACCGATTTTTTCACATAAGCGTGAGCATTGATCTCTTTTTGAAGGCTCACGGCGTCGGCATCGGCTGCATCTTCGTTGAGGATTACGGTGAGAATGATGTTTTCCTTGATGTAGTTCGCAAGATTCTCGGCGTGTATTCCAATTAGACTTATAAGCCCGATCATAAGCAGTACCATGGATGTGCTCACTACGGTAGACGTGTAGATGCGGCGCGCCTTGCCTTTGTGTCCACTGTCTTCAATTTCTTCCATGCAAGTGCTGCTTCTATGGGTCCCGAATGCGAAAATAAGGTTTACATTTTACTAATTTCGGCGCTTACAACATTTTAGCGCCGCCTGGCTGCTTAAACTGCTTTATTGAGGAGACTCGCAGACGACCTATGGATTACCATTTCAGGGAGATAGAACTCAAGTGGCGAACTTTCTGGGCCGAACATAAAACGTTCCATACCTCTGAAGATTTCACCCGGCCAAAATATTATATCCTTGACATGTTTCCATACCCAAGTGGGGCCGGCTTGCATGTTGGCCACCCGCTAGGATATATAGCTAGCGACATTTTAGCCCGTTACAAGCGCTTGGAGGGCTATAATGTGCTGCACCCAATGGGATATGACGCCTTTGGATTGCCTGCCGAACAGTACGCCATCCAAACGGGGCAGCATCCTGCATTAACTACTGCCGAGAACATCAAGCGTTACCGGGAACAGCTGGATGACCTCGGCTTTTCGTTTGACTGGTCCCGCGAAGTACGAACCTCGGACCCGGAGTTTTACAAGTGGACTCAGTGGATATTTATCCAATTTTTTAACTCTTGGTATAATCTTGAAACAAATCGCGCCGAACCGCTTACGTCACTCATTGAACGTTTTGAACGCCAAGGAAACCTTGAGGTTAAAGCCTCTACGGGCGATGTTCTACAGTTTGACGCCGGCGACTGGGCCCATTATACAGAAGTAGAAAAGGAAGAGGTTCTCATGGGATACCGGCTTGCCTTTCAGGCTAATTCGACGGTGAACTGGTGCGCCGGTCTCGGGACCGTGCTCGCGAACGAAGAGGTGAAAGACGGGTATTCAGAACGTGGTGGTTTCCCCGTCGTACGCAAGCAGATGCGGCAGTGGTTTTTACGCATCACCGCTTATGCAGGGCGTCTTCTTGAAGGTCTTAAAACGTTAGACTGGAGTGAGTCCGTAAAAGAAATGCAACGTAACTGGATAGGCAGGTCACAGGGCGCTTCACTTACTTTTAAGGTCACGGGTGAGGGCGATGTGTCGATCGAGGTCTTTACAACACGGCCAGATACCGTCTTCGGTTGCACCTTTCTGGTTCTTGCGCCCGAGTATGAGGATCTCGAAAATATCGTGCGACCAGCCTTGAAGGAAGAAGTCGACACCTATGTAAGGCAAAGTGGTCTGCGTTCAGAACGGGACCGCCAGGCCGATATCAAAACTGTTTCGGGAGCTTTTACCGGCGCGTATGCTGTAAATCCTTTTACGGGCGAAGACATACCAATCTACATCGCTGGTTACGTGCTTGCCGGTTATGGTACGGGCGCAGTTATGGCTGTACCTTCTGGCGATGAACGGGACTTTAAGTTTGCCCGGCATTTTGGATTAAGTATCGTGCCGGTCGTTGAGGGCTATGACGCCGACGAATGTTATACCGGTAAAGAGGGTACGCTTAAAAATTCGGACTTCCTTGACGGCTTAAGCATTCCAGCCGCCTTAACCGCCGTCATCAGTGAGATTGAAAAAAGAGGGCTTGGGAAAGGAAAAGTGAATTTTAGACTGAGGGACGCAGGTTTTAGCCGGCAACGGTATTGGGGGGAGCCTTTCCCGGTCTACTACAAAGACGGGGTAGCGCATATGCTTCCTGATGCGGAGCTGCCCCTTATTTTGCCGCAGGTGGACAAATATCTACCGACCGAGACCGGTGATCCTCCGCTGGGACGTGCTGCAGGTTGGACAACCATGGAAGGTTATCCTTTAGAAATAAATACGATGCCCGGTTGGGCGGGGTCAAGCTGGTACTTTCTACGTTATATGGATCCGGACAACCCCCATGAACTGGCCTCTTCAGAAAAAATCGCTTACTGGAAGGGTATTGATCTTTATCTGGGAGGTTCAGAGCATGCGACCGGCCACTTGCTCTACGTGCGGTTGTGGACAAAGTTTTTGTATGACCTGGGTATAAGCGCGGTAGATGAGCCAGCAAAAAAATTGGTAAACCAGGGAATGATCCAGGGCAGGTCAAGCCTTATATACCGGTTGAGAGGAACAGCGATCTATTTCTCGGCAGACTTGTATAAGCGCCTTAAAGCCAATGGAGACGCCGACATCGAAACTGGTGTCCATCCACAAACCGCCGCAGAGATTAGTGACCTGATTCGTAAAAAGGTCGGCGCTGAGGTTTTCCTGGAAGCCGGAAAGGTGATCCATGGAGCTTCATTCAAGGACACTGACCAAATAAGGAATTACCCCATCCAAATTCTCCACGTTGACGTGAACATGGTTCATAACGATTTTTTGGATGAGGATGCTTACAAGTCCTGGCGGCCCGAGACAGCCGGGGCTGTCTTCATTTCTGAAGGAGATAAGTTTACCCTGGGTTCAGAGGTGGAAAAAATGTCAAAGTCGAAGCTTAACGTGGTCAATCCAGATGATGTCATCGCGAGCTACGGTGCCGATACGCTCAGAATGTATGAGATGTTTTTGGGACCATTAGAACTGGCAAAACCCTGGAACACCAATGGCATCGAGGGCGTTTTCAAATTCTTGCGTAAATTTTGGCGCTTATTCCATGATGATGAGGGAGGTTTTAAGCTGGCTGAATCTAAACCTTCGGCAGAGGCCCTAAAAAGCCTGCATAAGATGATACGCAAAGCGACAGAAGACCTTGAAAAGCTTTCGTTCAACACTTCTGTCAGCAGCTTTATGATCTGTGTCAATGAACTCGGCGCCATGAAATGCTGCTGTAGGGCCATCCTTGAACCGCTGCTGGTACTTCTTTCACCCTATGCGCCGCACATTTGCGAAGAACTTTGGGAGCGGGCCGGTAAGGTACCCGGCAGCATTAGCCAGGCTGTGTGGCCCAGGTACGACCCTGACTTTTTGATTCAGTCTTCGTTCAATTACCCGATCTCGATCAATGGAAAGACCCGTTTTAACATAACGTTCTCCCTGGATCTCAGCGAGCGGGAGCTGGAAGAGCAGCTTGTTCAAAACGCTTTGTTTAGGCAGCATATTGACGGCCGTGTCCTAAAAAAAATAATCATTGTTAGGGGCCGAATCATTAACCTGGTTATTTAACGTCTCCAAGTTATAGCGTTAATTTAGCCCTCACTATTCACGTTTTAAAGTTTGCGAATGAAATTTTTTTTGCTCTTCCTTATCTCCATTCTTTTTTTCCAGGTTTCCAAAGCAGCGACAGACTATAAGACCGACTCCATTAGGTCACGTAATCTGCCAGGCGGCAACGGCCGCATTACAGGAACGGTAATGGACTCTTCAAGCAGACAGCCGGTTGAATTCGCGACGGTTTCGATCTTTCCTCAAGGCAGTACAAAACCGGTCGACGGTACTGTAACCGATAATAAAGGGAGCTTCAGGATCCAGGCATTACAGATTGGGACATACCGGGTCAATATTTCTTTTATCGGTTACCGGGCAAAGAATAGAATAGTGATTATTGGCCCTTCGTCTTACAATGTGAATCTTGGACGGATTAATCTTTCGTCCAACTCGGTCGCACTCAAGGGAGTAACGGTTACCACCCAGAGAGACCTCATCGAAAATCGTATTGACAAGATGGTGTTCAATGCCGAAAAGGACATCACTTCCCAGGTGGGGGCGGCAACAGATGTTTTGCGTAAAGTGCCGCAGATCTCAGTCGATGTAGACGGTAATGTGGAGCTGCGCGGAAGCCAGAATGTGCGTGTACTTATTAACGGAAAACCTTCTACCATTCTTGCCACTAGCCTTGCCGACGCGCTTCAGTCTATTCCCGCCAATCAGATCAAGAGCATTGAAGTGATCACAAATCCTTCGGCGAAGTACGATGCGGAGGGTACTGCGGGAATCATCAACATTATTCTCAAGAAGTCGACTGCCAAAGGAGTCAATGGGAATATCAATACCTCTGTAGGTACCCGGTTTGAGAACGGGACTTTGAACTTGACGGCCCGCCGGGGAACTTTTGGGGTCAACGCGGGGGTATCAGGGAATGAACTTTTGCCAAACACCGGTTACACGACTTCGACCCGGATCACCACTGATTCGTTAGGTCGGCATTCCACTTTACATCAGGCAGGTTCCACGCATAACATACGAAACGGCTACAACGCGAATTTTGGGGTGGACTGGGACATCTCTGAAAAAGACAACTTCACTTCCTCTATCCGGTATAATAATTTTGGACGGGGTGGTAACGGCCCGCTTAGACAAAATGCGGTATTTGATGCCGGTTTGCCAGTCAAGGTTTCTGGCGCTCAAAACTTTCCCGACATCACTCGAAATAGTAACAGTACTTCCAGAGTGAAAGGCTATGACTGGAATACCGATTACAAGCACATGTTCAACGATCAGGGACGTGAATTTGACGCCTCTTACCAATATAGTGTAAATGACAATAACACCTATTATTCCCAGCAGCAGTATAAGAACATCAAGAACGCTACGGATTCCCTCTTTTCGGGCCAGCGCAGCTCGAACCTAGGCCGGTCGGTGGAACAAAACATCCAACTTGATTATACTGAGCCAATCTCAAAAACCACTAAACTTGAAGTTGGCGCTAAAGCGGTGATACGAGATATTACGAGTAACAGCACAGGCGATTCCCTAAACCGCTCTCAATTTGTTCCCGACGGGCGATTAACGAACGTTTTCGATTATCACCAAAAGATATATGCTGGATATGCCCTCCTTACGTTTAAAGCATCAAAATGGCTTGATGTTTACGGTGGTCTAAGAGTTGAGCATACGGATAACAAAGCCAATTTCTCGGCACAGCAAGGGATCAACATTCCGTCCTACAACACTTATATTCCGTCTTTAACGCTGTCACACACCATAAACCAGACGCAAACAATCAAAGCTTCGTATACCAGACGTGTCCAGCGACCAGGTTTTAATACCCTCAACCCTTTTTATAATGTCAGTGATCCAAATACGATCACTACCGGAAACCCTTTCCTAGCGCCTGAACTCACCCAATCGGCTGAGCTTACTTATAATACTTTTCTTGGCAAGGGAAGCTCGATCAACGTCGCGCTTTATTACCGTTTTACCGCAGATGATATCCAGCCCTATCTTGTCCCCTTCAAAACAACAACGATCGATGGATCGGCCTATAGCAATGTTCTTGTTTCAACTCCTGAAAATATTGGCCGGCAAAAGCTGACAGGCCTCAATCTTTTTGGCTCTGTTCCATTTACCCGGAAATTTACAGTTCGGGCGAACGCTAATTTGTTTATCGATGACCTCACCAATATTAGTGATCCCCGTCAAAACAGCAACACGTTCGATTATAATCTGAACGCCAATGCGAGCTATAATTTTTTAGAGACTTTAAGCGGCGAATTCTTTGGCTTTTTCAACAGTCCGCGGCGAACCGTTCAGGGACGTAATCCTTCGTTTAGCTTCTACAATTTCGGGATCCGAAAGCAGCTTTGGAAGAAAAAAGGGAGTATTGCGCTCACCGCGTCCTCACCGTTCAACGCTTACCGTTATTTCAACTCACAAGTTAACGGTCCCGGCTTCTCGCAATCGACAGAACGAAAAGTGCCTTTCAGGTCAATAGGGATCAATTTCAACTATTCCTTTGGGAAGCTCAATTACACCGATAAAAAGAAGTTTAATAGCAAGCCATCAGAATCGGACTCGAACCAAGGAGGTGATGATCCCGAGGGTGGCGGTGGAGGAAGCGGCGGCGGCGGTGGTCGTTCAGGAGGCGGCGGTGGTCGTGCTGGAGGCCGTGGTTCTGGCGCAGCGGCAGCAGGTGCGCCAGGAGCAGGTTACGGCGGTTCAGGCGGTAAAGGCGGCAGGCCCGGAGAATATATACGCAATGGAGCTAAGCGGGACAGTTTGCAGCGAAGGGATAGTTCCAGTTCTTCGAGAACAGACAGCACCTTGCCATCAAGACCCTCCGTAGATTCAAATCGCGTCAGGCAGCCGGTAACATCAGCCGGTAACAGAGGGGATTCTACAGTAGGAAGCCCGGCGCCAGAAACAACTGCACCGGGCACCACTCCAGCAGGCACGCAGCCAAGTAGATCTATGAGCCAGCCCGCCGGAAATCCACCCTCTAGAAGCCGACCTGGCGGTTCTGGTGGTACAAGACCTAAGCCTTAATAGTTGTTACATGACTTAATTACCGCCAGCCGCCACCTAAAGCGCGATAGAGTTCGGCTTCGGCGTTGAGTTCATCACGCTTAATTGACGCGAGGGTAAGCTCACTTTGCAACACACTTCCCTGAGCGGTAATAACCTCTAGATAGGTGGCCAAACCTTGTTGAAATAGCAAGTCGGCATGCTTTGTAGCTTGCTCCAAAATGCTTACTTGACTGGCGACAATAGTACGCTGGGTCTTCAACTTTTGGATCTTGACCAGTGCATCAGACACTTCACTCACCGCCTGTACGACCGACTGCCTGAACCGCTCAACCGCTTGCTCCCGTTCTAGTATCGATACCTGGTACTGAGTATGCAGTTGCCGGTGGGCGACAAGAGGCTGGACCAGGCTTCCGGTAGCGATACCAAACAGCGAGGCCGGAACATTGAACCAGTTGCTCGCTAAAAACGAGTTTGCGCCTCCTGATGCGGTAATTTGTATGGACGGGTACATCGCCGCCCGGGTCACACCCACTTTCGCATCGGCGACAGCCACGGCTAGTTCGGCATTGCGAATGTCGGGACGTTTGCTGAGTAATAAGGCTGGCACTCCAACCATCGCGGTGTCTTTAGCGTTAATTTCATTAAAAGGTTTACTCCGAACCACCTCGGAAGGAAATGAACCCGACAAAACGTGGAGGGCGTCTTCTTGGATGGCGATGTTTTGCTCAAACTGTGGGATGAGTTGAGCGGCCTGAAGCGATTGCGCACCTGCTTGTTCTACGGCGAGTGAGGTGACCCCGCCCGAAGCAAACTGTAGACGAATGATTCTTAAAACACTGTCATCTAAACGTACATTCCGTTTCGCAATGTCAAGTTCGGCATCGAGCGCCTGCAAATTGTAATACCCTTGGGCGACAGCGGTCACCACATTCGTTTGAATCAAGCGCTTGGCTTCAGCCGATTGAAGATAGGCCGCATAAGCGCCTTTACGCTGCTTATTGATCTTCCCCCAGATATCGGCCTCCCATGAGAGTAAAATGTTCGCCGAGTAGTCTTCGATGTGCTTCGTTCCAATCTTATAAGCACGCAGGCTTAGGCCGTTTAGGCTGTTATCAGATGGGCGAGTCGTGTTCGCGGTGACGTTCAGAGCAAGCTGCGGAACATAGTTCCAGGAAACTTGACGGTAGAGCAGACGGGCAGCTTCAATATTTTTGAGGGCTACCTGCAGATCAAAGTTTTTAAGAATGGCGCTATCGATCAAAGATTGTAAAGGAGCATCGCGAAAAAAATCTCTCCACGCGATGTCACCTAGACTTAAAGTATCACCCGTTGACCTCACCGTTCTGTAAGCCCCGGGCGTGGCGATTTGAGGTGCAATTATGGTTTTAGTCGCGTGGCAGGCACAGAGCAGTACCACTAGGGACATGCAAACCGCTATATATTTTTTCATAAATGGTTCGTGTTAAAAGTTGTTGCCTTATACCGCGTAAGCCTTCGATTCTTCCGCTGTGGGGTGTCCGTTTAGCGATTCTTTGGGCAGTGCATCAACAGTCGCGTTGGGTTTAGGAGCGCCGGTAAATCGTTCTTGGAGCGATTGAAAGATCACAAAAAGCACAGGTATCAAAAACAGGCCCAGCACCACGCCGGCAAGCATGCCGCCTGCGGCCCCGATGCTTATCGAATGATTTCCCTGGGCAGATGGTCCCGCGGCGATACTCATGGGAAAAAGCCCAAAGACAAATGCCAGTGAGGTCATAATAATTGGTCTTAGCCTTAGCTTCGCTGCTTCGATGGCAGAATTTACCAGTGACAGGCCGTTCTTGCGCCTTTGTAAAGCGAACTCGACAATCAATATGGCGTTTTTCGCCAGCAGCCCAATAAGCATGATCAAAGTGACCTGGACATAGATGTTATTCTCGATGCCCGAAATGCCAAGCACCGTAAAGACCCCGAGTACTCCAGTGGGGATTGTGAGGAGCACGGCAAACGGAAGAATATAACTCTCATATTGTGCTGCAAGAATGAAGTAAACGAAAATCAGGCAAAGGACGAATACCACCGCAGATTGCCCGCCCGAAGAGATCTCCTCCCGGGTTTGCCCAGAAAAATCGTAACTATAACCTGAGGATAACTTCCGCCCGGCCTCTTCCTGAATAGCTTTAATGGCATCACCTGAACTAAAGCCTGGTTTGGGCAGCACATTAATTTCGATTGAATTAAAAAGGTTATAACGTGACGCCGTTTCCGAGCCATAGACCCGGGTGAGTTTAACCAGGCTGTTCATGGGCACCATATCTCCGCTCCTGTTCTTTACATACACTCTATCGATGGTAGTCGGGTCTGCCTTGTCTGCAACATCGGCCTGGACCACTACCCGGTAGTACTTTCCAAACCGGTTGAAGTCAGAGGCCTGGGCAGTGCCGTAATACGCCTGCATGGTTTGCAGTATATCTCTAACCCCTACGCCAAGCTGATTAGCCGTTTCCTCATTCACTTCTAATTGTAACTGCGGATAGTCAGATTTAAAGGAGGTGAAGGCTACAGCAATCTCTTTTCTTTTCATGAGCTCGCCCATAAAACCGTAGGCAACGCCGCTAAACTTGTTCAGGCTTCCTCCCGTTTTATCCTGCAGCACCAGATCAAGGGCTTCTACGTTACTAAAACCAGGCACCGTTGGAAAGTTAAATACGAAGAAATTTCCAGCCGGAATCGCTGCAAGTTTGCCCCTGAAAATGTTCATGATGGCGTTAATATCTTTCACTTTTCCACGCAACTCATTCGGCTTCAAGAGTAAAAAGATGATCCCTGCAGAGGGACTATTGGATTGAGTTAATAGATTAAAACCGGTGACCGCTGTTACAAAGCGTGCCCCGTCCTGCTTCCTCAGCTCTGTTTCTGCCTGCTCCATCACCTGTGACGTTCGGTCGAGCGAAGTGCCTGAAGGAGTCGAAACAGCAATGGCGATGAACCCTTGGTCCTCCGTTGGAATAAAGCCTGTCGGAGTTCTTCGTACAAGCCATGTCGTAAGTGCTACGACTAGGGCAAGCCCTGTGATACCAACCCATTTATGCCGCATTAGGAATTTCAACCCGTTGAGATAACGGCCGGTCAGAGAAGAAAACCCCCGGTTAAAACCGGTGTAGAACCTATCCAAAAAAGTTGTCTTCTCCCCAGACGTTCCATCATGATTTTTGGGATCTTTCAGAAACAGCGCCGCCAAAGCGGGGCTCAAAGTAAGCGCGTTAACCGCCGAAATGATAATGGCTATCGCCATCGTAAAAGCAAACTGCCGGTAAAAGATGCCGGTGGATCCTTCAAGGAAACCAACAGGCAAAAACACGGCTGCCATAACAAAGGTGATCGATATAATGGCACCTGTAATCTCGTGCATGGCTTCTACGGTGGCCTGCATAGCCGGCAAATGCTTACTCTCCATCTTTGCATGAACCGCCTCAACAACGACAATCGCATCGTCGACCACGATCCCAATCGCCAGCACCAAGGCGAAAAGTGTGAGGAGATTAATTGAAAAGCCGACCAGCAGCATAAAAAAGAAGGTGCCAACGATAGCAACTGGCACGGCAATAAGTGGGATTAGCGTGGCACGAAAATCCTGAAGGAATAGGAGCACTACAATGAAAACAAGAATAAATGCCTCTATGAGGGTGTGCTCGACCTGACTGATCGACTCGTCAAGCGCCAATTTTGTGTTATAGAAAATGTTGTAATGCAGGCCTTTCGGAAGGTCTTTTCCTGCTTTTTCCAGAAACTGGTTGATTGAAATTTGAATTGCATTGGCATTGGAGCCAGAAAGTTGAATCACCCCGATACCAACACCGGTTTTTCCATTCAGACGTGTAATGCTATTGTAGGTGAAGGCACCCAATTCAATCCTTGCCACATCTTTCACGCGAAGGACAGAGCCGTCGGAATTAGCGCGTATGCCAATATCTTCGTATTCCTCGGGCTTATTCAACTTACCCTTGTACTTGATCACATATTCGAAAGACTCTTTGCTTCTTTCACCAAAACGACCGGGGGCAGCTTCAAGGCTTTTGTCCTGGATGGCGGCGATCACTTCTGCGGGCGTTACGTGATAGGTTTCCATTTGGGCCGGGTTAAGCCAAACGCGCATGGAGTAATCTTTTATGCCGCCGAAAATCGAGGCCGAACCCACTCCTGAAATACGCTTGATCGCTGGGACAATATTGATCTGCGCATAATTGGCAATAAACGTCTGGTCATATTTCTTGGGGTCATCGGTATAGATGCCAATTGCCATGATAAAGCTATTCTGTTGTTTGGCCGTTACAATGCCTTGCTGCACTACCTCGGGAGGGAGCTGACTGGTTGCCTGCGATACCCGGTTTTGTACGTTGACCGCAGCCTGGTCTGGATTAGTGCCCAGTTTGAAGAACACAGTGATCGCGAGGGTACCATCGTTACTTGCCGTAGAGGTCATGTAGGTCATGTTCTCAATCCCGTTGATCGATTCTTCAAGAGAGGGCGCAACAGACCTGAGTACCGTTTCTGAGTTTGCACCCGGATAGAATGCGGTTACCAATACTGAAGGAGGAGCAATTTCGGGGAACTGCTGTAGGGGCAATCTGAACAATGCGATCACACCAAGAATAGAAAGCATGATAGAAATAACGGTCGCAAGAACTGGCCGTTCAATAAATTTTTTTAACATCTTGTCGTGTGTTGTTGAGCTGTTGTTAGTTCCTGGAAGTTTTGCTTACTAATTTTTCTGGGCGGATAACTTGTCCTTCCTGCAGTCTGTCCATGCCGCTTAAAACAATTTCATCACCCGCTTTTACTCCGTCCCTGATGAGGTAGGATCCCCCGCTCTTACCCATGACCGTGATGGGTTGTTTCTTAACCTTGTTACTTTCTGAGACCACAAAGACGACTACTTTGTCCTGTAGGTCGAGCGTCGCTGACTGCGGCACAACGATGGCATCTGTTTGAATAGCCCCAAGCCTCACCTTGCCCGTATTTCCCGAGCGCAACAGGCCCTTGGGATTTAAAAAACTGGCTCTAAACGTGATCGAGCCGGTATTCTTGTCAAATTGGCCGTCTACAAGATCTAATTTCCCTTTTGTCCTGTAGATTGATTTATCAGAAAGAACAAGGGAAACAGGTGGCATTCCTTTCAATTTGTCTGCTAGCGATTCTCCGCGGTATTGAGCTTTAAAGGTCAAAAAGTCATCTTCACTCATGGAGAAATAAACATGAACAGTATGGATATCTGACTGAATGGTTAGCGGAGTCGGATCAGAGGGGCCTACCAGGCTACCCTGTTTCTTTTGCAACAGGCCAATGAAACCGCTAACCGGGGCTTTAATCAAGGAATACCCTTCATTGACGTTTGCCGCAGCAATCGAAGCCCTGGCTTGTTCAACGTTAGCTTTTGCAACCTCGAACGCCGCTTTGGCGATCTTCATCTGGAATGGTGAAACGACTTTATTTTCGACTAGCGGAGTTAACTTATCAACCTCGATCTGAGCGTTCTCCATCGCTGCCCGGGCACCGTGTAAATTGGCCGTAGCGCTGTTTAATTGTGCCAGATATGGCTTGTCGTTGATTCTAAATAGTGGTTGACCTTTGCTTACATAGGAACCTTCGTCGACATAGACCTTTTCAAGCGTCCCGCTCACTTGTGGCCTGATCTCTACATTGGCCGCCCCCTGGATCGAAGCCGGATAGTCCCTAAATAGTGTATCCGTGGCGGTTGTGACGGCAGCCACCGGCAAGGAAACCGGCGAAGGAACCTCGCTGGAAGGAAGCTTAGTATTACACCCGATCAATATGGAAGCTATCAGGACAAATAACGCCAGCTTGAGAATTGAAATTGATTTCATGGTTTTCGGTTTTACGGTGATAGAAATTTTAACAGCGTTAAATATAGATCAATAGTGATAGATTTTTTTTGATTTTAAAATTAGCAAGGAGAAGGTTGGAAGTTATGAATTTAACAACGTTAAACGGTTTAACTTTGTTTTACAAAAGACTACTTAGATATTGAATGCGTAATCCCAACTATCGCGTCTTTCAGCACCTGACGGTTTATAGCCTCCGATGAGCCCCTGCTCAGGAGGTTAATCGAAATTAATCCATGTACGACTGACCAAAAGGTATAGAACTTAGTACAGACCAAATTTGAATTGACGTCATCCATTCCCATGATCTTGCTGATCACCTCTGTCATGGCAGTGATTAAGCCCTGCGATTCGGGGATCGTCTTTGCCTGATTGCAGCAGCAGTTGGTGGACACACCGTACATCAACTGATAACGTTCTTTGTTAGCGAACGCGAAATGCCAATATGCAAGCCACATTGCTTCCAGTTGGTGTTCCGGTAAGCGGTGTTTGGCCTTCGCGTTTTGGATATCTTGGAAAAGAATATCATAGCCCTGTTTGGTAAGCTCAAGAAGGATCGCTTCCTTGTTTGAAAAGTATTCGTAGATGATAGGAGCGGTGTATTCGATTCCATCAGCGATTTTTCGCATGCTCAACGCTGGCCAGCCCTCTTTCTTGACAATCTCGAGAGCGACATTCAAGATGTTGGCCCTCGTCTCCTCCTTTAACCGTAAAATCCTGTCCCTGCTGGCCATCTTCTTAAGTAACGCGTTAAATGATTTAACGTTGTTAACAAGATATTGTTTTTGGCAGGTCAGCCGCTTGGTTATTGCGTGTTAGGATTTTGGCTTTGGCTGCGCTTTCAATGATTTTTTAATATCTCTGATCACCTTACCGGCGTCGGGGTCATTGTAAGAACGTGCCTTGCGCAGATTTTTAATTGCTTCCTCGGTATTACCTGTTGCGTTCGAGATTAGTCCCTTTTCAAAATAGGCGCGGGCGTAGGTAGGTTGGAGAGCAATGCTGCTGTCAATTTCTTTCTGAGCTTCCTGCAACTTTCCTTCGTCGAAGTACATGACTGCCCGGTTAAAGGGTACTTCGGCGTTTTTCGCGTCAAATTTTTGAGCCTTTGTAAGTTCTGCTCTTGCCTCATCGTATTGGTGGGAAAATATAAATAGAGTGGCACGACTCACATAGGCGTCCGGATTTTTAGGCGTATACGAAAGCGCCTGGTCAAAGTCACTCATCGCTTCGGCATACTTCGCTGAATCTATACGCGCCTGACCCCGGTCAGAGTATTCTTCGGAAATACTTTCATTAATATCGTCCAGTCCCGCCAGGTAGTAATTAATAAGCCGCTGTGAAACTTTAGGCTTGTAAGCTCGGGAAGATCTATTTTCCATTGCCACGACATTGAAGTCGTAAAAAAAATTCAAGTAGAGCAGATAGCCTCCAACGAACTTGTTATCCTGGAAGGCTGATTTAATGATTTCGGCCTTATCTTTTTCTACAGACTGATTAACGGGCTTATACGCAGGCAGTGTAATGCCCTGGCCAATTGCAAACGAAGCCGGCAAAAGCAAAACGCAAAGGATATAGATCCGGCTTTTTATTAAAATTTTCATGTGTTCAATGAACGAATCTTCCACACTAAAAGTTTTCGTCCTCAGTATTACAAAAGGTTTTTTGACGATCAGTTGCCGCTTTGCAGTTGAAACGTTAAAGGTACATTGTAGTAAACCCTAACAGGGATGCCATTCTGTTTACCCGGCTTAAAGTGCTTGAGCAGTTTGACAGCCTGTATAGCTACCTCAGGCAGTCCGCCGCCAAGATCCTGACCTGAGATCACTTCAATATTTGATACTGAGCCGTCCCGTTCAACGACAAATTTCACGGTAACTCGCCCTTCAAGGCCGTTTTGAATTGCGGCAGAAGGATAGTGTTTGCCTAGGTACCTCCCCAGCTCACCAAGCAGGCCTGCATCTCCGCCAGGATATACCGGCATTTCCTCCACGGTGAAAAATGGCTGATTATCTTTTTCGCCAGCTTGTTTACCAAGAGAAGGGTTTTCCTGCGGAAGATCTACACCTTCTGAAGTACCCGGCGTGCTTACACTTCCAATCTGGGAATGGGCAATTTCATTTACTGCCGGTGCAAGATCTGCAGGCCGTACAAGTTCGTCTGGTTCAACCTTTGGTGCGGTAAACTTAACGGTTGCGGCATGGGGTAATTTCGGAACTTCTATTTTTACTTTGATGGGCTTCAGTTCTGGGTCTGTAATTGGCGGTTTGCTTAAAGACACCCGGTCGATGATCACTAGTTCTTTGCCATTGTTGCCGGAAATCACCGCCAGCGCCCGCGGTACCAACAACACCAGCACCAGCGCAAAAATAGCTGCCACCACACCGGTGATGACGTTCTTCACTTCATTCTTACGCAAAACATAAGCTCCATATGCTTTATTGCGACCTTCAAAGATTTGATCGATCCATTCAATCCCCTGGATATCGATCTTGCTAAAAAATCCCATGTTGAGTTTTTTTATTCAATTTAGCAATTAAGTTGCATTTGCACAATTAATTCTTTTTTACCCGCTTAAGGTTGAGCAAGTTCAAGGGATTAGTGGTCATTCCCGAAATCCAGTTTTGCCGAAGATTCACCAGCTTAGCATAATATAGTACGACAACGGGCGACTCTTCCATAACCAGGTTATCCATTTGTTGGTTTAGCCGGTATCTGACACTGTCGTTTAGCTCATAATAGGACTTCTCAAAAAGCTCATCAAACCGTTTATTTTTAAAGCCGGTATAATTAGGTCCGGTGGGCACCTTATTGGCGGAGTAAAAGAGGGACAGGTAATTTTCGGAGTCAGGGTAATCGGCCATCCAGGAACCTCTAAAGAAGTTGATATTGCTCTTGGTGATCTGCTCCCGCAGGCTTGCAGCCTGGTTTACCGAGATGGTGGTATGAATTCCGGCAGCCTCCAACTCTCCCTGCACGAATTCAATAAGATCCCGGTATGTCGTGGTTGTATACAAGGTGAGCGTCGTCATTCCCTTACCATGCGGGTAGCCGGCTGCGGCAAGTAACAGCTGCGCTTTTGCAGGGTTATAGGTATAGCCTTTGACCGCCCGCTCATCAAAGCCAGGCATTCCCCGTGGTACAAAACCCGAAGTGCCGGGAGTAGCCATACTGTTTTGGAGGTATTTGACGATCCTTCGCCGGTCGATGCTGTAGTTGATCGCCTGTCTGATCTTTTTTAGTCGCAGCGGACTTGAGCGAACTATGGGATTCAACGAGTCAACTAAAATACCCATGTATTCGGTGTCAAGGTTTGAGCCGCTCACCAGGACGAACTTGCCTTTGTACTTTTCCTGGAGATGACCTGTTTTGGTCAGGATGTCATCCCGGTAACTTCCGTCTATATTGTTAAAAAAGTCTAGGTCCTTCTTTAAGAACTCGAGAAAAGCGGTTTGCTTATCCCGTATAAAACTCACTTTGATCGCGTCGAGGTAAGGGAGTGGGTGCCCATGATCCGATTCGAAATAGTGCGGGTTCTTCAAGAGAATAAGGATCTCTTCTTCCTTCCAGTATTTAAATTTGAAAGGTCCAGTGCCAATAGGGTGACTCCGAAAGTCCTTACCATAATACTGGACGACTTCCCGGGGTACCACCGAGCAGTATTGGGTGGTTAAAAGTTTTAGTAAAGGCGGAAAAGGTTTATTGAGCCTTATCTCAAGCGTACTGTCATTTAAAGCTTTGAACGAATTTTTGCCGTTAACCTTATCATTAAAGATCCAAGCGCCCGAAGAGGCAACTGTTGGGTCGATGATGCGGCCAAAACTGTAAACGAAGTCTGAGGCGGTTACAACCCGGCCGCGGCCTTTGAAAAACAAGGGGTCATCATGAAAATGAACGTCGCGCCTGAGGTGAAACAAGTAGGTCAACCCATCACCCGAAATTACCCAGCTTCTTGCAATGGCCGGCTGCACATGCAGGGAATCATCCAGCTGGGTCAAGCCGTTAAAGAGCTGGTTTATGCACCAGAGTGCATACTGATTGCGGGCGAAAGCAGGGTCCAGACTGGTTAGCGCCTGGTCAAGGTTTAGGTTAAAAACTTTACGGTTAGAATGTTCGCCAGAGCGGCATGAGAAAAAAGGAAGTAAAGCGATCAGACCAATGACCCCGAAACGTGCCTTACCCACCGTGCTAAAAGTGTATGAATTTCTCGACCTGCTCCCGTACAAACTTTTTGGTGAGCGCGTTGGTAAGGTTGCCCTCGGCCGAGATCTCATCCTTTATGGTGGGTATATGGAGCTTGAGCGGTAATAAGTACAAGCCAACGTAATGGCATATTCCTGTAAAATGGTCGATCCCCCTGATATTGCCGTATTTACCCGAAGAGAGGCCCACGAGCCCAGCTTTCTTGTCCTTAAAGCTTTCGGGAAAATCACAACAATCTACGAAGATCTTGGCGATGCCAGGGAAACTGCCATTATATTCGGGTAGGACCCACAGGAACTTCTGGGTCTTATTGACAAGTTCCTGAATAGGCATAAACGCTTTGCTTCGCTTACCGTAAAGATCTGTGCTCAAGACATGGTCGGGAATATCGGTCAGTGAAAAAACTGTGCTTTCAATGTTTAATTCAGTTAAAAGTCTCTGGTAAATCAATGCCAGCTTATAGGTATAGCTGTTTTCACGGTTGGTTCCTGAAATGATGGTCGTCATAGTGATTGTCTTAACAGCACCCGCGGTTCCCTGCTCTCTGTTAATTTCGTATCTTTATCGAAGGTAGAAGAAAAGGCTTAACATGGGTAAGATCATCGCTGTAGCGAACCAGAAGGGTGGGGTTGGAAAAACGACCACGTCAATTAATCTGGCGGCAGCTTTAGCAGTGTTCGAGTTTAAAACGCTGCTTATAGATGCTGATCCCCAGGCAAACAGCACGTCTGGTATAGGTGTCGATTCCCAAAAGGTTGAATCGAGTATTTATGAACTTATTATTCATGATCTCGATGCTCACCAGGCTATTCTAACGACAAACACCCCAAACCTTGACCTTCTACCCGCGCATATCGACCTTGTGGGCGCAGAGATCGAGATGATCAATATGCCCGAGCGTGAGTTCAGGCTAAAAAAAGTATTGGATGCAGTTAAAGGCGATTATGATTTCATCATCATTGATTGCTCCCCCTCACTTGGGTTAATAACCATCAATGCCCTTACCGCCGCAGACTCGGTACTAATACCGGTTCAGTGTGAATACTTCGCCTTAGAGGGTCTTGGCAAGCTGCTCAATACGATTAAAATCGTCCAGTCGCGTCTTAATACAAATCTCCAGATCGAAGGTATTTTACTTACCATGTATGACGTGCGGCTTCGACTATCCAACCAGGTTGTCGAGGAAGTAAAAACCCATTTTCAGGATTTGGTGTTCGATACGATCATCCAGCGAAACACCAAACTGAGTGAAGCTCCCAGCTTTGGACTCTCAGTCATTATGCACGATATATCCAGTAAGGGAGCCATCAACTACCTGAACTTAGGAAAGGAGATAATACGCAAAAACAGTGCTTCAAACAGTGCATCATACATGGCTCAGCAGCCAGTGGGCGGTGATTCGGTAAAAGCTATATGAGTTTAATGAGTGAGTTTAATGAGTGAGTTTCGATGAGTAGTACGGGAAAACGAAATGCCCTGGGTAAAGGTTTAAGCGCCCTGCTCCAGGACAATAGCCGGGAAGTACGCAATGGGCACCGAGGAGATTCGTTTGGCCGTTCAGATCCTGATCATTCGTTTGGCGATCAGCAGGTCGAAGGTCAGGTGCCGGCTGGGGGGTGGGTGAATTCGATTCCGGTCGACCGTATTGAGACCAACCCTTACCAGCCAAGAACCGAGTTCAACGAAGAGGCTCTTCAAGAACTTGCTGATTCGATTAAGTTGCATGGTATCATTCAGCCGCTTACGGTCCGAAAACTGAACAGCGAAAGCTATCAGCTTATTTCGGGTGAACGCCGCCTGCGAGCTTCAAAGATCGCTGGCCTCGGGGAAATTCCCTGTTATGTGCGCCCTGCTGACGACCAGGAAATGCTTGAAATGGCACTGGTCGAAAATATCCAGCGCGAAAATTTGAACCCGCTTGAAGTTGCGATTAGCTTTCAGCGTATGATCGAAGAGTGCAAGTTACGCCAGGAAGATCTCGGCGAACGGGTATCGAAGAGCCGCAGCTCGGTCACCAATTACTTGAGGCTGCTCAAGCTGCCTCCTCAGATACAGGCAGGTCTGAAGGAGAACAAGATCAGCATGGGTCATGCAAAGGCGCTCAACAGCGTCGCCCAACCTGAAAAGCAGCTCTGGCTATACAGCCAAGTCCTCAGACTTGACCTTTCGGTACGCAAGACTGAAGAGATCGCACGAACCGGACTTGCCGAAAATAAATCACAGGCTTCGACCGCTAAAGCTGCCGGACCGGCAGGCTACGAATACACCAAAATGCAGGATACCCTTTCTTCACATTTGGGAGCTAAGGTGCAAATTAAATTAACTGGCGCTAAAGGCGGAAAAATTGAAATTCCCTTTCTGTCTACCCATGATCTAAATCGAATCCTGGAAATCATTCGCTAACCGGGCACTAAGGCGGTTTATTTGCAGTTAATAGGATTTTACGAATCACTTGAGTAAACGCCTTATATTTTTAGGCCTGGTAGCTATACTGATGCTGGTAAACGGAAAACTCGTTGGAAGAGGCTTGATCGATTTGCGAAATCCCGGAATGAACAGTTGCTGGCCTTGCTTGAGTGCGCCTGTCGTAGTAGATACGGTACCCCTCAAGAAACCAACCGTGAAACCTAAGGTAAAAGCGAAAACGGACGAAGAAGATACAGATTTCACCATCAGGAAGCCGGCTTACCAGTATAATCTCAGGAAACAGGCTCTGAAACCCGGCGAAAAATTTCATTCTTCACGCCGTGCGTGGTTGCTTTCGGCGGTCATTCCGGGTGCTGGTCAGGTCTATAACAGGCGATACTGGAAACTTCCTATTGTGTATGGAGGCTTCGCCGGCCTTATTTATGTGATAAATTTCAATCAGAAACTTTATGATCAAGCCCTTTACTACTACAAAATAAAACTGACTGACCCAAGTTCTCCGCTTTTGCCTAGTACAGGTAATAACGATTTCCGGGATGTTCCACTTGCGGCAGTTTCCAGTGCTAAAGAGTATTACCGCCGTAACCGTGATCTGGGTATAATTGGAGTAGCGGCGCTGTCTATAGCTGGAATAGTCGATGCCTACGTTGATTCGGAGCTTAAAGGATTTGACGTAAGCAATAAGCTCACCATGAAGATATCGCCCTGGGTAGGATCTACCAGTGGCGCGGCTTATGCCTATGGCGGCGCTCGAATGATCGGCTCCCCTGGGCCGGAACTTGCAAGCGGATCGACCGCATTCGGGGTAAAGGTGGTTTTTACCCTTGGTCCTCTGCAAAAATGAAGATCGCGCTGCTCGGTTATGGAAAAATGGGCAAGGCCGTTGAAGAAGATGCGATCAGAAACGGCCATGAAATTATTTTGCGGCATAATACGGCCAGTACTCAACCTTTAACGCCGGGCTTGCTTACAACCGCCGATGTAGTCATCGAATTTAGTACGCCGCTTGTTGTAATGGATCATATTTACGCTTGTCTAGATGCCGGCATTCCGATAGTAGTGGGCACAACTGGTTGGTATGAACAGCTCTCTCTTGTTGTTGAAGACGTTTTGTGTCGAAACGCGTCACTCTTCTACGCGGCTAATTTTAGCATAGGGGTAAATATATTTTTTCAGCTCAATGACATGCTGGCCGATCTGATGAATGACTTTCCCGAGTATGAAGTCGCAATCGACGAAGTGCACCATAGTCAGAAAAAGGATTCTCCCAGCGGAACGGCGATTGTACTAGCCGAAGGGATCTTACGATTTATGGAACGAAAACAAGGTTGGAAAAACAACCTAAGCGTAAGGTCACCGGATAAACAGCCTGATTCGCCGCCGCCCGGCTCAGAAGATACCGATCATTATAATGCGTCTGATTCGCCGATAAGTATCCAATCCTTCAGGGAAGGTAACGTAAGCGGCATACATACCGTCAGGTATTACGGCGAAAATGACCGCATCACCTTCACACACGAAGCGTTAAATCGCAAGGGCTTCGCCCAGGGTGCGGTCCTTGCAGCCGAATGGCTAGTAGGGAAACCAGGTGTATTCAACATGAGAGACCTTTTAGGTTTTGTTCATGAAAGGCAGGACAGGAGATGATATTACGAACCTTACATTTTGCATTTTAGTTTATTATTATAATTGCTGTCATGAGCCAATTGATTTCACGAGCCAAGGAAAGAACCCGTAGCGTCATTATTGATAACGAAACCGGCAAACGGGTAAAAAAGAAAAAGACTGCAGGCCGGGAATGGCTTGATGCCATTGTCTTCGCGGTCATTGCGGCGACAATTATACGTACGCTGTTTATCGAAGCATATACGATCCCCACCGGTTCCATGGAACGGTCTCTTCTTATTGGCGACTTCCTTTTTGTAAGCAAGATCAATTACGGGGCCCGTACACCAATTACACCGGTAGCCTTCCCTTTCGCTCATCACACGATGCCCATAACAAATACGAAGGCTTATTGGGACAGGATCCAGCTTCCCTATTACCGGTTGCCAGGCCTGGGTAAGATAAAACGGTATGATGTGGTCGTCTTTAACTGGCCCATGGATACGGTTAATAACCGGCCGGTCGATAAGAAAGAGAACTACATCAAACGGTGTCAGGGTTTACCCGGCGATACCCTCTCCGTTGTGAAAGCCCAAGTATATGTCAGCGGAAAAGCTTCGGAGGACCCGCCGCAGGCTCAAACAAGTTATTACGTAAAGACCGACGGGACACCGCTTAATCCTAAAACAATGCAGCAACTGGGTATTACCGGCGCTGAAGGTGTAAGTCCCGATGGAACCTACGGGCTTACCTTAACACCCGAAAATTACCTGAAGGTTAAAGCTTTTCCAGTCGTTAAAACGATCACCCCGGTTCTCGCGCTGCCCGGGCAAATGGACAAAGAGCCCCTTATCTTTCCCGGTGATAGTTTGCATGCCTGGAACGCAGATTATTATGGACCAATCATAATCCCGGCAAAAGGAATGACGATGGCGCTAAACACGAACAACATCAATATTTACCGGCGCGCCATAAGTGTCTATGAACGCAATAAACTCGAGATAAACGGTGATCAGATCCTGATAAATGGTATCAAATCAAACTCCTACACGTTTAAGATGAACTATTACTGGATGATGGGCGATAACCGGCACAATTCGCTTGACTCCAGGTATTGGGGGTTCGTACCCGAAGATCATATTGTAGGGAAAGCGCTTTTTATCTGGATGTCCTGGGACGATGATCAAAAAAAGATTCGTTGGGAGCGCCTCTTTCAGGGTATCCATTGAGTAGAGAGAAAATTTAAGAGTTCGGGCAACCTTGATTGAGATGATTAAGTCCTAATTATTGTAGTATCTTCACACGTACTCTCAAAAACCTAAATGCTGTAAAAGCAATGAAAACCCTCCTCAATTGTGCAAAGGGCATTCGCATGTCCGCAATCTATGGACTCACATCGATTCTGCTGACCGTCGGTTCTACCTCCTGTAACCTTATTCCAATAGTGCCGCCTGGTTCTATCAAAAGTGTCAATGTTCACCTCAGTGGTAACCAAATTGTTGACCCTGCGGGAAATTCGCTGTACTTTTTTTCACATGATGTAAAAGGAGATAGCAGTGTTTGTACCGGCGACTGCCTGGCTGAATGGCCTGCTTTCTTCGATACCAATTCTCAGGTGGCGCCCCCCTTGAAGCTAAGTGATTTTTCAACATTTACTCGCAAGGATGGAAGCAAACAAACAGCTTATAAGGGATGGCCGCTATATCGCTTTGCGGGCGACAAAAAACCCGGCGATTTTAATGGAAATGGATTCGAAGGGGTATGGTTTGTGGCTGAAGATTATTCGGTTATGATCGCGGCGCAGGGATCAAAGAAATACCTGTGCACGATAGGGGGTAAATCCTTATACCGTCTTTCGACCGATCGAATTCGCGAAAGCTTATGTGTCGGGCAGTGTATCGCAGCCTGGCCTGCATTTAGCACAGACACAGTCATTGTTCCTTGTGTCCTAAAGCCGGCTGACTTTTTTAGAGTTACAAGACCAGACGGTCTAAAGCAATATTCATACATCGGTATACCCCTGTATACGTATTTCCTGGATAAGAAAAGAGCAGACACAGTTGGTCAGGGCATTGAAAAGGTGTGGTTCCTGATTGAATCATCAAAATACTAAGCGTCTTCCAAGTGATGGCAGGTTACCAACTGAATTTATTTTAGGCATCGAACCAGCTTACATCGAGCTCCTGCGCTAACCGCCTTAGACCTTCTTCAACGGAAGGTAAGATCGGGATTCCCTCGACCAGGCGTTTAGCGGTGCAAAGAGCCTCAGGTTCACCTGGGATTAAAACTCTGGTGCCCCGCCCGGGAATAGTTCGCGCTTCTTTGAAAGTTTTGATCCAGTTATCCATGTGTGCCTTGAACTCAAAGCCGGGTCTAAAAGCATCTATACGCATTGCCCCAAAGAAATGGCCAATCCCTTTGCCTACAGGGTTCGCGGCTGGCTCCAAAAATGCAACAAAAGGTGGTACCCAGGGCCCGTAATTCGCTCCCGAAAGTACGGCGCTTAAGATATCGACCGTAGCTGCGAGCGCATAGCCTTTATGGCTTCCATGCTCGGGATCACTGCCAAGCGGAAGAAGAGAGCCGCCGTTTTTAAGCGCCTGAGGATCGGTCAAAAAGTCACCCGCCTCATTTTGGACCCAGCCAGCAGGCACCTGCCTTTTTTCATAACTCGCAAGCTCAAGTTTGCCATTGGCGGCTGCCGATGTAGCAAGGTCTGCCACAAAAGGAGACTCCTTACCAGCTGGGATCGCGAAGCACATAGGATTGGTTCCAAGCATGCGCTCATTCGAAAAGGTAGGCGCTACAAGTGGGCTTGCGTTCGTCATGGCTATACCGATCATGTCGTGATCCAGCGCGAGCATGGCGTGACTGGCCGCTATCCCAAAGTGGCTTGAGTTGCGAACAGCCACCCAACCGGTCCCACAAACCATAGCTTTGTCGATCGCGAGCCTCATCGCCTCCTGGCCGATCACCAGACCGAGGCCGGCATTGCCATCCAAAGTCGCGGTTGAAAGCGTCTCGTGGGCTACTACACTATCTGCTGTGGTGTTGATACGGCCTTTTTGCCACAAGCGAACATAGCCTGCAAGCCGGGCTATGCCGTGAGAATTGATGCCCCGCAGATCTGCCAAAAGCAAAACTTGCGATGCCAGCCGGGCTTTCGCAGCCGGCAGTCCAATTTTAATAAAGACCGATTCTGAAAAGGCCGAAACAGCATTAGCATCATACACGCCTCCGGGAAAATTCATTCGAGATGGAGCACGGTAAAGTTATACCCCGGCACCTTAAAGCTTTCTTTAAGTATGTCCAGCAGACGCGGACCGTAGCGGGCATAATACGGCAAGAAATTCTCTTCCCTTTCCTGGAGTGAGTCATGCGGGAAAAGGTTCTCGTGGATTTTGAAGATCTGTACCATTTCAACATCAAAGCGGTTCTTCTCAGCTTTAAGCATTTTCTTCTCCAGCTTTTCAAGCATGTGCTGCATACGAGTAAGCATAGCAAGAGAGCTTTGAGACAAGCTTTGGTCGATCGCAAGCGCTTTCACACGAACGTTTTCCATAATGGTCACAAGTGCCTCACGGTCTTTTCCAAGGTCGAGTTCCTTTGTACTCGAATGCCGTATGTAGGCTGTAGTGAGGTGCCGGGGATCCTTGAACAGGTCCGTAGCGGTAAATCCAAGATGGGTTATACGTTTGTCACTTACCTCATCAACTAACAGGGCCGAATTTCGAAGCATTACTATTGGAAAGGCGATCTTGTAGTGATCGAAGGTCGACTTAAGGCTTAGCCAATACGTTACTTCGGCACCACCCCCTATGAAGCCGATGTTGGGAAGAATAGTCTCCTGATATAAAGGCCGCAAGATTACATTAGGGCTAAAATGCGCGGGGTGGTCACGAATTTCGGCCTTTACCTCATCCTCATTCCAAGAGTACTGGCCGTTTAAGGTCTTAAACCGACCTGTGCTGTCACGAACAATGCGTTCCCTAAAGTTCTCTTGAAGATAGAATAAGTTAATTTCCCGAGGATGGACTTGAACTTTGTAACCACGTTCTTCGAGCGACCGGTTCGTCGCGGTCACCTCCCGGTAACTCACAGGTGCCAATATTTCGTTCTCAATGACCGGGGCAAAGATCTGCTTGAGGCGGGGTTCATCAGCATCCAGGATAACCAGACCATATTCGCCAAAAAGGGCGTTGTAAAAGTACCGGGTCGCCGATGAAAGGGTGGTATTCTTTTCATAGGCCGCACGGCAAAGCGCTTCAAGCTCGCCGGTGTAGGTCATCACGCCTAAAGAAGAAAGAACTTTTCCGAGCGTTTTTTCAATTGAGGCTGTCTTGAGTCTTCCCACCGCCCCAGAAGCTTCCAAATCCCAGCTAATGGATTTCGACCCGATGTTGAGGTGATTGATCTCGGCGAAGTCATGATCTTCTGTCGCAAGCCAGAAAACCGGCACCACCCTTGCAGCCCCAACCGCGGCCGACGCATTGAGATCTTCGGCAAGCTTGATGGTGCTCAGTATTTTGTAGATCGTGTAGAGCGGACCGCTAAAAATGTTTAATTGGTGACCTGCTGTGACCGTGAAAGTGTTTGCCGCCGTAAGGGCTTTAATGTTAGCCTTAACCTGTGAGGAAACGCTTGCTCCAGCAAGGCCTATTTCGGCATATTGATCTCCAAGGACCCCGGCCAGCACATCTCGCTGTATAGCTTCATGAGATTTAGTTTCAATCTGCAGCTTGAAAGAATCGGTTGCAGCCCTGAGTCCGTAGAAAGGCCTGAGGCCCGGCGCGTCGTCCAGGTAATCGAGTACAGCCTTAGAAAAGGATCTTGTGTCCTGGTACGAAACGTAATCTGTCTTCATAACGAAGGAACACCGGCCGCTGCCTGGGCTAAAACCGGGCTTCCATACAGATCGAAATCTTCACAACTATCGATATGCAGCATATAAAAGTCGCCAATACGCAGAAAGTGCTCGCTGGCGTCAATCAAAACTTCATTGTCTACCTCGGGGCTGTCAAATTCAGTACGCCCAACGTAGTACTGGCCCTCTTTTCGGTCCACAAGTACCTTGCAGCTTTTCCCAACGCGCTCCAGGTTGTGGGCAAGTGAAATTTCCTGTTGAATAGCCATAACTTCTTCGGCCCGTTCTTCCTTAACTGAATCAGGAACGTTATCTGCCAAAGAATAAGCATGAGTTTGTTCCTCATGGGAATATGTAAAAACACCAAGCCGGTCAAAGCGCTGGGTCTCGACAAAATTTTTCAATTCTTCAAAATCGCCCTCCGTCTCGCCCGGATAACCGCAGATCAGCGTTGTACGTAAGGCGATACCCGGCACCCGGGTCCTGATCTCATCGAGGAGTTCGAGGGTACGTCGTTTGGTGATCCCTCTTCGCATTGACTTGAGCATTGGATCGCTGATATGCTGCAAAGGCATGTCCAAGTATTTACAGATCTGGTCAAACCTCATCATCGTATCCAATACATCTTTTGGAAACTGTGAGGGATAGGCATACTGCAGCCTTATCCACTCAATCCCCTTTATGGCGCAAAGTTTTTCAAGAAGCGTACTAAGCGCACGGGCACGATAGATATCTACGCCATAGGAAGTAAGATCCTGTGCGATCAGTATAAGCTCCTTAACGCCGCGGGACGCCAGGGATCGTACTTCAAGCTCAAGACTATCCAGTGAGCGGCTTTTGTTCATTCCCCGCATGATGGGTATTGCGCAAAACGAACAGGGCCGGTCACAACCTTCTGCGATCTTAAGAAAAGCGTAATGGCTTGGTGTTGAAAGAAGCCGCTCCCCAATAAGCTCATGCCGGTAGTCGGCATTTAAGAAGGCCAGCAACCTGGGAAGGTCCGTTGTTCCAAAGTAAGCGTCAACACCAGGGATTTCGGCCTCAAGCTCTGGTTTGTAGCGCTGCGAGAGACACCCGGTTACTATTAGCGTATCTACTTTTCCTTGGTCCTTAAGCTGGCTGTACTCAAGGATGGTATTGATCGATTCTTCTTTCGCGCCTGCAATGAAACCGCAGGTATTGATGATCACGACCTCTTCGCGGTGCGATGCCCCTTGCCGCACGCCCTCATGTCTAACGTCGAAGTTATTATGTTGGAGCTGGCCCATTAGGACCTCGGAGTCAACCAGGTTCTTTGAGCACCCAAGAGTGATGATGTTTACTTTTGGCCTTAAGAGTGTCTTTGTCCTCATTTTATGCGGGAAGGCTGAAGAACGAGTCAATGAATTGTTTTTTATCGAAGACCTGCAGGTCGTTCACCCCCTCACCAACACCAATATATTTAACTGGTATCCTGAATTCATCTGAAATACCGATCACTACCCCGCCCTTTGCTGTCCCGTCAAGTTTAGTGATCGCCAAAGCATTGACCGCTGTCGCCGCGGTAAACTGTCTGGCCTGCTCGACAGCATTTTGACCAGTAGAAGCGTCCAGGACCAGCAGGATCTCATGAGGCGCTTCGGGCACCAGCCGGCTGATAACATTTTTGATCTTGCTCAATTCGTTCATGAGTCCGATCTTATTGTGGAGCCTGCCAGCGGTATCAATGATGCAGATATCGTCCCCAGTTGAAATTGCTGAGCTTACCGTGTCATAGGCGACCGAAGCCGGGTCTGACCCCATTTGCTGCGAGACCACCCGGGCACCCACACGCTGCCCCCATATATGTAGCTGTTCCACAGCGGCGGCCCTAAAGGTATCGCCGGCTCCAAGCACCACCTTTTTCCCGGACAGGATGAGCTTATTGGCAAGCTTACCGATCGTCGTTGTTTTACCCACACCATTCACCCCGACCACCAAGATAACATAGGGCTTGGACACGATGTCTGCAACCTTGATACCTGTTGGGCCTTCGAGGAACAACGGGTCACTTTTTTCGAGCAGACCGGCGATCTCTTCTTTAAGTATTTCGTTAAGCTGGCTGGTGTTCATGAACTTGTCTCGGGTTACCCGTTCCTGCAAGCGGCTAATGATCTTTAAGGTTGTGGAGACACCTACATCAGCACCAACCAGCACCTCTTCCAGGTTGTCAAGCACCTCGTCATCCACTTTTGACTTGCCAACTAATGAACGGGTGAGTTTTGAAAAGACCGATTCTCGGGTCTTATCCAGACTTTTTTTCAACTGCTCGGTTTCCTGAATTTTTTCAGCCTGCTTCGTGGTTTTAAAAAAATCAAATAAACCCATAGGTGAGCGGAGCGGTTATGAACGGCGGGTATAAAACGACAAAGTCCTGCTTTACAGGACTTATAGTGTAGGGCGCTAAATAAAGGATTTATTTTTTGGAGATCGCGTCTTTAACGTGGTCGTTATGCACAACCATCTCTTTGAAGGAATAGGCGCCTGTTTTCGGAGATTTGGTGGCGACGATGACCTTGCTATACTCTTTACCTTTGCCGTCTTTAAGCGTTGCGACAGTTTTCTTTGCCATGAGCTAAATTAATTGATTCTATTTGATTTCTTTATGAACCGTCATTTTGCGCATGATTGGGTTGAACTTTTTCAACTCAAGGCGCTCAGTGGTGTTCTTCTTATTTTTTGTGGAAATATAACGAGACATCCCGGGCAAACCACTTTCCTTTTGCTCAGTGCATTCGAGGATAACTTGTACCCTGTTACCTTTCTTTGCCATTTATATTGAGCCTTTCTTCATGAACTTGTTAATCGCGGCGGTGATACCATTTTTATTGATAGTACGTATCGCCGAGGTACTCACTTTGAGGGTGATCCACCTGTTTTCATCGGGCAAAAAGAAACGCTTCGTTTTAAGATTTGGGTAGAATTTCCGTTTGGTCTTGGCATTTGAATTGGACACGCTGTAACCATTCATCGCCGACTTTCCTGTTAGGTCACACACTCTAGACATGCTCGTTTTCTTTCCCGGTTAAATAGTTCGCAAATGTCGCATATTCTATGGGTAATGCAAGCCCGCAAATCAAATAATATTAACAGACCTGGCAACGCACACTCGGCGAAAAAACAATAAAATTGTAGTAAAGACCAATCCATGAGTAGCCGCATACGTTCATTCGACAAATACAAAGCTGAGTATGCACGCAGTTTGAAGGAACCAGAAAAGTTTTGGGCCGATGCCGCCAGTGACTTTTATTGGCGAAAGAAATGGAACCAGGTACTGGATTGGAACTTTGACGAGCCGCGAATAAGCTGGTTCAAGGGCGCAAAACTCAATATCACTGAAAATTGCCTGGACCGGCACTTGCAGTTTAATGGGGACACCCCGGCGATCATATGGGAACCGAATGACCCTTCAGACAATGCCGTTACCTACACCTATAAAACGCTCTATGAGCATGTTTGCCGTTTTGCGAATGTCCTTAAACGAAACGGTGCCAAGAAAGGTGACCGTATCTGTATCTATATGCCTATGGTCCCCGAGCTGGCGATCGCCGTTTTGGCCTGCGCACGCCTTGGGGCGATACATTCGGTCGTATTCGGAGGTTTCTCGGCCCGTTCGATCGCCGATCGCATCAAGGATGCCGAGTGTACGCTGGTGATCACCTCAGATGGCGGCCGCCGGGGCTCCAAAATTGTTCCCCTTAAATCGATCCTGGACGACGCGCTCGAAACAATTACGAGCGTAAACCGGGTTATCGTGCTTACCCATACCCGTTCGCCGATCTCGATGATCAAGGGCCGCGATGTTTGGTGGGAAGACGAGATCAAGCTGGTTACTTCCGAGTGCAAGGCCGAAGAGATGGATGCCGAGGATATGCTTTTCATCCTGTACACTTCGGGTTCGACCGGAAAGCCTAAGGGAGTCGTCCATACCTGCGGCGGGTATATGGTGTATACCGCCTACACCTTTCACAATGCCTTCCAATATGAACCCGGACAGGTTTATTTTTGTACGGCCGATATTGGTTGGATCACCGGGCATTCCTACATCATCTACGGTCCGCTTTGCTCTGGCGCTACAACCCTTATGTACGAAGGTATTCCTACCTATCCCGATGCCGGCCGCTTGTGGGATATTGTAGCCCGTCATCAGGTAAACATTATTTACACCGCCCCAACCGCGATTCGTTCACTCATGGCTGCCGGTGACCAGTTTGCCGAGAATAAGGATCTAAGTTCGCTTAAAGTGCTTGGCACTGTTGGCGAGCCCATCAATGAGGAGGCCTGGCATTGGTATGACGAAAAAATAGGCAAAGGCAAATGCCCCATCGTGGATACCTGGTGGCAAACCGAGACAGGCGGATTCATGATTTCGCCGATCGCGAATGTTACCCCGCTCAAACCGTCTTTTGCCGGCCTTCCCCTGCCCGGTGTACAAGTTGTACTGGTCGATGAAAAAGGCCTTGTGATTGAAGAGAATGAGGTGAGCGGTAATCTTTGCATCATCTTCCCCTGGCCGGGGATGATGCGTACGACCTATGGTGATCACGACCGGTTTCGACAAACCTACTTTTCAACCTACCCCGGCAAATACTTTACCGGCGACGGCGCTCAGCGGGACAAAGATGGTTATTACCGCATAACCGGCCGGGTTGATGACGTGATCAATGTTTCGGGCCATCGCATTGGGACTGCCGAAGTTGAAAACGCGCTTAATATGCACAACGGCGTCATAGAGTCGGCGGTGGTCGGCTACCCTCATCCGATTAAAGGGCAGGGTATCTATGCCTATGTGATCCTTGGCCAGGCCGACCAGGAGCAGGATTATATGCGCAGGGGCATGCTCGAAACCGTGAGCCGGCTCATAGGGCCTATCGCCCGTCCAGACCAGATCCAGTTTGTGAACGCGCTTCCTAAAACCCGTTCGGGTAAGATCATGAGGCGTATCCTGAGAAAGATCGCCGAAGGAGATATTGACCACCTTGGTGACATTTCTACTTTACAAGATCCGGCTGTTGTCGAAGACATCGTGGGCGGCGCCCTGGTGCATAAAATGGTTCAAAAAGCGGGACGAGCTGAATGACTGAGCCTACGATCCTTGTCGTAAACGATGACGGCATTACCGCTCCTGGCATCAAAGCCCTTATTAACGTTGTTCGTAAGGTGGGCAGGGTAGTCGTGGTAGCGCCAGACAGCCCTCAATCGGGTATGGGACATGCGATCACCATATCGAACTCGCTGCGGCTGGACCCGGTGGAACTTTACGAGGGCGTCGAAATGTACCAGTGCTCGGGAACTCCGGTCGACTGCGTTAAGTTGGCGGTTAACCAGGTCCTGCATAAAAAGCCAGACCTTTGTGTTTCGGGCATCAACCACGGGCTCAATAACTCGATCAACATTCTATATTCGGGCACTATGTCTGCAGCCATGGAAGGGGCCATAGAAAGCATACCCTCTATCGGTTTTTCGCTGGATGATCATTCACAGCAGGCAAACTTTGACGGTTGTATCGCGCTGGTCGAAAAGCTGTGCCGTGAGGTCCTGCTAAATGGCCTTCCGCCTGGCGTACTCCTAAACGTAAACTTCCCAAATACAAAAAACATCAAAGGATTTAGAATCTCCAGACAGGCAAAGGCGAAGTGGAAAGAGGAGTTCGACGAAAGACTTGACCCCAACAAGCGAAAGTATTACTGGCTTACGGGCGTGTTCCAGCTCATGGACGGAGGGGAGGATACTGATGTGTGGGCGCTGCGAAATAACTACGCGTCAATCGTACCGGTTCAGTTTGATCTCACTGCGCATCATGCGATCGAAGCGCTTAAATCCTGGGAGCTTAATGTTTAAGACAGGCTTGCTTGCAAAAGATTCGATCTGGACTGGCATCGCGCTAGGGATCGTCGTACCCGGTGTGTTTTATGGACTGGTCTTCGTATTGATGAAATATGTGACCCTTGACGAACATACCCAATCTTTTTTGTTCATTCTCGGCGTAGGGCTCAACCTTGTCTTTATGCGGCTTGCGAGCCGGGACCGTAAAGAGCAGATCCTTAAAGGAATTTTACTCGTGTCGTTCTTGCTAGCCATCGTATTTTTTTTCTATAAGTTAAAGATCGCCGCCTGATGCGTTATTACCTGGTCGCCGGGGAGGCCTCGGGTGATCTGCATGGTTCATTGCTCACGCGTGAATTGATCTTGCAAGACCCAGCGGCGGTCATCAGGTTTATAGGCGGGGATCTTATGGCCGCGGAAACAGGACACACTCCTTTCATGCATTACCGGGATATGGCCTTTATGGGCTTTTTGGAGGTGGTTAAGCACCTGCGTACTATCTTTAAGAATCTGGCTAGGGCCGAAGAAGATATCACCGCGTTCAAGCCCAATGTTGTCATTCTGATCGACTACCCCGGCTTCAATCTTCGTCTTGCCAAAGCCCTGCACAAGCTTGGTTTACCGGTTTACTATTTTATCTCCCCCAAGGTATGGGCCTGGAATGAGCGGCGTGTGCTTAAAATAAAGCGTGATATCACCCATATGTTCGTCATCTTTTCCTTTGAAGTGGACTTCTACGCACGTTGGGGAATGAAGGTCGATTACGTCGGCAATCCGCTGATGGACGCGATCGAGGAGTTTCGTAGCGGGTGGAAGGCCGAAGCAAACCAATTTAAACCCGGTACACACTTAATACCCGAAATGTCCACCCGGCCTGTCATCGCCCTTTTACCCGGTAGCCGTAAGCAGGAAATAAGCCACGTTCTCCTGCAAATGCTCGCTGTGGTTTCTGATTTTGACTCCTATGACTTCATTGTCGCAAAGGCACCAGGACTTGACCCGTCTTTTTATTTGCAGTTTCTTGCCAGAGGCACTGGTCACCATGTTTCCCTATCAGCCGAAAAGACTTACGAACTGCTTTCGCGGTCTCGCGCTGCCTTGGTCACTTCAGGAACGGCCACCCTGGAAACCGCTCTTTTCAAGGTTCCCGAAGTCGTGCTTTATAAAACCAGCCCTATCAGCGCGACCATCGCCCGGGCGGTTATCCTCGTAAAATTTATCTCCCTCGTTAATCTCATCATGGGAAAAGAGGTTGTCAAAGAGCTTATCCAGGCCGACTGCACCCCTGTTAAGATAAGGTATGAACTCGGCAAAATCCTTGTTGATGGGGTAGACCGCACCCGGCAGCTCGACGACTATGAGCTTTTAGCTGCTAAGGTAGGAGGGCCAGGAGCCGCCGCAAGAGCTGCCAAGCTTATGTACCACTACCTCAAGGAAGCGCAATGAATCGTTTCGTTCTAAGCCTCACTCTGATTCTAAATGTTTTTTGCAGTGTTGGTCAGAGCGTTTTTAATGAGCCTTTAGCGCAAAACCTGGAGCGTATTTTTTTTACCGCTCAGCAATGGAGGGTAGAAATTGATAGCATCGCAAAGAAATTCGGCTACGAGTCTAAAGAAATGGAGACAAATTGGATGAGAATGAGACGGCAAGATTCTTTAAACTTAGACGCCGTAGAAGAAATACTCAGCCGTTATTGATGGCTGGCAGTTGATGCCGTTGGGCAAACAGGAAATTCGGCCGTTTTTCTTGTCATTCAACACTCAGATTTAAAAACTCAACAAAAGTATTTGCCTCTGATGAGAGACGCTGTAAGAAATGGCAAAGCGTTTGGTCGTGATCTTGCCTTGCTCGAAGACCGAGTCGCCCTCGGTACCGGTAATCGCCAAAAGTACGGGAGTCAAATGGAGAGGGACCCTCAAATCTCATTGCCTTATCTATTATTCAGTTTTTTTGCGAAATTGTCCCCTCCTCCTTATGGGGAATTAGCTCAGCTGGCTAGAGCGCTTGCATGGCATGCAAGAGGTCACCGGTTCGACTCCGGTATTCTCCACCCATAATCAGGCTCTTGGAGTTGTTTCTAAGGGCCTTTCCTTTTTAATATTTCCAGATAATCTGCAATTTTTTCCGTTCGATGATACATTTTGTGATTTTAACATTGCGAGCTAATGATCTTGTGGTGGACACCATCTGGTCACGGCGGTTAATCGTAATCCGTCACATGATCGGAAATTTCGTTCCACTTCTTATAGTTAAGGGAGTATACCCCTGCCTTAGTCTGATAGAATGCGGTACAATTCTAGGTTAAGATAATAGCTGCTTCCCTTAATCATTCTTTTATCTAAAATGCCCATACGGGCTAATTCATCCAGATAATTCCTCGCAGTATTTTCCGCATAAAGCCCCCGGTCCGTCAGGTGTTTTACCCTTGTAAACGGTTGGGTAAACAACGCGTTGACCAGTGAATCTGGCCTGGCGATACTGGTATCTGCGGCAATGGCTTCCAGGATTGCATCTTTGGCGGCGATAATATCGTTGATCTTGTCATAGGTAAGATTTGCTGTGGCTTCAACTGCTCTAAGCATAAACAATAGCCAGTCTTTCCATCGCCCCCGTTGGGTTATTCCCGAAAGTCCCGAATAATAATCATCCTTGTGATCCATGATATACCGGCTTAAAAAAAGGATGGGATAATCTAACAAGCCTTTTTTGGTCAGGTAATGGATATTAAAAATTCTCCCGGTTCTACCGTTTCCGTCCCGGAAAGGATGTATCGCCTCAAACTGAAAATGCCCGATGGCCATTTTTAGCAAAGCATCCATTGGGTATTTTTGATCATCATTGAGAAAATCGATCAGGTTCCCCATTTTAGCCTCCAAAATGCCTCGTCCCCGCGGGGGAGTGTAAAACGCTTTACCTGCGTTCGGGCCCGACCCTCCCTCCTTTAAATAGATCTGGGCGGTGGATGTCCTGATTCCGTCATTGAACTGGCTAACCACCCGGTACATTTTCACGAAATAATTTTCATCAAACTCCTGTTCGCCTTTTAAATAGTCGTAACCAATCCATAGGGCCTCACGATAATTCAAAACCTCTTTTGCCGGTCCCGCTGACGGCCGGTTGCTTTGTTCACTATACGCTTTATACAACTCATCATCGGTAGTAAATATATTTTCAATCGCGCTGGACGCTTTTGCTTCTTGCAAGCTGATTGAATTGATGAGCAAACCTTGATTCGGAATGGCAATACTTCTGCCCTGGAGTCGTCCCAAAGCGGCTTTGGCATTACCCAACTGAAGTAGAATTTCGATGTCCTCGTAATAGTACTTTTCTGGAGGAATATCAGGAAGGTCGTTCCAGGGTTTAGTACGGTCAGGACATATTTGGTAAACCATACAATTTTAAACATAGGAGGAAAAAAGCGATAACTAACCTTAATATTTTTGATATTTAAGGTTAGACCTAATTTTTGGCCTTAAACTAATTTAAGATTTAGACACTGACATTAAGAAATAAAAAATTTAAGGCCATCATATTAATACGGTTAATCTTCCGCAGAATTATAATCTACCAGCAGTTAAGACACGAATGTGGTCCAACATAAGACCTATAATCGAGGCGTGGCATGCAAGAGGTTACCGGTTCGACTCCGGTATTCTCCACACATTTATGATAAGGCTTTTTTAGAACTCTCTATAAAGTCCGATTTTTTAACCCCCTTTTTTGCAAAAATTATTTCTTAAAAGTGGTTCACCTATCAGGTGATGAATAGCCTGAGCCCAGCCCTGACGTCTAATACGGCCACGGTCACGATCACGATCAGGGTAGATCCAAACGCGCCAATGCCGATCATCCCAACGGCCTTTACGCCCAACGGCGACGGGGCAAACGACGTCTTTATCATCAAGAACCTGGAACTGTATCCCAATAACGAGATCGAGATCTTTAACCGCTGGGGTAACCAGGTGTACCATGCTACCTCCTACATGAAGAACGGCAAGACCTGGGACGGTTCAAACCTAACAGCAGGAACCTACTACTACATCTTGCGGGCTTCCATCAATGGAATACCAAAGACCATGTCAGGGTATACAACCATTATCCGGTAGGCTACATCTTACCTCTCAACGATTAACTAATCAACAAGAGGGTAACAAAAATAGTGTAATGTATGTATAAGGAACCAGGAACGAAGGTATCTCCAGTCATAGTCATGTCGTTCCTGACCCTTAGTTGATTTAAGAATTTTAGCAGACTTAATTACAATTGATTGAAAGACATTTACTTGCCCCGATTTAAAGCTTCAGTAGATGCCATGTGCTCTAGTCTGACGCTTACTAATTTTCACGCAATACAGAGCTTATTCCTGGTCTGAACCAACTGATGGCCACGAATACTTTCCCTGGATCCCTAGCCTTGCTTCTTAAACAAAGCAAAGCTGTAGCCCTCGGCTTCCTTGCCTCCTTACTTTTAGTTAGCTCGGTAACGCAGCTGAAAGCGCAGTGCACATTAGGAACCTCGTCGGGGACAACTATAACGCCTTGTATCGGTAATTACTCGACGACAACGTTGAAATCGGGACAGTACTCACTTTTAAACGTTATACAAGGTTATACCTATCAGATCAATACCGTTTGCGCTCCATTTAACGCTGAAATTACACTGTTTAATACTGGGAATACTTCTGTTGGATTCAATAACAATAACTCAGCAATGGGTTGTACCTATACGCAGGCTAGCCTTAGCTATACGGCTACCTACACCGGTCAAATTAAGATAAATCTGACCGAAAACAGTTGTCTGGCGTCAGGAAAACTGGCCACACTGAGTGTTACGGTGACTTCGGCCACCAACACGTTTGATTCGCAAACCGTTGAAGGAAGTTCGGGATGGCTAGGCTATATGTATCAGGAACCGTACATGAGTTATTCGCCCGGTCCCCCGAACACGGTTACATTTCCAATTTTTGAAGGGGATTTCAATGAACCTGTAACAGGAGGACCGGCTAATTTGAATTTCGATGAAAACTTTGGCAACGCAAGCGCATCTGCCTGCTTTCCTTTGCTATCGAATAATATTGTCTCCGTCAACCAGTATACTGACCAAATTAGTTGCCACTTCCGCAATAAAAATACCCTCGATGGAATCTACCAGATTACCATCGGAGGAGATGACGGAATTAAACTTTCGTTAAGTCAGCCGAATGATCTTGTCTCGCCCAGCGGAGCTGGAACCACCACAATGACACCTGTGCCTGTCTTAGGTACTGCACTTTGGAAAACGGGGACGGGCTACACTACCGCCACTAGTCTGGTGAGTCTTAACGGCAGCAATGATGGAGCTGGAGCCGGCCTAAATCACTTTTTAATTGACTACTATCAGTTTCACGGCGCTGAGCGGGCATCTTTCAATATCACAGGCGCAGATAATACGCTTAGCACTCTGAACAGCACTGTTTGCAGCGGATCAAGCGCGTCGATCACTGGTACGGATTTCTATGCAACTTATCCGACCGCTACGTTTCAATGGCAGGTATCGACATCGCCGACCACCAATTTCGTGAATGTCAGTTCGAGTTCAAATGGCAATCTTCAATATTATCTCCCTAACATTTTTAACACAAGTGGCGCTCCTCAAACGTACTATTTCAGAAGACAGGCAAGTACGGGCGGTGTAACCCACTCGAGCAACGTGGTTACCTGGACCGTCAATAACGAGACAACTACCCAGTTCACCGTTAGCGGTGGAGGTCCTTACTGCTCGGGAACCTCTGGTGACGTCATAAATCTGTCGGGCTCTCAAACCGGGCTTACCTATACGCTGCAGCGTAACGTTCCGGGAGGCTTGAATGGCGAATATTTTGGAGGTACAACGGTTCCTGGGACGGTGCCAACATTTACTCGAGTTGATACGACCGTAAACTTTGTCTTGGGCACATGGCCGGGAGGAGGGATTGGCCCGACCAACTTTGCAGTTCGTTGGACAGGGCAACTACTAGCACCTGCAAACGGTAGTTATATAATTTCGACAGACTCAGACGATGGGGTTCGGGTATGGTTAAACGGTACCTTGATCATTGATGATTTCACCACTCATTCTGGAGTCGATAACTCCCTGCCAATCTCGCTGGTTGCAGGTAACGTGTACGCCATCAAAATAGAATATTACCAAAACTTGGGAGGTGCCCATATCCATCTTTTCTGGACCCCTCCCAGTTCGGCGCAAGTAATTATTCCAGCAAGTCAGCTTTATAACACGGTAAACGTCAACTCCCCAGTTTTCGGAACTGGCAACCCATTACCTTTTCCGAATATCTTACCGGCAGGCATTTATACCATTGTGGCTTCCAGTGGTACTGGTTGTTCCAAAGCCATGAACGGCTCGGCGACCGTCACGGTTATTCCTTCGCCTTCGCCTTCGACCATAAGCACTGACCAAACGATCTGTACGGGCACCCCGCCGAATCTGCTGACTTCGACCGCCGCCACCGGTGGTTCAGGTCCTTATACCTACCAATGGAATTCCTCTACGACCAGTGCCACAGCAGGTTTCACGCCCATCGGAGGTGCCACGGCTCCAACCTATCAACCGCCGTCCCTCACCCAAACAACCTATTACCAATTGGTCATAACGTCGACTGGTTGTTCCTCGACCAGTAACGCCGTGACGATCACAGTTACACCAACACCATCTGCATCGGTTGCTGGTCTAACCCAATACCTTTGCAACGCTCCAACGACCGCCAATCTTGCCGCAAATAGTCCTTCATCAGGAACTGGTCTTTGGACGCAGGGTGCAGGACCTAATACTGCGACGATTGTAAACCCGTCGCTGTATAATACAGGCATCTCTGGACTAATCCCAGGTACTTACAATTTTGTGTGGACCATATCTAACGCTCCATGTCCCTCGAGTTCCTCTACCGTTCAGATCATTGTGAATAACCTGTCTTTGAGCAATACCAAGACACCTAGCTGCTATAGCTCAAGCAGCGGAAGCATTACAGCAACTGGGGCGGGTGGAACCGGCATTTACCAATATTCAATTAATGGGGGAGCCTTGCAGGGAAGCGGATCATTTACGAATCTTGCCGGCGGGACGTATACCATCCTTGTGACCGATGGTCAATGTACTCAAACCTCTACCGTAACAGTCAATCAGCCCAGTTCGCCTTTAACTGCCGGGGCCGCGTCAAGTACTATGCCCTCGTGCTACGGAGGTAATAATGGAACGATTACTATACCTATTGCAACCGGTGGTACTCCTCCCTACACCTATTCAGACAATGGGGTAACGTACACGGCTTCGAACACATTTACGGGTGTTCCGAGCGGAAATTACAATCTTTATGTAAAGGATTCCAATCTCTGTATCACGCAAATCGGTTTCAGTTACCCGGTTGGTCAACCAACTGCTTTAACGGCGTCCATCACCACTCAGACTGGGGCCAGTTGCAACGGCACCAGCGACGGTACGGTCACCGTAGCGGCAACCACCGGCACGGGCACGGCGCCCTACAGGTATACCCTGGGGGCGACGACCGACACCACGGGCAGCTTCACCGCCCTGGCAGCGGGTTCCTATACGGTCACCGTCAAGGACAAACACGGGTGCTCGGTCAACCAGGCGGTGACCATCACACAGCCTGCGGTCCTCGCGGCTTCCATCACCACCCAGCAGAACGTCAAGTGCAAAGGTGCAGCGACGGGCTCAGTAACAGTCACAGCAGCTGGAGGCACAGGACCAACTTACAGCTACACGCTCAATGCGGTTGCCAATTCGACGGCTACGGCCACGAATCAAACCGGAACGTTTACCAACCTTTTAGCGGGAGATTATAAGATTTCCATCAGTGACGGCAACGCCTGCATGGTGAGCCAGGCGGTAAAGATCACGGAGCCTGCTGCCAGCCTATCGGCCGTCATTACGTCCAAGACCGACAATACGTGTAAAGGGGATGCGAGCGGCTTGGCGACGGCGACAGTTACGGGTGGTACGGGCGCCTACACCTATTCCTGGAACACGATCCCGGTACAGACAACCGCTACAGCGTCAAACCTTCTGGCAGGGCTTTATATCCTTACCGTAACTGACGCTTCGGGATGCCAGGCCTTCCAGTCGGTGACGATCGGTGAACCGGCCTCAAAAGTCTCGGCCACCACTACCGGGACGAACGTTACTTGTGCGGGCGACGCCAACGGGAAGGCGGTCGTTACGGCATCGGGCGGCCAAGGACCTTACAGCTACAGCTGGACGACGTCACCGGCCAAAACGACGGCCTCGATCAGTGGGCTCATTGCAGGGAATTATACGGTTACCGTGACGGATGCAAGTGGCTGCCTGATCATGCAAACGGTTAAGATAGGGACCAACGCCCCTCCGATAGCCGTTTCAGACAATGCCTCGGTGATCAAGGAGAAGCCGGTCAGCTTCCAGCTGAAACTAAACGCGGGTACGGCGGCCATCGATCTGACCTCGGTGGATCTGGACCAGTCGACGCCGGGCGTGCAGTCCTCACTGACGGTCGCTGGAAGAGGGAGCTTTACGAGCGACAACACGGGAAGGATAACCTTCACGCCGGTTCTCGGTTATAGCGGCCCAGTGGCGATCACCTACACGGTTGCCGACATCAACGGCTGCCTGTCCAATGAGGCGACGATCTTTATTAGCGTCAAGGCGCAGCCGCCAATTGCCATGAACGATACGACAAGCGCGTTCCCGGACAGCCGCATCCAGATCCCGGTTCTAGCCAACGACACCGATCCGCAGGGTTCGGCCTTGGTACCCGTGATAGTGACCCAGCCTTCCTCTGGATCGGTGACGGTCCTACCCTCGGGCATGATCCAGTATACGTCGATCCCGGAGTACTTGGGTACCGTTACCTTTACCTATAAGGCGATGAATAGCCTGAGCCCGGCCCTGACGTCCAATACGGCGACGGTAACTATAAAAATCGTGGTAAATCCAAACGCGACGATGTTAACCATTCCAACGGTCTTTACGCCAAATGGTGACGGGTCAAACGACGTCTTTGTGATTAAGAACCTATACCTTTACCCGAATAACGAGATTGAGATTTTTAACCGCTGGGGGAACCAGGTCTACCATGCTACCTCCTACATGCATAATGGCAAGACCTGGGACGGTTCAAACGTTTCAGGAGGGACATACTACTACATCTTACGGGTTTCGATCAACGGAATATCAAAGACCCTGTCAGGGTACACAACGATTATCAGGTAAGGCACAAAAAACCTCCCAGGACAAGAACGACTGGGAGGTCTAATATTGACGATTAACGCTCAGTTAACGATTTACCTCGATTACCTGGTAGGTATCCTGTCTATCCTAAGAGATTGGCTGGTAGTAAGTGTTGTTATATAGCAGGAGGTTCAGGCCATTAACGTACTGCCTGGTAGCTCCCTCAGCGACATGTCGTACGATCGCACCGTATGGAGCTTGTACGACTTGATATCATATTATCACGATAAGCAAGCGTTCTATTCGAGCACACAGTAACGTCGCAGTATTCAATGTAGAAGGATTCACGCCAGGCCTTTAATATGTCCACATACTGTTTAAGGATCACAAAGAATCCCAGACCGTGCAAATTTATTGAAGCACCTTTTAGAAGTAACTTTCCCAACTGCAGCATCCTGTTGTTAATAGCCTTTAAAGGCTCAAAGCATTCTCTAGAGTTAGCGGGCGAGAATTAGAGCTGCAAAGGTTATTTGAATAATGACAACCAGTACTTGTAAACTATACAGACAAAAATGCAAATGAAGCAACGTGTTATTTGGCAAGGCGGAAGAAGTCAACGCTCTTACTTAGAAACTTAAACTTCCAGTATCCTTTAACGCGCAAAGATCCGCTCGGGGTCATGCTCGCGCAAGAGCTCCACTCCTTGCCACTGTCGGCATCGTAAATTAACCCATCTTCCCAGCAACTGGTCTCCTTATTGTACTTAAGCATTTTAAGAACGTCAAGGCCCAAAAGCTTTCGGCTCCTCAGAGCAGGATCAGGGTTATTATCATCACCTCGTACATTCATTGGACGAGTAAGGTCGTCTTTATCGTTAAACCAAATGATACGCGCTTTGAACTGATCCTGACATTTATATACTTCAACGATTAGATCTTTCTTTTCGGTGACCCAGCGGCCAATGATTCGATCGGCATCAGTATCCTTGCCGTAGAAGGGAAAACTATCAGAGACGTTTAATGATAGCAATAAAAATAAGCCGAAGCTTAAGATCGATTTTCTACTCATTTTGGTGCTACTAAAAGAACTTATACGTGAATACGAACATTAGGTTATAATTAGATAAAAGAACTGAGCATGGTTTGGAACAAGCTGGTTTCACCAACTTTAGTCCACTCAAAATTGTGATTGTGATAGGCTAGCTTTAAACCAGCTTCTTTACACAACGCACCGGCCCGGGTCATTTCTTTTGCCAGTTTGATCATATCGGCCGCCGACTTTCGGTACTGTTCGCCAATAAACGGGATGGTGATATATTCCAGGCTAACAATGTGCGCCGCATCAATTACACCGTGCAGTTCGTCAAGCTTATGGGTGCCAAACATGCCATCCACATCAAAATGCCCGCTTGGGCAGCTTAACCCGTTACTCGAGAGCAGTGCTTTGAACTCGGTGGGAGAAGCGCCCCAAAACTTGCTTTCTTTCGAGTAACCGTAAGTTTCGACTTCCTGATAGCCCGCCTTTGAGACTTCGCCAATGACTTTCTTTAAATCTTTACCGATAAATTCCCGGACTGACCAAAGCTGTAAGCCGGGTTTGAAAGTGAGTTCCGCTGAGCTTCGTGTAAAGGCCGGGTTGAGAAGAACGCTTGCAGCCAGTGCCGCACTCCTGTTTAAAAATTGTCTGCGGTTTTCCATATGATTTAGCTTTTAGGCAAGAGTGTTCTTCGGTCCATAGTTCAATGTACAACAAGAGGTAAGTCTTTATTTTATGGCAAGGTGTATATTGCCCGTAATTTGAGCATTACATGGCAATCAACTTACAAAAAGGCCAAAAAATCGATATCGGCCTTTCACGCATTAGTTTTGGTTTAGGTTGGAATCCACGAGAGGGCACCGGCTATGCTTTCGATCTGGACGCTTCGGCCTTTATGATCAATAAGGACCGGCTACTATCTGCCGAAAATTACTTTATTTTTTATGGCAATACAGACGCCCCTGATGGCTCGGTCCATCATTCGGGCGATGATCCTACAGGAGGGAACAGCGCGGGGGGTGATGATGAAACGATCGAAGTTGATTTGTCAAAAGTCGACCCGCTGGTCCAGGAAATCATTTTTGTGGTGACCATTCATGAAGCGCAGGCGCGCCGCCAAAACTTTGGGCAAGTGCAGGACTCTTATATACGTTTGGTAGACATGATCACCGGGACCGAAATCGCCAAGTACGAGTTGGGCGAAGATTTTTCAATCGAAACCGGCGTTGAATTCGGCCGGCTTTACAAAAAAGACAATCATTGGAAATTTGAAGCCTCGGGTATTGGATATAAAGAAGACCTCGCCTTCTTTCTTTCTAAGTTTTATAAAGGGCAGATCATTAAATAGCGAATCGATAAGAACAGAATTATGGCAATAAATCTTGTTAAGGGGCAAACCATTGACTTGCGCAAAAGTGACAAAGGGGACAGTTATGACCTCAGCTCAGTAACCATTGGTCTCGGCTGGGACATTCGAAAGAAAACGAGAAGCGCCTTAGGCGGCGCTGGTTTTCTTGGTAAGCTGTTTAGTGCCGCCGCTCCGGCCGTCGATCAAGAAGAGTATGACCTGGATGCTGTGGCTTTTCTTCTCGACAGCCATGGGAAAGTGGCAAACCTGGGCCGCTCGGTACAAACAGGCGGTCGAACGGTCGGGATGTTCGAAGGGGACGTCATCTACTTTAATTCAATGAAACATCCTTCGGGGAATATCTGGCTAACCGGCGACAACCGTACCGGCGCCGGGGAGGGTGACGACGAACAGATCATCGTAAAACTCAATGCACTCGATCCAAAAGTTGACCGTATCCTTTTTCTGGTGACCATTTATAAGGGAAGGCAGAAGAACCAAAATTTTGGAATGGTGGAGAACGCGTTTATACGCGCTGTAGACAACAACGGCAAGGAGATAACACGATTTAGCCTTTCAGGTGATGCGTCATTCAACGGCATGTGTTCCATCACTTTTGCCGAAGCCTACCGCAAGGAGGGAAGCTGGAAATTTAGAGCCATTGGCGAACCGCATCCTACAGACAGCTTTACAGATATACTAACGCAGTATACGTAGGCAAAGCGATCGCAGGCAGCTCGTGTATAGGCAACGGCTACCACACCATGCCGGCTTATGCGGCTAGTTTAAACTTGATACAAACAACCATAAATTATGGCAATTAACCTTGTAAAGGGTCAGCGGGAGGCTTTAAATGCGCCCAAGTTTACGATTGGGCTCGGCTGGGATACGAATTCATCGAGCACCGGGGCCGGGTTTGATCTAGACGCTTCGGTCTTTATCCTGGGTGAAAACAAAAAACTTATTTCTGATCAGCATTTGGTGTTCTACAACAATCTCCTGTCTCCCGAGGGCGGTGTTGAGCACACCGGCGATAATCTTACCGGGGCAGGCGATGGTGATGATGAGCAAATCAAGGTCGATCTTTCGAAGATGCCTCCCGGCGCGGCCGAGATTTCAATCGTTGTGACGATTCACGAAGCGGCGAGCCGCAAGCAGAATTTTGGTCAGGTGCGCAATTCCTTTGTACGGGTGTTTGATGCGAACACAAATGCCGATCTTGTGAAGTATGAACTTGACGAAGATTTTTCGATCGAGACGGCGGTCGAATTCGGGCGCATTTATAAGAAAGACGGCAACTGGAAATTTGAAGCGGTTGGTATGGGAATGAAAGGTGGTTTGCAGGATTACCTTACCCGGTTCAGTTGACGAAGAAATTAGGATAACCAATCAGATCAATACACGATGAGCATGGAAACCAACGAGAGCCTATCCCTTCCGTCTATATCCTTAAACAGGGTTGACAAAGAAGGTACTGTGAATCTGACGGCGCTTAGTCCCGAAGAAAATAAAAAGTTTACCGAGTTAAATAAGGGACTTGATCCGAAAGATGTTAATTCGATCCTCAATTATGGGACCGATGTCCAGGCCTCCATGGAGAAATACAGCAATGAATTTCTCACCTCGGTACGAAGTTATAACTCGGGCGAGGTCGGGGGATTAATTACCGAGCTGCTGACCGAACTCAATTACATCGACGTCGATGAGCTTAACCAAAATCCGGTACAGCACATGATCTCTCGCATCCCGTTCCTGAAGAAGCTGGTGGTCGATGTCAACAAACTTTTCCAGAAATACGATACGGTGATCAATAACATCGATAAGATCACCGGCAAGATAAAGGCAGGGCGGCTCAATTCCATTAAGGATAACGCCTCGCTGCAGACGATGTTCGACGGCAATGTGGGCTACATCAAACAAATGGAAGAGCTCATCATTTCGGGTACGCTCAAGTTCAATGAGCTTTCGGCGAAGCTTGCCGAAATGGATGCTAACCCGGCAGCTTACCAGGATTATCAGATCGCTGATCTGCGTGACTTTGTGAACAGGCTCGACAAGCGCCTGGCCGATCTTAAAGTGGTGCGTTTCATCATGCTGCAATCGCTTGCTCAAATACGGATTGTTCAAAGCAATAACAATTCGATCGCTGAAAAAGCGCAGTCGATCATTTCGACAACTATCCCGGTATGGAAGAACCAGCTTACAATCGCGGTCGCGCTGCAGAGGCAGAAAGAAAATGTGGAGATGCAGAAAAAGATCTCCGATACGACCAACACAATTTTGCTTAAGAATGCCGAGTTGCTTAAACAGAATAGCATCGGAGTGGCCAAAGAAAATGAAAACACAGTGGTGTCACTAGATACGCTTAAACAAACGACGGCTTCATTGATCGATACGTTAAATGAGGTAAAGCGCATTCATGATGAAGGAACTAAGAACAGGCAAACCTTAAACGGGGAGCTGCAAAATCTGGAAACTCAGTTAAGGAAAACGGTGACCCAGACCGCTTAATTCAGGGGTCGGGAGGGGAATGGTGACAGATAATTTTGCGCGCATTATCCGTGAATCAAATCGCATCATTACCCGTCTGCAGGTGCTTGCCGCTTTCTTTGAGGATGAAGAGATCTATAAGATCTATTTGCGGACCCAAACCAATCACCAGCTTTTTGAGAATAACCGGGAGCTTGACATTAATAAGCTTGAGCTGTTTCATATCCAGTTCACGGCGACGACCATTGAGCTTCTTAAAAAGATTAAAAAAGGGAATGAACAAAATGTAAGCGTTCTTTTTGATGAGATCCAGATCAACAATGACTTGGCTGCCAAACTCGGCGGCTTAGCCGTGACTGAGAAAAGCTATCAGCTTGAAAAACAAAACCAGTCGTTAAAAGTCAATTTGTCGCTGCGCCGGCTTTACCAGCAGCTGAGTGACGATAGTTCCGACGATCCTTTTTCAAAGAATATTCAGGCATTTGGGTTGCACTATGCAGCCGATTTTTACTACGAGATATCGGCGGCAGTCCTGGAAGACGTAACCGGGTATAAACCGGAGGACGTTTACGTGAATTCTTTTGCGGTCATTCAGAAGAAGCTTATGGGTAACCTGTGCAAGTATGAATTCAAGTCCGAATTTTACGCCGGTTTCAAATGCGGTACTTTACTTCTGGAGGTATATAAGTTCCTTGAAGCCGACCGGTATTTCTCGTTTATGGTCCAGCGCAATATGTTTTTGTTTTGTGATCCTTTGAAGCTCGTTCCTGGTGATTTTTCAAACAGCCTGAGTAAGAAAGCACGGCTGGTCGACGATCTGCATAAGAAGAATATGATCCTCGAAGCGCAGGCAAAAGAACGGAAAACCTTTTTGCCCTCGGAAATCAAGGCTTTGCTAGTTGAGACCTACAATAAGATATCCAACATTAGCTTCCTGGAAAATTTGACTAATGTCGATGCTCAGGCAAACATATTGAAGACAATGCTGAATACCGATTCGCTTTAGCGAGGTTTTTCACAGACTTTAGCAAAACCTTAACGCACGACCAAATCAAGTGGATACCCTACACAGCATCTTTGGACCCGACCTGCAGGCGGCGCTCCTTATCGTTATAAATCTTATCGTCATCGAGAGCCTGCTTTCTGTTGATAACGCGGCGGTACTGGCGACAATGGTGATGGACTTGCCCCACAACCAACGCAGCAAAGCCTTGCGGTACGGTATCCTGTTCGCTTATCTGTTCAGGGGGCTGGCGCTGTTTCTCGCATCCTGGCTTGTGAAGATATGGTGGCTCAAGCCATTAGGCGGCCTGTACCTGCTTTACCTGGCGTTTAATTACTTTAGAGGAAAGAATCAGGAGGGTGAGACCGAAGAAGAAGAAACGATAGACAAAAATAAGAACTGGCTATACCGGTCGACTTTAGGTGCCCTAGGAGCGTTTGGAGCGACAGTCGCCCTCGTCGAATTTATGGATCTTGCTTTCTCGATCGATAACGTCTTTGCGGTCGTTGCTTTCACCAACAACATTGTTCTGATCTACATTGGCGTCTTTATAGGAATACTGGCGATGCGTTTTGTCGCGCAAGCCTTTGTTCGGCTCATGGAAACCTACACATTCCTGGAAACAATCGCTTTTATTGTCATCGGATTGCTTGGCATTAAACTGACCATGTCTCTTTACATTCACTTCTATCCGGCCACCTGGCTTGGAAACGCTTTGGAGGGTAGAGGAGCCGATCTTGCGGTTTCCATTTTTACGGTATCTATCTTTCTCTTGCCTGTAATTACCTCATACCTGTTCAATTTCCCAAAGAAAAAGCCGAAAGAAGCTCCTATGTCGCACCGGGCTGAGGATGTCTTGGATCAGAGCTGATTATGGATCAGAGCTGATTATTGGCTCAAAGCTGAGTAAATGCCTCATACCAGGCCCTAAGCTGTTCAGTCGTATTGCCCCGCGAGTCTTCGGCGACCAAAAGCTTCATCAAACTACCCCTGCCATTTCGGGAGTCACAATACCTAGAGAACTCGTCAAAATTAAGGCTCCCTTGCTCTGCCCAAATTTCCTCGGGCACGGCGCCGTGCGACCGGTATTTTATATACTGCAAGAAGAAGTAGGCAATGTATAGAAACCAGTTGTTGAAACGTTCGATGTGAGCGATGTGTCTTACCTCGTGGGCAAGCAGGCGCAACCAGGCATAATGGTCATTTCCATAAGCGAAGGACTGGTCAGCGTCATGGACTGAGCGAAATTTTGCGGCATCAGCGGAGAAGTAGTTTTCGGTTAACACGATTCGTTTGGTCAGGTAATTACCTAAAGTAATCGCCCCACCACCGGTAGAAGCTACCCTATACCAGGGTACTAGTTTAAAGTGACTAAACCGGCAATACACTACAGTTTCAGCGATTGACCGTGCCGGGATTCCTGACACTATACTTAACAGATACCCTGCTTCGGGCGTCACCCTAAAACGGTCGCCGGTTTCATCGACGAGCAGTAGGCCCTGAGGACAAGCCCGCCTCGCCTTATTTTTTCGGTGCGAGGTCAACTATAAAAGTTACAATGCGTATACAGCCAGACATTTCAATGCATTTTACCCCTTAAATAAGCTTCATGATCTTTAAATGGTTACTATCAGCAAACGGCAGCTTCATTCAAATAATGTGGTATGCCCTCATCATCGTTTCACTTTGGATCATTGAAGTTATTATTAGCATAGAGGAACCCATTGATAAGTGGAGACATTCTCGACTTAATTTTAGTTTCATTTTTACCGCTCTATCTATTCAACTCCTGTTGACACCTATCATGCTCGGTACCGCCCAATGGGTTTGCGCGCATCACTGGGGCCTTTCAGAGCTTTTACCTTATCATGATCATTGGGGCGTGCAGATCATCGGATCATTTATCCTGCTTGATTTTTTTGAATACGTCTATCACGTTGTCATGCACAAAACAAAGGCCTTGTGGAAATTTCACTTGGTCCATCACAGCGACCGCGTGCTCGACGTGTCCACCACAGTAAGAGAACACCCTGCAGAGACGTTTATTCGCCTCTGTTTCACAACAATCTGGGTATTCTTAACAGGGGCGTCAATCGGAAGCCTGGTCTTAAGGCAGTTCTTTCAAACAGCGTCCAATCTCATCGCCCACTCAACGGTGAAGCTTCCCGAAAAACTAGAACGAATTTTTTCGTATGTCTTAATCACTCCTGAGATGCACCGTGTACATCACCACTTTGAGTTACCGCATACCGATTCAAATTACGGCGACGTGTTCAGTATCTGGGACCGCATGTTTGGAACCTTTCGTAAACGTGGTCTCACCGAGCTCGTTTACGGGATAGATACTCATTTTGAAGGTGCGACAGAGGTTACATTCAAAGAGTTGCTTAAAGTTCCATTCTCAGGAGTGGGATTACCTGCGGCTTCGGCAGATAAGCTTGCGGTTGGTGAGGTACGGGAGGCTTAATTGAACTAAACCTTGCATCCTGGTTTGCGTTCAAACGCTCTCAATCTAATTAGTGCCGCAGTATGGGAACGTTCAGTATGTCCGCCAGGTATTTAATGGCTATTTCGGTGGTATTGACCGTTTTCTTCAGCCAGACGTTGTTTGCTCAAGATAAATCCGAGCTTGATCCTGAAAGTACGGCCAAAAGCAAGGCTTACTGGAAGGCGGGGGCTGACGTAGTGACCAACAATGTTTACCTCGGCCGGGCAGATAGTGGTGTCACACAGGTTTATATTCCCAGTTTAACTTACAATTTCAAATGGGGTTTGTACCTGACCGGTTCGGCAGAATACATCCCAAACCGCTCTGAGAACAAGCTCGATGGCGCGACTTTGGGAATAGGATATAGTTTCACACTCGCCAAAAATCTCGAAGGCAGCGTCTCATGGTCAAAATCGTTCTACGCCTCTACCAGCACGCAAATCTCTTCGTCTATAAGTTCAACGACGAACGCCAGTCTCGACTATAACATCGCCGAAATCGTAACCATTTCTATCTCCGCAGACTTTAATAAAGGCGTCAAAGGATCCCGAAACGATATTTTAACAAATCCGACGTTATCGCATGATTTTGTGCTTGAGAATGTCGGCGGGGAAGAGCACTCTTTGATCATTACGCCGACGGCCGGTGTAAATGCCGGGACACAAAATTTTTATGATAGTGATTTGAAAAAGGCTAAAGGGAAACGAGCCAAAGCGATAAACGCACGGCTGGCGGCTTACAGCGTTACTCTTTCAAAGTACACATTGTTGGATGAGGAATTTTCGCTCCCTGTAACGTATTCGCTTAAGCCTATTCTTTTTTCAGTGACTCCAAACCTTGCGCTTCCTCAGAATAAGTTGGCGAAGATCCTCACCGCCGGTCAGGACAAACGTTCATCGCTCGTCTATGTCGACTTTGGCATCAGTATCAAGTTCTAAGGTTTGATTCGCGTTGCGTATTGCTTATTTTCGCAACTGAACTACCAACAACACACAAGTTGATCATGTTAAGACCTCACTTTAGCCCGAGCCTGCTGCTCATTCTCGGATTGATCTTTTTTTCAAGAAGTACGATCGCGCAAACGGCAGACGACGTCATTAACAAGTATGTCACCAAACTCGGCGGCAAGGAGAAGTGGCAGGCGGTGAGTTCATTTGTAATCACCGGTACTCAAAGCATCAATGGTATGGACGTTCCCTTTACGATATCACAGAAAGCGCCCAATAAAAAAAGGCTCGAAGTGAGTATTAATGGAAAGTCGTTCGTTCAGTGTTATGACGGTAAAACGGCGTGGATGGTTAATCCTTTCGCGGGCTCGGGCTCACCCGAAATAATGCCGGCAGCCGACGCAAAAACGTTCGCTGAGCAAGCAGTTGGAAAGCCCGAACTTCTGGATTATGCGTCTAAAGGCGAAAAACCAGTTTTGGACGGAAAAGAAACTATTGCGAACGCGACCTATACGAAGTTACTGCTAACAAAGAAGGACGGATCAACACAGACCTTCTATTTTGACCCCGCCAGTTCCAATCTCAGTATGATGAGCATGACCATGCCTTCTGGACCCATGCAGGGCAAGGTTATTCAAACTTATTTTAGTGATTATCGGGATGAGCAAGGTGTAAAATTCCCGCATGCGCTAGATCTCAAATTGGATAATCAACCATTGTCAAAAATAACCTACAGTGCGATTAAAGTTAACGCCCCTGTTGATGACGCCCTTTTTGTGATGCCGGCTACCCAGAAATAGCATCTTTGCTGCGAGTCAGATTTGCGACTTTCTCAAGGGCAAATTCAATGTCGTTAAAGATGTCGTCGATATGCTCCAGGCCAACCGAAATTCGGAGGCTGCCCGGTTCAATTCCTACCTGACACCGTTCAAACTCACTTAATTTCGAGTGAGTAGTACTAGCCGGATGGGTTACGATACTGCGTGTGTCACCCAGATTTGCGCTTTTAGAGATCATTTGTAGATTATCCATAAAGCTGAAAGCCGCGTTAAATCCTCCTTTGATGATGAAAGTGACAATGCCGCCACCAGCTTTCATCTGTTTTCGGGCCAGCTCATATTGCGGATGATCCGTTAAGAAAGGGTACTTCACAGATTCTACACTTTCGTGCTTTTGCAGGCGGCCAGCAAGTTCCAACGCGTTTGATGCATGGCGCTCCATTCGAATAGCTAAAGTTTCAAGGCTCTTTGAAAGGATCCATGCGTTGAAGGACGAAAGCGCTCCACCGGTATGCCGGGCGAAAAAGCGTATGGAAGCAATGAGATCAGCGCGTCCTACGACGATGCCGCCCAAAACCCTGCCCTGACCATCAAGGTATTTAGTCGCCGAATGGACGATTAGATCGGCCCCAAAATCTGCCGGTGTCTGAAAGACTGGCGTCGCAAAGCAGTTGTCAACGATGAGCACCAAGTTGTGCCTGACGCACAAGCCTCTAAGGAACCCCAGATCAACCAGTTCGAGGCCGGGATTAGAGGGGGTTTCCACAAACATGACTTTCGTTTGGGAGGTGATGAGCGAATCAACAAGCTCAAGATGAGCAGCGTCAAAGTAGGAGCAGTTTATTCCCCAGGAAGGTAGAATTTTGGTAAAGAGCTGGTGTGTTGATCCAAATACAGCGCGTGAAGAAATAATATGATCACCAGAACGCAACAGCGCCGCCAGACTCGCAAAGACTGCACCCATGCCGGTAGCGAAGGCGAAACCATCTTCGGCCTTCTCCAGCAGACACATTTTCTCAATAAACTCAGACGTATTGGGGTTGGAGTAACGGGAATAGATATTGCCTTCTTCTTCGTCGGCAAACAAAGCGCGGCCCTGTTCGGCACTCTCAAAGGTGAAGCTTGATGTAACGTATAAGGGTACTGAGTGTTCCCGGTTTTGGCTTTGGGCAGTCTGGGTACGTATCGCCAGCGTTTCGGGATGTTTCATCCTGCAATTTGTGGAAATATTCTGCTTGGCACAAAGGTTGGCAAACATACCTTTGCATCCTTAAATTTACTGGATGGCATCTGAATACAATGAGGACGCTATTCGATCCCTTGACTGGAAAGAGCACATACGGCTCAGACCAGGAATGTACATTGGGAAGCTTGGTGATGGGACGTCTGAAGATGACGGGATCTATGTGCTGCTGAAAGAAATCATTGATAATTCCATTGATGAGTTTGTGATGGGAGCGGGGCGAACAATTGAGATCACAATAACCGATCACCAAGTGCATATAAGGGATTATGGGCGTGGCATTCCACTCGGTAAGGTAGTAGACTGCGTATCCCGTATCAATACAGGGGGCAAATACGACTCCAATGCATTCCAAAAATCAGTTGGCTTAAACGGTGTCGGATCAAAAGCGGTGAATGCCCTTTCGGGCCATTTTAGCGTGCAGTCTTTCAGGGACCGCAAAACAAAGCGCGCCCAGTTTAAACAAGGAGTTCTGGTAGCCGATCACCCCGAAGAAGATACGAAGGAAAAGAACGGAACTCTGATCGTTTTTACGCCGGATGAGGTGATATTCCGGAATTTTAGGTTCATCCCGGCGTTCATTGAAGCTCAAGTCTGGTATTACTGTTTCCTCAACGCCGGATTAACGATCGTTTTTAACGGCCAAAAGTATCATTCTGAAAAAGGCCTTTATGACCTTTTGGTTCGTAAGACCGACCCAGAAGTCCTGCTATATCCGATCGTTCACCTTAAAGGAGCTGATATTGAAGTGGCGCTGGTCCACGGGTCGCAGTATGGCGAGGAATACTATTCATTTGTGAACGGCCAGCACACGACGCAGGGCGGTACCCACCAGGCTGCCTTTAAAGAAGGGCTGGTAAAGACCATCCGTGAGTTTTACAAGAAAGAATTCGACGCCGCCGACGTGCGGTCATCCATCATTGCGGCCATCTCCGTAAAGATTCAGGAGCCGGTCTTTGAGTCCCAAACGAAGACCAAGCTAGGATCCCAGTTCGTAAGTCCCAACTCGGGCCAGGCGGTAAGAAACTGGATCATCGATTTCCTTAAGACCGAACTGGACAATTTCCTGCACAAGAATGCTTTAGTACGAACGGCGCTAGAAAAAAAAATTCTCCAAAGTGAGCGCGAGCGAAGGGAGATCGCCGGTATCAAAAAGCTGGCGAACGAACGGGCCAAAAAGGCAAACCTTGTCAACAAAAAACTTAGGGATTGCAAATACCATTTTGATGCGAGCGAAGAAGTACGGTTTAAGACTACACTCTTCATTACCGAAGGGAATTCGGCCAGTGGCTCAATCACGCAGTCCCGGGATGTCGCCACTCAGGCGGTCTTTAGTTTGCGGGGTAAACCACTCAATTGCTTTGGACTAACGAAGAAGATCGTTTACGAGAACGAAGAGTTTAACCTGCTCCAGCATGCGCTGAACATCGAAGACGGGCTTGCCGGCCTGCGCTACAACCAGATCGTGGTCGCGACCGACGCCGATGTAGATGGAATGCATATCAGACTGCTGCTGCTCACCTTCTTTCTTCAGTTCTTTCCCGACTTGGTTAAAGCGGGCCACGTCTATATCTTGCAAACTCCACTCTTCAGGGTTCGCAACAAGAAAGAAACGCGCTACTGTTACAGTGATGAAGAAAAGCAACGGGCGGTCCTGCAACTCGGCTCCAAGCCCGAGATCACACGGTTCAAGGGTTTAGGAGAGATCTCGCCGGGCGAATTCAGCTTTTTCATAGGCGAGGACATGCGGCTGGACCCCGTTATTCTGCAAGACCAGAGTATAAGAAACCTTCTCGATTATTACATGGGTAAGAATACACCTGCCCGGCAGGAATTCATTATTAGAAACCTTCGTGTTGAAAAGGATATCAACGATGCTGCCGAAGCTCCGGGCAGCGTAGAACCCGGCCGGGAACCCCAGCCAACCGAACAAGAAAGCCTCGACGACGTTGCCTGACGAAACTCACCTCAACCGGGTCATAAGCGGTCTTTACGAAGACTGGTTCCTTGATTACGCCTCTTACGTGATCCTGGACCGGGCCGTACCGCATTTGAATGACGGATTGAAACCGGTTCAGCGGCGTATCCTGCATTCCCTCCGAGAGATGGATGATGGCCGGTACAATAAAGTGGCCAACGTCATTGGCAATACCATGAAGTACCACCCGCACGGGGATGCCTCGATCGGTGACGCTATGGTTCAGATCGGTCAAAAAGAACTGCTCATCGACACGCAGGGTAACTGGGGCGACCCGGTGACGGGCGACAGCGCCGCCGCGGCGAGATACATTGAGGCGAGACTATCAAAATTCGCCCTTGAGGTCATGTTCAATCCCGAAACGACCGAGTGGGCACTTTCCTATGACGGCCGCAACCGGGAACCGGTGACACTTCCCGTAAAATTTCCGCTGGTACTCGCCCAGGGTACAGACGGCATAGCCGTGGGCCTGGCTACGAAAATACTTCCGCATAACTTTCTTGAACTCATTGATGCCTCGATCGCTATCCTCAACGGAGGTACGGCGAGGATTGTTCCCGATTTCCCAACCGGCGGCCTTGCCGACTTTTCAAAATATAATGAAGGGCAGCGGGGCGGCCGCATACGCATACGGGCCCGCATTACCGAAAAGGACAAAAAGACGCTGGTCATTAACGAGATCCCTTATACCACCAGCACGGGTTCCCTGATCGACAGCATTGTCGCGGCAAACGATAAGGGTAAGATCAAAATCAGGAAGATTGAAGACAACACAGCGAAGAATGTGGAGATCATCATTCATCTCGCGCCGGGGATAAGCCCCGACATCACTATTGATGCGCTTTTCGCCTTTACCGACTGCGAGGTACCGGTTTCGCCAAACGCCTGCGTGATCTTTGATGACAAGCCACGGTTTATGAGCGTCCATGAGATCCTTGAGGACTCTACGCGGCATACCCGGGAGCTGCTTAAAACCGAGCTTGAACTAAGGCTGGCAGACCTTCAGGAACACTGGCACTTTTCTTCCCTGGAGAAAATATTCATTGAGCATCGCATCTATCGCGACATTGAAGAGAGCGAAACCTTTGAGGCGGTGATCCAGGCAATTTTTGACGGTCTTGATCTGTTTAAGGGTTTACTCTTGCGGGAGATCACCCACGACGATATCCTGCGCCTTACAGAGATAAGGATCAAGCGTATTTCAAAGTACGACACCTTCAAAGCCGAAGAAGCCTTGAGAAGTCTTGAGGCCGAAATCAAGGAGACAAGACAGCACCTGTCGCATCTCACCGCCTACTGCGTCAGCTGGTTCGAAGGGCTCAGGCGTAGGTACGGCAAAGGAAAGGAGCGTAAAACACAGATCACCGTTTTTGATTCGATCTCAATGACCGATGTGGCCCTAGCTAATGCCCGGCTGTATATTAACCGGGACGACGGTTTCATTGGGACGAGCTTAAAGAAAGATGAATTCCTGGTCGAGTGTTCAGATATTGACGACATCATTGTTTTTAGAGGCGGCGGGCGTTTCCTTGTCACCAAAGTGAGTGATAAAAGCTTTGTCGGGAAAGATATTCTTTACGCGGGTGTATTTCGAAAAAATGATGAGCGTACGGTTTATAACCTGATCTACTCTGACGGGCCGCAGGGAAGCAGTTACATGAAGCGTTTTCAAGTGACGGGTGTTACGCGGGATAAGGAGTATGACCTTACAAAAGGTACCAAAGGGTCGAAAGTCTGGTATTTCAGCGCTAACCCCAATGGAGAAGCCGAGGTCGTAACCGTTAATCTTAAGCCACATGCCAAGATCAAGAAACCGGTGTTTGATACCAATTTCGGTGAGCTGGCGGTTAAGGGGAGGTCTTCACAAGGCAATTTATTGACTAAATATCCCCTAAAGAAGGTTGCTCATAAAAGCCGGGGATCGTCCACGCTCGGCGGCCGTAAAATTTGGTTCGACGATGTCCAGCAGCGGCTTAATGCCGATGGCCGCGGAGTTTCCCTGGGCACATTTGAGGGGGAGGATCGCATTTTTGGCGTCACCCGTAAAGGGCTGGCCTCACTGAGCACGTACGAATTGAGCAATCACTTTGAAAGTGATCTGCTGCTCATCGAAAAATATGATCCCGATAAGGTTTATTCGATGGTTTATCTGGATGGAAGTTCGGGCATGTATTATGTGAAGCGCTTTAAGGCCGAAGGGTTTGGGGCTGTAAAGGCGATTTCTTTGGTGACCGAGCATCCCTCATCAAGTGTCGCTGTGTTAACTGATGAGCCGCATCCGGTCGTCGTAGTCACTGTTGTTAAGGGGAAACCGCCGGTCACCGAGGACTTTCAAGTCGATTTGAGTGAGCTTATCGGCGTAAAAGGAATAAAGGCTCTGGGTAACAGGCTTTCGGTACATACCGTAAAGGCTGTGAAAATTCTTGACCGTAAGCCCGAATCGCTTCCTCCAGGGTCAAGCCAGCTGGGACTGTTTTAAAAAACTGATCACAAAAAAATAAGCCGGCCCACGCATTGGACCGACTTATTTAACCAACCAAACCTTATTATGAAAACATGAAAAACGTAAACGAATTATGTCCCTTTATACAGGCTGGTTTTTAAAAAGGTTTCAATTATTTATTTTATTCTACCAAGAAAGAAGACCAAATGTCTAGTCAGTTTTTGGCACCAAGTCCGCTGAGGGCTCCGCCGTCGACATTGATACTTTGACCGGTGATCCACCGGGCTTCGGCACTTGCCAAAAACGACGACATTAGCGATATCCTGCAAAGCCCGTTTCGCTCCTCCGTGTAGGCTGGCTCCGTTTCCAAGCAGCTAAAAGGCACCCAGGAGCAGATCTTCGCCGCGATCCACGAGCGTGTGGGAAACACCGCTCGAGGCGATTCCTTTAGGGTGCTACAACCGCAGGAAACTTTTTTTAGATTCAGTCGTAACACAGGTTCATTCGGCATTGACAAGACGTACTGAAATGGATTATAACGACACTGAAAGAAAATCTGAACCTGGCCGGTCTTCTTCCGACGAGCCGCCTAACGAAGCAAGAATCAGGAAGCTTATCAACTTGATCCTTGAAGATGAGCTTAGAAATTACTCAAGCAAATTGCGTGAGATTCGTGAGCGGGCTGCTTTAACGAAGCCTCGAGATACAACGGATTTATAGAAGAGCGCGCTTCATTCAGGGTCGTTCCAATGCTACGCATCTCGTCTGAAATCATCAAAATGTCAAAGGGCACACTTAACTTAAGCAGCGAGATTAGTAATAGCTTAACCTTTTACTTCGATCTTTTCGTCTATCACCCACTGCTAAAAACGTACGGTAATAATGTCTAAACGAAAACTTAAGATTTTAGTGGCCGATGATGATCAAGGAGTGCTTGGTGTTTTGGCTATTATGTTAGATATAAAGGGCTATCAAGTTTCAACTGCCCTTAAGGGAGAAGAGGTTTTGAACATCAAGAATGATTTGCCCGATCTTATTTTGCTCGACATCTATATGTCGGGCGTTCATGGAGACGAAGTTTGCAAACAGCTTAAGAAGCAATATCTAACCAAGCACATTCCCGTAATTCTAATATCAACGTGCAACGACATTGAAGCAATAGCCCGGGATGCAGGAGCGGATGACTTTATATCCAAGCCTTTCAAAATGAATTCGTTTTTATTAAAAGTCGCGCATTATGCAACAGGCAGAGGTCATGGTCGGTCACTTGACAATGACTCTGATCTTCGCCGGGCAGTCTAGGGATACTTTAATTTTTGAAAGCCCTGTCGAATCAAATTCTGGACAAGGCAGGATGAGCAGCTTGCCCCTTTTGGTAAAAGCTAAGAGACGAATGACCAATAAATACGTTGAAAAGAAGTAGCAGTGATAATGTTAAAATAACTGGTCAGATCATCAATTAATGCAGCTAGGTAAAGAAGGATTTCGTTTTCACTTCTTTGAACCGTGTTAACTTTGTTCGATCTGCACCCGGAAATTACGAATTCAACGTAATCTGGAATTTACTGCCTTTACCAACCTTACTTTCAACCGTCAGCGTACCTCCAGCAGCGTTTACGAGCTTTCTTGCCAGAAACAGACCAACTCCCTGCCCTTCTATTTCCTCATGGATCCGGCCGTAGAGGTTAAAAATTTTGGATAACTGGCTTTCTTCTATCCCTAGTCCATGGTCCTGGACAGATAATATAACAGTTTTCCCTTCTTTGAAGCTAGAAATCTCTATATCAGGATCAAGTCCGTCGCTAAACTTTAGACCATTTGAGACCAAATTATAGAGTATGCTGCGCAGGTTTTTTTTTGAAAATTGAACGGTATTAATTTCCGGCGTGCGTGTGATAGAAGCGTTGGAACTTTTGATTTTGTCCTGCAGGCTCCATTCAATATTATTGAGAATTTCATCGAGATCGACCATTTCCTGATTTACCATGTCGCCCTCAACTTTAGCAATCGTGCCGATGTCCTTAATCAAGGAGCGAAATTTTTTGATTGAGGTGTCAATAATTTTTAACAATTGGTTCTTTTGGATGTCTGTCACGGTCATCGTATTGATTGCTTCAATGCTGCTTTCAATGTTGCCAAGGGGTGCCAGCAAATCATGAGATGCCGTATGTATAAAAGTATCCAGATCGGCGTTGATTCGAACAAGTGCATTTACCTTGGTGTCGAGTTCCTTCTGCACCGATTTAAGTTCAGTAATATCGTTGAAGGTTATGACCGCGCCATCCGTTTTATTATCGGCTTGCCTGATGTAGGGCATGGTCCTAATCTGGTACTATTGCCCGTTGTTTGTTTGTAGTTCCTTGGTTATTATTCCCCCTTAGGCTAACACAGCTTTGATATCTCCTTCAATATTTTCCAGTTTCAAATTCGTCGATATATCGCTTAAAGGGCGCCCGATATCACTGGGCAGGAAGTTGATTTGCTTAACTATACCGGGCGAAAAACGAACAAGCTCTAAGTGTGTGTTTACGAAAAGCTGACCATTCACGTTGCTTCTGAAATAATTGTTCAAATCATCGTTGAGTTCGAGTAATTCCCTGTTTTTAAGCTGGTAGTCGGAATTTATGGTATGCATTTCCTCATTGACCGACTGCATTTCCTCATTGGTGCTTTGCATTTCTTCGTTTGCCGAAAGAAGCTCTTCATGGAAGGACTGGATGTTTTCGTTATTAGCATCCAGTCTCACAGAGGCGTCGCTTAACTTTTGCTTGAGCTGTTTTACTTCCAGTTCAAGGTCTGATGTGAATTCGTCATGTAAAGTCTTTTCGTTGTATTCATCCGTCATCGGTCCAGCCTTATCCTGGCTAAGATCGTTCATAAAGGTCAGGAGCATCATTCTCCTCCCACGATGCGACTCGGTTAGCGGACTCACACTAATGTTCACCACCCGGCTGAACTCTGCGACAGGAACCGCAATTCTTTTTGCCTGGACTTCCTTGTTTGTCTTTAGCGCCTGACTGACTAATGAATTAAGGGCAATTAACAGCGGGTATGGCAACAGATCTTCAAGATTTTGTTTGAAGTTTTTGCTTAGCAGAAACTGGCCGGTATCCCCGTACGCCTTAACTACATTCTTATCTTCATCGATGTAAAGGATTAGGGAATTAAGCCGTGCAGCCAGCTTTTCAGAACCCTCTTCGGTCAGGGACTCAAGAGTACCTTGCTGGGCACCCTCGCCACCCGCCATATAAGGAAGGGTTGTACTTTTTGCCAACGTATTGATGGTCATATGCGGTCCCCTGACCGTATCTTTTTCCGATAACCACAGCCTGCCGTCCTTTATGGTCATAAACTTATCATGCGGAATCAGGTAGACGATATTACACCGGACCAGCATGCCCTTTTCAGCTTCCTTTATTTCAAGTTTGCTGTGCCGTGCAAGTAGCTTAGCCATTTGGCTTTTAAAATCGGACGACAAATGCTGAACAATGACATAAGAGATGCCATCGGACGGTGTGTGGTCAAAGAAAAGGCTAAGTTCTTCTAGCCCTCCTGCAGAGGCGCCAATGGCAACAATATGATCCGGTTCTGAAATCACCATAAGTATTTGGTAAGGGTACTGTGAGAGGTCCTCTTAAAGATACTTGAATTGAAGGAAAACGGATGTTTTTGTAATATTTTTAAATCAATGTGAATCGTTAAGCTAACTTTACCACAATGAGTAATTGTTTCATCTTATCTCCTGGTAAAAGCTCTGTATGATCAGTTCAAATCCTAAAACCTTCCTCGATCAGGCCTTTTATAAAAATGTGCTTGAAAGTCTGGAAGATTATGGAGTGATGACTACCGACATGGAAGGTATAGTAACAAGTTGGAACACGGGTGCTGAGAATATTTTCGGGTATTTGGAGGACGAAATTTGTGGCATATCTGGAAAAATAATCTTTACAGCGGAGGACTGTGAAAACGGTGTACCGGAGCACGAATTTACCGAAGCGCAGGAAAAAGGTCGTGGCCTGGATGAGCGCTTTCACCGGAAAAAGGATGGATCCCTTTTTTGGGCCAGCGGGCTTATCTTTCCGCTTTTTGACAGCGCCAAAATTCAGATCGGCTTCACAAAGATCTTACGCAATTTAAGCCATCGTAAACAGGCTGAAGAAGAACTTCAAAACACGAGACGCTATGCCCAGGGAATCGTTGAGACATCAAAAGAGCCGCTCGTGATTGTCGAGCCCGACTTAACGTTAACGACAGGAAGCCCCGCGTTCTACCGGCTTTTTTCCCTGGAAAAGTCAGAATCAGAGCACCATAATATATTTGAACTCCTCAAAAGAAGGCTTGATCCCACTCCCCTTCAAACGGAGATGCAAAAAGAGGATGGTTTTGAGAACGTTGAGCTAACCCTACCGGCCACGGATCCGTGCGGTCCGCAAATATTACTTGTCTCCTCCCGGAAGATTTTTGTTACTCACAAGGCAATTGGGCAAATACTATTAACCTTTGAAGATATTACTGAATCCAGAAGAGAAGAAATGACTAAAGATGCCTTCATAAGCGTTGCCAGTCACGAACTTAAGACGCCCATTACCAGTCTGACCATCGCGCTTCAGCTTCTTGAAAAGCTTACATCTGAAAAAGATGACTTTAAATCGCTTCATCTCCTTGCACAGAAGGCCTCATCAAAGGTTGGCAAGTTGACCCAACTGGTTAAAGACCTTTTAGATGTCACGAAAATACAATCGAGTAAAATTAACCTGGTTTTGTCCGACTTTCCCTTTTTAGAGTTGCTGAACGAGTGTATAGAGGACCTTGAAAGTATTTTTAACGGTTCGCTAATTGAAGTCAGTTCACCCACGGGCAAAATGATTACCGCAGACCGTGGCCGCCTGGGACAGGTGATTATCAACTTTATTTCAAATGCGGTGAAATATTCGCCTAATAGTAAGCGAGTTGTCATCACTGTTGTTTATACAAAACTAGATGTTAAAGTGGCTGTTCGTGATTTTGGCGTAGGCATACCGGAGTCGAAGATTCCTTTCGTTTTTGACCGTTTCTATAGGGTAGAATCAACATCTCAAAACTTTTCTGGCCTTGGCCTTGGCTTGTACATCTCATCCGAAATTATAAGGCAGCATAAGGGGAATATTGGAGTTGAAAGCAAAGTTGGGGAAGGATCAACATTTTGGTTTTCTGTTCCCATTGCTTGAGCCTAAGCCATCACTTGAAACAGATTAACTCGCCGGGGAAGTACATATCCGGCTTAATTTCAGAGTTTACTTTAAGTCAATAGTCCAGAACAGTTTCTTGGCGGCAACTTCAGGCAGGGTTCGCTGTTATAACGGCAGCTTCAAGACCTCAACAGCCTAACAGTTCCTACATTCGTGCCGCTCGGAATAACAACAGTCTATGCGTTTTTGTCCATTAACTGACAACGTATTTCGTCGTTACCAAAAGAAGTAAGGTGCGGTCGGCTTTAGCTTCATCAAAATTTTCCTTTAATAGTTTCTTGACAAGCTTGTTTCGAAGTTTGACGGCCGCTATTTGCAAAACCTGAAATGACGCCATTTCCACGCCCTCTATATTCTGCATGTAGAACAGGATCGACATATCACGAAGAACGGGATCGTCACTTCGCTCTCTGACCTCAGTAAATCCTTCGGTTACCAGGCTTATGATTGCACTTGAATAATCTACAGGTACTGGGATTTCCATTACTTCAAAAATCTCTTCCATGCGAACGATTTGCTTCCTGACGGCTTCGGTGGTTTCGAGGATTGCATCACGCAGATCAGTGAAGGTTGCCAGACCAGCGATTTCTGGAAGCCTCTGAACGAGTTGAACTTTGGCCGAATAGATCCGGTTGAGGTGATCAATGAAAAAATCGCGCAGATTGTCCGGCCCGATCTTAATCTTTCTGGGGCGGAATCCAGCGGCTTTAACATCCATTTTTAAACATACGTTTTATTTTACGCAGCAAGAAGTTTTCTGACCTTCGCTTTTAAGTGTACGATATCAAAGGGCTTATGAACATAACCATCCGCCCGGCTCCTTGAGGCTATTTCAGGAAGGTCGTTTTCGGCCGAAATCAAAATGACCGGTATGCTTAGCGTTTTCGCTTCGGATTTAATCCTGGTACAAATGGCCCCACCGGTTAATGGAGACCCTACAATTCGTACATCGAGCAAAATGAGATCTGGTTTGAGAACGTCGAGGTATTTAGTCTCTTCGCCAGTCTCTGACAAGATCACTTCATATCCTTCAGACTCAAAGATGATCTCTAAAATTTCCAGGATATCGGGATCATCGTCAACTATCAATAATCGTTTACCCTCTAACCTCATAGGGTGACTTATACTCGATATGATACTAAAGGTTGCAAAATTTGACTATTGTCACCGAAATGATGTAGCAGTTGTGCCACCGGCCGCCTGTTGATCACCTCATATCATATGTTCGCTTCGCTAGATTCTCAAAGCGTGAGTAGATCTATTCTTCAAAATGTAACTCGTCTTTCCATAACCTGTCTGACTTAAATGCTTCTTTTATATTCCTTTTTAGTTTTATTCCCCCACTTAACCCTTCCTGCCATTGGGTTCAACTTTTCAAAGACCAGCATTGAAAGTCTTCAGTTGTGATAGTTACCATTTCACGTCAGTGGTGGCACCGGAGGAAAGTCAACGGGTACCTGGGTAAGCACGTAGGTGTAATTTAATATGACCCCGTCTCCAACCAGCATGACTAAATCGATTAGCGCCCCCTGCGAGTTGGGTGACCCTTGGTAATTGTGATGGCCCTGGCAAGTTTTACTACTGAGTCCAGCTTTATATCGAATGGTGCGGCGCCTTTTCGAACGTATATTTTAACATAGTCCACCGGAACTCGCTGGGGGCGCTTGTACTTGGGATTTGCAACTACAAAAGTTTTAAACCAATCTGGCGCTGTTAAGATCTTCAAGGAGAAGCTTTCGGGGTGAGTCTGTTCGACCCGGCTTATTGCTTGAGAGTGTGCAGATTTTGCACCAGCACAAATTTTAATTGTTAAGGGTCGCAGTCGAAATTCCTTCAACCGAACTTTCGATCGTTTGCCTGGCTATAGTGCAGAGCGGCTCTTCGAGCGACCGTGCTTTTTGCTGTGAGGCTTATAAAACGCAGCCTTTTGTCAAAAGGATCGGTTTTACTTGGAACGAGTCCTCTTTTCTCGAGATTATCTGACTATACTGGTTATGTTCGCTTTATTCTTGTGTCCAAAATTCGCCATTTGCTGGTGGGTAAGATCACCCTTTTCCTATAGCAGGACCAGCGCGATCCAATGTTCCCGGGTCAGATCAAAGCTGGCTTTATCAAACCGGGCTGTTAGCTCCTTTCCCATGACCCGGGCGACCTGCCCCAGAAGCGAACCAATGGCGTTGTCTGTCGTCAAAAGTTCTTCAGTCGTCCGATCACCCCTAATGGCAGATCAAGGCCGGTGACCGATTTGAGATAAAGTTCGCCGGCCTCGGGGATGGCGCTGCCCTGATAAGACTGCTTCAACAGATTGGACACGATAAGGCTTGAAAAACCCAGTGAATAAGTGTTTAAGATAAGAAAGTGCTGCTCATGATCCAGCAATTTGCATACTTCTCTTACCAGGTCATTGATCTGATCTTCAAGTTTCCATTTTTCACCGTTGGGCCCGTTCCCATAGGCGGGCGGATCCATGATAATGCCGTGATACGTTTTTCCTCTTTTCACTTCGCGCTGAACAAACTTTACAGCGTCTTCAACCACCCAGCGGATACCTTGCAGATTTGAAAGCTCCATGTTTTCATTGGCCCAGCTGATCACCTGTTTGATCGAATCAACATGAGTAACGTCAGCTCCCGCAGCACGCGCCGCTAAGGAGGCGGCTCCTGTGTAGGCAAACAAATTCAAAAATCGCGGGGCGTTTAAGTTAAGGCTTTTGATGTTTGCCGCGATCTGGTCCCAATTTACCGCCTGCTCGGGGAATACCCCCACATGCTTGAAAGCCGTAAGCCCAAGCCGCAAGGTGAATTTAAATTGGCTGCCGGAGTACATAATCGTCCATCGGTCGGGTGTACCTGCATTTTTTTTTATCCACTCGCCCGAGTTTGCGCTCTTGCTCCTAAATTTTATATCGACAATACGTTCCCACTCTTTTTCGGAAAGAGCCCGGCTCCATATCGCCTGCGGCTCGGGCCGTCTAAGTATAAGTTTGCCAAATCGTTCTAATTTTTCGAGCTCACCGGCATCCAGGAGTTCATAGTCTTTGAACCCCTCAGGCGTAAATAGAGGGATCATCTAATTCCGGCGCTTTAGCGCGGTCATAAACTTACTGGCAAAAATGAACGCGTCCAGTTCGATACTGTCTGAACTAAGAATGTCTCTATTGGTACCTTCCCAGCCTTTTTCGCCCTGGTGTATGAAGATGATGTTTTCACCGATCTCCATGACCGAATTCATGTCATGGGTTACAACGACGGTCGTGATATGGAACTCACTGGTGATCTCGTGAATAAGCTGATCGATGACGATAGAAGTCTGGGGATCAAGACCCGAGTTGGGTTCATCGCAAAAAAGGTACTTGGGGTTCATCGCTATTGCCCGGGCGATACCCACCCGTTTCTTCATCCCGCCGCTAAGTTCAGAAGGATAGAGTTTGTTGACCCCGGGAAGATTGACCTTTTCGAGGCAAAAATTCACCCGGTCTACCTTGGTCTTTTCAGTATCGTCACTAAACATGTTCAGCGGAAACATGACGTTCTCTTCGACATTCATGGAGTCAAATAGTGCCGATCCCTGGAAAAGCATGCCAATTTCTTTTCGTATGGGGACACGCTCCCTGAAATCGAGCTTTGTAAAATCCCGCTCATCATAACATACCGTCCCGCTTGTTACCTCATGCAAACCGACCATGCATTTAAGCAGGGTCGTCTTCCCTGAGCCACTTGCCCCTATAATTAAATTGGTAATGCCCGCACTAAAATCGGCCGAAATATCTTTGAGCACTGTCTTTTCCCCAAAAGCCTTGTAGACCTTGCGTACCTCGATCATATGAACAACTGCGCGATGAGGTAATCAAAGAAAAGAATGGCGATACAACTGTAAACAACGCCGCGTGTGCTTGCCTGACCTACCTCCAACGCGCCTCCCTGGGTGTAGAAACCCTGGTACGCGCACACCGAACTTATGATAAATCCATAAACAAACGCCTTCCCTAACCCAATGAACACATATCGCGGGATAAAATGGGTGGTTATTCCATCAATGTACTCCTGTTTGGTCACCAGATTTGCCAGCACTCCGGCTAAAAGACCGCCTGTAATACTCAGGGCCATGGATAAGGAGACCAAAATGGGTATCATCGTCACACACGCAACTATTTTAGGCAAAATAAGATAGCCGCTGGAGTTGATTCCCATGATCTCCAAGGCATCGATCTGCTCGGTAACCCGCATCGTACCAAGCTGCGAAGAAATACTTGAACCAACCCTTCCTGCTAGCACCAGGCAGGTGATCGTCGGACAAAACTCCAGTATGGACGAATCCCGGGTTATACTGCCTATAACCGAATGCGGAATAATGCTGCTTAGAAGCTGGGCCGCAGTTTGAACGGCTGAGACCATTCCAAAAAAGACCGAAATTATACAGACGATCCCAAGCGATCCAATTCCGATAGAATTCATTTCCCGGAGGATCTCCCGGTAGTAGACGTTAAATTTTTCGGGTTTGCTGAAAAGCGATATTAAGAGGAGTATATATTTTCCGAATTGTCCAATATATTTCATGTATGCTTCACGAGTATTTCCAGCCATGTTAATGCTGGCGAGGCAAAATAATTAATTAAAGCGGTTTGACCGCTAATATCATGCTGGCGATAGTTGGACTTATTATCCCGTGGGATTGTAAGTTTGTATTTTTGAGGGAAATATTGTAGAATGGAAAATGGTCTTTACCGGGATAAAAGCAAGGCTATCCTGGGTGGCGTAGCAGCCGGCATCGCCGAACAGCTCAAGCTGGATATTAACCTGATAAGGGCATTGTTCATCTTACTGGTCCTTTTTGGTCGACTAGGAATTTCCACTTCGTTCGTAGCTTACGTCGTCTTGTGGATATGCCTGCCATCACTTCAGCAGGCCGGCGCCGGGAACACCGATCAATTTAGCGCAAACTATAAGGTTGACCCCTCTGCAGGTGACTCGAACAATTCGTCACAAGGCGGGGCATATTCACCATTGGGCCGACGCGGGACAGATAGCAGTACGATATTGGGTTTCATACTCGTCTCATTAGGCGCAATCATGCTTGCCGACAGGTTCATTACAATAGACTGGAACTTTATGGACCGGTTTTGGCCGCTGGCCCTTGTTGCGGCAGGTTTGCTCATCGTTTTCAAGGCCCGCAAATAATGAATACCAGAGGCGTTTTTTGGGGGGTCTTCCTGGTTTTGCTTGGGGTGGTCTACCTGCTCAGGCAATTCGGGTTGATCTATTTTCACATTACCTGGCTTTTCGCCTGGAGACTTTGGCCTGTCCTGCTCATCATAGCAGGGTTACGGCTTATTCTTCCGCGTACAGGAAATCTTGCCGGAAGCCTCATTCTGTTGGTTATGGTGGCCCTGTTCGCTTATGTCATCTATGAAGGATACGAGATGAAGAAGGAAGGCCGAAGTTTCCAGGGCCGGGAATTCGACGGCCATGGATCTGACCCTGGTGATCAGGGGGCCAATAACGGCAATAATAGCGATAGAGATAACGATGGTGATGGCGCAGGTGATAGCGATCATGCTAAACCCGATAATGACGATGATGATAAACCAGACCCCGCAGACACGCCCGACGCCGGGACCAAGCCTGGTCTGCCGCTCATGCCTGGTGCACAAATAGGTTTGCTCGCATGGATCTGAAGGTAATTTCATCAACTAGCGATCTGTACAAGTTCAGTGCCTCGCTGTCCTCGTATGTGCGCTACGAGACACGTGAAGTAAAGATCGGTTCCATTTCGATGGGTGGTCACAACCCCATTCGTATCCAGTCCATGACAACCACCGATACAATGGACACCGCCGGCACGGTTGCACAAACGATACGCATGGTCGAAGCGGGCTGTGAATATGTGCGCATCACCGCTCCAAGTATCCGTGAAGCAGCAAATCTTGCCGAGATCAAGAAAGAACTAAGAGTGCGAGGATATGACGTGCCGCTCATCGCCGATATTCACTTTACTCCCAATGCCGCCGAGCTTGCCGCGCGCATTGTCGAAAAAGTGCGTATCAATCCAGGAAACTACGTCGACAAAAAGAAATTCGAACAGCTCGAGTATAGCGCTTTTGAATACGAAGCCGAAATGGAACGTATCCGAAAGAGGTTTTTACCCCTCGTCGCGATCTGCAAAGAGTACGGTACGGCGATGCGTATAGGTACCAACCATGGTTCCCTGTCAGACAGGATCATGAGCTACTATGGTGACACGCCCCGGGGAATGGTCGAATCGGCAATGGAGTTTATTCGCATCTGCGCGGGCGAGAACTACCACGATCTGGTCATTTCAATGAAGTCCAGTAACCCGCAGGTGATGGTTCAGGCATACCGCCTCCTGGTACATACTATGGAGCAGGAAAACATGAACTATCCCCTTCATCTTGGCGTGACTGAGGCTGGTGATGGCGAAGACGGACGAATCAAGTCTGCGCTGGGCATAGGGACTCTTCTAGAGGACGGCTTGGGTGATACCATTCGTGTTTCCTTAACCGAAGAGCCTGAGTTCGAAGCTCCGGTCGCAATCGCCCTCGCGTCTCGTTATGCGCACCGTGTTCAGGTCGGCTTGCCGGCTGAATTGGCTGAAAATACGCTTCTTGACTATCAAACGTCTCCGTTCGAGTACTCCCGCCGGAGCACCCGGGCTGTTGGAAGTATTGGCGGCCACGAGGTGCCAGTGGTGATTCTGGATCTTAGCGACTATTCATTGAGAGATCCAGCCGCTTTAAGCCTTGCCGGATACCGGTATCAGGCGCTTACCGACAAGTTTAACATTGACGATGTCGCTGCTGATTATGTTTACTTCGGAGACAAAATCCCTTCATTTAGCTTGCCAGGCAATTTAAAAACCATATATTCTCTTGCCGCCTGGCCTGTCGCGAAGGAGATTCCCGGTGCCTCCAGGCTTTATACCGCCGAAGAGTACGGCATTCTTGACGAATCGCCGGCCGCTTTGCACTTCGTCCAGGCCGAGCCCTTCGAGTGTACTCCGGTACTTATAGACAAGATAGGCCGTGACCCGCATGCTGTCTTGGTAATTAACTGTAACCGCACAGAGGAAGTCATGCAAAAAGTACGCATGATCCTTTTCGGCCTTGTCGAAAAGAACGTCCAAACACCGGTGGTGCTCAGGAAAGAGTATTCCGGCGTTTCCAAGGACAACTTTCTGTTAGCGGCAGCGACAGACCTCGGTTCAGTCATGCTTGACGGTTTTGGGGATGGTATCTGGACAAACGACGTTTCGGCGGCATTTTCAATATTGCAAGCCAGCAGAATGCGTGTTTCCCGTACCGAATACATCTCTTGCCCTTCCTGTGGACGTACGCTGTTCGATCTTCAGGAGATCACCCAAATGATCAGGAGCCAAACCAACCATCTCAAAGGTGTTAAAATCGCTATCATGGGCTGTATCGTCAATGGCCCCGGTGAAATGGCCGACGCGGATTATGGTTATGTAGGGGCCGGCCCGGGTAAGATCACGCTTTACCGGGGAAAAGAAGTGATAAGGCGCAATGTAGATTCAGACAAAGCGGTTGATCAGCTCATTGAACTCATTCGTGAGGATGGCAAGTGGGTTCCCATACTTATGACATAGTGATGACAGCTTTCGGGCGGGTTTTTACCACTTTTGTGACGAAGAATCACCTGTTCATCCTTGCTGTCAAACCTTTTAATAGTCGCTTTTACACACCAGTCTATTGATTTGAGTGATGTTGGACAAATTGTAATTGCACAAGCTGATCTTGAAGACAAGCTCAAGGCTCTTCGAACCGATTTTCAACTCCAAGAAGTATTTTATATCGGCACCTGCAACCGGGTGGAATTAGTGATGATCACAGCCCACCCGTCAAGCTGTTTATCGCTGGAAGTTTTACTCCTAAATCTCAACAGATCTCTGGATGACGACTGTGCCGGGCGCCTTAAAGCAGGTGCAAAGCAGTATCACGGTTTAACCGCTTTGGAACATCTGATCAAGGTTTCCTGCTCACTGGAGTCTATGGTTGTTGGTGAAAAAGAAATCCTTGCCCAGGTTCGAAGTTCTTACGACGCCTGCCGAAAAATGGGAGTCTGCGGGGACCAGCTGAGGCTTATCATGGATCAAGTGATCAAAGCCGCAAAAGAGGTGTACACCCACACAAGTATTAGTCAAAAGCCAATATCCATTGTCTCGCTTGCCTATCGCAAGCTAAGATCCTATAAAATCTCACTGGATGCCCGCATTTTAATTGTTGGCGCAGGCAAGACAAATTCACTTCTAAGCAAGTACCTCGTAAAACACGGTTTCACCAACTTTACGGTTTTTAGTCGAACTCTCGATCACGCTCGGAGCCTTGCAAGTGCTCTTGGCGGGAGAGCATTCGAGCTTTTAGAACTCAGCTCCTATCAGGAGGGTTTTGATGTTTTGCTTCTTTGTACTTCCTCGCCAGAACCGGTCATGCCGCAAGAGCTTTACCGGTCCCTTATTGGCGATGACACGTCGCGCAAGCAGGTGATCGACTTGAGTTTACCTGGAGATCTGGATCCCGCGATAGTGACAGCCGCCGACAGTGAATTGAGTCTGAGTTACATTGACATGAGCTCCCTGCAGAAACTGTCCCGGCAAAATATGGAAAACCGCTATAGTGAATTGTCCGGAGCTGAGGCTATCGTGAAAGCTAACCTGGAGGAGTTTAAGCTTCTTCTCCAGCAGCGAAAAGTAGAACTTGCCATGCGCGAGGTACCTCAAAAGATTAAAGAGATACGTGAAAGGGCCATCGATACCGTTTTTGCCGACGACCTCAGCGAAATGGATGAAAAATCCCGCAAGACCCTTGATAAGGTGCTTAACTATATAGAAAAGAAATACATCAGTGTACCCATGGTGCTTGCAAAGGAGATACTGGTTAAGGCGTGATCGGTTTGTGTTCTTGTATTCGTTGGGCATTCTACGGGCTTCGTATATTTAAGGCCCTAGAAGGAGTCGTTTTTTAATGAGAAAAATAGTTATTGGATCTCGAGGAAGTGAGTTGGCTTTGTGGCAGGCAAACCATATTAAAACGCAGCTCGAAGCCCTAAAAGTTGACGTTGAGATCCGGATTATAAAAACTCAGGGGGATAATCTTTTCAATCTCAGTATTCACAAGCTAGAAGGGAAAGGTTTTTTTACCAAGGAACTCGAAGACGAACTGTTAAAGGGAACGATAGACCTGGCTGTACATTCTTACAAGGACCTTCCTACTCAATCCCCGTCCTCACTCTTTATTGCTGCTGTATCTGAACGTGAGGAACCCTCGGATATCTTGCTTATCCACCCCTCAAGTGTAGACATTAAAGAAACTTTTTCACTGGTAAGGAACTCTACAGTGGGGACCTCTTCTCCGCGGCGAAAGTCTCAGCTAAAATCCCACCGCCCAGATCTTAAGCTTGAGGATCTCAGGGGCAACGTTCCAACCCGGGTTCAAAAAGTAAGGGACGGTGTTTTTGACGCCATTCTACTTGCCAAGGCCGGCATCAACAGGCTGGCTTTAGACCTCACCGGCATTCACGTCGAGAACCTTTCTTCGACAGAAATCATTCCGGCAGCTGCACAAGGTGTCTTAGCGCTTCAGATCAGGGAAGGTGATGAACAGTTGCAAGACAAACTACGTCAATTGAATCACGCTGATGTAGCCGGTCAAATTGCCGTTGAACGGGAAATACTGACCCTATTCAGCGGGGGATGTTCTGCTCCGCTAGGTATATACTGCACCAAGGAGCAGGATGAGTACCTCGTCTGGTGCTGCAAGGCAAAAACAGTAGATTCTTTTCCGGACCGGCTTTTCCTCAGGTCAAAGGAGAGGAAGGGGCTTCCTGCCCGTGTAGTCGAACATTTCAACAAGGAGAAGAAGCAGATCTTTTCGGTCTTTATTACCCGGGAAATAAATCAGGACGGATATTTAAATAAGTATCTGGCACAAAAAGGCATTAAGCTCGAAGGGATCTCGCTGATACGAACGTTTCCGATGATCCTCAAAATGGATTCGTCCATATTAAGCCGGGTTGACTGGATCTTTTTCAACAGCAAGAATGCCGTTGAATATTTCCTTAATCTTAAACCCAGGATTAGTGGAGACACTAAGATTGGAGTAGTTGGAAGAGGTTCTGAAAGTGCTCTGCGGGATTATGGCTTTGAGCCCGATTTTGTGGGTGAGGCTAGTGACACAAGTATGGTCGCGCGCAAATTCGCCAGTATGACCGAGAACAAAACGATCCTTTTTCCCCAGGCGAAGGACTCCCTTCGAAGTATTCAGAATGGCCTGCACCCTTCGGCAAGGGCAATTGACCTGCCTGTATATGAAACTGATATCGACGAGAATGCGCAAATACCCGGAGCCGATATCGTTATTTTTACCTCACCGTCCAACGTTATTTCCTATGTTCAGCGTTCTCTCATCGAGCTTGATCAAAAAGTGATCGCCATTGGCAAATCAACCGGGGCCAAGCTTGAAGAGTATGGCTACACAAAATACATAACGCCGTGGTCGCCCGACGAACTTGGCCTGGCCGAAGCCATTTTTAGCTTAATGTAAATGGCTCATCATTCTAGTTTGGTTCAAAGACCCCGAAGATTAAGAAAGACTGCTGTAGTTCGGGATATGATCGCCGAGACGAACATACATCCTGGAATGTTCATGTATCCGGTGTTCCTTACTCCTGGGACAAATTTAGAAAGACCCATCCCTTCACTCGAGGGCCTGCACCATTATTCACCAGATATGCTTCTTAGAGAAGCCGGCAGATTGCTTAAAAAAGGTCTCAATAAGTTCTTGATTTTTGGGACGGGCGAATCCAAGTCTGATGATGCCCGGTCATCCTGGGCCGAGGACTCCGTGGTTTCTCAAGCTATTGGATTTTTGAGAAAAGAGTTTGGCACCGCTGTCTATTTGGCTACTGATGTTTGTCTATGCGCTTATACCAGCCACGGGCATTGCGGGGTGTTAAAAAACGGTTCTGTAGAAAATGACGAAAGTCTTGTTTTACTTTCCAAGATGGCTTTGAGCCATGCCCACGCCGGAGCCGATATGGTCGCTCCTTCTGACATGATGGACGGCCGGGTAGGCTTTCTGCGTGAAACCCTGGATCAAGCCGGATTTACCGACACAGCGCTCATGGCCTATTCCGTCAAGTTTGCTTCGGCTTACTACGGTCCGTTTAGGGAGGCGGCAGGATCGGCACCCCAGGACGGCGACCGAAAAAGCTACCAGATGGACTTTCGAAACCGGCGGGAGAGCTTGCGTGAAGCTTCCCTGGATGAAGAGCAGGGAGCTGATATACTTATGGTCAAGCCTGCACTCGCCTATCTGGACATAATTTCTGACGTGGCCGCGTCGACAAATCTTCCGGTAGCTTGCTATAATGTTTCAGGGGAGTACGCGATGGTGAAGGCAGCAGCGGCTGCCGGTCTGATCGATGAAGAAAAAATGGTGATAGAGAATATGACCGCTTTTGCCCGGGCAGGAGCAGATCTCATTATTACCTACCATATTAAAGATATGCTGGACCGTAATTACTTGAAAGCTTAAAATGATATGCCCGATTTCCTAAAAAATATTTTCTCAAAGGTAAGCGACGATACGCTTCATTCAAGTTCGAAGCCCGACGTGCGGCGGGAACACTCATACGATCTTTTTGAAAAAGCGAAAAAATATTTTCCAGGAGGGGTTAATAGTCCGGTAAGAGCGTTCAAGGCGGTTTACGGGGTTCCGTTGTTCATTGAAAAAGGTGAGGGGTGTCATCTTTTTGATGTTGATGGGAATAAATTCATTGATTTTTGCTGTTCCTGGGGGCCGCTCATACTCGGCCACAACAACGCTAAGATCAGAGAGAAGGTCATTGAAGCAACAGCAAACGGAATGACCTTTGGCGCTCCTACGGCAGCTGAAAATGATCTTGCCGACGTCATTATCAAACACAATAAATACGTCGAAAAAATACGCTTCGTCAGTTCAGGTACCGAGGCGGTTATGTCTGCTATTAGGCTGGCAAGAGGCTATACGGGCCGCTCCAAGATCATCAAATTCGAAGGGTGTTATCATGGCGCCGTAGACTCCCTGCTGGTTAAGGCCGGATCGGGACTGGTGACGTTTGGACTAAGTAGTTCGGCCGGTATCCCTGAGTCCGTCACTGAGCAAACGCTGGTCCTGCCCTTAAATAACCGTGAAGCGCTAAAAGAGGCTTTTCTGACCTATGGAAATGAAATAGCGGCGGTCATTATCGAGCCAGTCCCGGCAAACAACGGACTTTTGCTTCAGGATAAGACGTTTCTCCGGGAGATCAGGGAAATTTCGGCCGTGAGTGGTGCTCTCCTCATTTTCGATGAAGTGATCACCGGATTTCGACTTGGGTTTGAAGGCGCAGCAGGATATTACCAGATCGCTCCCGACCTCATTACGTTTGGAAAAGTGATCGGCGGCGGTTTGCCTGTAGGATGTTATGGCGGCAAAGCAGTGATTATGGACCGTGTCGCGCCGGTGGGAGATGTCTACCAGGCGGGAACGTTGTCAGGGAACCCCGTTGCAATGGCTGCCGGCCTGGCGCAGCTGGGCGAACTGCAAAAGCTCGGTTTCTACAGGGATCTTAATAACAAGGCCGAGGAATTTGCCCAGTCCATACAGCGTTATGCGACAGCCAGAAACTACAAGTTCAAGGTATTTTGTATGGGTTCACTTTTTTGGTTTGCCTTCACCGACCGTGAAACGATCAAAGCCGCCCACGAAATTGATCCGGATAGTATGGAGAAATATAAGGTCCTGCATCGCGAACTCATCAACCGCGGCATTTATTTGAGCCCTTCAGGTTATGAGGTAGGCTTCATCTCCTCGGCACATACTAAGGTAGACCTTGAGGTTGCCAAAAGAGCGATCTTTGAAAGCCTTGACCTTATCTTCAAACGGGTCAATGCTTCATGACTAAGCCCCAGGGTATATTCTACATACTATTGACCTATGTCGTTCTCCAGCTGGTATGGTGGGGTTATCTCATCATAAAGCTTGCGCCCGAAAAGCTTTCTATGGTGATTGGGGAGTTTTCGGTCTTTGTCTTTTTATTGCTAGTAGGGGTATATCGCCTCCGGCGCTCGATCCGGGAAGAAGAGAAGCTGAACAAGCAGCAACGGAACTTCCTCTTATCGGTTACCCATGAACTAAAATCACCGCTTGCTTCCATCAAGCTGTATCTGCAAACAATTCTAAAAAGGGACCTTGAACCGGCGAAAAAGGAAGGCTTCATTAAGAATTCGCTTGCCGATATTGAGCGTCTCGACGATCTCGTCGAAAATATGTTAATGGCCACTAAATTTGAGTATAACAATTACTCATTCCCCAAAGAGCTTTTTAATCTCTCGGAGCTGGTTACTTCGGTCATTCAGCGATTCGGTGTCTTGTCACAGGACAAGTTTGAGATCACACGCACTATTGAAGAAGGGATCATGCTGCGCGGCGACCGTTTTGCTCTCGCTTCTGCGATCAATAATCTGGTTGAGAATGCCTGTAAATACTCTCCTGAACATTCCCAGATAGAAATACGCCTGCTATCGATGAAGGACGGCATACATTTTAGCGTTGCCGACCAGGGACCTGGTATCGTTGAGACCGAAAAGCGCAGGATCTTTCAAAAGTTCTACCGGTCCTGTAATGAAGAGACACGTGAGACCCGGGGCGCAGGGCTAGGGCTGTTTATCGTCAAACAGGTGGCCGATAACCATTCGGCAAGCATTGAAGTTAGAAACAACAAACCGGCAGGCACCGTGTTTGAACTAGTATTCTAGCCAGGCTCAGGCCAGGCTATACAGGCTATATGGGAGAACAAACACCCAGCAGGATCTTGCTGGTTGAAGACGAAGAGCATTTGCTGGAAGCTATACGGCTTAATTTGGAACTTGAAGGTTATCATGTTGTTAGTGCAGTCAATGGGAAAAAGGCATTAAAGAGCTTTCATGAAGGGCGTTTTCACCTCATCATTCTTGACATCATGCTTCCCGAGATCGACGGTCTTCAGGTTTGCGAGATGATTCGTCTTGAGAACAGCGAGGTTCCTATTCTTTTTCTGACGGCAAAAAATACCAGTGAGGACCGCATCAACGGGCTCAAACGAGGAGCCGATGATTACCTGTCCAAGCCTTTCAATCTTGAAGAACTCTTGCTCAGGGTTGGCATACTCCTCAAACGAGGGCAACGTCACATTCTCAATGGCACGGCGTCCAACTTGTATACAGTGGGCGGAAATACCATAGACTTCAATAAATATGAGTACCAGGATGCAGCGGGGTCAGTACATACGCTCACCAAGAAAGAAGCGCTGCTTTTAAAGCTCCTTATTGAACGAAGGGGAGAAGTCGTAAGCAGGGAAATGATCCTTGACCGGGTGTGGAACTATGATGTCTATCCTTCGACACGAACCATTGATAATTTTATCCTTTCTTTTCGGAAGTATTTTGAGGAGGACCCCCGAAACCCCAAGTATTTCCACTCGATACGGGGTATTGGATATAAGTTTACAAAAAGCCTATGATCCAGAACGACTTATTTATGAAAGCCGCGTTTTCAACCAACACGGGACGACCGCCGGTGTGGATGATGCGGCAGGCCGGCCGCTTTATGAAAGAATACTGGGCGATCAAGGAAAAGTACAACTTTTTAGAGATGGTAAAAATCCCCGAGATAGCCGCCGACGTAACTATGCTGCCTGTCGATCTCCTCGGTATTGACGCAGCCATCATGTTTTGTGATATCCTGGTAACCGCCGAGGCGATGGGAGGGGAGCTGTCCTTTCATCCGGGTAAAGGCCCGCAGTTTGCGAACCAAGTTCGCACCTTGGCCGATGTTGAGCGACTCACCATTCCTGACGTGAATCAAAGTCTGGATTACGTGGAGAAAATGATCAAGATCGTTTTACAGAGGCTTAACGGCAAGATACCGCTGATCGGTTTTGCCGGTGCTCCGTTTACGGTGATGAGTTACCTGGTGGAAGGGCAGTCAACGAAAGACTTTAAGAATACAAAGCTACTGATCCACAATTCTCCGGAGACAGCACATAAGCTTTTAGCGAAGATCACCCAGGTAACTATTGATTACCTCAACATGCAGATCGCTGCCGGGGTTCACGCCGTTCAGATCTTTGACAGCTGGGCAGCCGCACTCTCGTGGGACGACTACGAAGAGTTTTCTCACCGTTATATCTGTGAGATCATCGCCAGCCTTAACCGCACCAATATCCCGGTCATCTCTTTTTGCAAAGGAAGCTCTGTTTTCGCCCCTTTAATGGCCAAGGCCCTGCCCAATGTCATCTCGGTCGACTGGAACGCGGATCTGCGAAACGTCAAGGATCAGTTGCCTCCTGACATTGCCGTTCAGGGCAATCTCGACCCGTTCATTTTGTACGCCGAAAAGAAAGTGATTAAGGAAAGGCTATACCGGTTGTTCGAACGCATGGAAGGCGTACCAGGATTTATCTTCAACTTAGGCCATGGTATCATGCCCGACATTCCTTTTGACAACGTGCGTTATGCGGTTGATATCGTCAAAGAATACTGCCCGCAGGCGATTAGTTAAGAGGCAAGTAAACTGCAAATGGCCTACCTCTATCTAAAATCTATTCATGTCGTCTTTATTGTAAGCTGGTTTGCCGGACTGTTCTATATGCCGCGCTTGTTCATCTACCACACCGAAGCAGCCGAAAAATCAGAACCCGACTCTTCGATTTTGAAGAAGCAGTTCGGCATCATGGAAAAACGCCTGTGGCAAATCATCACTACCCCCGCGATGGTACTCACTTTGCTTAGCGGCATCGCAATGGTTTCCCTGGTACCTTCCTTGCTCGCTCAAACCTGGCTTCAGGTTAAACTAAGCTTCGTTCTGCTCTTATTAGCGTATCACATACGCACCTATTACCTGTACGTGGCCTTGAATAACAATGTGTTCCGCTGGTCTTCTCAGCGGCTTAGGCTTTGGAACGAAGTTGCCACACTGCTTTTAGTCGGTATAGTTTTCCTCGTGGTCCTCAAAAATGCCTTTAGCTGGATCTACGGTGTAGTAGGCTTGGTCCTGCTTGGTGTAATTCTCATGATCGCCGTGCGCTTATATAAACGGTCTCGGCTCAAGCTCTGATCATTCTATTCTTAAGCTGTCTACTGGGTTTGCAGTTGCTGTGCGAATAGTTTGGTAGCTTAAAGTTAATAGGGCCATGAAGATCATTCCGCCAAAGCTCAGGGCAAATAGTAAAACTGCTCCTTTCGTTTTCTATCAACCTTTTAAGTGTTTTATCAAGGATGGTGACGGCTGGCGTCGATCAAGTTAAAACATTGCTTCTAACGAGCGGCTTGCTGGAGGCAGCGCGACCATCGGAGTAGCTCAAAGTATTAAAACGCGCTGTTTTAAGCAAACTGAATGTTATGCGCTTTCTTGTTCTTTCAGAAGATACGCCTTATGTCTCTCGAAACTTTTAAGCGTTGATTTGAAATTTGCTATAAATGGGAGAAGTTCAGCCAGGGTGCTTCTTTTTGCATCAAAAACAATAAGTGAAATCGGATATTTTTCTAGATTTTGTTGATGAAGCATGTTTTTGTCAATCGTCAACAAAATCTCAAAATTGTTTGCGACACAAAATGCCATCAATTTCCCATTTTTGATCCCACCTATCCCTAATTCCCGGACTGTTGATACTTCAAAGTCTGACAGGTATTTTTTGAGGTGCTTAGTAACACACTCATCAAGCAAAATTTTCACTGATGATAGTTGAGGAACTTTCTATGAGAGATTTTGACATTTCGAGTACCTTCAAAACCTGATCTTTAGTCACCCCCTCGAAGTCTTCCAAAAAGGACGTAATATTTTCGCCACTCTCTAAATGGTCGAATAAGTTCTTTAACGGCACTCTCGTGCCTGAAAATACAGGGGTCCCACCTAAAATATCTTGATCTACATCAATTACATTCGTTTTCATGGAATTCTAACCTTTACACTAATCTACAATTTTAGCAGATTATTTCTCTCTCAGCGCATAACGTTTACGGCTTGGCGATGGCAGGGTATCTCTAAATTGTAGTTCATCTGAACTGCTCGTCCCTGCTATTGCGAAATCGATGTAAAGCGCATTTTTCTAATTTGAGCGCGTTTATGTTTCAAATATGTCACCATAGATTGAACATTGCATACTTAAACCGAGAGTTCCTGCAAGAAATAGCAACTGGTTTGGAAAATGGTCATTTTGAATTACGACATTTTCATTGTCAATTCTGAGCTTTATGCCGAAATCCAAAATTGCATATTCGATGCCTGGGAATACATTGGTGTGTTTCAATGAGTTTTGATGCTTTTCAAGGTAGCTGATTGTATCCTCAATTTGCTTAGTTAAATCATCAAAATCCGCTGAGCTAGTTTCGATTGTTATGCCTGAATTTTCTAATAATTTCCCATCTGGCTTAGACTTATATTTAGGTTGACCTTTATACCACTTGACGTCTGGCTCTAAATTGCTTTTTTGAATCAGCTCATCCACATTTAGCATTGTACCCGCAAATCTTAAATAGCAGCTCATATTTTCTTTGGCGCTTAACGTTTATAGATTGGGAACGTGGCTTCGACCTAAATCGTTTAAAGAAACTAATAGTTCAAACTGGAGGTACCTAGGAAATTAGGACAATCAGTTAATGATGTGTTTTCAAATTTATAGGTTTCCTTTTTCAATTATTTTTTTAACTACTTCTTTTTCCCCTGCGCTCATTTGCGGCTGGTGTGCCTTCGGCCACACGTTTGGCCTCTAGGGGATTTTCTACCTTCGTCATCCATTAGGCTGCAGCTGCAAGCTTTATTTTGGCAACCATCTTTCTTTCGTATTCTGCCGGGGACACATAATCCAGGGTCGAGTGGCGACGCTTGTTGTTATACCACACCTCGATGTATTCGAACAAGGCCTCCTTTGCCTGGTCTTTCGTCATGAACTGTTTCCTGGGATAGACGAGCTCTTTCTTCAAGGTGGCAAAGAAGCTCTCCACAGGCGCATTATCCCAGCAGTTCCCTTTACGGCTCATGCTGCAGATTATACCTTGCTCCTGTAGCATATTTTGGTAGCTGCCGCTGGCATACTGTGAGCCGCGATCGGAGTGATGGATAACACCTTTACCGGGGCGCCTGGCACCTATTGCCATGTCTAGGGCGGCTGAAACGAGTTCGGTGCGCATATGATCTTTTATCTGCCAGCCTATTACCCGACGGGAGCAAAGGTCCATCACTACGGCCAGGTATAGCCATCCTTCGTGCGTAGGAATATAGGTGATGTCTGAAGCATAAACCTCGTTTAAAGCATCTGGACGAAAGCATCTGTTTAAGATGTTATCCGCTACCGGTAGCTTGTGGTCTGAATCGGTTGTTATCCGGAAGGCCCGTTTGTGGACAGACCGAAGGCCGAGTTCGGCCATCATGAGGGCATGTAGCCCCGGCTGCAGCGCACGCTTTCAGCTTTAAGATCCTTATGAATGCGAACCGGGCCATAGGTCTTATTTGATTCTCTGAACCGGGAGCTTATCAGGACTGAAAGCCTATTTCTGCGTGCTTCACGCTTACGATTCTTGCCAGCCAGAAACAAGTAATAACTGTTTGCCGTCAGATCCATGGCCTTACACAGGCGTCGAATAGGGTGCTTCTCTTTTAATTCATTTACTGCTCGGTACCTCACTTGGAGAGGCGTAAGAAGATACCGCTTGCTTTTTTTAGTATCTCTAGCTCCTCCTCGAGCTTTGCGTTCTTGCGCCTGAGGTCGTGCAACTCCTTGCAGTGCAGGCTCGTTGTGTGTCATGTAAGAATTTATCGTTTGGGACTGCTCTTAAGTTAACACAAATCGCAGTGGTATGCATTGTTAAGTTAAACCAGTTTGCTGGTTTTTAGGTTGACTGTGACCTTGTCCTAACTTCCGTGGTTTTTTATATTAAGGCAAAAAGCGCTGTTACAAGCTGAAAAATAGCCTTTTTGGGCTGCCTTGAGTGCCTCGCCTGGCGTTTTTTTATTCTGTTTATAAGGAAGAAAGGAGTTTTAGGTAGCTGGCGTCCGCGAACATAATCCCATGTTGTCTTTGTATACGTAATACAGGCTTGTGTCTTGCATTTGGAACACTTATACTTACACCGTCTCTTTTAGTAACAAACTGACAGACAGAGCTGACTCCTGAGACTTCACGGCGTAGAACATCAGCTAGCGTAGTTTGAACTCCTCTACTTTTAATGGGTGTTCTATTAAAGGACATGTCCGAAACAATCCTGTAAATACGGTCATGCTGTGGTTCAAACTTATTAAAGCTGTATTGAAACGTGACGATCAGATCTATCACCAACGCAGCGCTTATACCGACAAGCCCAAGATGTTGATCAGGGTGAAAGCCTTGTTGCGAAATAGGCTTCGCCAGGCAGTGAGCAAGTAATTTTTGATCATAATTTATTCTATCCTAAGACTGTCAACGGGGTTTGCGGTTGCTGCCCGTATGGTTTGGAAACTCAACGTGATCAGGGCAAGAAAGATTATTGCGCCAAAGCTTAGCACAAATACCCACCAATCGATCGTCGTTCGGTAGGCGAAATTTCGTAGCCAATTTGAGCTGACCCAAAGTGCAATTGGTAAGGCGATCAAAAATGCAAGGAACACTGGGGTAAGAAAATCGCGGGTTAACAGTGTCATGATCTGAGTGACCGAAGCTCCCAGGATCTTGCGTATGCCTACTTCTTTCGTTCGGGAAGTGGTCGTAAACATGACAAGGCCCAATAACCCGAGGCAGCTGATAAAAATGGCTATTCCTGTCGCCCAAGTCAACAACGCCGAGATTTTTGTATCGGCGTCGTAGAATTTCTTAATGCTCTGATCCAAAAATTCATAATCAAATTCCTGGTCGGGATACAACTTATTAAACCGTAACCCTATCTCTTTAATGGTGGTTTTCCATTGCTGGCCTCCTTCAATTTGAGGTTTAAGCGCAATGCTCGCGATGTAACTCATTTGCTTATCAGAACCAAACATCAGCGGTTTTATCTTCTCATGGAGTGATTCCTGGTGGATATCGCCCATTACTCCTGTTATCGGAATTCTTGTACTCCCGTAGAACAGGGACTTGTTGACAGCATCGGTGGCGTATTTAAAGCCAAGCAGGTGAGCAAATGTTTCATTGATAACCACTTCATTCATAGTATCGCTTACCCGGGCAGTCCTACCTGCGATGATTGGGATATGATACAGCTTTAGGTAGTTGGTATCTCCATATTTCATCTGGACACTGGAATGAAAAGAATGTGTCGAGTCTTTGAAACTGACTCCGTTTGTGTTGATGTTGTCTGAGGCAGCAGGCTCCCAGCCTAGACTAACCATTTCGATGCCGGGCAATTCTCGCAAAGCGCTTACGAAGACAAGACGGTTATTGACTCTTTTGTCGAGATAAGGTGTTCTCACGCTGATTATTGCCGACTTTTTAAAGCCGGGATTTTGATCAATGGAATACCGAATTTGCTTAACCACTATCAGTGTAAACAGGATGAAAACCTGTGCGGTTGCGAATTGAGCGATATTAAGCGCCTTTCGAGTCCAACCCGCCCTTGTATCCGTACTCATTGATTTTGCCTGGTTCTTGAGAGCAAGGACCGGGTTGTAGCTCGATAAGACCATAGACGGATAAAACCCCGCCAACAAGGTTATCGTGATAACCAAGATCAGGACGAATAGGGGCAATTGAGGCTCCAGCAAGGCTTTGACGTCAAGTCCTGGCGGAGTGAAATCTTCAAATACTTTCAACAGTACCGGAGTGATAGCAAGTGACAACATGGTTGAAAAGACAGTCAGTAAAAAGGGCTCTCCCAACAGTTGAGCGAGTAGTTGCCCAGAGGTTACGCCAAGCGTTTTGCGAATCCCAATTTCACGGGCTCTTTTTGAACCCTGAGCGGTATTCAGGTTTATAAAGTTTATGCAAGCAAGAACCAATAAAATCAGGGCAACGAGTATTAAGCCAGTTAAAACAGGTCGGCTTGCCTGCTGTCCATTCAAGTTCTCATAATCTGAATTGAAGTGGATGTCGCTCAGGGGCTGTAGCCGAAAGGTTGTCTTAAACGTTTCAGTTATTTCCTTCGGTTGCGGGATATATTTTTTTGCGATTGCCTTTAGTTGCGTTTCAATTTCAGATACATGAGTTAGAGGATTAAGCACAAGAAAAAGTTGAGAGCTTCCTGGTGTGCTTTTCCAATTTCCCCAGTTATATTCTTCCTTCAGGCCTCTGGTACTATTTACTGTCGAAAGGGAAATGAGATCGTGAAAGGCGAACTCTGTATTTGCTGGTAAGTCTCTAACGACACCAGTCACTGTCGTCAAAATCGAGTCCTGATAGATAATTCTTCTCCCAAGGATTTCCTGTGGGTTTAATCCAGGGAAGTAGAGTCTTGCCCGGTTTTCCGTGATCACAACCCGGCCAGGTGAATTCAAAGCCTGCTCTACTGAACCGGCCAGCCAAAAAAACGAAATGAATTTTAGGTAACTTGCATCGGCGAACATGATCCCATCTTGCTGTTGTAGAGGCAATGCAGGCTTTTGTCTCGTGTCTGGAACAGTTATACTTGCCCGGTCTCTTTTTTTAAGAAATTGACACACAGAGCCTACTCCTGAGACTTCTCGACGTACAACATCAGCTAATGTAGTTTGGACTCCACCACTTTTAGCTGGTGTCCCATTAAAGGACATGTTCGAAACAACCCTGTAAATACGGTCATGCCCCGGTTCAAACTTGTCAAAACTGTACTGAAACGAGACAACCAGGTATATCACTAAAGCGGCGCTTATGCCAACCGACAAACCCAAGATGTTGATCAGGGTGAAAGCCTTGTTGCGAAGTATGCTCCGCCAGGCAGTGAAAAAGTAATTCTTAATCATTATTTATTCTATCCTGAGACTGTCAACAGGGTTTGCGGTTGCTGCCCGTATGGTTTGGAAACTTAACGTAAATAGAGCGACCACGATCATTGCGCCAAAGCTTAGCACAAAGACCCACCAGTCAATCGTCGTTCGATAGGCAAAACTTTGCAGCCACTTTGAACTGACCCAAAGCGCGATAGGTAAGGCGATCAAAAATGCAAGAAACACAGGTGTTAGGAAATCCCTGGTTAAAAGGGTCATGATTTGGGTAACCGAAGCTCCCAGGATCTTCCTTATACCTACTTCTTTTGTCCGCGAAGTGGTCGTAAATAGGACAAGGCCCAACAGGCCGAGGCAACTTATAGAAATGGCTATCCCGGTCGCCCAAGTCAATAGAGCCGAGATTTTTGTATCGGCGTCGTAGAACTTTTTGATGCTCTGATCCAAAAATTCGTACTCAAATTCCTGGTCAGGATACAGCTTGTTAAACCGTAAACCTATTTCCTTGATCGTCGTTTTCCATTGCTGGCCTCCCTCATGTTGACGTCTTAGCGCAATGTTTGCGGTGAAACAGCTGGGCTTGCTATAACCGAAAATTAGCGGTTGAATCTTCGCATGCATTGATTGCTGATGGAAATCGCCCATTACGCCTACTATTGGAATTTTTCTGGTATGGAGAAGAAGCGACTTGTTAATAGCATCTTTAGCGTATCTAAAGCCAAGCAAGTGAGCCAACGTTTCATTGATGACTGCTTCATTTAGGGTATCACTTAGTGCTCGAACAGTTCTGCCCGCGATGATTGGGATTTGAAACAGTTTGAGGTAATTGGTATCTCCATATTTTATTTGGACGCTTGAGTGATAGGGATGTGTTGCGTCTTTGTAACTAACTTCGTTCAAGTTGTAACTTTGTGAGGCGGCAGGGGCATTGCTAAGACTAACTAATTCAATACCTGGTAATTCTCGTAAGGCAGTTAAGAAGACCAGTCGGTTGTTGGGGGTTTTATCAAACCAAGGTGTTCTTACTGTAATTATTGCCGACTTCCGAAATCCGGGATTTTGATTAATTGAATACCGAATTTGCTTGACAACGATTAGGGTAAAGAGGATGAACACTTGTGCCGTTGTGAATTGAGCGATAGCAAGTGTCTTTCGGCTCCAAGCCCTTGTATCTGTTCGATTCGAACTGGCTTGGTTCTTTAAGGCTCGGACCGGGTCATATTTCGATAAGATCATGGACGGATAGAATCCGGCCAAAAACGTGATTGTTACAATCAGGGTAAGAACGAACAGACTTAATTGAGGTTCCAGCAAGGCTTTGATGTCAAGCCCTGCCGGAATAAAATCTTTAAACACTTGCAACAATAAGGGAGTTAGAACAAGCGACAACAAAGTTGAAAAGACAGTCAGTAGAAAGGGCTCACCCAAAAGTTGAGTGAGTAGTTGCCTGCCGGTTACGCCAAGGGTTTTACGAATGCCAATTTCGCGGACTCTTTTTGAACTTTGAGCGGTGCTCAGGTTTATAAAGTTGATGCATGCAAGAACCAATATTATGATGGTAACGACTACCAAGCCGAATAAGACAGGTTCACTCGCCTGTTGCCCATTCAGGTTTCCATACTCTGGGTTAAAGTGAATGTTATGTAAAGGCTGAAGGCGAAAAGTCGTCTTGAAGGTTTCGTTAATATCTTTCGGTTTTGGAATGTACTTCTTAGCGATTTCCTTTAGTTGTCTTTCTATGTCAGGTACCGCAGTGTGTGGATTGAGGACCAAAAATAATTGTGAATTGCTGGTTGTGCTTTGCCAATCTCCCCAGCCATACTGTTCTCTTAGTGCCGTGGTACTTACTGTTGATAGGGAAATGAGATCGTGAAAGTTGAACTCCGTATTTGCGGGTAAGTCTTTAACCACACCCGTCACTGTGGTAAAATCGAATCATTATAAATGATTCTTCTCCCAACAATGTCCAGTGGTTTTAAACTAGGAAAGTAAAGTTTTGCTTGGGTTTCAGTAATGACCACCCGGTTGGGAGAATTTAGGGCCTGCGCAGCTGAACCCGCTAGCCATGAATAGGAAACAAGTTTAAGGTAGCTAGGGTCGGCAAAGATGATCCCATCTTGTTTTTTTAGACGCAATGCCGGCTTGTGATCGGGGTTCGGGATGGTTGTGTTCGCCTGGCCTATTTCAGTTAACAATTGACAAATTGTTCTGACTCCTGAGACTTCACGGCGCACAACATCAGCTAGCGATGTTTGAACTCCACCATTTCTCATTGCTGTTCCACCCATGGACATGTCCGAAACAACCCGGTAGATACGGTCATGCTGCGGTTCAAACTTATCAAAGCTGTATTGAAACGAGACTATCAGGTATATCACTAAAGCAGCGCTTATACCTACCGACAACCCCAGGATGTTTATGAGGGTGAAAGCCTTGTTGCGAATTATGTGCCGCCAGGCAGTGAGAAAGTAATTCTTAATCATCGAGCATTAGTTGTGTCACGGAGTATCCCTTTGACACACTATCTTCAATAAAAACTGTACCTAACCTAATATCTTGGCTTACAGACGGTTATTTACTGCGTTATGTAGGGAGCGTTCGTTTTCGACACACTTTTTGAAGTGTATGGTTTTTAACGGACGAGTTAGCGGGATGAGTCTTCATCATTTATTTCGATATTTCGGCCTATATTCAGTACTAGTAGAAATACAGTGTACTAAAATATGGCTCATATAGCGTTAAGTAATGAAGAGTTGCCCGGCATTGTCGGGCTATTGGATTACCGTCCTGAAACAGCAAAGCCGTTGCTTGAATTGGCCGAAGTCTTATTACGTGGGCCGTCAGGTTTGACAAGTGGGGAACAAGAGATTATCGCGGCAGGAAATTCATGATACAGTCTTGATCGCCGCCGCCTTTTGCATGTACAACAGATATGTTGACGGATTGGGTACCTGGGCACCCCAAGCTAACGAAGCGTTCATGGATATGGGCGAACGCATGGCCCATCAAGGGTACGGAAGGCCGTAAAAGTAAGCTGCTGTGTGCAGAAAGCGATTAAGAAGTCTCGTGAATGTAATATGACCTTTTTGCAACCCAGTCAAGAGGAGGCCAATAACTCAGTTCTGGGCTAGAATAATTACTAAGTCTTCAAGTACTTCAATAACACCTCCTGAGATCTGGAACGTTTGATCGCCATCGGCCTTTACGATAATGCTACCTGCTTCAAGGGTGGACACGATAGGAGCGTGGCCTTTCAAAACAGTAAAGGAACCTAATGTTCCGGGAACAGTTACCGCTGTACTTTCACCGCTGAATAGTTTTTTGTCAGGGGTAAGTATTTCGACAGTCATTAGTCTTTCGATTCAACTAAAAGCTTCTTTCCTTTCTCTATAGCGTCCTCGATCGATCCCACAAGATTGAACGCCGCCTCCGGATACTCGTCCACTTCACCGTCCATGATCATGTTAAATCCTCTAATGGTGTCTTTTATATCAACTAGAACACCTTTAAGGCCGGTGAACTGTTCGGCCACATAAAAGGGCTGAGACAGAAAGCGCTGGACGCGCCGTGCCCTGTGAACGACCAGTTTGTCCTCTTCAGACAGCTCGTCCATCCCCAGGATCGCGATAATATCCTGTAGTTCCTTGTATCGTTGAAGGATCTCCTTTACGCGCTGGGCGGTCCCGTAATGTTCTTCTCCAAGAACTGCTGCTGAAAGGATCCGGCTGGTCGAATCCAGCGGGTTCACGGCGGGATAAATTCCAAGCTCAGATATTTTCCGGTCTAGCACAGTAGTCGCGTCAAGGTGAGCGAAGGTCGTTGCCGGTGCAGGATCGGTCAAGTCATCGGCAGGAACATAGACAGCCTGGACAGAGGTGATGGAACCCCGCTTGGTCGATGTGATTCGTTCCTGCATAAGGCCCATTTCGGTCGCTAACGTAGGCTGGTATCCAACAGCGGAGGGCATTCGGCCCAAGAGTGCCGAAACTTCTGAACCGGCCTGGGTAAATCTGAAAATGTTATCGATGAAGAATAAAATATCCCTTCCGCCGCTTTCTTCGTCACCGTCTCGAAAATACTCGGCTACAGTAAGCCCGCTTAGCGCGACACGTGCCCGGGCGCCGGGGGGCTCGTTCATTTGCCCAAATACAAGGGTTGCTTTTGACTCTTTAAGCTTTTCGTGGTCGACTTTGCTAAGATCCCAACCGCCGGCTTCCATGTCCTTGAGGAACTCTTCGCCATAGGTGATTACGCCAGACTCGATAAACTCACGCAAAAGGTCATTTCCCTCCCGGGTGCGTTCGCCAACTCCGGCAAATACTGATATTCCATTATAGGCCTTTGCAATATTATTGACCAGTTCCATGATGAGAACCGTCTTGCCAACACCGGCGCCGCCAAATAGGCCAATTTTGCCGCCTTTTGCGTATGGTTCCAGCAGATCGATCACTTTGATGCCTGTAAATAGAACTTCGGACTCTGTGCTTAGATCTTCAAACCGGGGTGGTACGCGGTGAATAGGCGAGCCGCCTTCCATAGAGACTGTACCTATACCGTCAATCGCTTCCCCAACCACATTTAGCAAGCGGCCTTTAATGGCATCTCCAACGGGCATCTTTATGGGTGCGCCTGTATCTAGTACATCCATTCCCCGTAGAAGACCGTCGGTCGAGTCCATAGCGATCGCCCGAACCCTATCTTGTCCTAAATGCTGCTGACACTCAAGGACGACACGCTGCCCGTTCTCTCTCGTAATGACCAGCGCATCATTGATATTTGGAAGTCCCGCACTTTCTGCAAAACTCACATCGATGACCGGACCAATTATTTGAGCGATTTTCCCGATATTATTAGGCATTTATTGATTTTTGTGAGGCAAAGCTACGCCCGAAAACGGTAATAAACAAACCGGTCGCTGGGTCTCATGCGAGTGGAAACCGCTATCATTGCTCTAATATTCCCCTTACTCATGGAGCAAATAAAGATTTTGGTCACTGGCAGCAACGGCTTATTGGGCCAAAAACTAGTGGATAAACTTAGAAAACTGCCAGAGGTTGATCTGATCGCCAGCTCAAAGGGCCGCGACCGTTACCCTGAGCAAAGCAGGTACCGGTATTTAGAACTGGACATCACCGATGAACATGCAGTAAGGGAAGCAATCTTGCAAACCAAACCTCATTGCATCATTCATACCGCGGCAATGACTAATGTAGACGAATGTGAGGCCGCGGTAGAAGCCTGTAAGAAGTTAAACGTAGATGCCGTTGCCTTTATCCTAAAAGCAGCGGCGCTGGCAAACAGTCACATCATTCACCTCTCCACTGACTTCATTTTTGACGGGAAAGACGGCCCTTATCGTGAAGAGGATAAGCCTTTTCCGCTAAGTGTTTATGGTAAAAGTAAATTTGAATCTGAAAAGCTTGTTCAGAAATACCCGGGTAAATGGGCCATCATCCGAACTATAATCGTATACGGTATAGTCAAGGATATGAGCCGCTCCAATATTGTGTTGTGGGCAAAAAAGGCGCTTTCAGAGAACAAGCCTATTACCGTTGTGGACGACCAGTTTCGGAGCCCTACGCTTGCCGAAGATCTTGCCGACGCTTGTATCGCTGCCGCGCTCAAAGGATCAACCGGGATCTTCAACGTCTCGGGCAAAGACTTTATGAGTATTCTTGAACTGGTTGAACGCGTGGCCGATCACTACAAGCTGGATAAATCACTGATAAAGCCTATAAAATCTGACTCTCTAAACCAGGCTGCCAGGCGCCCGCCGCGAACCGGCTTTATCATTGAGAAGGCCATCCAACAACTGGATTACGCGCCCCATTCTTTCGAAGAAGGGATGGAGATCCTTGACCTTCAGCTTTCTCAGTTGTAAAGACCGTCTTGCAATCACCAAGGCTCGTAAAAATTTGCCGCCAATCCCTATATTTGCACTTCAAAAATGCAACTAGTTGCACGGACTTGTAGCTTAATTGGATAGAGCATCTGACTACGGATCAGAAGGTTGGGGGTTCGACTCCCTTCAAGTCCACCACTAAAACCAGCCCTAAAGCCTTTCTTCATGAAGTGTGGAAAGGCTTTACTTATTCTATGCAGAAATTATGCTGAACATTGTACTTTTCGGACCACCTGGTGCCGGAAAAGGAACTCAGTCCCAGAGATTGATCGAGAAATATCATTTGATCCATCTTTCGACGGGTGATCTGTTAAGGGCTGAAATAGCTTCTGGGACAATGCTTGGTTTTGAGGCTAAAAAGTTGATGGATCAGGGCATTTTGGTTCCAGACGAGGTGGTGATCGGCATGATAAGCAACAAGCTTGAGGCGAATAAACATGCAGCGGGGTTTATTTTTGATGGCTACCCGCGTACCGTCGCCCAGGCTCAGGCGCTGGATGATCTGCTGCAGGAAAACAACGAATCAATCTCGGGGATGATCGAGCTTAAGGTTGACGCAATAGAGCTTGAGCACCGTTTGCTGCTGCGTGGAAGAGAATCGGCGAGACCAGACGACGCAAACCCCGAAGTGATCAAGCGCCGTATCGAAGAGTACATGAGTAAGACGATGCCGGTCGCGGCATACTATAAAAATCAAAACAAGTTTTTCTCGGTCAACGGCACGGGCAGTATCGAAGAGATCTTCGATAATCTCCGTAAAACAGTCTCGTCGTTTACGTGATATTAACAGACGATGGCGGGTTCTAACTTCGTCGACTATGTCAAGATCTGTTGCCGCTCAGGCCCGGGAGGCGCTGGATCGGCGCATTTTCACCGGGACAAATTAAATGCGAAAGGAGGTCCCGATGGAGGGGACGGGGGACAGGGTGGTAGTATAATCCTGCGTGCCAACCGTTCACTGTGGACACTGCTGCATCTCAAGTACAGGAAACATGTGATCGCCGAGGGAGGCATGAATGGCGGCACTTCTTTAAAGACTGGTGCAAGCGGAAAGGATGAAATCCTTGAAGTACCGCTCGGCACGATAGCCCGGGATTCAGAGAGTGGGGAGATCATGTTCGAGATCTTAAGAGACGGCGAGGAAAAGGTCCTTACAGCAGGTGGAAGAGGCGGATTGGGTAATTGGCACTTCAAATCGCCAACCAACCAGGCGCCGCATTATGCTCAGCCGGGTGAAACAGGGCTCGAAGAATGGAAGATCCTTGAACTAAAGATCCTGGCAGACGTTGGCCTGGTCGGATTTCCAAATGCCGGTAAATCGACCTTGCTTTCGGTGGTGTCGGCGGCGAAACCCGAGATAGCCAATTATCCGTTTACAACGCTTGTTCCTAACCTGGGTATGGTACCCTATCGTGACAACCGCTCTTTTATCATGGCCGATATTCCTGGTATCATTGAAGGGGCGGCCGAAGGAAAGGGTCTTGGGATAAGGTTTCTAAAACACATTGAACGAAATTCGGCCTTGCTTTTTATGATTCCAGCAGATTCAAATGACTTCAAGAAGGATTATGAGGTATTGCTTCACGAGCTCGAAAAATACAATCCGGATCTGCTTGAGAAGCCGCGTCTTCTGGCAATTTCTAAAAGCGATATGCTCGACGAAGAGCTTATTGCCGAAATGAGGCAAACTCTACCTCCGGTCAAAGCACGATTTATCTCGTCAGTTTCGGGCTATGGTATTACTGAGCTTAAAGATGATCTGTGGAATCTACTTAATGCCCACAATTCACCATCTAGACAGGCTTAAAGTCCAAGGAAAGAGAATTGACACAGTAACGCAAACCCGAATCGGTAGGTCCGTCGTCAAAAAGATGGCCGAGGTGACTGCCGCAGCGGGCGCACAGAATTTCGGTACGAGCCATTCCAAAACTTACGTCCCGCTTCTTAATGATGCGGGTACCATCGCCCATTTCACTGTCAAAACTGGGCCAGCCGCAATGAGAATCGAATTTTTGGCCGGCCGTAAAAAGTTCATAGCCACAGGCTCCACAGGAATACGTACCGCTGGCGGTATTATGCAGCAAGCGCCCAGTAAACGGTCTCTCTGTACCGTGTTCTCTGAGCACGTAGTATTGTTCGGGGCTTAATTCCTGTTTCCATTCGGCCTCGGTCTTTTCGACCTTTTGAACGGTGTCATTGTTTTGTTCCATACGTGAATCAACAGTCGCCAGGCTGGTTTGGTTTGTGACCGGCACAGCTCACCTCAGGCCGGATTCGGCTTTTCAAAGATCCGGCATAAACCCGCTATCAGCGCGGTCCAGCCGGTTTGATGCGAAGCGCCTAGTCCTTTTCCTGTTTCACCGTCAAAATATTCATGAAATAGAATAAGATCTTCCCAGCCTTCTTGTTTATAATACGCATTATAAGGTCCGTAAAGCGGCCGGTTGCCGCCGGCATCACGGGTAAAAATAGAAACGATGCGATCGGTAATCACTTGAGCGACTTGGAAGAGGTTCATGCTCATTCCAGATCCGGTAGGGCACTCGACTTTGATCGTGTCGCCGTAATAGAGGTGATACTTCCTGAGCGTCTCTATAAAGAGAAAATTGAGCGGCATCCAGATTGGCCCGCGCCAGTTCGAATTTCCTCCGAAAAGATAACTGCTTGCTTCGGCCGGTTCGTAATCGATGGAGTAGTCCATACCGTCGATATTCAGATGGTAGGGTTTATCGAGGTAGTAGCGTGAAACAGATCTCAAGCCATAGGGCGACAAAAATTCTTTTTCATCGAGGAGTACTTGTAATAGTTCTGTAAGCCGGTTTCGGCTCACGAGACTCAAAAAATAATCGCCTGAGAGATCGGTGTCATCCTGCGCCAAATATTGATGGGTGTTCTTTCGGTACGTGCTAAACCACTGCATGCGCTCCCTGAAACTATCTAGCTTGCTCAGCAGATCGTTTTTCAAGATAGAAACAGCGAAGGTGGAGATGACGCCGACAAGGGACCGCACTTTTATGGGGATCTTTTCGCCATTTGGCTTGAGCAGCATATCATAGAAAAAGTGATCATCCTCGTTCCATTCCTGATTATAGGACTCGGCGATGTAAAGAAAGTGCTCATAGAATTTCGAGGCGACATCTTCGTAAACGGGGTCAAGCCGGGCGAGTTCAAGGGCTATGTCAAGCATGTTGAGGGCATAGGTTGCCATCCATGCTGTTCCGTCTGCCTGTTCCAAAACCGCCCCTCCCGGGATGGGAGCGCTGCGGTCGAAGATCCCTATGTTGTCCAGCCCTAAGAAGCCGCCTTCAAAAATATTTAGACCCTGCACATCCTTCTTATTCACCCACCAGGTGAAGTTGATCATGAGCTTGTGAAAGACCCGTTTTAAAAAGTCGGCGTCATTCTTCCCAAAATTCTGCTTTTCGATCTGGTAGATACGCAAAGCCGCCCAAGCTTGCAGAGGCGGATTGGTGTCATTGAAGTTCCATTCATAGGCCGGCAGCTGACCATCTGGATGCATGTACCATTCCCGGGTGATCGTAATGAGCTGTTCCTTGGCAAAAGCAGGGTCAATGAAAGACAAAGGAAGTGTGTGAAATGCCAGGTCCCAACTTGCATACCAGGGGTATTCCCATTTGTCGGGCATTGACAGGATATCCCGGTTGTTCAATGTTTTCCAGTTGGCGTTTCGGCCTGTCTTTCTTTGTTCAGGAGGCTTTGGCAGGTGCGGGTCTCCATCGAGCCAGCGCTCGACGGTATAATAATAGAATTGCTTGTTCCATAACAGGCCGCTCAACGCTTGTTTAAAGATCTTTTCGAGATCGGGCCGGGCATCATTCTGGTAAAGCGTCTTATATAAGGTATCGCTGGCGCTCTTGCGCCGGAGCATGATATCTGTAAAATGATGGCCAAGAGGGTCCTCCAACTTGTCACGGGTTAGTCTGAGGCGCAGTTCGGCCTTGCCTTTTGGAGCAAGCGTTAGCTCAAATACCGGCGCGAACTTAGTTCCCTGCGTTTCCATTCCGAGATCAAGATCTTCGTTCGTAAGGAGGGCGGTATGAAAAGCGTCCTTGACTCGTTTTCCTTCGGAAGGTATCCCGTACAGCTTCTCATTGTTGGTTTCGTTCTCGGTATACCATTGACGGTTGGTGTTTTCGAAATACAGGTAGTATTCGCCCAGGCTGTAATGCGATGCAAGGACGCTGGAAAACGTTTGCCCGGGCTGGCCGGCAGATTTTGGAACCGCCGTAATACTTGGCTTGTGCTTGATAAGTCCAAAGCTCCATTGATTTCTAAACCATAGCGTTGGCAGGACAAAAAGCCGGGCCGAATTGGCCGACCTATTTTCAACCGAGATACGGATCAATAGGTCTTCGTCCTTATTCTTCGCGTAGTCGATATAGATGTCGAAATAATCACTGCTATCAAAGATGCCCGTGTCCAGAAGCTCGAACTCAGGCTGCGCTTTTGTCCGGGCGGCGTTTTCACGGAGCAGATGCTCATAGGGAAAAGCGGTTTGAGCATACTTGTACAAGCACCGCATCCATGAATGGTCGGGCGTATTCTCGAGGTAATAATAGAGTTCTTTGACATCCTCGCCATGGTTCCCCTCCTCGTTATTGAGCCCGAACAGCCGCTCTTTCAGTATGGGGTCCTTTCCGTTCCAGAACGTAGGCGCGAAACAGAGTATCTGCTGGTCATCGGAAACGCCGCCTATTCCATCCTCTCCCCAGCGGTAGGCCCTTGACCGTGCGTGATCGTGCGGAAAGTAATTCCAGGCAGTACCGTTCTCGCTGTAATCTTCGCGTACCGTGCCCCACTGGCGGTCACTCAGGTAGGGCCCCCATGTTGGTCCTGTATATTCCCCAGACATCTCAACCGTTGGCCGCAAAACCCGGATACAAGGTCATCCCGCCATCAATGAAGGTTGTTGTGCCTACCATGTAGTCTGACTCATCGCTGGCGAGCCATACCGCTACTTTCGCAATATCTTCGGGCTCCCCAATGCGGCCATAGGGGATGAGGGTCAGCAGCTTTTTGAGCGCTTCATCGGTGTCCCAGGCACTGCGGTTGATTGGCGTTCTAATCGCGCCGGGGCCAAGACTATTTACCCGGATCTTTTTTGGAGCAAGTTCCTGCGCGAGAGATTTCATCAGCAGCATGACACCCCCTTTCGAAGCGGCGTAATTGCAATGACCGCCCCAGGGGATCACCTCGTGAACCGAGCTCATGCAAATGATCTTGCCAAGCGCTTTTGACCGCTCGGGTACCATTCCCCGTCTTAAGAATTCCCTAACGGATTCTCTTGCGCAAAGGAACTGGCCCGTAAGATTAACAGAGATAACACGTTCCCAGTCTGCCAGAGACATGTCCTCGATAGCCGAGTCTTTCTGCAATCCCGAATTGTTGACCAGAATGTCTACGGTACCGTAAGTCTTAACCGCTTCGGCGAACATGGCCTCGACTTCATTTTCCTTGCTTACATCGGCACGAAAGATGATTCCTTTGCCACCATGAGCGGCGACGCGGTCCAATGTCTCCTCGGCACCATGTTCATCAGCACTGTAGTTGATCAGAATGTTCGCCCCTTCGGCCGCCATTTCAATAGCGATCGCCTGCCCGATCCCAGAGCTGGAACCGGTTATGAGGGCGGTTTGCCCTTGAAGTCTTTTTTGTGGCATGAGTTAGCGTTATTTTTGCCTTGCACCAACAATGATGCTTCGCCCCTGTTAGGGCTTCACGAACTTCAGTAAAATTCATCAGGAATGATTTCAGTAGACTATAAAAAAGAAGTTGCTCAGGCTTGTAAAGACAACCTCCTTGAATCCATCAATATCCTTCAGGAAGAAATGAAAATGCTGCAGGAAAGCGCCGCAAGTGGGACCGAAGACGGCATGAGCGACCATCTTGAATCAAATGATGAAGGAATGATGAATGAGCGAAAGGATCGCGAGAACCGCCTGGCTGTTTTGTATGATGATCTGAGGTTCCTGGGTGAGCTTGACCTAAATGTGCCCATGGACCATATTGGCCCCGGTTCGGTCGTACTCACCGACGCGCGCAATTTTTTCGTCGCCATTGCCCGTACATTTCAGGTAGGAGATAAAGCATTTGTCGGTCTGTCTACATCGGCCCCTATCTACGGTGTAATGGAAGGCAAACGGACTGGGGAGAACTTTTCATTCAACAGCCTTCATACCGTGATCAACGACGTCGTTTAGACCGTTTAGTGTTTAGTCCAGGTAGAGTTTATGCTCCATGTACACCCGCAGCACTTCGGCCACTCCCCAGGCTTGAGCGATACAACCTTTAGGGAAATAGGGGTATGTGGCATCAAATATTTCGGAAACCGAGCCGATGCCAGCTTCGTTGAGATGGGGGCTAAATGCCGATATCGCTTTACGCGCCTGAGCTCTCCCTTCCTTTCCTCTAACGCTGACGAGCGCGTCCACATATGGACCCAAAAGCCAGCTCCATACGGTGCCTTGGTGATAGGCGCCATCCCGCTGAACATTGGTTCCTGAATACCAGGCCTGGTATCCCGGGCTTCCCGGGGCAAGGGACCTCAAGCCTTTTGAAGTGTATAACTTCTTTTCCACTTGATCAAGTACGCTAGTCGATTGTGAAAATTCAAGAAGCTGAAAGGGCAGCGAAATAGCGAAAAGCTGGTTCGGCCTAAAAGCGCTTTCCCGGTTCTCCCCATTGATACAGTCATAGAGGTAACCACCGTCGCTATACCAGAACTGTTCCTGAAAGTGTTTTTTTACCGTGACGGCATAATCGTGCATAAGAAGGGATTCATGTTCGTCGCCGCTTCTTTTCAAAAAGTCTGCAAAGATCATGATCGCATTATACCATAGAGCGTTGACTTCGACAGCCTTTCCGGTACGCGGTGTGACCACCCAGTCACCCACTTTCGCGTCCATCCAGGTTAATTGAACCCCTTCTTCACCGGCCCAGAGCAAATTGTCTGTATCGGCGTGGATGGAATACCAGGTGCCTTTAATATGCCAGTCAATGATATTTCGGAAAACCGGAGTCAAATCCTTAACGAAAGCTCTATTCCCGGTGTATTGAACATACCGGTAACAGGCTATGAAAAACCACAAAGTCGCATCGACGGTATTATAAGCGGGTTTATTATCTGCATCCTCAAAGCGGTTTGGGATAATGCCTTTATTAAGCCTTCCTGAGAAATTTTTCAGAATCCCTTTGGCTTCTTCGAATCTTTTAGTGACCAGGCAAAGCCCCGTCAGCGAGATCATGGTATCGCGGCCCCAGTCTGAAAACCAGTGGTAACCGGCGATGACCGTATTATCACACCAATTCGTTTTCACAATGAACTGGTCCGAAGCCAGAATAAGATCCACCGAAAATTCATCAACAGCGAGGTCTTTAAGCAACAATAGCCTTCGCTGCCGCTCGGAAGCAAAGAGCTGCGCCGCATTTTTCCCCGAAGGATCTTTAGTGCCCAGTGTGATCCAAAGCGTCTCTCCAGGTTTTAAGCGAACGGTAAGGCGCCCAGGTGTAAAAAGATCTTCGTTATAGTCCTGCCCTCTTTCTTTTTCGGCGGCGTAAAAATAATTAAAATACCACATTGGGTTCACCTGGTAGGTGGCATTGGGAAGCCCTATATAGAACAAGGTCTCGGGTCCATAGGGCTGGTACCTAAGAGAGTTGTCTTGAAAAACGGCTTCCCGGTTTACCGCGGCATTCGCATGCATCAAAGTGTGATACTTTCGCCCTGCTATCAACGGAAGAAGCTCCAGCTCAAACTCGCCGGCAGCTTCTAGAACTTGGTATTGAATAAGTATGGTTTGCTCACCATCACCTTTGCCGTGTGTCGCGCAAACAGTTTTCTTAAGTAGAACGTCACCAGCGCGGTACAACCACTGCGGAAAAATATCTTTTGTGAAGTTTTCAAGGTACGGCGGTGTATCATCCTGATAGCCGTCTCCATAGGCGCTATAGCTGAGATCAAATCGTACATTTCCGCTCACAATGGTGGCTTCGAGCTTGGACAATAAAACCAGCCTTTCAAACGCGAATGAGGACGAAGTAACTAATAGACCGTGGTAGCGCCGGCTGTTCGCTCCAGATAAAGTGCAACTCGCCCAACCACCGTTCCCATCGGTCTCAACCCACTCATTATAATGGTATAAGGCTAGCGACTCAATCTTTTTGGATTCAAATACAAAAGCCATAATAAAGCGAAACGAGGATTAATCAGAACGGGCAATAACCGCAAATTACAAGCAAGGCCTCCATATAAGTTCGGGCACTTATAATTTAATGATTTCTTACCTTTGTTTGCCTGGAAGGATGATATTCATAACCCACAGAAAGAATTTTTATAATTTGGTATGCGCAGTCTCTTAATTCTTTTCTTATTACCAATGATTAGTGGCTGCAGTTCAAGCGAAAAACAAAACAAAGAAAAGGAGCAAGAACTTCAAGCAAGGATCTTCAAAATTCATGATCGTCTTATGCCGCAAATGGAGATAATCATCAACAAGAAGCAGCTATTTTCTCAAAAGATCCATGAAATAAATACAATCAAGAAAGCACATCCCCAAGTAGATACCGCGGCGCTTGCCGCGCGTCTAAGTCTGGCCGTTAATCATCTTGAATCGGCAGACCATGGCATGATGGACTGGATGCACAAACTTGACATGAACTTTGAAAATAAATCCCATGCACAAATCATGGGCTATCTTGATGAACAGTATAAAAAGATACAACATGTTGACTCGGGCATGCGGGCAACGTTTAAAGAATCTGACCTGTTAAGCAAAGAGATTCAATGAGATTGCGTTTTTCTGTCGTTCTTTTTTTCCTTTTAAGCGCAGCTTGCAACCAAACTGGTCTGAGGCTGCCAATTATGGGCTCTCGAACTCCTATAACTACCGAGTCCGGAGGGAAAACTGTTACGGATACCTTGTATCATACTATACCAGCGTTTCATATGCTTGATCAGGACAGTGTCTTTGTCGATAACAACACGCTTCGGAAAACGATCTATGTGGCCGATTTTTTCTTTACGTCCTGTCCGACAACATGTCCCGTCATGCAGCGAAATCTTCTTAAGGTGGCCATTGAGTACCGCCACCAACCCAACGTAGCCTTTGTGAGTTATTCGATCGATCCTGCACACGACACTCCGCACATCTTGAAAAATTATGCAAGCCGTCTCGGAATAAGACCTGGTCAATGGTTATTTCTTACTGGCAACCGCGACTCAGTCTATCATTTGGCCGAAACAGGCTACTATGTGACAGCTCGTGCAGATTCGGCGGCGCCAGGAGGCTTTGTGCACAGCGGCGCTCTTATTCTTGTTGATACCCGTAGAAGGATCAGAGGAACTTACGACGGGACAATTGACGATGACGTCCAAAAGCTCAGTCAGGATATTAAGACATTGCTTGCTGAAGAATTTCCTAGAAAGTAACGCAAACTTTACTGCCTTCACAGGCACTTGTCTTTAGTTTCGTAAATAGTCCATATTTTGTGCTTTGTTATTTTGGCTCGGCTCTTATGAAATTGAAATATTCCTTAATCCTAACCTTATTCGCAGGTTCGACGGTTATGTACATGTCCTCCTGCGGAGGCGGCAATTCGGCTCAGAATGCACAAAGTGTCAATAACGGTCTTACTCTTTTCGAAACCAATTGCTCTGCCTGTCATCAAAAAACTGGAGAGGGCATGGCGAACATGTATCCACCGCTCAAAGGTTCGGATCTTTTGAAAAAGAACCCCACTCAAATCGCTTGTATCATTAAAAATGGCCTTAATGGCAAGCTCGTTGTCAACGGAAAGGAATATAATAATGTTATGGCTCCTTTGGCCGGGCTTTCGGCACAAGAAGTTGCAGACATAAGTAATTATGTCCTGAACAATTTCAATCAGCTGGATACTTACGTCGATGCCGATAAAGTTACTAAGTTGTGGGAGAACTGTAAGTAAGTTAATAGGTTGTCGTACTGCTTGCTGCGTCTTGCTATCGTCTTGTAGCGTAGAACGAGAACCCTTTAACCCAGCTTCAAATTCAGATGTAAGAGACAGTCTGGACGCCGTCTCACCAGGTCCTTTGAAGCAGGCAACCTTAAGATCAAATACGCTGCCGTTCTAGGGGTTTCACCCGGAGCTCTAAAAGATATAGTCCTTTACTAATACATCGATGGTTGGATGGGGACTCCTTACCTTGCCGGGGGAAACCAGCGATCGGGTACAGATGGTTCAGGTTTTACCAAAAAGCTATACGGGAGCGTATATCATGAAACCATACTTCGAACGTCAAGGCTTCAAGCAGAGCAAATCATCGAGGCACCAAAAGTGATCTCCACCAGGGAGATCTTGTCTTTTTTAGTCGGGGTCGCCGCACGAAACGGAATATATTGTACGTTAAGAATGTGGAACTGGCCTGAGTGATCTCTATTTACCTTTCTTGCGCTGTTTGGTTTTAACCAAATATAATCCTTATTGAAATTAATCGAGG
>JAABUX010000139.1_pt1 | contig 126097 bp, 108 predicted proteins | sample 5561851 | NCBI WGS metagenome assembly JAABUX01 (sample SAMN10711883, study PRJNA513361) | rock metagenome | isolation source: Antarctica rocks | place: Antarctica: Victoria Land, Richard Nunatak red sandstone | collected 2016-01-03
GAGAATGCGCCGTGCGTCGGGATCGACGATCCCGTTCAGGTCCACGTCCTGCATCATGTCTGCCCTCTGCTCCCCTCGGTCGTCTTCGTGACTTCAGTATACGCCCCGACTTTTCAGCAAGATACGTATGCTAATCCTATCCGGCGCGTGCTTCGCAGGCTCAACGTACGTTTAGTCTGATGCTCTTCGTCCTCAAGTAGTAATGTTAAGTAGGAGAGCAAGGAGACACCAGGATGGGTAAGAGACTTGAGGCAGGCGCGGCGCCTGCCGCTAAAAGCATTCAGTCCGCTAAACGGGAGTTGTCACGTTCGCTGTTGCGGAAAACAGGCATCTCTGGAGTGGGCATCGTCGAGGCTGGCGGGCGTCCGAGCATCATGGGGTATCTGACGGAAGACAGCCCTCAAACGCGGTCGCTTGTCCCCACCATGGTTGACGGCTACCCGGTCGTCATGAAGACGGTTGGAGCTATCCACGCCCACTCGTAGGCCTGCTCACCGCATTTCCGTGACGTACATGTTAGGGCAAAGAGAAAGTCAGGCACTATGGTCTGGCTTTCCGCTTTCACACAGCTGATCTCGACCAACGGCTCGGCTCTCCCGCCGCCATCAGCGCTAGGGCCTCTGGCAGCAACACCAGCACGATGTCGCGCAGCTGGCTATGCGCTGTATTCCCACAGGTCAGCCAGACGACCTTAGACGGCGCTTCAGTCACGCTGGAGCAACTCGGCGACGGCGTTTATCTAACGTCAGCGCTCGTCGAGGATGGAGACACGGGGCGCGCCTTGGACAAGGCCGGGGCGCACGCGTTTTCCTGGGCGAGGGCATTGTTCAGTGCGTCGACGCGAGCACGGAAGCCCACCCTGCCGCACCAGTACTGGACGATACGTTCGGAGACGCCTACGTCACGGGCGATGGCCGGGAAAGTCAGGCGGCCGGCAGCCACGAGCTGCGCCGCCTGTTCCTGAAGCGCCGGCAAGACGGCCCCATCCTCTATCTCTTTCATCACATCGCTCCCATCGTTATGCGCCGCGCGCCTTTTCTCTACAGTATAAGCCTGCACCGCCATGAGAGCTGCTCGCGCGTCTTTCGCCTGCTCAGGCGGCGTCGCCCTCGTCATACCTCCGTGCCGCGGAGCCGCTCGCTCTCTTTACGGCAGCCACCCGACGATCGGGGCGTGCGCGTCGTCATCGAGGGGGCGTGGGTGGAGACACGGGCGTCGGGATCGTCGTGACGGCGTCAAGGCGGGAGAGAACCTGATGCGCCTGTTGCCCAGGGCAGTTTTGGCACGTCGCTTGCTCATGTCGGCCTCGTGCGAGCGCACTATTCCCCAACTTAGAGAACACCCCACCATTGCCCAAGTAAAGGAGTTGAACTCATGGCCTCCGATCAGACGACGCAACAGAACCCGCTCACACAGTATCCCAAGCCGCCCTTCGCCACGCGGCACATCGACCCTCCGGGCATCGAGTCTCAGATGGACCCCAAGCCCGACTATGGCGAGCAGTCGTATCGGGGAGCCCATCGCCTTGCCGGTAAGGTCGCGCTTATCACCGGCGCCGACAGCGGCATTGGACGCGCTGTGGCCCTGGCCTTCGCCCGCGAAGGCGCCGACGTGCTCATCTCCTACCTCGACGAGGGCGAGGACGCCCAGGAGACGCTGCGCGTGGTGCGGCAGGCGGGGCGTCGGGCGATCGCGGTCGCCGGCGACATCAGCCAGGAGGCGCATTGCCAGCAGCTCGTGCAGCGCGCCATCCAGGAGTTCGGCAAGCTCGACATCCTCGTCAACAACGCCGCCTTCCAGCGCACCTACCAGAGCATTACGGAGATCCCGGCCGAAGAACTGCAGTACACGTTCGCCACCAATATCTTCGCCATGTTCTACCTGTGCAAGGCGGCCCTGCCGCACCTGAAAGAAGGCGCGTCGATCATCAACACGTCCTCCATCGAGGCGGTCCAGCCAGAGCCCATGCTCCTCGCGTATGCGGGGACCAAGGCCGCCATCGTGAACTTCACCAAGGGCTTGGCCAAGGAACTGGCGCCCCAAGGCATCCGCGTCAACTCCGTCGCGCCCGGCCCGGTCTGGACGCCGCTGATCCCCTCGACCATGCCGGCGGAGCAGGTCGCGTCGTTCGGGCAGCAGTCGCCCATGCAGCGGCCAGCGCAACCGGTCGAGCTCGCCCCCGCCTACGTCTACCTGGCCTCCCAGGAGTCCAGCTACGTCTCCGCGCAGACCATCGGCGTCACCGGCGGAACCCCATTGTTCTAGCCGCCGTCCCGCGCCTCCTCCATTGGTCCGCTCGGACATGGCCCACAATGGACCGGCGGGGGGATTAACGCGTGCATCGCCAGCCCCGTCCTCAACAGATGATCGTTGAGGACGAGCTCGTACCAAACGAGTAGATCGGCAGGGCGGCATCCGTACATATATTGCGGTTGGAGCGAGTCTAGGGAGAATAACAGCGGAGGCAACAGAAAAGGCGAGTCCATGATGGACCCGCCTTCGTGGTCGGGGCGAGAGGATTCGAACCTCCGACCTTCTGAACCCCATTCAGACGCGCTACCAAGCTGCGCCACGCCCCGATACAGGGAAGTTTATCATATCCGTCGCCCCCGATGACTCACCCTTCGTACACGCATTGGCTATAGAGGGCGTCTCTGGTGGAGAGCCGTCGGGCGCGTTCGCTTGCCGGGCGCGCACCTCGAGGGGGGAAGGTCGGGTGCGTTCGCGGCCCGGGAGAGCGGTGTAGCAGCCCCATCCGCGACCAGCCTGCCACGTTCGTCGTATCATGGAGTCGCGCGGTGAAAAAATATAAGGGGCGGGCGTCGACGAGAGGAAGAGGTCTTGTACGCGATGGTCAATCTACGGGGACGTTTCGAGCGCTACGTCGGTCGCCAGCACGGTCGTCCGCGCGGGCTGGTGGGACGGTTCATGGGCGAGAAGATGGTGCGTCAGCACGGCGCGGAGACGCTCTGGGCGCTTTCGCTGCTGGACCTCGCGCCCACGGATCGCGTGCTGGACATCGGCTGCGGCGCGGGCGCCGGGACGGCTCTGCTGACCGCACAGACGCCGCGCGGCCACGTGTCGGCCGTCGATCTCTCGCCCACGATGGTCGACGCGGCGACCCGGCGCAACTCTCGGGCCGTCGCGCACGGCTTCGTCGACGTGCGCCGGGCCGATGTAGCGGCCCTGCCCTACGCTGCCAGGCTTTTCGACAAGGTGGTGAGCGTCCATTCACTGTATTTCTGGACCGACCCAGAGCGCGCCGTGGCCGAGATCGCGCGCGTGCTGGCGCCCGGCGGAAGGCTGGTGCTGACGTACTCGCCCGGCAAGATCGGGCTCCCGGAGGATGCGCCCACGCACGCACTGGTGCATGGGCGCATCGTGCCGGCGGTCGAGCGCGCGGGCCTCTCGGCCATCGCGCTGTCGGAGGGACCGGCCGCGCGCCGGTACAGAGCGGTCGCGGTCACGGCGGTGCGGTGATAAGCCCCCGTCTGCTGGTACGCTGAACGACAGAGAAAGTGAGGCGACGTTATGCACGGCGGCGGCAATATGATGGACGAGGAGGCGCCGATAACGCGCGCTCGTCGGGCGCGCGCGTCTTCCGCACCGTCGCTGGTGGACGATGCGCCGCGCGGCGACGTCTCGCTCTATCTGCGCGCGCTGCTCGGCGACCGCCAGGGCCACGTGGACGTGATGCGCGAGGGGCTGTTCGAGGAGTATGGTCGGGAGGACGCACGGCCGGGCGGCGATCCGCTGGGGGGCCTCGTGGGCACGATCCTCTCGCAGCATACGTCCGATAAGAACTCGCACCGCGCCTATCAGAGCCTCATCGAGAGGTTCCCGACGTGGGAGGCCGTGGCCGCGGCTTCGCTGGACGAGATCGAGAACGCTATCCGCAGCGGCGGGCTGGCCGCGCAGAAGGCTCCACGCATCCAGGAAGCCGTGCGCGCGGTCTACGCGCGCTTCGGCTCCTACGACCTCTCGTTCCTCACGGAGATGCCGCGCGACGAGGCGCGCACGCTGTTGATGGGGCTGGCCAGCGGCATCGGTCCCAAGACCGCGTCGTGCGTCTTGCTGTTCAGCCTGGGCGTGCCGGCCTTCTGCGTCGACACGCATATCCAGCGTATCTGCGCCCGCGTGGGGCTGATCCGCGCGAAGGACAGCGCGGAGAAGGCGCAGCATATGCTCGAGGCGACGGTTCCGCCGGAGGACGTACAGGCGCTGCACATCGCCATGATCCGGCACGGACGCTCGACCTGCCGCGCCCAAAAACCACAGTGCGGGCGTTGTCCCCTGCGCGAGGTCTGCCTCTACGGAGCGACCGAGGGCGCGCATATCCGCTAAGAGTTCCGTCCAGGCCGAGGGACGAGCAGCTTGAGCGGTTAAGAGCGAGGGGACCCGCGGGCCTAAGGCTTGAGCGCGTGCGACGTCTCGCTGCCGCTGGCGGCAGGGAGCCCCGCGCGCGGCCAAACGCTACGGCAGTTTGGATCACCCGTAGCGCCTGAAGGGCGGGGTCTGGGGGCGTCCCCTCCCAGGCCTCGCCGGAGGGGACGGGCGAGGATGGACGCCAGAACGGCGTGAGAGCAAGAGTGAGGGTTAGTCCAGATCCTCGTCGTCGCTGTCGGCTGATTGCGTTAGGGCGACGAGTTGCGCGTATTCTTCGTCGGCCTGGGCCACGACGGCCTGGGCCTCGCCTCCTGAGAAGCGCAGGCGCGGGACGACTTCGAGGTAGCGGTCCGCCGCGCGCACCGTGGCCCAGAGGTAGCGGATAAACTGCTCGTCGGTGATGCCGCTGTCTTCCACGTCGATGTAGGTCTCGGCGCGCACCTCGCCGTCGCGCAGGTCGAGCGAGAACTTAGGCAACTGCGTCGTCCAGTTCATGTAGAGGAGGGCTTCGAGGCAGCGCGCGTGCAAGCGCAGCGCCTCCACCGGGTCGTCGCGCAGGGACGACACCGCCGTGATGTACGAGCCCATACGGTAGGGCATGGTGACGTAGATAGCCAGGATCTGGCCGTCGGTGTTGACGGCAATGCGCACCTGATGCGATCCACGGATGCCTTCCATGGTCAGGTGTACCAGGTCGCGGCTCGCGTCGGCCAGGAAGACGAGTTCGTGCTTCTGGAGGAAGTCGACCACGAGGTCGAAGGTAAGCGGGTGCGGCCCCTGCTTGGCCGGATCGTCGTTTAGCCAGTCTTCAGGCATGGTGGTGACCAGGGGCTAATCGACGTGCATGAAGACGTAGTGGCGGCCTTCGTCGATGGCCACGAGGCGCCAGCCGTCGTGTCCCAGCACGTTGAGCCGCTGCTCCAGGGTGTCGCCCCACTCCTCGTCGTCCATGGCCACGACCTGATAATGGACGCTGCGACGCGCGGTCGTCTGGGGGTTGTTGGCAGGACGGTCGCGACGCGGCGGACCTCCGCTGCTAGGTCCGTAGTTGGACGGGCGTGGACGGTCGTAGTACGACGCTCCGCCGCGATTGCCCGCGTTCTCACGCAGGTCGCCGCCGCCGCGGCTAGGCGTATGGTCGCGCGAGTCGCCGCCGCGCCCGTCGCCGCCGCGCGGGGCTCCGCGGTCGCGGTACGAGGAATTGTTGTCGCGGAACGATCCGTCACGCGGCGCGTCTCCGCCCGGACGGTTGTCGTCGCGGCGGCCGCCGCCCGGCCCTTTTCCGCCGCGGAACGGTCGATCGCTAGATGGGGTGAACGGAGGACGGCGTGGGCCATCAGTCATGGTTTCTCCTCTGCGGATAGGAACACTGTGCGTGCGTCACGATGCGCGCGGCGGCGGTCCGCCGTATGGGGCGATCGTCCGAGCGACGTATAAGGGGATCGTTAAAGAGCGATGCCTTGCGGCTTCGAGTATACCAGGGTCCAGCTCTACGGGGTCTGCTGTGTATAAGTTGCCCGCATATCTGTGGATAGATTGTGGGTGGGTGTGGATAACTTGCGGATGATCCCGCGGCAAGGCCCGATGCGCCACTCTCACCTGTGGATAACCGGGCAATTTCGGCTGCGGATAAGTGCCGCCGGCGCTCTTGTACGCGAGGGCGCGCGCCTCTATCCTACGTAATCGTAGGTCCATCGCCCGGCGCCGCGTGATCGCGCGCCGGGCGCGGTATGGACGACGTGGTAGAGGCAAGACCCTGACCCGCGGCAGGATCTTGCGAAAGGGCGACAGTTAAGACGATGCGCACGGAAGCACGGACCGTTTTAGCGCCGGACAACGGACTCAAGAACTACGTCGTCGAACGTGGGCCTCGCTGGGTCTTCGCGCTCTGGGGCAGGGGCGCCCATCGCTGCTCGGCGCGCACGGCCCAGGGCGGCCAGTGCAAGCGCTATGTCAACCTTCAGGCGGGCGTGAGCCGCTACTGCGAACGCCACCGCACCGACGAAGACCCCGTCTACTACCTTCAAGCGCTGCAGCAAGAAGAGCCCTGCCCCTGCGGCTGCGGCTACACCGTGCTGGCCCTGGTGCTGGACGCGACGCTCATCGCGGGCCAGCCGCGACGCGAACGCCCGCTCTGGTCTGTCGAGCGCGGGACCGAACCGCGCGACCACCGCGAACACCGGCTGCGCCGCACGAGTTAGACCGCCGCTCTCACCGAGCGCCGTAGGCAGAGCGGGAGGCCAGAGTCTCCCGCTCACCGTCCTCCCTCAGGCCCGTTCCACGTCCTAACCTCTAACCCTCCCCCGCGTGACCTACCGATCGTCTCGCGTAGGCGAGGGTATACCGCGCCCATCCATGCGTTCACGGTGCGAACCTCCGGCCCCCAGGAGTCTCTCCCTTTCAGCATCTCGCCCACGGTTCAAGGATCCCCCGGCGGCCGTTGGAGGGCGTCTCCTCCCGGGTTTGCCGCCGGCTACACTAGGACATGACGAAAACGCTCCCCCCGGCTATACGGCGGCTCTATCCGCATGACTCTAAGGATATGGTCGCCCTGGACACGGTCTACGCCGATCCCGGCTGGGCCCCCCACGCGGATGGGACGCCGTGGCTGGCGCTCAACATGGTTTCCTCGGTCGATGGCCGGGCCACGCTCGGCCCGTCGTCGACGGGCCTGGGGTCCGCCCTCGACCGCCATCTTATGCGCGTGCTGCGTGCAAGCGCGGATGTCGTGCTCTACGGCGCGGGCACCCTGCGCGTCGATCGTCTTGGCGCCCTCATCACTCCCGATCAGGCTGAGCGACGCATGGCCGAGGGCCGCGCCGCATGGCCTCTCCTCGCCGTCATGACTGCCTCGGGCGAGGTCGATCTGACCCGCGCCGCGGCCGGCGCGCGCATCGTGGCGTTCGTGGCCGCGACCACGCCGCGCTACGCCGTGGAGAAGCTGGAACGATACGCCGCGGTGTACGTGGCCGGCGAGGCGCGGCCCGACCCACGCACCGTGAAAGAGATGCTGGGGAGGACGTTCGGCGCGCGCGCGGTGCTGTGCGAAGGTGGGCCGCACCTCAACCGGTCGCTGCTGGGAGCCGGTCTGCTCGACGAATTGTTTCTCACCGTGGGGCCGTCGCTCGTCGCGGGAGATGGGCTGCCCCTCGTTCGGGGCGCACGCCTGGAGCCGCCGGTGCGGCTGGAACTATCCTCGCTCCACATGCACGAGAACGAGCTATACCTGCGCTACCGCGTCGACAAGAGACGCGGAGAAGACCTGTAAAAGTACATTTTCGTCGGTTATACTATAGGTGTTAGGACAAACCGCCTCTTTTTTGGCCGGGCACTTTTTGTTGTCCGGCGGGGCTGTCCCCGCGTCGCGCACTACCTAAGGATCCATAAAACTCTATGCCACAACACTCCGCCCGCCCTGACCTGCGCAACATCTGCATTATCGCCCACGTCGACCACGGCAAGACGACGCTCGTGGACGGCCTGCTCAAGCAGAGCGCGGCGCTGCGCCGCTCCGAGACGGGCGGCACGCTCATCATGGACTCGGGAGACCTGGAGCGCGAGAAGGGCATCACCATTCTGGCGAAAAACACGTCAGTGGTTTTCCGCGACGTCACCATCAACATCATCGACACGCCCGGCCACGCCGACTTCGGCGGCGAGGTCGAGCGCGTGCTCAACATGGCCGACGGCGCCCTCCTCCTCGTCGACGCGGTCGAGGGGCCGATGCCGCAGACGCGCTTCGTGCTCAAAAAGGCTTTTGAGATCGGCCTGCGTCCCATCGTGGTCATCAACAAGATCGACCGGCCCATGGCGCGCATCGAGGAAGTGCTTTCTCTGACTCAGGACCTATTTCTCGAACTAGCCACCAGCGACGACCAGCTCGACTTCCCCGTGGTCTACGCGGTCGGCCGCGAGGGCGTCGCCACGATGGACCTGGCCGTGCCAGGCACGTCGCTTCAGCCGCTGTTCGAGACGATCCTGCGCTACGTGCCCGCGCCCGCCGTCGACCCCGAGGGTCCGCTGCAGATGTTGGTGACGCAGCTCAGCTACGACAACTACCAGGGTCGCCTCGTGATCGGGCGCATCGCCCGCGGCCACGTCGCTCCCGGCGACTCGATCGTGCATATCGATCGCCACGGCGTCGAGCGCCGTGCCAAGATCAACGCCGTCTACGTCAACCACGGTCTCGAGCGCGTGTTGGTGGAGAAGGCCACGGCGGGCGACATCGTGGCCATGACCGGTATGGCCGAGGCCGGCATCGGCGACACCATCGCCTCCGCTGAGTTCCCCGAGGCGCTGCCGCCGATCACGGTGGAGGAGCCGACGGTGCAGATGAGCTTTGGCGTCTCTACCTCGCCGTTCGCCGGGCGCGAGGGCCAGTTCGTGACCTCACGACAGATCCGTGAGCGCCTCTGGCGCGAGTTGGAGACCAACGTGGCCCTGCGCGTCGAAGAGACGGACAGCGCGGACACGTTCTTGGTCTCTGGCCGCGGCGAGTTGCACCTGGCCATCTTGATCGAGACGATGCGCCGCGAGGGCTACGAGTTCCAGGTCTCGCGCCCCGAGGTCATCATCAAGGAGATCGACGGCAAGGCGCACGAGCCCATCGAGCATCTGGTGATCGACACGGCGGAGGAGCACGTGGGTATGTTGACCGAGACGCTGGGCCGCCGCCTGGCCGAGATGGTCAACCTGTTCAACGACGGCCAAGGTCACGTGCGCCTCGAGTATACCGTGCCCACGCGCGGCCTCATCGGCTTCCGCAACTTTTTCCTCACGGCCACGCGCGGCAACGGCGTCATGGGGTCGCTGTTGATGGGCTACGAGCCGTGGCACGGTCCTATTAGCGCTACGCGCAACGGCGCGCTGATCGCCTCGGAGACGGGCACGGCGCTCGGCTTTGGTCTGGCCAACGCGCAAGAGCGCGGCTCGACCTTCGTGGAAGCGGGCGTCGAGGTCTACGAGGGCATGGTGGTGGGCCTGCATATCCGCGAGAACGATCTGGCGGTCAACGTCTGTCGCGCCAAGCAGAAAACGAACATCCGCTCGGCCACCGCCGAGATCTCGGTGCGCATGACGCCGGCCACGATCTTCTCGCTGGAGCAGTCGATCGACTTTATCGCCGACGACGAGTTGGTCGAGGTGACGCCGAAGTCGCTCCGTCTACGCAAGCGCTTGCTCGACGCCAACGATCGTTCGCGCGCGCGCAAGCAGTCCAACATGGGTACGGTCCGCGCTCTGGTATAGCCAGGCCCTTCTCGTCGCGACTACGAACCGAATACCTGGTTCGGGCGCCTCTCTTGCTGATAGAGGAGCGGTTCGAACTAGGTATTTTTTGTAGGAGGCTTCGATCTCATTATTATTGCGCGAGGACGTGAGGAAAGGAGCGCCGACCGACCACGGAACCAGAGCGAGACGCCGCGGACTGTCGCCCAAGCAGCACGACCGAGGCAAGACAGACAGGCTATTGCTTACCCTTCCAGGTCCCCCCTACTGTAGAAACAAGGACCGCTCTAAGGTACTAGCCCTATCCTGATCGGTTTCTCGCGTCCCACGCGCCAGGGAAGCCTCCCTGGGCAAACGGAGAGTCTATATGCAGCCCACTATACTCATAGCCGACGACGACGACTCGATCCGCGAGATGCTGCGCGAGGTGCTGGACGACGCGGGCTATCACACTCTCGTGGCCCGCGACGGTCGTGCCGCTGTCGCACTGATGCGTGAACATAAGCCCGACCTCGCGCTCCTGGATGTCTCGATGCCGGAGCTAGACGGCCTGAACGCTTGTAGGATGATTAAGGAGGACGCGCGCACCGCTCATATCCCCGTTTTCCTCGTGACCGCTCAGTCGGAGACGATGTCGAAAATTAAGGGTCTGAACGCCGGGGCGACGGACTACATCACGAAGCCATTCGACACGAACGAGTTGTTGGCACGGTTGCGCGGCGCGCTGGCGGAGAAAAGCCGCCTCGACCTGCTCTCGGCGCAGGCTTTGACCGACTCCCTCACCAACCTCACCAATCGGCGTGGTCTCGAGCAGCAGCTCAACCAACTGCTGGCCCACGTGCAGCGCCACGGTGAGCCGCTCTCGGTCTTGATGGTAGACGCCGATCATTTCAAGGCGGTCAACGACACGTTCGGCCACGATGTCGGCGACATCGTTCTCTCGACGCTAGCCCAACGCGCCTTGGAGTCCGTCCGGACGCAAGACGTGGTGGGCCGCTTCGGGGGCGAGGAGTTCTTGCTCATCCTTCCCGGCGCCAGCCACGGGGCCGCCCTCGCCGCGGCGGAGCGTCTGCGCGCCGACGTGGCCAATCACGGCATCGTCGTGCCGGGTGAGTTGCTCGACGTGACGGTCAGCGTCGGCATCGCCACCGTTCAGGCAGACCAGCAGATCGAACGCAACGCCTTGGTCGCCTTGGCCGACGCCGCCCTCTATACGGCTAAACGGACGGGCCGCAACAAGGTTATCCATTCCGCCGGCCAGCAGACGCTGCCGCTGGGGCAACCGGACGCGCCCGAGTCCGCGCGCGCGCTCGTCGCCGTCCTCGATCTGATTGACCCCGCGCTCGCCGCGCACGCACGGCGCGTGGCCGGCGCGTGCTGGAGCATCGGCGAGGTTATGCGCGTCGCGCCCACCGAGCGCGCGCGCATCTGTTGGGCCGGCCTGCTGCACGATATAGGACGTCTGGCCCTTGGCCCCGGCTTGCCCGGCGAACGGGCCGTCCACTTGACCGACGCCTACAGCATGCGCAAGATGCACGCGGCGGCCATGGACCTGCTGACGCACGTCCCCACGCTCGCGCCCTTGACGCCGATGGTCGTGGCGCGGCACGAACATTGGGACGGCTCTGGCCAACCGCATGGCCTGCGTGGAGACGTTATCCCGCTGGGCGCGCGCATCATCGCCGTGGCCGAGAGCTTCGACATCTTGCGCTACGAGAGTCCCCTCGCCATCACGTCGCCCCTAGAGGAGATCAACGCGCGGGCAGGATCGCACCTCGACCCGGAGGTCGTGCGCGCCGCCGCCTACAGCTTCGCCTAATCTTAGGACGACTAGAAGGCAAAACTTGACATCTTCTCTATATCATCTTATTATTTAGCCGAGGCTAAATAATAAGAGTGGAAGAGACGAGAAGAGTGGATCAGGCGCCTTCGGCGGCCGAGCAAGACTATCTCAAGCATATTTTCGCCCTGGAGCAAGACGTGGGACGGGCCACGACGCAGGCGCTGGCCGTGCGCATGGGCGTCAAGCCGGCCTCGGTCACCTCGATGGTCAAGCGTCTGGCCGAAGACGCCAGCGGGCCCTATGTCACGCACACGCCCTACCACGGCGTCGCCTTGACGGAGCGTGGGCGTGCCGTGGCCCTGGAGACGGTGCGCTGCCACCGCTTGATCGAGCTGTTTCTGTCCACGGTGCTCGACGTGCCCTGGGACCGCGTTCACGCCGAGGCCGAGCGCCTCGAACACTATATCTCCGAGGACATCGAGGAGCGCATCGCGGCCAAACTGGGCTATCCCGCCTACGATCCGCACGGCGATCCCATCCCCACGCGCGAGGGGACATTGCCCTCCAGCGACTTCACGCCGCTCACCTCGGTAGGTGCGCTCGGCGCGGCGACGGTCATGCGCGTGCCCGATGGCGACCCCGCGCTCTTGCAGTACCTCGCCTCGTTGCTGCTCGTGCCGGGCGCGATCGTGACGCTTGAGGGCGCGTCGCCCTACGGCGACGTCTTCACCGTGCGCATCGGGAAAGAGGTCCATTCTCTCGGCGGCGCCATCGCGCGCCGCATCCTGGTGCAGCCGCTCGTGCAGCGCGATGACGCCTGGACGCCCGCATCTCGAAGCGTCCCCGCAACCGCGACGCGATGAGAGTATATCAACCACGACCCGTCGACGGCGTCATTGACCACCGCGCCGACGGGCAGGAGCGCGCGCTGCGCCAGGGCGCCCGCGAGGCGCTCGACGGCCGCCGCCGCGGTCTACGCGCCTTCCTGCCGTTCCTCGGCCCCGCCTTCATCGCCTGCGTCGCCTATATCGACCCCGGCAACTTCGCCACCAACATCCAGGGCGGCAGCCAGTTTGGCTACAACCTGCTCTGGGTCGTGGTGATGGCCAACGTGATGGCCATGCTGATCCAGTCGCTTTCGGCCAAGCTGGGCATCGCCACCGGCCAGAACCTGGCCGAGGTCTGCCGGGAGCAGTTTCCCCAGCCTGTCGTCTACGCCATGTGGGCGGGCTCGGAGGTCGCCGCCATGGCCACCGATCTGGCCGAGTTCCTGGGGGCGAGCCTCGGCTTGAACCTGCTCACGCACATGCCTCTGCTCGCCGCCGCGGGCGTAACCGCTGTGGCCACCTACGCCATCTTGCTGCTGCAAAACCGTGGGGTGCGCCCGCTGGAGCGTCTTATCGCCGTGCTGGTCGGCGTCATCGCCGTGAGCTATCTGATTGAGACGGTTTTCTCGCACCCTGACTGGGGTCAGGTGGCCTTCCACAGCGTCGTGCCCTGGGTCGGACACGGTTCCGTGCTGGTGACGGTGGGCGTCATCGGCGCGACGATTATGCCGCACGTGGTCTACCTGCACTCGTCGCTGATGCAGAACCGCATCGTGCCGCGCAGTGAAGCCGAAGCCAAACGTATCTTCTTTTTCACTATCCCCGACATCGTCCTGGCCATGGGCCTGGCCGGTTTGATCAACATGGCCATGCTCTTCATGGCGGCCTCGACCTTCCATGCCAACGGGCTACAGAACGTGGGCGACATCTCCACGGCTTATAAGACGCTCACGCCGCTGCTCGGCCAGGCGGCCTCCACCATCTTCGCGATCTCGCTGATCGCGGCGGGACTCTCGAGTTCGACCGTGGGCACGATGGCCGGGCAGGTCATCATGCAGGGCTTCGTCGGCTTCACCATCCCGCTCTGGATACGCCGCCTCGTCACCATGGCCCCGGCCTTCATCATCATCGCCCTCGGCGTCGACCCCACGCAGGCGCTGGTGCTCAGCCAGGTCGTGCTGAGCGTGATCTTGCCGGTCCCAGTGATCGCACTGGTTATCTTTACGCGGCGAGGCGACCTCATGGGGTCGCTGGTCAACCACCGTCTCGTCACCGTCCTGGCCGTCCTCTGCACGGCGGTCATCCTGGTGCTGAACGTCGTCTTAATCTATCAGAGCGTGGGGGGGGCGCTGCCCTTCGGGGCAGGAATGCCCGCCTTGCCGCGACTCGCCTAAAGGGAGTGCGGTATGATGCAGACAGCGAAAGATAGATAGAGCAAAATACGTAGAAAGGACGGGCCTCATGGCTACCAGTGGGTTGTTTCTCATTCTCGCCAGTTTCCTCGCCTCCGCCGTGGAGATGGTGGAAGCGCTGACCATCGTCCTCGCCGCGGGCATCACGCGGGGCTGGCGTTCGTCGCTCATCGGATCGGCCGCCGCCGTGGTCGTCCTCGCGCTGATCATCGTCGTGTTCGGGCCCGTCTTGCTGCAGATCCCCATCGGGACGTTGCGGCTCGTCGTGGGCGGATTACTGCTCGTCTTCGGCCTCCAATGGCTGCGTAAGGCCATCTTGCGCTCCAGCGGCTACAAGGCGTTGCACGACGAGGCCGCCATCTACTCGAAAGAGGTCGAGGCCGCGCGCACCAAGGGGATCGACCAGCGCGCGGGTCTCGACTGGTATGCCTTTACGCTCTGCTTTAAGGGCGTGCTGCTCGAAGGTCTGGAAGTGGCCTTTATCGTCGTCACCTTTGGCGCGACCTCCAACGCCGTGCCGCTGGCCGCCGCCGGCGCGGCGGCGGCGCTGGTGCTCGTGCTCGGCGTCGGCGTGGCCGTGCGCGGTCCCCTTAGCCGCGTGCCCGAGAATACGCTGAAGTTCGCCGTGGGCCTGCTGCTGACCTCGTTCGGTATATTCTGGGCGACCGAAGGGGCCGGCGTCGACTGGCCGGCGTCGGATGTCTCTATCCTGGCCATCCTCGTGGTGATGACCCTGGCCTCGTTCGGTCTGGTGACGACGTTGCAGCGCCAACGCGTCGCTTCTCTCCACGGGCAGGCGGCGTAGCATGAACTACGTCACCGCCTTCGCGCGCTTCTGGTACGATTTTATCGTCGGCGACGACTGGACTATCGCCGTCGCCGTCATCGTGACTCTCGTGGTGCTCAAGCTCCTCTCCGGGACGCATATCGCCTTGTGGTGGCTCCTGCCCCTGGTGGTGATCGCGGCGCTCGGCGCAAGCGTCATGCGGGCCACACGGTCGAGCAGCTAGGGTCCAAGGGACGAGCCCACGAAAGTAGAGGTCTACGCTTGAGCGCCGCTCCCAATCCCGGCGTCGCTCTACGCATCGCGTTCATGGGCACGCCGGCTTTCGCCGTACCGTCGCTCCTCGGCCTGCTCTCGCTGGACACGATCGCGGGGCGGCCCGTGCGCGTCGTCGCCGTGGTCACGCAGCCCGACCGCCCGGCGGGACGTGGTGGGCGCGTGGCGGCGGGTCCCGTTAAAGAGGCTGCTCTGGCGGCGGGCGTCTCCGTCTTACAGCCCGAGCGGCTGCGCCGGCCCGAGAACGTCGCCGCGCTGGCGGAGTACGCGCCCGACCTCATCGTCGTGGCCGCCTTCGCGCAGATCCTCTCGCGTCCGGTCTTGGCCCTGCCCCCGCTGGGCTGCCTCAACGTCCATGCCTCGCTGCTGCCCCGCTGGCGCGGCGCGGCGCCCATCAACGCGGCCATTCTGGCAGGCGATGTCGAAACGGGCGTGACCATCATGAAGATGGACCCAGGGCTCGATACGGGTCCGATGCTGACGCGCCGCGCGCTGCCCATCCGCGACGACGACACGGCGGGGACCCTGACGCCGCGCCTGGCCGACCTGGGCGCCGCGCTTCTCCTGGAGACGGTCGGTCCCTGGGTTGAGGGCGTGTTGACGCCCCAGAGCCAAGACGAGGACCTGGCGACGGCGACCGGCCTGCTCACGCGCGAGGATGGGCGCATCGACTGGAGCGCGCGCGACGCGGCGTCGATCGCGCGTATGGTGCGCGCCTACGATCCCTGGCCGGGTACGTTCACGCACCTCGACGGCGCCGTGCTCAAGATCAAGGCCGTCATCGCGCTCGACGGCTCGACCATCTCGCCCGTTGATGCGCCTAGCGCTGGCGCTCCTGATTCCCTCGTACCGGGCTATGTGCTGACGCGCGAGGAGGTGACGCCGCTGATGGAGCGCCATGGCCTGCGCTGGCCCTGCCTGCTCGTCGTCGCCGCCGAGAACACGATCGTGAGGGTCACGGTGGTGCAGCCCGAGGGCAAGAAGGCCATGAGCGCGGCGGACTATCTGCACGGCCAGCCGAGCATCGTGGGGACGATGCTTGGCTGAGCAGAGCGCGCTGGTTAAGACGAGGGCTACAGGGTGACGCCGGCGAAGAGGTCGTCTTCGCTGCCGTTTCCGGGGAGGCCGGCAGGTTCGAGCAGTACGAAGCTCTCGGTCCCCAGCCAGTTGCGCACCGCGTCGTCGGGCAACAGCTTCATCGGCGACGAGTCGCCGATCTGCGTGCGGTGCGCGTTCATGGCCAGCATCTTGGTCTGGAACTGCGCGTCGCTCAGCATCATCTTCGTGGTGATCTCGTCGTCGGGCGTGCCCATCTCTTCCACGGGGATGGTGGCGGCGGCGCCGCCCGGCGTGAACGTTTGGCCGGCGCTCTGGGCTAGGGCGCGCATCGTGCTCATCGCCGCGCGCGGAAAGCCAGTCGCGTACAGCTTCTGGGGCTTGTAGGGGTCCAGACCCTCGGCAAGCTGCTCCGGATAGCAGTCAGGGTCAGCCGCTTTGTGGAAAGCGTCCCGCGTCAGGCGGTAGATGGCCATGTGGTCGACATGCCCGTAGCCGCCGTTAGCCGCGAAGGTCACGACAACCTGTGGCTTAAGGCGACGGATCTCGCGCACGATCTTGCCCACGGCCTCGTCGATGGCGGCGGCGGCCAGCTGTCCGTCGTGGTAGCCGAGAAAGACGAGGTCGTCGACGCCCATGATGCCCGCGGCCTCGCGCAGTTCGCCCTCGCGCACGGCCCCCAGCGTCTCTTTCGTGGCTAGAGCGGGATCGCTGATCTCGCCCTCCTCGCCCTTCGTCGCGCAGATCAGCGCCGTGTGAACCCCGGCGTCCTTGTAGCGCCGGAAGACTCCAGCCGTGCCGAACGACTCGTCGTCGGGATGGGCGAACGCCGCCAGCAAACTCTTTTGTTCCATCTATCGCCGATCCTCACTGATTCGTCTTAAAGAGCCGGGCCAGGCGTGGCGCCGGCATCGTGCTTGTCCTGCATGAGGATACTCTATCTCTTACCCGCGACGCTAAAGCGCGGGACGCGGCGCCGTTCGGAAAAGGCGACTACCCCTGCCAATCGTGCGTGGGCTACGCTCACACGAGACGGATGAGCTTGGTATGGAAGGGTTGAGGCGGAGACTATAATGAAGCGATAGCCAGCGCGACGCGCACCATCTGGGAGGACAGACCATGGTAGACACCTCGACCCACGTGCAGAGCGACGCCGTGCCGCGCGCGCCCCATCGCACCCCACCCGGCATCCCGGTTCTTACCCCCGGTGACGACCTCTTCATGGCCGCCTTGGCCGATGATACCGACGATCCCGTGGAGAGCCCCTGGATGACGATGGGCGAGATGCAGTTCTGGTCCGCGAGTTCCTTCGCCTACTCCCTGGTCATCTACGCCCTCGAAGAGCACAAGCCGTGGTACGTCGCCTCGATGCTGCCCGTGACCTTTCCCTGGCCTCTCCCTCCCCACTTGCGCGCTTTCGATGACGGCGCGACCGATGACGCCGTCCGGCCACGCACGAAACAGTTGGCCCCTGATACGATGGTCGCGCTCGATGCGACGACGATACGCGGACGCACCTCGTTCGACATGGTCCGGGAAGGACATTTTCCGCCGTTCGTGCTCGAAGTGGTCTCGCCGTCGAGCAAGGCACGGGATGAGCGCGAGAAGAAGCGGGCGTATGACCTGTTGGGCGTACAGGAGTACGTCATCTTCACGCCCTACGCGCGCAAGCCCTCGACGCTGGTGGGTTGGCGACGGGGGGAGAGTGGGCGCTTCGAGCCGTGGTCAGCGGATGCGGAGGGGCGTCTCTGGAGCACCGTGCTCGCCCTCTACATCCTCGTGCGTGGTGAGCGCGTGCGGGCTCAGACAGCGGAAGGCGTGGAGTTGCTCACGCCAGAAGAGCAGGCCGAAGGGCGCCGGCAAGAAGCCGAGGAACGGCGGCAAGAAGCCGAGGAACGGCGGCAAGAAGCCGAGGGGCGACGGAGGGCTGAGGCGGCGCTGGAGCGAGAGGCCGAGGCGCGACGGGCGGCGGAGGATGAGATCGCGCGACTGCGCCGCGCACTCGAGCGTCGTCACGATGCCTGATCCTTTCTGGGGCTCCGCTTTCCGCACGCGCGTGCGCGGCGGCGAGTAGACACGCGGAGCCGTGACAGCGCGGGCGTCCGGGCCGGGCCTTCTGGGTCAAAGGTGCTAAAATGTGGAGATAAGGCGAGGCATAAAACAGGGCGAGGCGACGACGGTATGGAGAACCTGACGGGCACGGTCGAGCGCATCGTCTTCCACAACGACGACAACCACTGGACCGTCGCCCGTCTAAAGGTCGCCGACGGTTTTGCCGCGCGCTACCGCGCCGAGCCGGAGCTGACCACGGTCGTGGGCAACCTCGTGGGCGTCAACATCGGTGAGACGCTGCTGCTTAGCGGCGAGTGGCAGGTCAACCCGCAGCACGGCCGCCAGTTCCGCGTCCAGACCTACGAACCGCAGCTCCCCAACACGGTGGAGGGCATCCGGCGCTACCTCGGCTCGGGCCTCGTCAAGGGCATCGGTCCTAAGACGGCGGAGCGCATCGTGGCGCACTTCGGCGATGAGACGCTGGAGACGATCGAGCAAGACCCCGCACGCCTCTCCGAGGTGCCCGGCATCGCGCGCAAGAAGCTCGACGCCATCGTCAAAGCTTGGAGCGACCAGAAAGACATCAAGAACCTGATGCTTTTCTTGCAGTCGCACGAGGTCAACGCCGCGCTGGCCACGCGCATCTACAAAACCTACGGAGCGGAGGCCGTGGGCGTCATCACCACCGACCCCTACCAACTCGCGCGCGACGTCCACGGCGTCGGCTTCGTCACGGCGGACGACCTCGCGCGCAAGCTGGGCCTGGCCGAGCAGTCGCCGCAGCGGCATCAGGCCGGGCTGCGCTACGCGCTGGAGAAGGCCAGCGATGACGGCCACGTGTTCTTGCCGCGCGCCACGCTGCTGTCTAACGCCGCCGAGATGCTGGGCACGGACCCGGAGACCCTCGCGCCCGTCCTCGACGCCATCGCGCTCCAGCCGGGGCAGCGCTCGGGCGAGCGCGTGGTGGAGGCGGGACGCAAGCGCGAACAAGAAATCGTGGTCGAGCCCGCGACCGACCCTGAAAGCGACGCGCGCGCCTACCTTGCCGCCCTCTACTACAGCGAGATTGGCGCGGCTAAGCGCCTGCGCCTCTTGTCCGAAACGCCCTCGACGCTCCTGTTCGCCTCGTCCGTCGATTGGGACCGCGCCTTTGCCGGCGTCGAAGGCGCGGGGTCCATCACCCTAGCGGCGGGCCAGAAGGCCGCGGTGCAGAGAGCCTTGTCGTCCAAGGTCAGCATCTTGACCGGCGGCCCCGGCGTGGGCAAGACGACGACGCTGCGCGCGGTGCTGCACCTCCTGGAGCGCTACGGCATTCGCTACTGCCTGGCGGCGCCGACGGGACGCGCCGCCAAGCGCATGAGCGAGGCGACGGGGCGCGAGGCCCACACCATCCACCGCCTGCTGGAGTTCAGCCCGGCCACGAACGGCTTTCAGTTCAACGACGAGAACCCGCTGCCCTATAGCTTCGTCATCGCCGACGAAAGCTCCATGATCGACATCTTTTTGTTCTACGCCCTGCTCAAAGCCACCGCACCCACGGCGCACCTGCTCATCGTGGGCGACGCCGACCAATTGCCCTCCGTCGGCCCCGGCAACGTGCTGCGCGACCTCATCGCCGCCGAGACGCTGCCCACGACGCGTCTGACCGAGCTTTTCCGCCAGGCGCGCGGGTCGCGCATCATCACGACGGCCCACGCCATCAATGCCGGGACCGTGCCCACTATCGAGAATCAGGCCGAGACGGACCTTTTCTTCATTCCCGAAGACGACCCCGAGCGCATCATCGCCTTGCTCAAGCGCGTCGTAGCCGAACGCGCCCCGCGCGCCTTCGGGCTCGACCCGCTGGCGGACGTGCAGGTCATCACGCCGTCGAACAAAGGCCCGCTCGGCGTGGCCAACCTCAACGTCCAGCTTCAGGAACTGCTCAACCCGGCGCGGCCGGAGGAGCTGAAACAGGGACAGCGCGTCTTCCGCGAAGGCGATAAGGTGATGCAGATCCGCAACAACTACAATAAAAACGTGTTCAACGGCGATATGGGCCGCGTGGCCCGCATCGACCGCGAAGACCAGATGCTCGTCGTCCACTATCCGGCTGAAGGGCTCCCCATCGTGCGCGAGGGCGAACGAGAGTACGTGCGCATCCACGGCGACGCCGCGCCCCCCGCCGGGACCAACAACGTACCGCCGCGCGGACGGCCGGTCCCGGCGCCGCTTATCCGCCCGGGACTAAACGGCTCACCCGTGCTGGAGATCGAGTACGAGTTCCACGAGACAGACGAACTCGTCCACTCCTACGCCGTCTCCGTGCATAAAAGCCAGGGCAGCGAGTTTCCCGCCGTGGTGATGCCGCTGCACCCCTCGCACTATATGCTGCTGCAACGCAACCTAATCTACACCGCGATCACGCGGGCCAAACGCCTCTGCGTCCTAGTAGGGTCGCGGCGCGCGTTGGCCACCGCCGTGCGCAACAGTTCCGTGGACAGCCGCCACACGGCTCTGGCCGAGCGGCTGCGCGCCACGCCCCCCCGCATCCTCTCGTAGGCGCCGCCTCCACGGCGCCGCGCACCCTCTTCCAACGTCCCCCGCCCACGTCCACGCCGCCGAAGGCTGTCCGTACGCATCCACGGTTCTTTTAACATGGCTTTAACAACTTGGCGCCATAGGGCAGGCTATAGTTGAATTGAGAGTATCGTAAGGGCCTGGCATCCCCTGTCCAATGCCCCTCCCTCGTGTCGGTAGACGACACGACACATATCCGTGCCACGCCGCTGTTTTGAGCGTGGGGCGACCCTAAGTAAAGTGAGACGAGTCCACACGATGACCACACGACCGCGTTCGCGAACCGCGACTTTCCTGACCACCAGCGTCCTCGTCCTTCTGGCGTCTTTCGCCCTGCTCACGCAGTTGGCGACGCGTCCCTCCCGCGCCGACGCCACGGTCACGGCGGCGGCGCCGCCCGCCACTGGCCCGCTCACCGAGGGCGTCCCCCACTTCACCCACGTCATCAACCTTATCTTCGAGAATAAGAGCCGCGACGAGATCTGGTACCCCGGCTACGTCACGGCCACGCTCAGCCTGCCCTCAAGCAGCGCCGCGACGGGCGTCATCACGCCGGGCACGCCGATGTCCAACACCGCGCCGGTCACCTCCAATACGCCCAATCCATACCTCAACTCGCTCGTGCCCACGGGCGCTTTCATGGCCAACTACTTCGGCCAGGGCCACTTCAGCGACGACAACTACATCGCCGCCACCAGCGGACAAACTCCCAACCCCACCACCAACGCCGACTGCCCGGTCTACAGCGCCTGCCTCAACTCCGAGTTTGCTATGAGCACGACCAACGGCTACAACATCACCGACCAGCTCGCGGCCAACGGCTACACCTGGAAAGCCTACATGGACGGCATGCCCGCCCCCTGTACCCATGCCGATCCGGTAAGCCTCGGCAGAGACCCCTACGTGGGCGGCGACACGGGGGGCAACTACGCCGACCGCCACGATCCCTTTATCTACTACCCCTCTATCGAGGGCAATCAAGGCTACTGCGAGACGCACGTCGTGCCCATTACCGACTCCGTGACTTCGGCCCTGACGCCGACGACGGGTCTACTAAGCGATCTCCAGAACAATACCTTGCCCAACTACGCCTGGATCACGCCGGACACCTGCAACGACGCCCACGACACGCCCAACTGCTTCGGCCATTCCGGCGGCATGGACGGCCTCCAGGCGGCGGATCGCTGGCTCAAGAACACGCCCGCCGTGCAGGCGCTGCTCTCCTACGTCCGCGACCCCAAGAACAACGCCGCGCTCTACATCATCTTCGATGAGTCGGACATCCGCACCACGACCGGACCATTCACGAACGACTTCGATACGGTTCCAGCCAACATCATCCCCGTCGACGCCGAAGGTTGCTGCTCCGGCGGCAATAGCGCGACGGGGCAGGGCGCGGGCGGCCTTATCGGCGCGCTGGCCATCTCTCCGCTCATCGCGCCAGGCACGGCCTCTACGGTCTTGCACGACCAGGCCTCACTGCTGCGCACGGAAGAAGATGTCTTCAATCTGCCCTACCTCAACGACGCCGGCTCGCCCCTTGAAGCGGGCCACGCTATCTCGGAAATCTACACCGCCGCGACGCCCACGGCGACTGCTATCCCCGGCCAACCCACGGCGACTGCTATCCCCGGCCAACCCACGGTGACTGCTATCTCCGGCCTACCTACGGGGACCGCCGTCCCTGGCTTGCCCACGGTGACTGCTATCCCCGGCCTACCTACGGGGACTACCGTCCCCGGTCAGCCGACGGCGACCACGGTTTCGGGCCAACCAACGGCGACCACGACCCTTCCCACCTCCACCGCGACAGCTCGGGCTTCCACGGCCACGCCTGTCCCCGTTCAGGCGACGGCCACTAGCGCTCCCGTCCAGGGGACAGCCACTATCGTTCCTGGTCAACCGACAGCAACACCTGTCCCTGCCCTCGGCGGTGGGGCGACGCCGACCTCCGTTCTCGCCGTTGCGACAGCGACATCCCCAGCGGCGGTCGGCGCTGCCACGGCTGTGCCTACCGCGCCGTCGAGCACAGGCCCGGCTGGCGCCTCGAACGGGGCGGCTGCATCCACGGCGACTGCATCCATGGCTACGCAGGCCGCGGCGACGCAAGCGATGGCGACGTCGTTCGTCCCCCGCCTCGCCCTCCCGACGCCGGTCTCACCACAAGCCTTAAGCAAGACATCGTACATCGCGGGAGGATACGACTCCAGGGGCGAACCCTCGTATATCAATCTGGTGAACCCGCACGATCAGGCCGCCATCGTGCATCTCACCTTCGTCTTTAGCAACGGCTCCACGCGTGGAGCTACCCTGACCGTCCCCGCTATGGGCCAGACGACGACAGCCGTCCACGCGCTCAACGCGGGCCGCGGAGCCTTTGCCTTTGGTCTTATCGCCTCCGCCGCCGCGGGCGTCGAGGTGCAGTTGACGCTCTCGCGGCCCGGCCGCGACGGCGATGCCTTGACCAGCAGGCCAGTCCCCTCAAAGCAGTGGTATCTAGCCGAGGGCTACACCGGGCTCTCCTTCCACGAGCAGATCGCCTTGCTCAACCCCAATGCCTCGGGCGACGCGCGCGTCAACCTGATGCTGGCGCCGCAACACGGCAAGTCGCGTACAATCGTGATCCGTGTGCCGGCGCACACGCAGGTCGTCGAGAACGTTGACGCGCTGGCGCCCCATGATGCGCTTGGTGCGATCGTCTCCTCGAATCGCCCTATCGTCGTAGCACGACGTCTGACTTTTGGTCAGAATCAGTACGGGTTGACGGCTAACGAGGCCATGCCCGTCACGGCTACGTCATGGGTCTTCGCCCAGGGCTCGACGATCAAGCCCTTCCAGACCTTCTTGACCGTTCTCAACCCTGGAACTAAGACCGTCTTGGCCACGGCCACGTTCTATGGCGCCCACGGCGTCGTGCTCGGACACAAGACCGTCCGTGTCGCCTCGCTCCGCCGCGCCACGGTCGCCCTTACGGCCCTCCTCCACGCTCAGGACGCGGCCAGCACCGTGGTGAGCACGGGGCCGGTGGTGGTAGAGCGTCCTGAGTACAGCGGATCGCCCAACGGCGCACGCGTCGCTGGAACGGATATTTTCGGCTCCGCCACCATGGCCTCGCGCTGGACCTTTACGGGCGGCGACACGACGATGTCGAGCGTCGCTCAGAGCGAGTTCCTGGAGTTGTTCAACCCAGGGACGCGCACCGTGCGGGTTCGCGTCGCGGGACACGGCGCGAACGGCAAGACCGCGTCGATCGTGGTCTCCTTAGCGGCGCACGCGCGCGTCGCCATCGAGACCGGGCGCGTCTTTGGATCACTGGGCGCGACGCACGGCCTCACGGCCGTGTCGAGCGACGGAGGAACGTTCGTGGCCGAGCAGACTGTCTTCTCCCACGACCACGGATCGTTGCGCGCACCCCAGGGCGTGACCGGCTAGAAGGCGTCTCGCATCGTCATGGCCTTACGGGGCCGGGATGCTCCATGGAGCATCCGGGCCCCGGTGCATGTCCTTGTCGATAAGACGCGCTATGCGCGGCTGCGCGGAGGGTCAGGCAGACTAACCCGTCCTCACGGCCTCTTTAAGGAGGCTCTTGCTGCTGCCCTGGGCCTCGACGTCACGTTCACGATGGCGCCCTGGCCCCTCCGCGTCGTCGTGCTGCCTAAAACATGGGCTAGACACCCCGTCTTAAGCGGGGAGCGTCACTATCTCGCCAACGCCCAACAAGGTCGAGCCTATGTAGAGCGTTCGGTTCGTGGCCCAGAACATAGCGTCGGAGATCAGGAACTCCCCAGACAGCAGCGCGTCGCCCTCCTTCACCGCGATCGACGCCTTTAGTCCCTCGAGGGTGGAGACCACCCCCGTAGCCAGGTTCTGGACCGCGAGCATGGTCCGCCCCTTTCTATCATCGTAGCTATACGCGACGTCGCGCCCCTCGGGCGAGAGCACGGCGCCCAGCGGTCCGATGAAGGACGGCCGTCCCCTCCCCGCGCGCAGCAGCGGCCGGACGCGGCCGGCAAGGAGATCGACCACGATGAACACGCTGCGATTGGGGGCGGGCAGCTCCCCGGTGTAGAACAGCGCCGTATAGTAGACGAGCGCGGTGCGACCGTCCTGCGTGACCCCGGCGATCGAAGGCAGGCCGGGCGAGCCCTTACCCGAGGTCAAGAAGACGTGCTGTGCTCCCGAAGGCAGTTCGACGCGCACGAGCCGCCCCACGCCGCTCAGAGTCGAGTAGGAGACATAGAGCAGCGCGCGCCCGCCATCGACGAGCGCCAGCCGCGAACGGCCGTCGAGCACGGGACCCGTGTCGCGCGTCCGCCGGAGCAACGTCGTTTGACGCCCCGTGGCGAGCATCACGCGGTCGATATCCTCGCTCTGAGTCACGATGTCGTGACGGACGAAGACCAATGAGCGGCTGTCGCTCGCCCATGCTGGATCGGCGTCGGCATACCGCGGGACGCCGCCCACGCCCTGGCCGACGTGGGTCAGTGCGCCGCTACGTGTGTCGAGCAGCCAGATAAAACCATGCGCCACCAGATCGTTGTCGAAGGCGAGGCGCGAACCATCGGGCGACCAGGCTGCGCTGGTTAAAGTGAACGGACGCGCCGACGGGACGGCGACGCAGTGCGCACGCACGAGGGAGACGGCGTCGTAGAGGCAGAGCGACGAGCTGAGGCCGTAGCGCGCGGCCAGGATGAAGCGCCCGTTACGTGAGTAGGACGCGGGGATGACGTTGGCCGGCAGCGCCACGACGCGTTGGCCGGCCGCGCGGAGGGGCGGCGAGGCGCCTTGCGCCACGCCGGTCGCCTGTAAAAAGGCGAGAAGGAGTGCGATACTTAAGATGATTTCCCAGGGGAACGGGTGCTGCGACATCCACACGGTCGTCTTGCGCGACGACATACCTGCTCCCTTCTTACGACATGCCGCCGTTTATGCTACAGTCACGACGGCCAGCGCACATTCATCAGTGTATCGAGGACGCCGCTTACCCCATGGCCACCATTAAAAACTTTATCTTCAAGTTCGCGAACGACTGGTCGATGAATCTCACCTCGATGATCGCCTACAACCTGATCACGACCATCTTTCCCATTCTACTCGTCATTCTCTCCATCGTGGGGATCGCGCTGCAGTTGACGACGGCCACGCATCTTCAAGATGTAGCCATAGCCATCGACCGCGCCTTCCCCAATGCCTTACAGCGGAGCGGCGTAGACCTCATGCCGCTCTTGCACAATCTAGTTATACTAAGCGGCCCCTTAGCCGTGGTTGGCTTCGTGGCGCTGCTCTGGCTCGGCTCCAACCTGTTCTCAAACATCGAGAACGCCTTCAGCATCATCTTCCGCATCCGCGGCCGTGACCTGGTGCAGCAACGCATCATGGCCATCGGCATGGTGCTGATCCTCGCCGTGCTGCTGCCGCTCTCGCTGGGAGCGGCCAGCCTCGTCACGGCGGGCACCACGTTTTTCTCCCACGTCTTGCCGCACTCGTTCGGCGCCGTCCTCTCCGTCGCGGGACCGCTGGCCTCGCTCGGCGTGCTCATGGTGCTCTTCTTCGTGATCTACGTCGTCGTGCCCAATTTTGAGGTGCGCATACGCCAGGCCTGGCCTGGCGCACTCGTGGCGACCCTGCTCTTTGGCCTACTGCAACTGCTTTTCCCGCTCTACGTGCAGATCTTCCTCACGGGCAACGATCGCTATGGCTCCGTGCCCGCGCTCATCTTGCTCGTCATCATCTGGCTCTGGTTCTTCGCGCTGATCACGGTCATCGGCGCGCAGATCAACGCCGTGACCATGGGCCTGCGCGCCACGACCTACGACCTCGCGCGCACCTTCGAGCTGGCCTACGGCACGGAGGACGCCGACGTGGCTGGCAAACGTAAGACGACGCCGACGAGGCTTACCCGCTGGCGACGCACGCTGGTGCGGCGTCCGTTCCAACGTAGACGCGGAGAGGGGAAGACATAGCACGCCGCCCTCCACCGTGTTATCGTATTCATGCAGGGCTACGTCGCTCCGGCGACGCGCGTTGATCCAATTTTAAGGAGGACCGCATGGCCGACGACACGGAGACGACGACGAACGGAAAACCGGAACGGAACCGCCATGGGGGCGTCAAAAGAGGCATACGGGCGCCGTCTCCCCTCGTAGCGGAGAACGACGAGAGCGCGAAGGATGCTGCCCCTGCCCCGGACGCGTTTCCGTTCGACGGCCCGCACGAGTCGCGGATAGTACGTCTCGAGAGCGGCGGCGTCGTGCAGCTCAATATCGCCGCCAACTGGTTCGACGTGGACGACAACGACCGCGTCTTCTTGCTCACGCTGATCGACCTCGTCCGCTCCTACGCGGCGGGCGTCGATTTCACGCAGGGCCTCGAAGATATGGACGACGTGGAAGACGATTTCCTCGACGAGCCGCTCTAGCTAGCGGCCCTAGGGGGCAGATGTTCCGCTCCCAGGCGACAGGTATAGCGCCCGACTCCTATAGTGCGGCGCGTGAGACACGAGCCGCACGCCCTACGGCGGCCTGGGAGGCCGCGAACGGTTGGCTTGGACGCATCCAGGCTTTCGGAGACATCCAAGCAGAATATCATGGCAATCGTTAGGCAGCGTGCAAGGCGTGGCCTACCGTTTGTAAGGAGGTCGTGGTGATGGCCGTGATGGATCAAGCCGTCTACCTAGCGCAAAGCACCGTCACTGATCCTGGCGCCCTGGCCGACCGACTGGATGTGGTCCCCAATGATCTGCCGTCTCTCCAGCGCGCCGCGCGCCAGCTGGTCTTCCATTACCGCGGCGACGGGGACTTCGCGGAGCACGGCATCGCCGCGGATCGGATCGTCGAGATCGACACGCGGTACGCCGACCGCATGCTCCAACGCCTCGTCGCGCTTCACGACGCGCCGTTGAGCGGCGAGCGCTTGCCCCACCAGCGCTTGGTCGGCTGTTGCCGCGACTTTACCGTCCTCTTCCTCGCGCTGGCCCGACACAAGGGCGTGCCCGCGCGCGCGCGGGTCGGCTTCGCGACGTACTTCGCGCCGGGCTGGCACGTCGATCATGAGTTGGCCGAGGTCTGGGATGCCGCTGAGCGACGCTGGCGACAGGTGGACCCGGAACTCGATGTGGGGCACGTCGACCCCACGGATGCCGCGGTCATCGACCCGCTCGACGTCCCTCCCGATCGCTTTATCGTCGCGCCACGGGCCTGGCTGGCCTGCCGCGCGGGCGAGGCAGATCCCACACGCTTCGTTGTGGACCCCGGGCTGGATGTCCCCAAAACCAGGAGCTGGCCGTATCTCGTGCATAACCTGCTGCAGGATCTTGCCGCGCTGAACAGGCAGGAGATGGTGCTGTGGGATTCGTGGGGCCTCGCGGAACGCGATGGGCTCTCTGCTGAGCACCTGACCCTGCTCGACCGGGTGGCGGCCATCGTGGGATCCGGCACGGCCACGGTCGACGACCTGCGGGAGCTGTACGACCGTGCTGAACTTCAGGCGCCTCCGGTGGTGACCAGCTACAGCCCTACGGCGAACGCACCCTTGCGTGTCTCTGTCCGGCGTTAGAGTCCACTGGCAGGTCAACCAGGAAGCGAAGCGGCGGCTGGCTCCCTATGGAGTGACCGCCGTGCAGTACGCGCTGCTCGAAGTGCTCTGGGAGACGGATGGGCAGAGAGGGACTGCGCTCGGCGAACGCCTGCGCCTCGTCGTGTTCCCCGTGCTCCTGCTGCGCTCGCGGCCAGGCGATGTGGGCCTGCGACCCTATGGCGACGGAACGGACGGGACGACCGCCGCGGCGCTGGACGAGGCGACGCCGCGCGCGAACATCGTCGCCACGCGGGCCTTCTGGGGCCTGGTGGGGCCGTTCTTCGTGTGCGGCTTCACCACGACGGGCATGATGGACACGCACCTCGTCCCCTACGCGCACGACATGGGCTTCTCGACGGTGACCACGGGCGCCGCTATCGGCTTCCTAGCCGCCTTCAACATTCTGGGCACGTTGGCCTCGGGACCGATCGCGGATCGCTGGGATAACCGTGCGCTGCTCGGCGGCCTTTACGGCGTCCGCGCCGTGTCGCTCGTGGTCCTGCTCGCGGCGCACCAGCCCGGCCAGCTCGTCTTCTTCGGCGCCTTGTTCGGTCTGGTCGATTTCGCCACGGTGGTCCCGACGCAGCTTCTTGCCTCGCGCTACTGCGGTGGGCGCGGGCTCGGCGTTGTCTTCGGCCTGCTCTCGCTGGGCCATCAACTCGGCTCGGCGCTCGGCGCCTACGTGCCCGGCGTTATCTATAACCGGACCGGCTCCTACGCGCCGGTCTTCGTAGCGGCCATCGTCGTCCTCGCGGGGGCAGCGCTGTGCTGCGTCACCTTGCCGCCCGCGGGGCGTCCGTCGCATCGCCCCCGCGCAGTGGCAGGGAGGGCGCGACCGTCGTTGACCGACGGCCCGTCTCATAGAGAGAATATAGGAGGAGGATGCCGTGATTTTCGAGACGAAAGTGGCGCTGCTGGTGCGCGACGACCTGGCAGCCTGGCAGGAGCTCAACGTCGCGGCTTTCCTGGCCTCTGGCATCGCGGGCGCGGTGCCGGAGGCCATGGGTGAACCTTATGAAGATGCCGCCGGCCGGCGTTTCGCCCCGCTGCTCGGTCAGCCGATGCTCATCTTCGCCGCGTCGGGTGCGGATCTCCTTAAAGCTCACCACATCGCCCTAGAAAAGAGGTTGACAACCGCCGTTTACGTCGCCGCCATGTTTACGACCGGCCACGACGACGCGAACCGCGAGGTCTTCCGGGCCGAGCCGGCCGATGCCCCCGACCTCGTCGGCCTGGCGTTGCGCGGGCCGAAGAAGGATGTCGACAAAGCCATCAAAGGACTCAAGCTGCATCCGTAGCATCACGACGCCCCCTGCCTCTCCGCGTTGAGGACGCGGACAGCGGTAGGCCCGTTATCCTGCCGGCGTCCGTGCCCCCGCGTCCCGCGCCCTGATTAAGACGGGATGAGGGTGCGACACATCGCTTCCACGACGACCTCACGCTGCCGATTGTGCTCGTGGGGGTCTTGTGCTATCTTGTTAACAATTCGGGACATCAAGTAAAGATGAACAGTACTTGCTATGTGTCGGCGTGAGAGTGCATCGTGATTCTTCCCAACTTTTAAGAAGATACGCCTTGTGCGTGAAAGAGGACGGCTCATGTATCATCGCTTATTGTTTCGCCCGATCGGTTTCCTCTCACTACTCGTGTTGGCAACCGCGCTCGTCCTACCCGCCTGGTCTCGTCCGGCCCCGGCGACTCAGGGGCCACGCGCGGCGCCTCTCGCCTTGTGTACGGGCACGCCGCTCCACCGCACGCCATTCCCTGGTCTCAGCATTCCCTGGATCAGAGCGACGCCATCTTCGGCCGGAATTACGGGCCACCTGTTCTTCGTACGTCCTGGAGCGCGCGGCGCCGGAGCCGAACTGCACACAGGTGGCTTTATGCCCGACGGAGACTCTACCAAGATCCTCTGGCTTATCGCGCACGGCGCCACGACTAGCACCCTTGTCATAGAAGGACGCAATCTCACGGGAGCGGGGCGGACGCATCAGGTCTTTCCACAGGCCGCTGGCTCTAGCGGCATCATCGGCGTCCACTATCCGTCTATTGTCGTCGTCTCGACTCCAGGCTGCTGGCGGTTCCTCCTGAGCAGCGGCGCGGCTACGGGGACGGTGACGCTGCCAGTAGCAGCGGGACGCGCGCTGCGGTGAGGCGCCGATCATAACGCGTGGAAAATCGGCGTGGGGGTAGGCCGCGCGTGTAGGCGCGGCCCTAGGCTGTGCGCGTGTAGACGCAGCCCGAAGCGACGCAACGGACGAAGCCGCGACCGGCGTTGATCTCCCATTGCGCTCTGCGCATCGCGAGAGCCTCGCCGCAGAGGGGACATAGAGGCGCGACGGTCACGCGATGGCGCGGCGCCGTCAAGATTGCTTCCAGCTCGTTGAGATCCGATTGTCCGAGCATGAAAGCGCGGCGGCGGCGCTCGACGAGAGCGGCTGACCGGACGGCCGGCGTGCGCCGATCTCTAGGCTCTGTCACGAACCCTTGCGCGCGGCGCTCCGTTGCGATTGGCCGCGTCACGCCCTCCCCCTGCTTTAAGGACGTCAACAGCGGTTTTAAGGAAAACCCTTTGTCTAATGGTTCGACCGCGCGAAAGTCGTGGCTCCAGGCGCGGCAGGCGCGCGCGTACTCCATCAACGCCGGCACGTCTTCAGAACCGACTGAGCCGCGCAGTTGCTCCGCCCACTGTCTGAGCGTACGGGCCGGCAAGCCGTGTCCGGAGGGACGGGTCGAGGCGCCGATCACCGAGCCCACGACCCCATGCCACGCGCGCGGCAGTGGGCCGTCCTGGGCTAGCGCGTTGTCGGCGCGACCGTCGATAAAGGCGAGAAGGTCGAGAAAGCCCTTGATTGAGGGAGGGGAAAACGGGGCTTCGGTGGCAGCGCGCGCAAGGATCCGGAGGCTCCGCAACGTTTCTACGTCGGTCATCATCGTCAAAACTCCTCGTGCCAGCCGTGCGGCGGCGCTTTTTGTCGTGCATTGACGCAACTATACGCGAGACTCGCGCGCGAGACGATAGCCCATCCATGCTATCTCTGACTACCTATAAGAGCGGCTAGCACGCCGGAACGGTGCGCGACATAAACGCTTCTTGAAGAGCGTTGGTATAGGCGTAGCGATACACCTTAGTCGGGATGATGGCCCCACCTTCGCCGCTCTCGTTCCAGGCGTAGACCATGACCATACGCTCCTTCACCGTCTGCTTGGGATGCGCGTCGATCCAGCGCCGCGCCGCGGCGGCATAGCAGTAGAACTGGCCGGGCGTCCGCCCCTGGTAAATAATGGCCTTGGATAGCTCGCGGTAGCTGAAGCGCTGGTCCCAGCCGGACGTGATCGTGGGGATGTAGGGGCCGGGGATGTGCGTCGCCACGCGGTCCCACATGGCGGTGTTCTCATGCACGAGGGCGCTGTAGGGTACCGGAGTCCTGTACTTCTCATTGCCCATGGCGTGGTAATTGTAGGCAGTGTGTACGTCGTAGCCTTCGCTCAGCAACTGTGGGATGCGTGAAGGGTTGTAGGTGGGCGTCAAGGTCGTGCCGACGGCCACCGTCACGCCGGGCAATCCCGCGTTGCGGGCCTGAGTGCGTAGGTAGTCGAGCGCGGCATGGATGCGTTGCGACGTCGTGAAGATCTCGCGCATGTGCTCGGGGCTGAACACGATCAAGAGGGGCTTGCCGTTCACACGCACGTAGTCCGGCTGCTTGAAGTACATGATCCAGGTCTTGACCAGGGCCGGCCAATCTCGTGGGCGGGGCGCGAACGGCTCCTGATCGACGAAGTTGAGCGCGAAGTTCAGGCGCGTGCGGTGCGTCGAGTGCAGGTAGAAGTTGAGCGCCTCGTTGACCGTCTGGTCGTTGGCGTAGGTGTGCGGCGTCAACACGTAGTAATCGAAGGCGAAGAAGTCGATGCCCGCCGCGGCGGCCTGATCGATGTTCTTATCGAAGAGCGCCTGTGAATCGTCGTACCAGCTAGCCAGCGGTTCGTATTTGCTGAGCGGTCCATGCAACAAGATCGGCGTGAGGTTGTTGCTCTCCCCGCGCGACCAACCGCTGAAGTAGTAAGCGCCTATCTGGTAGCCGTTGGTCTTGTGCACTACGGCCTGACCGTGAAAGGCGGGCAGGAGCGGGGCGGGAGGCAGGTAGGGGCGGGGCGTTGCTGTCGGGGTGGGGACCGGCGTGCGTGTCGGCGCCGGCGTGCGTGTCGGCGGGACACGACGGGGTGTCGCCGATGGTCTGGGTGTCGAGAGCCTCACGGTGGGAGAAGGCGACGGAACCGGCGAAGCGGCGGGCGCCGTTCGCATGGCCACGATCGCCCGCGCCGTCGGATTGGCCGTCGCCACCACGACGAGTGCAGTGGGCGCAAGCGACGCCGGCGCCGCTTGCGCGACCGGCGCGGTTGCCGCGAGAAGACCCAGCGCCTCCGGCGTGTCAGCAGACGGCGCGACGGTCACAACCACGTCCACCGGCGCAACGGCCGGAACGAGGGTCGCCGCGACAAAGAGCGTTGGAGTTGGCGCGACTACTGTCGGCAGCGCCGTGGACGATGCCGGAACTGCCGGTACCGGCGTCGCCATGTCTGGGACCGCCGTAGCCGTGGTCGGTAGTGGTGTGACCGTGACTGGAACCGATGTGGCCGTCGCTGGGGCTGGAGTCGTCGTCGCCGGAACGGGCGTCGCCATGGCAGGAAGCGGTGTTCCCGTGGCCGTGGCCGGGAGCGGCGCGGAGGCCGGCGTCGACGGGCGCGACGTTGGAGAAGACGGAGCTGGCGTGGAGGCGGGGGCAGCCGTCGTAGGCACGGTCGTAGGAACAGAGGGGGGCGGCGGCCCAAACAACACAACGGTCGGCAGGGCTGACGCCGGGCCGCCGCGAGCGCCCGCGACGTGCGGGGCGGATGGGCCAGACGCTCCCGACACGAGCGCGGGAGCCAGCACGCCGCACCACCCGAAAACGACGCCGCTGACGGCGAACGCACCCAGTCTCCGGCGCTTTGTCTTTCGTCCTTCCGCCCGTGGTGCGTCCATCCTACCGTTGCCTGTCATCCAACGTCGTCCTCTCGTCGTCTCATCCAGCCACGTCGTCAGCCTACAGGCTCGAACGATTCTTGCCTAGTAGGCGGACGCAGCTTCTCGTTCTAAGATGGAGACGACGCTGCGCCGTCGCGCAGCGCAGCGCGCAGCAGCTTAACGGCGTCGGCCACGGATCGCTCCGCGGTGTACACGGACGACCCGGTGACGGCAACGGTCGCGCCTGCCGCGGCCACGGCGGCGATATTGTCGTGCTTGACGCCGCCGTCCACCTGCAGATCCGCCGCTGAGCCCGCCGCGTCGAGCATCGCCTTCATACGACGGACCTTGTCGAGCGACCGTGGGATGAAGTGTTGATTGCCGAAGCCAGGGTTCACCGTCATCACCAAGACCTGATCCGCGATGTCGAGCACGTCTTCCAACACGACGAGCGGCGTGGCCGGGTTGACCGCGACGCTGGCCCTGCACCCCAGGTCGCGAATCTGCGTCAACTGGCGCTGCAAGTGGATGCATGCTTCTTGATGTACGGTGATGGTCGTGGCGCCGGCCTTGGCGAAGGCCTCGACGAAGCGCTCGGGAAACTCGATCATGAGGTGGATGTCCAGCGGCAGGGTGGTCGCGCGGCGCACGGCCTCAACCATGCTCGGACCCAGCGTGAGGTTCGGCACGAAATGCCCATCCATCACGTCGAGGTGGAACATATCCACGCCGGCCTGTTCGGCCTCGGCGATCTGTTCGCCCAAGCGCATCCAATCGGCGGTAAGTATTGAGGGCGCGATCTTTATCTTTTGCATGACCCCATGGTAGAGCATTGGATGCGTACCGGGCAAACGCCCGCGTGATCTCAGTTGGTCGATCCTGTGACGACGTGTCTTGCTTTGCCATGAGGGGTCGGACCGTGTCTAAACCGCGTGGAGGGGGCGCCTTTTATAGCGCTACGCGTTAAATATCGTCGAGCAGCCAGAGCACGCTGCCCGACGCCGTGGGCAGTGCTTCGAGACGACGCGCGTCGAAATCGGGGGCGACCGCACGAACCATGCAGTCGCCGACCATTTGATGCTCAACAACGCTGGACCATGTCGTCAGCGTTTCCGGCCAGCGCGAACTCGACGCGCCCGTGTTTACGACCGACGGGAGACATCAGGCGGCGCTCTCCTTCCACGAACTCGTAGTGCTGACCGTCGTCGGGCAGCGCGAGGAACTCGTCCAGGCTCATGCGCCGCGTATCCGTCACCATCACCATGCGCGCCCTCTTCTCTCCGTGCCAGCAGTATCTTCATAGAGTATCTTACACAAGGACCCCGGACATCAGCATGAAAAATGATCCCGGCGGAGCAACTCAAGCCGGCCAGTAGTCTCAGGCGGGGACGGCTTCTTGTTCCCGCTCTCGCGCCTGCTCGGCGTGCCGCGCGTCTGTCTCGAGCACGCGCTTGAGGTACTCGCCGGTGTGCGAATGCGGGTCTTGCGCGACCTGCTCGGGCGTGCCCACGGCGACGATCTCGCCGCCGCCCGCGCCGCCCTCGGGGCCAAGGTCGATAACCCAATCGGACGACTTAATCACGTCCAGGTTGTGCTCGATCACCACGACCGTGTTGCCGTTGTCGGTCAGGCGCTGCAACACGTCGAGCAGGCGGGCCGTGTCGGCGAAGTGCAGGCCGGTGGTCGGCTCGTCCAAGATGTAGAGCGTGCGGCCCGTCGAGCGCTTGCTCAGCTCCGTGGCCAACTTAATGCGCTGAGCCTCGCCGCCGGAGAGCATCGTGGCCGGTTGGCCGAGGCGCAGGTAGCCGAGTCCCACGTCGCGCAGCGTGGACAAGCGGTTGCGGATAGAGGGAATATTATCGAAAAAGCCGACCGCTTCCTCAACCGTCATCTCCAGTACGTCGGAGATGTTCTTGCCCTTAAACTGGATCTCCAGGGCCTCGCGGTTGTAGCGCTTGCCCTTGCAGACCTCGCAGGGAACATAGACGTCGGGCAAGAAGTGCATCTCGATCTGCTCGATGCCGGCGCCCTGGCACGCCTCGCAGCGTCCACCCTTGACGTTGAAGGAGAAGCGGCCCGCCTTGTAGCCGCGGATGCGCGATTCGGGCGCCTGCGCGAACAACTCGCGCAGGGGAGTAAACAGCCCCGTGTACGTGGCCGGGTTGGAGCGCGGCGTCCGCCCGATAGGCGATTGGTCGATATCGATGACCTTGTCCAGGTGCTCCAGACCGCTGATAGCGTCGTGCTCACCCGCGCGCTCACGGGCGCGGAAAAGGTGCTGCGCCACCGAGCGGTAGAGGATGTCCGTGATCAACGTGCTCTTGCCCGAGCCGGACACGCCGGTGATGCAGACCATCGTTCCCAAGGGAATAGTTGCATCCACGTTCTTAAGGTTGTTCTCGCGGGCGCCCTTGATCTCGATCTTGAAGCCGTTGCCGCGCCGACGCTCGCGCGGCACGGCGATGGTGCGTTTGCCGCTGAGGTACTGGCCGGTGATCGAGTCCGGCGCGCTCATGATGTCGTGCATGGAGCCAGCGGCGACGACGTGCCCGCCGTGCTCCCCCGCGCCCGGACCGATGTCCACGATGTAGTCCGCCGCCCGCATGGTGTCTTCGTCGTGCTCGACCACGATCAAGGTGTTGCCCAGCGCGCGCAGGTGCAAGAGAGTGCGGATAAGGCGCGCGTTGTCGCGCTGGTGCAGCCCGATCGATGGCTCGTCGAGCACGTAGAGCACGCCGACGAGGCCGGAGCCGATCTGGCTGGCCAGGCGGATGCGCTGCGCCTCACCGCCGGAGAGGGTAGTGGCCGAGCGATCCAGCGTCAGGTAGTCCAGTCCGACATCGACGAGGAAGCCGAGGCGGGCGCGCACCTCTTTCACGATCTGGCGCGCGATCGTCGCTTCACGGTCGGGCAGCGGCCCTGGAAGGTCCGCCGGGACGCCGTTCTTGGAGCCGCGCGCGCGCCCGTCGAGCGGCGTCAGGCGTTCGAGCGCGTCGACGCCGCGGCCTTCCTTACCCCACTTGCCGTCGTCCAGCGGTCCGGCGTCGCCCACCAATGCGCCGAAGAAGCGCGCGGCGGCACGGGTAGAGAGGTGCGACACGTCGGAGATAGAGCGCCCGGCGATAGTCACGGCCAAGCTCTCCGGTTTAAGGCGCGCGCCCTGGCAGACGGGGCAGGGCCGGTGCATCATATAGCTCTCGACTTCTTCCTTGAAGCCGTCGCTGTCCGACTCACGGTAGCGGCGCATCAGATGCGGGATCACGCCCTCGAAGTGAACGTCGAACTCGTGACTGCGCCCGCTCTTGACCACGTGGCGCACGCGCACGCGCTTCTCACCTGATCCATAGAGCATGATGTCGCGGTGCTCCTGGCTTAGTTCACGTACGGGCTCATCCATGGAGATGCCGAACTGCTTGGCGGCGGATTCGACGAGCGTCTGGTAGTAGCTCGTGGTGGATTTCGACCACGGCTGGATGGCGCCTTCACGCAGCGAGAGGTTCGGGTTGGGGATGACCAACTCAGGATCGACCTCCAGCGTCGTGCCCAGCCCCGTGCAGGTGGGGCAGGCGCCGTGGGGCGAGTTGAAGGAGAAGGTGCGCGGCTCGATCTCGGGCACGGACACACCGTCCACCGCGCAGGCGTAGCGCTCGGAAAACATGTGCTCGGGACCGTCCACGACCTGCACCAACACCAACCCGCCGCCCATCTTCAAGGCTGTCTCCACCGAGTCGGCCACGCGCGCGCGGTCGTCGACGGCGGTTTCTTCGGGGGAGCGTATCACCAGGCGGTCGACCACGATCTCGATGTCGTGCTTTTTCTGCTTATCCAGCTCGATCTCGTCGCCGAGGTCGTGGACCGCGCCGTCGACGCGCGCGCGCACGAAGCCGTTGCGCCGCGCTTCCTCGAACACGTTGCGGTACTCGCCTTTGCGGCCACGCACCACCGGAGCCATGACCAAGATGCGCGCGTCGGCGGGAAACTGCATGATCGTGTCCACGATCTGCGTGCCCGTCTGGCGCGTGATCTCGCGCCCGCACTTAGGACAGTGTGGATGGCCGATGCGCGCGTAGAGCAGGCGCAGGTAGTCGTGGATTTCCGTCACCGTGCCCACCGTCGAGCGCGGGTTGCGCGAGGTGGATTTCTGGTCGATGGAGATGGCTGGCGAGAGGCCGTCGATCTGGTCGACGTCGGGCTTGTCCATCTGCCCCAGGAACTGCCGCGCGTAGGCCGAGAGCGACTCGACGTAGCGCCGCTGGCCCTCGGCGAAAATGGTGTCGAAAGCCAGACTCGACTTGCCCGAGCCGGAGAGGCCGGTGAAGACGACCAACTTATCGCGCGGAATGGTGATGTCGATGTTCTTGAGGTTGTGCTCGCGCGCGCCGCGCACGATGATTTTTTCTTGCGCCATGGCTCAGTATAGCACGAGCGTTCTAGGTCGGAAGGCGTGCTATGCACGTGGTATCGTTGTGATGCTCCCTCTAGAAAGACGTGGAAAACAGTTGTTCCGCACCATGGTATCCTGAAGCGTTCCGTAGGTCGTCGTCACGACGACCGAACATGTAGAAGGAGAGCAACAATGGCGAACATCGTCGAGACCGCTCAGAACGCGGGCAGCTTCCGCACCCTTGTCGCCGCCGTTCAGGCGGCAGGCCTCGTGGAAACGTTGAGCGGCGCCGGCCCGTTCACGGTGCTGGCCCCGACGGACGAAGCCTTCGACCAACTGCCGAGCGGTGCGCTCGACAAGCTCTTGGCCGATAAAGCCGCGCTGACCAAAATCCTAACCTACCACGTCGTCGCGGGCGCGCTCAGCGCGGGCGACATCGGCGGCATCAGCACGCTGACCACGCTGGAGGGCGGCGACCTCAAGATCGACGCCACGGGAGACAACGTGCGCATCGACTCCGCCGTGGTGATCCAGCCGGACATCACGGTCGACAACGGCGTGATCCACGGCATCAACGCCGTGCTCGTGCCGCTCGACGGCCTGCGCGACGCCGGCATCGACTACAGCTACCTCGTGGGCGAGGGCGTACAGTAGCACGGCGGCGCTTAAGAGCGGCCGACAGCGAAAGAGCCGGGAACTCCTTAGGGGGCTCCCGGCTCTTTCGCGTGGTAGGGCTTGGCGGGCGCGTCGTCTAAACGTCGGTCGTCTCGAACACCACGGAGTGGCGTGACCGGCATCGACCGCACGCGATGATGCGCGCGTCGGTCCCGATCTCCCAGGCGTTGCTAATCATGTTCTCTTCACCCTTGCGCACCCAGAACGTGCGGCGGTTGCCACATGCGATGCACGCGGGGGTCCGGCCGGCAGACGGGGCGGGCTCGAAAGGGGGATCCTGACGGGGTAATAGTCGTGGCATAAGACCTCACCTGAACCTTTCGTACGCTCTCAGCATAGCATATGTTTGCGTTTATGTCAAGAAAAGAGTGGCCTACGGGGGACCACACCGATCCTGCTCTACCATTTATAACGTGCCAGCGAAACGGAAAGTAACACTTTTTGTGGACGCCGCGCGGTTAGCGGTTTCCTCGCGCCGCGTCGTTTCCTCGTCGCCTTCGCCACATCACGTTCATGCCTCATTGTAGGCTCAGTCCGTGTCGTCACGCATGATGCAAAACTCATAAGTTCATCGGCGCGACGACAAAAAACGGCGTCTTCGGCGTCCTTCCAGCAAGGGTCTGGGCCGGACAGCGTAAGACGCGGAGAGGAAGGAAAACCTGGAGATGCGAACGCCCCTAACCCGTCTCTGGCTGACAGGCCGTGAGCGCGCGACAGGACGAACGTAGGCGTCCTCCGGCCATCCCTAGGTCCGGCTTAATCGCCCGCGCTACGCCGTCCCGCGGTCTTCCCTTGTCTGCATCCCACGGCAGTTAACGGTCCCGCTTCACGGCCCCCTGCCGCTAGGCCGGGGGGAGAAACTTAGTCGTCGGCGACGCCGAAGGGGCCGAGGGTGCGGTACTTCTCATGGCGACGCGCCAGGAGTTCGTCCGGCGGCAGGCGCAGTAGTTGGTCGAGTTCGCCGACGAGGCGGGCGCGCAGGTTCGCCGCCGCCGCGCCGTGGTCGCGGTGGGCGCCGCCGGGCGGCTCGGGGATGATGCCGTCGATGACGCCGCCTTCAAGCAGGCCGCGCGCGGTGATGCCCATGGCCGCCGCCGCCTCGGGGGCGTGCGCGGCCGCGCGCCACATGATCGCGGCAGCGGCCTCGGGCGCGGCCACGGAGTAGTAGGAGTGCTCCAGCATCAAGATGCGGTCGGCCACGCCGAGCGCGAGGGCGCCGCCGCTGTTGCCCTCGCCGATGACGACGGAGACGACGGGCACGCGCAGGGCCATGAGGTCGGCGATCGAGCGCGCGATCGCCTCGGCCTGACCGCGCTCTTCGTCGCCGATAGAGACCGACGCGCCCGGCGTATCCACCATGGTGACCACGGGCAGCGCCAGCGACTCGGCCTGGGCGAAGAGGCGCTGTGCTTTCCTCATGCCCTCGGGATGGGCCATGCCGAAGTTGCGTTGCACGTTCTCGCGCGTGCCGCGGCCTTTCTGATGCCCCACCACCATCACGGCGCGCCCCTCGAGAAAGGCCGGCCCGCCCACGATGGCTCCATCGTCGCCATGCCGCCGGTCGCCGTGCAGTTCGACGAAATCAGTGAAGGCCCAACGCAAATAGTCGAGCGTGTAAGGGCGTTCGGGGTGCCGCGCCACCTGCACTTTCTGCCACGGAGTCAACCCGGCGTAGATCTCGACGGTCTCCTCGGAAAGACGGCGCTTGAGCGCGATAATGCGCCCCTCGACATCGGCGCTCTTCTCGCCCTTGCCGTCGCCCTGCAAGCGCACGATTTCATCTTGAAGGTCGGCGAGGCTCTCCTCGAAATCAAACTTGTTAGGAGGCATGTCGTCCGTTTCTCGCGTCGACGACCGCCATCTCGCGCAGCGCGGCATAGCCGGCGCCTTGCCCTCCAGCATAGGTGCGCGCCGTGTAGAGGCGCAGCAGCGTGGAGACCGTGGCGCGCATCTCGGAGCGTGGGACCACCAAATCGATCATGCCGTGCTGCAGCATGAACTCGGCGGTGTTGACGTCCGCCGGCAGTTTCTGCTTGGTGGCCTGCTCGATCACGCGTGGACCGGCAAAGCCGATAAAGGCGCCCGGCTCGGCCATGTTGATGTCGCCGAGCAGGGCGTAACTGGCCGGGACGCCGCCCACCGTGGGATCGGTCAAGATCGAGAGGTAGGGCAGCTTACGCTCCCTCAAGCGATCGAGCGCGGCCACGGTCTTAGCCATCTGCATCAACGCAAACACGCCTTCTTGCTGCCGCGCGCCGCCGCTAGCGGAGACGATGATTAAAGGAATATCTTCGTCGGCCGCGCGGTCGATCGCCCGCGCCACTTTCTCACCCACGGCCACGCCCATGGATCCGCCGCGAAAAGTGGAATTATGCACCACGATGGAGACGCGCTGCCCCTCGACGGCGCCCACGCCGCAGGTGACTGCTTCGCGGGTTCCGGCCGTGCGCCTATCTTCTTCGAGCTTGTCGACGTAACGCACGTCTCCCGCCGCGAAGTGCAGCGGGTCGGCGGAGCAGAGGCGCTCGTCGTGCTCGACGAATGAGTCGTCGTCGAGCAAGATGGCCAGGCGTTCGCGCGGCGACAAACGGAAGTGGTACTTGCACTTGGAGCAGACCTTGAAGTTGTCTTCGTATTCTTTGGCGTAGATGAGTTCGTGGCAACGCGAACAGCTGATCCACATGTTGTCGGGCACACGCCGATTGGCGTCGTTGGCGCGCTCGGGCAACGGCAGATAGCGCGCACGTCGCCGGAAAATCTCTTTCATCAGGGGTCCCGCTTGGTTCTTCTACACTAAACGCTTAACTATATCAGACATAGAACATCTGGCAACTCTGCTCGTACAACTCGTCGTCTCGCCGCGCCAGCGCGGCGAGAGTGACGGAGCTGAGCACCGCCGCCAGCGCTTCTTGCGCCTTCGTGGCCAGCTCGCCCACCGCGCCGTCCACGTCCTCGCCGCCCCCGTCCACGATCGGCCCCTCCAGCGCCTCGACCACGTCGCGCACGGTGATAGCCTCGGGCCGACGTGCCAGCGAACACCCACCGAGCGCGCCGCGCTGGCTGTTGACGAGGCCAGCATTGCGCAGCGCCGTGATCTGCTGCTCCAGGAAGCGCTCGGGGATGCGTCGCCGCGCCGCGATGTCGCGCGTGGTCATGCGTCCGCCACGCTCTTGCTGCAAACACATGTCGATCAAGGCCGACAACCCATACTCCGTCTTTTTAGAGAATCTCACCGCTTCCCGTCCCCCCGCGCGCGGGACTGACCGCGGCGACCTTCCCCGCATTGTAGGCGCTGGCCGTCAGCGGTGCAAGTTATGGCAAGTAGCGCCCTCTTACGGACGCGACCGCGCCGTGGCCGCGGTCCCGCGCCATCGAAGAACGTTCGCCCTGGACATCGCGGCGTCTTCCGGCAAGACGAACCGGCGCGATGACAGGCGCGGCCCTACTACAATAGGGGGGATGCAATTAATACGCCATAGAGTGATGGAGGAGACCACGCCCATGAGACTTGCCGCCCGTGCCCGCCGCATTGCCCCGTCCGCTACCATGGCCGCCGCCGCGCGGGCCAAAGAGTTGCAAGGTCAGGGCGTCGACATCGTTTTGTTCGACGCGGGCGAACCGGACTTCCCCACGCCGTCCAACGTCAAGGACGTGGGCATCGCCGCGATCGAGCACAACGTGACTAAGTATTCCCCGGTAGGCGGTACGCTGGCCCTGCGTAAGGCCATCGCCACGCGCCTGCTCGAAGACGAGAACCTAGACTACGCGCCCGAGCAGATCCTCGTCGGCAACGGCGCGAAAGAAGTTTGCTACAACGTCTGCCAGGTGCTGCTGGAGAGCGGCGACGAAGCGCTTATCCCCGCGCCCTATTGGGTCAGCTATGCCGAGGAAGTGCGTCTGGCCGACGGCGCCCCCATTATCGTGGAGACGGACGAGGGAACGGGCTTTAAGCTCACGCCCGCCCTGCTGGAGGCCGCGATTACGCCGCGCACGCGCCTCTTGTTCCTCAACTCTCCCTGCAACCCGACCGGCACGGTCTACAGCGAAGACGAGATAAAGGCGCTCGGCGCCGTGCTGGCCGCGCACCCTGGCATCGTACTGCTGACTGACGAGATTTATAAGAAGGTCTACTACGACTCCGAGGGCGCGGCTCCCTCGGCGGCGGCGGTGCTGCGCCATTTAGCCGACCAGGTCATCTTGGTGGATGGCGCTTCAAAAGCGTACGCGATGACCGGCTGGCGCGTGGGCTTCGCGGCCGGTCCGCGCGACGCGATCAAGGCTATGCGCGACCTGCAAAGCCACTCGACATCCGGCACGTCCTCGATTTCGCAGAGCGCGGCGGTGGAGGCGTTCGGCGGCGACCAGACCGCCGTGACAAAGATGCGCGACGAGTTCCGCCAGCGGCGCGACGCCATCGTGGTCGCCCTCAACGCTTTGTCCGGCGTCTCCTGCCCCACACCATCGGGCGCGTTTTATGCCTACCCCAACGTAAAGGGCGCGTTGGGTCGCACCTACGGCGACCGCCGCGTCGAGACCTCGCTCGACCTCGCGGCGTATCTCCTTGACGAGGCGCACGTCTCGGTCGTGCCGGGCGAGGCCTTCGGCACGCCGGGGTACCTGCGTCTGTCGTACGCGACGAGCCTGCCTTTGATCGAAGAAGGGATGCGCCGCATCGCCGCCGCTCTGACCAGGGAGGCGCCGGTCGGCGCGGCATCGTAAGCTCTCCTTTGCTCCCCAGGCTAGCTTGAGAAAAGAGGACACGAAAATGGATGCACGTGCTCTAGGTGCGGTGGGACCACGGGTCTCGGCTATCGGGCTGGGCTGTATGGGTATGTCCGGCGCGTACGGCCCCTCCGACAGGGCTGAGAGCATCGCCACGATCCACGCCGCGCTCGACGAAGGCGTAACGCTGCTCGACAGCGGCGACTTCTACGGCATGGGCCACAACGAGATGCTGATTCGCGAGGCGCTGACGGGCCGCCCGCGCGAGAACGTGGTGCTCAGCGTCAAGTTCGGGGCGCAGCGCGGTCCTGCCGGCGACTGGGTCGGCTACGACGCCCGTCCCGCCGCCGTCAAGACGGCGCTGGCCTACTCGCTGCAACGTCTGGGCGTAGACTACATCGACGTCTACCGCCCGGCGCGACTCGACCCGGACGTACCGATCGAGGAGACGGTGGGCGCGATCAAGGACATGATCGACGCGGGCTACGTGCGCTACGTCGGCTTGTCCGAGGTCGGCGTCGAGACGCTGCGCCGGGCGCACGCCGTCCACCCCATCTGCGACCTACAGATCGAATACTCGCTGCTCTCGCGCGGCGTCGAGCGCGCTATCCTACCTACCTGCCGCGAACTGGGCATCAGCATCACGGCCTACGGCGTTCTCTCGCGCGGACTCATCGGCGGCTCCCCATCCAAGCGAGAGGCGCCGGCGCGCGGCGACTTCCGCGCGGCCAGCCCACGCTTCAACGACGAGAATCTGGAGCACAATCTGGCCCTCGTCGACGCCTTGCAAGAAGTGGCCGAGGAACTCGACGCCACCACGTCGCAGGCGGCCATCGCCTGGGTGCTCTCGCGCGGCGAGGAGATCATCCCCATCATCGGCGCGCGCAAACGGTCGCAACTGGCCGACGCACTGGGCGCGCTCGACCTGCAGTTGGACGCCGACGACCTCGCGGCCATCGAACGCGCCGCCCCCGCCGACGCCGTCAAGGGCGGCCGCTACGACGCCCGTGCCATGGCCGCGCTCGACAGCGAGAAGTAGAGGCGCCGCACGTGCTGCGAGGGCCGGGCGGCCCGGCCCTCGCAGCACGCGTACGACCATATATCACGGCCTCATGCCGTCCGACGGGGAAGTCTGAGTATCAGACCTCCCCGTTACTTCTCCTTGGTCGCCTTCATCCAGATCTCATTGATGGAGACGTAGCGCGGGCGCGACACGGCGAAGACGATGGCCTCGGCGACATCGCGCGGCTGCAAGGGGCTGAGCGTTTGCACCTGGCGCCGTAGGTCGGCCTGGACCTCTTTGTTCTTGAGGCCGTCGAACTGTCCCGAGTCGGTCAAGCCGGGCTCGACGATCGCCACGCGCACGTCGCTGTCCGCCAACTCGAAGCGCAGCGCTTCGGCCCAACCGATCACGGCCCACTTGGTCGAGCTGTAGACGGCGTAGTTCTCCAGCACCTTGCGCCCCGCGTCCGACGAGACGACCACGATGTCGCCGCCGCCCTTGAGGATGGTCGGCAAGAAAACGTGCGTCGTCTGCAAGACGCCGATGTAGTTCGTGTCGATCATCGTGCGCCACTCGTCCACGTCCTGCGTCGCGAACGGCCCGGCTTGCAGCGTGCCCGCCGCGTTGACAAGGAGATCGACGCGACCGAAGGCCTCATGGATTTGCGACGCGGCCTCGCGCAGCGCGTCTAGGTCGGCCACATCGGCGACGGCCGCTCGAGCGTAGCCGCCCGCCGCGGTCATACCGTCCACCACTTTTTGCAGACCGTCCAGATTGCGGCCCAGCAGCGCGACCTTGGCTCCGCCAGCAGCCAGCGCCTCGGCGGTCGCTCTACCCATCCCGCTCGCCGCGCCCGTCACCACGGCGACCCGCCCTCTTATATCAGCCATCAGTTTCTCTTTCTCCGACCTCTGCAATGACGAACCGCTTTCCCCGATCGCGGATTGTCGTTGCCGAGGTGCGCTACATAGTCGTCTCCGGCCTAACTCTTCGACGCCGCTGCAAGTTGTGCGCCTTCGTCGCGTCAGCAAGTTTCGATACGTATCTTTAGCCAAGAACGCGAAGTTAACGCACCAATGCACGGCGGTCCTGCACATTCAACTGGATTTAAGAGTAGGTGCTGAGCGGCGTTTTGCAGAACGTGTGCCTACTCTGATCGCAGCGCTTCTCGCTCACGGGTCAGTAGTTCGAGTTGCGCCGATGCACGCTTAATTTGGTCGGCGCTCTGCTCCAAGCAGCGCCAAGGGCTGAAGATGCTTTTTTAGGGCGGAAATGGGTACAAAAGCTGGCGTGACGCGCTGATTTGGGCGTACCATAGACTCTATGGCTTCTCCGACCTTCGCCCACCTGCACTGTCACTCCGAATACTCTCTGCTGGATGGTCTCGCCAACATCGAGAAACTGCTCGATGGCGCGGTCAAACACGGCATGGAGAGCCTCGCCCTGACCGACCACGGCGTGATGTTCGGCGCGATCGAGTTTTATCAGGCGGCTAAGAAGCGCGACATCAAGCCCATCGTCGGCGTCGAGGCCTACGTGGCCCCGCGGCGCATGGACCTGCGCGAGGGCAAGCAAGACGCCTCGGGCTACCACCAGCTGCTGCTGGCCCAGAACGAGACAGGCTACCGCAACCTGCTCAAGCTAACCACGGCCGCGCAGCTCAAGGGCTACTACTACAAGCCGCGCATCGACAAAGAGATTCTGGCGGCGCACAGCGAAGGCATCGTGGCTGCCTCGGCCTGCCTCTCCGCCGAGATACCGCGTCACCTCATGGCCGGCGACCTCGCGGCGGCCGAGAAGGCGGCGCGCTGGTACGCCGAGGTGTTCGAGGGCCGCTTCTACCTCGAACTGCAAGACCACAACCTGCCCGACCAGCATAAGGTCAACGGGCTGCTGCTCGATCTCGCGGCGAGACTCGACCTGCCCATGGTCGTGACCAACGACGTCCACTATATAGAGCGCGCACACTCTTACGCCCAGGAGGTGCTGCTCTGCGTGCAGACGGGCGTCACCATCAACGACCCTAAGCGCATGAAAATGGACTCGCAGGAGTTCTACCTCAAGAGCGCCAAGGAGATGCACGCGCTGTTCTCTGGGCACGAGAGAGCGCTCGCCAACACGATCGCCATCGCCGAGAGCTGTTCGCTCGACCTGGAGTTCGGGCGCGTCCAGCTTCCCGAGATGCCCGTGCCCGACGGCTACGACCAGGACACCTACCTCGCCGCGGTCTGCCACGCGCGCCTGGCCGAGCGCTACGGCGTGGTCACGGACGAGTTACAGCGCCGCCTCAACTACGAACTGGCCGTCATTAAGGGGACGGGCTTCTCGGCGTACTTCTTGTTGCTCGACGACATCATCGGCTTCGCCCGCCGCGAGGGCATCATGGTGGGGCCTGGCCGCGGCTCGGCCGTGGGGTCGCTGGCCTCGTACTGTCTGGGCATCACCAACGTCGATCCGATGCGCTACGACCTCCTGTTCGAGCGCTTCCTCAACCCCGACCGTAAATCCATGCCCGATATCGACACCGACTTCGCCGACGACCGCCGCGACGAGGTTATTCGCTACATCACCACGCGCTTCGGCGCGGAGTGCGTGGCGCAGATCTCCACCTTCGGCACCATGGCGGCCAAGGCCGCCGTCAAGGACGTGGGCCGCGCCCTGGGGGTGCCCTACGGCGACGTAGAACGCGTGGCCAAGCTGATCCCGCCCAAGACGAACCTCAGGGGCGCTATGGAGATCCCGGACATCGAGGCGCTCTATAAGAGCGACGAGGCCACGCGCAAACTGCTCGACACGGCGCGCCAACTCGAGGACGTGAAGCGCCACTCGTCCACGCATGCCGCCGGCGTGGTTATCTCGCGCCATCCGCTCGTGGAGGTGACTCCCCTGGCGCGCGTGGGCAAGGAAGGCGAGGAAGGCCAGGCCACGCAGTACGACGCGAACGTGCTGGAGAAGGTCGGCCTGCTCAAGATGGACGTCCTGGGCCTGACCACGCTGACGCTCATCCAGCGCGCCGTGCGCAACGTGGAGCGGTCGCGCGGCGTGGTGATCGACCCGGACGAGATACCGCTGGACGACCCGACGATCTACGAGATGCTCTCGACGGGCGAGTCCGCCGGCATCTTCCAACTAGAGAGCCCGCCCATGCGCAAGGTCTTGCGCGACCTCAAGCCCGACCGCTTCACCGACATCGTGGCCGTGGTGGCGCTCTACCGGCCTGGTCCCATGAACTATATCGACCAGTACGTGGGGCGCAAGAACGGCACGGAGAAGATCACCTACCTCCACCCCGACCTGGAGCCGATCCTGGGCAACACCTACGGCGTCATCGTGTACCAGGACCAAGTGCTGCGCATCGCCCTGGAGATCGCGGGCTTCCGCTGGGGCGAGGCCGACGTGCTGCGCAAGGCCATGGGCAAGAAGCTGGCCGAGGAGATGAAGAAGCAGCAGGCCGCCTTCGAGGCTGGCTTCTCCGCGCTCACGAAGTGGGAGTACCTTCAGGGCGAGGACGGCGTGGTCTCGGCGCACCAGGTCCCCAAGCCCGCCTATCCCGTGGACCTGGCCCGCGCCATCTGGCCCCTCATCGAGACCTTCGCGGGGTACGGATTTAATAAGTGTTTGTCGGCTAAAACCTACCTCAAGCTGCCTGATGGAACGCGTATACATCTCTCAGCCGCGTATCGTCACCCGCCGACAGAGGTTATGTCCATGTGGCCAGACGGAACGATTCGCCCGCACCGCGTCGAGCGTATCGTCAAGACCGGACGTAAAGCACTCGTACGCGTGACCACACAGGGCGGCAGGATAGTGGTGGCCACACCCGAACACCGACTTCTAACTACGGACGGTTACAAAATGATCGCGGAGATGTCGGCGGGCGTCGAACTAATGACGGCGCCGCGCCGTGTCATGGATCGTATGCGCGCCGCGCCGCGCGAGAGCATGACGGCGCTGAACCGTGAGCCGGCGCAGCGGGAGCGTGTGCGCCGCCGCGTCGCGGCCTACCAGCGTGCGCGTCCCGAGGCCGATAAAGTCACGCATATGAAAAAAATGCACGAGCTTCATCCGCAGATCCGGCGCATCGGTATAGCGGCGGCGCACGCGCGCGTGCGCTGGCTGCACGCCAACGATCCGGCGTGGCGCCAGTCCCAAATCACGATGTCGCTTGCCTCGGTCCGGGCCTGCTACGATGCCGGTCCGGGCTATGGTCGCTGCTCGACAGCCTCGAACGGTATGTGGTGCGCCTCGGTTCCCGAGCGTGAGATGTGCGAGTGGCTGATCGCGCAAGGCATCGACTTTTCCATGCATAAGGTGCTGCCGTCGGGACGCATCTGCGACTTCTACTTCTCCGGTATCTACTGGGAGATGGACGGCATGGACAGGAAGGCCCAGTACTTTGCCGACAAGTATGGCGATTTGCCCTACGTCGTGGTCACGCCCGAGGACTACCGCTTCGTGGTCGAACACCACCTCGCGTTCGCCCATGCCCAGAACGGAGACCCTATCGTCTCCATCGAACCTTGGGGCGAGGGGCAGACCTACGACGTGGAGATGGCGGCCGATGGGCCGCTCAACTTTCTGGCCAACGAGGTCGTTTCGCACAACTCTCACGCGGCGGCCTACGCGCAGTTGTCCTGCCAGACGGCGTACCTCAAGGCCAAGTTTCCCGTGGAGTACGTGGCCGCGCTGCTCTCGATCGAGACGGGGTCGCCCGACCGCATGGGCGTGGTGCTGGCCGAGGCGCGCCGACTGGGCATCGTCATTAAGCCGCCCAGCGTCAACCACAGCGACCTCGACTTCGTGGTCGAGGACGGCGCCGTACGCTACGCCCTGCAAGCGGTCAAGAACGTGGGGGCCGGAGCCATTCGTTCGATCGTGACGGCCCGCCATAAGGAAGGTCCGTTCCGCGACCTGGACGACTTCTGCCGCCGTGTAGACTGGAAGTTCCTTAACAAGCGCGCCTTGGAGAGCTTGATGAAGGCGGGAGCGCTGGATATGTTCGGCGATCCCGCGCTCGACGACCTAGCGCACCGCGCCGTCTTGCTCGGCAACGTGGACCGTATCTGCGCGCACGCGCAGAAAGTCGAACGTGCGGCGGAGGTCGGTCAGGTCTCGTTGTTCGCGGCCATGGGCGCCGCCGAGGCCATGGCCGTCCCCCCCCTACTCTTGACGACGGTCCAAGATATCGATCAGAAAAAACTGTTGGCCTGGGAGAAGGAGATGCTCGGCCTCTACATCTCCGAGCACCCCTTGGCGGGGTACCTGGAGCAGGGCCGCCACCTCGGCGCGGTCCCCATCTCCTCGCTCGGGCCGGCTAACGCGGGGAAGAAAGTGCTCGTCGGCGCACAGATCGTGTCCATGCGCCAACTGCTGACTAAGAAAAATGAGACGATGGTCGTCCTGGAGGTCGAGGATCTAGAGCGGACGCTGGAGGCCGTCGTCTTCCCACGCACCTACGCGCGCATCCACGATCTTTGTCGGGAAGAGAACATCCTCTTGCTGAATGGCACGGTCGACATGCGCAACGACCGCGTGCAGTTGATCGTCGACGACGCCTCGGTCTTTGAGAATAAGGTCAGCTCGGGCGCGGAGCACTGGACGGTGCGACTACCGCGTACGGGAGACAGCGCACGCGATCTGGCTATGCTGCAAGACGTCTACCTAACTATGCAGTCGTATCGCGGCCCGGACTCCATCGACCTCGTCGTGCGCATCGACGGGCGCGACGAACGCCTCACGTTGCCGAGCGCCAACGATAAATACACCTGTTGCCCCGAACTCTTGGAGAAGCTGGCCTCTTTGCTCGGCCCCGAGGCCGTCACGGTCCACGCCGCACGACCAGAAGCAACGTCGGCGACGCCTCTGGCTCCCGTCGAGAGCGATCCGTTCGACCCATTCTCCTCCATCGAGGCGTTCAGGCTCGATCCCGAAGTCGACATCGACGCGATCTTCGCGGATGCGTCCCTCGCCGACCGTGTATAGCAGGGAGAACGTTTAATGACTCTCGTCCAGGCGGGACGCATCCTCGCGCTCAACATATCGGAGGGCGGCGTGCCTAAAATGCCCGTTGAGCGCGTCCGCATCACCTCTAACGGGTTGGAGGGCGACGCGCACCACGACCGCGTCCACCACGGCGGACCGGAGAGAGCGGTCTGCCTCTACTCCGACGAGGTGCTCGACCAGTTGCGCGCGGAAGGACACGATGTCTGGCCGGGCGCCTTGGGCGAGAACGTGACGATCGAGAACGTGCCCTTCGACGCCCTCGCGCCCGGCGCGATCGTACGCCTGGGCCTCGAGGTCGTGCTGCAAATCTCTGAGCCTGCTACGCCCTGCCGCACGATAGCCCACTACTTTCGCGACGGCCGCTATGGACGCGTCTCGGCCAAGACGCACCCCGGCGAGAGCAGGCTGTATGCCCGCGTCCTCGTCGAAGGCGTCGTCGCCGTTGGCGAAGAGGTCAGGATCGACGAAACACCATTGTCTCTACAATAACTCTGTCGTTCAGGCTAGCCGCGCGTCGAGCGTCGCTAGCAGCGCGACTGCAAAGCGTGGGATAACCGCTCTTCTCACGCCGTTATAATGAACGACGCGAGCCGCGATGACGCGCGCGAATCACGGCGATGGTTGTAGGGAGCGTCGTCATGACCTTTTTGGGGGATGGCATTGCACCCTCTCGTAGCGAAGGACTGACCATCATGGGCTATTTCACCCCACCGCTACACGGTGTACGCTGCCTTCAACCATACAATGCGTGCGCATTGGCGCCGGTACGTGGAGGGAGCGCGTTTTTGTCCCTGTCTACAAGGCGGACTGCGTCGCGAGGCGGCGTAGCGACGTTCCGCCCGTTCGCCCTGCTCCTGTCTCTTCTTACCGTGGCAGCGGTCGCCTTCCAGACCGAAGCGCTCCTGGACGCTCGTCCCTCAAGCGGCGGCGGCCGATGGCCGGCTCTCGTCTGGGTGCTGCTCGTCGTCAGCAGCTTTGCCCGCACCTTGCTCCACAGCCGCTCCGCGCGATTCTTTCTACGTAGGCGCATCTTCAACGATCGTCCCCCTCTTGCTCCCGAGGCATCCGCGCGCCCGACACGGCCTCGTGCGAGGCAAGAAAACGGTGGAGAGCGTACCTGGAACCCCGACGACGCCTTGTTTCGTGCGCTGTCCGAACAAGCGACCGACCTTATTAGCATCCTGGGTGTGGAAGGTGGTCTGTTGTACGTGAGTCCGTCCCACGAACGCATCCTCGGTTATAGCAGCGAAGAACTGCTCGGCACGCAGGCCGTCACGCTCATCCATGAAGACGACCTAGCCCGGATCGCCGTTCAGTTTCGCGACGCTAGGACGATGGGGAAACCGATCCCCGCGCTCGAAATACGCGCGCGGCACAAGTCGGGGACGTGGTTGACGTTCGAGGTCAACGTCAACAACAGGCTCGACGACCCCGCCGTCCGCGGCCTCATCATTACGGGACGCGACATCACCGAGCACAAGCGCATTCTCTCTGTCGTCGAGCACCAGGCCAGCCACGACGCGCTCACCGGCCTCCCGAACAGACTGCGGTTAGCCTATCACCTTGAAGGAGCGCTCAAGCACGCGAACGACTCCGGTGAAGAGTTCGCGCTGCTGTTTCTCGATCTCAACCGCTTCAAGGAAGTCAATGATACGCTCGGGCACCGTTTCGGCGACGCCCTGCTCTCGATGGTGGGGCCGCGCGTCCGTGGCGTTCTGCGTCCCAAGGACCTCGTCACCCGGCTGGGCGGCGACGAGTTCGCCGTGCTGCTCCGAGGCGTCGACGTCGATCGCGTGGCCAAGGTTGCCGGGGCGATCGTCGAAGCGATCAATGGGCCGTTCGTGGTCGACAGCGTGGTGCTCGACGTCGATGTCTCCATCGGCATCGCCGTGTACCCCACCCACGGCGTGGACGCCGACGTGCTCATGCGCCACGCCGATGTCGCCATGTACAAGGCAAAACGATCCGGCGGAGGATTCGCCGTCTACGATACCGCTCAGGACAACGACGGCCTGGTGCGCCTCGCCGTGCTCAGCGATCTAAAGCAGGCGATCGCCTCAGGCAGGCTGCTGCTGCACTACCAGCCGAAGATTGACCTCGCGACAGGCTGTCCACGAGGCGTCGAGGCGCTCGTGCGTTGGCCGCACCCCGAGCATGGACTTATCCCACCGGATCAGTTTATCCCACAGGCCGAGCAGACAGGCTTGATCGTGCCCTTGACCCAGTGGGTGCTCAGAACCGCGCTTTCGCAGTGCCGCGCCTGGCAAGACGACGGCATCGTGCTCGACATCGCCGTGAACCTCTCCACGCGCATGCTCCACCAACAGTACCTGGAGGATATTATCGCCGATCTCCTGACGCGGTACGACGTGACGCCGCACCGCTTGACGCTCGAGATCACTGAGAGCGCGATCATCGCCGACCCAACGCGCGCCGCCGCCGTCTTACACAGCCTTTCCGCGCTGGGCGTGCGGCTCTCCATCGACGACTTCGGGACGGGCTACTCGTCGCTCGGCTATCTGCGCGACCTGTCCGTCGACGAACTCAAGATCGATAAATCATTCGTGCTGGGTATGAGCGCCTGCTCTTACGCGAAAGACAGAGCTATCGTCGAGGCCGTGGTGGGCATGGCCCACACGCTTGGTCTGCAGGTGGTCGCCGAGGGAGTGGAAACGGCTGCGGTCCGGGCCGACCTGAAAGCGATGCACTGCGACCTCATCCAGGGGTACGCCGTGTCCAACCCCCTGCCCGCCGCCGTCCTGAAGCACTGGCTGCGCGCGGGCGGCTGGATGGGCTCCGCCCTCCCACGAACCGATACGTCTCTTTAGGGCGCACGTCCGAGAGCCCGATCGATGAAAGCGCGGATGGCCCGCTCGATCGTCTCCGGTCGCTCGTGGATGACCTCGTGCGACCCGTTAGGGCTGCGCCCCGGCCAGCCACGGCCACGTGCGGCCCGCTGGCCTCGACTATGGTGAACAGGATCGCGCTGTCGTCAGGACCGGCCGTCAGAACGCGCCCTCCCTCTAAAGTCGCGTCAAGGACGCCCGGCACGCTTTATCCTCCCTTCCGCTAGAGGTCCACGCTCTTCGTCTCCACGCGTTCGAGCATACGCTGGCGAATCTCCGTCAGCGGCAGCGCCTTGAGGTCCTCGCCCGTACGCAGGCGCACGGCGGCGGCGGCGGCCTCCGCCTCCTTGTCGCCGACCACCAGCATGTAAGGCGTCTTCTGCATCTGCGCGTCGCGGATCTTGGCCTGCATCTTCTCGCGCCGGTCGTCCACGTTGACGCGCAGGCCGGCGGCGGTCAGCACCTGAGCCACGTGCCGGGCGTAGTCCTGGTGCCGGTCGGCGATGGGGATGACCACGGCCTGCACGGGGGCCAGCCAGACGGGGAAAGCCCCGCCGAAGTGCTCGATGATGACGCCGAGAAAACGCTCCGTCGAGCCCGTGACCGCGCGGTGAATCACCACCGGCGTGCGGCGCTCGCCGTCCTCGGCGATATACTCCAGGCCCAGGCGGGCGGGCTGGATCATATCGACCTGGATGGTGGAGAGCTGCCACTGCCGGCCTAACACGTCGCGGGCCATGAAGTCGGCCTTCGGCCCGTAGAAGGCGGCCTCGCCCACCACCGGCGTGTAGGCCACGCCCTTAGCGTCCATGGCGTCGCGCAGGGCGCCCTCGGCGGCCTGCCAGACGGCGGGATCGGACACGTCGTACTTCTCCTTGTCGTCCAGATCGGGCAGCGAGAGATCGACGTGGTAGTCGCCGAAACCGTAGGCGTCGAGCACCTCGCGGATGAGGTCCAGCGCGCGGCCAAACTCCTCGCCGATCTGGTCGGGCGTGCAGAAGATATGGCAGTCGTCCTGCGTGAGCGCACGCACGCGCGTCAGGCCGTTGAGTTCGCCCGACTTCTCGTAGCGGTAGAGCGTGGCGAACTCGGCATAGCGCAGGGGCAGGTCGCGGTAGCTGTGCAGGTCGGCCTTGTAGAGCGTCATGTGCGAGGGGCAGTTCATCGGCTTGAGGCGGTAGCGCTCGTCGCCATCGACCATGGGCGGGAACATGCTGTCCTTGTAGTGCTCGTAGTGACCGGAGAGCTTATAGAGGTCTTCCTTGACCACGTGCCCCGTCCACACGTGCTGGTAACCGTAGCGCGTCTGCGTCTCGCGCACGTAGCTTTCCATGGTGTGGCGCAGCATCTCGCCCTTGGGCAAGAAAAGGGGGATGCCGGGACCGACGTTCTCGCTAAAGATGAATAAGCCCAACTCGCGTCCGAGGCGACGGTGGTCGCGTTTGCGCGCTTCCTCCAGGTGCTCCAGGTAGGCGTCGAGCTCCGCTTGCGAGGGGAACGACGTACCATAGATGCGCTGGAGCATCGGCTGGTGCTCGTCGCCGCGCCAGTAGGCCCCCGCGACCGACATCAGCTTGACGACGCCGATGCCGCCCGTGTCGTGGACGTGCGGTCCCCGACAGAGGTCGGTAAAGTCGCCGTGGTGGTAGACGCTCACCGGCTCGCCGCGTCCCACGATGCCGTCGATCAGCTCCAGCTTATAGGGTTGGTCGTGGAACAGCGCGCGCGCCTCGTCGGCAGAGAGTTCGCGGTACGCGAAGGGGCTGCGCGTGGCCTCGCGCGCGCGCATCTTCTCCTCGATCGCGCCGAGGTCGTCGGGCGTGAGCGGACGCGGCAGCGCGAAGTCGTAGTAGAAGCCGTTCTCGATGGGCGGTCCAATAGCGAACTTGGCCTCGGGGAAAATCTCCTTGACGGCCTCGGCCATCACATGAGCCGCGCTGTGACGCATGGCGTAGAGGGGCGTCTGCTCGTAGGCGACGCCCTCTTGCAGGTGTTCGTGGTTGTCGGCGTGCGGCGTCTCGGTCGTCATAGTCGTCTGCTCCTCATGCATCGTCAATGGACATAAAAAAACGCCTTCGTCCCACTTGTCAGGGACGAGAGGCGTCGCTCCCGCGGTTCCACCCACGTTACGGCGTCGTGCGCCGTCGCTTCGTTGCAGGGCCGATAACGCGGGCCGGCGTGTCTCCCTGGCGTCTTTGCGCCCGCGTGACGCGCGGGCTCTGACGGTCGGGAAGCAAGGCGTCTGGTGGTACACGACGCGAACCGCTGAAGGACAGGCTTACAGCCAGTGGCCTATCTCTCTGGCGCCGCGGGCAGGCATCGGCGTGTCCGGACGAACCTTCATGATGTGGGAGGCCGGACGGACGCTATACGTGCGCCCGGCGAGAAAAAGGATGCGTGGGTGATACTGGAATCGAACCAGTGACCTCCACGATGTCAACGTGGCGCTCTAACCAACTGAGCCAATCACCCTTGGGCAGTTTGCAGTATAGGCGCCCCTTCCGCGCCTTGTCAAGCTGCGTTTACCCTGAAACACGGCCTTCTAGATATATATCGGAGCATCAGCATGACACTCCGCCTTCCTCCTACACGTATCCCCACCTCGTTCAATCTCCTCATTGACATCTTGTTGCATTTATACTACGATCTACTCATGAGAAAGACGATGAGTCGAACCGATCGTCAGGAGAAGCAGGGTGAGCAAGCCTTGTACAACCGGTTAGCCGTGCTGCGCGCCGAGCACGGTCTATCGCGTCAGCAGTTAGCCAAGGCGTTGGACATCAACTATCAAACGGTCGGATACCTGGAGCGGGGCGAATACAATCCCAGTCTGGAGTTGGCTTTCCGCATCGCCGCATTGTTTGACCTTCCCATTGAGGCCATCTTCGCGCGCACGCCCTTCACACCCATGAGCGCGGCGCTTTACAGCCGCCCGTCCGAACAGCAGCGAACGGGAGGAGACTTATGAGTAAGACACGGACGCCGCTTCTATCCCGCGGACGCACAAGAGGAACCTCGATGAGAGACTATCTTCCTCCTCCGGTCAGCGCTCGCATCGGACGTCGGGAGACGCGTCGCCGCGCCGTGCTCGCGCTGTATCTGGGGTACCCCGCGTTCATCGCCGCGCTGTGGTGCGGCAGCTACTTCAACCGTGGACAACAGCATCTAGCGGCGACCCCATTTCTACTCGTCGTTATTGCCGCTATGGCGGCGATGCTGTGGGGCGGCTACATACTTCTAGCCCGCACGGCGATCAATCTGCCCAACATCTCTGACCGCGTGCTCGACGAGCGGCAGCGTCGGGTGCGCGATGAGGCGTACCGCGTGTCCTTTCGCCTCATGAGCGGCATCCTCTTCGGGGCGGCCCTCTACATGCTGCTGGCATTAAGTTTCGGGTGGCCAACGCCGCACTCAGGAGACGCCGTGCATGTGCTTTTCTGGGCCGTCTTCATTACGACGACGACGCTGCCTACCGCTGTGATCGCGTGGACGACAGACGAGCCTCCGGGCCACGACGAAGAGATGGAGTAAGGGCGCGCATCGCTAGGCCGCGCTCTCGTGCTGCCCACTTATAGCTGGACGGCCTAGCCGCGTGGGACGTCCGGCCTGTCCACGTGCGTCCGGCTAAGATATCCAACGAGTCCGGCGATGACCATGGCTAAGGTCAGGCTGACCGACCCGGTCCCCAACCCCAGGCCTCCTAGAGCGGGCGCGCGTCCCAGCCAATCGGCCGCGGTACGGCGGCCTACCTGCCGCGACAGTTACGCGCATCGTGGGCGACTTCGTCGCCGCCCGGCTCGTGTCGGAAACCGCGTCAGAGGAGTCCAGCGGTGGGCGCCGGCCTATTATGCTCAGCATCAACCCCATGGCTGGCCACGTGGTCGGCGTGAAGCTCCGCGAGGACGGATTGACCGTGGCCGTCTGCGATCTAGCCTGCACCGTCGTGCATCAGTGCGAGGAAGCGCTCACGGTTGAGGGCGAACCCTATCGCGTGGTCGACGCTATCGCCTCTGCCGTGGAGCGGTGCATCGACGAGTCTGGAGTGGCGCGCCACGGCTGCGCGTGTGGAGGCGGATCTGATGGGGGCGACGGGTGGAGTGCATCGGTACCTGGCCGACACGTTCTATGGCTGTGGTGAGTGGATGCTCTTGACGGCCCTCCTCGGCGAGTACCGCGCCATGAGCGGAAACGCGCAAGGGCGCGGACTTGTCTGACCTACATCGAGGCGCAGGCCGATGCCCACGGCTATTTACCCGAACAGATCACGGCGAAGGCGCTCCATCCAGGATACGTAGAAGAATGGACGGAACGTTGGGGCCAAGTTGCCTGTCGGCTTCTATGGTCTCACGCGGCATACCTAAGCTTGGCCGCCACGGTCAGGATCAATTCGTTGAGGTAAGCCGCAGTCCGCGCCTATCAGATGAGTGCTGTAAGTGGTGTGATTGAGTCGCGCTGAGACTAGAAGGGGTGCGTCAGGATTCAGAATCAGTGGTGGTCGAGATCCGATCGGTCAAGTATTCGTCTCCTTTTATAAATGACGGGACGATGGCCTGCCCATCCGGCCAGGGGACACGACAGGTCGTGCCGGAGGTGCTAGCATATGCACAACGAGGACAACCTCAAGGAGTGACGATGCAAACCTTCAAAGATGATGACAAGTCCTATCTAGAGTGGGCGGCGGCCCACCCAAACGGGTTCGTGCTCAACGTGCCCCAGACAGGGACGGCGCCTCAAATCATGTTGCACACGGCGCGCTGCGCGCATGTCACGAGTGAGGCCCACAAAAACTTCGTGGGGCAGAACTACTACAAGGTCTGTTCACTGGATAGCGCGGAACTTGTCGCCTGAGTCAACAAGAAGTTCATCGGCAAAGCTTTGTGGCAACCCTGCGGACATTGCCAGCCGGCAGTACCACCTTTTCCGGCAAAGGTAATACCCCCAGTCATAGCCCCCACAGCTGTACAGGCGACGGTCAGGAGTAGCACTCCTACCATTAGTAACCAATCCACTAAAGAGTACATTGTCCGGAGGGTTGACATGCCGCCCATTTTGGAAACATGGTCCATACAGCGGCTACCCTTCGAGCCAAAAGTGGGCGACTGGCGCTTCGATTTTCGGGGGACGATCCGTGATGGGGCGAACGGATTACACAGTAAGCTGGGACAGGTGCTACACGCCGTCTACGGGTCACGGTCTACGAATTTCTGCGATGCCGAGAACATCCTCTTCTACAATGAAAGATCATCCTGTCCGACAGAAAAGGGTGGCGCACGACAGGCTCTCTGTTCGAGATTAGCAAGCTATGAGCAACCAAAGCCCCGCGTTGGAAGTTAGGAAGGCAGATGCATGGCTAGATGGCGGCGTGTTGGCCCTGGACGGAGCCGCCCCGCGAGACTTCCAGTCCGGGCGGTTGACCCTCTCGCTCGACGTGCATCCTCAGTCCGTCGACGAGGGCGAACTCGAGCCACTCCCTGATCCCGCATTTAACGTGGGAGGAATATACGCCGCCCTGCGCGATGACATCGTGAGCGAGAATACGACTGCTCCCGATTTCGATCACGTGGTGCGCCTCACCCGACTGACCACTGATGTAAGCCGATCCTTGGCGACGCGGGCGCCCGTCGTCAAGGATCGCTGGCCAAAAATTGAGGAGATGGACGTCGTCGTCGTCGACGCGGCGCTTGCGAACTCCTAGGCTCCCAGTCACGACGTGCGGGAACCGTGCCCTCAGCGACACGAGGATCGGCTCACAACCCCAAGGTCGCGGGATTATTGTGGCCAGACCAGGGCGATGGGAGCGATAGCGACCGGAGTTTGTCGCGGCCGCGTGCCGCCTCGATGCTATAAGTAAACTAGGAAGAGGAGGCTCACCCCTATGTCGCGGACGCGGACGAGATCGTTCGTCACCGCAATCCCGAGGTCACGCCAACAACTCGCACGCACATACGCCTGAGGTGCGCTTCCTCCTGGCGCAACAGACGTACATTACCTGTCTGGGTGAAGCTTTTCAGCCCGGTGAAAGGACGCAACGTCATGGCAGTACGCTCGATCCATAGCGTCGGACAAGATCAGTATCAACATTTCTGGGACAACAGCCTCCCCCCAGTGCTCACGGTGCGTGAGAACGAACCGGTCACGTTGCACACGCGCGATTCCGGCAACGATCAGATCAAGCTGGGCGACAGCGTGGAGGCCGTGCATCATCTCGATTTCTCACGGATCAACCCCATCAACGGGCCCATCGCCGTCGAGGGCGCCTGCCCAGGCGACGTGTTGCAAGTCGACATCCTGGAGATCGAGACACAGCCCTGGGGGTGGACGGCCAACATCCCTGGCTTCGGACTGCTCGCCGACGAGTACCCCGAGCCCTTCCTACACACGTGGGAGTTCGACCAAGAGCGCGGCGTCGCGGAGTTTCGCCCTGGCATCGCCGTGCCACTCGACCCGTTCATCGGCGTCATCGGCGTCGCCCCGGCGCAGGGCGGCCAGCATGCAACGCTCCCGCCCCGCGCCGTCGGCGGGAACATGGACATCCGTTTTATGCGCACTGGGACGACCCTCTATCTGCCCGTCGCGGTGGAGGGAGCGCTCTTCTCGCTCGGCGACGCGCACGCGGCGCAGGGGGATGGTGAAGTCTGCGGCGTGGCCATCGAGACGGCAGCACGCGTCGTCGTCAATTTCACGTTGCACCGCTCCTTCACCCTGGCCTACCCCAGCTATGACGTGGCTGGCTCGTTGGTGCGCGGTCCGTCCGAACGGGGCTACCACGCCACGACCGGGGTGGGGCCTGACTTAATGGAGGCAGCGCGCGATGCCGTGCGCGGCATGATCGCGCACCTCGGACGGACACGCGATCTCGCGCCCCTGGAGGCGTATGCCCTCTGCTCAGTGGCCGGAGACCTGAAGATCAGCGAGATCGTCGACGCGCCCAACTGGGTGGTGTCGTTCTACCTGCCCAACCACATCTTCGATCGCTAAAGGAGACCACGTAGGTTGTCCGAGACACGCGACCCTACAGAGCCCATCCCCGAGAGCGCTCGCCCCCGCCTGCGCGCTGACTGCGCACGTTGTTTCGGGCTGTGCTGCGTCGTGCCCGCCTTCGCCGCCTCCGTGGATTTCGCGATCGACAAAGCCGCTGGGCAGCCCTGTCCCCACCTACAGTCGGACTTCCGTTGCGGCATTCACCCCCAGCTCAGACAGGAGGGCTTTCGGGGATGCACCGTGTACGACTGCTTCGGCGCGGGGCAACAGGTCTCCCAGGTCACCTTCGGCGGTCAGGACTGGCGGGAGTCGCCGCGCACCGCGCGGCAGATGGTCGCGGTGTTCCCGATCATGCGGCATCTCCATGAGCTGCTCTGGTATCTGACCGAAGCACTGACGCTGCAACCGGCTCGGCCGGTCCACGCCGCGCTCTCCCTGGCGCTCGACGAGACCACACGCTTCACCCAGAACACTCCCGAGGCGCTAATGGACCTGGACGTGGCCGCGCATGGGCGAAAGGTCAACGCTTTACTGCGGAGTGCCAGCGACCTCGTCCGCGCCGAACTCGGTCGTCCGCCAGCAGAGCACCGAGGCGCGGACCTGATCGGGGCGGACTTGCGGGGCGCGGACCTGAGAGGGGCCAACTTGCAAGGAGCGTTGCTCATTGGGGCGGACCTCAGCGGCGCCAACCTGAAAGGGGCCGACCTCAGCGGGGCTGACTGTCGAGACGTCGATCTCAGCGGTGCAGACCTAACCGGAAGTCTCTTTCTCACCCAATCCCAGATCGATGCGGCGAAGGGCGACGCGGCTACAAAGTTGTCGCCGTCGCTCACGCGCCCGACACATTGGCAGTCGCTAGCGCCTAGCCGGCGATGCAGCTGGACGCCTTATCCGAGACCGGAGCGGTCCAGTGTGGAAGGAGCGCCAGGCGGGAATCCTGGGGACGGCCTAGCCGCGTGGGACGTCCGGCCTGTCCACGTGCGCCCGGCTAAGATATCCAACGAGTCCGGCGATGACCATGGCTAAGGTCAGGCTGACCGACCCGGTCCCCAACCCCAGACCTCCTAGAGCGGGCGCGCGTCCCAGCCAATCGGCCAAGGATGCGCCCAGGGGACGTGTGACGATGTAGGCGAACCAGAAGGCCGTGATCTCGTTCAGACCAAAGAACCGGTAGCCCAGGGCTGGGATGGCGAACACGAGGGCGAAGAGCACGGCTGAACTCAGGTAGCCCAGACCGAGGGTGATCGCGGTCAGATCGCCCGCGGCGGTGCCGAGCGCGAAGGTCGCCATGACCGTGGCCCAGTAGAACATCTCACGGCGACGCGTATCGATGCTGTGGATAGACAACGTCTTCTCGCTCCGGTACCAGACTATGAAGACGACCGCGAGAACCACGGCGAAGAACGCGGTCGAGACAACATACGGGACGCCCAACTCGACGTGCAAGAAATCGGCGACCATCGTGCCGACGACGGCGACCATCACGACGGCGAACCAGTAGACCCAGGGGATGTAGCGGCGCACGGAGAACTGCACGAAGAACGCGGCAGCTAGTCCGGCGCCCCCCAGCGCGACCGCGACGATGGGTGCGAGTTGGTGGACGAGGTAGTCCGAGGTCGTCTCGCCCATGCCCGTGGTCAACAGTTTAATGATCCAGAAGATGAGCGTCACCTCCGGGACCTTTCTCAGGCCATGCATGGCTCCCTGGGCCGGTCGGGCGCTCTCGCCACGCGACTGCGGCGCGGGGGCGGCCACGGGGGTAACGGCGGCGACGGTCGCCTCTGCGTGTGGGTAGTCTCGTTGGATAGGTCTACTCCTCCGCGCTGTCTCGGCCAGCTCCTGTGCCGCGGTCATGCCCGGCGATGCTGGACGTGCGACGATGCCGCTGCTCCCCTATTCGTACAGGATGCGATCGCTACAGTGCAAGGCCAATAGTCCAGGGCGCGCCCCGTGATTGTGAGATGCATGCTTACACCGTGAGTTTGTCTTTCGTGGCGCTCGGCTCGACGATCACAATCGTGGGCCGCACCCCATGGTGAGGGTGTTGTTGACGTGGGGTTAGGTCGTCTGTTAGCCTAGCGGTGTCCCTCCCGTGCGTTGAAACAGTAAGCGGAGGATCGTCTTGCCCAGATTGGCCAGATCGTCTTTGGCGTGCGCAACGCTCGTCTTTCTCGTCCTCTCAAGCCTCCTGTCCCGCAGCCCGTCCGCGCCGCCTGCTGTCGCCGCGGCGGCCGGCAGAACGACGGCGCCCCCGTCTCAGAGGGCGACACAGGCCGCGAACGCCCGCCCCGGAGCCACACCAACCGTCGCCCTACGGTCCGAGGCCGGCGACGCGCGTCTACCGCGGACGTCGCTCCACGTCGTCCTCCTCCCGTCCTCTGGGATGGGGCGCCGGCAGGACTTCCGCGTCTACGGGTTATTCGTGCAGCAATCGGTCGACAGCGGGCGCCATTGGGCCTCGGTGTTCGGCCCGAACGACCACCCGCGCAACAAAGCTGGCAGGTGCTATCTCGAACGGTATCAGACCGTGGCGCAGATCGGGACGAGCGGTCTTTTCCCTGGGCGACTGATCCTGGCGACGGTGGGACGACCGGCCGCGACGACGCCAGGGTCTGCCTGCGACGCGGCGACGGGCGGCGTCTTCTTCGTCGGCCCCAATGGCAAGGGCGGCCTGGACAACTCCGACGCGCGAGCGCTCGGACTGCCTTTTAGCCAGGACGCGGCCGGACGCACGCCTCGCGCCTACAGCGTCTTATCGACCGTGTCCGACCCCACCAACCCTAACCTCTTCTACGCCGACGCGACGCCGGCTCAAGCGGGCCTTTCCGCCAGGAACTCGCCGCCGGCCGGTCTCTATCGCACGCTCGACGGTGGACGCTCGTGGCAGCCCGCTTTTCTAGGTCTGCCCGCGCTCTTGAGAGGCCGAGGACAGACGGCGACGACGCCCCTGCCTCACGATGTCCTGACGATCGATCCGGCGCATGGCGGCTTCGGCTACGATGTCGTGGGGACACGACTCTATAGGACGACGACGCACGGTGGTCGCTGGCGCCCTATCGACGCCGTGCGCGCGCGCACGGGCATAAAGGTCTTTATCAACCCTTACAATCCTCATCTGGTCTACGCGTCGAGCGACGAAGGACTGTATCACTCGCTCGACGACGGCGCCTCCTGGACGCGGTTGCGCGCCAAGGGGTTGTTCCGGCCGACGCACATGACGGCGCTACGATTCGATAGACGTGCGCCAAGCGCAGTCGACGTGGTGGAGGTAGTGGGGCACCACGTACGGATCGTCGAGGCGCATGCGCCTACGCCGCACTACGATCTCTCGTTGACGCTGACGCCGCGCCTGCACGACCGCGTCGTTTTAGCCTTGCACGGCGCCCCGGACGCCAGCGCGCGCCTGCGCGTCGTCGCGGGGGCCGCGCCGCTCACGCTCACGATGACCACAAACGCATCAGGCTTCGCCTACGCGCAGGCCGCCCTCGGCCCCCATGTCAGCCCCTCCGGCCTCAAGGTGGTGGTGAGCGGGCCGGCAGCGCGGGCCAGCGGCGCGGCGCAACGCACGCTGCAACCGTGGACGCCGCCCGGTTGGACGCCTGGCCGACCACCCGCGCCGCGAGCGACGCCGACGGCCACGGCCACGACGACGCCCACCGCGCACCCCACGCTCACGGCGACGGCGACGGCGACTCCGAGCGCGAGTGCGACCGCTTCGGGAACGCCAACCCCGACGGTCACGGCGACGCCGAGCGCGACGGCCTCGCCCACGGCGACGACTATACCGACGAGCGTTCCGACCGCGACGCCCGTACCGATCCCTACTCCATATACGGCGGGCGCCCTCGGCCAGGTCTGGACGTGGAAACAACTGACCGCGGTGCTGCCGCCTTGCCCCGCCCTCGTTCCCGCCGTCACGGCGCCAGCAGCGACGGCGACGAGCGCCCCCGCGACGCCGATCGCGCCGCCTCCGGTCTCGGGCAGCCCGCCAGCCACCGCCGCGGCAAGCGCTACGCCCCCGGCGACGGCCACCCCCTCGGCCACGACGATCCCTCCGTGCAGCGCCCCGGCCCCGATCGCGCGCCAGGATACGGCGGCGGCCTGGGGGTCGCCCGTGCATCAACTCTTTGTCTTCGGCGGGACCGACGCCCGTACGTCGACCTTCTACAACGATCTCAGCGCCTACTCGACGATTACGAGTTCGTGGATCGCCATCTCCCCTACCACGGCGGGGCCGACGCCTCGTTACGGGGCCGAGGCCGTGTGGTCTCCCTCGCTCAACTCCATGGTCGTCTTCGGCGGCATGACCGGCGCCGGGCCATACGCGCGCTTCGTCAACGATGTCTGGGCCTACAATCCCACCTCCAACGCCTGGACGCTGCTCTCGCCAAACTCCGCGGCTGGCGCGCCGCAGGCGCGGGCGCACGCGGCCACCGTCTGGGATCCCACGAACAACCGTCTGCTCATCTTCGGCGGCCAAACCGACGACCTGGCGCCGTCTACGCTGACGCGCGACCTCTGGTCTTTTACGCCGGGGAGCGCGGGCGGCGTCTGGACCAACCTCTCGCCCAACGTCGGCGACCAGAACATCCCGCCCGCCCGGCAATGGGCGCAGATGGCCTGGGACACCCCGAACAACGACCTCCACCTCTTCGGGGGGAAGAATCCCGGCAACGGCTCCATGAGCGATACCTGGACCTGGAGCCAGAGCGGCGGCTGGACCTATGAGGACGTGCAAGATCAACCGGCGGGCCGGCAAGCGGCGGGCTACGCCTGGGACGCGACGCATAACCGCTTCGTGGTCGGTCCCGGCAACGCCATGGCCGGCAACAACAACGATGTGTGGTTCTTCGCGCCCGAGGCGCCTACACACGACTGGGAGCAGGTCCCCGTCTCGAATCCCGCCGTGCCGCCCGCGCGCCAGATGGCGCCGATGACCTGGGACGACACGGATAACCAGTTCCTGATGTTCGGCGGCCGGGTGCAGGCGACGGTCTCGAACGACCTCTGGGCCTTAATACCTACCGGCGGGGCGGCGCCGGCGGCCGCTCCCGCGGCCGCTCCGGGTACGGCGATCAAGGGCGTCGACATCGGACAGACCGTCGCGTCGTCCAACAACACGGTGTTGCTGACGACGGCGACCGTCAAGGCCGCCGCCGCCGCCGGGGCCAGGTACGTGAGGGTCTCGTTCTATATCGGGGACAACCAGACCACGTGGACGGCGGCGCGTCTGCACGCCTACGAAGGGGTGATCGCCCTGTTCGCCCAACAGAATATCGGCGTGCTGGCCGTGGCCAGCGCTGGCGTCACGGGCGGCTGGTCGCCGGCGAACTGGATCCAGAACGCCCAGGAGACCACGGGCGGCAACGGCGACAACCCGGCGATCGACGACTACGCGCACCAAATCAGCATCCTCGTCGCGCATTTTGCGCCCGCGCCCTACAACGTGTTGCGTTGGGAGATATGGAACGAACCGAACGTACCGTTAGCGGGATGCGGCGATCCTAACAGCAACTGCACCGTCTCGCCCAGCCTCCAACCCTCCAACTTCGCCTTCTTGCTCGGCGCGTCTTACGGCGCGGTCAAGGGCGTGTCCGGCTTGCCGCCGGTGCAACTCATCTCTGGCGGCGTCTTCGGCCACAGCATCAGCGGCGCGTATAACAGCGGCGGGGCCGGCCAGCCCTACATTGCCGCCGTGTACGACGAGGGCGTCAACCATGCGGGACAGTGGACGGCGCTTAAGAATCAGTACGGAACCTACCCTCTCGACGCTGTCGGCGAGCACCTGTACGTCGACCAAGGCCAACGTACGACGCCAACCGTGCTCCAAACCTACCTGGACTGGTTTAGGGCGGGCTTCGGCGGCCTCGATCCGGGCAAATCAACCGTGCTCACCGAGGTCGGGTGGAGGACGAACGACGCGAGCAATCAGCCGGAGGTGACGCCGGACATGCAAGCGCTCAACCTCGACGTGGCCTTTAAGACCGCGCGTCGGTCCGGGTACGTGTCCGACCTGCTCTGGTTCGAGCTAGAAGACAACCCCGGCTACGCCGGGGCGACGACCTGGGGGCTTATCGACCGCTACGGGACGGCGAAGCACGCCTACGCCCACTTCCAGGCGCAGTAGGGCGGGCGTCGTGCGGGAGCATGTGAGGATGATGTCCGCGTTCGTTGCGCCGCTGCGTGTGCTCGTGATCGAGGACGACGCGGTCATCGCTACGCTGATACGCGACGTCCTGACTAACCACGGCTATCACGTCGACATCACCGCTGACGACCGTCCCCTCGACGCTAGTAGGGAGTACCTGCCTGACGTCATTATGGTCGACCTCACGATGCCGAACATGGGTGGTCAGGACGTGGTCAAAGGACTGCATGCACAGCCGGAGACCAGCGATATACCCATTATCTTGATGTCGGCGGCGACCGACCTACCGGCGCAGGCGGAAGCGCTTGACCTCCGCCATTACCTGGAGAAGCCCTTCGGGCTCGATGTGCTGCTCTCGGTCGTCGAGGCGAGTTATGAGTCACGGTCACGACGCACCCCGCACCTTTGACGACGCGCGACTGTATGCGCGTCGCGGGACCTTTGACCGCGCACGCGATGTCGCCCCTCTTGCTTCGTAGGGCTACGATGACGGGCACGACCAGGAGGGCCGCGCCTTGCTAAGATTCAGTCGCGTCGAGCTGCTCAACATCCAGGCTGAGGCGCTGTTCACGCACGACGCACGCGGGCGCATCGTCGCCGTGAACGAGCCCGGCGGCGATCGTGCGCCGCTCTTCTTTCTCGCTCGCAGCCCCGACGGCCACATCTGGCGCTGCCGCGACGACGTGCCTGACAAGACAGCGCGGACGCTGGAACGTCTCGTACGGGAGGACCCTGTAGACGACCACCCGCGCGCCGAACCGCGCGCCCTCGACACGTATCTCACTCTGCTGAACACAAGCCGCGCAACGGCGACAATCTGGTCTGGCCCGGCGTATTCTTTCCCTAAGAGGCTGGAGGTTCCGAGCGACGTCACGCGCATCACCGCGGCAAACCTCACGCTCCTCACAGCAATGGTCTCTCATCTCGACGACGTGACCAGCCGCCTGGAGACGCGTGAGCCAGTATGCGCCGTGATCGAAGATGGTCTCGCCGTCTCGCTCTGCTACAGCAGCCGCCTAACCGATCGAGCGGCTGAAGCTGGCGTAGAAACGGTCGAGGGACGCCGTGGGCGCGGCTATGCATCGATGGTCGTCGCGGCGTGGGCGCGGGCCGTTCGTGAGGGCGGTCGCGTGCCGCTCTATAGCACCTCCTGGGACAACGCGGCGGCGCAGGCCGTCGCGCGCCAGCTCGGGCTGCAACAGTACGGAAGCAATGTCAGTATTGGATCGTCATAGCCCGGTCTCAAAACACCGAGGCCGTTGGAGCAGAGCACGGGGACGAAGGCCCGCGCCTGGAAGGAGCAGGCTCAAAACTCCACCAGTTGTCCACATTGGTCGGGATAAGCCATTGATTAAATTAGAACGTCGGTTCTATAATTACCGTATAAGAGAACATTTGTACGAGTACAGGTAAGGGAGAGTCTATCGTGTCCGTGATGAGACGTGAAACGCCGAGCGGATTGATTCGCATGCGCGACGACGTTGGAGGAGTGGGGCGACGGACCCGACCGGTCGGCCTGGTCAACGTGGCGCCGCCGGTAGCAGCCCAGGCGTCGTGGACGCGTCCCGCATCCACGGCCCTCTTACTGCTCTTAGCGATCGTCGTCGGCTACCAATTACTAAGCGGAGTGGTCAATTGGAGCCACGTTAAGCTGGACGACCTCCGTTATGGCTACCCGCGCTCGTATCAGACGGACGGCTTCGTGGGGTTTGGTGAGTCCAACGGCCAGCCCACGCACTTTGTGGCCCTGAATTTCCACAAACAGATCGAGGTCTATATCGTTCCCGGCGACGATCCGTCGCATGTCGCCGTTATTAAGGGACCGAGCTTGTTCGGCGCCGCCGACGATTACGCGCCGGTTACGCTGCGCCTCGTCGACGTAAACCAGGACGGCTACCCTGACCTCGTCGTCTCTGTCGACAATCAACAGGCCGTGTTTATCGACGAACCGAAGCTTGGAACGTTCCGCGCCCTGGCGCCCAACGAGCGGCAGCAAGCACAATCCGTCCTGGGTGGGTCTTTGTGATAAACCGCTCGTCGCGGAGGCGCGTGGCCATCGGCGCGGCGTTGGTCTTAGCCTTTATCGCCTTGCGCGCCGTGGAACGCGCTCCCGCAACGCCGGCGGGTGTTGACTCAAGGCCGGTTCCGCCGTCGATCTCCTCTCGCAGCAACCCCGGCGCGCCGGCGCCCGTTGCATCCGCGCCTAGCGCGTCGCCGGCGCCTACAATGACCCCTCCGGCGTCATCCAGTTCGCCGGCGCCCTTTGGTGAGGCGAGCGTGGCGGCGCGCGAGCTTGTGTTGCGGGGCGCCCCGACGGTCACGCCGGCTTTGGTCGATGCGGTCTTAGGGCGAGAGGGGTCGCCGTTAGCCGGTCTTGGCGACTACATCTGCGCGCGCGGGCGGCGTGACGGCATCGATCCCGTCTTCCTGCTGGCCTTCGTGTCCGAGTTCGACGCGACGCGGGCCCTCTCGCCCGCGGTGCACAACGTCGGCCATCTGAGCGCGGTAGCCGGTCAACCTTCTCAAGACGGCTACAGGCAGTTCGCGACGTGGCGTGACGGCATCGACGCCTGGTATGCCCTCGTGCAGGGGTTGTATCTCGATCAGTGGAACCTCACCACACTCGACGCGATGGTCCCGGTGTATGCTCCGGGTCCCGCCGCCCAGGTCGAAGATCAGGTCAATCGGCTGCACGCCCTGGTCGCGTCCTGGCGCGCGTTGTCCGCCGCTTAAGCGTCCTGGCGCTATTTTTCTTCTCCTCCCTCGACGGCGCCCTCGACCGTTCTGGCCGGTCGAGGGCGCACCTCTTCCTCACGTACCGCTTCACCGGCGGACGTCGTGATCTCCGGCGACTGCTCAGCCGTCACGTGCGCGGCGAAAGCAGCCGCGGCGGTTACAGCGCGTCGCGTGGCGCGGCGACGAGACGCAGGGTCTGGATCGCGCGTGGCTTGATGCGCACCGCGATCTCAGAGACGCCCGCCCCCGCGTGAATTATGTCGATGGGCCGCTCGTCCAGGGTCAGCGTCTCGACGCGCGAAAGGGGAACGGCCGCGCGCATCGTCGTCGCGATGACCTCGTCGGTGGGATTGTAGACGCGCACGACGGCGCCCGCGCCGTCTTCCGCCCCTTTGAGCGCGGCGATCTGGAGGGCGGACGCGTCGACGCTTAAGAGCGATGTCTCGAACGGCAGCGTAGGGGTCTGCCCGGCGACACGATCGCCGATCGCCACGGCGTGCAACGGCAGGTGCGCGTCGCGGGCCGCGGCGACCACGTCCGGCCAGGGACCGTCGTAGGGGATGAGGCCGTAGGAAAAGGTCTGACGTCCGAGGCATTGGGCCTCGGGGACGGGCAGGGAGGGGCCAGCCGAGCCGTTGCGCGTCGCCAGGTCGTCGCGTGAGAGCCAGCCGATACAGCGCAGCAACGTGATCTCGACACTCGTCGTTCCGTCACGTGCCGTGGCGCGATACTCGGGCAGGCCGAGGTTGGTGACGGCCAGTCCGCGCGTTGAAGTGCTGTCCTGGATGAGCACGAACCCTTGTTGGGGAGCCTCGGGTACGGGCGCCTCCAGAAGCTGCGCGGCGTCGTCGGGCACGGGCTGGTCGTAGGGACGATCCACGACGTCGTAGGCGCCCTCGGCCAGGATGCGGGCGCTTGGGAACGGCGTCGAGAAAGCGACCTTGAGGCGGTGGTCCTCCGCTGTGTTCTCGACAGTGGTCTGGATGTCGACGCGATCTGAGCCCTGGGTCAGCGCGATGCTCGAGGTTATGACAAGCGGAACGAGCTCACGGGAGCGCGAATCGCGCTCGTCGCTCAAGCGGTGCGGAACGTTCAGCGCTGTCTCGACGCGCATCACGACGCCCAAGGCGTCTTCCGTGATGTCGACGCGCGGCGGGGACGATAGGCGAGTGACGGCTTTGTCGCGACGGGGCGGCGCGTAGTTGTAGCTATCGCCCGCGTCGCCGCCGTCGACGAAGGTATTGCACGGTCCATACTGCGTGCCGCTGCGCTTGTCGGTCAGCATAAATCCGCCCGTGCGTCCGTCGAGATCGACGCGCAACCAGTCGGTCTCGATACGGGTCGCCTCGGCTGGAGTCGACGCGGTGGTCTCCTGCTCACGCTCGTCGCCCAGGTCCGCGTTGTCCGGGTCCGCGCTTGCCGACACGGATCGTGGGGCTGCCTCCCGTGTGGTGGGCGTCGTACTCTCGTCGGGTGTGAGTGATCCATCCTGGGCCAGCGCGGCTGTGGCTGGCTCGTCGTCGGGGGCCATGAGCCAGTAGGTGGTGTAGCCGTGCCCGGGCACGGCGCGGGCCCGTAGTGTGAGGCGGCGTTTCTGTCCACGGGCGATCGTGAGCGAGACGGGCAGCGGCGCGGTCGCGGCCAGCAGCGCGGCCGTATAGGCGATCTGCTCCTCGACCTGTTCGCGCGACATGATGTCCACGTCGCCGACCGTGACGGTCACGTCGAAGGAGGTCGCGGTCTCGTCGGCGTGGACGCGTTGCAGCCCCATGCCCATGAGACGGTTCCCGTCGAACTGAGCCAGCAGGGCCGCGGTGCTGGGGATGTCGGCGCGGTCCATGCTCATGGTGGTGGGGCTTTCGCCGGGGACGCCCTCGCCCCAACGGTGCGGGACGTCCCATCCCCGTGCGTCGACCAGACGGTAGCGCGTGGCCACGTCGGTCAACTCGATCTCCAGGTCGACGCGCTCGGTCCGTGCGCGATCGCCTCCGTTAAAGACCACGATGGGCGTGGCGCGTCCGGGTAGGGGAGCCACGCCCCTCACCTGCCCGGCAATCGCGGTAAGGGCGCTTTGAGCTAGAAGGTCGCCGATCTGCTCGGCGCCGTCGTAGCGTGGCGCCATCTCGCGATGCACCGCATCGATCGAGCAGCCGCAGATGCTGTCGTGCGGCTGGTTTTGCAGCAAAAGCCTCCAAGCTTCCCACAGCTCGCCGGCAGGGTAGGGCCGCGGGTTGAGAAGCACGGCGAGCGCCGACCAGGGCTCGGCCACGCGCTCCAAGAGTTGCTGCACTTGAGCGTTGCGGCGTTTGAGATAGGTCCGCGCCGACAACACGCCCGGCAGCAGGTGGGCAGTAGCCGAGGAGCGGAGGTCGCCGCGCACGACGCCGCGCGGCGTCCCGTCGTGTCGCAGGTGGTCTATGGCGGCGGCGAGGCTGGTGTGCCCGACGGACCAGTCGTCGGACAACGCCGGAGCGGCCGACGCCAGCGCCGCGGGCAGGCCAGCCTGCACCGGCAGGTGGTCGTTGCCGTTCATCAGCAGGACGGCGGGACCGGTGGCGCCGCTGACCAACGCGTCGGAGAGTTGGCGCAGGCGGAGGGCGAGGGCGGGAGGATCGAGCGGCAGGTGCTGAGCGTTGCCGTAGCTGCGCGCCAGGAGGACGAGCAAGACGCGCGACCCGTCGGGCGCCTCCCACCAACTCTCGTTCTGGGTCGTACGCGCGTCGACGCCACGCCAGAGCACGGCGCTCTCGATGCCGAAACCCGCGTAGATCTGCGGCAACTGTCCCGTGTGGCCGAACTGGTCGGGGCTGTAGCCCACCATCGACGCCGCGCCGTAGGAGCGGGCCACGCGCAGGCCGAGCATGAGGTTGCGCACGATGGATTCGCCGCTGACCAGAAAAAAGTCGGGGTGGCAGTACCAGGGACCCACGGCCAGGCGGCCTGACGCGATCTGGCGAGCCAGGCGCGGCGCGGCGCCAGGACGCATGGTCAGATAATCGTCGAGCACGATGGTTTGGCCATCGAGCAAGAAGTGCGCGAAAGCAGGGTCGCCCTCCAGCACGTCGAGCACGCCGTCGATCGTCTTCACGAGATCGAGGCGGAACTGCTGGAACGTGCGATACCACTCGCGGTCCCAGTGCGTATGTGAGACGAGGTAGGCCGGTCTGGTCATGGTCAGTCCTCCGTCATAGTCATAGTGACGCCGTCCCAGTCGATCGTCGCGTCGATAATCGTCACGCCGACGTCGGCGAGGGCGGCGCGCACGTGCGGCGCGTCGCCGTCCGGCGTCAAGAAGGCGAGGCAGCCGCCGCCGCCCGCGCCGCAGGCCTTGCCGGCGAGGGCGCCGGCGGCGCGCGCGAGGGCGAAGACCTCATCCACGGCAGGGTTGGTGATGGAGTCGTCGAGGCGGCGCTGGCAGGCCCAGTTCTCGTCCAACGCTTCGGCGACGCCATGGAAGTCTCCGGCGAGCAGGGCGTCGCTCATCATCAGCGCGAGGTCGCGCAGGCGGCTCAGTGTGGCGGCGATCGCGCGGTCTCCTTTCTCGTAAGCGTCCCAGACGCGGTCGTGGATGCCCTTGGAGAGGCGGGGCTGCCCGGTGTAGCAGAGCACGAGGCGGCGTTCGAGAGCGGCGCCCACCTCCAGGGTCAGGTCGAGCGGCGTGACCTCGATGGCGTGACCGGCGCCGAAGTGCATCAGGTTGACGCCGCCGAGCGCCGCGGCGTACTCGTCCTGCTTGCCGCCCGTGATGCCGAGCACGCTGGCGAGGTCGCAGGCTTTGCGCGCCAGCGTCTTCTGGTCGGGCGTCTCGCCCATGGCGGCGTGGACGAGGGCCAGCCAGGCCACGGAGAGTGAGGCCGACGAGCCAAGGCCGCCGCCGGTGGGCATATCCAGGCCGTAGGACAGGTGAAAGCCGTGTCCCCCCGCGCCGTCATCGCGCACGATCGACCCGGCGACGTACTGGGCGATGGCGACGTTGAGCACGGCCCCGCCCTCGGCGGCGCTAAACGGCGGGATGTCGCTCCACGCACCGGCAAGGTCGATGCGCAACGGCGCGCGGGTCTCTATTCTCATGCGTCTCTGCTTTCTACACACGTTATATCTTGTTTATAGCGCGCCCGCGCGCGCGGGCGCGACCGCGCGCGCGGGCGCGACCGCGCGCGCGGGCGCGACCGAGCGCGCGGGCGCGATGCGCGCCGCCCTCGCGGCGCGGCCTTCTGACCTGAGGTGTACCATAAAGGCGGATGTCGGCGTGGGACGCGGGGAGGAAGAGCGACATGATCGTGGGACGCGTCGAACAAATGTGCCGCGAGGATGCTCTGTTGGCTCCCTACGGAGTCAGGAGCGCGCACTCGCGCGGGCGACGCTTCGCCGAGGGCGACGACCCCTACCGCACGGCCTTCCAGCGCGACCGCGACCGCATCGTCCACTCGTCGGCCTACCGCCGCCTGGGGGCCAAGACGCAGGTCTTCGTCTCCTTCGAAGGAGAGCACTACCGCACCCGCCTGACGCACACGGAAGAGGCCACGCAGATCGCCATGTCCGTGGCTCGCGCCTTGGGCGCCAACATGGACCTGACGGAGGCTATCTCCCGCGCACACGACCTCGGACACCCGCCCTTTGGCCACGCCGGCGAGACGGCGCTGGCGGCGAAGATGGCGGGGCGCGGCGGCTTCGAGCACAACCGGCAGACCTTGCGCGTGGTGGAAGAGCTGGAGGACGAGTATCCTGGCTTCCACGGCCTCAACCTGACGCTCGAAGTGCGCGAGGGCGTGATGGCGCATCGGGGGCGGCACGACGGGGAGGACGCGCGCGGCGACGAGCATCAGCCCTCGGCGGAGGCGCAGATTGCCGACGTGGCCGACGAGATCGCCTACAGTTGCCACGATCTGGAGGACGGTCTGGCCTCGGGATTAGTCCGGCGCGACGACCTCGATTGGGCCGACCTACCCTGGTGGCGGGAGGCGATCGAGACGATCGAGCGCGCCCACGGACGGCTCTCGTCCGACCTGGAGCGCCGGCGCGTTAAGGGCTACCTCATCAACCGCTTTATCTCGGACCTGACGGAGACGAGCGCGGCGCGGCTAGAGGCCTCAGGCGTGCCCACACCCGAAGCGGTGCGCCAGTGGCCGGAGCGCTTGATCGCCTTCTCACCGGAGGTGAAGGCGCTGCGCGAATCGCTCAACAGCTATCTCTTTCGCTTCCTGTACCGGCACTCCGAGGTGGCCACGATGGGCGAGAAGGCCAAGCGCCTGCTGGGCGACCTGTTCGACGCCTACCGCGACAACCCCGACCAACTGCCGGCCTCCGTGGCCGCGCGCGTGGCCGGCGGCGTCTCGCCCGACCGCGCTATCTGCGACCACATCGCCCAGATGACCGATCGCGGCGCCGTGCGCGAGCACATCCGCCTTTTCGACATGGACGCCCACGTCCTGCCCTAATAGATCGCACTCCGATCGTCCCTATCTGCGCTGCGGCTTAACCTGCTCTTAACAGGCTCTTGCTAGTATGAGGACACGGAGTGTGACGCACAGTTAGGAGGACGTTCGCATGGACTCGCCCCACCCAATCCAGCACGTGGTCATCATCGTCAAGGAGAACCACACCTTCGACAACTACTTCGGCTCCTTTCCGGGAGCCAACGGCGTGGCGCTCGCCCATGCCCCCGATCCCTTCCCCTCCGATCCGCGCCACGACCACGCGGCCTGGTTGGAGCGCGAGACCAGCGCCGTGCGCCAGCAGTACACCGCACAGGACATCCCCGCCTACTGGGCCTACGCCCAGCAGTACACCCTGTGCGACAACTACTTCACCGACGTGGCCAGCCAGTCCGAGCCCAACCACCTGATGCTCATCGCGGCCGACTCTCCCGTCATCGACAACGCCAGCGCGCATCGCACCTACCAACCGCAGCCACCGTTCGTGCTGCCGTCGCTGCCCGCCGCGCTCACCAAAGCGGGCCTGTCCTGGCGCAACTATGCCGACGCGCACGGGTCGTACTTTCGAGACATCGCGGACCTCGCGGGAGCCCCCTCGAACGTGCCGTCCGCGCGGTTCGACGCCGATGTGGCCGGCGGCGCGCTGCCGTCCGTGTCCTGGCTTTACGCGCCGAGCGGACTAAGCGAACATCCGCCTTTCGCCAAGAAGGGAACGACTCCATCTCCCGTGGTGGGACCAGGCATGCAGTGGACGGTCGAGCGGGTCAACGCCGTGGCGGCGAGTCCACTCTGGGCCAACACGGCTATTTTCGTCACGTGGGACGACTGGGGCGGCTGGTACGATCACGTCGATCCGCCAAACGTGCAGGCGTGGGCAGGGGGCGGCCCGGCAGGGTACGCAGGCTCACAGTTCCGCTATGGGTCGCGGGTTCCGTGTCTGGTGATCAGCCCGTACGCCAAGCAGGGCCTCAACTCGACCTTCCACTCGCACGTCAGCCTGGTAAAGTTTTGCCTACGCACGTTCGGCCTCCAGCCGTTCTCGTCCGCGCCCGCCTTCGCGCCGGGCGACCGGTCCAGCGATATGTGGGACTGTTTCGACTTCACGGCCCCCCCACGCTTGGGGGCGCCCTCGTCACAACCGAAGGACGCCCCGCGTGGCTAGAGTGCGCGCGGAGGCGAGAGGGAAAAGACCGCTCACTCCTCCCTGGTCCTAACCATAGCGCGCGAGGAGGGCCTGTGCCGCGCGGCGCAGCGCGGCGATGAGCTCTTCCGGCGAGGTCACGACGGCGTCGGAGCCGAGGCGCAGGAATAGGCGCGTGTAGAAGTCGAGGCTGGCGACGGGGATGGTCGTGCCGATGCGCCCGGCGCCGTCCCGGTCCTGAGTCAGCCCCTCGCCGATAGCGCTCCAATCGAGTTCTTTCATGCCGCGCGCCGTGAGCGTCGCCTTCAACACGAGCACGTCTCCATCGACGTGTTCGGGGCGTGCCAGCCACGCCGTGAGCGTCATCATCTCTGGCTTCTCCAACCCCTCGACGCGCTCCAGCGCGGTGACGCGGTCGGCCCGTAGCCAGACGTGGCCGCCGCGCGCGCCATCGAAGCAGGCGCAGTACCAGAACCCCAGCGCGGCGACGAGACCGTAAGGATAGACCAGTCGCTCGGACGGACCTCGCCGGGAGTCGTAGCCGATGCGCAGATGTACCTCGTCGAGCGCCGCGCGCAGCAGGCCGGCCAGGAAGGGCGCGTCGTAGCGGCGCTCCTGGCCGGCCACGGCCACGCGCTCGCGCAGCCGGTCGAGGTCGCGCAGCACATCCGAGGGCAGCGCCGCGCGCAGCTTAGCGACGGCTGAGATGCTTGGCGCCCGAAAAGGAGAGGGAGCATCCCGCAGGACGGCTTCATAGGAGAGGATCAGGCCCAGGGCTTCGTCGGCGGCGAAAGAGAGCGTGACCGGGCGTTGTGGGGACGGCAGGCTGTAGCCGCCGCCCGGACCGGGGACGGACGCCAGCGGCACGCCCATGGCCGAGAGCGCGTGCAGGTCGCGCAGCATAGTGCGGCGCGAGACGCCGAACTCGTCGGCCATCTCCTGCACGGTGAAGCGCGAACGAGATCGCACCATCGTGATGAGTTCCAGCAAACGCTCCGTCCGCGACACATTGTCCTCCCATTAGCGACACGATCTGTCACCATTATGCTCTACGATGGCCTCAGATCGAGAAGTATATAGGGGGAAGAAGGAGAAGATTATGGACGCGACGCCAATGCAGATCGCGGCGCTGCAACGGGGTGAGACGGTGCATATTCGCCCGCATGGGCAGTCGATGCACCCGAAGGTGAAGGATAAGGCCCACGTGACCGTGGCGCCGCGCGACGCGGGCGACCTGCATGTGGGAGACATCGTGCTGGTGCGCGTGCGTGGTCGCGTGTACCTGCACCTCATCAAGGCTATCGACGGGGGACGATTCCTCATCGGCAACAACCACGGCGGGGTCAACGGCTGGGTCGGCCCGCATGCCGTCTACGGCGTCGCCATCGCCATCGCCATCGCTTGATTGGATCGGGCGATGGCCGCATGGAGATTCCGTCCCACATGCAGTAGGGCGGAATCTCCGCGCGGCGAATATCTATTGCGGCCGGCCGGCGGTGCGTCCGTTCAGGGGACCGTCACGGTCAAGGGCGCAGTGGCGCCCCAATGACTCTTTCCCTGAACGTCGACGTTGTCGATCAGTACCTTGACCGTCCAGGGGCCGCGATCGTCGTACAGCCAGGGGTGTCCCTGGGCGCCAGGTTGCAGGCCGGGAAAGGTGCGCCAGACCCAGAGTCCGCCGCCGATCGGCGTGCCCGAGGCCACGCTAAAACGGGCTTCGCCCGCGTCCACCTCTGAGACGTTGAAGAACGCGTTAGAATTGCCTAGTAGACGGACGTATAGCCGCGCCTCGGTAGGCGTGACCACGATGCGTTCCAGTCGCACACGCGTGCCACGTGGAGAGACGCCAGTGATGTGGGGAGCGGCCATGCGCACGTGAGGACTGAAGGGCACGACGATGTCGAAGGCGAACGCACCCACGACGGTGACGCGGCGCGTCGGCTTGTTGACGCCGACGCGGTTCGCGGGACCGTCTTTCTCGCACGCCGGGGTTGTGAGAGGGATAGAGCCGGTCACGATCTCGCCGGCGACGATGGCGGGGGCGCTCAGGTGCAGATGCAATGGGCGCCCCACACCTTGTAAGATCGTGCTCGTGTCGAACTCTTGCGCGTTTCCGCGTGTGTTCCCTGCTATCAGACCGTTGTCGGCGGTGCTGGTACTGTTGAACTGCATGAGTTGCACCCCACGTGCATCGGCGGCTGTTAGGCCCGGTAGGGATGCATCTCTAAGGGCGCGGCCCGCCGGCGTGGTCACGTCGTAGCCGATGACAAGGCGGTTCTCGTCGGCATAGGCCCGGCGCAGCGTGACGGTGAAGCCACAGGCCGTGCGGGATTGGTCGAGCGTCACGGCGTAGTGGGGGTCGGTTCCGCCGGGCAGCAGCGCCAGCGCTTTTTGGACGATGTTCAGGTCGGCGAAGGTCGCACCCGCGCCCACGAGCACCACCAACACCAGGGCCAGCATAAGCGAGAGACGACGGGGCCGACGACTTATAAAGCCGAAGGCCCGACGCCGCGTCGAGTGAGGCGTCGAGCGCGGGTTCAGAGTTGCGTCGTCGAGAGCCCTGACAGCGGCGTAGAGCGTCGAAGGTGGGAGCGGTGCGGCGTACAGGTCGTGCAGATCGGTGATAATGTTGTCCAGCGCGCGGTCGGGATCGAGAGGATGGAGGTCGAGGTAGCGATTAGTCGGCGAGGTCATGCGTTTGCTCCTTTAAGGCGTGCAGGAGTCGAAAGAGGCTCTTTTTCACGGCGGCCTCGCTCTTGCCGACGACGACGGCGGTCTCCGCGATGGTGAGGCCGGCGGCGAAACGCAGCGCGAGCAGTTCGCGCTTGTCGCGATCGAGGGCGCTGAGAAGCGTACGCAGGCGTTCCAGACGTTCGCGGCGCAGCACCTGGGCCTCCGTGGAGAGGTCGCCAGCGGCAAGCAGAACGAGAGGCAGCGCGTCCAGGGTCGTGCTAGGGCGGGCGCGACGGCGTCCATCGATGGCGGCGTTGCGCGCGATGCGGAAAAGCCAGGCGGCAAAAGGCGTTTTGCCCTCGCGGTAGCGCGGCAGCGCGCTCAACGCCTGGAGAAAGACCTGCTGCGTGAGGTCCGCCGCGTCCTCGTCCGTCGCGGTACGCGCCCGGAGATAGGCGTAGATGCGGTCAAGATAGCGTTCGTAGAGCGTGCTGAAGGCGAGGTCGCCGCTCTGAACGGCGGAGATCAGCACGCCAGGCTCCTCGCTCGGGTGGGCGCCGCCGGTGAGCGTGATTGGGTCGGCGCTGGAGTAAGGCGCCGCGCGATCGGACATCGGTCCTCCTCTACAGTCATAGCAATCGTCGGAGCAGGCCTGCTGTCAAGGCGCCGACTGCTGACGACATATATAACGCGGAGGCAGGAAAAGTGGGGACACAGCATGACGCCCCGATCCAGGCGCCGGCGTCGGGCTCATGGGGTCTACCGGTGGGAACGCGGCGCGCGGCGATCTCGGCGTGGGCGCGCAGGTCGGAGCGCACGAACTGCTGCACCGGCCACAGGCCGCCGCTAAGAATGAGCGCGGCGGAACTGTTGGAAGCTATACTTGAGAAGCTGTTGACAAATGTCAACGCGGATCATTTGTATTGCCGATCAAGGGTTAGTCCTAGACTGTCATGGTACAGTATTCTTCAGCGGCGACGTAGGTGTGGAGGTGAGACAATGCGCTCTCTATTTCCAGACGTAGAGCTGCCCGTGGACGTAGCAGCGGACAACCTCATAGGCCCCACCAACCGTCGAGTGGAGGCGCCCCACCCCATTCCATACCAAGGCAGCAAGAGATTGTTGGCTCCCTTCATCCTTGCCAATGTTGCGGGACGCCGCTTCCGGCGCCTGTACGAGCCGTTCGCGGGATCGGCGGCGATCACGATCGCTGCTTCTCACAGGCGCTTAGCGGATGAATACCTCATTAGCGACTCATGCGCGCCGCTAGCGGCGTTATGGCAATTGATCTTAGGTGAGCCTGCCGCTCTTGCCGATCAGTACGAGCGTATTTGGATGGGTTGGCAAGAAGACAGCATCGCGCACTATTACCACATCCGCGATGCGTTCAATCACGAGCAGCGCCCCGATCAACTGCTGTATTTGCTCGTTCGCTGCGTCAAGAATGCTCCCCGCTTCAACCAAAGCGGGCAGTTCAATCAATCACCGGACAAGCGACGGTTGGGCATGCGGCCCCGCAAGATGCGTCAAGAGATATTTAGAGCGCATACTTTGATGCGAAAACAGGCAAACGCTGTTGCCCGTGACTTCGAGGAAGCAACGAAGGAAGCGACTCCCCAGGACCTCATCTATATGGACCCTCCCTACGAAGGCACGTCGAGCGGTACGGACAAGCGCTACCACCAAGGAATGGATCGTGCGCGCCTTATTCACGCTTTGGAGGAATTTGAACGACGTGGCGTACCGTACATCTTGAGCTATGATGGACAAAGCGGTATGAAGCGCTACGGCGCCTATTTACCGGACAGCCTGGACGTCGAGCGTGTTGAACTCAACGCTGGCCGCTCGTCACAAGCAACTCTAAACGGCCGAGACGAGACGACGATTGAATCGCTTTACGTTTCGCGTTCGTTGACGCGCTCTCGAAGGGAAAGCTAAGGCTCATCAGGCCGTGGCCGTGCAATAAGACCCTCCAGATAATGCTCCATTTCCTGCCCTCGGGTCCGTGCTTCGCCAGCCAGCACGTCATAAGGACTATATCTTCATCGTCATCGAACATATAATGAGCCATGCGCCGACCATGAGAGTCCGTACGCATTTCCGTTTTAAGGGGAATGCTAAGTTCACGCACATCACGGGCCGCACGCGGCGCATGGCCATATCCATAGAGGGTCGTGAGTTCGTCAGTACTGACGCTGCCATACCGAAGAATATGATCGAGGACTGTTTTAGGGCGGCGTGCCGTGACTCTCGCAACAGCGTCAAGGATAGTCTGGCTAGGCAACGAACAACTGCCCTTCATTCGTTCCGTTATGCACGCCATGGCTAGGCATAGCTGCTCTGTCCGTAGTGTCGAAGGAATGCATGTGTGTAGTGTAGCAATGCAACGAGGAACGACAGCATGGCGCCTCCTCTACATGGGGTTAGTGCGAGGCTCCGCTACGAGCGTCGGCGTCGGGCCCATGGGATCCGCTGGTGGGAACGCGGCGCGCGGCGATCTCGGCGTGGGCGCGCAGGTCGGAGCGCACGAACTGCTGCACCAGCCACAGGCCGCCGATAAGAATGAGCGCGGCGGAGGCGTTGATGACGAGGTCGATCACGAGCTGCGTCGCTTCGAGTGGCTTGGTTCCCTTGACCGTGACCCCTCCTTGTGAGGCAAGTTCGAGACCGTGACGCACGACGACGGTGATGCCGACGACGAGAAACTCTTGCAACTGCGTGGAGACCGAGCCGCGCGAGAGCGTGGTGTGGAGCAGTTCGGCCAGAATGATGACCTGGAAGAGTTCGTCGATGCCGCCGTTGACGAGTCCCAGAAAATCGTGCGCCTCGTGCCCGAAGTACGCCGACGAGAACGAGACCACGGTATTGACGAGCGTCACGGCGGCCAGAGCGATCAAGACGAGGGCCACGAACAGCAGCAGGAAGCTCTCCGCGCGTTCGAGCACCTCGAACAGGCGGTGCTCGAGCTTGCCGGGGGGTTGGTGCAGCGGTTCGTTCTCGACGTCGTTCAAACGTCTTCTCCCGCCCCGGCTGTAGGGTCGATCGCGATCTGAACTTTGGTGAAGGCCGTCGAAGGCCGGCCGGCCGGCGTGTCCTCGACGATGTCGAGGACAGCGGAGGCAGCGCGGCGCAGCGCGGTCACGTCGACGCCCTGACAGGACGGCTCATAGGGAGCGAGCAGGGCGGCGCCGGCGCGCAGCTTGGTCACGGCGCCGTGCCGGTTGCCGCGTTGGAGATGGTGGAGACCGACGCCGACGAGAAGCACGCCTTGGTAGAGGTAGCGTACGGGATCGGGTTCGTCGCGCCAGAGGTCCTCCAACACCTCGTGGCAGTCCCAGTAGTCGCCCTGGTTAAACAGGGCCACGCCGTGGACGAGCGCTGCGGGAGGGCCTTCGCCACAGCGTTCGCCGCGCCGCGCAGGCTCTCTCGGGATAAGCGGACGTCCCGTTCTAGGGCTTAACGGGTATTCTGGATTAGCCATAGATTGCTATTTACCTTCACGTGGAGCACCATGATAGTAGAGCATAAGGGTGGGACACACCCGTATCGTGATCGATGTCTTTATCATCGCTTGAGGGTACAGCATGACCGATCATGAAGGCAACGGTGCGTCGTGGTTGCACTCGCTCAAACGCGCGGTCGAGGCTGGATATTACCGGACGGAGAGCGCTGTCGACGAGCAGTCCCGTTTTCCCTGGCAAGGCTGTACCTGCGCGGATTGTCCTTTCTGGCTGCGTAACGAATGCGGAGTTCGGGTGACGGAGCGGGCGGCGAACGCGCATACCTGCCGCTACTTCGATCGTCCGCATCGAGAGAAAGGCCGTGCTCGTCTCCATCAGCGCCGTTGGGAGCTTCTACGCGGTCGGTAGGGGTGAAGGGAGCCTCGGCATCATCGCGACCCGGCGCCTATCCTGCAATGTTGCGTCCCCATCACCAGTAGAGCCTGTGACTGTCCTCAACCGGCGCGACGCGCCGTTCGTCAAGGGCAATGCATCGTTAGCGACTGTGAAGGAGGGGCTGTTTATGGACAGCACGATCGTGTTTCCGGCGGACCGTGAGTCTGAAGGATGGATGCCCGAGGAGTGGATGCTCCGGCTCAAGGCCGGGTTCGAGGCCGGCTACTACAAGACCGAGGAAGACGGAGCGCGGCAGACGCGCTTCCCCTGGCAGGACCGCACCTGCGGCGATTGCCCCTTCTGGGAACACAACTCCTGCCGCGTGCGGCAAGCTCGTCGTGGTGCATTCGACGCGACGTGTCGCTACTTCGACGAGTGGAATTATCCCGAGGCCGAGTCGATCATCCAATACAACAAGTACACGGACGGCACGCCCTGCGCCTATGAGGACGATCAAGCGGCGTAAGGGAACACCATCCCCTAGAAGGGGCGTATCTTTTTGGCTCACTCATACGTTATATAGTGTGTGGGAGCAGCCTTCGACGACGGCTTCCAATGCCTATCCTCTTCTCTCTCGCGATGTCCTACCAGCTTTATGAGCGCCGCGCCTTCTCGTCAAGAGGGGTGCGGTGAAGCCTTCTTTGGTTAGAAAAGTGATCGGTTAGGATGCACCGTACGCCAGAGACACGCGACGTTGGGGGAGGACTAGGCGTGGGAGATGGTCTCGCCGGTGTGCCTTGGCGCGTGCGCGAAGTCGCGTTCACCCTGGTTATTGCCGCGGCAGCCGCGGCCGTGCTGTTGCTGGGCGTCCAGGGCGTCGCCATCGCCCGCAACGAGGCGGAGGCAACCGCACCGCTCTGGCTCATTACTACCACGACGGCTTTTTTCTACGCGACATTGTTGGGAGCGGTCTGGCTCGTGGTGCTGCGGCGCTACCACGTGCCCTGGGCCGCACTCGGTCTACGCGCGCCGGAGCATCGTGGCTCGCCTCTGGCCACGCTGCTGCTCTATGCGCTTTTCTTCATCGGCTTGGCCGCCATCATCGTGGTTTTCGCCGCGGCGGCGAATGCCGTGGGGCTTGTCCCACGCCTACGTCTATCCAACGGTTTGTCGGGGCAGTCAGGAAGTCTAGTCGTGCTCAGCCTCGTGGTCGTGCTGGCGATCGCGCCCGTGGCCGAGGAGGTTCTGTTCCGTGGGGTGCTTTACCAGGTGCTGCGTCGACGCTTTGGTCAGCGCCCGGCTATTGGTCTGAGCGCGCTTACCTTTGCCGTGGTGCAACTAGGAACGGGATCGCTCCAGCTCTACGTCGCCTATCTTTTTCTCGGGGTCATCCTTGCGGTGAGCTTCGAGCAGACGCGATCGTTGTATCCGGCTATCGGTCTTCACGCGCTGTACAACCTCGCCATTATTATTCTCGGCGCATCGATGGCCTGAGGCAGGGTAGACGTAGACGGACACGAGCCGCGCACCTCACGGCGCCAGGGCCCAGCGACTTAACAGTAGGAACGCGCAAACGATAGAAAGATGGGGACGCGAGTGGCGACGGTGGGGATAAGGACAGAGCGCGCCGGACGGACGGTAGTGGGACGGAGCGCGGCGTTTTCGAGGGGTGGACCGCGGCGGTGGACGGTCGTTGGCGTGGCTCTAGTGATGACGTTGGGCGCGACGACGTGGCCCTGGAGCGGGAAGGCGACCTCCGCCGCCACACAGCCCCTGCCCGGAGTGAGTCGCGTGGCGAGATCCTCGGACACGGTCATCACGTCGCCGCGCCCGTTCTTCGTCCCGCTCAACGGGCAAGGGCCATCGCTCTCCTCCACGCACGTCGTCTGGACGGCGACGAACGGGGAAGGTGTGAGCGGGTCGGAAGACGACCGCATCTTCGCCGCCGACCTCAAGACCAAGCACGTGGACGTCGTCGTCCATTCCGTCTACGGCGCCAACGGCATCATCGGCTCCTACGTGCTCGCGGGCATGTCCCTCGCCTACGTCGATACGGGCTTCACGACGGGAGGCATCCTGCCGTGGCGCGTGGACATCGTCGATCTCAAGACGAAGCACGTCTTTATGGCGGCGACGCTGGCGGCGGGCGTCCGCGCCCGCATCCCCCCGCAGATCGCCTACGATGGAACGCATCTCCTTATCCTGGAGACCGCCGACGCACCGGCGGCCGCATCGACGACGCGGGGAGCAGTGGGGAGAACGCGCGGCACGGTCGTCCTCTACTCGACCACGACCCACCAGAGCAAGGTATTGACCTCCGCGCTCGATGTTTTATACGGGGATCCCGCGCTGGCCACGGGGACGGCGCTCTGGACGACGACGATCTACACGTCGCGGTTGACCTCCGCGCTCACGACCTACGACCTGGCGCGGCACGTCCTCGGCGTCCTGCCCGTGGGCATCGTCTCGCAGACGGCAGCCGGCGGAGACAGCATCGTCTGGAAAACGGGCTTGACCGGCGTTCCCGGGCTGCTGCAATTCTACTCGTTAAAGGACAGACGCCTGCTCTCGGCCAACCTCTCCGGGACTGATACGGGAACGTTCCCCGAGGTGAATGGCTCTCTGGTCTCGTGGACGGATACGCAGGGGCAGCGCATCCAGATCTACTCTACGGCGGCGGGCCGCATCGTGTACAGCGCATCCGTAGCGCCGGACCACCACTACGGCTTAACCGCGATCGCGGCCGGGCGCGTCGTCTGGGTCTACACCGTGGCGGCTATCCGCCCCGGCGGCCCGCCGCCACGCGGCTACGTGGTGGTCCACACGCCAGCGTAGCGGGTCAGTGCAGCACGGCCTCGTAGAGCAGGGCCACGGCGGGGGCGGCCAGCAGGCCGGGTAGAAAGTTGCCGATACGCAGGTGGGCGATGTCGAGGAGGCGGAGGCCCACGGCGAGGATCATGAGTCCGCCCACGGCGGAGACCTCGCCGATGATGAAGTTGAACTCGTGCGTGGAGAGGTGGTCGAACACCACGGCCTTGAGGACGCCGGCGCCCAGGCTGATGGCGCCCTGGTAGACGGTGACCGAGAGGGCCGCGAGCAGGACGCCAGGACCGAACGAGGCGGCGAAGCCGAACGAAGCGAAGCCGTCGAGCACGCTCTTGATGCCGAGCAGGTGGATGTCGCCGGTGAGGCCGTCGTTCAGCGCGCCCAGGATGGCGGTCGGTCCGATGCAGAACACGAGCGTGGCGGTGACGAACCCTTCCGCGATCGTGCTGGGCTTCTCACCCCGGCCGCCCAGACGCCGCTGGAAGGCCGCGCCCAGTTTGTCCAGCGCCTTCTCGATGTTGAGCCACTCGCCGACGAGCGCGCCGATCAAGAGGCCGAGCAAGGGGAACAAGACGTTGGTCGTCTTCGTGGCCATCTGGATGCCGAATAAGAGGGTGGAGAGGCCGAGGGCCTGGATCACGATCTCTTGGAAGCGCGCGGGCAAGGCCGCGCCCAGCACGGACCCCAGCGAACCGCCGACGACGATGGCGGCGGCATCAATGAGCGTCCCGGTGATCACACATCCTCTTCTTCTACAAAGTTAAACGACGGCCCGGCGCTGGAGCCTGTACCCTGCTAAAAGGTAGCATAGCGGGGGACGCGTCCTCCAGGCGGCGTGACGATGGGGAAGGGCTGAGCGTGGTTTTGCGGAGACGACGAGCGCGGCGGCCACGCGAGAGACAGCAGGCTCGACATCAAGGATGCGTGGGCCGATGAGCGACGACGGAGCGACGCGGACGGGATACGAGCCTGCTCCGGCGCGTCTGCCGTTCCTCGTTGGCCGCACGACGCCGAGCGTCGCGACCGAGACGCCGCCCTTACGGAGGTCGCTCGGGACGCTGTGGGATCTGGCCGCGATCGTGCTGTTGGCCTTCGTGTCGCCCGTTTTTCTGCACGAGATCCCGTCCGGGGAGCCGCCGTACGGAGCCGACATTCTCGTCCACGTGTATCCTCTGTTCAGCTTGTTGAGCCACGGGCTGCATCTGGGCCGCCCCACGCTCTGGAATTTCTACGCGGCGGGAGGATACCCGCTAGCGCCCTATAGCGCCCTGTCGATCTTCCCACCCACGGCCGTCGCCTTGAGCATCTTCGGTCCGACGGCGGCGCTGGCCGTGCTCGACGCGTTCTACCTGGCGGTGCTTGGGATCGGCATGTACCTGCTCGCGGCGGACCTGGACCAGAGCCGGCCGGCGCGGCTGCTGGCCGCGATCACGCTGGCCGGGAGCGGCTTCATCGCCGCGCACCTCTACGCCGGACACGTGCTGGAGATCGGCGCGATCTGCCCCACGCCGTTCGCGCTCTTGTTGCTCAGACGGGCTATCATGCGCCACAGCACCGGGGCGGCGGCGGCGTGCGGGGTCGTGGTGGGGACTATGATCCTGGCGGCAGGGGTGCAGTTCCTGCCCTTCGCGCTGGCCCCGCTGCCGCTCCTGGTCATCTGGCACAGCGGCGTTCAGCTTGCACCGGGCCGCCTGGCCCCACGCGCGCCGCTCTGGCCGCTGGCGGCAGGCGTCATCGCCGCCGTGGTCGCCGCGCTGCTCAGCGCGGCGCTCTGGCTGCCCTCGATCGAGGTCTGGGCTTCGTCGCTGCGCGCCGCCGCGCCCACGTACGCCGACGCCACGCGACAGTCGCTGCCGCTCCAGGGCTTGGTCATGTTGGTCGCGCCCGATGGGCTGGGCAATGCTGCGGCGGGGACGTACTGGCCAGCGGACCGCTCGGCCCCTTACTTTCATGAGATCTATGCGTACGCGGGGCTGCTGCCGCTGTTGCTCGCCGGCCCCGCGCTGTGGCGCCGTGCGGCGTGGCCGTACGCACTGCTGGCCCTGGCCGCGCTGTTAGTGATGCTCGGCGACGCGGGCGTGGTGGATAAGCTGGTCTATGCCTTGCCCGGAGCCGGGCTGGTGCGCGCGCCAGCGCGCGCCGGGTTCCTGCTCGATCTGGCGCTGGCGCTCCTGGCGGGCTTTGGGCTTGACGCCCTGCGCGATGGGACGACGCGGCGGCGCGCGCGGGCCGCGCTTCTCCCTGGCGCCCTCGCCGGCGTCGCCGGCCTGCTCTGGCTGATCGTGGTCGCCTTACACCGGACCACTCTGCCGGAGGTCGCGTCGGGTCTAGCCAACGTCGGGGCTCAGCGCCTCGTCCTGCTGTTGGGCGCGGGGGGAGCGGTCTGCGTGCTGGCCATGGGCAGGGCGCCCGCGGCGGGGCTGCTCGTGGTGGGGCTGGCCGCGCTCGATCTGTACGGGGCAAACGGGGCCTTACTAAGGCCGAACGACCCGGCGCGCTACTTCAGCACGCAAACGGCGACAGCAGCTCAGAAACTCGTCGGGACATCGCGCATCCTGGCGCGCGACGGATCCGTCCCGCTCGGCCTGGGCATGGCCTCGCGCGCGCTCTACGACACGCAGGACGCGGCGCCGCTGGCCCTGGCGGGGTACTGGACGCTCGGCCACCCCTCGCTGCTGAACCGGAACGGCGGGAGACCGCTTTCGACGAGCCGCGACGTCATCCACGACGTCGACCCTTTGTTCCTGCGCCTGTTCGGCGTGGGCACGGTGCTCAGCGCCGCGACCGACCCGATCTCCTCGCCCGTCTTACGCGCGGCGGGTACGGCTTCGTTAGAGACGTGGACCGTTCCCGGCGGCGTCGACTGGAACGCGCATCTATACCGCACGACAAGCCTGGTGTACCGCGACGCTCACGTGCTCTCGCGCACCTTCGTGGTCACGAGCACGATGCCCGTGACGGACGCCGCCGCCGCGCTGGCCATGGTGCGCGCCGGCACGGTCGGGCTGACGCGTACGGTTGTGTTGACGCCGCCGCCGTCCGGTTTGTCCACCCTGCCGGTCATCTCGGTGGTGCGTGATGCGTGGGCTGACTGGTTGAGCCAGGACGACGACAATACGCTGACCGTTAAAGCCGAGGGGGGGGCCGCGGGCGGCTATCTGGTGATCGACGATGGCTGGTTCCCCGGCTGGTCGGCGATCGTCGACGGTTACACCACGCCGGTGCGCCAGGCCGACTATCTCCTCAAGGCGGTGCGGCTGCCGCCGGGCGTGCATACCGTCCGCCTCGTCTACGCCCCGTTGAGCTATCTCGCCGGCCTGACCTTGACGTTGCTAACCGTGCTGATGCTGTGCGCGGCGGCGGCACGGTCACTGCCGCGCCGCGCCGCGCGCCGCCCCGTCCGTACACCGTAGTAAGAGCACGGGGCGCCTATGTGGGGCGATGATAGGGATCTTGTCCACAAATAGGGTGAATTTAATCCCCCTTTAACCAATCTTTAAACGAGCCTTAACCTAAGGTGCGTAGACTGGAGTATAGATGGTATCAACAGACAACGCACGGAGCGACAAGGAGACGGGAACAGGGATGCGTGTGGCGATCGTGACCGAGACGTTTCTTCCGGCCACCAACGGCATCGTGCGCGCTCTTCTAGCTTACCTGGACTATCTTAAGGAACACGGCCACGAGGCGATCGTGTTCGCACCCGGAGACGGCCCCACGGAATACACCGGTTTCGAGGTCGTACGGGTGCAGGGAACGCCCTTCCCCGCTTACCCCGAGGTCATCGTCGCCCCCTACAGCATCCATATGCGCCCGAAGCTGGAAGAGTTCAAGCCGGATATGATGCATCTGGCCGGACCGTTCGCGCTGGGCAAGCAGGGGCTCGACGTGGCGCGCGAACGCGGCATCCCCGTGGCGGCGCACTACCAGACGGACATGGCGCGCTACGCCACGCACTTTGGCATGGGCGCCTTCGCCGACGTGGTCTGGAGACAGTTGCTCGACATCCACAACGCCGCCGACGTATCCTTTGCTCCGACGACGAGCGTGATCGACGACCTGCACGCGCGCGGGATGCTGAACGTATCTTACTCGGGGCGCGGCATCGACACGGTCCTCTTCAATCCAGGCAAGCGCGACGAGACGCTGCGCGCGCGCTTTGGCGGCTCGGACGACCGCCCGATCCTGCTCTACGTCGGCAGGGTCTCGGTCGAGAAGGGGCTCGACACGTTGAAGGCCGCCGCGACAGCGCTGCCGCACCTACCGCTCGCGATCGTGGGCGATGGGCCGGCGCGGGCAGGGCTCGAAAAGGAGATCGGCGGCCGGCGAAACGTCTTTTTCACCGGCGTGCTGCACGGCGAGGAGTTGGCCGCGCACTACGCGTCCGCCGACCTCTTCGTGTTCCCTTCAACGACCGAGACGTTCGGTCAAGTCGTGCGCGAGGCCATGGCCTCCGGCCTGGCGTCCGTGGGGGTGCGCGCGGGCGGCGTGCAAGATTTGATTCGCGACGGCGAGACGGGGACGCTCTGTCCTCCCGACGACGAGGCCGCGTTTGTCGCGGCGGTCGCGGCGCTGGCCAGCGATGGTGGGACGAGGCGTCGCTACGGCGCGGAGGCACGGCGGGAAACCGAGTCGTACTCGTGGAACGCCGTGTTCGACACACTGATGGAGCAGTATGCCGCGCTGATCGCGCGGACGAGCGCGACGGTGGGAGCGTAGGTATGTAGCCAGCCGCCTCCGTACCGACGTTATCTGGACATTTCGAGCGATGCGTAGGGTAACGGGAAACAGTGTTCCGGGAGGGTTCGATGACCACGACGATGGGAGAACGTATGGGGAAGGCCGATCTTCATATTCACACCACTTGCTCCGATGGCGCGCCAACGGTGCACGCGCTGCTCGATCACGTGGCGCGGCGGACGCGCCTCGACGTCATCGCGATTACCGATCATGACACGATCGATGGCGCCCTCGAAGCGCGCGAGATCATGAAAAGCGGCGCCTATCCCTTCAAGTTGATCGTCGGCGAGGAAATGTCCACGCGCGACGGCCACCTGGTGGGCTTGTTTCTCCACAAGAAAATCGAGAAGGGCTTGAGCGCGGCGGAGACGATCGCGCTGATCCGCGAGCAGGGCGGCGTAGCCTTCGCCCCGCACCCCTTCTTTCGCACCTACCAGGGCGCGAACCGCCCCATCACCATGATGGGCTTGGGTCCGATGATCGCCGACCTCGACCTCGACGCGGTGGAGACGATCAATGCCACCCCGTTCCTGGCCAACGCGAACCGCCGCGCCACGATCTTCAACGCCATGGGCCGCCAGCTGCCCATCCTCGGCAATTCCGATGGACACATCCTCGCGGCCATCGGCAAGGGCTTCACGAGCTTTCCCGGCTCCACGGCGTCCGACCTACGAGAAGCCATCCTCACGGGCCAGACCAAGGCCGGCTCACGCGAGTACCGCCGCCGCGAGTTGCTCACCTACCTGCGCTTCTGGCTGCGCCAGCAGGCGGGGCTGCCGCCCGTGGTCGAAGAGACCATCATGGCTTCTCCCGTACCGGCCGGGGTGCTGCGCTAGCCGGACGAGCGCGTTTAGCGCACCCTAGGCCAGAGGCGCGGCCCGCGCGGGCCGCGCCTCTGGCCTCTCCGTCCGTCTCACTCGATCCTGTCGAGAAGGTCTCCCTGCTCGATCCCTCCTTCGACGCCTCACACGTACACCGTGGACGCCGCTGCTCTGGCCTTCCTCTCGTAGGGAGAGACCTACGCCACACGTCTTAGACGCTGGCCTCGTGGAAAGCGTAGACTAAGACGCGCGGGGCCGGGGGTGAGTCGATCGAGGAGGGCCAGACAGATGAGCACGTGGAGCAAGAGGGCGCCGGGGAGGCCGCGCTTGACGGTAGAGCGGTTCGACGCCCTGGTGCAGGACGCGCTCGACGCGCTCCCGGTCTGGGTGCAAGGGCGGTTGGACGCCGTGACGGTCGCCGTCGAGCCGGAACCGCCGCCGGACGAACCTTTGGACACGCTCGGGCTCTACATCGGGGGGTCATTGCTCGACGAGGCCCTGTACGCCGCCCCGCCTATGGTGTTGATCTTTCAGGGGCCGCACGAGCGGGCCTGCCGCTCCCTCGGGGAGTTGCGGCGCGAAGTAGCCGAGACGGTGCTGCACGAGGTCGCTCACCACTTCGGTATGGAAGAAGACGAGATCGAGAGCTTCGGTTCGCTGCGGCTGCCGCCACGGGACCGCCGGTAGGACTAACGGCGCCCGCTTCCGCGTCGTCTCGACGGCCTGTCCGCGAGACAGACGACCTCTTAGCGCGATCGGCGAACCGCTGTCTCGACGATCTCGATACGCGTATAGCTGTAGTATTCGTAGCGGTAGCTGACCGGCTGATCCGTCTCCCGTCCTCCATCGCGGGCGTCCCGCGCCGCGGCCCGCGTTCTAAAGTCGCGAAAGACGCGTATGAGACCGACCGCGCCGAGGGCGACCGCACCGAGCGCGGCGCCCAGCGCGAGAGAATCGGTGTCGAGCGAGGCGGGGACGCCCCTTCCCGTGGAGGTCAGCGACGTCGACGCGCGGTGTTCTTCACCATTCATCTGTTTTCTCCCAAGAAATCCGCGACCGCCCCTCGCGTGTTTTTGCACGACGCGAGAACGGTGGCGAAAGAGCGACGGACGCCCTACGGCGTGATCTGATGGAGCGATTTGAGCAGAGGCGAGAGCGAGAGGTGCGCCCAGTCGGTGGTGAGGACGCCGAACGAATCGCGCTGGCCGTAGTAGCGCGCGGAGGAGCCGGAGCGCGTCCCGTTGATGCTCCAATAGCCCCACCCGACGTCGACGTTCTGCTTCAGGTAGGCGATGAGCGCGTGGAACCAGGCGCCTTGGGAGGCGCCGTGAAGGTCTTGCACGTCACGCACCGAGTGCGTTGGGGTGCCAAACTCGCCGATCCAGACGGGGGCGGCGTTCGGTCCGACGGCCTGGAGCAGGTAGCCCCAATGCACGTACATCTCTTGCTGCCAGGTCGCCTCGGTCATCGTGGGGACGATCCAGCGCTGGCCGTGCATGTTCGGCCCGTATTCGTGGGCCGAGTAGACGAGCTGGTGCGGGACGTTGAGCACGACCGGGTACTGTTTGGCCCCTTCGAGGTTGCCGCCCCACCAGTAGAGGTCGGCGCAGTAGCCGTTGGTGGCGGGAATGTTGTAGGGGCAGGCCGGCCCGGTCAACAGGTTTTTGTAGGGGTAGATCTCGACGCCTTCGACGATGATGAGCACGCGCGGGTTGACGGTTTGGATGGCGTCGCCCGCTCGCTCCGCGGCCAGCCGCCAGTCGGTCGCCGGGTTGTCTACGCCGTTGAACGGCCCCCATGTAGCGCCGAGCTGCAAGTAGCCCTGGCTCACCAGCTCTTCGCCTGGGCCGCGCGAGTGCGGCTCGTTGCGCAGGTCAAAACCGATGACGGCGGGATTGTTGGCGTAGCGGCGGGCCACGGTCACCCAGTCCGCGATCCAGCCTTGTGGTGTAAAGCGCGGCAATGAGTACCAGAGGCCGTTTTCCTGGGCGGTCCAGCCAGGGCCGGAACGGTGGTTGTCGAGGATGACCATAAGCCCTACCCGTCGTGCACCGTCGATGACGCGGTCCAGGATGTCCAGCGCGTGCATGTTCTTGAACTGGGGGTTAGCTTCGAGGTGCAGGCGCACGATGGGGTTGTAGTCGACGAGCCAGTTGGAGAAAGGCAAGCGGATCGTGTTGAAGCCGAGCTTCTTGATCGTGCGCAGGATATCCATGTAGGGGCGGTAAGCGAGGCCGCCAGGCACGAAGTCCGTGCCCTCGGCGCCATACCAGTTGATCGCCGCGAGACGCACCGCGGCGCCGGAGGCGTCGACGATCCGCGTGCCGTTGGTGTGCAACCAGCCGGGGATCGAGCCGGTGGCCGGAGCGAGTGGTAGAGGCGCGGGAGCGGCCGTCGGCGTCGGGACCGGGGGGCGGATGGGAAAGGCGGGTCTCACACCGGACAGCGCCGCGTGGGGGCGGATAGAGAGCACGGATTTCACGCCGGGCAGCGCCGCGTGGGGGCGGATAGAGAGCACGGATTTCACACCGGACAGCGCCGCGTGGGGGCGGATAGAGAGCACGGATTTCACGGTGGGCGCCGCTGCCTGAACGCTGCCGACAACGTTGATCGTCAAAATAACGGCTCCGACGATAACCAGCAGCCGTACACCTGCGCTGAGCCTCATGCAATTCCTTCCCTATACCGTGCCCTGCAACCGAGGCCCGTCTTGGGGCGGCGCGCACGGTCGCTCTATCGTAGCGGACCAGTGTGGTGGAGACGCCTCAATCGTAGCATGTTCGCTGCCTCTGCGCTAAGGCTGGCGTCCCGTCTCTTATCTGAACGCTTGCGGCCACGCGACACCTTACTATGTGGCGGCGACCGCCGCGGACGCCCTTGACAGACGGTGAAGAAAGTTTCCTCTCCCTTTATGGCGCTCGTCGCGCTATAGTACCTAACAATACAGTGTGCGGACGTACGTAGTAAAATAAGAAGGGGACGGAGATGGTCAAACGTGGAGGAGCGCGGGGCGACGGCGCATGGGAAGCGTCGTTTCCCTTTCCCGTCTTGCGGGTAGGCGACCTCGTATTAACGCAGACGGACGGGAGCGCCCGACTCTCGCGCGCACTGTCCGACGCGCGCGCCGCCGACGCGAACGCGGCGGAGTCGCCGCACACCCTGCCGGTCAAGCAGGCGGGGCTGCTGGCGTTCTTGATGCGACACCACGACCACATCGTGAGCAAATCGCGTTTGATCGAGGCCGTATGGGGACCGGCGGGCGCGGAACCAGGAGTACTCGACGTCCATATGACGCGCCTGCGCCACGCACTGGCCAAGATCGACGCCTCGGGCCGCCAGATCCGCATCGAGACGCGGCGCGGCATGGGCTACACGCTGCACGTCGAAGAGTAGTAGGCACGTACCAGACCTACGGTCTACGCGCGCTCTTTGTTAAAGGGGACGCGAGAGCGTAGGCAGAGCCACGGATGTCTATCCCAGCGTGTCCCAGGCATCGAGCTTGGTGGTGACACGGCGGATCACGTCGTTGGTGAACTCCGTCGTCGCGGCATGACCGCCCAGGTCAGCCGTCTTGACGCCGTCGCCGACGGTCTCGAACACAGCCTCATAGATGGCGCGCGAGGCGCTGGCCGTGTGCGGGTCGGAGACGTAGGTCAGCAGGGCGGCGGCTGCCATAATCATGGCCATGGGGTTGGCCACGTTCTTGCCGAAAAGCGAGGGCGCCGTACCGTGCGGGGCCTCGGCCATGACGGTGCGCGCCTTGAAGCTCTCGTCGAAGGCCAGCAGTAGGGACTCGGCCCCGGCGATGGTGCCGAACAGCTGCAGGATATAGTCGCTGAGGCAGTCGCCGTCGCGGTTGAGCGAGGGCACGACGAGTGCCTCGCCGTTAGTGGAGAGGAGCAAGGCGTAGGTGGCGTCGATCAACTGCGGCTCGTAGCGCACGTCGGGGTAGCGGGCGGCGGCGGCGTCCATCTCTTCCTTGAGCATGCCCTCGTAGATGGGCGAGACGGTGTACTTGGGTCCGCCGAAAACCTTGGCGCGCGTGCGGCGGGCGTGGGCGAAAGCGAACTCGGAGACGGAGCGGCAGACGGAGCGGCTGATGCGCTCGGTGCGGCAGGCGATCTCGTCGTCGCCGCTGCCCTCGCGCCACTCCTCGGCGCCGTAGGCATCGCCCACGGCCATACGCACGACGGAAATGGGGGCGTGGACGCCGCCGATGGTACGGACGCCAGGGATGCGGCGGCCGGTGCGCAGGATCACTTTGCCGTCGATCTCGCGGCGCACGATAGCATTGGGCGACCCCACGTCGCCCTTGATCTCAGGTGTGATCGTGGCCGCTTTCAAGCCGAAGCCGCACTCTTTCATGGCCGCGGCGGCCTCATGCACCACACCGTTCTTGGTGGCGCGCCGGTTCTCCAGCGAGAGGTCGAAGCGCTCGAACTCGAGCGGCACGTGCGTCACCGACTCGTCGAGCACGCGCAGCGCTTCTTCGAGCAACTCTTGTCCGGTTTGATCGCCTTCTAGGACGACAATTTTCGTCGACATCGTCACACATCCTTAATATCGCAGCGTTGTGTTGAGGAGGGGCCAGCGCATCACCAGGGATCGAAAGCGACCGTCAACTCATCATAATGCATCGCTGGGAGCGTGCTTCGATCTTACGTGTCTTCCTCGCGGGCCCAGGCATCCAGCAGCGCAGGCAGATCACCGAGCGCGGCGATCACCGCATCGGGCTTCACCGCGACCGTGGCGGGGTCTTCCTCGCGGAACTGCGTGGTGAGGACGGCACGCATCCCGGCCTCTTTGGGGCCACGCACGTCTTCTTTAAGGCGGTCGCCCACGAAGACGGCGGCCTCGCCAGGCAGGCCGAGGCGCGAGAGCACCGCCCCGTAGATGCGCGGGTGGGGCTTGCGCACCCCCTCCTCGGAGGAGAGCACGGTGACGTCGAAAAGATCGAGCAGGTGGAGTTTCTCCAGGTCTTCGCGCACCATATCGGGCAGCAGATGGATGTTGGAGACGAGGCCGAGGCGGAGCCCGGCGCGCTTGAGCGCACGGAGAGCTTGCAGGTTCTCGGGCGGCATGACCTCGCCCTCGGCCAGAGCGCGGTGCTCCATAACGGCGATGCGGCGGACCAGCACGGGGTCGAGCGTGAGACCGAGGTCGCGCAGGGCGGCGTCGAACAGGGCCAGGATGTCGATCTCGTCCAAGCTTTCGCGCTCGTACGACGCCGTCACCTCGGACCAGATGCGTCGCGCCACGCCGTCGATCATCTCCTCGGCGCCGGGCAGGTCCGCGTGCGCCTCGACGGTGAGCAGGTCGAGCACGGCGGCGTAGGTCGTGCGGAGCGCCTCTTCAGCGGGGCCGAAGTCGATGATGGTGTGTCCAAGGTCGAGCACGACGGCCTGCACCTTCATAGGAATCCTCCTTCTCTGCCGCGTCGCGGCGCTGACGCCTCGTTCGTCGAGGGTTCGTGAGCGATCGGTTGCGTGGACGCTGTCGTCCCGCGGGCTTGTTTACCCTTGGGTGCGTCGGCCATGGGTCGCGGAACGTGCTCTCTCGTCGTGGTACGTTGCAGTGGAGCAGCGTCGGCTGCTATGCTGCACGAAGCACCTTAATAGACCTTTGTAGTATCCCACGAATGCCTGGAGGACCGAGAATATGAACAAACGCAAGCGCGAAGCTTGGCGCAAACACCGCCTGAGCGCCCAGAAGACAGACGAGAAGCGTAAGGCCCTGGCCGCCGCGACCGCGACGCGCAAGTAAGGGTTGGCCTTCATCAAGGTTCGGTCGTAGGCTCAGGCTCGTGTAGCCCAGGCTCCGTCCCCGCGTACGTGGGGACGGACCGGTGGCGACATCCCTAAGCGCGCTCGTGGAGATTTCCACGGGTGCGCCTTTTCCGTTTGTCTCGCGCGCTCATTTCATCGGTGAAACCACGTTTCGTGTTACCTTAAAAGGAGGTCGAGAGACGTTCTCGGAGCGCGTGAGGGGGCGTAGGCCCCCACGCCGACGAGCGCCGCACGGCCTGTCACCCGCGTGTATGAATCATCGATAACAAGAGCAACAAACGAGAGAAATAGAGGGGTCAATGGTTACGATCAAGACAACGCTGGCGCTGTCGTCAGTCGTCGCGGCCACCATCATCTCCACGGGCAGCGTCGTCTCGCTCGCGGCAGACCTGCACGGTGGAACGCTGTCCTCGGCCTCGCCGGCCTATATCCTGCCCGCCTCGACCGCCCTGTACGTGGAGCTAAACCGCGCGGGGACGCAGGGCGCGGCGCTCACGGCCATCAGCAACGTCTACGCCGCGCACGCGGGCACGGGCGCGGCCATCGCGCGCGTACGCGCCGCCCTTGGGCCGGCGGGCCGGCAGGTCGTCGACACTTTGCTCAACGGCTTCAGCGGCCATGTGGCGCTGGCCGTCTTCGCGCCCGACATAGCGCACGGGCACGTCGCCGTGGTGGCTCAGCTCAAAGACAACGCCGTGACGGGCGGCGGCAACCCGTTGCAGGGTCTAGCCACGTTCACGCCCGCGTCGACCTACCGCGGCGTTCAAACGTACACGGTTGCGCTGGGTCTCAGTGGGACGACGAGCGCGACGGTCCACGAGACGGCCTCATTGGGCGCCAGCGGGACGGCCCGCAAGACATTCGCGCTCATTAACTCGCGCCGGCGGAACAGCTACTCTCCAGGCGCGTCCTCCCAGGGCGCGGCGGTCTACGGCGCGGTGGTGCGCGGCGACGGCGTGTTGACGGACGACGCGGCCACACTGCATAGCGTGATCGACGCGGCCACGGCCAACGCGCCGGTGCTGGCCAACGACGCGGACTTCGTCAACACCACGGCGCAGGTGCAGCCGCAACGCGTCTTCACCGTCTATACCTCGCGTCGCCTCGCGCGCCTTCTCTACGCGCAAATCCAACGTCAAGCGGCGAGCAGCGCGGCAGGCGTAGGCGTCGCAAACTCCAGCACGACGGCCATGGCGCTGGCGACGCTGAAGACGTACATTGACCGGCCTTACGCGCTCGGCGTGGCCGCCACGGCGAATGGCGTCACCGTCGACACCTCGTCGATACCAGCGTCGCGGATCACGTTGACGCCGAACGGCGCGGCCTCCGTGGTCGGCAACCGGGCTATCCTGTACACCTCGTCCGACGGTCTTGCCGGGATGCTCCAGCGGATGTCGACGCTCTCGCCCGCGCTGCTGGCGCAGGTCAAGAGCCAGACCGGCATCGACATCGTGCGCGACGTGTACCCATTGATCAGCGGCGAGATCGCTCTCGACGTGAACGACGAGACCAGCCCCATCTTGCAACTCGCCGCGCGGAACGCCAAAACGGCGCTGCCGGGGTCGATCGAGTTGGTATCGCAGGTGTCGAGCCCGGCGGCGGCACAGGCCGCCATCACGCGCATCGTGGCCGCGTTGCAGGCGCGTGGGACCAGCCTCGGCGTGGGCTTCGCGCAGACGCCCCTGGCGGACGGCTCGACGGGCTACACTATTCCCGGTCTGCCGGGCCTCGGCTACACCTTCCACGGCAACTACCTCATCATCTCCACGGCCCTGAACAGCGACGTGCAAGGCTACACGACGCCCCTCTCCACGGACCCGACCTACACGGGGACGTTGGCGCGTGTGGACGGGAGCGGGTCGCCGGTGAGCGTGCAGTACGTCAACAGCGCGCGGCTCCTGTCGCTGGTGGACAAGTACGTGGCCTACGCCGACACGCTCAACAGCAGCTCAAGCGGCTCGGGCGCCGTCTCATCGGCCTGGCGTCAGGTCGAGCCGCTGCTGGCGCCGTTCAACTCGACCGCAACGATCGTGCGTCAGGTCGGCGCGGGCGAGGAGCAGGTCTCGTCGTTCGTGGCGATCAAGTAACCCCCGCGCGGGCCACTCTGCCAAGGACGGTCAGATCGAACGCAGATAGACGAAGGGCTGGACGGTGATGCACCGTCCGGCCCTTCGTCTATCTGCTGGCGTAAGCTGTCTAGCCCTCCGTCTGCTTACTAGCATAAGTTGCACGTAGGCGGCGCGGCGGAGGTCCACGTGCCGGTCGGGGTGGTCCTGGGAGGTCCATTCGGGGGCTGCGCTAGGTAGGGTGATCCGGTCGACAAAAGAGATAGAGGTGGTTGCGGGGTTTGGGCTGTGCTCCGTACTCGCCTCTACTATTATCTGTCCGGCGACCGGCGCCGCGTCCAAACCCAACGGGTCGGCGAAGCAGTAGATCCCAACTCGCACCGACGGCGCCGCGTCCACTACACCTCCTTACCCCACGAAGCGGGCGCGCTCGATCACGAAGCGGCGTTCGACGGGGCGGCGTTCCTCCAGCGTATCGCCGTACCGCGTGCCAGCCCAGGCGCGCAGCCGGGCCACGGCGGAGGGGTAGATCGCGTCGGGGATGTCCCAGAGGCTCGACCACAGACGGCCGGCGATGCTCTCCAGCACCTCGGCGGTCGAGGTGGTCGTCTGCCAGGAGACGCCGGGGGCCTCGTCGACGACGGCTCCAAGAGCGCGCCAGAGGTCGCTTACGCCGAGCGAACCGGCCATCGGACGTTCGCGCGGCTCCTCCCAACCAAGGTCGCGCAAGATGGTGAACCAGGCAGCGTAGAGTTCGCCGCGGCTGTCGCCGCTCGCCGTGTCGCGTCCGTTGAGCAAGATTCCCGCGGGGGACAGCACGCGGGCGCTTTCGGCGGCGACGCGCGCGCGATCGGAGACGAGGTGGTAGACGTGGACGGTGATGACCGCGTCGACGGAGGCATCGGCGAGGGGCAGGCGCTCGGCGTCGCCCCGCAACAGCGTCACGCGTGCGGTCCCACCGGGGATCGCGGTGAGGGCGGCGCGCAGCTTGTCCATCATCGCCGCCGAGAGGTCGATGCCGGTATAGTGGTAGCCCGCGCGCACGATGGGTAAGGCGATGCGACCCGTGCCCACGCCGAGTTCGAGCAGGCGCGTACGCGGGGTCGCTCCCGCCGCCGCGAGCAGCGCGGCGGCGACCTGAGACTCCACGCCAGGCGGGTAGCCGCGCGTGCGGTCGTAGTAGTCGGCGGCGCGGTCGAATGAGATAGACAAGCCAGCGCTCCTTTCATCATGTTTTGGCGAACCTTGCGTTCAGTATGACTCCGCGCCTATGACCTATTGGACGACCAACGCTCAGGATCTATGTGAGGATCGGCAGACGATCCACGAAAAAGAGGACCTGTCGCGTGAGACTACGTCAAGAGGAGGACTGTCCGGCATCATCTTATCCACTGTCGCTTCGTCTTCTCCGGTTTCAACCACGCGCGGCGGGGGCAGTTTCCGGCGCGGAGACGAGGGACGGATCGAGCGGGGCGGCCCCAGCGCGCAGGGCTTTCTTGTCGAATTTGCCGACCGAGGTTTTGGGCACGTCGTCGATAAAGTGGACCTCGTCGGGCAGCTGCCAACGTTCGACCTTATCGCGCAGGAAGTCGCGGATATCCGCCGCCGTGAGCATGGCGCGCGCGTCGGGCTTGGCCACGACGTAGGCGACGGGGCGCTCCGACCAGACCGCGTGGGGCAGGCCCACCACGGCGGCCTCGTGGACGGCGGGGTGCGCCATGATGGCGTTCTCCAGATCGACCGAAGAGATCCACTCACCGCCGGACTTGATCACATCCTTGGTGCGGTCCACGATGGAGACGTAGCCTTCCGTGTTTATCGTGGCCACGTCGCCGGTGCGGAACCACCCTCCCGCGACGGTGCAGTTCGGCGCGGCGTTGTGATAGTAACCGTTGGCGACCCAGGGGCCGCGCACCTGTATCTCGCCGAAGGCGACGCCGTCCCAGGGCAATTCCTCGCCCGTGGCCAAATCGGCGATCCTGATCTCCACGCCCGGCACGACGGCGCCCTGGCTAACGCGCCTGGCGAACACCTCGTCGCCCTCGTGCCAGCTACGCGCGCGGCCCGTGGTGGCGACGGGCGAGGTCTCGGTCATGCCCCAGGCGTGCAAGATGGGCAGGTCAAGCTCGTCCATGCCCGCCATCAGCGCGGCGGGAACGGCGGAGCCGCCGCAGAGCACCGTGCGGACGAGGGGCAGCCGGGCGCCCGCGGCCCTCATCGTGGCCAGCAGGTTGATCCAGAGCGTGGGCACGCCGGCTAGAATGGTGACGTCTTCGTCGGCGGCGAGGGCCAGCATAGCGGCGGAGTCTCCCGACCAGCGGCCGGGCAGTACGAGCGCGGCGCCGGCCATGGCGCAGGCGTAGGGCAGGCCCCAACTGTTGGCGTGGAACATGGGCGTCAGCGGCAGCACTACATCGTGCTCGGAGAGCCCGACAGCATCGACCTGGAGGCCTACCATAGAGTGGAGAAACTGCGAACGGTGGGAGTAGACGACGCCCTTGGGGTCGCCTGTCGTGCCGGAAGTGTAGCACATGGCCGCTCCCTGGTTCTCGTCTATCGTGGGCCAGGTGAAGCGCGTGGGCGGAGCGGCGGCGAGCAGCACCTCGTAGTCGAGCAGAGCGCCGAGGTCGTGGAACGGCAGGGGGCCGTCGTCGGCCATAACGACGATGTGGGCCACCCCGTCCAGCGCGGCCCCCAGGCCCATGAGCAGCGGGAGGAGGCTCTGGTCCACCACGATCACCTTGTCGTCCGCGTCGGCGATGATGAACTCGAGCTGCGGACGCGGCAGGCGCAGGTTGAGCGTGTGCAACACCGCGCCCATGCAGGGGACGGCGAGGTAGGTCTCCATATGGCGATAGGTGTTCCAGGACAGTGTGGCCACGCGGTCGCCGGGGGAGACGCCGAGAGCGTCGAGCGCATGGGCCAGGCGGTGGACGCGCGCGGCCATCTCGGCGTAGGTGTAGCGGTGGACGCCGTCTTCTTGCTTTGTGACGATCTGCTTGGGGCCGAACAGGCGCTCCACGCGCCAGAAGATATGCTGAATGCTCAGCGGAAAGTCCCCCATCGTGCCGCGCATCACCGCCGTCTCCGTCGTCATCGCCGTCTCCCTTTCCTGCCCCCTCGCGCCGCTTCGTCGCGGCGCCCGTGCAATCACGATAGGCCCAAGGACGGACCGTGTCAAGCGCGGCAAGGGGATGCTGAGGGAGTACAAGGGGTAAAAAATACCCCTTAATAGAACACTTGTCCACAATTTGCTTGCTTTAGAACGAAGGTTCTACTACAATCGCTGTAGATGTGGATTGGGTACGGTTATCGCGACTTTATCCAGGGTAGTACTAGTAAAGCTGCGGAAACTCTCTACCACCATCCACCAAATGAAGATAGCGCATGGTCTCAGGTGAGGACGTAGTGAAACAGAGCATGATGTCGAAAAGGTTTTCTCTCATCGTGACGGGGGTTTGTGCGCTGCCGCTGATGGGCGCCTCCACGGCAGGGGCGGCTGGCTTCCACGCCCGTCAGACGATTGCGGTACAGGTAAAGCCATCGCCAGCGCGGACGGCGACGCTGACGCCGGGCCAGCATATCGACGTACGTATTAGTGGTGCGGCGTTGCGGCGTAGCCAGGCCTACTGCCTCGGGCTCGTTTCAATGATCGACCGCTACAGCCTGCCGGTGAACCTCGGTCGCGTCGTCGTCGCTCCATCGGGAGCGGGCAGCGTGAGCACGTCCATACCCGCCAACCTTCTGCCCGCTGAGCCTGCCGGTCCCTTCATGCTGTTCGTCGGCGCCTGCACGTCTATCGCGCCCGACCGGCCTTTCGTGGCCACGACTACCGTGCGCATCGTCCGCGCGTAGGCGTCTCCGCGACGGTTAGCGGGGTGGTATGTCGACGAAGGGGACGGTCAAGGCGACATTAGCCGCGCTCACACGGTACAACGCGGTCGTGATGCGTCGTTGCGTGGCCGACACGTCGAGCCGTGCCCCCGTTTTCGTGTGCGTCGGCGCCCTGTCGTAGCGGTTGCCAAGGGCGATAAGGTAGCGGCGCAGCATGGTCGAGGCGACCGTTTGCGCCAGGGACACGGTCGCCCCACGGGTAAGCGTGCTGATCTGCGCGCGTGCCTGCTCTAAGGGCGACCCCGTGTGGCCGATACTGTAAGCTCTCCATACGGTCAAGGTGCGGTCCACCGTGTATCCCAGGAGAGACACGGGGACGGAGATGACGTGGCCGGTCGGCATGTGCAGCAAGACGCGACGCCCCATCTGCTGCGCGCGCAACGTCGCCAAATGGACATCGGCGGCAGCCGTGGTGCGGGTCAAGCCACCCAGGTTTAAGCTGATAGGCCGCAGGGTCACGCGCGGGTAGATACGGTCGCGGTAGAGATATTCGAACCCTCCCACGAGCGCGGCTAGAACGACGACGACGACAAGCAGCACGACAATGAACGTGGGACTACGGCGTTCTCGCGGAACGGCGCCCTGCTGATATGGCGCTTGCGCGCGCAGAGCCGCGCGCTGCGCCAACGACATCGGGGCCGGTCGAAACTCTTGACTCACCTATCCTCCAACGCACTGCATCATCGCGCTCAGGGGCGCGCCATTCTCTGTTATAGCGGCTTGACGGCGTTTCTGTCTATGGCCTCGCTACGCCGTTCGCCGCGCGCACGAACGGCGAACGGCGTTCGGTCTATGCAGCCTTTGTTGATGCTAGCATAGGAACACGATATTTCTCACGATACCATCATCTGGACACGGGAAGGAAGAATGATGAGCGCGGAGTTTAGCTGGCAGCGCTGGCCACGGGTTGAGGCCTTACTTGAAGGATATCTCCGAGAGTTCGTCGGCGTCCACATTGAGGCGCGCACGCTCGAGACAGACCTCGCCACAGGGGCCAGCGTGCGCCTCTTCGACCTACTCGACCACCTGACGGTGCGGGGCGACGGAGCGGCCCTCGGCGGCCTCTTTCGCGAACACGGCTTCATACGCGAGGAGGTCGCCACGCCCGACGGGCTCACCGTCTACGCGCATCAGGGCGCGCAGGTTCCTCGCCTGGCGCTGCGCGAGAGACGGGAGAGCGCGGAGACGGTCGTGGAGGACATCGCGGTCAAGGTCGAATCGATCGAGGACTTCTTGCTGGTGCGTGGCCTCGACGCCCCGATCGAAGGGTCGCCGCTCAGCCCCCTGCGCACGGCCACGCTCTGGCTGCACGATGGACGCGGCGTGCGTCTGGTGGAGCGGCGCGGCGACCGCGGCCTCACGGCGCGCGCGATGCCGCGTGGCTACGCCGACGACTACCTAGCCGCGCGGGAGCGCTGGTCCACGCGGACGCGCACGACGACGCCCTCGGAGGACGCCGCCGTGATGGCGACGACGCGGGAACGGGCGCGCGAGATCGTCGCCGCGGTGGGCCGCGACACAGCAGCGTGGATAGTGTTCGAGGTCGAACGCGCCTACTGGGAGCGGCGCAACGCCGCGGCGCAGGTGCAAAAGGCGCGGCAAGACCGCCTGGGCATCGGCTGGGCCAACCACGACCACCACACCTTCCGCTCGTCGCGCGCGGGCTTCGCCACGTTGATCGGGCTATTGGAAGACCTCGGCTTCGTCTGCCGCGAACGCTTTTATGCCGGGGCCGAGGCCGGCTGGGGGGCGCAGGTGCTGGAGCAGGCCATATGCGGCCTCGTCGTCTTCGCCGATGTCGATCTTTTGCCGGAGGAGACTCGGATCGACTTCGCGCACACGCCCCTTGAAGAGACGAGCGACCGCCTGGGCACGGTCGGCCTGTGGTGCGCCTTGCACGGTGAGTCGATCTTAAGCGCCGGTATGCACCATCTCGAAGGGCAGTTTGAGTTCGAGCGTCTGCGCGACGACCTCGCGGCGTCGGGCGTGGCCATGATGGCGCCGTTCAGCGACTTCCCTCACCTGCGCCAGGCTTTTACCAAGGGCGAGCGCTGGGCCGTCTCCCCGCAGCGCCTAAACGACGTGCGGGCGCGTGGCCTCATCACCGCCGTGCAGCACGAGACGTTCGCGCGAGAGGGGGCCATCGGATCGCACCTGGAGAACCTGCAACGCCACGACGGCTTCAAGGGCTTTAACCAGCGCAACGTCTCCACCATCATCCGCGCCACCGACCCCCGCGCCGCCCTGGAGACGGCGCCGGCTTAACCATCCAGGGACGTAAAATACGATGGTGGGATGTCAAGTCCGATATCATCTGAGACGGCGACCTGACAGGACGACGCTTCCAAAGGGCCTCGCCATCCCTTATCCCCTGTTCCGACCGTGGTGACGAACGGGCGCGGGGGACAGGGAACAATTACGCGCCTTTTCGCCGTCCTTCGATCAAACGAAGATGTTGTGGAAACGGGCTCCGCTAGATTGGCTCCGTCACCCCCTGCCGATTAGGTGGGGTCGAACAGACATCTTGAGCAGGTAATGGAAGATGGAGAGTGGGAGAAAGTCGAGCCAGGCCGATGACTACACGAAAGCAACGACGTGTTCGCTCTTTACTCACGCGTATCGGCATCGTCGCTCTCCTGCTTGGCGTTGCTATAGGCGTGTACAGAGTAATCTGGCCGCCGGTTAAGTCTCCCACCGACGTGGCCTATGAAGTCGGTGCGCACTATGGCGACGTACACCCGCGCATCGTCGCCGTGGAGTCTACGTCAACGGACAACATCCCCCATGATCCGATGTACTTTATGACGATCGAAGGTCGATTTCATAAAGGGCGTCAGATCGTTCGCTACGTCTCCTTCTCGGCCTTGGCTGACAGAACCTATGTCTGGGGCGTCCAGGGCTACAATAAGGCGGGGTCTCCAGACTGGAGCGAGAATGAACTGGAGCCCTTGCCGCCGCTATAGGTTGTACGGCGCAGCTTGCGCGACGCCATCCTCCACGCTCTTGCTTTTCTGACGGCTTTGAGTGAAGCCGCAACAGAACGATAGGAAGTGGGTTGAGACGGACGAGGAACCGCGCTTCTCGAGCGTCGGGATTGTCGCCCTTCTAGTCAGTTGCTCGACCGTAGGTAGGTGACGACGATCTCCGGTTTGCCGCGAAACCAGAAGGCGAGCGCTCCGAGCATCAGGTAGCGGGCCAAATGTTGCCGCCGGGCACGCTTTATGACGCTCGCAACCAACCACCCGCGCTCAGTAAGCGCACGTGCGTCAGCCTTATAACTCTGGTAGCGCCTGTAGACGCGTACCATCGTCTCAAACTGCGGGTCCTTGTGATCCACTCGCCTCTCCATCATCTCACCCTGCACTATTGTACTATTCCGCCTTCCACCCGCGTATGTCCTTTACGAGGCAGCATTGATCTCGATAATAACGCTATTTGTCTTTGACGAACTATATGCAACAGGAGGGCTGGCGCTTCCTCCGAATACGCGAGTTAGACTTGATCTTAATCCCAGTGATCAGGGCCATGTTCCCATGTTCGATGTACCTTGACTAACGGTCATAACTCGTGCGCCAATTAACGCGTGACCGTTTTTAGCGGCGATGGCTTCTCGGACGACGCCTAAAGTCGGGCGCGGCTCCCTGTACACTTAAGCGTAGTAAAGGGGAACGCCGCGACGCCGTGATACTGCAACGCCTCACGCTCGACCACTACCGCAACTACGCGCACCTCGACGCCCACTTCGGTGAGGGCGTCGTGGTGCTGTGGGGCGCGAACGCGCAGGGCAAGACGAACCTGCTCGAAGCGATCTACTTGCTGGCCACGACGAAGTCGGCGCGCACACGCTCGGACGCCGATTTGATCTCGTGGGGGCCGCTCGACCCCTTTGCCACGACGCCGTTCGCGCGCATCACGGCGCACGTGGAGCGCGGACGCGGCCCCATCGACGTGGAGATCGTGGTGCAAGACGCCGGTGAGGGAGAGGTGGGCATAGCGCGGCGACCGGGCGGGACCGCGGGCACGGGAGCCACGGCGCGCAAGCGCTTTAAGGTCAACGGCGTGCCGCGCCGCGCGGGCGAGGTGCTGGGACAGATCAACGCCGTGCTCTTCGCGCCGACGGACGTGGACATCGTGGCGGGGTCGCCGTCGCTGCGCCGCCGCTTTCTCGACGTGATCCTCTGTCAGGTCCACCCCTCCTATTTTCGCGCCTTGCAAGGCTACAACAAGACCTTGCTGCAACGCAACAGTCTGCTGCGCCAGATTAGAGACAAGCTCCAGCCGCCCGAGAGCTTGGAGTTCTGGAACGAGCGCCTCGTGGAAGACGGCGCCGTCATCGCCGCCGAGCGCGCCGAGGCCGTCTCGTACCTGGGGCGGCGCGCGGCGGAGCAGCATGGGCAGGTCAGCGGCGGCCACGAGCACCTCGACCTGACCTACCTCTCGTCGATCCCCTTGGAGAGCGGCGGCGCCGTGGGCGTGAAACATGCCTTCGAGAACGAACTCGCGGCGGTCGCGCGGCGTGAGATGCAGGCAGGCGTCTCGCTCGTCGGGCCACACCGCGACGACATCGGCATCAGCACGGACGGCGTGGACGTGACGGCCTTTGGATCGCGCGGGCAGCAGCGCTCGGCCGCTCTCTCGCTCAAGCTGGCCGAACTCGCCTACATCCACCGTGAGTCGGGCGAGTGGCCCATCTTGCTGCTCGACGACGCCACGGCGGAACTCGACGGCGCGCGGCGCGCGGCGGTGCTGGCCCTGGCGCGCACGCACCCGCAGGTGTTTATCGCCACGGCGGAGCCAGGCGGACTCGACGTCCTCGACGTCACGGGACCGCAGGTTTGGCATATCACCGCTGGTGAGATGACGCGGGAGCGACACGGACAAGAAGAGGAGCCCTAGACGATGGAGCGAGGGAACCCGCTGCGCGCGTTCGTCACGCGGCTCGGAGAGTTGTTCACCGGCGCGGCGCCCGCCTCGGGAGCGCGGGGCGGCGCTGGAATAGCGTCAGAACCCGGTACGGTCGTGCTGGACCCGCGCGCGCGCCTTCAGGTCGTCGAGGGCTGGGGCACGTCGCTGTGCTGGTGGGCCGTGGTGAGCGGGGCGTGGTCCGAGCCCGCGCGGACCCGGCTGGCCGACCTCCTGTTCGATCCGGTCGACGGGCTGGGACTCAACGTGGTGCGCTACAACATCGGCGGCGGCGACGACCCCGCGCACCACCACATGCGCGTCGGCGGCGCCGTGCCGGGATACCAACCGCGTCAGGGCGAGTGGGACTGGACCCAGGACGCCGGCCAGCGCTGGATGCTGGCGGCGGCGACAGAGCGCGGGGCCGGCATCGCCGAGGCCTTCGCCAACTCTCCCCCCTATTGGATGACGCGCAGCGGGTGTTCCGCGGGCGCGGGCGACGCGGGCGACAACCTGCGCGACGACGCTGTCGATTTATTCAGCTCCTACCTCGCCGAGGTGGTCGCGCACTTCGCTGCCGCGTGGGGCGTCACGTTCCGCACCATAGAGGCATTTAACGAGCCGCTGCAAACGAACTGGCGGAGCATGAACGGCCAAGAGGGCTGCCACTGGTCGCGTCCCCTCCAGGCCCGCGTGATCGCTTCTCTAAGCACGGCCCTATCTCAACGCGGCGCCGCGACGACGATCGCTGCCGACGATGAGTTCCGCATCGACGACCTGCTCGACACCTTCGCGTCATATGGTCCGCGCGTGCAGGCGCTCACGGCGCAATTCAATACGCACTCGTACAGCGGGTCGCGTCGCGCCGAGGTGAAGACGATGGCCGCGGCGGCGGGCAAACGCCTTTGGATGTCGGAGTGGGGCGGGTCGCGCGGACCGCACGACCATCAGGCCATGGACACGCCGTTGATGCTCTCGGGCCAGATACGCATGGACATGGACGTGCTCGGTCCGTCGGCCTGGGTTTACTGGCAGGCCGTGGAGCAAGAAGCCAACCACAACTGGGGCCTCATCCACGCCGACCTCGCGGGGACGAGCGAGGGGATCTCCATCACCAAGTCGTACTACGCCATGGGCCAGTACAGCCGCTTCATCCGCCCCGGCTTTATACTCATCCAGTCGACGGAGGCGACGCTGGCCGCGTTCGACGAGGCGACGGGCACGATCGTGGCCGTGTGCGAGAACGCGGGCGCGACGGAGACGGCGCTGACGCTGGACCTGCGCGCGTTTGGACTAACGGGCGCCCTATCAGCCGCGTCCAGGCGCACGTCGGCGACGGAGGATTTGGTCTCTCTGCCTGACGTTCCACTACGGGGAGGCGTACTCCTCCTCACGCTGCCCGCGCGTTCGATCACGACGGTCGTCGTGGCCCCAAACACAGCGTAAACGCCGAGCGGAAAGAGAGATTATGGCCAGTCGCGTCACCAAAACCGGGGCGTCGAACAAAGCGAACAAAGCAGCCGTGCGCTCGATTCACGACCGCGCTTTGCGCGCGCAGTCCGCGTATCTCGTGCGCCTGCGCGAGGCGCTGGAGGCGCTGCAGCCGTTGCTGGAAGAAGACGATGCCGACGCGGCGCGCGCCGGGCGCGCGATCGAGGCGGAGATAGCGCACGTGCGCTACGGCACGGCCATCGTCGACGAGTAGGGGGGCGCCAGCCGACGAGCGCGGAGCCATGGCGAAACAGAGGTACGGGAGTAGAGGCGCCTGGCCCGCCGTTCGCTCACGCAGGCGCCGCACCGGGGACAGGTGAACGGCGCCGCGAAGGCCTGCGCCCCACCGTGCTGGACCGCCCGACTTTTCGTGGATCGGCTAGTGGGCAGCCACGCGCCAGGCCTGAACCACGTAGTCGATCGCGGACACGAGCGTGAGTATGGTCGCCGCGAACAGCAGCGCCGTGGCCAGCGTGGGGTTCCAGCCCACGATCACGAGGGTGATGGCGATGAGGGTGAGCATGGTCTTGGCCTTGCCCCAGATGCCGGCGGGGATGGAGATGCCTTCTCCCGCGGCCCAGGCGCGTAGGCTCGAGACGATCAATTCGCGGCCTACGATGATGATGACGAACCACGAGGCGACGTCGCGCGTGCCGACGAGGGCGACGAGTGTGGCTGCGACGAGGAGTTTGTCGGCGAGGAGATCGCAGAACACGCCGAACCGCGAAACGACCTTCCAGCGCCGCGCCAGATAGCCATCGAGGTAGTCGGTAGCCGAGGCCAGCACGAACAGCACGGCGGCGAACAGGCGCGGCGAGGGCGCCGCCAGCAGCAGCAAGACCACGATCGGCGTAGCCAGCAGCCGTGAGAGGCTCAAGGCGTTGGGGAGGCGGACTTGCAGCGTCGTGGTCCCCGTGGGCGGCGCGGTCCGCACGTTACGCGGCGCAAGAGACGGCTTTTTGTCAGCCATCGGTCGCGCGTGCCCCGGTCCTGACCGCGCTTCTTTCACCACGGCGCGTCTCCTCCCGCGGTGTTTTAGCGGTAGTTGTTGAACTGAAGCGGGACATCGAAATCCTTGGCCTTTAGCGTGGCGATCACGGTCTGCAAGTCGTCTCTGCTCTTGGCCGTCACGCGCACGGCCTCACCCTGCACCTGCGCTTTGACCTTGGGGTGCGTATCGCGGATCAACTTGGTGATTTCCTTGGCCAGGTCCTGGCTGATGCCCTGGCGCAGGGTCGCCTTCTGCCGCACTCTGGAGCCCGCGGCCGGTTCGACCTCGCCCCAATCGAGGATCTTGAGCGAAAGACCGCGTCGCACGAACTTCGACTCGAGCAGGTCGCGGATAGCGGTCGCCGTCATATCCGAGGGGGTGGCGATGGTGATCGTGTCTTTCTCCAGCGTGACCTCGCTCTTCGTCTCTTTGAGGTCGTAGCGGGTCGTGATCTCGCGCTCGGCCTGATCGACGGCGTTGACGAGCTCCTGACGGTCAAACTCGGATACTACGTCGAACGACGAATCCGTGGACGCCATAGTGTAGTGCCTCCATCTTCAACGATGCGGTCTATGTCTCTAAATGATACGCCGTAGCGCGGGCCAGCGCACGATAGATATCGCGCGGCGCCGGGGCCCGTCTACAAGACGATGACGTGGAGGGCCAGCAGCGCCACGAGGATAAGGATGACGACGACCAGGGAAGCGGCCGCGACGGGTATGACGGCCAGGCGCGTGGTGGTGGTGGTGCGCGTCAACGGCGCTGCCTTGACGATGGCGGGACGCTTGTCGCGGTAGAGATGCTCCATCGCGCGCGGATCTAGATCGAGGAAGATGGCGTAGTTGCGGATTGCCCCGCGCGTGTAGACATCGTCGGGCAGGTCGTCGTAGGCGTCCGACTCAAGTGCTTGCAGGCGGTCGAGCGGAATCTTCGTCTTCTCGGAAACCGCTGGAAGCTTCATGCGCTTGGCCGCGCGCGTCGATCGAAACGTCTCGCCAAGGGTGGGCATGAACGTCGTCTTCTCTTTCTTACAACGCGTCCCGTTTCTCCACGAGGACGCACCAGTACTCTTGGAAGGATAGGGAGGCATGAGACCGGAGTCAAGCTCAGATGACCCGCCTAACACCCTGTTATACTGATGGAACCGCTCGAACGCACGCAACGCCACCCCTAAGGAAGGCTAAGGTACGACGTTATCGTGAAACGCGTCCTCATTATCGACGACGATGCCGATCTGCTTACGTTGCTGGCCGATGCCCTGGGCGGCGAGGGGCATACCGTGGCCACGTGTGGGCGTCCCCGCGATGCGTATCAGACGACAAAGGCGCTGATGCCCGACGTTATTCTCCTGGACATTAAGATGCCGGGGATGAATGGGTGGGAAGTATTGAACGTGTTTCTCCTCGATCGCGCGCTGCGCACGATCCCCGTCTTGTTGATGACGGCCGCGCCAGGCGAGGCTCACCGTCGGCTGGCCAAGCTGGACCTCTACGATGTCTCCATCCTGGACAAGCCTTTCACGATCGATATGCTCTTGTCGCGGGTCGAACGTGCTCTGGGCAATCCCAGTGAGTGCGAGGTGCTCTACGACCGCCTGTTGAACAGCTGTCTCCCGGCAGCGGGCGCCCCGCGGTTGTCCCTCGTCCCCGGCCAGATGCAGGGCCGGGGCTAACTCCTTCCTTAGCTAGACTTTGAGCCGAGCTTTCCTGGTGAGCGTAGCGGACGCTCTAGCACGACCCTAAGCCGACGATTCTCCAAAAGGTCATGTGAGATGACCGTGCAGCGCACTCAGGGCGCTGGCTCGATCGCACCATGGGCGGAGGCGGCATCAATACAGTCTGCGTGCTCTCCCTAGGCAAAAGAGAACGATGGGCGCCAGCGGTCGCGTCCACGTTTATTTAAATAGCAAAGAGGCCGCGTCCACGAACGTTCGTGGACGCGGCCTCTTTTTTGGCCGGTTGGCGCTCCTCCAGACGATGTCCGGAGGAGCGCTGGGGAGGGACTCTTAGTAGTCCATACCGCCGCCGCCGCCCGGCATGGCCGGAGGCGGGGTCTTCTCGGGAAGATCGGTCACGATCGTCTCGGTGGTGAGCATAAGGCCGGCGATGCTGGCCGCGTTCTGCAGGCCGGAGCGCGTGACCTTGACTGGGTCGATGACGCCGGCCTGGAACATGTCCTGGTACTCGCCGGTGCGGGCGTTGTAACCCTTACCTGCTTCGAAGCCCTTGACCGCCGCGACGACGACCGAGCCCTCGGCGCCGGCGTTGAAGGCGATCTGGCGCAGCGGCTCCTCGAGAGCGCGGCGCAGGATGTCCACGCCGGTCTTCTCGTCGCCTTCGAGATTGAGGTTGTTGAGAGCGGGCAGCGCGTTGATGAAGGCCGTGCCGCCGCCGGCGACGATGCCTTCTTCAACCGCGGCGCGCGTGGCCGAGAGCGCATCTTCGATGCGGTGCTTCTTCTCCTTGAGCTCGACCTCGGTCGGGGCGCCGACCTTGATCACCGCGACGCCGCCGGCCAGCTTGGCCAAGCGCTCTTGCAGCTTCTCCTTGTCGAAGTCGCTCGTGGTATCATCGGTCTGCGCACGGATCTGCTTCATGCGCCCCTCGATGTCGGACTGGGCGCCCTTGCCCTCGACGATGGTCGTGTTGTCCTTCGTGGAGGTCACGCGGCGAGCCTGACCGAGCATGGCGGCCGTGGCGTTCTCGAGCTTGAGGCCGACTTCCTCGGAGATGACCTGGCCGCCCGTGAGGATGGCGATGTCTTCGAGCATGGCCTTGCGGCGGTCGCCGAACCCAGGAGCCTTGATGGCGAGGGTGTTGAACGTGCCGCGCAGCTTGTTGACGACCAACGTCGCCAGAGCCTCGCCGTCGACGTCCTCGGCGATGATGACGAGGTTCTTACTTAACTGCACCAGCTTCTCCAGCACCGGAAGAATGTCGGCGATGGCGCTGATCTTCTTGTCGGTGATGAGGATGTAGGGGTTGTCCAGCGAGGACTCCATGCGGTCGGCGTTGGTGACCATGTAGGGCGAGATGTAGCCGCGGTCGAGCTGCATGCCGTCGACGTAGTCTTGCTCGAGGCGCAGACCCTGCGACTCCTCGACCGTGATGACGCCGTCCTTACCGACCTTGTCCATAACCTCGGCGATCATCTTGCCGATGCCCTCATCCTGCGAGGAGACCGCGGCCACCTGAGCCGTCTCTTCAGCGGTGTTGACGGGCTTGGAGAGGCGCTTGAGCTCCTCGACAACCGCCTCGACGCCCTTGTCGATGCCGCGCTTGAGCGCCATTGGATTGGCGCCGGCGGCCACGTTGCGCAGGCCCTCGGCGATGATGGCCTGGGCCAACACCGTGGCCGTGGTCGTGCCGTCGCCGGCGACGTCGTTGGTCTTCGTCGCGACTTCCTTGACCAGTTGCGCGCCCATGTTCTCAAAGGGATCTTCGAGTTCGATGTCGCGGGCGATGGTCACGCCGTCGTTCGTCACCGTGGGGGCGCCGAACTTCTTGTCGAGCACGACGTTGCGGCCCTTGGGGCCGAGCGTCACCTTGACCGCGTCGGCGAGCTTGTCGACGCCCGTCTTGAGCGAACGACGCGCCTGCTCGGAGAATTCCAGTTGCTTCGCCACTGTTCTCTTTGTCCTTTATCTATTCAGGGTGTCCGCCGGGTCGAGCCGGGCGTCCGTCGGTCGACGAAGGCTGCCCGCGCCCGGTGATCGGGATATACTAGACGATCGCCAGGATGTCTTTCTCGCTGACGATCAGCAAGTCTTCGTCGTCGACCTTGACCTCGGTGCCGGCGTACTTGGCGTACAACACCGTGGCGCCCTCGCTCACTTCAAGCGGGGTGCGCTGGCCGTTGTCGTTCAACTTGCCGGGACCGACAGCGATAACCGTGCCCTTCTGCGGCTTCTCTTTAGCCGTGTCGGGCAGGAACACCCCGCTCGTCGTCTGCTCTTCGCGCTGCGCCGGGCGGATCACTACGCGATCGCCCAGAGGCTTAATGTTGGTCGTCGTCTCCGTTGCCAACGTCGGGACCTCCTCCACCACTGTATCTTTAGCACTCTCAAGACGAGAGTGCTAACTACACCATCGATTTTAGCACTCTCCCCCGCCGAGTGCAAGCGGCGCTGAAAAAAGAAGTGGGGCATACTCAAGACAATAAAGGAGGTCGCACGATGCGTGTCTTGGTGGTCGAAGACGAGCAGAAGATCAATAGGACCGTGTGCCAGGCGCTGCGCGAGGAGTCGTACGCGGTCGATCCGGCCTACGACGGCGACGAGGCCGAGGCGTTGGCCGAGATCAACGACTACGACCTGATCATTCTCGACATCATGCTGCCGAAGAAGGACGGGCTCCAGGTCTGTATGACGTTGCGCTCGCGCGGACTGGCCACGCCCATTCTGTTGTTGACGGCGAAGGACGATTACGAGGACAGGGTGCGCGGACTCGACAGTGGGGCCGACGACTATCTGGTGAAACCCTTCCACATGGGCGAGCTGATGGCGCGCGTGCGCGCGCTGCTGCGGCGCGAGACGACGGCTAAATCGACGCGCCTGCAGATCGGCGACCTCGTGCTCGACACGAGTTCGCACCGTGTGACGCGGAGCGAGGAACTCATCCCTTTAACGAGCAAAGAGTACGCCATGTTGGAATACTTTATGCGCCACCCCAACCAGGTGCTGACGCGCACGATGATCAGCGAACACGTCTGGGACGACCTTTACGACAGCTACTCCAACATCATCGACGTCTATATACGTCGCCTGCGGCGCAAGCTCGACGACATGGCGGCGGTCAAACTGCTGCATACGGTGCGCGGGAGCGGCTATCTACTGGGAGTGACGCCGCACGACGGAGACGAGTAAGCGCGCCCACGACGAAAGTAAAGACGGAGGCCGCTCGGGCGCGGGAAAAGGCGTCCCGGAAGCGCGAGCGCTCATTCTCCCGCGCGCCCGTCCTTCAAGGGCGGCGCGCGTGCCTGAGAGTTTCTCCCTTCACGCCTCTTGCTGACAATTCAGGGACCATCACGGGAAAAGCAGGGCGAGAGACGTGTACATCGGCTCGTGGTACACTACGCACAGCCGCCGGACCGGCGTGGTTCACCTACAACACGGACGGTAGACGACAAGCCGCATGAAACGCACGCACCGCATTAACCGCATCACGCAACGCAAGCCCAAACCGAAAAACCGCATCATTCCTATTCTTGCCGTGTTCGCCGCGCTCGGCCTGCTGTTGCAGGTCGTGCTCGTCGGAACCGTCGTGGGCGTCGTGGGCGCGGGCACGTCTTCCTACTATACGACGGTCTCGAAGGAAGGCATCGCGCGGCTCAAGCAGACGTCAGTCCTGGAGAACGTGCGGCCGACGACCATCCTCGACCGCAACGGCAAGGTGTTGCTGCAGATCAGCGATCCCAACGTCGGTCTCCAAAATGTCGTACCGCTCAGCCGCATCCCCCAGATCATGCGCTGGGCGCTCATCGACACGGAAGATAAGACGTTCTACACGAACCCCGGCGTCGAGCCGAGCGCCCTATTGCGCGCCGTACGCGACAACCTGAGCGGTAGGCCGACAGGAGGCTCGACGCTGACCCAGCAGATGGTGAAGAACCTCGTGCTCGATAGAAGCCAGACGGCTCAGCGCAAGATTCAAGAGATCGCCATCGCGGTCGCCGTGTCTCAAAAAGGCAGCGGCTTCTCTAAGAACAAGGTGCTGTACCTCTACCTGAACTCCGTCTTCTTCGGACACCACGCTGTCGGCGTGGACGCGGCCGCGCAGATCTACTTCGGCAAGCACGTCTGGCGCCTCGACCTCGGCGAGTCCGCTCTCCTGGCCGGCCTGGTGCAAAAGCCAACCGGTCTCGACCCGCTGGGTGCGTACGGCTCGGCGGCGGCGCTGGCGCGTCTCCACGACGTCGTACTCCCGCGTATGGTCGCTCAGGGACACATCACGCGCGCGCAGAGCAGGGCGGCTTACGCCGAGATGAGCGCGTATCGTTTCGTGGAACACTACATCGCCCCGACGACGACCAGCAGCGCCGCGCCGTACTGGACGGAGTGGATTAAAGGGCTGCTCGGCTACCAACAGACCTACTACACCGATCCTCACCTCGCGGCGACCGTGGTCAAAGCAGGAGGCTTCACCAGCGGCCTGACCATTCAGACGACGCTCGATCTGAACCTCTACCGGCACACGCAAGACGTGATGCTCAAAGCAGTGCAGCAGATCGCCGCCTCGAACGTCAACGACGCGGCGGTGGTCACGCTCGACCCGCACTCGGGGCAGTGTCTGGCCATGGTCGGCGGCATCAACTACGACGGGACGGCGACGGGGTCGCAGATCAACATGGCGGCGAACCCACGTTCACCTGGCTCGTCGTTTAAGATGTTTACCTACCTCACGGCGTTCGAGCACGGCTGGTCTCCTTCGACGGTGCTGCCGGACGAGCCGCGCTCGTGGCCCGACTCCAGTTCGCCTACCGGCTTCTACTCGCCCACGAACTACGATCTGCAATGGCACGGCGCGGTCTCCGTGCGCACCGCCCTGGCCAACTCGTTCAACATGCCGGCGGTCGAGACCATCGACGCGGTCGGCCCGCGCAACGTGCTCAAGACGGCCATCGCTATGGGCGCCCGCTATCTCAACGGAGTGAAGAATCCACCGCTCTCGATGACGCTTGGCTCGAAGGAAGTGCCGCTCTGGCAGATGGCCATCGCCTACAACACTCTCGCCAACGGCGGGGCCTACCGCCCGATGTCGTCGATCCTCTCCATCAAGGACGTCATGGGAAAGGTCGTCTACCGCTATCACACTCCGGCGGCGGTGCAGGTCGTCTCCGCGCAGGACGCGTATCTTGTCACCAGCATCTTGAAGGACAACTCGGCGCGCTCGATCGCGTTCGGCTCCCCTTCCGTCTTGCAGCTTGGCCCCGACGCCCAGTTGCCGGTCAACGTGCCCGCCGCGGCCAAAACAGGGACGAGCCAGTATTTCATCGACAACCTCACTATCGGCTACACGCCGCAGCTCTTGACCGCGACGTGGGTAGGCAATCCCGACCACTCGCCGATGCTCAACGTCGAGGGCATCGACGGCGCCGGGCCGATCTGGCACAACGTCATGGAGTGGGACCTGTTGCACCCCAGCGAACCACGGCAAGGGGTCGACGTGAACCAGCCGGCCACGTTCCCCGTCCCGCCGGGCATCTTTATCGCACGGGCGTCGGCGACGGGATACCTTGCCAGCCCCTACACGCAGTGGACCATCGTCGATCTTTTCGCGGCGGGCGCCCTACCGCACCAGTTCGACACGTTAGGGCCGTCCGTCGTGCCGGATGCACCGTCGCCCATAACCGCGCCCCGCCTCTACGGGAACGCGGCTTACGACCTCGACGGCGGCTCCCACGACGGGTACGTGTCGTCGATCCAGCCGTTCTCGGAGACGGTCGTCGCCACGCCAACCACCCCGTATGCCGGCGTCCCGCCGGCGGCGGTGCAGCCTGGCGCGGCCAGCGGCTCTAGTGGTATTCTCACATATAACCCAGGGACGAATTCCAACATCTGCGGTGGAGGCCGCTACACATATACGACGCAATTTGTTAACGAAAAACTGCAATACGCGTACACTTGCCAGTAGAGCCACGGCGGCGCCGTGGACGTCAAACTCTGTAGATATGGCGGTCATGAGGCAAGGGGCCTGTCCCTTCACCTCGACGACGGGCCACTCCGCACGACACAGCCGACCGTGGGCCGAAGGCGATGCTGGCTTTCCCTACGCAGCGGCCCGTTTGGTTCACCGGCGTACTGGGTAGAATCGCCTTCAGACCCGCACGACGGTCGTCCGGTCAGCCCAGTAATGAAACGAGGTATTCATGCGCGGCGCACGACTTCTTGCCCGTAGCCTTCCCCTTGCCCTATTGATCGCCCCGCTTGGATTCTTGCCGGTTGGGCAAGCGTCGCCCTCCGTCTCCGCGGCGACGACCGCCGCCCTAAACGCCTTGAACGCTCGGAGCAAACCCATCCTCGACGTGCCGAGCGCGATGATGCACGCGCCGGCCGTCAAGATCATGATTCAGATAAAGAGCCCCGCGCAGACGCTGCTGGCACAGTCTCCTCAACTGCAGACGTTGCTCTCGACGCTGCGCGGCAATCTGCTTGACGCGCTGCACATGGCCCACGCCACGGATATCTACGCCTACCACCTGATTCCCGCCGTGGCTGCCACGGCGCCCGGCTCCGCGATCCCCCTGCTTCTAGCACAGAAGGGTGTGCTGTCCATCACACTCGATCGTGTCCATCCTCTGCTGCCGGCGCAAGCACAGGCGGACGCCGCGACGACGGCTCTAAGCACTGGCGCGGGCGCGATACGGCCCGTCGTCAACGTGACGCAAACGATCGAGCCGGAGTCTTACGCTCTGACGCAGGCCGACGTCGCCGCGGCCAATGGCTACACGGGTGCGGGCGTGCGCGTAGCCATCATCGACTCCGGTCTCGACCTCTCGCAGCCCGACCTCTCCTCCATCGCCGCGCGCGATGCCTCGGGCAATCCGATCCGCGTGGACTACACGGGCTATGGCTATGCCGACACGGTGGGCCATGGTACGGCTTGCGCCTCGATGATCGCCGCGCAGGGCCATGAGGTCTACACAGGCGACAACAAGGATTTACTACAGGTCTACCCCCAACTGGGAACGCGTCCGACCTTGTACCGGTCGAGCTTCACAGTAAAAGGCATGGCCCCCGGCGTCACCGTCATGACCGCCAAGATCTTCGATACACGCGCGCCCAATAGTGGCGGCTTCGACTCGTGGATCGTGCGCGCGGTCGAGTGGGCGGTCGACCACCATGCAAACGTGATCAGCGAATCGTTCGGCGGTCTCTCGGTGCCGAGCGACGGGACGGACCCGACGGCCGCGGCCGACGAGGCGGCGGTAAAAGCGGGCGTGGTCGTGGTCGCGGCGGACGGCAACGAAGGCCCTGGAGAGACGACGATCAGTTCGCCGGCTAACGCGCCAGGCGTCATCGGGGTCGGCGCCTCGACGGACTTCCGCTCGTTTGGCCAGACAGGCTTCCTGGCGACGTACGGCGCCACGATCGCCGACAACATCGCGTCCTTCACCTCGCGCGGCCCCACGACGGATGGGCGTGCGCGCCCCGACCTCGTCGCGCCGGGCGCCTTCGCCTGGGCGTTGTTTCCAGTCGCTAGATCGGCGGACGGGGCCACGAAACCGCCTTACGACGTGGGACAGTTCGGCGGCACGAGCCAGGCCACGCCGGTGACGGCGGGCGCGGCGGCCCTGGTGATCGAGGCGTTCCGCCACGCGCACAACGGCTCCGGTCCTTCGCCAGCGGTCGTGCGTTCGATCTTGATGAGTTCGGCGCAGGACCTGGGTTACCCCGCGTCCGATCAGGGGGCGGGACGCCTCGACGCCTGGAGGGCGGTGCAGACCGCTTTACGCAGCGGCCCCTCGTATCTCGTCGGCCCTAACTCGATCGCGATCTCGGGAACGGTCGACAGCCCGTTCACGACCGGATTCGCCATCACGAACACGGGAACGACGACGCAGCACTATAGCTTCAACGCGACGGCGTCGCACCAGACGGCCGTCCAGGAATGGCGGGGGTCGTTAGCGGGCACGCAGTTGCGCCCCTACCACTTCACGGTGGCGCCGGGCACGGAGCGCATCGTCGGCGCGGTGTTCTGGGACTCGTCGAGCCGCTACCCGATCGATGGGATCTCCAAAGAAGTCGCCATGCGCGTCTCGATCTACGATCCGCGTGGACGGTTCGTGAACTACTCCTACGGCGTGGGGTCGGGCTATGCGGCGGCGCAGGCAGGGAAGCCGATGCCGGGCGTGTGGACGATCGTCGTCACCGAGAACGGACGCAAGAACAACAATGGCGTGCGCCTGTACACTCATGAAAACTTCCAGGCACGCGTCAACACCTTCACGTCGATTCCCTTCGGCGCGATGGCGCCCCAGACGGCGACGCTCGCGCCCGGTGCTTCGACGCACGTCGCCTTGACGGGACGAACGCCCGTGCAGGCCGGCGGCAAGGTCGTAACCGTCCACGTTGTGGGCGACCACGCAGCGGCGATTCCGGTCGCGCTGACGTCGTACATCACCCTGCAGGCAGGAGGTCTATTCAGCGGCTCGTTTACCGGCGCCTCCAACGCCTACTTCTCTCTCGCCAATGAGAACAAGGTCTACGCGCTCGACGTTCCGAAGGGGACGCAATCGCTCAGCGTCGACCTGCGTTGGCCCAACCAGGGCTACGGCGTTCTCTTGCTGCTGGTCGATCCCAACGGCGAGATCGTGGATGGACAGTTCAACGGCATCCGCTCTAGTGGAGGGTCCAGCCCCTACGACCTCAGCTTGCACGCCCTAGAGGCGTTGTGGAGCAATCCGCAGGCGGGGCGCTGGCAAATCGTCGTCATGGACGGCATCTTCTCGGGCCGGCAACGCTCTGAGGTCTTCACGGGCCGTGTCCGCCTCAATGAGGCGCCCGTGACGCCCTTAACGTACACGGCGACGGTGCTGCCGGGCGGCACGACCTCCGTTGCCTTGAATGTGAAGAACAACAACGGCCCGAACATCGCGGAAGGATACATCGGCTACGCCGTGACCGACGGGTACAGCTACATCCCGCTCGGAGTCATCCGCGGCCCCTTCGGACCGTCGGCGGCCTCGGGCACGAGCATCTACACCTACACCACCGGCTTCGTACCGCCGGGAACGCGCATGATCGTGAGCTCGTTCGCGGCTACCGCACCCGCCGTTCCGATCGACCTCTCGTTCGCCGACCCCATCGGCTTTAGCAGGGCGACGGGTGCGCCGTCCACCCTCATGGTCGATGGACGGACGTATAAAGGGTCGACCGCTGTCGTCGAGGGCAACGGCCTGCCGCTGGGGGCCTGGAACGGCACTATCACGCTGAGCCGCCCTCTCGACGCGGGAACGCACACCAAGATCGTGGGGACGAGCGTGGCCTATGCACGCACGCCGCTGTCGTGGGTGACGTTCGACCACGGCCTTCGGAACGGTCAGATCACCGGCGGGCAGCCCTTGATTTTGCTGCCCGGACAGACCGACCAATTGCACGCGACGATCACCGTGCCGTTGCAGACGAAACCAGGGCTCTACCATGCCACGCTCTACGTCTACACCGTCTATGGAGACCAGGTAGCCGTGGCGCCGCTGACGATCGAGGTCATGACGCACACGGGCGTAGAAAAAGGCTAGGCGCGGCGGCTAGAGGGCTAGACAAGAAACAAATGCCAGGGACGGCGCCGAGGCTTCGGCGCCGTCCCTCTATGTTTAAGAAGTTTAAGGAGCGAGGCGCGCGGTCATGGCGTTGGGAGAAAGCACCGCGCGCGGCAAGCCTGATACACTAGCGGAGTAGGATTTCCCCCCATTAAGAAGGAGACGACCATGGCCAAGTGCGATATCTGCGCGAAAGCGCCGGTGTTCGGGCGGAACATCCGTCACAAGCACAGTGGGCAGTGGCTTCGCCGCGCGCCGAAAACGTCGCGCCGCTTCGAGCCCAATCTACAGAACGCGACGATCTACGTGGGCGGCATGCCCAAGAAGGTCCGCATCTGCACGCGCTGCCTGCGCACCCAGTACAAGACGGCGTAGAGACACAGCGCCAGTCTTCTAGCAAAGGGAGAAGGTCTCCGGCCCACACCATGGGCCGGAGACCTTCTCCCTTTGCTGATAGAGCGAAGCTGATGGTTTAGCGGACGGAGCCGATGCTGGGGCAGGCGGCGAGGACGGGCGCGTCGAGCTTGGGGATATGCGCGCCGAGCTTGGTGCGGTCGTCCAGCGGGATGTCCGCGCCGTCGACCACCTCGACGCGCGCGCCTGAGCCGACGCCCTTGACCGTACACTCGAAGTCGCCGCCCTTGGTGGCGAAGACCACCGCGCTCACGCGGGCGCCGCTGCCAGGCGTCCCGTCGATGCGCGGGTCCGCGCCGTCGAGCCGCACGACACGAATGCCGCCGCCCCCGCGCGTCTGGAGCGGGAACTCTTCCAGCGGAGTGCGCCGCGCATAGCCCGTATCGCTGAAGGTGGTCACGAGCGGGAAGCGCGGCACGAGCGGCGCGGGCGTCAGCGTGTCGCCGGGATCGAGCTTGATGCCGCGCATGCCGCCGGACGGACGGCCCGTCGTGCGTACCTCTTCTTGCTTGAAGCGGATGGCCTTGCCCAGGCGCGTGACCAGCAGGATGTCCCCTTCGCCATCCGCCGTGTCGACGGAGACGAGTTCGTCGCCATCGTCGAGGCGCAGCGCGACGATGCCGGCCCCGCGCGCCGCTGCGTACTCCTCGGTGGCCGCGCGCTTGACCTCGCCGTTCTTAGTGGCGAAGACGAGCGTGCGCGGCGTGGAGGACGAGAGCGGGACGACGGCCACGATGCGGTCTCCAGGGGCGAGGTCGACCAGCGAGGCGGCGGCGGAGCCTGGATCGGAGCGCTTGGCCACGGCGGTGAGGCGGTGCAGCGGCGTGCCGTAGACCTGGCCGCGCGCCGAGAACATCAAGAGGAGGTCGCGCGAGTCGGCGTCGGCGTAGGCGACGATGGGATCGCGCCCGCCCGCGCGCCCGCCCGTCCCGTCGATGCGCTTGACGGCGCCGCCGAGGGTCAAGGCAATCACGGCGGCGCCGCGCGGGGCCAGATCCTCGATATGCGTGGGCGCATCTTTAGCCCCCGCGTCGAGGATGCGCGTGCGGCGCTCGTCGCCGAAGGTGTCTTTCAGCGAGCGCAGTTCACGCTTGAGGATGTTCAGCAGCTTCGTGCGCGAGGCCAGGATTTCTTCCAGGTCGGCCACCAGTTTCTCCACGGCGGCCAGCTCGTCGAGGATGCGCTGGCGCTCGAGCGAGGCCAGGCGTCCGAGCGGCATGTCGAGGATGGCGCGCGCCTGGATGACGCTGAGGTCGAACGTCGCGGTCAAGCCCTCCGTGGCGGCCTCGCGCGTGGTCGAGGCGCGGATCACGGCGATGACCTTATCCAGGTTGTCGAGGGCGATGCGCAGGCCCAGCAGGATGTGGCGGCGGTCGTTGGCCTCGGCCAGATCGAACTCGGTGCGGCGGCGGATCACCTCTTTGCGGTGCTCGATAAAGAGCGTCAACGAGCGCTTGAGCGGCAGCGTATGCGGGGCGCCGTCGGCGAGACCGAGCATGTTGATGCCGAAAGTCGTCTGGAGGTTCGTCTTGGCGAACAAGGTCTGCAGCAGCACGTTCGGCGTGGCTTCTTTCTTGACCTCGATGACCACGCGCATACCCGTGCGGTCGCTCTCGTCGCGCAGCGCGGCGACGCCCTCGACCTTGCGCTCGCGCACCAGATCGGAGATCTTGGCGATGAGTTCCGCCTTGTTGACCTGGAAGGGCAACTCGGTCACGATGATCGAGGTGCGGCCCCTCTGGTCTTGCTCGGTCGAGGTGACGGCGCGCAGCGTGATCTTGCCGTTTCCAGCGCCATAGGCTTGGGCGATGCCCTCGCGGCCCATGATGAAACCGCCAGTAGGGAAGTCGGGACCGGGCAGCACGGCGATCAACTCGTCGACCGTGGCGTCAGGGTTGTCGACCAGGACGGTGATAGCGTCGACCAGCTCGCCGAGGTTGTGCGGCGGTATCTTGGTGGCCATGCCCACGGCGATGCCGTCGGCCCCGTTGAGCAGCAGCGCGGGCAGGCGCGCGGGCAGCACCACCGGCTCCTGGTAGCGCCCGTCGAAGTTGTCGGCGAAGCCCACGGTGGCCTTCTCGATATCGGCCAGCAGCTCCTCGGCCAGGCGCGTCAGCTTGACCTCGGTGTAGCGCATGGCCGCGGCAGCGTCGCCGTCGACCGAGCCGAAGTTGCCCTGCCCCTCGACGAGGGGGTAGCGCATGTTGAAGTCCTGGGCCATGCGTACGAGGGCGTCGTAGACGGCGGTGTCGCCGTGGGGGTGGTACTTGCCCAGCACCTCGCCCACGACCGTGGCGCTCTTGCGGTAGGAGGCGGCGTTGCGCAGGCCGAGGCCAAGCATGCCATAGAGCACGCGGCGCTGCACGGGCTTGAGGCCGTCGCGCGCGTCGGGCAGCGCGCGGCTCACGATCACGCTCATGGCGTAGTCGAGGTACGACGAGCGCATCTTATCGTCGAGTTCGATGTCGAGCAGGTTCTTCGCGGGTGCGGACATATAGTTCCTCCATCGGCGCTAAAGGCGACTCATACGTTGTGGCGCGGGCGACCCGCGCCCGCCTACACGTCGAGGTTGCGGACGGTGTGGGCGTGGGTCTCGATGAACTTCTTGCGCGGCGGCACGTTCGAGCCCATGAGGGTGGTGAAAGTGTCGTCGAGGCGCAAGAGGTTCTCGGCGGTCACGCGCATCAGCGTGCGCGTGGCGGGGTTCATGGTGGTGTCCCAGAGCTGCTGCGCCGTCATCTCGCCGAGGCCCTTGTAGCGCTGGATCTCAGGGCGTTTGCGTCCCCCGTATTTCTTGACCTGCGCGTCGCGCTCGGCGTCGGAGTAGGCCCAGTGGACGTCCTTGCCCACGGCCACGCGGTAGAGCGGCGGCTGCGCCAGGTAGAGGTGTCCGCCGGTGATGAGCGGGCGCATGTGGCGGAAAAAGAGCGTGAGCAGCAGCGTGGCGATGTGCGCGCCGTCCACGTCGGCGTCGGTCATGATGACGACCGAGCCGTAGCGCAGCTTGGCCGTGTCGAAGTGCGTGCCGATACCCGCGCCGAGCGCGGTGACGAGGGCTTTGATCTCCTCGGAGTCGAGCAGCTTGTCGGCCTGCGCCTTCTCCACGTTGAGGATCTTGCCGCGCAAGGGCAGGATGGCCTGGGAGCGGCGTTCGCGGCCCTGCTTGGCCGAGCCGCCCGCCGAGTCGCCCTCGACGATAAACAGTTCGGACTTGGCGGGGTCGCGCTCCTGGCAATCGGCCAGCTTGCCCGGCAGCGTCGAGACCATGAGGGGATCTTTGCGAATGACGAGGTCTTTAGCCTTGCGCGCGGCCTCACGCGCGCGGGCGGAGAGAGCGCACTTCTCGACGATCTTCTTGAGGTCGGCGGGGCGCTGCTCGGCGTAGGCGACGAGTCCCTCGGCCAGCGCGGCATCGACCTGCGAGCGCACCTCGGCGTTGCCCAGCTTTGTCTTCGTCTGGCCCTCGAACTCGGGCTCCAGCAGGCGCACGGAGATGACGGCGGCGAGCCCTTCGCGCACGTCCTCACCGGCCAGGTTGGCGTCCGCTTTGAGCACGCCGGCCTTCTTACCCAGGTCGTTGAGCACGCGAGTCAGCGCGGTGCGAAAACCCGTGAGGTGCGTGCCGCCGTCGACGGTGTGGATGTTGTTGGCGTAGGCATAGGTGCTCTCGCTATAGCCGTCGTTGTACTGCACGGCGATGTCGATCTGCGTCGTGCCCGTCAGCCGCGAGATGGCGATAGGCGCGTGCAAAGGGGTTTTGTTGTGGTTGAGGTGACGGACGTAGGAGACGATGCCGCCCTCGAAGTAGAACGAGTAGGCGCTCTCCGGCGCCTGGCGTGCATCGACCACCTGCACGCTCAAGCCGGGGTTCAGGTAGCAGGTCTCGCGCATACGGTCGTGGATGAGGTCGAGTTTCCACTCGGCGGAGCCGAAGACGCCCGCGTCGGGCCAGAAGGTGATCGTCGTGCCGGTGTCGTCGGCCCGGCCTATCAACCTGACGTCGGCGATGGGCTTGCCGTTGGCGTACTCCTGGCGGTAGAGGCGGCCGTTGCGGCGCACATCGGCCACGAGGCGCGTGGAGAGGGCGTTGACGACGGAGACGCCCACGCCATGGAGGCCGCCGGAGACTTTATAGGAGCCCGAGCCGAACTTGCCGCCCGCGTGCAAGATGGTGAGGGCGACTTCGAGACCGCTCTTGCCTGTCTTATGGCGATCGACGGGGAAGCCGCGGCCCCAGTCGGCCACGGAGATAGAATGGTCGGGGTTGAGCGTGATCTTGATGCGGTCGCCATGGCCGGCGAGGAACTCGTCGGTGGCGTTGTCGGTGATCTCCCAGAGCAGGTGGTGGAGGCCGCGATAGTCGGTCGAGCCGATGTACATGCCAGGCCGCCGGCGCACGGCGTCGAGCCCTTCGAGGACCTGGATCTGATCGGCCGTGTACTCGTTCTCCGTCGTCGCCGTGAGCGCGCTTGCCCCTGTCGCCATGCTCTTGAACGCCTCCCCCACGCCTTTTCTACGCTAGTTTAGAACAATTGTACTATTATTATACCACGTGGTCCGGCCCCATCGCAACGGCTCCGCCTTGCTGGTGAGGCCGGCCGCGACCTCCGATCGATGTCGATCTCGTAGAATAAGATTGTAGCGGCATAGCCGAAGAGCGGAGGACGACGTGGCGGAGTTCGAGATCGCGCGGGAGCGCAACGACATCGTGCTCAAGTACTTGATGGAGGCGCTGCGCGGGGACATCCTCCACCGCTTCGGTCTGGACCTCCCGCCCATCGTCGCCGCCCTGCCCACCGACCTACCCCTGCTCGAAGCCCGCTCCCGCCGCGCCGACTACGTCTTCTTGCTCGACGACGGCTCCATCCTGCACCTGGAGTTCCAGACCGGGCGCGAAGACGACGACCTCACCCGCTTCGCCGGCTACAATTACGCTCTGCACCAGCGCCACAAGGCGCTCGTCTGGACCGTGGTGTTCTGGGGGGCGGAGGTGCGCTCCGTCCCCGACGCGCACCCGATGGGCTCGCTGACGCTGCACCTGCGCAACGTGCGCCTGGGCGACGAGGACGGGACGGACCTGCTGGAGGGGCTGGCGGCTAAGGTGCGCAACGGCGAGGCGCTGGATCAAGACGATCGGGCGGGATTGGCGCTGCTGCCTTTGATGAGCCAGCGGCGACCGCTAGGGGAGCGGGAGGTCTTGGCGACGCTCAAGATGGTGACGGAGACACTGCCGCAAAACGAGAGGGCGCTGACGGTAGGGGCGCTAGCCGTGTTGGGCTGGCGCTTCGTGGACGAGAACTGGGCGCGGACGCTCCTGGAGGGATTGAAGATGACGACGACGACGCTGGACATCATGATCGACGAAGCCATACAGCGCGGTTTA